>ERZ794936.11-NODE-11-length-193812-cov-26.826546_pt1 | contig 193812 bp, 181 predicted proteins | sample MGYA00511083_ERZ794936 | MGnify/ENA primary metagenome ERZ794936 (study PRJEB30137, sample SAMN04331409) | food metagenome | isolation source: Y2 must sample point D1 replicate A | place: Australia: South Australia | collected 2014 ... | reverse complement strand
TGCCGGGATGTGTGAAACAATTGAAGGAGGCCCGCTGGGCTGACAGAGGCACTGTACAGGGCGCTATGCCGGTGATCCGCCGGCATTATAACCCGAGCCCTGAGCAGGCTGTGATGGTTATACCGTCCTTCCCCGCGGCCTGCGTGACCCTGATTCAGACAGGCTCACGTGGACGGTGGGAAATAAAGACGTCGTCAGCAGCGATCTTTCTGATATTCAGCAATGATTTCCCCGGCAATCGAGACGGCAATTTCGGCCGGGAGTTTACCGCTCACTTCAGCAATCCCGGCGGGACAACGCAGGGTTTCCAGTTGTCCTGACGATATCCCCTTGCCTTCCAGCCGGTAACGAAACCGCTGCCGTTTGGTCTGTGACCCAATTACCCCCAGATACCGGCAATCACCACGGCGCAGCACCTGTTCTGCCAGTTGTAAATCCAGGTCATGGTTATGCGTCATCACGACAAAGTAGCTGCCCGGCGCGGCGGCGGTCACCACGTCAGTTAATTCCTCCTCACAACAACAGCGCACCCCCTGAGGAGCCTGCTGTAAATACTGCGCCCGGCTGTCCGCCCATACCAACTGACAGGGCAAGGTTGCCAGTAACGTAATCAGAGCCCGCCCCACATGGCCGGCACCGAAAACCACAATCTGCGGGCGTGAATTCCACAGCGGCTCAAAAAAGACGGAGACGGCCCCGCCACAACATTGGGCAAATCTGGCTCCCAGCGAAAACTGCTCATAGCGGGGATGGCTTTCTCCCTGCTGCAGCATTTCACGGGCAATTTCCATACACCGGAATTCGAGCTGCCCCCCGCCGATGGTCAGCCAGCTCTGCTCTGCGGTGATAATCATTTTACTGCCGCCGCCGCGGGGAACCGAGCCGCGCTCTCCCATCACGGTGATAAGTACACATGGCATCCCCGCTTTGCGCAACTCCGCAAGCCGGGTGACCCAGTCGTCATTGTCCATCCCTGGCCTCCCGCAGTTTCTGTATTCCTGCCAGAACCCGCTCCGGGGTTGCCGGGCTGTCGGTCAGCGGATAATGAAGGTAGTCCGTTGTCGCCGAAATTGCATCCTGCAGGGCACAAAACACCGCGATCGCCAGCATAAAGGGGGGTTCTCCCACCGCCTTTGAGTGATAGACCGTCGGCTGACTGTTCTCTCTCTCTTCCAGCAATTTGACCCGGAAATCGATCGGCATATCGCTGATGGCCGGGATCTTATAACTGGCGGGTCCGCGGGTCAGCAGTTTGCCACTGCTGTCCCGGAACAACTCTTCGCAGGTCAGCCAGCCCTGACCCTGAACAAACCCCCCTTCAATCTGGCCGATATCCAGGGCCGGATTCAGCGATGCGCCGACATCATGCAGAATGTCTGTCCTTAGCAGGCGATATTCCCCGGTCAGAGTGTCGATAATCACCTCACAGCAGGCAGCACCGTAGGCAAAATAATAGAACGGTTGTCCGCGCCCTGCCGCCCGATCGTAGTGAATTTCAGGGACTTTATAATACCCGGTCGCGGATAATGGTACCTGATTCAGCCAGGCCATCTGAGCGACATCCGCAAAACTGTAATAGTGATCAACGGCACGCACGACGCCGTTCCGGAACACAACCTCGTCGTCACGGCACTGATGTTTCTCTGCCAGCATCTCTGTCAGACGCGTGCGTAAGGTGGTGGCCGCAATTTGCGCCGCTTTACCGTTAAGGTCAGCCCCGCTGGAGGCTGCTGTCGGTGAGGTATTCGGGACTTTACTGGTATCGGTGGCCATAATACGGATCTGCGACGGGCTGATTTGCAATACCTGCGCCACGACCTGAATCACTTTGGTGTTCAGCCCCTGCCCCATTTCTGTACCACCATGGTTCAGTTGCACGGTTCCATCGGTATAAATCAGTATCAGCGCACCGGCCTGGTTCAGAAACCCGGAGGTAAACGAAATACCGAACTTTACCGGAGTCAGTGCCAGCCCGCGTTTTACCCGGGCATGGGAAGCATTAAAAGTCCGAATGTCTTCACGCCGCCGGTGATAATCGCTGTCGTTAATCAGCTGCTGCGTAATTTCCGGCATCCGATCATGCTTAATCTGCTGGTAATAATGGGTAGTATTACGCCCCTCGCCGCCGTAGTAATTAAGCTGACGAACAACCAGCGGGTCACATCCCAGGAAAGTGGCGATATGCCCCATAATATGTTCAATCGCCAGCATCCCCTGCGGGCCGCCAAAGCCCCGGTAGGCGGTGTTAGATGCCGTATGGGTCCGGCAGCGGTAACCGGTCACACAGGCATCCCCGAGGTAATAGGCGTTATCCGCATGGAACATCGCACGATCGACAATCGAACCACTCAGATCCAGCGAATAACCACAGTCTGCCGCCAGGTCAATGTTCACACCGCTGAAACGGCCCTGTTCATCGATACCCACTTCATAACGGACATAGAACGGATGGCGCTTACCGGTGATCTGCATATCATCACTGCGGGATAAGCGCATTTTGGCCGGCCGTCCTGTCAGGCGGGCAACCACCGCACAGAGACAAGCCACCCCGGCGGCCTGGGTTTCTTTTCCCCCGAATCCGCCCCCCATCCGGCGCATGTCGATAACCACATGGCTCATCGGTATATCCAGTACAGAAGCCACCAGCTTCTGTACTTCGGTCGGGTTCTGGGTTGAGGAATAGACGGTCATACAGTTGTCTTCGGCCGGAAGGACCAGTGCCGTCTGGGTTTCCAGATAAAAGTGTTCCTGGCCACCGATGGAAAATTCCCCCTGCAGACGGTGTTTTGCCAGGCGCAGTGCCGCCGCTGCATCTCCACGCTGATGACGATGCAGTTCCTGCACATACAACTGCTGCGACAATGCCTGACGCACATCCAGCACGGCTTCCATCGGCTCGTATTCGATCACTGCCAGCGCCGCCGCCTCAAAGGCCGCCTCACGGGTTTCTGCCGCAACCACCAGCACGATCTGCCCGTGATAGAACACTTCGCCATCGGCCAGCAACGGGTCCCCTGCTTCTAACGGGCCAATGTCATTGACCCCCGGCACATCCTGGCAAGTGATCACCCTGACCACCCCCGCCACTTCATAACAGCGGCTGACATCCATAGCCACAATCCGCGCACGGGCATGTTCACTGAGCCGCGGAGCCAGATGCAACGTCCCGGCCAGGCAGGTTTTATCATCAATATATATCGCATCACCGCAGACATGCTTTTTAGCACTCTCATGGATCAGGGGGCTGCCTACCGTAGCCGGGCTTTCTGCGTCAAACAGTGCTTTCAGGGCTTCCCGGGAGAGCGCGACAGAATTATGAGACATAGTCAGTGATCTCCGTCAGGTCAGAAGGATCGCTATAGCGGAAATACCAGCGACGTAAAAGATTCTCCGCCACATCACGGCGGTAGCCGGCACTGGCCCGGAAATCACTCAATGGCTGGAAATCTTCAGACAGTGCTGCACAGGCCTGCTCAATCAGCGCCGCAGTGATGACCTGCCCGGAGAGCACCGCTTCACAACGATAAGCCCTGCAGGGCGTCGCAGCCATCCCTCCGAAGGCAACCCGCACATGATCTGCGCGTCCCTGATGGTCTGCAGAGATCGTAATCGCGGCGAAGACCGCAGAAATATCATCGTCAATTCGTTTTGAGACCTTATGCAGCGTTGTTTTTTGTGACAGTGTCACGGATGGAATAATCACTGAACGGATAAACTCACCCGGTCTGAGGCGGGTCTGCCGGTAACCGGTAAAGAATTCCTCCAGGGGCAGATGACGCTGCTGCTCCCCGCATTGCAGTAACAGTTGCGCATCCATGGCCAGTAGCATTGGCGCACAGTCACCGATCGGCGATGCATTGGCAAGATTACCGCCAACCGTTCCCTGATTACGGATTTGTAACGATGCAAACCGGGTAAAGAATGCACCTGTCGCCGGGATATGTTGCGCAAGGAAGGCGGCAACCGTGGTCAGACTGGCCCCCGCGCCGATGAACAGCGATCCCCCCTGACGATAACAGTGTTTCAGCTCCGGGACATGACTCAGCGCCACCAGCACCGGAAACCGTTGACGGGACTGGGTAATGGCCAGAGATAAATCCGTACCGCCGGCCACCAGCACGGCATCGGGATGTTGCAGATAAAGTCCGGCAAGTTGTGTCATATTCTGTGGAAGATAACCGATCCGCTCTCCCTGTTGCAGGATCTGTATTTCCGGTGTCTGTATCGCATTAAGCTGTTTTTTCGTCAGTGCCTGATGGCGCAGAAACTGATCCTGACTCACTCCCTGACTCACAATATCACTGACTGCCTGCAGGATCGGGCGATAACCTGTACAGCGACAAAGATTACCGGCCAGCGCCAGTTCCGTCTCTGTATGCCCGGCAGAACCACCATGTTTCATTAAGGCAAACAGTGACATCACAAAGCCCGGGGTACAGAAACCGCACTGAGAGGCATGGTTATCGACCATGGCCTGCTGTACCGGATGCAGATGCTGTCCCTCCTGCAGGTCTTCCACCGTGATCAATTGTTTACCGTGTAAGGCACTGACCAGTGTCAGGCAACTGTTCACCGTCTGATAGTGCAGCTTATCCTCTTCCAGTGACGCCACCACCACCGTACAGGCACCGCAGTCACCGGAGGCACATCCCTCTTTGGTGCCGCAACGCTGTTTTTCTTCCCGCAGGTAATTCAGTACCGTCATATTCGGGTCAAGATGACTGACCGTGATCAGCTGCTGATTAAGCAAAAATTGCATGGTCATTCTCCTCTGTCTCTCCCTGTGTCCATACACATTCGCCGTTTACCCAGGTATGCGTGATATTGCGCTCGTCACCCAACGTCATCAGTACAAAAAGCTTATCGAGGATATCGGTACTTCCGGAACAACGCAGTTTTTGTAGCGGTGTGGCCGTCAGGTCAACCACAATAAAGTCAGCTTCTTTACCCGGTGCGAAATTACCGATAACGCTATCCAGGTCCAGGGCATGAGCACCGCCAAGCGTGGCATGATAAAAAGCCTCGCAGGCATTCAGTTTATAACTCTGCAATTGCTGCACCTTATAGGCATCCCCCAGTGTACGGAGAAGACTGAAACTGGTACCGGCACCCACATCTGTCCCTATCCCGACCGGGATCTTCCTCGCCTTCGCTGCAGACAGCTTAAACAAACCACTGCCGAGGAACAGATTGGACGACGGACAAAAGGCGACAGAGGAGCCGGTCTGCTGAAGACACATCCATTCCTTATCCTGCAAATGAATACAATGTGCAAAGACGCTGCGTTTACCCGTCAGCTGATAGTGGTCATACACGCCGAGGTAATTGTCATGTTCCGGGAAGAGTTCACTGACCCACTCAATTTCCCGTAAATTTTCACTCAGATGGGTCTGCATCCAGGCATCCGGATATTCACGGCGTAATACACCGGCCTGTTCCAGTAATGCCGGTGAGGAGGTGGGAACAAATCTCGGGGTAATGGCGTAACCCAGCCGCCCTTTACCGTGCCACCGCTCAATCAACTGCCGGGTCTGTCGGGCGCTTTCCGCCGGGTCTTCCAGTAACGCCTCGGGCACATGCCTGTCCATCATCACTTTCCCGGCAATAATGCGCATGGCATACTTCTGTGCTTCACGAAAGAGCGCATCCACGGACTGAGGATGCACAGACGCAAAGACCAGCGCAGTAGTAGTACCATGGCTGAACAGCTGACGGATAAAGAATGCGGCCATCGCACTGGCATATTCACTGTCGCCATACTTGCTTTCCACCGGGAAGGTATACTTTTCCAGCCATTCCAGTAACTGCTCACCATAAGCAGCAATCATCTCTGTCTGCGGAAAATGAATATGGGTGTCGATGAACCCGGGCAGGATCAACCGTCCCTGGTAATCAGTGAATTCACAGCCTTCCGGCACATTGTTACCGTCATCCCAGGGGGTCAGCGAAACGACCTTTCCGTCGGCAATTAATAACAGTCCGTCGGGCAGATAACGAAACTGCCCGGCGATTTCATCACTGTGGTGTGCCACTCCCGCATAGTGTATAAATGCAGCACGGAACCCCTGCAGGCGTTTCTTTGACATCATAGCTCCCCGTCTCCTTTCCGATCTCTGTCCCGAAATCTGCTGATCACGTATCAGTGGTATGACAGGAAGTTTGCAAGTAACGTGCCAGAGAGGATGTTTAAAATTAGTCTCTTATTTTCAATACGTTAAATAATCTTCCCCGGGTTATTACTGATGTGCGGGTTTTACCGGGCTGCCCGGAAAGGTAATCGTTTGCTTTTTGATAGCAACCGATTGTCCTGATAATTATTCCCGGTTGAAAACTGCTGCTCACGAAAATCCTGCCCTGCTATAGTGCAGGGAGATCACATATGCACAATGGAGGGGCGTCGCGGCTCCCCGGGGCCCGTGACCATTGATAATGGTATAGGCATGGGTCAGTTTTCAATGCTATGTTTATGGCATATCTCAGGAAAAATAACAGGACATAAAACACTATGATTATTTTGGTAACAGGTGCGACAGCAGGATTCGGGGAAGCTATTACCCGCCGTTTTATCGCGAACGGGCATAAAGTCATTGCCACCGGACGCCGGGCCGATCGCCTGCAGCAACTGAAGCTCACTCATGGCGACAGTCTGTATCCGTTACAACTGGATGTTCGCGACAAGGACGCTATCGATCGGGCACTGAGCGAATTACCGGAAGCATGGCAGGCTATCGATATCCTGGTTAATAATGCCGGGCTGGCACTGGGGATAGAACCGGCACAGAATGCCAGCACTGATGACTGGGAGACCATGATAGATACCAATGCCAAAGGACTGGTGTTTATGACCCGTGCCGTGTTACCGGCCATGGTCGCCCGCAATAAAGGCCATGTGATTAATATCGGCTCAACCGCCGGTAACTGGCCTTATCAGGGCGGCAACGTCTACGGAGCCACCAAAGCCTTTGTGCGCCAGTTCAGCCTTAATCTGCGGACAGATCTGCAGGGTACCGCGGTTCGTGTCACCAATATCGAGCCAGGCCTGGTGGGAGGCACTGAGTTTTCAAATGTCCGCTTTAAAGGCGATGACAGTAAAGCCAGCTCCGTGTATGACGGTACGCAGCCGCTGACTGCCGAAGATGTTACCGAATCCGTTTACTGGGTATCGACGCTGCCTGCCCATGTCAATATTAATACCCTGGAAATGATGCCGGTCTGCCAGGCGTACGGCGGTCTGAAAGTCATGAAAAATGTCTGATGCCGCCGCCGCCCCGGCCACGGTGCCCTCACCGGACACATGGCTGGCAGGAAAAGCCGTTCAAATGTTATACTGATAGTCGCAGGTACAGCTAAGGCCGGCTGTCCGTCATTGAGAATAAAGGAACTCAATATGAAAAAGACCTCTGTGATTTTACCGGTAGTTCTGTGTGCGGTGATGGGTTGCGGAACACTGGCAGCAGTACCTGCCGTCCGGGCGGCGACACAGCACATTGTTATTGATAACGGCGACAATGCGCTGACAAAAGAAGAAGCGCGTGAGCGCCAGCAGCAGTGGGATGATACCCGCTCACTGCGGCATAAAGTAAATCGCAGGGTTGAGAAAGAGTTTGATAAAGCTGATAACGCTTTTGATACCCGTGATAAATGTGAGCAGAGTGCAAATCTCAATGCTTACTGGGAGCCGAATACCCTGCGCTGCCTTGACCGGCGCACAGGACGTCCGATAACTCCCTGATGATAATAACAATTGCGTCTTTACAAAGAAAAGGAACCACATATGAAACGTAAAATCTTATGGGCCGGTGCCCTGCTGATTGCCTGTCCTTTGCTGGCTCAGGCATCTTGCGAGTCGGTAAAAGCCGATATCAGTAAAAAGATCATTGCTAACGGTGTACCTGAGACCGGCTTCAGCCTGGATATCGTACCAAGCGATCAGGCCGATCAGAAAGGTGGCCTGGTGGTCGGGCATTGCCAGAACGACAGCCAGAAAATTGTCTACAAGCGTCTGAGCGACAGCAACAGTCCGTCTTCTGCCGGCTAATCCCGGGCACAGGAGCAGGCACCCTGCTCCTGTCTGTTCCCGGCGTTAACTCTCGAATATCGCCTCTTCCGCCCGTGACAGATCCAGAAACTTCGTCAAGTCACGTTGCTCTGCTCTGGGCAGATACGGAATTTCCCCCAGCAAAGGAGCACCAATCTGTTTTTTCAGCACTTCAATAATACTGGCATATTCTGCCAGCCCCGGGTTGATACGGTTCGCTACCCACCCGTAAAGTGGCACGCCGTCATTCAGAATCGCTTCGGCACTCAGTAAGGCATGATTGATACATCCCAGTTTGATCCCGACGACCAGGATCACCGGTAATTGCTGACTGACGACCCAATCGGAGAGTGGCCTTTCGTTATTCATCAGACAGTGCCATCCCCCCGTCCCCTCCACGACCACGCAGTCAGACTGTTCGCTGATGTTATCAAGCCCGGCGGTCAGCACTTCATAATCCACCCTGCACCCCGGACTGGTACTGATTTCATCGCCGGAAAGCGGAAACGGATTAATATCTTCATACGCAAGCCCGACAGAGCTGGCTTTCTGCAGTAATAGTGCGTCGTTATTCCGCATGCCCTCCGCGGTCGGCAAAGCATTCTTCGCGACCGGCTTATAACCCACACAACGTTTTCCCTGTTGTAAAGCGACCTGCAACAGGGCCAGTGAGACAACTGTCTTACCTACAGCAGTGTCGGTGCCTGTAATAAACACTTTTTTCACTTGAGCTCCCCGGGAAAATTCTGACTGATAGTTCAGATAATTGAATGTAAAACGCATTTTAGGGGATTACCGGGGGGGAGGAATTGCGTTAACGCAAGTTTAAGGCAACTTAACCTTGTAAAAGCTGATGCAATAACTCACCACTGTATAACGCCTCTTTAATCAGCGCGGTACCAGGCCGGGTATCTGCCCCGCTGAAGCTGGCAGGTTTTATGATCAGCGAACCGCGGCGTCGGGCGACAGACTCCTTTTTTATGGTGGAATACAGGGTAGGATAAAAGATTTCTGCGGCATTATTCAGCGCAGAATCTATCAATATATATTCAGGATCAAACAGATTCACCAGCATGGCCAGACTCCGTCCAATCTGTTCTCCGCTATAACGGATAATCGACTGCGACGGCAGATGACCCGAGAGCGCTGCATGACACAATGCGGCTATTTCAGTCCCCGGCAACAGGGGGTTCCCGGACTCTGCGGCACTCTGGCGCCAGCGTTCTGTCAGAAGGCTGCTTCCTGCCAGGGTATTCAGGCAACCATAATGGCCGCAGTCACAGCGCCGTCCCCCGGGATCCATCACCGTATGTCCCACCTCTGCCTGAGTCGTGCTGTTTTTATGCAGGAGTCTGCCTGAGCTGATGACCGCAGCCTCTATCTGCCGACCGGCCACCAGATAAATAATGTCATCAGAACCTTTGGCAGCACCGAAGAAATGTTCAGCCAGCAGACTGGCCTTCAGATCCTGCTGTACATAAATAGTGAGCCCTGTCCGCTGATGCAGACTTTGCGCCAGCGGAATATCTCTTGCGTGATAATAAGGTATGCGGTGCACTGTGCCGCTGGCGGCATCAATCACCCCCGGCAGAATAAGTGTGATTGCTGTCAGGCGTTCGGTTAGCGCGTTATAGCGGGAAAAAAAGTCCCCGACAACCTCTGAGAGATAATCGGGAATACAGGTGGCGGGATCCGCCGGCAGATCCTGTTGTGAGCCTGCCACCTCATGCCCGCTGAGATCACGCAGCGTAATATACAGAAAACGCCCCGTCATACGTAACACCAGAAAATGCCAGGTTGCACAATCCAGCACCAGGCCGGTTGCCGGTCGCCCCCGCAGCCCCGGTTCATTAAGCCCGCATTCACGAACCAGCCGGGCCTCAAGCATTTCGCGGATAATTTTAGTAATACTGGCCGGAGCCAGCAGGGAAAGACGTGACAGTGCGATCCTGGAGACCGGACCGTAACAGTCAATCAGGCGATAGACTGTCCCGGCATTGACCTGCCGGATCAGGTCGGTGTGTCCTGGCTGATGTGCTGCGTACACTCGCTGCCTCCCTGTTTTTCAGTTACCCGCTAAATCAGAGTGATTATGGGGGATTTACCTAAGGGACGACGGCAACAAATAAGGAAATGTGATTGACTTCACGCAAGATTATTTCAGGACAGGGTCGCCAGCAACTCCAGCATATGACGCAACGGCGCCGTTACCTGTCGGTGAGCGGACCAGACCATCCATAATTCGGAACGGGCATCCGTTTCGGTCAGCTCCAGCCAGACGACTTCACTGAGCCTGGCCCGGCGGAAAGACCTCGGTAAAATAGAGACACCAAGCCCGGTCGCCACCAGCCCGAGGATTGCCATCGCGTCCCCGACTTCCAGCGTGATATTCGGAGTAACCTCATAACGTTGCAGCAGCCCAAGGATCTCACTGTACAACGCCGTCCCGCCCTGGTGGTCGAAGAAGATAAACGACTCATCCCGTAATTGCTGCAGGGATATTTTTCGTTCACCGGCCAGCGGGTGATCTTTATGCACCACGGCACACATCGTTTCGGTCTGTAATAAGCGGTACTGAAGGTCATCCGGCAACGGAGTATTACGCATGATCGCCAGATCAATCCGCCCTTCCTGCAGCGGGGTCAGCAACTGCCGGCTGTTTCTGTCCTGCAGGTGAAGATGCACATCCGGATAACGCCGCCGAAACCGGTAGACAACGTCCGGTATTTGCTTAATCAGCGGTGCAGAGGAGGTAAAACCGATACGTAATTCCCCGCTGTCGCCGTAATGCAGTCGGGAGGCGCGCTCGCTGGCCTGATCCACCTGCAACAGGATGGCCCTGGCATCGGTCAGAAACTGTTCACCTGCGGTCGTCAGTTCTACCCGTCGATTATTTCGGACGAAAAGACAGGCATCCACGGCTTCTTCAAGCTGACGGATCTGCTGACTGAGCGGCGGCTGAGAGATATTCAGCCGCAATGCTGCACGCCCGAAGTGCAGTTCTTCCGCTACCGCAATAAAGTAGCGCAGATGCCTTAACTCAATATTCATATTTAAATCATCTTATTTGAGATTATTAATATATTAGACAACTTATTTGCTGTTTCCTAGAGTATCCGCACCTGAATAACAGAGGATCTTTCATGAACAGTACGTCCCGGGCGACGACGCTTCCGTTAGCGGAAGAAGAGAGCCCTGCCCAACCGCGAAGTAAATCCCCCTATATTACACGCGGTACCCGGGCCTTCCTGCAGGTCACCCTCGCCCTGTTTTCTGCCGGTCTTGCCACTTTTGCCCAGCTCTATTGTGTTCAGCCGATACTTCCGGTGCTTTCCCATCATTTTGATATCACTCCGGCCATGAGTAGCGTATCGCTCTCTGTCTCTACCGCCTGTATGGCTCTCGGTCTGTTGATCACCGGGCCGATTTCAGATGCCGTGGGCAGAAAAAAAATGATGGTCGGTGCACTGATCCTGGCAGGCTGCTTTACTATCGCCTCTTCGCTGATGACCAGCTGGACCGCGATGCTGGTGATGCGAGCCCTGCTCGGTTTATCCCTCAGCGGTGTGGCCGCCGTCGCCATGACCTACCTCAGCGAAGAGATGCACCCCGGAGTACTGGCTTTCTCCATGGGACTCTATATCAGCGGTAACTCTATCGGGGGGATGAGCGGCCGGTTGTTAACCGGAGTTATTACTGACATCGCCAGCTGGAGAATTGCAATCCTTGCCATCGGTTGCTGTGCACTGGCCGCCGCGGTCATGTTTGCCAAAATTCTGCCGGCTTCACGCCATTTTCGTCCTGTACCACTGAAACCTAAGGCGTTGTTCATTAATTTCCGTCTGCATTTCCGTGATAAAGGCCTGCCGCTGCTGTTTATTATCGGTTTCCTGGTGATGGGTGCTTTCGTCACCCTGTTTAACTATATCGGCTACCGGCTGTTACATGCCCCGTATTCCATGAGTCAGGCCACTGTCGGGTTGATTTCTGTCGTTTATCTGGCGGGTTCCTGGAGCTCGCCGAAGGCCGGTGCCATGAGCGCACGCTTCGGTCGCGGACCGGTGTTCCTGAGCTGTGTCGGCCTGATGCTGACAGGTGTGCTGTTAACACTGTTTGCATCCGTCTGGCTCATCCTGCCCGGTCTTCTGATGTTTACCGGGGGGTTCTTTGCCGCGCACTCCATCGCCAGCAGCTGGATAGGCATACGTGCCCGTCGGGCCAAAGGTCAGGCATCTTCCATGTATCTGTTCTGCTATTACGGAGGGTCCAGCATTGCCGGCACCTCAGGCGGAATATTCTGGAAACTCTACGGATGGCCAGGCGTGGCCGCATTTATCGCCGTGTTATTATCACTGGCGCTGCTGGTCGGTTATAAACTGATGCGCCGGCTGCAACCTGTCACCTGATCTCCGTCCTCCTGTGAACGCCCGGTCCCGGGCGTTCATCTGATGTTTCCCCTGTCTGCAACCTTCTTCCCGTTTACTGACAACTTCCGCCACGTTTTCCCTTATACTGTCTGCTCTTTTGTGGTCCGGCCAGATACCCATCCACCGGACCCGGGTTTTTTAATCTGCGGAGTAGATGATGTCCGAAAATTATCAGGGGGGTTACCACCGCTGGCAAATCCGTTTGCACTGGTTAACGTTGATACTGCTGGTAATTGTGTATGCCACCATCGAGTTGCGAACCATGGCGGCCCGGGGGTCTCTGCCAGGCAGGATCCTGACGGGCACACATATGAGTTGCGGTGTGCTGATTTTAACGGTGATGGTTATCCGTCTGGCGTTACGATGCGTCTTCAAATCACCACAAATTACGCCCCGGTTACACTGGCTGAATAAAGTGGTTTCCTGGCTGGGCCAGTGCGCACTCTATCTGCTGTTTATCGGCCTGCCGGTGATGGGAATAACCTCGCGGTATCTGCATGGGATCCCCTGGCAGTTGTTCGGGATCCCTATGCCACAATCACCGCATCCTGATGTCATGCTAAGCCGCGAAATTATCCGCTGGCATGAAATCATTGCGCTTTCCGGCTACTGGCTGATTGGTCTGCACGCGATGGCGGCTCTCGCGCACCAATTTCTTCGTGAAGATAATGCCCTGCAAAATATGCTTCCCCGGCGGTGGCGGAAAACTGATTAATCGTTTCTTTCTGCAGCAGACAACCGAATTAAGGGTTTCATCTGCCCGGTAAAATCGTCACAATTGTTCTATAGTGTGATGCAGATCACTCAACAGCTAAGGGAAAAAGCATTTTTTATGACAGCAGATTCGCCAACAATGCATGAAAACCCGGCTAACACCTCCAGGAAAGTTGCCTGGTTACGGGTTCTTCTGATGGCTATTGCAGCCTTCATTTTTAATACCACGGAATTTGTCCCTGTGGGACTCCTGTCCGATATAGCCTCCAGCTTCAATATGAAAACGGCGGATGTCGGGATCATGCTGACGATTTACGCATGGTGTGTGGCCTTGCTTTCGTTGCCTCTGATGCTGGTGACCCGCAATATTGAACGCAGGATCCTGCTGGTCGGCTTACTGGTGATTTTCATCGCCAGTCATATTCTGTCCGCCTTCGCCTGGAGCTTTAATACCTTACTGGTTTCCAGGATCGGGATAGCTATCACCCATGCGGTCTTCTGGTCGATCAACGCCTCTCTGGCCATCCGTATTGCCCCGCCGGGCAAAAAGACCCAGGCACTGAGCATGATTGCGACCGGGACGGCACTGGCGATGGTTCTGGGCGTACCGCTGGGACGGATTATCGGTCAGACCATGGGCTGGCGTACCACCTTCGGGCTGATCGGGGTGGCCTCGTTTGTACTGATGATCATGCTGGCCAGACTGCTGCCGAAAATGAACAGCGAACACACCGGCTCCCTGAAAAGTCTGCCGGAACTGTGTCGTCGCCCGGCCCTGCTGAGCATGTATTTGCTGGTCACTCTGGTAGTGACTGCGCATTATACGGCTTACAGCTATATTGAGCCTTTTATGCAGCAGATAGCCCACCAGGATGAAAACTTTACCACCCTGCTGTTATTGCTGTTCGGAGGCGCGGGGATCTTTGGGAGTGTGCTGTTCAGTGCACTGGGTAAACGACTGCCTTCCGCGTTACTTGCCGGTGCTATCGCAGCCATTACACTCTGTATGGGCCTGTTGTGGCTAACCGCGACCCATCCGGGTGAAATAAGCCTGCTGTGTATTGTCTGGGGAATAGCGATGATGTCGATTAACCTGGCGATGCAGGTAAGGGTCTTGTCTCTGGCCCCGGATGCGACGGATGTAGCCATGTCTCTGATGTCAGGTATTTATAATATCGGTATTGGTGCCGGCGCGCTGATTGGTAATCAGGTCAGCGCCCATGTGGGAATGTCCGCGGTCGGTTATGTCGGTGCGGCCTTCGGTGCCGTCAGCCTGCTGTGGTGTCTTTACAGCCTGCGGAAATATCCGCAATTACGTTCTAACTTCTGAAACTATCCCCGGGACCCCGGGGATGCTCAGCAGCTCAACGGGCCGGAAGTTCAGTGACTGGACTCCCCGGCCCGTTTTTTTTCACCGACTCAATGCCTTTATCCCGCGCGGCCGTGGAGCTATAAAGCTCACTCCGTCCGATTACCTGATGATTTGCCGAACGCAACGTAAAATAAGGCTCGCCATTTTTAGCCGTCAGGTGTTGATAATTGTGGTCATCGGGACTGTGTTTCTGAACCGAAGCAATCCCGTGATGACACGCGCTCTTCGTCGTGTACCCCTCACTGCTGAGGATAATTTCACCATTCGCAGCTTTCAGTCGGAAATAATATTGCTGATCTTTCCCCTGAAAGACCTCATACTTTCCACTCATGTTGGCTCCTTTATATCTGGTTAACCCGTTTAAGTGTTTGCCGGATTGGCCTGAAAAGCAACCTGGGTACACCGCTAAAGTTACCATCGTAGCGAAACTTCACTGTGGCTAACAAAAAACCGGTATTCACGTCTGATGATTCCGGTAGTATTATCACACCACACCCCGCGGCTTAAGGCTTACGCCTTCCGCATCCGACAGGAAATGTGCACAAGGTCAGTGACGCAGAGACTGCGTTGCATAATAATTAATGTCATAACATAATTAACATTGCTGAGGCTTTTATGTGTTCTCTGTTGGTACAGATAACGTCTGCCGTCTTTGCGTAAACGCTCCCCCTGTTTTCACTTCCCTGTTTTTTCAATATGACGGAGTGGAACATAACATTACCCTGCCATAAGAGACTACAGCCCCGGGCGGCTCCTGAATCTCTGTCATTTCAGTAAGCTACATATTCCGGCCATTGCATAAAACATTGAGTGGTACTCAATTTCACAGCTGAACGGCAGGCTGCCTGCAAAAGCTGAAGGGCGGGATCCGGCTGACCGAACGTAATGAAGACAGAGTATTATCATATTCATCGAATTAACATTCCCCGTTGTCTTCTTAAACGCTTAAGAGTGATCGTGGTTCATCATCCCTTTCCGCCCGCCGGAACGGGGGCGGTTATCTCAATCAGCCGCCCTTTCTGCCCCACCGGGGAAATTTTCATCACCGGCAAGCCTGGTTAAATTCTGAATCTGCTCCCGATTGAGGATAATGTCTCTCTCTGCTAAACCCGGTAAGACAATTTAGTTTATACTGTTGCCGATAAATAACCTGATGAATTCATGAAACATTTTGAAATCCTCTGTTGAAAATTTAAAATATTTTAGTAACAGACCACTATAAACCTGTTTTTCTTCGCGAAAAATGTCAAAATCCCTGTCAGTTAATTACTACCGGAGCTGAATTATGATTCCAGAAAAAAGGATTATTCGCCGGGTTCAATCTGGCGGTTGCGCAATCCATTGTCAGGATTGCAGTATCAATCAGTTGTGTATCCCTTTTACTCTGAATGAACATGAGCTTGACCAGCTGGATAACATCATTGAGCGTAAAAAACCTATCCAGAAAGGCCAGTCACTTTTCAAAGCGGGTGACGAACTAAAATCACTTTATGCCATTCGGTCCGGTACGCTGAAAAGTTACACGATCACCGAACAGGGTGATGAACAAATCACCGGGTTTCACCTGGCCGGTGATTTAGTGGGTTTCGATGCTATTATTACCAGCCATCACCCGAGCTTCGCTCAGGCACTGGAAACGTCCATGGTCTGTGAAATCCCCTTCGAAACCCTCGATGATCTGTCAGGGAAAATGCCGGCCCTGCGTCAGCAGATGATGCGTCTGATGAGCGGGGAAATCAAAAGTGACCAGGACATGATCCTGCTGTTATCGAAAAAGAGTGCCGAAGAACGTCTGGCGGCTTTTATCTGGAATCTTGCCCGCCGTTTCGCCCAGCGTGGTTTCTCTCAACGTGAATTTCGTTTAACGATGACCCGCGGAGATATCGGCAATTATCTTGGACTGACCGTTGAAACGATCAGCCGGTTGCTGGGACGTTTCCAGAAAAGCGGTATGCTCGCCGTGAAAGGAAAATATATCACGATTGAAAATCATGCGATGCTGACCGAGCTGGCGGGCCAGACGGCTCCCTGTAATTAAGCAGGAGTTCTTCTCTGCCGTATTACAGTGGTGGCTCGGATGGCCATGCACTGTAATAACTTTTCTTCTCCGTGGGATTAACTTAGGCTATCTTTAGTCAATCAAAGGTTTTCCGTGGAGATGTCAGTATGTCCCTCTATCAGAATGTGTTGGTCGCTATTGACCCGGAGCAGGACGATCAACCGGCGTTAAGGCGGGCGGTGTATCTTAATCAGCGTATCGGCGGAAAAATCAAAGCCTTTCTGCCCATCTACGACTTTTCCTATGAAATGACGACGTTGCTTTCCCCGGATGAGCGTACCAGTATGCGGCAGGGCGTCATTAATCAACGCAGTGAATGGATACGCCAGCAGGCGAAAGCCTACCTTGACGCCGGTGTGAACATCGAAATCAAAGTGGTCTGGCATAACCGCCCGCATGAGGCGATTATCGATGAGGTGCTGGAACACCGGCACGATTTAGTCCTGAAAATGGCACATCAGCATGATCGTCTGGAGTCTGTTATCTTTACACCGACAGACTGGCATCTGCTGCGGAAATGTCCGGGGCCGGTCTGGATGGTCAAAGATCAACCCTGGCCGGAAGGCGGTAAAGCCCTGGTGGCGGTCAATCTTTCCAGCGATGAGCCCCACCACGATTCCCTGAATCAGAAACTGGTCCGGGAAAGCCAGCAGCTGGCGGACATGGTCAACCATACGGAAGTCCATCTTGTCGGGGCTTATCCGTTAACACCGGTCAATATTGCTATTGAACTGCCTGATTTTGATCCTGAAACGTACAATGAAGCCATCCGCGGCCAGCATCTGATTGCGATGAAAGCCTTGCGACAGCAGTTTTCTATCGGAGATGAATTCACCCACGTGGAAAAAGGTGACCCTGAAGAGGTCATCCCGGCGATAGCAGCTCAGCTGGATGCCGGAGTGGTGGTTCTCGGGTCGCTCGGACGAACCGGACTTTCCGCCGCCTTCCTTGGCAATACTGCCGAACAGGTCATCGATCATCTCCGCTGCGACCTGCTGGTTATTAAACCCGATGATTTCGTCAGCCCGGAAGCAAAAAACGTCCCTCCGTCTGAACATTAATACCTCCTGCCAGCTTCTCTGTTCCCGCAGAGAAGCTCTTTATATTCATCAGATGATCACTTTGCCGTAGTATTCTCCTTTGCGGTAAGGGGATATGCTCTGCCCCGCGACTGAACCATTGATGTGTGTCCGGCGTAATCACTAAATTGACTGAGACAGCACATTTATTACATGTAATAATCGTCGGCAAACAGACGAAATATTAATATCCGGCATGTTTTCGACTCATTCAGGCGTAAGGGAAAGGATTATTTGTTTATGAATTTAAAGAAAACTTTTTTAGTTGCGGCGCTTTTCTCTGTAACGACAGTCAATGCTTTCGCAGCTCAGGTACTCACTCCGGAAAAAGCCGCTCAGTTGGAGCCATTTACCCGGATTAATATCATCGGCCATTTTAATTCACTGGGCGATGCCAGTGATGCCATTTCCAGACGCGCTGATGAATTAGGTGCAGCAGCGTTCTATGTGGAAGGTGTGAGTGATGCCACCGGAAACAGCGGTAACTGGCGGGTGACCGCTGCGCTTTATCACAGTAATGCCGCCCCCGTCCCGAAAAAAACCACTTTCCGTACCATTAACGGCGTTCAGCAGTTACCTAAAAAGGTCGCATACCGCCTGATCCCTTACGATACGGTCACTGTCAGCGGCTACTTCCCAAACCAGCCGGATGTGGTGGATGCCATTAGCCGTGCTGCAAAAGAGAAAGGCGCTGCTTCGTTTTTTATCGTGCGCCAGATCGATGCTAACAACGGCGGTAATCAGTATGTCACGGCCTATATCTATAAAGCCGATGCAAAAACCCGCCAGGTCCAGAGCCCGGATGCCATTCCGGCCAATTCAGAAGCCGGTAAAGCGGCATTAGCCGCGGGCGGTAGTGCGGCTAAGAATGTCCAGATCCCGGGCGTTGCCTCTTCCGATACCCCGGACAGAAGTATCGGCCGTTTCTTTGAAACTCAGTCATCCACCGGACAACGTTACACTGTCACCTTGCCGGATGGCCGGACCGTTCAGGATCTCAGCGCGCTGACTGCAGCACAGATGACACCGTTCGCTACTGTGACAACCACAGGGCACTTCGGGACACCGACTGAAATTTCTGATGCTATCGGACGTCTCGCCGCTGATAAAGGCGCGAAGTTCTACCATATCACCCGTCAATGGCAGAACCAGAGCGGCGGTAACCTGACCGTTACTGCAGAACTGTTTAAATAATGCCTTAGCCGTCTTTGCGGATAATTATTTGTTACCCGCAGAGGCGGCTAATCCCCGCTTTGATCCTTTTTCGCATTGCGTTCCCTTGCCCCACTCCGTAAAATCACGGCCCGGCCGCATCTGGTGATATATTTCATATAGATTTTATTCGCCAGTAGCTTCTTCTGCTTTATTCCGTGAAACGGGATAATAAGTACTATTTTAATCAGGAACGTCATGTCAGAAAAAAAATTAGGGTTTGGCGCATTAACAGCCCTGGTACTGAGCTCAATGCTGGGGGCCGGTGTCTTCAGCCTGCCGCAAAATATGGCCGCTGTCGCCGGACCTGCCGCGTTACTCTGCGGATGGCTGATAACCGGTGCCGGTATCCTCTTTCTGGCACTGGCGATGCTATTACTCAGCCGTATGCGCCCCGACCTTGATGGCGGTATTTATACCTATGCCCGTGCCGGCTTCGGCGAGGTCATCGGCTTCTGTTCAGCATGGGGATACTGGCTGTGTGCCGTTATTGCCAATGTGTCCTATTTAGTGATCGTTTTTTCGGCCCTCAGTTTCTTCACTGACAGTCCGGGCCATATTATCTTTGGCGTGGGAAATACCTGGCCTGCCATTGCCGGGGCCTCATTATTATTGTGGCTGGTACATTTTCTGGTCTTGCGGGGCGTTCAGACTGCGGCCAGCATTAACCTGCTCGCAACGCTCGGAAAACTGATCCCGCTCTGTCTGTTTGTGGTACTGGCCATATTTTCCTTCCGGTTTGAGAACTTTATCCATGATTTCCGCGGGATCAGCCTGGGCGTCCCTCTCTGGTCGCAGGTAAAACAAACGATGCTGATCACCCTGTGGGTCTTTATCGGGGTAGAAGGTGCAGTGGTGATTTCTGCCCGCGCCAGTCACCGTCGGGATGTCGGTCGGGCAACGCTCTGGGCCGTACTGGCTGCCCTGCTGGTTTATCTGCTGGTAACACTGTTATCGCTGGGGATAGTGCCGCGTACGCAGCTGGCGGAGATGCACAACCCCTCCATGGCCGGGCTGTTATCTGCAATGATTGGTCACTGGGGGACGGTGATTATTGTCACCGGATTGGTACTTTCTGTTTCGGGTGCCTATCTGAGCTGGACCATTATGGCCGCAGAAATACCTTTCCTGGCCGCCCGGACGGATTCCTTTCCGCGGATTATTGCCCGTCAGAATCGCCATAATGCCCCTTCCGGGTCGCTCTGGCTGACCAACGGCAGTGTTCAGGTCTGCCTGCTGATTATCGGGTTAACCCATGCGGATTATAATAATCTGCTGAATATCGCCTCAGAGATGGTTCTGGTTCCGTACCTGCTGGTCGGACTGTTTCTGGTTAAGACGGCAGGTCGTAAAATTTCCGCGGCACTGATCACCGGCATCGGAGCCTCCATCTATGGAGTATGGCTGCTGTATGCCTCCGGGCCTGTCAACCTGATTATGTCGCTGATGCTATATGCACCGGGATTATTTCTGTTTATGATTGCCCGTTACACCGCCCCGGAAAGGCTTCCGCTGACACGTACGGATAAGTGTCTGATGACCCTCCTGCTGCTTTCTGCGCTGGGCACAGGCATTATGCAGTTGCTGGCCTGAAAAGGCCGGCAAGAAGAGATTCAGGGCAGCACGATACTCAGACAATCTCCCGACTGTCTGAGTGTCAACGGTTTACGATACTCTTTATAAATTCCGGCGATTTGCTCTTCAGAGAGCGGGTAAGGCAACTGAATATCAAAACTCACAATTTTCTGTTGTTCTGCGAGTGCAATCAGCCTGGCGATATTGATTTCATCGCTAACCTGAGTTGAAATAATTTGCAGGGCCATCTCTTTAAAGAGATCGGCATCCGTTATCAGAGGATCATTACGCAGCGTTTTACGTGTCACTATCCCGAAAACAGGTAACACACCATATATTGCATCGACAAAACTCCACTGTTTTTTACAGGATGAAGAGAGGTAATCGCTGTAATTAAAACAGATGCATTGATTATGTATGCCCGAGGCTAATTTATCATCAGACACTCAACCCCCTTGTAGAATCGATCCTTCGGTAACTCAGATAGCTGAAATAATAATGGCACATTATGTAGGGAATGCACCAGCAACAGGTACCTTTTTCGTGCTAACGTATCAGATATTATCGAGGCAGGTTATTTACATGTTAAATATAAATAATTATTGTTAATTATGAATAAACTAGTTTACGTAGAAGATGAACCTGAAGTGGGCGAATTGATCGCAGCTTACCTGGGAAAACATGATTTTGACGTAGTTGTCGAGACACGAGGCGACCGGGCTGAGGAAACGATTATTTCAGAGCAGCCTGACCTGGTAATGCTGGATATTATGTTACCCGGAAAAGATGGTATGACGCTGTGCCGGGATTTACGTACCCGCTGGAACGGGCCGATTGTATTGCTGACATCACTGGACAGTGATATGAACCATATTCTGGCGCTGGAGATGGGCGCCAATGACTATATCCTCAAGACCACCCCGCCCGCTGTACTGCTGGCCCGGTTACGTCTGCATTTACGTCAATCCCAGCAGAACAGTTCCATAGAGGAACATTCTCTCGGTTCGGCCCCGGCGAGGCTTATCCGTTTCGGGACACTGACCATAGATATGCTAAACCGTGAAGTCACCCTTGCTGATGAGCAAATCCCCCTTTCCACAGCCGACTTCGATTTACTGTGGGAGCTGGCCAGCCATGCCGGTAAAATCCTTAACCGTGATGCTTTGCTGAAAACCTTACGGGGGGTCAGTTATGACGGCATGGATCGCAGTATCGATGTTGCCATTTCGCGGTTACGCAAAAAACTGCACGATAACGCGACCGAACCTTTTCGCATCAAGACCATCCGTAATAAAGGATATTTGTTCGCCCCTCAGGCCTGGGATACTCACTCAGAATGAAGAAATTGTTTATCCAGTTTTATCTTCTGCTTTTTGCCTGTTTCCTGGTGATGACCTTACTGGTCGGGCTGGTCTATAAAATGACTGCAGAGCGCGCCGGTCGTCAGTCCATGAATGACCTGATGGCCAGCTCTCTCTATTTAATGCGTACTGAGTTGCGTGAAATTCCGCCTCACGACTGGAATAAGACCATTGATAATCTGGATCTCAATTTGTCGTTTAAGCTGCACATTGAGCCGATGAGTCGCTATACCCTGACACCTGAGAATATGCGCCGGCTTCGTGCCGGGGAAATTGTGGCGCTGGATGATCAGTACACCTTCCTGCAACATATTCCTCGCAGCCATTACGTGCTGTCTGTCGGCCCGATCCCGTACCTTTTCTATCTGCACCAGATGCGGCTGCTGGATATTGCATTGCTGGCGTTTATCGGCATGTCACTGGCCCTGCCGGTATTTATCTGGATGCGGCCGCACTGGAAAGAAATGCAGAAACTGGAACGCGCTGCACAACGCTTTGGTCAGGGGGATCTCGACTCCCGTACCCACTTTGATAACACTTCCAGTCTTTACCGGTTAGGCATTGCCTTTAACCAGATGGCAGACAATATTAAGGTCCTGGTTGCCAGTAAAAAACAGCTGATTGACGGTATTGCCCATGAATTAAGAACTCCGTTAGTCCGGCTGCGCTACCGGCTGGAGATGAGTGATAATCTGACAGAAAACGAAGCGGCTGCTCTGAACCGTGATATCAGCCAGCTGGAAGGATTAATAGAAGAACTGCTGACCTACGCCCGGCTGGACCGGCCAAAAGTCGATATGAAGGTACAGCATATCGACCTGGCCCACTGGCTGACCGAGCGCATCGATGATGTACGCTCGCTCCACCCGGAACATACCCTGGAGCTGGATATACCGCAACAGGAAAACCAGGGATACGCCGACTTACGCCTGATGGAGCGTGTGCTGGATAATCTGGTCAATAACGGGCTACGTTATTCCGTACGCCGGTTACGTGTCAGTCTGTGGTTTGATGGCACGATGGGAATGATGCAGGTAGAAGATGACGGCCCCGGCATTCCCCCCGAAGAACGCGAGCATGTCTTTGAACCTTTTGTCCGGCTGGACCCGAGCAGAGACAGGGCAACCGGCGGGTGCGGACTGGGCCTGGCCATTGTTTACTCTATCGCTCAGGCCTTCCGCGGAACGGTGACCATCGATAGCAGTCCTCTGGGGGGTGCCTCGGTACGGTTCTGCTGGCCCGCCACACAACCCGCCCCGCTGGCGCCACCCACAGTACATTTAAAAGGAAACTGAAATGAATAATGCCTATACCCGACTGTGCCAGCGCTTTCGTCGCCTCTCCCGCTTCGGTCACCTGTCGGCAATCGCTGGCTGGGATATGCAAACCATGATGCCCGCAGGCGGAAGTGAAGCCCGCGGTGAAGCCTTAGCAGAACTGAGCTTATTACAGCATCAGTTGCTGACCGATAAAGAAAACGGTGACCTGTTGCGGGCCGCCGCCGACCTGCCCCTGACGCCGGATGAACGTGCCAACCTGCAGGAGATGACCCGTCAGTGGCAACAGGCGGTTCTGCTACCGGCAGAATTAGTCGAAGCAAAATCTATCGCCGGTATGCGTTGTGAGCATGCCTGGCGAACCCAGCGTCAGGCAAACGACTGGCAGGGGTTTTCAGAAAACCTGCGTGAGGTAGTTCGCCTGTCGCGCCAGGAAGCCGATATCCGCGCAACAGCCAATGGCACGTCACGCTATGATGCTCTGCTGGATCTTTATGAACCTGGCATGGATAGCCAGCAACTGGACTCTGTCTTTAATGACCTGAAACAGTGGCTGCCGGCGTTATTAACCCGCGTGGTGGAAAAACAATCGGCTACTCGGCCACGAACCCCGACCGGGACGTTCCCGCCCCCGTTACAGAAACAGCTCGGCTTGCAAGTCATGCAGACTCTGGGCTTCGATTTTAATCATGGCAGGCTGGATATCAGTGCCCATCCGTTTTGCGGCGGTGTTCCTGAAGATGTCAGGATCACCACGCGATATGATGAACAGCACTTACTGAGTGCCCTGATGGGAGTGATCCATGAAACCGGACATGCCCGTTATGAGCAGAATCTGCCAAAACAGTGGGCAGGACAACCCGCCGGCCTGGCCCGGTCTACCGCTATCCATGAGTCACAGAGCCTGTTTATGGAAATGCAGTTGGGCCGCAGCCGCGAATTCCTGGAATTTATTCAGCCGCAGGTTGAGGCTATCTTCGGGTCGCAACCTGCCCTGGGAAAAGACAACTTTGTGGCACTGGCACAGCAGGTGAAACCCGGGTTTATCCGCGTCGATGCCGACGAAGTCAGTTATCCTGCGCATGTTATGCTGCGTTACGATATCGAAAAGGCCCTGATTGAAGGTGAGATTGAGGTGGAAGATATCCCGTCCCTGTGGGATGAAAAGATGCACCACTACCTGGGGCTGGATACCCGCGGTAATTACCGGGAAGGTTGCATGCAGGATATTCACTGGACCGATGGTGCTTTCGGGTATTTCCCGACCTATACGCTGGGTGCCATGTATGCAGCCCAGTTATTTGCGGCGGCGAAACAACAACTCCCGGCCATTTCCGAAGAGATCGCCCGCGGAAATCTGCAAAATATTTCCGGCTGGCTGAACGACCACATCTGGCAGTACGGAAGTTTACTGACGACTGACGAACTGCTGACAAAAGCGACCGGTCAGACCCTGAATCCGGCCTTTTTCCGCCAGCATCTTGAGCAACGCTATTGCAGCTAACCCTCTGTCCGGCGGTTATTTTTTCCGGCCGCCGGCGCGTTTTTTTCCTTTCTTATCGCGACTGTACATTCGGTTACACAACGATACCATTCACCAACGGACGCCCCCGATTTATTCTCATATAGTGATTTCACCGGCCCCGCAGTGGGCTAATAAATGAAAATGAATTCGAGGAATTTGCAATGAAAAAATTATTTGCACTGGTAGTTGCCGCTGCTATGGGTCTGTCTTCAGCAGCATTCGCTGCAGACACCACCACTACTGCACCTGCACCTGCAGCTGCAACCACTGCTGCTCCGGCAAAAACTGAAGCTCCTGCTAAGCACGTTGCTCACAAACATAAACACAAACACCGTAAGCACCACAAAAAAGCTGCTGCTAAAAAAGCTGCTGAGCAGAAAGCACAGGCTGCTAAAAAACATCACCACAAAAAAGTAGCTAAGAAAGCTGCTGAACAGAAAGCTCAGGCTGCTAAAAAGCATCACCACAAAAAAGTAGCTAAGAAAGCTGTTGCTCAGAAAGCTCAGGCTGCTAAAAAGCACCACCACAAAAAAGTAGCTAAGAAAGCTGCTCACTAATTTAAAATCAGTACCTGACACGTCAGGAATTTCCTGAGCACGCGTCAAAGTGATTAAAACACCCGGTCCTCCGGGTGTTTTTTACCGGAGTAACCCGCATGGTACGTCGTTATCGCTTCGAAATCATTCTGATCAGCGTAATCATTTGCGGCATCATCGCTGCCAGCTTTTTTATTTAGTATCCGGTAACTACTCAGTATCTCTCCCTTTTTTCCACTGTAACGACTATATTACTTTCCTTACCCCAATCTTTAACCTACAGACTCCCGCCATTGAGAGAATTATGCGCCTGCTGACTGTAATTATTTTAAGTGCTTTTTGTTTCAGTGTGCAGGTTCACGCTGATGATGATGATGACACACCCAACGCCAGCGAAATAAAAACCTTATTTTTTGGTAAAGATCACCGTAAAGAAATCACCGATGTCGCCTCCGCGCCCTGGGATGCTATCGGCCAGGTGGAAACCGACAGCGGTAATGTCTGTACAGCCACTCTGATTTCACCGCATATTGCCCTGACCGCCGGTCACTGCCTGCTGACGCCGCCCGGTAAATTCGACCCGCCGGTCGCTATCCGTTTTATGGCGTTTTCTGATGGCTGGCGTTATGAAATTCATGATATTGATGCCCGTGTAGAGCCTATGCTGGCGGGCAAACTGAAAGCGGATGGTGATGGCTGGATTGTACCCCCTTCTGCCGCACCTTATGATTACGGCATCATCATTATCCGTAATCCGCCGTCCGTCATTACCCCTATTCCGCTGTTTTCCGGTAGCCGCTCAGACCTGATTGCAGCCTTAAAAGAAGACGGTAATAAAGTCACACAGGCAGGCTATCCGGCAGATCATCTGGATAATCTGTATGCACATCAGGGCTGTCAGGTCACCGGCTGGTCACAGAAAGCGGTACTGTCACACCGCTGTGATACGCTACCCGGAGACAGTGGGTCACCGTTGCTGTTAAAGACCGATAATGGCTGGCAGATTATTGCGGTACAGAGTTCGGCTCCCGCGGCCAAAGACCGCTACCGTGCTGACAACCGTGCCATCGCGGTCACTTCATTCTATGACAAGCTTCAGGAATTGAGTCAGTAAAAGGGTTTGACGGTCAATGATGTAAAAAACCACGTTTGTGAACTCACTGGTTGATATACAGAAACATGTACGGTTGGCCCTCGCCCCCTCCTGACCGGGGTTCGCTCTTCTCTCGTTCAGTCGTGGGAACAGGGGTTAAGAACTCAGGCGGGTGCAGTGTTAAAACTGTTGCGCGTCATCGACGCGTAAACCTGAGTTTTAAACGGGGTTTGAGGTCCAATCGTGTAAAAAACCACGTTAAGAAAATTTTAGAGTTAGTAGCTCTTAAACCCGGCAAACGAACCACCGTTGGTAGCGGTGTTTTTTGTTTACAGGGCAAAAGATTACGCGTACAAAAAAAGATCTCAGTAAGATCCTTTCTATTCCAGAGATATATCAATTTAATCAGCATACTCACGTCGATAAATTTCGACACTAACCAAATCTAATTCAGACAAGCTGTAAAACGAAACAACATCTTTACTCCGTGGAGATCGCCAACATTCAGCTTCTGTTTGACATTGTTTTTGCTGTTTATATCCTTCGGCTATCAGGTATTCACGAATTTTACTGGTATCGGTCGTGCCATTGAACTGAATGCCATAGACAAAAGCTTGTGGACCACTGATATTGCTATAACTGAACTCGTAATTGTCAGAGATACGAGGCATTCTTTTCAATAAAGCAGGCGTGTAATACTCGTACTCTCGGGTATCCATCCGGGTATAATGGGCGCTACTGGCAAACCCCATCTCTATATGCGGCCATACGACAGCCAGTGCAAAAACACTAATGACAGCAACACTGAGCAGAATAATTATATTTCGTCTCATAACCTCATCCTGTTGTTACCAGAGCCTAAGACCAAAAAAGTCTTATCGTGCTGAGGCAGAATGACGTTTCCAGACAGAAAATCGTTATAGGGGACTACCGTTCGCATAAAAGGCGGCAGCATCCCTTTACGAGGGCGGGAATGCGGGAATTTTTCAGGATCGGGGAACAGTAGCGGCTGAAATGTTTCATTCTTCCAGCTGCCGATTTTGCCGTAGTAATCCCAGCGTTTTAGGGCTTCATCCTTGCTAACAGGTAGGAGCTGAGGAAAAGGATTCTGAATCGATACTACCCGATAAAAGCCCAGCAAATCAGAGACCAAATCCTCACCGCTGAAACCGCTGTCCGTCACTAAATTATTGGGAAACGATCCCTGAAACGCTTCAAATTTGCGGGCCATCGTCATCATCATCGCCAGGGCAATGCTCTTCTGTTCCCAGTGAGGTCTGCCGCGCAGTATCCGCCAGGTCATCACTTTTCCTGACCGAAGTTGCCCCCTTAGACCAGTCATTCCCTGTGCATACCTGACATCATAAAATTCCTTCCCTGATGATTCACCTTGAGCTATTAATCTCAAAAGCTCCCGGATATCCGAGCCCTGAGCATGCCCCAAATCCACCCATCCCAAAACTTCCGTATAAACAATACCTCTGTTTCCATAAGGTGCCTGAGCACCATCAATAATTTCTGATCGCTTACTCATCCTGAGTATCCCGTCCCGTATTAATGACTGTGACCTAATTTACCATAACACCTATTTATCTCTCAGCAGCAAGTATACTCAAAAACCCCGGGCAAAGTTGGATCATTAAAACCATTATGTGGGTGGTTTTTAACATATAAAACAGGATGTTATCTAATTATCGTGGTTTTTTACACGATTAGCCCTCAAATCCCGTAAATGCCGCAGGGCAGCGGTAAAGGTTACCGCTGCCCTCTCCTTAGCCTTCAGAGTTCCTTCTGTTCCATCGCCTGCTGTATGCGCTTTTCCGACACCGGATACGGAGTACCCAGTTGCTGGGCAAACAGACTGACTCTGAGTTCTTCCAGCATCCAGCGTATTGCCATAACATCCTCATCGTCCCGGTGTTTAGGCGGTAGCTTACTACGCCATTGCTCCCAGGCCTGTCCGATATGCTGAACCTTCAGCATACGCGCCCGATCACTGTGCGGGTCGACCGGCAGCTTGTCCAGTCGTCGCTCAATGGCCTGCAGATAGCGCAGAGTGTCCGCCAGCCGCTGCCAGCCATTACCGGTCACAAAGCCCCTGTAGATAAGGCCGCTCATCTGCGCCTTGATATCTGACAGTGCCAGCGCCTGGCTCATATCCACTTTTCCTTTCAATCGCTTATTGATCCGGAACACCGCTGTCAGGATTTGTTCGACCTGGATGGCAATGGACACCACCGTTTCATTCAATCCGCCGCGGATAATATCTTTCAGACGGGTAAAATCCTGTTCAGTCCATGCAGGGCCGCCATGCTCAGCCATCAGTTTATCGATGCCGCAGGAGATACAGTCATCGATCAGCTCCGGCACTTTCCCGTAAGGGTTAAAGTAAAGTCCGAGTTTTGATTTATTCGGCAGCTTCTCATGCAGGTACTTAACCGGTGACGGAATGTTCAGCCACAACAAACGGCGCTGGCCGCGCCACATGCTTTTCTGCTGTTCTGCCTGGCTATCAAACAAACGAATAGCCACACTGTCTTTTTCATCCACCAGCGCAGGCCAGGCTTGCAACTGATAAGTGCCCCGCTTTTGCTGATAGCTTTGTGGCAGGTCGCCGAAGCTCCACACGTGCAGCCCCTGCTGTTCCACACCATCATCAGCCACATCCGAGAGCGTCTCCTGCACTTTCTCCTTCAGCGCAGTTTTCAGGGCCGTTAAATCTTTGCCTTCCGCCAGCTTCTTATTGTTTTCATCCACTATACGGAACGTGATTTTCAGATGATCGGGCACCGCATTCCATTGCCAGTCCTCCCGGCTGACGGTGACCCCGGTCATTCGTCTGAACTCGCGTTCCAGGGCATCTGTCAGCGGCTGGCTGCTGTCGGTCACCCGTTGCAGAAAGGCATCTGCATAGTTCGGTGCAGGTACAAAGTTACGGCGTAACGGTTTGGCCAGCGATTTGATTAATGCGATCACCAGCTCACGGCGGATGCCGGGGATCTGCCATTCAAAACCGCGGTCACTGACCTGATTCAGCAAGGGTAAGGGGACATAGACGGTAACGCCATCGGCATCGGCCCCGGGCTCAAACTGATAACTGAGACGCAGCTTCAGGTTATCCTGATGCCAGAAGTTCGGGTAATCCAGCGTACTGATCTGCGCAGCACCTTCTTTGATCAGCATCTGCTTATCAAAATTGAGCAACTCAGGTTGTTCACGACTGGTCTGCTTCCACCACTGGTCAAAATGACGCGCCGAGACAACATCGTGGCCGATACGCTGGTCATAGAAGGTAAACAGGGTTTCATCATCGACCAGAATGTCTCTGCGTCGTGACTTATGCTCAAGATCCTCTACTTCATTCAGCAGCTTACGGTTATTGCGTAAAAATGCGTGGCGACTCTGCCAGTCACCTTCCACCAGCGCATGACGGATAAAGAGTTCACGTGAGACCTGCGGATCAATTTTACCGTAATTGACTTTACGCCCGGCAATCACTGGCAGTCCGTAGAGCGTGACTTTTTCCGTTGCCATCACCGCCCCCTGAGATTTCTCCCAGTGCGGTTCACTGTAATGATATTTCAGCAGATGTTTAGCCAGCGGTTCAATCCACTCCGGATCGATTTTCGCAGCAACGCGTCCCCAGAGACGGCTGGTTTCCACCAGTTCGGCCACTATCACCCACTTCGGGGGCTTTTTGAATAAGCCGGACCCCGGGAAGATTGAGAACCGTGCATTACGGGCGCCGGTGAATTCCTGTTTTTCTACATCTTTCTGACCGACATGGGAAAGCAGGCCGCACAACAGCGCACTGTGAACTTCACGATACGGTGCCGGTTCACTGTTGACCGGCAGGCGTAATTCTTTAACTACCTGACGTAACTGGGTATAGATATCCTGCCACTCACGTACCCGCAGATAATTCAGATAGTCGGCTTTACACTGACGGCGGAACTGATTACCTGACAGCAGTTGCTGCTGTTCCTGCAGATAATTCCAAAGATTAACCCAGGCCAGGAAGTCGGATTCTTTATCCGCAAAGCGCTGGTGCTTTTCATCAGACGCCTGTTTTTTATCTGAGGGTCGCTCCCGCGGGTCCTGAATGGATAAGGCGGCGGTGATAATCATGACTTCACGTACACAACCAAACTGTTGTGCCGCGAGTACCATGCGGGCAAGCCGCGGGTCGACCGGCAAGCGGGCCAGTTCACGGCCCAGATCCGTCAGTTTAACCTCTCCGCCTGCCGTCGGCAGGATCCCGCCAAGTTCTTCCAGCAAACGGACACCGTCCTGGATATGACGCTTATCCGGGGCTTCCACGAAAGGAAACGCCGCGATATCTCCCAGACCCAGTGCGGTCATCTGCAGAATGACCGACGCCAGATTCGTTCGCAGGATTTCCGGGTCTGTAAACTCCGGACGGTTCAGGAAGTCCTCTTCAGAATACAGCCGGATACAAATCCCTTCCGAGACCCTGCCACATCGCCCTTTTCGCTGGTTGGCGGATGCCTGAGACACCGGCTCAATGGGCAGGCGTTGTACTTTGGTCCGGTAACTGTAACGACTGATCCGCGCAGTGCCGGGGTCGATCACATATTTAATTCCGGGGACCGTCAGGGAGGTTTCCGCAACGTTAGTCGCCAGGACAATACGACGTCCGCTGTGCGACTGGAACACCCGGTTCTGCTCGGTATTGGACAAGCGGGCATACAGCGGTAGCACTTCGGTATGACGTAACTCTCTGCGGTTAAGAGCGTCGGCCGTATCACGGATTTCCCGTTCACCGCTCATAAAAATCAGGATATCACCGGCAGGTTCACGCATCAGTTCATCGACCGCGTCAAAAATAGCCTGCAACTGATCGCGATCGCCGTCACTGGAATCTTCAGTGACCGGCCGGTAACGGACCTCTACCGGATACGTACGCCCGGACACTTCAATGACCGGTGCATGATTAAAGTGACGCGAAAAGCGCTGCGGATCGATCGTCGCCGAGGTAATAATGACTTTCAGGTCAGGCCTGCGGGGCAGCAGTTCACGCAGATACCCGAGCAGGAAGTCAATATTCAGGCTGCGTTCATGGGCTTCATCGATGATCAGGGTGTCATATTGCAACAGCAGCCTGTCCTGCTGGATCTCCGCCAGCAGTATCCCGTCGGTCATCAGTTTAATACGGCTGTTATCACTGACCTGGTCATTAAACCTGACTTTATAACCGACAACATCGCCCAGCGGACTCTTCATCTCTTCGGCGATACGGGTAGCCACCGTCCGGGCCGCCAGACGGCGCGGCTGGGTATGACCAATCAGGCCGCGGTTTCCCCGGCCAAGGGCCAGACAGATTTTCGGGATCTGTGTGGTTTTACCGGACCCGGTTTCACCGGCAATGATCACGACCTGGTGGTTACTGATGGCCTCTGCAATTTCCTGCTGTTTCTGGCTGACCGGCAGGTTATCCGGAAATTCAATCTCTTTCGGGGCCGAAGCCAGACGGAGCGCCAGGCGCGTTTCTGCCTCAGCAATATCCTGTTCAATCTTACTGGTTATTTCAGCACGCGCCTGCGGGTTCTTCACCTTTTCGGCACCGGTCAGACGACGCCTGATTTTCTGGCGATCCCGCAATATGAGCGGTTCCGTTCTGCTGAACAGCGATGAAAGCGGTGAGAAATCCTGAGATGACATAATAATGCGTTACCTTGATTTTATATGACAAAATGACCCGGGCCCTGCATCAGCAGGCAGGAAATGTCCGTCTGTCTGCGACAGTGCATGATTGTAACATACTCATGAAGCGCTGTTATGCCAGGACACCTTTCCCTGCCCCTGACTCATTCAATTTTTTCGAATATAGATCTCGAAATTATCAACTTTTATCTGCCGGTCTATCCCCGTACAGTGAGACCACTTAGCGGAAGACTCCGCCTCTATGACAGGAAAACAAATATGAGCAAAGTACTCGTTCTGAAATCCAGTATTCTGGCCGGCTATTCACAGTCAGGGCAGTTAGCCGACTTTTATGCCGAACAGGCCATCGCCAAAGGTGACACTGTCACTGTACGTGATCTGGCTGCACAGCCAGTCCCGGTACTGGATGGCGAACTGGTCGGAGCCCTGCGCCCTTCAGAAACGCCACTGAACTCTCGCCAGCAGGAAGCGCTGGCTCTGTCTGATGAACTGATCAGTGAGTTACAGGCTCATGATGTGATTGTCATCGCCGCGCCAATGTATAACTTTAATATCCCGACGCAACTGAAAACCTATTTCGATCTCATCGCCCGCGCCGGTGTGACCTTCCGTTATACGGAAAACGGCCCCGAAGGACTGGTGACAGGCAAACGTGCAGTGATTATTTCCAGCCGTGGTGGTGTACATAAAGATACCCCCGCGGATCTGCTGACCCCTTACCTGAAATTATTCCTTGGCTTTATCGGGATTTCGGATGTGAACTTTGTGTTCGCGGAAGGCTATGGTTACGGCCCGGAAGTCGGCGCGAAAGCCACGACAGATGCGAAAACGGCTATCGAATCAATTATCGCTGCCTGATCTTCTGTTGCCGGCCTCTGCAGGCCGGCAGTTTCACCCTGACTTTTTACTGACCTGTTGCCTCTGCTCTGTACGTGGTCAGGGCACTCCCGATGCTCCGGGGTGAAAGTCATGCCTCTGAACTCCCCCGGCCTTATCACCTTATCCGGCATCTACAGGCCGGGTGACCCGCAGTGCCTCCCCCTGTGTGACGGGCCGTTATTGCGAATTTTTTAACAGGGTATTGACGTCTTTATCTGCTTTTATCGTGATTTCATGGTCAATTTTGACATTCATATTGATAGTAATCGGTTCTTTGGGCGCAGCGACCTCAATACGCGGTGTACACCCGCCCAGGATCAGACCTGATATCAGGCAGATAAGCAGGTTACCGCTTTTCATCATTGTTTCTCTCCGTTTGCGGATACTTCAGTTGCTGCGATAACAGCGACTCTAAATTACTGCCAAAATTCAGACTATCCCAGAGTCTGAAGATATTTTCCTGGTGAGTATAATTCAGATTAACCCGCTGATCATGATTACTGAAGCGGCTGGTTCCCTGAACGGTCGATTTCATGAAAAGTTCGCCGTCACTACTTAACTGTAACTTCGCCTGCGCACGACCGATCTCCATATACCGTAACCAGTCGACGGCTACGCCGGCCGCCATATTATTACTGGTAATGGCGTCAATCATCTCTTTATCGACCCGCAGGGTCAGAGGTCCGTCGTTACTGACCCACCCGTCACGAATGATATAGTGCGGGTCATTGACCCATAACGGCAACTCACCGCTGACCAGGCCGGACATGGCTATTTTGCCGGGATGTAATGCCGTAATGAGCCTGCTCAGGTTGATTTTATCGGCTTTCAGCAGTGCTGCCTGCCGCTGCGGAAGCCTCAATTCAGCCAGGCTCAGTTTGCCGCCGGAAACCGACATACTGACATCCGATAACCGCAAGGGTTTATCCTGACTCCAGGGATAGAACCCCTGCAGGCTGGCAGTGATCCCTGACAAACCTATCTGATCCACGATACGGTCGATGGTCAGACGGACAGGCTGACGGTAACCCAACTGCCAGCGCTGCTGTTGATAACGGAACGGTAAAGAAAAACCAGCCCCCTGTATCTGATTGTCCGGCGTCCAGGCACTGCCCTGAGTGATCACCCAGTGTCCGCCGGCCTGAAAGCCGCTGGTGGCCGAGGCGGAAAAGGCAGCCTGTGCCCGCATTTTTCCGCCGGTGATTTTCATTTTCATGTCCGGTGACAGCAACGGCTCGACAACGGCCAGTGGCTGAGAGGCCCACCATGCCTGACCCCGCAAACGCTCACCATCCCAGCGACCATGCAGTGCCAGTGGCCCGAGGGTTCCGGCGCTGAGACGCGCCTGATAGAGGAAATCCCCCGGGGAGGTTCCGGAGACCGAAAACGGCAGATGCAGTGCCGGCAGTCTGCCGCCATAACTGAAAAGTGTCTTCCCGGCCGTTAACGCAAATGCCCCTGCCAGTTTCGGAGCGTTCACCTGCCGGTGCCAGATCAGCGGCGAGGTGAGCGTAAGACGCGGAGACACGACCCGTACGCCGCCATACCTGAGCTGGTTAAAACCGGTCGACAATGTTTTAAGCGTGATCTGCGGCCCCTGCCAGTCACCGCTGCCCTGAAGATCCCAGGCGGCTTTAAAAGGTAACAGCACGCCGCTGCCCCAGTAACGCCATTGCCATTGCCCCTGATCCGGCCAGAAATCCCGGGCCTGACCGGCCAGTTGCAGACGATAGCGGCCGGAGGTGCGGTTGTGTACCTGTAATATGGCCTGTAAGGGTCCGTTAATCCCTGAAGCTGACAGATGTACCCCGGCCAGTGGCCAGCGCGCTTCATCGACCTGGAAGGTATCCAGCAATTGACCACGCATACGGAGTAAGGCGCCGCTCAGAAAGCGGATTTCGGGTCCGGTCAGCGGCCCGGTCAGCTGCGCCGGTAGCCGGGCAAAAAACTGCAATTCAGGGCTGTTTGCCGTGCCGGTCAGACGTAACGGTAGTGCGCTATCGGTCAGACTGAGTTTACCTGGCCCCAGACTGAGTACAACGTTCCCTTTACCGCCGTGACCGGAGGTTAAGGCATTCATTCGTCCGGAAATAACACTATTTTCCGGCCCTTCACGCCAGTGGCTGGCTTGCAGCGCAATCCCCCCCTGCAACGGCTGAGACGCAAAAGGCCACTGCCATTTGCCTTGCTGAATTTCAAGCAGTTGTGGCGTGGCCGTCCAGGGCAACTGTAACAAGGGTTCGGGGCTCTTCGGGGTCAGTACGTTCAGCACACCCTGCTGTTGCTGCCAGTGCAGCTCAAGGTGCAGCGGAAGACCGGTCAGAGATAGCTGCCCGTCCAGTTGCCCCCGCTCAGGCCATTGCCCGATTTTCGGGGCCAGCCCGACGGAGCCCTGCAGAGTAAGCGGCGGAGTTCCGCCCGGAGGTATCAATCGTAACCGGGTGATCGTCAGTGCCTGGCCATTAAGCACTGCGCTTAGCTGAAGATCATTGCTATCGTAGGTCAGTGCCTGCCGCTGTTGCTGGGTCGTCAGCGACAGACGTCCGGCATACTGACCCCAGGGCAGAATTTCCAGTTTATCGGCCTGCCAGTGACCGGCAGGCAGCAACGCCTGCCACTCCGCCAGTGTTTTTTCCGGCGCGGAGGAGGAAGAGGAGGAAGGAACCGTCGCCAGGCAGTCGGTATCAACCCGAACATCCGTGGCATGCCACTGCCATAAATGATCACGATAGCCCACAGAAAGGCCGTTCACGGAGACTGCCTGACAGTCCCCCGCCTGTAACGCTATCCCCGGGAAACTGAGGCTTCTGGTGTGCGGGCGAAAATGCCCGCTGAGCGTCAGACGTGTCCCTTCCGGCAGCCAGTGCTGTACGAGCGGCGGCAGCCAGACATCAATGGCAGCCACGGCCAGACCGGTGATCAGCACGACCGGGACGATAATCGCCAGGGCTGTTCGCCGTTTGTCTGTCATAGAAAATTCACCCTGTTCTCCCGGAGCCATCAGTGACACAACGCATTAATGATCCCGCTTTTGTCGTGCCCGGGCCTATACTGAAATCAGCGAGTTACGTATTTGCGATACATAGTATGTAAGATTCTGGCAAAACGCTAATAACACCGGCATTCCCTGCAAAGTTACCCCGGAGATCCGTAATGAATATCGCCGTTTATAGCACGAAACACTATGATCAGCAGTCCCTGGAAAAAGCGAATCAATCTTTTGGTTTTTCCTTCACTTTTTATGATTTCAAACTCGATCACCATACCGCCAAAACCGCACAAGGTTTCGACGCCGTCTGTATCTTCGTTAATGACCAGTGTTCTGCAGACGTCATTGAAGAACTGGCCGCCGGGGGCGTTCGCTTTATCGCCCTGCGGTGTGCGGGGTTCGATAATGTGGATCTGGCGGCCGCAGAAAGACGGGGGATTCAGGTCGTGCGGGTGCCTGCCTATTCTCCGGAAGCGGTGGCAGAACACTCTGTCGCTCTTATGCTGGCCCTGAACCGTCATATTCACCGGGCCTGGCTCCGTACCCGGGATGCTAACTTTTCGCTGGAGGGCCTGACCGGCTTCACCATGCACGGAAAAACTGCCGGGATTGTGGGAACCGGGAAAATCGGGCTGGCAGCACTGCGTATTCTTAAAGGGTTCGGGATGCGATTACTGGCGTTTGACCCTTATCCGTCCGAAGAGGCTCTGGCGCTGGGCGTTGAATATACGGATTTTACCACTCTGCTGCGGGAATCCGACATTATCTCTCTCCACTGCCCGATGACACCGCAAAACCACCACCTGCTCGATGCCGCAGCGTTCAGTAAAATGAAAGACGGCGTGATGATCATCAATACCAGCCGGGGCGGACTCATTGATTCACAGGCTGCCGTGGGATCGCTGAAGCAACAAAAAATCGGCGCGCTGGGTATGGATGTCTATGAAAATGAAAGGGATCTGTTCTTTGAGGACAACTCGAATGATGTTATCCAGGACGATATCTTCCGCCGGCTCTCCTCCTGCCATAATGTCCTGTTTACCGGGCATCAGGCCTTCCTGACCCGTGAAGCGTTGACCACCATAGCAGAAACCACACTGAGTAATCTGCAGGAGCTTTCCCTCGGCAGGAGCTGTACTCACAGAGTGAGCACCGGTCAGTAAACTCTCCGCCATGGCGGAAAAGCAGCACCCTGCCGGTCAGGGTGCCATGCTGTTAACGGGCACAGTTACCATTGATCAGCGCAACTTCGCTGCAACGTTTGCCATTGCTTAACTCACACATGCCGATCCTGCTACCGTCAAGTTGTCGTGAATAGGCCAGAATACCGCCTGCACCTGCACAGTTGGACTCCGCCAGAGAAGACATCACCACGGGCTGGATATGTGCAGCCGTTGCCTGCTGTGGGGGTTCATTATCATCGTTATGGCTGCTGCAGGCAGAGAGTAAAACGGTGGCACTCACCAGCAACATTGCGGCTATTTTCATTCATCAGGCTCCGGGAGGTTGGACAGTTGGTTGCTCAGAATATGTCAGCGGCGACGGCGGGTCGATATCTGTTACTTTTTTTTACTAAATAAATCCCGCCAGGGGGCGATCACTCTGTCTGCCCGCCATCCTCTCGTGGCATACCGCCTGTAAATTACCTGAATGTGCTGACCCCCGGCTAATTTTTTGAATATCCGCCAGAGGCGCATTAGGATGATTGGGTTAACAATGGCGTTTAGCCGGCATAAAATATAATTCCTGAGGTGTTTATGACTAAGATTGCGATTATTTATCACAGCGGCTATGGACATACCGAAGAGATCGCCAAATCCGTGGAGTCCGGTGCAGCATCAGTGGCCGGGGTGACGACCACCCTGATCCCGGCGGAGAATGTCGGGTCATACTGGCAGTATCTGGAAGAAGAAGCCGATGCAATCATCTTCGGCTCCCCGACCTATATGGGCAGCGCCTCTGCCCCTTTCAAAGCCTTTATGGATGCCAGTTCAAAATACTGGGGAAAATGGCGGGATAAACTGGCCGCCGGATTTACCTGCTCCGCTTCCCACAGTGGTGATAAACTGGCAACGCTGCAGCAACTGAGTATTTTTGCTGCACAACACCAGATGATATGGGTCAGCCTTGGGTTAATGCCTGGCAATAATAGCTCGAAAGGATCTGAAGATGATCTTAACCGGCTTGGCTCGTTTTTAGGGGCCATGGCGCAGGCGGATGCCGATAAAGGCATTGAGGGGATAACTCAGTCAGATAAAGAGACTGCAAAAATCTTAGGTGCGCGGGTCGCCCATGCCTCACTGCGGTGGAATAAATAGAGAAATACCGGGTGAAATAATTCACCCTCGTTTCCGGTAGTCATCCCACGGTCCCGGCAGCGTTATACCCTGCCAGTCTGCGGACGCCTTTCCTGCTCAGCCTCGTGATTAACCCGCCATCACGGGGCTGTTATCCGTTTCCCCGACAGAACTTTATTGTTATTCTTCATTGATAATCCCGGGCCTGATCCCCGGTCGCTGGTCACGGCTGACCACAGAGTATTTTTCCGGCAGGGAATATCAGGCCAAATCGTCATCCGCCATGACCAGGAGGTCATATGCGGGTGTCAGATAACACATCTGCTTCATCAGGTTTGTCGGCGGCTTATTCTGACGTGATAAGGAACGAAATAATGGATGGTTACGTAGCACTGAAAATTTGTGCAGCATCAGCCTCGGCGGCGTCGTTCTGGCTGGATTTCAGACCGAAAAAAAGAAAACAACATGCGGATCCGGTCATCGCATTAGCTGACGAAAACGAGCGTCACCAATGGCGATATGCCCGACGCGGCCTTCTGGCTGTCAGCGTTCTGGCCGGGGTTTGTCTGTTCTGGATAGTGATCAGCGGGCTGATCAGTTAGATTTGTGTCCGCCCCGCGGATAAGGCCAGGCGGACAACCTGCAGGATCACTGATGAATTGCCCCTTTTTATACCGGCAGACTGTCGTCTGTCAGGAGCATAGTCTCAGAGATTTGTGACATCGATATACAACGAATGGTCGATATTGGTTGAAGAAACGGTCGCTTCCGTAAATCCGTAAGCTTCACGTTCTCCTTCACGATCTAACGGCAGGTTTTCGAAGTCAAACAGTTCGCGATCCGCTAACTGACTCGGACTGACATTCTGTAAGGATTTAAAAACACTTTCCACACGGCCAGCATCTTTTTTATCCCACTCGCTCAGCATGCCTTTAATCGCCTGTCGCTGAAGATTTTCCTGAGAGCCACACAGATTGCAGGGAATGATCGGGAACGCTTTATGATCAGCAAAACGGATGAGATCCTTTTCGCGGCAGTAGGTCAGCGGACGGATCACCACATTACGGCCATCATCTGAACGCAGTTTCGGTGGCATCGCCTTCATCCTCGCCCCATGGAACATATTCAGAAACAGCGTTTCCACAATATCATCCATGTGATGACCAAGGGCAATTTTGGTGGCGCCGATCTTTTCGGCAAAGGAATAAAGTGTACCCCGACGCAGGCGCGAACACAGTCCGCAGGTCGTTTTACCTTCAGGGATCTTCTCTCTGACGACTGAGTAGGTATCTTTATCGACGATATAGTAAGGGATGTTAAGCTGCTCGAAATAGTCAGGCAGAATATGCTCCGGGAAACCCGGTTGTTTCTGGTCCAGGTTGACCGCAATCACTTCAAAGTTGACAGGAGCAACTTTTTGCAGGCTCAGCAGAATATCCAGCATGGCAAAAGAGTCCTTGCCACCACTCATGCAGGCCATTACCACATCATTTTCTTCTATCATCTGGTAATCGGTGATTGCATTGCCAACATTTCTCCGCAGACGCTTCTGGAGTTTGTTGAATTCGAGTGTGTCTTTTCTGGTATCGGTCTGATTCATAGGTTCTGTTCACCGCCGGGTGCTCCGGCCGTTTATTTCCTGGTTAAAAGCCTGCATGCATGGGCGCGGATTATACGGACTTTTACGCGAGGGGGAAATCACCTTTCAAAAGATATCGCAGAACAGAACAAAGATGCAGCAGAGGAGAGAAGACCGTCAGGCACCGGTGAAAGGCGGCCGCGAGGTGGCAAAAAAAACCGGCGTCACTAACGCCGGGGTCATAAGAATTAAATGTGCTATGCAGTAATTCAAAAGTAAGACAATGTGGAGCACAACGCCCATCGCTTGACGTTGCATTCACCTGCGGGAAGAAGTATCCGCGATTTTCGCCCTGCATACATTGACTCAGATCATTTTTATGATTATTAATCCAACCACATGATTTATAACCATTTGCGCTCTTTAAGGAACCAGGTCACACCCAGCGCAATCAGTACCAGAATCACACAAAACACAGCAAAGCCATCGTGCCATTGTCCGCCGGGAATCCCGCCCAGATTGACGCCGAACAGTCCGGTAAGGAAAGTCGCAGGGAGAAAAACCATCGCCAGCAGAGACATAATATAGGTTCTGCGGTTCATGGATTCTGTCAGCAAGGCATCGATTTCATCGGTCAGAACCGCGGTCCGTGCAATGCCCGCATCCAGATCTTCAAGTCCCCTGCCCAGCCGGTCTGAGATATCCTGCATCAGACGGCGCTGTGCCTCGTCCATCCAGGTAAATTTTTCACTGGCGATGCGCGCCAGCACATCCCGCTGAGGTGCCATGTAACGACGCATCACAATCAGTTGCTTACGCAGCAATGCCATTTCGCCCCGCGCCGGTGCCTGGCCTTCCATCAGCCCGTCTTCCATATCAATAATTTTATCGTGTAAATCTTCGATAAATTCACTGATATGATCCGTCAGTGAGTCGCAAAACTCCACCAGCCAGTCGCCCGCATTTTCCGGGCCGTTCCCCTGCCGGAGTTCACCCCAGACATCTTCCACCGCGGCTACTTTGCGTTTGCGGGTCGAAATGATTAATTTATCACTGATAAAAATTCTGACCGCCACCAGCTCGTCCGGACGGGCATGTTCATTAAAGTTGATACTGCGCAGAACGATGATAAAACCATCCGCCAGACGGCTCACCCTGGGGCGCATACTCTCACCGGCTAAAGCATCCCTTACGGAGTCCGGCAATAACGGAGTTTTCTGCAACCATCCGGCGCTGTTTTCCTGGGCATAATTCAGGTGCAGCCAGCAGGGGCGCTCGCAATTCACCATTTCAGTTTCACTGATAGGCAGCATTCCACCCTGCCCGTCTAACTGACAGGAAATAATCGCATCAGATATCTGCAGTTCTTTACCGTCGATGATGCTCACACATTCCCCTTAACTCTGTTTCCGGTAAATCAAAACCTGCATTGTAGTGTATTGATTACCATAATTTGCATTTAAAACGTAAAGGGGCATTACACAATGGCTGCCCCGTTCGATAATAATAGCCGGATAATCAGTCTGATAGGAAATTACCGCGCAGATTTCTCCGGCGGCTGTTCAATCCACATCTCACGACTGTAAGCCACATCTTCAGGATTATTGATCGGATAACCTTTGACCCGCGGGCTGATCAGACGTGCATTGGTGTACTGATAAATCGGGGCGATAGGTACCTCTTCGGCGATCATTTGCTCGGCCTTGTTATAGTCGCTGTTGCGGGCAGCTTCCGTGCGTTCGCGGGCCGCCCGGGCCAACAGAGCATCGTATTGCGGGTTACTGAATCCGGAAATATTACCGCTGTTACCACGGGTCAGCAGCCCCAGGAAGGTAGAGGGTTCATTATAATCCGCTATCCAGGACGCCCGGATCACGTCGAAATTCCCCTGATTACGGCTGTCCAGATAGGTTTTCCACTCCTGATTCTGCAGAGTGACATCCACCCCCAGGTTTTTCTTCCACATTGAGGCGATGGCAATGGCAATTTTCTGATGCACTTCTGCCGTATTGTACAACAGCGTCAGATGCAGCGGTCTCCCCGGCCCATAACCCGCAGAGGCCAGCAGTGATTTGGCCTGCGCATTCAGTTCCTGCTGTGTGTGCTGCTGAATATAGAGCGGTTGCGGATGAAACCCCTGTGTTCCGACCGGGGTGAAACCCCAGGCGGGTTTTTCACCGGTTCCCAGCACCTTATCGGCAATCACCTGTCTGTCGATACTCCACGACAAAGCCCGTCGGACTCTGACGTCTGCCGTCGGGCCTTTACGGGTATTAAACGCATAGTAATAGGTGCCGAGCTGCATCGGGGTATACACCTGGCCGGGCAATTCTTTCTTCAGCAAACGATACATGTTTTTCGGGAAAGACTCGGTGATATCGATATTCCCTGCACGGTAACGCTGAGTCGCTGCAGACTCCTCATTGATCGGGACAAAGGTGACTTTATTCAGCACCGTATGGGTGTTATCCCAGTAATCCTTATTTCTGACCAGCACGATTTTTTCATTCACCACCCGCTGCTGTAACTGATACGCCCCGTTGCCCACCAGTTCCCCCGGCTGCGTCCAGTCATTTTTAGCGCTACGGATAACGTCCCGCGGGACCGGGAACAGGCAGACATTGGCGACCAGTGAAGGGAAATAAGCCACTGGATGATCCAGTGTCACTTTCAGATGCCAGGCATCAATCGCAGTGACGCCCAGTGAAGACGGCGGCTTTTCTCCGCGGGTGATCGCTCCGGCATTTTCAATACCGCCCAGCGCCGCAAACCAGGCAAAAGGGGAACGTTGTGCCGGGTCCACCAGACGCTGCCAGCTATAGACAAAATCGGCGGCAGTCACGGGTTTACCGTCTGACCAGCGGGCATCCCGGCGCAGAGTAAATATCCAGGTTTTATTGTCGTTACTCTGCCAGCGTTCAGCGACACCCGGCACAATGTTGCCGGTACTGTCCTGGTTCGTCAGGCCTTCAAACAGGTCACGGATCACCTGCATTTCCGGTAATCCCACCGCCTGTGCCGGGTCGAGTGACGCCGGCTCATCTTTTATTTGCCGGACAATTTCCTGCCGGGCCGCTAAGTGCGCGCCGGGGGGCAGTGTCGCCGCCAGACACTCGGTCGCGGGCATCATCGCCAGGGCCAGCGCGGAAAGCCTGTACCAGTTAACCATATGTGCTCCCTCTTGTTTTTCGTTCCTCTGGCCTGATATCAGGCAGGCTGCCCCTTTCACGGCCAGACAGAGATGATATTTATACGGCAATATACCGTCCCTGCTCGTAAAAGGGTGCAAAATATGGGATAAATTAGGGGTTCACTTGCACTGTACGCTATTGAAGTGCGTCGCAGTCACTCACAAATGATGATAAGGAATCGCTGATGTCTCAGACTATCAATTTTAAAGGGCAGCCAATTGCCATCGCGGGTCAGTTTCCGGCTAAAGGCAGCGTTGCTCCTGACTTCACCCTGGTGACGAAAGATCTGAGTGATGTCTCACTGGGAGACTATGCCGGAAAACGTAAGGTACTGAACATCTTCCCGAGTATCGATACCAGTACCTGTGCAACCTCGGTACGTAAATTTAATCAGCTGGCCTCAGACATCACCAATACGGTTGTGTTGTGTATCTCTGCTGACCTGCCGTTTGCACAAAGTCGTTTCTGCGGCGCTGACGGCCTGGACAATGTGATCACACTGTCGGCATTCCGTGGCAGTGACTTTAAAAATGATTACGGTGTCGAAATCCTTGAAGGCCCGCTGAAAGCACTGAGTGCACGTGCTGTGGTGGTGCTGGACGAAAATAATACTGTGCTGCATGCAGAACTGGTTGAAGAAATCGCGCAGGAACCTGACTACGACGCCGCCCTGGCTGTGCTGAAGTAAGTTCCGCTCAGCAGGCCCGCCTCCTGACGGGCCTGCTGTCTCGCGGCTGATCCGGGGTTATCCGGCCTCGTCTTCACCGGCCCCTTTTTTATTCAGCCCGTATTCACGAAGTTTGTTGGCGATAGCCGTATGTGACACTCCCAGTCGTTTCGCCAGCTTACGGGTACTCGGATAATGGCTGTAGAGACGAACCAGTACCGCGCGTTCATATCGCCCGGTAATATCGTCCAGAGACCCCTCCAGATTGTCATCCATAGGTAATTCATGCTCCGCCTGCTCCGGCAGGATAATATCCTTAGGACGAAGTTCATCACCTTCCAGCTGCGCCATGGCCCGGTACAGGGTATTTTTCAACTGTCGTACATTGCCAGGCCAGCTATATCGTGAAAGATAACCGGCCAGTTGTGGCGAAATCGACGGGGCTGCCCCTCCCTGTTCATCTGCATAACGGGAGACAAACATCTCTGTTAATGGCTGAATATCGCGGGCGTGTTCGCGTAAAGGCGGGATACTGAGCGTCAGTACATTCAGGCGGTAGAAAAGATCCTCGCGAAACTCCCCCCGGCTGACCAGTTCCTGCAGGTTTTTTTGCGTGGCGCAAATGACCCTGACATCGACATGCACCTCATGCTCTTCACCGACCCGACGGAAGGTTCCGTCATTCAGGAAGCGGAGTAATTTGGTCTGCATACGCGGGGACATTTCGCCGATTTCATCAAGTAATACCGAGCCCCCGTTGGCCTGTTCGAAAAATCCTTTTTTATTCTCCAGTGCATTCGGGTAAGCCCCGGCAGCATGGCCAAACAGTTCACTTTCGGCGACATCATCCGGCAGAGAGGCACAATTCAGCGCCAGGAAAGGCTGAAGATGACGGTGACTTCGCTGGTGACACGCTCTGGCAAGCATATCTTTGCCGGTTCCGGTCTCACCGGTGATCAGCAAAGGCGCATCATGGACGGCCAGTTTTCTGGCCTGATTCAGTAACTGACGCATTTTCGGGCTGGCTGCCACAATGTGTTCAAAACCGCAGTTATCAGTCATGTTAATACGCTGAAGCTGGTGGCCCATTCTCGCCGTGGATTTCAGCATGATCATGGCACCGACCGGCTGGATCTGCTGTTCCAGCTCACCCGGAAGATAGATGGGCAGAATTTCCATCAGGAAATCCCGGCCCTGGATCACCACATGTCGGGTCACAGAAGTGACAATGTCACTCTCCGGCCAATGGGAAAGCTCTCTGTCTTCAATCAAATGCCCGATTGGCGAGTGATACATCCTCTGTTCGTCCAGACCAAACAGCGTCTGTGCTGCCGGATTAGCCAGCTCAATACGTCCTTTCAGGTCGATAGAAAGGACCGGCTCAGGCATGGCCTCCAGTAAGGAAGTCAGTACCCGGCGCTCGCGCTCTGAGGGCATATCCGTGACAGTACGCACATCCGTCACCCCGGGCGTCCGGCGTATTTCGGCCATCAGCGAACTAAATTCTTCGAAAGCTATCGCACTGAAACGCAGATACAGGCGTTCAAGGGCCACGATTTCAATACCGTATAAATCGATATTCCGCGCGACCAGCAGATCCAGCAATTCACGGACCAGCCCCTGTCTGTCTTTACAGAAAATTTCCAGGCGCATCAATATTTTCCCGACCATCATAATAATGAGTCATCATACCGCGTCAGCCGGAGGAGCTGAAGGGCTCTGGCAGGAAAAGTTGACACTTCTGGCTGAGCGGAACCCTGGGCCCGGCTGTCGGAAAACCGCGCGGAAAGGGTTATCCGGCAGTACGTTCCTTGTTTTTAACCCGTGTGTGATCGGAGGGCTTTTTCTTCAGGGTATCGCGCAACTGGCTGAAAAGTTCAGTCCTGAAATCCCCGAGCCGGGGTTTATCCCCGTCAATCCAGGGGAGCGGGCGGCAGAGTTCCATCGCTTTAATGCCCAGCCGGGCCGTCAGCAGACCGGCACCGATCCCCTGAGCCGCCCGGGCCGACAACCGGCCCATGAGATCCTGAGACATCCAGTCCACGCCCACCTCACGCACAAGCTCACTGGCACCGGCAAAGGCAATATTGAACAGTACCCCCCGGAACAGACGTATCCGGCTGAAATAGCCCAGCTCAATGCCATAAATACGGGCTATCTGGTTAATCATTCGGATGTTACGCCAGGCAATAAAAAACATATCGGCCATCGCCAGCGGACTGACGGCAATAATCACCGCAGATTCCGCTGCATAACGGCTAATCTTCTCGCGGGCTTGTTTATCCGCGATGGGTTGTACCCATGAGGCATAGAGCGTCATGGTCTCCCGATCATTGTGCGTTTCCTGCAGAGATGTCTGCCAGCGACGGAAGGCAGGATGCGCCTCGCCGATCCCACTGCGCGCCGCCAGTTGTTCACAGAAGGCTTTCGCTTTACCGGTTCCGTGGCTGTTAAGTAATTCGCAAGCCTCATCGCGTTCCTGCGCCCGGTGTCTCAGCCGGTATAAACGGTAGCCTTCGCTGACCAGGCTCGCAGCGCCGGCAAACAGTACCAGCCCGAGAGAAAGGGTTCCGCCAAGAGCTATCCAGTCACGCTGATGCCAGGCATCCGTCAGCCATTGCCCGGTCCGGGCGATGACGGTCATGAAGAAGATCACCAACCCGAGCATAAAAAGCCGCCACCGGAACGACTTCCGTGGCCGCAATGCACCGTTAAGTACAATTTCTTCAGCAACCACGTCCTCTTCTTCTGCCGGATCCGGTGAGGCGGTAAATTCCCCCTCCCCCGGGTCAAAATACCGCGCTTCACGCAACGGTTCCGCCGTGCCGGTATCCTGCGGGGGGAAATCGATCCTCGGTTTTAGCGGAGTATCGTCACTCATCGTAATTTGTCTCCGAGTAAAAATTCCAGCGCACTGTCCATACGGATATGGGGAAGCGGCCGGTCACTGTCCATGACCGGCGGTCTGAAGGCTTCAAAACGAAAGCCGCCGTTCTGCCAGAAGGCATCAGCCGGGAAACGGGCCGGAACATCGCCCGGATAGAACGTCAGCGGACTGCCATCAGAAAGACGATGTCCACGCAAAGCAGGAAAACGCTGCTGCTGGTGCATCATCGTCCCCGCGCCGGTAGCGCGCACTGACGACAATGCAACACAGTCCATTTTGATGCCCTCGAAGGCTGCCTGCTGCCACGCCTCCTGCACCATCTGTCGTAACAGCGAGACCAGACTGGCATGCTGATCGGTCGTGATATGGTCAGCTTTGGTCGCGGCAAACAGCAGCTTATCGATGACCGGAGAAAACAGGCGCCTGAGCAGTGTGCGCTGACCGTAGTGAAAACTTTGCATCAGTTGTGTCAGGGCCATCCGCATATCATTGAAAGCCTCAGGTCCGCTGTTCAGCGGCTGCAGACAGTCCACCAGCACGATCTGCCGGTCGAATTTTACAAAGTGTTCTTTATAAAACCGTTTAACCACATGCTGACAGTAATAATGATATCTGGCCTGCAACATGCCGTAATTGCTGTTTTTATCGGCCTTACTCAGCGCGGCCCTGTCATCGTCCGGGCCGACCGGCCAGGGAAAGAACTGTAATGCCGGAGCGCCGGCCATCTCACCCGGCATAACGCAGCGGCCCGGCTGAATAAAATGTAACCCGTGGTGTTTGCAGTCATGAAGATACGCCGTCCAGGCGTGAGAGATATCCGCCAGCTGGTTCTCATCGGCAGGCGCAAAAGGGTCCAGCGACGCCGTCAGTTGCCGCCATCGGGCGGCCAGCGCCGCGCGCTCTCCGTGCAGCAGTCCGGTCATCTGCTCTGACCAGCTAAAAAAGTCCTGTGCCAGCATCGGTAAATCCAGCAGCCATTCGCCGGGATAATCAATAATTTCCAGATACAGCGTTGAGGTTTCTTTCAGATAACGGAGCAATGAGTCCTGTGAGCGGTAACGAAGCGCCAGCCGCATTTCACTGATCCCCCAGGTCGGTGTCGGCCAGGCCGGCGGGGAATCGAAAAGCTGAGCAAGGCCCCGGTCATAACTGAAACGGGCAATTCCCATATCGCGTTGGGGGACTCGCCGGACGCCCAGCAATCGTTCGTCCCGGACCACGGAAAAAAGCGGCAATGCCGCGCCGTTATGAACATTAATTAACTGATTAACCAGTGAGGTAATAAAAGCGGTTTTGCCGCTACGGCTCAGGCCGGTAACGGCCAGGCGCAGGTGCTTATCCGCCCCGCGCTGTACCAGTGATGCAATCTCATTTTGCAGTCTCTTCATGCTTTTCCCTGAATAGGCGAGCCGACATTTTTTTCATTATTGCAGACAATGCCGGTTCCAGCACCATCGCCAGGACAATACGCACCGGCTTACGGGCGACGCGATTCAGTACCCGGGCACTGAGGCCGGCGGGTGTACGACTGATAGCGGTGATCAGGACAAATTTCAACACAGATTTAAGCACAGGTACTCCACGTTGCCATGCATTCTGCTGTCCGGTGTTTTTCATCGTTAACCTCTTAGCTGTGAACGGCGCACCGTTTACAGTTGCCTGAAACGGCTGCGCACTGAAAATGTTTCCGACGTGACGTAGCGTTCGATATCACGCAAACGCCGTTCATTCCGGCCTGTTTCGCTTTCCAGAACCTCCAGTAATGCAGACGCATCCGGTGCCGTAGTATCTTCCCCGTCGGCGGAGAGCGGCCTTTTTTCCAGAAAGTACCCCAGCGAAAAGTAGACCACTACCGTGATCATGAACAGGCCGATAAATAAAGAAATGATGACCATAATACGGATCAGTGTCACCGGGACATTCAGGTATTCGCTCAGCCCTGCGCATACCCCCATCAGTTTACCCTGCTGCGGGTCACGCCATAATTTACGTGATGACAACCCTGGGTTCATTGCGGCTGCCTCCATTGCGGATTTTCCGCATCAAGGATCGCTTCCAGCGCATCAATGCGCTCACGCATACGCCGGACATCCTGCGTCGCCTGTTGCAAGCGTTCCATCTCCTGCGACGAGAGTTCGTTACCCCGTTTATTGTAGTGCAGCCATAACCAGACAGGCGCAACAAACAGGACAAAAATGGTCAGTGGAACCATAAAAAGAATGACGGCGCTCATGAATTCTCCTTACTGAGTCGCGTTAAAGGCAGAAAGCCATGATCGGGCATTACTGCCCGTCGGTACGCTGCATTTTTTCTTTCAGTGCAGCAAGTTGCTGGCTTATCTCATCATCTGTTTTCAGGCTGGCAAACTGGCTTTCCAGCGACTGTGGCTTACCGAAACGCTGACTTTCGGCTTCGGCTTCCATATGGTCAATCCTGCGCTCAAACGACTCAAACCGGGCCATCGCCTGGTCCATCTTTCCGCTATCCAGCTGGCGACGGACATCCCGGGAGGCAGAAGCCGCCTGATGACGTAATGTCAGGGCCTGCTGACGGGCGCGGGTTTCAGTCAGTTTATTCTCAAGTTCGGTGATTTCGGTTTTCATCCGGTTCAGACTTTCTTCTGTCTGTGCAATTTCCTGCTGCAATGCCTCAATCACCCCGTTGAGTTTCTGTTTTTCCTGCAGCGCGGCCCGGGCCAGATCTTCTTTCTCTTTACGGATAGCCAGTTCTGCTTTTTCCTGCCACTCCCGGGACTGAGCCGTTGCCTGCTCAATGCGGCGGCTTAACTGTTTTTTCTCCGCCAGTGCCCGCGCGGAGGTGGTGCGGACTTCAATCAGGGTGTCTTCCATTTCCTGAATCATCAGTCTTACCATTTTTTGCGGGTCTTCCGCCCGTTCCAGTAACGAATTGATATTGGCATTCACAATGTCGGTAAAGCGCGAAAAAATACCCATAAGGACTCTCCTGAAAGCTGCCGGTATTCCCGGCGAAAATTATTTCACACAAAATCATGTGGCATAATCAGTATTGCAAGCGGCGTGCCAGTTTTTAAGATGATGATTTATAATGCTTTGTTTTTATTGCCCTGTTTCCCTGCGCCTGTAGAATGGTGATATTCATCACTAAGTGGTTATATTCATCATGGAACAACGGGATCCTCTGTCAGGAGAAGCGAATAATTTTCTCGCTATGCTTGAGCAGGTTTCGGCTCTGGCGGTGCTGAATAAACCGGTGCTGGTCATCGGTGAACGAGGTACCGGTAAGGAACTGATTGCCAATCGTCTTCATTACCTTTCCCCGCGCTGGGCTGGCCCTTTTATTTCCCTTAACTGCGCCGCACTGAACGAGAATCTGCTGGACTCGGAACTGTTCGGGCATGAGGCCGGTGCCTTCACCGGCGCCCGTACCCGTCATCAGGGCCGCTTCGAACGGGCCGATGGTGGCACCCTGTTTCTGGATGAACTCGCCACTGCGCCTATGCAGGTCCAGGAAAAATTACTGAGAGTCATTGAGTACGGCCAGCTGGAGCGCGTTGGCGGCAGCCAGCCACTGCAGGTCAATGTCAGACTGATCTGCGCGACCAATGAAGATCTTCCGGCCCGTGCCGCCAGCGGTCAGTTCCGTGCCGATTTACTGGATCGCCTGGCATTCGATGTGGTAAATATTCCTCCGCTACGCGAGCGGCAGTCCGATATTCTGCTGCTTGGCGAGCAGTTTGCCATCCAGATGTGCCGGGAGCTGGGGTTCCCCCTTTTCCCGGGGTTCACCGAAAAGGCCCGTCAGCAATTACTGAACTGGGACTGGCCGGGTAATGTGCGTGAACTGAAAAATGTCATCGAACGTTCTGTTTATCGCCATCACTCAAGCGAAGAGATGCTTGACCGGATTATTTTTAATCCATTCCGTCCCGAATTTTCGCCCGGCGAGGAACTGAAGAAAGTGCCTGAAAGTTCTCTGCCATTCAGCGCCGAACCTGAACTGCCTCTTGACCTCAGAGGATGGCAGCACCGGCAGGAACGTGCGCTGGTCGAATACAGTCTGCGGACACACCACTTCCATCAGCGTAAAGCCGCCGCTGCCCTTGGCCTGACTTATCACCAGCTTCGTGCTCTGATCAAAAAGCATCAGATACCGGTCAGTCGCTGATCCTGCCCCGGAGCCGTCAGCAGAATAATGCCGGCCCGGGCCAACGTCTGCGCCGGGTCACCACCGGTGATGTGTTTCACGGTAAGGAGCCTCCGGGACTTCTCCTGAGGGACAAATACTAAAGTTGGGGTCACTGCCGGGTTTACGGTACACTTCAGGTAATCCGTAAATAATCTTTGAGTACTATGCTGAAATTATATTCCGCGTTGTGTCTTGGCGTCGCTCTGCTCTGCAACACTGCATCTGCGTCAGTAACACCTGATATCCGGCAGAATGGCTTCGTTTACTGTGTAAACGGCGTGCTGAATACCTTTAACCCGCAATTGGCCAGTAGCGGACTGACCGTGGATACACTGGCGGCCCAGTTATATGACAGTTTGCTGGGTGTGGATCCCTATACCTATCGGCTGACGCCTGAACTGGCTTCCGGCTGGGATGTAAAAGATGGCGGCGCGACCTATATTTTTCATCTTCGCCATCATGTCAGTTTTCAGAAAACGGCATGGTTTACACCGCACCGCGCCATGGATGCTGATGATGTTGTTTTCAGCTTTTCACGTATGTTCGACCGCAATAACCCCTGGCATGACATTGGCGGCGGCAGCTACCCCTATTTTGACAGTCTGAAGTTTCCGGATAACGTCAAAAGCATCAAAAAGCTGGATAATTATACCGTTGAAATACAGCTGACACATCCGGATGCCTCGTTCCTCTGGCACATTGCCACCCATTACGCTCCGATACTGTCCAAAGAATACGCTGATCAGCTGACAGCCAGCGGTCATGAAGAGCAGATGGATCGTCAGCCGGTGGGGACCGGACCTTTCCAGTTGAGCGAATATCGTTCCGGCCAATTTATTCGTCTGGCACGGAATCCGGATTACTGGAAAGGTATCCCCCGCATGCAGCAGGTGGTGATCGATATCGGTGCGGGTGGTACGGGCCGTTTATCTAAACTTCTGACCGGCGAATGTGATGTTCTGGCCTATCCTGCCGCCAGCCAGCTGACCATTTTGCGGGATGACCCGCGCCTGAGGATGACCCTGCGCCCCGGCATGAATATCGCCTATCTGGCATTTAATACCCGTAAACCGCCGCTGGATAATCCCGCTGTCAGAAAAGCACTGGCGCTGGCAATCAATAATGACCGGCTGATGTCTTCTATCTATTATGGTACCGCAGAAACGGCAGCCTCTATTCTGCCCCGGGCATCCTGGGCTTATGACAGCCAGGCAACCGTCTCTGACTATAATCCGGCGAAAGCGATACAGGCACTGAAGCAACTGAACGTGCATGACCTGCATCTCAGATTAATGGTGCCGACCGCCTCACAGCCCTGGAACCCCAGCCCGCTGAAAACGGCGGAACTCATCCAGGCCGATTTGGGCCGTATCGGGGTGACTGTCAGCATTATTCCTGTAGAGGGGCGTTTTCAGGAAGCGCAGTTAATGTCGCTCAATCATGACCTGACGCTCGCGGGATGGTCGACCGACAGTAATGACCCGGACAGTTTCTTCAGGCCACTACTCAGTTGTGCCGCGATAAGCTCTGCCACCAACTATGCCCACTGGTGTGACCCGGCCTTTGATACGCTGCTCCATCAGGCACTCACGTCACAACAGTTGGCGGAGCGTATCGACCGTTACTCCCGGGCACAACAAATGCTGACCGATCAGCTCCCGGTACTGCCGCTGGCATCTTCACTGCGCTTGCAGGCTTACCGCTACGATATCAAAGGGCTGATCCTGAGTCCGTTTGGTAATACTTCCTTTGCCGGCGTCTATCGGGATGATTCTGAGGATAACGCTCCATGATTATTTTTATTCTGCGCCGCCTTGTCCTGCTGGGGATCACGCTGTTTCTGCTGTCGCTGGTCGCCTTCAGCCTGAGTTATTTTACCCCGCACGCCCCCCTGGAAGGCGCTTCGCTGGGCGATGCCTGGTGGTTCTGGTTCAAAAGTATGCTGCAACTGGATTTCGGCGTGTCCAGTGTTAACAGCCAGCCAATCACAGACCAGCTGAAAGAAGTGGTCCCGGCCACCCTGGAATTATGCGTACTCGCTTTCCTGCTGGCACTGCTGCTGGGGATCCCGCTGGGGATCACCGCGGCAGTCATGCGTAAAAAGTGGCAGGATAAACTGATCAGCGCCCTCGCCTTAGTCGGCTTTTCGGTGCCGGTGTTCTGGCTGGCGCTGTTGCTGACCCTGTTTTTCTCTCTGACCCTCGGCTGGTTGCCAGTCTCCGGGCGACTGGACCTGCTCTATCCTTTGCAACATGTGACCGGTTTTGTCCTCATCGATGCCTGGTTGTCAGACTCACCCTGGCGGCATGAGATGTTGCTGAATATTCTCTGCCACCTGATATTACCGGTAGTCACCCTGGCGGTGGCGCCGATGACCGAAGTCATCCGCCTTGTCCGTAACAGTACACTGGATATACTGGAAAAGAACTATGTTAAAGCTGCAGTAACCCGCGGCTTATCCCGCGTGACGGTGATCCGTCGTCATGTCCTGCACAATGCGTTGCCACCGGTGATCCCGCATCTGGGGTTACAGTTCTCTACCATGCTGACACTGACGATGATAACCGAGGTGGTATTTAACTGGCCGGGGCTGGGACACTGGCTCATTGGGGCCATCCGTCAGCAGGATTATGCAGCGATTTCTGCCGGCGTGATGGTCATCGGCACCATGGTGATGCTGGTGAATGTGCTTTCCGATATTATCGGCGCGGCACTGAACCCGCTAAAACATAAAGAATGGTATGCCCTGCGTTAAACTGAATTCCCGGGGAAGCTTTCCCGGGAATAGCCCTGAATGCCGGTCACTGGCTTCAGGGTGAAAGCGTAGTTACCCTTGTCACTGCACCGGCCCAAATATTGCCGGGACATCGTTAACCCGCGACAGCGGTCACCGGGTTATGAAGGGTGACTGAGACAACGATTGATATCCGTACTGACATTATTGAAGGTACCGACGACCTGTGCCGGATTTGCCGTTACCCAGGCATCGGACGTGACTGATTTACCCTCTTCAGGTGCCTGAGTAATCTGGCTGAAAACATAATTACGTTGTGACGATGTCTCTGACACCTGCAGGGTAAAATTCACCACAAACGGCACCGGTGCTCCCATGCGGTTTACCGTGTAGGTCGTCTGACCGCTGAAGCCATTACCGACCGCAGACAGGCGTTGTGCCGCGCGAGTGGATAATACACACTGTCTGAGTTTATCCGCACTGACGCCCTCGCCGGCCGGATGGGGAAAAGACTTGATGTATCCATACTGACTGCTATTGTCTGAATAAACTCCCTGGATGGCCGTCACTGCCGTTGTCGCAGGATGCTCAGACAGGGTACAGCCGGAAAGAAGACTGCCGATAATCAATACCAAACCTGTTTTCTTATTCATGGTGTTGCCTCCCTGACAAATGTAGTTTGCAATCTTAATGGGAAACGAAATGCAGTAAAAGTATAAAACTGCGGTCTGTTACAATTGCACGGATTTTAAAGACACCGTTAACATCGCCCTCACGAAAGCCTTTCGTTCCGCTGGCGACGGCGTTTTGTGCGCGGGCAGTCCTTGCATAACATTGTGGATCCAACGGATAATCCGGGGCCGCCTCTTCTCTGTGTGGATCAGGTTGCCGGTCTTCCCCCGGTGAGGATAACGTCAGAGGCTGTCTGCCTCCACAGCAGCGAAGTCGCTGACGGTATTGAATCAAAATATAAAGTTATTAAGCTATAAGCCAGCGTAAGATACTGATAATTTAAAGCGATATTAAATATGTTAAGAAGAAGCAAAGCAGGTATTTATGCCCATCGATAATGTCTATCAGGAAAAACGACTGCCTGGCGCATTCCGGCAATCCTGGGGGAAGTTTTACCATGACACTTCAGCCATGGTCGGGCTGTATGGCTTTGCCGCATTGATCTTTCTTTGTCTGTTTGGCGGCCTGCTGGCTCCCTATGGAGTCGATCAGCAATTTATGGGGTATCAGTTACTGCCGCCCTCCTGGTCCCGCTATGGCGACGTCTCTTTCTTTCTCGGGACGGATGATCTGGGCCGCGATGTTCTGAGCCGCTTACTGAGCGGTGTGGCACCGACCGTAGGCAGCGCCCTGCTGGTGACTCTGTTTTCCGGTGTCTGCGCACTGCTGCCGGGCATACTGGCAGGACTGACCCACGGGCTGCGTTCAGCCTTACTGAACCATATTCTCGATACCTTATTGTCAATTCCGTCAATGCTGCTGGCCATCATTGTGGTCGCGTTTGTCGGCCCCGGACTGTTTCATGCTCTGGTTGCGGTCTGGCTGGCATTGATCCCAAGGCTTATCCGCGCCATTTATATCGCCATCCACGAGCAAATGGATAAAGAGTATGTCATTGCGGCCAGGCTGGATGGTGCCAGCCCGTTTATTCTGTTGCGTGATACCATTTTTCCGAATGTATTGCCCTCCGTGGTCAGTGAACTGACCCGCGCACTGTCGATGGCTATCCTGGATATTGCTGCGCTGGGATTTTTAGGCCTCGGGGCACAGCTACCGTCTCCGGAATGGGGAGCCATGCTGGGTGATTCACTGGAGCTGATTTATGTGGCTCCCTGGACCGTGATGCTGCCAGGGCTGATGCTGATGCTCGCAGTGCTGATTATCAATTTATTCGGGGATGGCGTGCGCCGTGCCATTGAGGCTGGGGTAAAATAATGCCATTACTGGATATCCGTAACCTGACCATCGAATTTTTTTCGTCCGAAGGTCCTGTCAAAGCCGTCGATCGGGTTAACCTGACCCTGACGGAAGGCGAAATCCGCGGCCTGGTCGGCGAGTCCGGCTCCGGTAAAAGTCTGATAGCCAAAGCTATCTGCGGCGTCACGTCGGATAACTGGCGGGTCACAGCCGACCGGATGCGGTTTAATGACATCGACCTGTTGCGTCTTTCTCCCCGTGAGCGCAGAAAAATCATCGGTCACCATATCTCGATGATTTTCCAGGAGCCCCAGTCCTGCCTGGATCCGTCCGAAAGTATTGGTCGTCAGTTGATGCAGGCCATCCCCCGCTGGACCTTTAAAGGACGCTGGTACCGGCGTTTCTGGTTCTGGCGTAAAAAACGTGCCATCGAATTACTGCACCGGGTAGGCATTAAAGATCACAAAGATATCATGCGCAGTTTTCCCTATGAGCTGACAGAAGGCGAATGCCAGAAAGCCATGATAGCGATCGCCCTGGCCACCAAGCCACGACTGCTGATTGCCGATGAACCCACCAATGCCATGGAGCCGACAACCCAGGCACAGATCTTCAGGCTGCTCAGCCGCCTGAACCAGAACAACAATACGACCATTTTGCTGATAAGCCATGACCTGCGTACTCTGGGCCAGTGGGCGAACAGAATTAATGTGATGTACTGCGGGCAAACCGTCGAGACGGCCGTCAGTGAAGAACTGATCGCTACCCCGCATCATCCCTACACCCAGGCGCTGATCCGCTCAATGCCCGACTTCGGGCGTTCACTGCCCCATAAGAGCCGACTGAATACCCTGTCAGGGGCCATCCCCTCGCTGGAGCATTTACCGCTGGGCTGCCGTCTTGGCCCCCGCTGCCCCTACGCCCAGCGGAAATGTATAGAAGCCCCGGCGCTGACCGGGACGAAAAGCCATAAGTACGCCTGTCACTTTCCATTAAATAAAGAGCTGTAGTTCCATGGAAACCTTACTCGAAGTCCGCGATTTGTCGAAAACCTATCGCTATAAAACCGGCCTTTTTCGCCCTCAGCAGGTGGATGCGGTAAAAAATGTCAGTTTTACCCTGCGTGAAAGGCAGACCCTCGCCATTATCGGCGAAAATGGCTCCGGTAAATCGACTCTGGCCAAAATGCTCAGCGGGATGATTGAACCCAGTGCCGGGGAGATCATTATCAATAATCATCCCCTCACCTTCGGGGACTATGGCTACCGCAGCCAGGTCATTCGTATGATTTTCCAGGACCCGGGGACGTCGCTTAACCCCAGACAACGCGTCAGCCAGATCCTGGATTTGCCGTTGCGACTGAATACTTCTCTGACGCCGGAAGAGCGGGAATCGCGCATCATTGAAACACTGCGCAAAGTCGGTCTGCTGCGTGATCATGCCGGTTATTACCCGCATATGCTGGCCCCGGGTCAGAAGCAACGCCTGGCGCTGGCCAGGGCGCTGATCCTGCAACCGCGGGTGATTGTCGCCGATGAAGCACTGGCGTCACTGGATATGACCATGCGTTCACAACTGGTCAACCTGATGCTGGAGTTGCAGGACAGGGACGGGTTGTCGTTTATTTATGTCACCCAGCATATCGGCATGATGAAGCATATCAGTGACTTAGTGATGGTGATGCATCAGGGAGAAGTGGTTGAACGGGGAGGAACGGCAGATGTTCTGGCGTCACCCTTGCACGACCTGACCAAACGGCTGATCCAGAGCCACTTCGGAGAGGCGCTGACGGCCGAAGCCTGGCGAAGGAATGACCGCTGACCCACAGAATTACGTCCTGTTTCACCGTAACTTTACCTGATAACCCATTGTCGTGTTAGAATCCCCGGATTGAACATAGCGGACAGGTTGTTAATTGAACAACCGCCGCCGCCAACAATAACTATTTTTAAGGATTACAGCTATGGGTTTTCTTTCCGGTAAGCGCATTCTGATCACTGGCGTAGCCAGTAAACTGTCTATTGCATGGGGTATTGCCCAGGCAATGCATAAACAGGGTGCGGAACTGGCATTCACTTACCAAAACGAAAAATTAAAAGCGCGTGTTGAAGAATTTGCCAAAGATCTGGGTTCTGACATCGTATTACCTTGCGATGTTGCCGAAGACGAAAGCATCAAAAGCCTGTTCACCGAACTGGAAAAAGTCTGGCCGAAATTCGACGGTTTTGTACACTCCATCGGTTTTGCCCCGGGCGACCAGTTAGACGGCGATTACGTGAATGCTGTCACCCGCGAAGGTTTCAAAATCGCTCATGACATCAGTGCCTACAGCTTTGTCGCGATGGCTAAAGAGTGCCGTGCCATGCTGAACCCGAACTCAGCACTGTTAACCCTGTCCTACCTGGGTGCAGAGCGTGCTATCCCTAACTACAACGTGATGGGTCTGGCAAAAGCGTCTCTGGAAGCCAACGTACGTTATATGGCTAATGCGATGGGCCCTGAAAGCGTGCGTGTTAACGCCGTATCTGCCGGTCCTATCCGTACACTGGCGGCATCCGGGATCAAAGATTTCCGTAAAATGCTGTCACACTGTGAAGCCGTCACCCCTATCCGTCGTACCGTCACCATCGAAGATGTGGGTAACTCTGCAGCCTTCCTGTGCTCTGACCTGGCCGGCGGGATCACAGGTGAAGTCGTTCACGTTGACGGTGGTTTCAGCATCGCCGCAATGAATGAACTGGAACTGAAATAAGTTCTGTCAGCAGGCGGTGTCAGCCGCCTGCTTTTCCGCGTTGCTTTCTCCTGCGCCAGGCTCTTCCACGGCTCCACTGACATAGCGCTCCTGCATATACCTGCCCGTTATTAGTTAGTCTGTAACATTCCTTCTCCCTGAACATCCTGTCAGCCACTATAAGCACATTGATTTTACGCAGGCCCTTACCGGGTCAGGCATGATATCAGAGGATTGTGTATGGAATACCGACAACATCATGACCGCCGCATAGCCACAGGTGACAACGAACCCGCCATCCCCCCGTCATCCCCCTCCGTCTGCCAACACTTTCCTGCTGCCAGGCAACGCCGTGACCTCTTTGCCTGTCTGTCGCAGCATACCGTACCGGATGGCAAGCTGCTCCGGCACCTTCAACCGTTATCCCGGCACTCTGCGGCAATTTACAGCAGGCTATTCCCGGAAACCCCATGTCCGGAGGAAAAGTGCAGTCTCACCCTTTATGAACGCCTGACCATCGCGCTGACCGTCGCTCAGCTCACAGAAACCGGTTTCCTGAGCGACTTTTATGCGGCGTGGCTCAGCCCCTTACCAGGCCCCGCAGGTAGCCGTGAAAATAATATCCGGCTAACCGAAATCACCGAATATACCCGCTTACTGACCTGTTCCTCTGCAGAAACTCCGTCCCCCGGGCTGGCCGGCCTGCTGCAATCAGGAGTTACCCCCCCGGATATTCTTATCCTGCATCAGTTATGCGGTTTCGTAGGCTGGCAGGCCCAATGGATTAGCGGAGTGATGACGCTGGCAGCTGACGGGGGGGAAACACGCTACCGTACTTCCCCCGTACCGCCCTATCCTGATCTGCTGTGCTCCTGCAGTACAACCACATACTTACCGCGACTGGATACATCCCGGCTGAGCACCGTCCGACGAAGCCTGTTGCGTGATATCAGGGCATTGGGCGAACCGTTCCTGAAAGCGGAGATTATCGGCCATGCCCCACGGGCGGCCCGTGCCTGGCTGATACTGAGAGCGTTATCCGCCCCACCAGCCACAGCCGGTCACCCCCCCGCGGAAAATACTGCGGAGGATCAGGAGTTGCGCAGACGCACCTCCCCGCTTTCCTGCCGGGAACTGGAGAGGCTGAAACGCCAGGGCTGGAAAACTGAAGATCTCCTGCCGTTACTCGGTGTCATCGCCACCAATATCTGGGATTACCGGCTGACTCAGCTGGCGGTGGCGTGAGTTATCACTGGCAGAGAATCGCGGGCGGCATCGAAAAAATGCTGGACCAGCGGCGTGGCTTTGCCCGGGCTTGCGATAACCATCGCTCCCTGGCGGTTCATCGGCGGCATATCGACCGGGCTTTCCGCCAGCCCGTTCAGCATCGCCGGCAAAATATGACCTTTCGGGGCCAGCATCACTCCCATACCGCGATGTGCACTTTCCAGCAGTTGCGATACAGAAGCACTTTCAATAATGGCCCGGAACGGCAGCTCTGCCTGGCGGAAGCAATTATCCAGGTATCGCCGGAAGTAGCGGGTTTGTTCAGCCAGGCACAGCGGTAATGCCGCGACGGTAGCCAGCGGCAATCGTTCCGTCGTCTCCGGTTGCGGAAAGGTCTTACGGCAATAGAGCGCCACGACGCCCTCGTCGGCAAAGAAGGCGGCCTGAAACTGTAATTGGCGCAGCGTTATCAGTTCGAAAAAACCGAAAGCCACATCGACGGTATGACCATTAATCGCTTCCAGTAACTGGTCCGCACTCATCACATCAATACGATAATTAATTTCCGGATAGCGTGCCGACACTGCCTGTAAGACCCCGGTCAGGGAAATACTGCACTGCGGCACCACACCCACCCGCAGTGTGCCCTGGATCCCATGTTTCATGGCATCCACTTCCAGTTTTAGCCCCTGATACACAGAGACCATTTCTCTGGCCCAGGAAAGTACCCGCTCGCCCTCCGGGGTGAACCCTGAAAATGTATTCGTCCGGTTAATCAGAGAAACGCCCAGTTCATGCTCCAGGTTCTTCAGCCGCATGGAAAGCGTCGGCTGACTGACAAAACTGGCTTCGGCGGCCCGGCCAAAATGTTTTTCCTGTTCCAGGTTACACAAATAGACCAGTTGTTTTAAATCCATGTGGTGTTATTCCCGTACTGAAAGGTAAGTAATCTGCTTTACGGACCGGCTCCGGATGCAGCCAGGTGCGTATCTGTTAAGGGTGGCTCCATTTCAGCAAGGTTGCAATATTCTCACGATAAACAGGCTCTATCGCTCGTTAATTGGAATCAATTAGACACCAGTAAAACATAAAAGCACAATTCTGTTCATATAATGAGTACAATTTTTCAACATCATCCAACGGAAGCGGCATCCACTATGAAATTTAAACGTCAGATTAAACCGTATCGTGCGGCAGCCGGTGGCTGGGGTTCGCTGGAAGCAACTACCCGTTTCGTCTTTGACAGTAAAGCGGCGCTTAAGAATATGCGTAACCTGATGCGTATGAATAAAGCCCGTGGGTTTGACTGTCCGGGATGTGCCTGGGGCGATGATAATAAAAGTACGTTCAGTTTCTGCGAGAACGGTGCCAAAGCGGTTACCTGGGAAGCCACCCGCCGCACCGTTGACCCTGACTTTTTTGCGCAGCATAGTGTCAGTCGCCTGTATGCCGAAAGCGACTATTTTCTGGAGTATCAGGGAAGGTTAACCCACCCACTCTCTTATAACCCGGACACCGACCATTATGAGCCTGTCAGCTGGGAGGACGCCTTTACCCTGATTGCTCAGCATATTCACGCCATGGATAATCCGGATCAGATTGAGCTTTATACATCAGGCCGCGCCAGTAATGAAGCGTCGTGGCTCTATCAGTTGTTTGGCCGCATGCTGGGCACCAATAATTTCCCGGACTGCTCAAACATGTGCCACGAAGCCAGTGGTACCGGCCTGAAACGCAGTATCGGTGTCGGTAAAGGGACTATCCGGCTGGATGATTTTGAGAGTGCGGATGCGATTTTTGTCTTCGGACAGAACCCCGGCACCAACCATCCGCGTATGCTGCACAGTTTACGTCACGCGGCGGAACACGGAGCCAGCATCGTCACCTTCAACACCCTGCGTGAACGTGGCCTGGAACGGTTTGCCGACCCGCAGAACCCTCTGGAAGTCGTTACCCCTATGGCCGGTAAGATCAGCTCCTCTTATTATCAGCCTCGTCTCGGGGGTGATATGGCTGCGGTGCGCGGGATGGTGAAGGCGTTGCTGGAAGAACATCGCCGCCAGTTAGCGCTGGATGGCGAAGGGATTTTTGATACTCAATTTATCCGTGAACATACCCACGGGGTGGATGCCTACCTGGCGGCGGTGGATGCGACCGGCTGGGAAGCGATCACCGCGGGTTCAGGGCTTTCCGAAGAGGAATTACGTCAGGCAGCGGCTATCTATCAGCACTCTGAACGGGTGATTTGTACCTGGGCGATGGGCATAACTCAGCATAAACATTCTGTCGATACCGTGCGTGAGATTGCTAACCTGCAACTGCTGTTTGGCCAGCTGGGGAAAAAAGGCGCCGGTCTGTGCCCGGTACGCGGACACAGTAATGTGCAGGGTAACCGGACCATGGGTATCGATGAAAAGCCCGGCGCGCCTTTCCTTGACGCACTGGGGACGCATTTCGGTTTCGAGCCACCACGCAGGGCCGGTCATAATACCGTGGAAGCCATCGAGGCCATGCTGCGTGATGAAATCCGGGTGCTGATCACTCTTGGCGGGAACCTGGCGGCGGCGGCCCCGGACTCCCCGCGTACCGAAGAAGCGTTACAACGCTGCGGACTCACGGTGCATATCAGTACCAAACTGAACCGTACGCATCTGGTTCCGGGCTATGAGAACAGCCTGATATTACCGACACTGGGCCGCACCGAGCGGGATATGCAACGCACCGGGTCTCAGTTTATTACGGTTGAAGATTCTTTCAGTATGGTTCATGCCTCTGAAGGCATCGGTATTCCGCTGTCGGAACATCAGCGCTCCGAGACAGCCATCGTTGCCGGTATTGCCAATGCGGTACTCGGCCGGGAGAAAGCCAACTGGCAAGGGATGGCTGACGATTACTCGGTGATCCGTGACCATATCGCCGCCACCCTGCCGGGGTTTGACGATTTTAATCAGAAATGCGAGCAGCCTGGTGGCTTTTATCTGGGCAACGCGGCGGCCCGGCATGTCTTTGCAACCCCGTCCGGCAAAGCAGAGTTCAGTGCCGCACCTCTGCCCGATACGCTGTTTCCGCAACTCGGTAATACAACTGTGCCCTTTGTGTTACAGACACTCCGTTCACATGACCAGTACAACACCACTATCTATGGTCTGGATGATCGCTACCGGGGGGTTTACGGTCAACGCAGGGTGGTATTTATCCACCCGGAAGATATGGCTGAACAAGGAATGCGCGAAGGCGATAAGGTTGATATCGAAACGCTGTGGAATGACGGGATCACCCGCCAGGTCGAGGGGTTTGTACTGGTGCCCTATAATATACCGCGCGGTAACCTGGCCGCCTATTATCCGGAGACGAATCCGCTGGTGCCGTTATCCAGCTTCGGGGATGACAGTGGCACACCGACGTCCAAATCGATACCGGTAAAACTCTCCCTCACCCGACAGCAACCGTCATTGCGGATCGCCTGAAGGCAATTAATGCAAAAAAGCCGGAGATGACTCCGGCTTTTTTTATCTTTCTCGGTTTGGCTATTGCCCGGCAGCGATGATTCGCGTAAAACTGTCAGCCGCTGTTAGGCCACGAAACTATAAAATTATGTTCCAGGATAACCCGCTGCTGTCGCAGCTGAAAGAAACACTTCATGCACAAACTCCCCGCGCGGAGGGTGTGGTAAAAGGTACCGATAAAGGCTTTGGCTTTCTGGAAGTCGATGCCCAGAAGAGCTACTTTATTCCGCCTCCGCAGATGAAAAAAGTGATGCATGGCGACCGTGTGGTTGCTGTCATCCAGACCAATAACGGTAAAGAAAGTGCCGAACCGGAAACCCTGGTAGAGCCGTTTCTGACCCGCTTTGTGGGTCGCGTCCAGAAAAAAGATGACCGGTTATCCATTATTCCCGATCATCCGCTGCTGAAAGATGCCATTTCCTGTCGGCCAGCCCGTCACCTGGAACATGAATTTCAGGCCGGAGACTGGGCTGTCGCTGAAATGCGCCGTCATCCGTTAAAAGGTGACCGCAGCTTTTACGCCGAACTGACCGGGTTCATTACCTTCGCTGAAGATCATCTGGCCCCGTGGTGGGTGACACTGTCACGCCACAATCTGGAGCGTGAAGCCCCGGACGTTGGTTTCGGTGAAATGCTCGACGAGCAGTTAACCCGTGAAGACCTGACGGCGCTGGAATTTGTCACTATCGATAGTGCCAGCACGGAAGATATGGACGATGCCCTGTACACCGAAGAGTTGCCTGACGGTAAACTTCGCCTGACGGTGGCCATTGCAGACCCGACGGCGTATGTTCCCGAGGGGAGTGAGCTGGATAAACTGGCCGCACAGCGTGCCTTTACCAACTATCTGCCGGGCTTTAACATCCCGATGCTGCCTCGTGAGCTGTCTGATGATGTCTGCTCGCTGCGTCCGGGCGTACGTCGTCCGGTGCTGGCCTGTCATATCGTTATCGATAAAGACGGCACGCCGGAAGCGGAAACCCGTTTCTTTGCCGCATGGATTGAATCAAAAGCCAAACTGGCTTATGACAATGTCTCTGACTGGCTGGAAAATACCGGTGACTGGCAGCCTGCCAGCGAAGCCATTGCTCAGCAGATCACCCTGCTGCAACGTTTTTGTCTGGCCCGTAATGAATGGCGTCGTAAGAATGCGCTGGTTTTCAAAGATCGTCCGGATTATCGCTTTATTCTCGGTGAGAAAGGCGAAGTGCTGAAAATCGTTGCAGAACCCCGCCGTATTGCTAACCGCATGATTGAAGAAGCCATGATCACCGCCAATATCTGTGCGGCTAAGGTTCTGGGTGAGGCTCTCGGCTTTGGAATTTATAACGTCCATGCCGGTTTCGATGAAGCTAACGCAGAGCAAGTCACAGGCGTTCTTGCAGGTCATGGTATTACGGTGGACCCGAAAGAAATAGCGACGCTGGAAGGCTTTAAGACTATGCGCCGCGAACTGGACAGTATGCCCACCCAGTATCTGGACAGCCGCATTCGCCGCTTCCAGTCATTCGCTGAGATCAGCACCAAGCCGGGTCCTCATTTCGGTCTGGGACTGGAAGCCTACGCGACCTGGACCTCTCCTATCCGTAAATATGGTGACATGATCAACCATCGTTTACTGAAGGCGATTATCCTGGGCCAGCAGGCTGAACTGCCGGCAGAAGAGCTGACCACCATTATGGGTGAGCGTCGCCGTCTGAACCGTATGGCAGAACGGGATGTCGGGGACTGGTTATATGCCCGTTATCTGGCCCCTTATGCCGGTACCGATCAAAGGTTCCCTGCAGAAATCATTGATATCTCGCGCGGCGGAATGCGTGTCAGGCTGACGGATATCGGTGCCGTGGCCTTTATCCCTGCACCGTTCATCCACAGTGTGCGTGATGAACTGGTGTGCAGCCAGGACAGTGGTACCGTGCAGATCAAAGGTGAAGAACGCTATCGTGTGACAGACCTGATTGACGTGACGATTGCTGAAGTCCGTATGGAAAACCGCAACGTAGTTGCCCGCCCGGTCGTCTGATGACCGTGACATACTCCCCCCGGGGAGTATGTTCTTTCCCCTGTTCTTTCCTGCCACAGCATTTACCTGGCCAGTCGTCTTTACACTCAACCGTGTTGCTGCGCCTGCGGCAGGCACCTTTCCGTGAAGTCGCCACTGCGGGCGGCGAGTAACGGACGAGGTAACGCGACTTCTCCGAAAACAGACCGTGATAAAGGTTTGCAAAAAGATTCAGAATATTCACGCTATCCCTGCCCGGGGTTCACCCTGTACTCTCTGAGGCAACGGCTGCCCGGCGGCCGTCATACCTGCGACGGGCCGCTATCAGGTCCATCCTACTCTGCAAGATTTCAGTCGTTTTTTTGCCATCACCGGCAATAAACTGAGGAGCTGACCGTGATAATCACAAAAAAAACGATAACGTCGATGATTGTTATCACACTGCTGGTCGGAAGTGTTACCGGATGTTCTAACTGGTCGAAACGGGACCGGCATACCGCGTTAGGGGCCGGTATCGGCGCTATCGGTGGCAATATACTGACGGGCGGCAGCACCCTGGGGACACTAGGCGGAGCAGCTGTCGGTGGCGTTATTGGCCGCCAGACACACTGATCATCTGGAGATAAGGGCCGGGAACGGCCCTTTTAATAGCAGAGGGTTTAGCCGCCGGCGAGTTTCACTTTCAACCCTTTAGCTTCCAGCAGCGATTTCAGTAAATCACGCTTATCCCCCTGGATTTCGATATCGCCTTCTTTTACCGATCCCCCGCAGCCACATTTCTTCTTAAGTTCAGCGGCCAGTTTACTCAGCTCAGCCTCCGGCAGATCCAGGCCCGTGATGATACACACCCCTTTCCCTTTACGGCCGCTGGTCTGGCGTTGGATCCTGACAATACCGTCCCCTTTGGGACGCTCTTTCACTTCAGCAACCGGTCTGATGCGTCCGCTCTCAGTGGAGTAAACCAGATTATCCTGACCCATTATGCCCCCTGTAATGATTGCAGAATCGATGCCAGCGTAGCGGCCGGATCGGCTGACTGAGTGATCGGGCGACCAATCACCATATAGTCTACCCCGGCCTGTTTGGCTTGTGCCGGAGTCATGATACGACGTTGATCCTGTGCGGCGCTGCCCTCAGGACGGATCCCGGGCGTGACCAGCGAAAACGCATTCCCCAGCCGTTGTCTGAAAGTGACCGCTTCATGTGCGGAACAGACCACACCATCCAGACCACATTCTTTTGTCAGTGTTGCCAGATGCAATGCGTGTTCGGCCGGGGTACGGTCGATACCGATATCGTGTAAGTCACTGGCTTCCATACTGGTTAATACCGTCACCGCAATCAGCAGTGGCGCATCTTTCCCCATCGGGACCAAGGCTTCACGCGCGGCATTCATCATTCTTGCCCCGCCACTGGCATGCACATTCACCATCCAGACGCCAAGGTCAGCGGCTGCGGCAACAGCATGAGCAACCGTGTTCGGAATATCGTGAAATTTAAGGTCCAGAAAAACATCGAACCCGCGGGACTGCAGGGTCTTTACCCACTCAGGTCCGAAACGGGTAAACATCTCTTTACCCACTTTCAGACGGCAGCTTTGCGGATCGATAAGGTCTGTAAGCGCTAATGCCCGATTGATATCGTCAAAGTCGAGTGCAACCAGCACCGGTGAGGTAACAGAAGATGGCGATAAAGCAGACATGGCAGTTTTCCTTTAAATAACAAAAGAGCATCGGGCTTGACTGATAAACGGCGCTTATTCTACCTGCCTGGCTTTGGTTGTCACCCTTTTTGCACGGTGCTGATGTGCAGAGGGTTCAGGCCATAATGTATGTTGTAACTAAATAGCCGTAAAAAAAACAGAGCCTGCGCTCTGTCTGTGATTATTGTCCGTCCAGGCCACGAATGGGTTTGACCGAAGCCCAGGTCCGACATGAAGGGCAATGCCAGTAAATAGCATGTGCGGTAAAACCACATTTTTCACACCGGTAACGTGGTTTAGTCCGTATCTGTTCTCCTACCATATTACGCAAAACCGCAAGGCTCTGTTTCGCCCGTCCGTCTTCAGCGTCCTGCAAATAATAGTTGATCAGACGATGAAAGCCCCGGGTCGTCGGGTTGTGATCCAGTTGCTTCATCAGGAACAATTGGGCCGGCTCCGTTCCTTCCGTCGAATCGATAATATCTGCCAGATACAGCTCCGCGGAGCTTCCGGTATCTGCGGCAACACATTGCTGCAGGAACTCCACCCATTGGGCTGGCGCATTCAGGCGCTGGTAACAGCCATCCAGCAGTGGCAACACTTCACTCACGAACTCAGGGTCCTGCTGCAGTACACGTTGCAGACTTTGCACCGCTTTCTGATCATCCCCTTTTTCTATAAAAATGCGCCCCATCATTATCGAAATACGGGCACAGTTCTTATCGGCGGACTCCCCTTTTTTGAGCAGGGTAAGCGCCTTATCGAGATCATCACTACTCATCGCCTGTAAAGCCAGCTCACAATACAGATGTGCAATAACACTCTTCTGTTTATCCTGCCCCAACCGTACCAGGCGCTCAGCCGTGTCAATCGCCTGACTCCAGTCACTGGTCAGCTGATAAATCTGCAGTAACTGCGTGAGTGCGCCTTCCCGGAAATCAGTTTCATCCGTTAACTGGGCAAACATATCCTCGGCACGATCATACAGGCCGGCGGCCAGATAGTCCCGTCCCAGTTGATGAACTGCCAATAATCGCTGGTCATAATCCAGGGACGTGCTTTCCATCAATGACTGATGGATACGAATGGCTCTGTCTACTTCCCCCCGGGAGCGAAAAAGGTTACCCAGCGTCAGATGTGCTTCAATGGCACCACTGTCCTCTTTGAGCATATCCAGGAACAGATCAACAGCTTTGTCCTGCTGATTTGAAAGTAAAAAGTTTACGCCTGTCACATAATCACGGGAAAGACGATTGGCTTCCTGTTGTTTGTCCTGATGCGCGCTACGACGTCCCATATACCAGCCATAGGCCGCAGCAACAGGCAATAACAGAAACAGCAATTCGAGCATAGCCGATTATTCCTTCACCACGGATTTATCCCTGGCTGTGGTGACAGAATTGGCCGGAACATACTGCGCTTCAAGGCGCTTAATTTTACGACGGGCGTGCGATAACGCCAGACGCATGCGCAGCCAGAACAAACCACAAATGACCCACCCCAAGATAAACCCGGCGCCGAACAACGATGCCAGCAGCGTAGATACGCGAAAATCGCCCTGTGCCAGCAGATAGTTAAAGGTCACTATCTGATCATTTTTGGCTCCCAGGGTAATTGAGATAATAAAAATGACCAGTACGACTAAAAAAATCAGTAAATATTTCACAATGCATCCTGTTATCGTTTTCTTTCTCTCATCAGCCGTATAAACAGCGACACGCGACTGACAGGGAATACCGGCTTACCCGCATCATTATATTATGGGGATGCTGGCTGTATTTACAATATTACTTTTCTCTTTGTCCTGTGAATTATCCCTGCCTGACGCGTTCGCTCAGGATCCCCCGGAATAATGCACAAGCCACCGTCAGCGTGATACCCGCGACCATCACTGACATGATAACATCCCGGGGCCAGTGCATACCGAGCGCCATCCGACTCCCCATCACCACAATAGCCCAGACAAAGGTAGCAACCACGGTAACATAATGACGCTTTACTCCCGCCAGCACCAGCATCAGTAATGCCCAGCAGGCCGCAAACATACTGTGTCCTGACGGGAAGGCGTAGCCGGTTTCATAAGCCCAATGCTGCCGTAGCCAGCCGGGAATAAACGGCTCCTGCCCTGTCACCCGTTCGACAAGCTGGCCACGTTCCTGACCGGAAAGATGATAGAAATGATCCACCGAGGTGCCGGACACCCTGCTTATCCATAAAGTATATGGTCTGGGTTCCTGAACATAATGCTTGATAAGCGTATTGATACCCTGCCCGCCCCACACGACCAGCACGACCAGCACCGCCGTCTGCAAGAGTTCACGCAGGCCTGCCCCATCCCCGTATCGAAGCCATAACAACCACCCGCCGAGCAGCAAGCTGGTCAGTATACCCCAGGGTCTCGTCACCGTCTCAGTAAACGCGAATAATACCGGCTTAAGAGGCAACGTATTGTCAGGCTGCCAGTGCCAGCCCGACACCCAAACCAGTAAGGGCAGACAAAGTAATATCAGCACACCGCTACTGACTGATTTTAAAACCTTAAACATCGCATATCCTTTTTCTGCCTGTCGTGAGTAAAAATTATCATTTTCTGCCACAGCCGGAATACGCTACTCTCACCGCTTGCCTGATTGTGCTTTCCCGCTGGCACGAACTGCATAACATTACGTTACGATGCACAATTATGGCACAATACACAGATAACCTCTGTCATTCAGAGTGCTGATAATAATACAGTTTTATAGTAACGGAGTTTACATGCAACTTAAGCGGGTGGCCCAGGCCACACTACCTACACCCTGGGGAGATTTCCTGATGGTGGGGTTTGAAGAGATAAAAACAGGTAAAGACCACGTCGCACTGGTCTACGGTGATATCAGTGGTGATACGCCCGTCCTTGCCAGAGTTCACTCTGAATGCCTGACCGGGGATGCACTATTCAGCTTACGTTGCGACTGTGGTTTTCAGCTTGAAGCAGCACTCAATGCTATCGCCACCGAAGGCCGGGGCGTGTTGTTGTATCACCGTCAGGAAGGCAGAAATATCGGTTTACTGAACAAGATCCGTGCTTACGCGCTGCAGGATCAGGGGCTGGATACGGTTGAGGCCAACCTCAAACTCGGTTTTGCCGCCGATGAGCGTGATTTTACTCTGTGTGCTGATATGTTCAGTTTGCTGGACGTTCATGCCGTACGCTTGCTGACTAATAATCCACGCAAGGTCAGCGTACTGACCGACGCGGGCATCAACATTACCGAGCGGGTTCCGCTGGAAGTGGGAAGAAACCCTAAAAACACCGGCTATCTGGACACCAAGGCCTTAAAAATGGGACACCTGCTTCATCCGCATAATGATGACTAAGGCCTGCAATTAACTCCGCCGGGGCAATTGCAGAGCGTACTGAGCCCCGCCTGTTATCTCAGGTAACGCCGTCTTATCGTGCTCAGCGGGATTACGGTCACATCAGTCACCAGGAAAAGACGGTGCCAAAACGTCTATGTCAGACATTGCATAAGAAGGTAAATGACCCCGGACCAGAACATAAGACACAGTGCGACCGCCGTGCCCCATATCCTGCAACGGTAACGACAAAGAGAAGTCCTGCGGAAGTTTTCTGGCGCCTGATACCCTTTAACGCGGGTACGAAAAGAAAAATGCATAATACATCCCTGTTTGCCTGGCGAAATACATCAGCGAGTCATACAACCACTGGCCGATATATTCCGTCGCCGGCCATCCATAACCGGCATACTCAAGATCAACGTTAATAGTAACACTATCGGGCCGGGGCCACGGTCAGGTTATTTAACCGGTAAACGGATATCTTTAAACATCGCTTCAATATCTTCATTCGAACGCAACGCGATTGCCGCATCCACCACATCACGGGTCAGATGGGGAGCGAATCGCTGAATAAAGTCATACATATAGGTTCTGAGGAAACTGCTGCTTCTGAAGCCTATTTTAGTGGTGCTGTAAGTGAAGATATCAGACACATCAATCTTCACCAAATCGGTTTCCGTCACCGGGTCAATGGCCATACTGGCAATCACACCGATCCCCAATCCCAGCCGGACATAGGTCTTAATAACATCCGCATCGGTGGCGGTAAAGACAATTTTTGGTGTCAGCCCGGCTTGATTAAACGCGGAGTCCAGTTCTGAGCGGCCGGTAAAACCGAAGGTATAAGTCACCAGCGGATATTCTGCCAGGTCATTAATAGTTACCCGGGCTTTTTCGGTCAGCGGATGTCCTGGCGGGACGACGATAGCACGGTTCCAGTGATAACAGGGCAACATCACTAAATCATCATAGAGGTGCAATGCTTCAGTGGCGATAGCAAAGTCAGCATTCCCTTTTGATACCGCTTCCGCTATCTGCGTCGGTGACCCCTGATGCATATGCAAGGATACCCGGGGATAACGCTGAATAAAGCCTTTAATCACCGGAGGAAGCGCATAGCGTGCCTGGGTGTGCGTTGTCGCGACATACAGAGAACCCTGATCAGGCCAGGTATGCTCACCGGCGACCGATTTTATTGCTTCAACTTTAGATAATACTTCACGTGCAATACGAATGATTTCATCGCCGGCCGGAGTTACCTGAGTCAGGTGCTTACCACTACGTGAAAAGATTTGAACACCGAGTTCATCTTCCAGCATTCGAACCTGTTTACTGATCCCGGGCTGTGACGTATAAAGCCCTTCCGCAGTAGAGGAAACATTCAGGTTATGGTTAACGACTTCGACGATATAGCGTAATTGCTGTAATTTCATAGCCCACCTTTTCGGGACAAAAGGTACTTATTGCCTGCATTCCTGCAAAAAAGTTATCTGATTAATTTATATTTATTAACAGAGCATACATTGCTGTTTACTATAACCACTATAGCATTAATTTATAATTAACAGAACAAATAGCTATATCCGGTAATCAATGTACAGCGATTGCATCAGTAAGAGTCTGAAAAAGGCTGCGGTGTGGTCGTTTTTCCATAAGGCGGCGGCTGGCTGTCAGGGACGGTGTTTTGCCAGTACGCAGATCGGGTAATACCTGACCGCAATTATCGCAAGACAGCTTATCGCCATCATTGTTTTACCGGCTTCCCGACTTCCGGAGGGAGCGAAGCATCAGGAATAATAAAAAACGCCCGGTAAAGTTCACCGGGCGTTATCGGGCTGATGAATATCAACCCGGGTCAGGACGAATCACAGAAAACGCTACTTTTTAACTTCCTGCCACTGCCCGTCAATAAAGAACATCGACCAGCCGGTCGCTTTACCGTCTTTTTCCGAAGAAACATATTGCTGTTTGGTCTTACGACTAAACCGGACCAGCGTTTTATTCCCCTGGGGATCAACGGCCGGTGCCTGAGTCAGATAAATAAACTTCTCCGGCAAACGGTCGCTGAACCGTTGCAACTCTTCCACTAACGGAGCTCGTGTCTCGCGGGATTTAGGGAAGGTATTCGCAGCCAGGAAAATACCGGCAGCCCCGTCACGCAGCACAAAATAGGCGTCAGACTTTTCGCAGGCAAGTTCAGGTAAAGGTACCGGGTCTTCTTTCGGCGGAGCAACATCGCCGTTACGAAGGATTTTACGGGTATTCTTACACTCGTCGTTGGTACAGGCCATGTATTTACCGAAACGCCCCATTTTCAGGTGCATTTCGCTGCCACATTTTTCGCATTCCACCACCGGGCCGTCATAGCCTTTAATACGGAATTCACCCTCTTCGATTTCATACCCGTCACAGGAAGGGTTATTACCACAGACATGCAGTTTGCGCTTTTCATCGATCAGGTAGCTGTCCATAGCGGTACCGCATTTTTGGCAGCGCGGACGCGCACGCAAAGCGTTAGTTTCCGCATCGTCCCCTTCCAGAATATTAAGAACTTCATTTTCAGGGATCAGGTTAATGGTCTGCTTACAGCGCTCTTTCGGCGGCAGCGCATACCCGGAACAGCCCAGGAAAACCCCGGTGGTGGCGGTACGAATACCCATATGCCGCTGACAGGTCGGACATTCGATAGAGGTCAGCACCATCTGGTTCGGTTGCATGCCTCCTTCTTCAGGATCCTTATCTGCTTTCTGCAATTGATCACTGAAGTCCGTGAAGAAATGATCCAGCACCGCACGCCATTCGGCCTGATCATTCGCTACCTGATCGAGGTTATCTTCCATACGTGCGGTGAAATCATAATTCATCAATTCGCGGAAATTAGCTTCCAGACGATCGGTAACAATTTCACCCATCTTTTCTGCATAGAAACGACGGCTTTCGACCCGGACATAGCCACGGTCCTGGATGGTAGAGATGATAGAGGCATAGGTCGAAGGACGGCCAATGCCCCGTTTTTCAAGCTCACGTACCAGCGAAGCTTCACTGAAACGGGCCGGAGGCTTAGTAAAATGCTGTGCAGGCAGCACTTCCAGCAGCGCAGGTGCATCACCTACCTCAATGGCCGGCAGCGTCAGATCATCATCGTTTTTGCGTAATGCCGGCATGACACGCGTCCAGCCATCAAAGCGCAACGTACGTCCTTTCGCTTTCAGACGATAATCCCCCGCCATCACGGTCAGAGTGGTGGAGTCATATTTCGCCGGAACCATCTGACAGGCGACGAACTGACGCCAGATCAGCTGATATAACTTCTGCGCGTCTGCTTCCATGTCTTTCAGTTGTTCGGCAAGCACATTGACGTCAGACGGACGGATAGCTTCGTGCGCTTCCTGAGAATTATCTTTATTGGTATAAATATTGGCCTTTTCCGGCAGGTAGTTATTACCGAAATTACCGTCAATATACCCCCGGGCCATTTCAATCGCGTCCTGGCTCAGGTTGGTGGAATCCGTACGCATATACGTGATGTGGCCGCTCTCATAGAGTCGCTGCGCCAGCATCATGGTTTTCTTTACACCGTAGCCCAGACGGGTACTCGCCGCCTGTTGCAACGTTGAAGTAATAAAAGGTGCGCCAGGCTTACTGCTGGTGGGTTTATCTTCCCGCTCCGTGACCTGATACGTCGCTTTTTCCAGTTCAGCGACAGCGGCCCGGGTCGTCTCTTTATTGACCGGGCGGAAGGCTTTGTCGTGATGATGCGATACACGCATCAGCAGCTCGGTCCCCTGCGGGGTATTCAGCCGGGCATCAACTTCCCAATATTCTTCCGGGACAAAGGCTTTGATTTCACGCTCACGCTCTACCACCAGCCGCACAGCAACTGACTGAACGCGACCGGCGGATAAACCGCGCGCAACTTTTTTCCACAACAGAGGCGACACCATGTAGCCGACCACACGGTCCATAAAGCGACGTGCCTGCTGGGCATTAACACGATCGATATTCAGTTCACCCGGCTCTTCAAAGGCCTGACGGATCGCATTCTTAGTGATCTCGTTAAACACAACGCGGCTGAAGCGCGAATCGTCTCCACCGATGACCTCACGCAGGTGCCAGGCAATCGCCTCTCCTTCGCGGTCCAAATCCGTTGCGAGATAAATATGGTCAGCATCCGCTGCCAGGGTTTGTAATTCAGAAACGACTTTTTCTTTACCCGGTAAAATCTGGTAGTTGGCTTCCCAGTTGTGCCATGGATCGACACCCATGCGGTTCACCAGAGCGGCCTTCTCGTCTTTTTTTCCTGACTTTGCTGTTTTGGCTTTACCGGCTTCTGCCGTCTTCTTAGCCAGAGACCCGCTGGTCGGCAGGTCCCGAATATGACCTACGCTGGACTTAACGACAAAGCCACTGCCAAGGTATTTATTAATAGTTTTAGCCTTTGCCGGTGACTCAACAATAACGAGTGCTTTACCCATAGATAACTTTACCTAATAAAAACGTCCTGAAGAACGGGAGAGGAGAACTCCCCTGATTTGCAACAACGCTACTTGCTGCTGACTCCCGCAGTTCACGCCATGATCCATTGATAACTGATAATAGCCCGGAAATAACAGTATGATTAAAATAATCTTTTACTTTAGTTCCCCAGCCGGTCGTGAAGCGGGCTCCCTGATTCGCAAATCGTCCACACTCTACCTGATAAAATTTGAGACGCAACTTTATTAGCATCCTGACAAATTTCCGCCCGTCTGCACCAGCAAAATTTTTGTGGTGCCCGGTCAAACCGCTTACAATACCCACACTCTTTGCCATGACTTTATCTCAAGTGAGGAAAACAATGTCTGAACACCCTGAATATATAGATAAAACAGCGCTGCTCAACATCGCTAATCAATCAATGACCGGCCATGATGACTACTTTTCGGCAATGCAGGTGACAGGCGTAGATGAAAAGAACGGACTCCTGATGTTCAGCGGCCCACTGTTCACCGATGCACAGGGCTTACCGACACGTCAGACCACCGCAGTGTTTAACGTGTTTAAGTTTCTGACGCTGAACTTATCATCACGCTACCGTCTGAAACAATGACCCCGGGAAATCCCGGGGTCATTTTTCGGTATCAGAGCCACTGACTACCCTTTAAAGTAGCGGTTTTTCACCACGTTGCCACCATTTCTGGAGCATACGTTCAGCGACCTGCGCACCGCTCTGAGTGAAACGCTCAATGATGCTTTTCTTTTTACTGTAGCTGACCGACAGGATAGTAAACTTATCCATCTGGCGGATAATCACTTCATCACTGGTGGCGATTTCATCCACCAGGCCATTTTCCAGCGCCTGACGACCATACCAGTGTTCACCGGTGGCTACTGAATCAATATCCAGCCCCGGGCGCATCTGATGAACAAACGATTTAAACAACTGATGCGTTTCGTTCAGGTCTTCACGGAATTTCTCGCGCCCTTCTTCCGTATTCTCACCCAGCAGCGTCAGAGTGCGTTTATATTGTCCGGCCGTGTGGAGCTCAATATCAATGTCATTGCGTTTCAGCAACCGGTTGAAGTTAGGCACCTGTGCAACGACCCCGATAGAGCCGATAATAGCAAACGGCGCCGCAATGATCCGTGACGCGACACAGGCCATCATATAACCGCCGCTGGCGGCCACCTTGTCGACCACAGCCGTCAGGGGAATATTGTGATCACGAAGGCGTTGCAACTGTGATGCCGCCAGGCCATAGCCATGCACGACTCCGCCCGGACTTTCCAGACGTAACAACACTTCATCTCCGGCAGAAGCCACCGACAATACAGCAGAAATTTCTTTACGCAATGAGGCTACTTCCCCCGCATCCATGCTGCCTTTAAAATCCAGCAGGAACAGGGTGTTTTTACTCTCTTCACTAAGCCCCTGTTTGGCCTTCGCCTTATCGGCTTTAGCTTTTTCTTTGCGCTGTTTTTTTTCCGCTTTCAGGAACAGTTTTTGTTCATGCTCCGGCAGTTTCGCGACCGCCAGAGTCTGTTTCAGGGTCTGGTAATCCTCCCCCGGGTGCCCTAACTGAAGCTGGCCTTGTCCCCCTTTTTTACGGGAAGACAGGCTCACAATGGCCACTGCCAGCGCAATAATAGCAACGACAACAGTGACAATTTTCGCTAAAAATAATCCATATTCTGCAATAAAACTCACTCAGTCCACCTTAGTCAATTTCGGTTAAACGCATGTTTTCCTGACCGGCCTGACGCACTGAGGGGCGCAGAAACCGGCCGCTAAGCTGGAAATTAACAGCATGTTATCTTAGTGTACCATAGGATAATTTTCGGCATAACTGCATGAAATTTTAAAAACAAAGGACCCGCCTGTGAATGCTCAGCAACAAACCAACCTGTTGAAAAATCGTACCCTTCTGGTCACCGGTGCCTCAGACGGCATAGGTCGCGAAGCGGCCCTGACGTTCGCCCGTCAGGGGGCCAGGGTACTGCTGGCTGGCAGAAACCGCCAAAAGCTCAATCAGGTCCGTGACGATATTGCCGCCGCGGGACTGACACCTGCGCCGGTACTGGTACTGGATTTTGCGACCGCAACCCCGGAAGACTGCCGGCAATTTGCCGCGGAAGTTGCCGCACTCACCCCGCAATTAGACGGTGTTCTGCATAATGCCAGCATCCTCGGCACCCTTCAGCCGATGGCGGACATTCCGCCGGCAGAGTGGTCACAGGTCATGAAAGTGAACCTGGATACGACGTTTTTCCTGACCCAGGCCCTGCTGCCTCAATTGCTTACGGCACCCGCACCGTCGCTGGTCTTTACCACATCGAGTGTCGGCCGTGAAGGACGGGCCGGATGGGGAACCTATGCCGTTTCCAAATTTGCCACCGAAGGGATGATGCAGGTACTGGCAGCCGAATATAAGGAGACTGCGTTGCGGGTCAACTGTATCAACCCGGGGGGGACACGTACCTCGATGCGTGCCAGCGCTTTTCCTGAAGAGGATGCTGCGCGCCTGAAAACCCCGGCCGATATTATGCCGGTCTACCTGTATCTGATGAGTGATGAAAGCCTGGGGAAAACAGGTATCAGTTTTGATGCTCAGCCCGGCAGAAAAGCCGGCCCGGCGGAATAGATAAAAAAAACCCCGCAGTCGCGGGGTCTTAGTCTGACTAACGCTGAAAAATCAGCCCTGTCCTTTATTACGTTTAGAAACCGGCTTTGCTGACCCCGGACGGCCCGAACCCGGACGTCCCTGGGTGGAACGACGCCCATTGCCATTACTACTGACCTGAGTATGTCGTTTCACGGCTCGACGGATTTGGTTCGCTTTGGTACGACGACGATCCTTCTCCACCGCAAGCTTCGTTTCAGTCTCATCAGGCATTCCCACCAGCTGGCGAAGATAGTTCACTGAGGTCAGGTCCATCTCTGTGTAACCACCGCGGGGTAATCCTTTCGGCAGAGGAATATCGCCATAACGGACACGGATCAGGCGACTAACCTGGACACCCACGGCTTCCCATAACCGGCGGACTTCACGGTTACGACCTTCTGTCAGGGTAACGTTATACCACTGGTTAAGCCCTTCACCGCCCCCGAACTTCAGGGTTTTAAAGGCCGCAGGACCATCTTCAAGTTGTACGCCTAAGCTTAACTGACGGATTTTATCATCATCAATCTGGCCAAAAACACGCACGGCGTATTCGCGTTCAACTTCACGGCTCGGGTGCATCAGCCGGTTCGCCAGTTCACCGTCAGTGGTGAACAGCAACAGACCGCAGGTATTCACATCAAGACGACCGACCGCTATCCAGCGGGCACCGTTCAGTCGTGGCAGACGATCAAACACCGTCGGGCGACCTTCAGGATCATTGCGGGTACAGAGCTCACCTTCCGGTTTGTAGTACGCCAGAACACGGCATACCTGAGACGCGCTTTCAGCCACCCGGACAAGGTGCCCGTCAATACGAATTTTAAGCGCGGTATTCGTATCAACGCGGTCACCCAGTGTGGCAACTTTACCATCAACACTGACCCGACCTGCGGAGATAACAGATTCGATTTCACGTCGGGAACCGTGCCCGGCACGTGCTAAAACTTTTTGTAACTTTTCGCTCATTGAGCAGCCTCACTGTCGCCTTCCCAGGCCTCAGGGTTAGGGTGTATTTAATTTAAAAATCAAATACTTACGTAAAAAATCACTGCCATTATACAGGATGGCGGCCCTAATGTAACGTTATTTATCGGGCCGTACCTGTGGCGCGGGCATGGGTTGCCCCCGCACGGCTCTTAACTGAACGGGGCCGGATCACCGCTGCCGACACGGATCACTTCCGGCGCAGGACCGGTGAGATCGACTACGGTGGTGGGTTGCTGACCAATAGTGCCTCCGTTCAGGATGAGATCGACCTGCTTACCGATACTGTCCTGAATGTCTTCCGGGTCCGACTCTGCAAACTCATTGCCAGGTAACATCAGTGTGGTCGACATCAGCGGTTCATTCAGCGCTTCAAGCAGAGCCTGAGCCACCGGATGGGCTGTCACCCGCAGACCGATGGTCTTCCGCTTTTCGTTCATTAAGCGGCGCGGCACTTCTTTGGTAGCTTTCAGTAAAAAGGTATAGCACCCGGGGGTATTATTTTTGATCAGACGGAATGCACTGTTATCGACCTGGGCGTAAACCGATAACTCAGACAAGTCACGGCACATCAGTGTGAAATGATGGTTCCCATCCAGCTGACGTAACCGGCAAATACGCTCCATCGCGGATTTATCTTCCAGGCGACATCCCAGTGCATAACCGGAATCCGTCGGGTAGACGATCACGCCGCCCTTATTCAGATAGTCCACCGCCTGGCTTATCAGCCGGGGTTGCGGGTTTTCCGGATGGATATAAAAAAACTGACTCATACTTCACTCCCGGCACCGGATTTAACCGGTGCGTTATTTTGAATGTGCGGAAAACGCAGCCAAAGGGCTTCAACACCGGCAGGTAACCAGAGGTTTCTGCCCAGTTCTATCCACGCACAGGGCTGATGAAAATCAGAGCCCTGGGAGGCGGCGAGTCCGTATTCCTGTGCATACAGGGCGAGTTGCTGGCGTTCGTTCGGGGGCTGCTGACATTGCGCCACCTCCATCGCATCACCGCCAGCCTCAGCAAAAAATTGCAGCAAACGTTTCAGCCATTTCGTGGATAACTGGTAACGTCCGGGGTGGGCCACCACCGCCCTGCCACCGGAAAGCTGAATGGCTTCAATAGCCTGTTCAATTGTACACCATTGTGCAGGGACGTATCCGGTTTTACCGCGCGCCAGATAACTTTTAAAAACTTTGGCAATGGTATCGGCTTTATTGCACTCCACCAGAAAGCGGGCAAAATGACCACGGGTGATTTCACCCTCGCCGGCAAGTCTGCGTGCGCCCTCCAGCGCTCCGGGAATACCGGCCTTCTCCAGCCGTTCGGCTATTTCCTGTGCACGCTGTTGACGTTTTTGTCGCTGACTGTCCAGCAACGCACAGATAGCCGGATGGTCAATATCCATCCCCAGGCCAACGATATGAATTTCATGGTTCTGCCAGCGGGTCGAGATCTCAACCCCGGAGATCAGCGCCAGAGGCAACCCATGACGGGCGATGGCCTCTTTCGCCGGTGCAATCCCCTCCGTGGTGTCATGGTCCGTGATCGCCAGAATATTAACGCCCCGCTCATGGGCACGCAGCACCAGCGCCTCGGGGGTTAACAGGCCATCGGAAGCTGTTGTGTGGCTATGCAGGTCATACAAATTAAACGCCGTTCTGTCTGTCAAATTTACTCCATGCTATCGGTTGTCCGGGCGGATACCCGTGATTTTAGCAATAACTGCAAAAGATGTATTGACAATACGACAGTGAACTAGTTAACTAGTACGCAAGTTCAGATAAGGATACTTCTCATGTGTATGACGGCAATTCACTCTCTCCGCTGGTGGCGTATGACTCTCCCATAACAGGGCGATGTTTTCGTGCACCCGGCAGTCAACACAGTGCAGATTTCAGGGCCCGCTCATCGCGGGCTTTTTTTTGGATAGAATTCAGAGAAACAACAATGGCTACAGCAAAACCCGATTTAAAACTGATTACCGGTGATGCCCCGTACCGTGATGACCCGGCAGCACTTTTCAACCAGCTCTGCGGTGCACGTCCGGCAACTCTGTTGCTGGAATCTGCCGATGTCGACAGTAAAAATAATCTGCAAAGCTTGCTGATCACTGACAGTGCTTTACGGATCACTGCATTCGGTCGTACCGTGACCGTACAGGCCTTGTCTGAAAACGGGGCCAGCCTGCTTCCCCTGCTGGATGCTGCTCTGCCTCAGGACGTGGAAATCTGCGTCAGGCCCGATGGCCGGGAACTGATCTTTCCGCCGATTGACCCGTTACAGGACGAAGACTCCCGCCTGAAATCAGTATCCGTAATGGATGCTCTGCGGCTGATCCCGACACTGATCCACAGTGACCCGAAACAACGCGAAGCGGTAATGCTGGGCGGGTTATTTGCTTATGACCTGGTCGCCGGGTTTGAAACTCTGCCGGAACTGACCAATGAACAGCGTTGCCCGGACTATTGTTTTTACCTGGCCGAAACCTTACTGGTCATTGATCACCAGTCACGCACCTCGCGGGTGCAGGCCAGTGTCTTTACCCCGTCGGTGAGCGAATTTGAACGTCTGCAACAACGCGTCCACCAGTTGCATCAGCAAATGTTACAACCTTCGGCCACGCCGGTAGCTCAGAAAGTGGAGCAAATGTCCCTGAGCTGTAATCAGAGCGATGAGGTTTATTGTGACGTTGTCACTAAACTGCAGCATGCCATCCGCATCGGCGAAATTTTCCAGGTCGTGCCTTCCCGCCGTTTTTCTCTGCCCTGCCCGTCCCCCCTGGCCGCGTATGAGACCCTGAAAAACAGCAACCCAAGTCCTTATATGTTTTTTATGCAGGATCATGATTTCACGCTGTTTGGCGCATCCCCGGAAAGTTCACTGAAATATTCCGCCACCACGCGGCAGATAGAGATTTACCCGATCGCCGGTACCCGTCCGCGCGGACGTAATGCGGCCGGTGAACTGGACCGTGACCTGGACAGCCGTATTGAACTGGAAATGCGTACCGATCATAAAGAACTGGCAGAGCATCTGATGCTGGTTGACCTGGCGCGTAATGATCTTGCGCGCATCTGCGTGCCGGGCAGCCGGCATGTCGCCGATCTGACCAAAGTCGACCGCTATACATTTGTGATGCATCTGGTCTCCCGCGTCATCGGCAAGCTCCGTGAAGATCTTGATGTACTGCATGCATACCGCGCGGTGATGAACATGGGTACCCTGAGCGGAGCTCCGAAAGTCCGTGCGATGCAGCTTATTGCTGAGTCAGAAGGCACACGCCGGGGTTCCTACGGCGGGGCTGTAGGTTACTTCACCGGAACCGGAGATTTTGATACCTGCATTGTGATCCGTTCTGCTTATGTGGAAGACGGTATTGCAACCGTCCAGGCCGGGGGCGGTGTCGTGCTGGATTCCATACCTCAGGCAGAAGCAGACGAAAGTCGTAATAAAGCGCGTGCGGTGCTACGAGCCATCGCAACAGCCCATCAATGTAAGGAGATTTTCTGATGGCTGATATTTTACTGCTGGATAACTTTGATTCCTTTACCTACAACCTGGTCGACCAGTTGCGCACGTTCGGCCACCGGGTCATGGTTTACCGTAATAACCTGCCGGTGGAAACGCTGACAGAACGCCTGCGCACTATGGAAAGCCCGGTACTGATGTTATCCCCGGGGCCTGGCACCCCTGCGGATGCCGGCAGCATGCCCGCCCTGCTGAAAGCCATGCGCGGCAAGGTTCCGATTATCGGTATCTGTCTTGGCCATCAGGCGATCGTCGAAAGTTACGGCGGCGTGGTGGGTCAGGCCGGGGAGATCCTGCATGGTAAAGCCTCTGCCATCAGCCATGACGGACAACATATGTTCAGTGGCTTACCGAATCCTTTACCGGTTGCCCGTTACCACTCGCTGGTCGGCAGTAGCATCCCGGCAGACGTCACGGTTAACGCGACCTTTAACGGAATGGTCATGGCCGTTCGTCATGATAAGGACAAAGTCTGCGGCTTCCAGTTCCACCCTGAGTCAATTCTGACCACGCAGGGAGCAAAGCTTCTGGAACAAACCCTGGTATGGGCGCTTAGCGATTAAGGACAAGGATATGCAACAAATTCTGGAACAACTCTATCAGGGCAAAATCATCAGCCAGGCAGAGAGTGAACAGCTATTCTCTGCTATCGTCACCGGAGAAATGGACCCGGTCTCACTGGGGGCCGCTCTGATAGCCATGAAAGTCCGCGGGGAAACTCCCCCGGAGATTGCCGGGGCCGCAACCGCCCTGCTGGCCAACGCGCGGAACTTTCCGCGCCCTGATTACCCCTTCGCTGACATTGTGGGTACCGGCGGCGACGGCAGCAACAGTATTAATATTTCCACCGCCAGTGCGTTTGTTGCTGCGGCCTGTGGCCTGAAAGTTGCCAAACATGGAAACCGCAGTGTCTCCAGTAAGTCTGGCTCTTCCGATTTACTGGCGGCCTTTGGCATCAACCTGGACATGCCCCCGGAAACCGCCCGTCAGGCGCTGGATGAAGATAACCTCTGCTTCCTGTTTGCCCCGCAGTACCACAGCGGCTTCCGGTATGCGATGCCTGTGCGTAAACAACTGCAGACACGCACATTGTTTAATGTGCTCGGGCCGTTAATTAACCCGGCCCGCCCTCCGCTGGCACTGATCGGCGTTTACAGCCCGCAGTTACTGCAACCGGTGGCTGAAACCCTGCGGATGTTAGGGTATCACCGCGCTGCCGTGGTTCATGGCGGAGGAATGGATGAAATTGCAGTCCACAGCAGCACTCTGGTGGCCGAATTGCGCGACGGGGAAATCACCCGCTATGAGGTCAGTCCGCCGGATTTTGGTCTGGATTTCCATTCGCAGGATTCCCTGGCCGGCGGAACGCCCGGAGAAAACCGTGACATTTTGCGTCAACTGCTGCAGGGTAAAGGGCAGACAGCGCATGAACATGCCATTGCTATCAATGTCGCCATGCTGATGAAACTGTTTGGTCATGAAGATTTACGCCACAATGCTGAACAGGCCATTGCAACCCTCCGTAGCGGACGGGCTTATGACTGTGTCACCGCACTGGCTGCAAGAGGATAACCATGAAGGGTACCGTTTTAGAGAAAATTGTTGCCGATAAAGCCATCTGGGTTGCCGAACGTAAGCAAAAACAGCCCCTGGAAACGTTCAGGGATGCTCTGGCACCTTCTTCCCGCAATTTTTATCAGGCTCTGCAGCGTGAAAAAAGCGCCTTTATTCTGGAATGTAAAAAAGCATCGCCATCAAAAGGGTTGATCCGTGAGGATTTTGACCCGGCCACTATCGCCGGGGTCTACCGCGAATATGCGTCCGCGGTATCGGTGCTGACTGATGAAAAATATTTCCAGGGCAGCTTTGATTTCCTGCCTATCGTGAGTCAGGCGATCACCCAGCCGGTATTGTGCAAAGATTTTATTATTGATCCCTACCAGATCTACCTGGCTCGCCATTATCAGGCAGATGCCATATTACTGATGCTATCGGTACTGGATGACCAGCAATACCGTGAGCTGGCTGAGGTCGCTCACTCCCTGAATATGGGGGTCCTGACCGAAGTCAGTAATCAGGAAGAACTCGAACGCGCACGGGTACTGAAACCCCGTGTGGCCGGGATCAATAACCGTGACCTGCGCGACCTGTCAATTGACCTGGAAAAAACCCGTCAGCTCGCCCCGCAGTTACCTGAAGACGCTATCGTCATCAGTGAGTCCGGTATCTACGACTATGCTCAAATCCGTGAATTACAGCATTATGCGGGGGGCTTTTTGATCGGATCATCCCTGATGTCTGAAGATGATCTGGGCATGGCGGTGCGTCGCGTCCTGACCGGCGATAATAAGGTCTGTGGCCTGACACGGCCTGAAGATGTCAAAGCAGCCTATACGCACGGTGCCGTTTACGGCGGATTCATTTTTGCCGCCGGTTCACCGCGCCAGGTTACCGAACAACAGGCCGCAGCACTGACCCGGGCTGCGCCGCTGAAATTCGTGGGTGTTTTCCGTAATGATACACCGGAACACATCGCCGGTATCGCCCGCCGTCTGTCCCTGAGTGCGGTGCAACTGCACGGAGAGGAAGATGCCGACATGATAGCCCGCCTGCGCCGGTTGCTGCCGGACAACGTCGCCATCTGGAAAGCATTCAGCATCAGTGATCATTTACCGGCACGCGACCTGCCCTATGTGGACCGTTATCTGTTTGATCATGGCAAAGGCGGCAGCGGTCAGTGCTTCGACTGGTCATTACTGAAAGGCCAGGAGCTGCACAATGTCATGCTGGCCGGGGGGATCACCCCTGAGAACTGTGCTGCGGCCGCGGATACCGGCTGTGCCGGCCTGGATATTAATTCAGGCGTTGAACAGGCCCCGGGCATCAAAGATGCAGACAAACTGGCAGACGTATTCCAACAATTACGGGCTTACTAAATTAAGATTCGTCATTCTGACGACACAGGAAATTGAGTTATGACGTTACTGAACCCTTATTTTGGCGAATTTGGCGGAATGTATGTTCCGCAGATCCTGATGCCGGCGCTCAGCCAGCTTGAAGAAGCGTTTGTCAGTGCCCAGCGCGACCCTGAGTTTCAGGCCGAATTCACCGGATTACTGAAGAATTATGCCGGCCGTCCGACCGCACTTACGCTGTGCCGTAATCTGACCCGGGGCACACGTACCCGCCTTTACCTGAAACGCGAAGATCTCTTGCACGGCGGAGCTCATAAAACTAACCAGGTACTCGGTCAGGCACTGCTGGCAAAACGGATGGGGAAGAACGAAATTATCGCTGAAACCGGCGCGGGACAGCATGGTGTCGCCTCAGCACTGGCCTGTGCCCTGCTGGGCATGAAATGCCGTATTTATATGGGCGCTAAAGACGTTGAACGTCAGTCACCTAACGTTTTCCGTATGCGTTTGATGGGTGCAGAAGTGATCCCGGTGCATAGCGGGTCAGCCACCCTAAAAGATGCCTGTAATGAAGCCTTACGTGACTGGTCAGGCAGTTACGAGACGGCTCACTATATGCTGGGGACGGCCGCCGGCCCGCATCCTTACCCGACGATCGTGCGCGAATTTCAGCGGATGATTGGAGAAGAAACCCGGCAGCAGATCCTGGAGCACGAAGGACGTCTGCCGGATGCGGTGATTGCCTGTGTCGGTGGCGGTTCTAACGCGATTGGGATGTTTGCCGATTTTATTGATGAAACGTCCGTCGGTCTGATTGGTGTTGAGCCCGCCGGTCTCGGAATAGAGTCAGGCCAGCACGGTGCCCCCCTGAAATACGGTAAAACCGGGATTTACTTCGGGATGAAAGCCCCGATGATGCAGACCGAAGATGGCCAGATTGAGGAATCTTACTCCATCTCCGCCGGGCTGGACTTCCCGTCAGTCGGTCCGCAACACGCCTGGCTGAACAGTATTGGCCGTGCGGATTACGTGTCTGTCACCGATGATGAAGCCATTGACGCATTTAAAGAGTTATCCCGCCATGAAGGGATTATTCCGGCCCTGGAATCTTCACACGCCCTTGCTCATGCTCTGAAAATGGCCAGAGATAATCCGGAAAAAGAGCAATTGCTGGTCGTTAACCTCTCAGGACGTGGCGACAAAGATATTTTTACCGTGCATGACATCCTGAAGCAGCGTGGAGAATTCTGATGGAACGTTATTCTGAACTTTTTAAGCAACTTTCCGCGAAAGGTGAAGGTGCTTTTGTCCCTTTTGTCACCCTGGGTGACCCTTCCTTTGAGTCTTCTCTGGACATTATTGACGCCCTGGTGGCGGGAGGTGCGGATGCTCTGGAGCTGGGCTTTCCGTTTTCTGATCCGCTGGCGGACGGTCCGACCATCCAGGCCGCTAACCTGCGCGCCCTGAATGCGGGGATGAATACCGAAAAATGTTTCGATATCATCACCCGGGTTCGCAGCAAGTATCCTGACCTGCCTATCGGTTTACTGATTTATGCAAACCTGATCTTCCGCCCGGGTATCGATGCCTTCTATTCCCGTTGCCGGGACGCCGGGGTGGATTCTGTTCTGGTTGCCGATGTGCCGGTTGAAGAATCTCAGCCCTTCCGTCAGGCAGCAATGCGCCATGAGATCGCGCCTATTTTTATCTGCCCGCCAAATGCCAGTGATGATTTACTCCGCGAGATTGCTTCCCACGGGCGCGGCTATACCTATCTGCTTTCACGCGCCGGGGTGACTGGCGCCGAGAACAGCAGATCAGCGCCTTTAGAGCATCTTATCGTGAAACTGAAGGAATATCATGCGGCTCCGCCTATCCAGGGATTCGGTATTTCCAAAGCCGGACAGGTCCGTGAGGTCTTGCAGGCCGGGGCTGCCGGGGCTATTTCGGGGTCGGCGGTGGTAAAAATCATCGAAACCCACCAGCACGAGCCGTCGGTCATGCTGGATAAGCTGACCGGGTTTGCTGCGTCACTGAAAGCGGCCACCCGACAGAACGTCTCCTGAGAGCGTAAAAGGCACTCCGGTGCCTTTTACGTTTAAAATTGGTAGTTCCCGGGAATGCGGTTAAACTTACTTATGCCGGAAGATTTCCGGTTGATCATAACCATGATACAGGGAGGCATTAAATGAAGTTTGTTAAGGTTTTAGCCAGCGCTGTTATGGCATCCGTGGTTGCATTATCACTTGCAGCCTGTGCGCCAACACCAACGAAAGAAGGTACCGGTGGCTACATTGATGACACGGTAATAACTACGAAAGTTAAAGCTCAGCTGCTGGATACTAAGGAGCTGAAATCAACTGAGATTAATGTTGAAACATTCAAAGGCCGCGTACAACTGAGCGGTTTTGTGTCCTCGCCTCAGGTAGCCAGCCGTGCAGTCGATGTTGCACGCAGAATACCGGGCGTAGTCTCCGTTGTGAATAATATGCAGATTAAGTAGCGGAACCCGCTGCCATCAAAAAAGGCCGTCTGACGGCCTTTTTTATTTTCCGGGTTCCACAGGGAGTTATCAGAAGGTGTAACCTGCACCCAGGAAGAATACCCACGGATTGATGTTAGTATTAATGCTTTGTTGCTCACCAGCCGCTTTGAACCGGACTTTAGTATCGATATTCATGTACCACAGTGAGGCATTCAGCATCCAGTGCTGGTTAAGCTGATAATCCATACCGACCTGCCCTGCTACACCCCATGAATTCTTCAGACTCAGATCCGTCAGACCACTGTCACGACCGGTATCATTAAATTTGTTATTGAAGAATGCGGTATAGTTCACACCAACACCCGCATAAGGCTGAAATTTAGAGCTGTTATCCAGGAAGTAGTACTGTGCCATCAGTGTTGGCGGGAGCTGGTGAACGGTTGCCAGGGTACCGGTCGGTCCGAGAGCGACTTTATGACGGAAAGGTGTCGCTGCCAGTAATTCCACACCGATATGATCGGTCGCCATATAAGTAAATGTCAGACCCAGCTGTGTATTGTTACTGACATCAAAGCCACCCATCCCTAAAACATTATCAGAACCCCCGGTCGGACGGACGGTTGCACTGCCTGCTCTGATAAAGAAATCTCCGGCCTGATGCGCTGATGCCACGGCGGGTAATAATGCTGCCATCAGTAAGCCAATTTTTGCCAGTTTCATAGCCACTCCTCTTAGGTACGCGCTTTGCTTTTTTAGTTTTATAAAGATGAACAATGTTTCAACTTCCCTTTATGGTTCCTATATTTAACGTGGTTTATCGAGAAAATCATTCGTTTACTTCACAAAAAAAACCTTAAAAAACATAGCCTTGATTTAGATCAATTTTTCCGGAATTTATTAATGACCTTTTTTTCATAAAAACTGTCCGCGAAAGTAAATGGCGTTGTGAGGCACAGATACGCACCGGAGGAATGTCAGAGCATTCTCTGTAATGATTAGATCCGAAAGTTATGTAAGTCGGGGTGCCGGAAAGGAAGCTAAACATGTACAATCAGACGGTTAATCCATTTGTTTTCCAAAGGAGTGTTCATGTCTCTCACGGCCAGCTCGTTATACCGTGATACCGCAAATTTTTTGCGCCACCAGTTAAAAACAATCGTTCTGATTTCATTGGTCAGTGCGTTTGTCACTGTGATCCTGAGCACTGTTTTTGCTCCGGGCCCCGATGAGTTATCTGTACTGGCTCAGAACAGTGACAGTACCGGGTCACTGATCAGCCTGTTGCAGGGGATGTCACCCGAACAACAAAAAATATTACTGCATAGCTCTGCCGTTAGCACTCTTGCGGCATTGATTGGCAACACGCTGTTACTGGGAGGTATGCTGATCCTGCTGCCGGCAGTTTCTGCAGGAAAGCAACTGAGTGCCCTGACGGCTATCGGCGGATCGCTGGGTTTTCTGCCTGCATTGCTGATCCAGACGTTTCTGGTGACCCTGATTGTCCAGCTCGGGTTTATGGTACTGCTGGTGCCGGGGATCCTGTTAACGATCCTTTTCTCCTTCTCCCCGGTGCTACTGAGTCAGAAACAGGCCGGTCTTATCGGCAGCATGAAACAGAGTGTGCCCCTCGCCTGGAAGAATTTTAAAGTACTGGCACCGGCGGTGATCTGCTGGCTACTGGCGAAAGTTATCCTGATTATTCTCTTCTCTTCGATGACCAGTTTACCTGTTGCCTTCTCTTCCTTAATTATTACCGCGTTAGGCAATTTATTATCGGCCGCATTGGTTATCTATCTTTACCGTGCGTATATGCTCTTACGATAACGTCTGTTTTTAATTTCCGGCTTACCTGGTAAGCCGTATTACCGGACCTGCTATGAAACAATTACTCGACTTTCTGCCCCTTGTGGTCTTTTTTGTCTTTTATAAGCTCTATAACATTTTCGTTGCTTCCGGTGCGCTCATTGCGGCAACAGCTATCGCGCTGGTTGTCAGCTGGGTGGTGTATCGTAAACTGGAAAAAATGACCATTATTACGTTCGTTCTGGTCACCGTTTTCGGGTCGCTGACGCTGATTTTCCATAATGATGACTTTATCAAATGGAAAGTCACCGTTATCTACACCCTCTTTGCTGCCGCACTGCTGTTCAGTCAGTGGTGGATGGAAACACCACTTATTCAGTCGATGCTGGGTAAAGAACTGGTGTTACCGTCAGCGGTCTGGCGCCGGTTAAATATTGCCTGGGCTCTGTTTTTCTTTATCTGTGGCCTGATCAATATTTATGTGGCTTTCTGGCTGCCGGAATCGCTTTGGGTGAATTTCAAAGTCTTCGGCCTGACCGCACTGACACTATTATTTACGCTGTTCAGCGGATTGTATATCTGGCGTCACCTGCCTCGTGAAGAGAAATAACCGGGCCTTACAGACCGAAGAATAAAAGAGAAAAGTATGACCGAAACACTTAGACAGCCCCGCGGTGAAATGGTATTACGCACCCTGGCAATGCCCTCAGATACCAATCCTAACGGCGATATTTTCGGGGGCTGGCTGATGTCGCAGATGGACATGGGCGGGGCTATACTGGCGAAAGAGATCGCTAATGGCCGGGTGGTGACCGTACGCGTTGACGGGATGACGTTTATGAAGCCTGTCGCTATCGGCGATGTGGTGAGTTGTCATGCCCATTGTATCCGCACAGGAAACAGCTCGATTACCATCAATGTCGAAGTCTGGGTAAAAAAAGTTTCTTCAGAGCCAATCGGTAAAAGTTACTGTACCACAGAGGCAGTCTTTATCTATGTCGCAGTGGATGAAAACGGTAAGTCACGTCCTCTGAATGAAATGATTGCCAATAAGCAGTTTCCTTAGCGCTTTTTGCCAGGCTTTGACCTGGCAACCCCCGCCAAACAAAACGCCTGATGAAATTATCAGGCGTTTTTTCTGCGGTAATAAGGCTCTGTTCCGATTATTCCACGGATGAACTGCCATCAAGCTTAAATACAATCGTCATCTTCAGGCCGGTACCGGGACTGCCGCTTTTATAACGCCAGCGCGTCATTGCTATTCTCACCTCGCGATCAAACATCATCTTCGGCTGAGAATCGATAATGCGTGCGTTAACGACCCTGCCGTCATTATCCACATCAAATTGTACCTGTACCCGTCCTTCGAGATGGAAAGCCAGAGCACGGGCCGGATAAGCCGGTAGCGTAATGTTCTGCGGCTGAGGCTTACCGTCAGAAATACTGTGTTGATTCGATTTCGACGTTTCAGGGGCTGTCTGTGCTTTTGTCTGTAATGCGTTATTATCATTCTGCACGGCAGACGGTGTCGGTTTAGCCTCTTTCACCGGCTCACGGACAGGTTTCACCTCATGGTGAGGTTTGACGATCGGCTTCTTCACTTCATGCGGTTTTCTGACCACCGGTTTGGGTTTAACCACTGGCCTGGGCTTTTCTATCGGTACAGGCTTGTCGACCGGAGGTTCCGGCGCGGGCTGCGGGGGGACCTCTGCAGGTTCTACCGGCTTTTCCGGCTGATGTTCAGGCTGAGGCTGTGATTTGGCCGCTTCAGGTTGCACTTCAGGGGCAACCATAGAGACATCTATTACCGCTTGTGCGGGCGGCACATTCATAGTCTGATGAAATGACGCAAATAAGAGCCCTGCAATCACCGCGCCATGAAGAGCGACAGAAACCAGCATAGACAGCGGCAAACGTTTAGGAAAATCTTCGGTCAAAGTACTCATAGCCATCGCGTCAGTTCTTGAAAGCCCCCATTCTAAATGCAAATAGCAATCAGTTTCAATAAGTAATGCCCGTCCTCCCCCTGTCATTTTATTTGCACTGATTGCAGAGTTAGCTTACCGTTAAGGTTACAAACAGTTGCCCTGAGAGATTATCAACGTGTTATATGTCATTTATGCAGAGGATACCCCGGATTCACTGGAAAAAAGGCTGTCTGTCAGACCGGCGCATCTGGCGCGTCTGCAGCTACTGAGGGATGAGGGGAAACTGATTATTGCCGGGCCAATGCCGGCGGTTGACAGTAATGACCCGGGGGCCGCCGGATTTACGGGTTCAACGGTGATCGCTGAGTTCTCTTCACTGGAAGAAGCGGAATCCTGGGCGAATGATGACCCCTATGTTGCGGCGAATGTTTACCAGAACGTTACCGTAAAACCCTTTAAGCAGGTGTTCTGAAAAAGACGAAGCTAAAAAACCCAATGGTTAGCATGAAAGCATCGGGAATAAAATACAGAAGGTACACTATGAGGTACACGAAATATTTATTGCCCGATCTTTTAATCTTATATCAGCAGCACACCCATGCCATGACATTGTTTTAGCTCCCGGCTCCCCCTGGCATCGTCCATGTCCCGTACGTCACCTTCAATAACTCCACCATCAGTCGGTGCATCCGTTTGCCAGTACGGACTGAACCTCCGGCAAAACTCAGAAGTAATGTTTAACAGTTGCGGGCGGGTTAGCAAGGATAAACAGCAGGGAGCTTCGCTGCTTTTTGGCTAACTGATGCCGGATAGCAATAATGCGTGTATAGCGGCGTGACTGCGCTTCCAGCCAGCGCACCTTGCGGCGATTTTTCTGCCGGGCCATTCGCCAACGGGCCACTTCATTTCTGCTTTTTTTCATTGTTCCACCCTCTTCCGCGTCATTGGTGCATTATACGCCAATGCCCCGGGGATCCAATGACCGATTAGAAAAGGTTTCACAATACCGGAACTCAACGTAAACTCATTACACGAAAGCGTGAACCGGACTTCCATTTAATGACGACATTCTATTCCCTGCTCAACGGGTTACTATTATTTGGCTACTGGCTATTAATTGCAGGGGTTACCCTCCGGATCCTGATGAAGCGAAGAACCGTATCATCCTCTATGGTCTGGCTGCTGATTATCTATATCCTGCCCCTGGTCGGCATTATTGCTTATCTGAGTTTCGGTGAACTCTATCTGGGTAAACGCCGTGCAGAACGGGCCAGAACCATGTGGCCCTCTACCGCTCGCTGGCTGGCTGAGTTAAGGAAGTCTTCTCATATATTTGCGACCCGCACCAGCGATGTTGCCAGCGCCCTGTTTAAATTATGCGAACATCGCCACGGGATTGCCGGTGTGCGTGGGAATCAGCTCACGTTACTGACGCACCCGGATGACGTAATGGCGTCGCTGGTCAACGATATCCGTCAGGCCAGCCATAATATCGAGATGGTGTTTTATATCTGGCAGCCCGGGGGCCGGGCTGATGATGTGGCCGAAGCCTTTATGGACGCCGCACAACGGGGCGTTCACTGCCGACTCATGCTGGACTCCGCGGGCAGCCGGCAGTTTTTCAAAAGCCCGTGGCCTAAAAAGTTTCGTCAGGCGGGTATCGAGGTCGTCGAAGCCTTACAGGTTAATTTGCTGAGGGTGTTCCTGCGACGAATGGATCTGCGGCAACACCGTAAAATCGTACTGATTGATAATTATATTGCCTATACCGGCAGTATGAATCTGGTGGATCCACGCTTTTTCAAACAGGATGCCGGTGTCGGCCAATGGGTCGACCTGATGGCACGCATGGAAGGCCCCGTGGCGATCACGCTGGGGATCGTTTATTCCTGTGACTGGGAGATAGAAACCGGGAAACGGATTTTACCGCCACAACCCGACCAGGTTGTCATGCCCTTTGAGCAATCCAGCGGGCATATTATTCAGGTTATCGCCTCCGGCCCGGGCTTTCCGGAAGATATGATCCATCAGGCCCTGCTCACTGCTATTTATTCGGCTCGTGAACAACTGACCATGACAACGCCGTATTTTGTTCCCAGTGATGACCTGCTGCATGCTATCTGCACTGCGGCTCTGCGTGGTGTGGATGTTCGCCTGATTGTTCCTGAAAAGAACGATTCCATGCTGGTCGACTGGGCAAGCCGGGCATTCTTTACTGAACTGCTGGAGGCAGGCGTAAAAATCTATCAGTTCTCCGAGGGGCTGCTGCATACCAAAAGTGTGCTCATCGACGGTGAACTTTGTCTGGTAGGCACCGTCAATCTGGATATGCGTAGTCTGTGGCTGAATTTTGAGGTCACGCTGGTAGTGGATGATGGTGATTTCGGTAATGATGTCGACCTGGTACAGCAGGATTATATTGAACGTTCAACACGACTGAGCGGTGCAGAATGGGCGAAACGCTCGTACTGGCGGCGGATTCTGGAACGACTGTTTTACTTCTTTAGTCCTTTGCTGTAAAAAAGGCCGCATATACACTTTTGATTAGTACAGGCTGAACATGGATCTTAATAATCGTCTTACTGAAGATGAAACGCTGGAGCAGGCTTACGATATCTTTCTTGAGCTGGCAGGAGATAACCTGGAACCGGCTGATATCATTCTGTTTAACCTGCAGTTTGAAGAGCGTGGTAGTGCCGAATTACTGGACCCTGCCGAAGACTGGCAGGAACACGTCGATTTCGACCTGAACCCTGATTTTTTTGCTGAGGTAGTGATTGGTCTCGGTGAGACCGAAGCTGACCCGGTGACGGATATTTTTGCCCGCGTATTACTGTGCAGGGAGAAAGATCATAAGCTGTGCCATATTCTGTGGCGTGAGTAATTATCGTTCAGTCATCCGGTGAATGATAACGAGGTAACCCCGGTCCCGCCGGAGGTTACCCTTCTTCCGGCCACCGATGAAAACTTTCTTTTTATACCCTCTCTTCCCTGCTGATTTTCCCTGTATTGTTCGCTCACCCGGCACGTCTCTTTTTTACGCCGGTATCTCAGTACCTCCTCGCAGGCCCTTTACCGTGACCGCAAACGTTCGTCATGGCGATCCGTTTCGGTGACTTACTGACCGACGGAACGGCATGCCGGTTCTGTCCGGGGATGAACGGGTCACCCGGGGTTGTGTGCGAAGGCTAGCCGGAAAAAAATGCAGCATCTCAGATCAATAAAGCCGGGTTGCCCCGGCTTTTGGTTAACGCAGGGTGATCACCCTCAGAGTGCTTCAGCTTTCAGGCAGGCTACCGTATGAGTAGCGTCTCCCTGTATCTGAGGTCGTTCGTTACGGCACCGATCCTCAGCCAGCGGGCAGCGGGTAGAAAAGACACAACCCCGTGGCGGATTTATCGGGGATGGCAGGTCTCCCTCCAGTAACTGAATGGTTTTATTTCTTTCCAGTTCCGGGTCCGGCAGCGGTACTGCCGACATCAGGGCTCGGGTATACGGATGTGCCGGTGTTGTATACACTTTTTCATCATCACCCGTTTCAACCGCGTGACCGAGATACATGACCATCACTTTATCAGAAATATGTTTTACCACCGCCAGATCATGGGCGATGAAAATTAACGCCAGCCCCATTTCGCGCTGCAGCTTTTTCAGCAGGTTAACCACCTGCGCCTGGATAGAAACATCCAGTGCCGACACCGGCTCATCACAGATAATCAGTTTAGGCTCAAGGATAAGTGCCCTGGCAATGCCGATCCTCTGACACTGTCCGCCGGAGAACTCGTGTGGATAGCGGTTGATCATATTCGGCAGCAGGCCCACTTTCTGCATCATGGCCTGTACGCGTTCTCTGACTTCAGCTTTTGACACCCGCGGGCGGCGGCTGCGCAGCGGTTCAGCAATGATGTCGCCAATGGTCATCCGCGGGTCAAGGGAGGCGAGCGGATCCTGAAAAATCATCTGGATATCCCCGCGGGCCTTTTGCCATTCAGCAGCATTTGCGCCGGCCAGCTCTTTACCCATCCAGCAAATACTGCCTTCGGTGGCTTTCACCAGCCCGATCACCGCACGTGCCAGGGTAGATTTACCGCAGCCGGACTCTCCGACCACACCCAGGGTCTCTCCCTGGTGGAGTTTAAAACTCACACCATCGACCGCTTTCAGGTTCACGGCCGGTTGCCAGAACCACTGTTTTTTTTGTTTGATCTCAAACCAGACTTTCAGGTTTTTAACTTCAAGCAGCAACGGATTACGGGTTTCATTCGCCGTTATCATTGTATTTCCTCCACGCTTCTGTGGCAGGCTCTGATCCTGCCTCCTGCACTCATAACGGCAGCCGGTGAGGTTTCACACAGCGGCACTGCAAATTCACATCTCGGACGGAACGGACAGCCGGAAGGTAAATTCAGCAGGTTAGGAGGATTCCCCGGGATAGTACGCAATTCGCTGTCTTCCCGGTCCAGACGGGGTACGGCTTTTAACAAGCCCCGGGTATAAGGATGTGACGGCTGAGCAAATAGCTCATCTGCCGTGGCGTACTCCATCGTCCGGCCCCCGTACATCACCAGCACCTTATCACAGCCCCCTGCCACAACGCCCAGATCATGGGTGATCAGAATAATCGAGGTGGAAAACTCCCGCTTGAGATCATTCAATAGTGTCATAATTTGTGACTGTACAGTCACATCCAGTGCAGTGGTCGGTTCATCCGCAATCAGTAGTCGTGGCTGACATAACAGCGACATGGCTATCATTACCCGCTGACGCATACCGCCGGAAAACTCATGAGGGTACATTTTCATACGTTGACGTGCGGCCGGGATTTTTACTGCATCCAGCATTTTCACGCACTCTTCAAACGCCACCTTATGACTCAATCCCTTATGTAACATCAGCACTTCAATTAACTGCTCACCGACTTTCATATACGGATTCAGTGACGTCATCGGATCCTGGAAAATCATCCCTATCTGCCCGGCACGCAACTTATTCAGTTGTTTCTCCGGCAGGTTCAGTAATTCCTGCCCCTTGAATTGTGCTGATCCTGACACTTTTCCGTTTCTGGCCAGTAATCCCATCAACGCAAATGCGGTCTGAGACTTACCTGAGCCGGATTCCCCGACAATCCCCAGCGTCTCACCTTCATTCAGGTCAAAGCTCAGGTTATTGACCGCGGTCACATCACCATCGTGGGTCGAAAAAGTCACCCGCAGATCTTTTACCGCCAGTAACGGCTGTGTCCTTAAATTTTCAACAGTCATTGCGGTGCTCCTTAGCGATCTTTCGGGTCGAGGGCATCACGCAAACCATCGCCGATAAAGTTAAAACAGAACAGAGTGACCACCAGAAAACTGGCCGGAAACAGTAATAACCAGGGGGAGACTTCCATAGAGTTTGCTCCGTCACTTAACAGAGCCCCCCAACTGCTCAGCGGTTCCTGGGTACCCAGACCAAGGAAGCTCAGGAAAGATTCAAACAGGATCATTCCGGGCACCAGCAACGAGGCATACACGACGACAACCCCTAAGACATTCGGGATAATGTGTCGAAGCACAATTCCACTGGTGGAGACTCCGGCCACACGAGCCGCTTCAATATACTCTTTCCCTTTCAGGGCCAGTGTTTGCCCGCGTACAATACGCGCCATATCCAGCCAGGACACCATACCAATGGCGACAAAAATCAGCAGGATATTACGGCCAAAGAAGGTAACCAGCAGGATCACAAAGAACATGAACGGGAAAGAGTTAAGGATTTCCAGCAAGCGCATCATAAATGCATCGATTTTCCCCCCCACATAACCGGCAATCGACCCATACAGGGTACCGACAATCACGGCGATAGCGGCCGATGCGATACCGACCATCAGTGAGATACGTCCGCCAATCGCTACCCGCACCAGAAGATCACGGCCGGACGAGTCAGTTCCGAACCAGTGCCCGGAACTGAAGTCCGGTGCCGCAGACATCATATTCCAGTCGGTATCATCGTAGGCAAACGGCGATATCATCGGAGCGAAGGCCACGAACAGAATGATAAGAAGCAGCAAAAACAGGCTGACCAAAGCGGCACGGTTATGGATAAACCGGCGACCGGCATCCTGCCACAGACTGCGGCCTTTGATGGTGGTATCACCCAGTAAGCTTTGGGTCAGTTCTTTATTTCTTTTAAATAAAATCATCTTCAACTCCCGCCATCAGTAGCGAATTTTCGGGTCGATAACGGCATACAAAATATCGACGATGGCGTTAAAAGCAATGGTCAGTACCCCGACCAGGATAGTCAGGCTGAGAACCAGTGAATAATCGCGGTTCAGTGCGCCATTCACAAACAGTTGCCCGATGCCCGGCAATCCGAAAATTGATTCAATGACCATCGACCCGGTAATAATGCCCACGAAAGCTGGCCCCATATAGGAAACCACTGGCAGTAATGCGGGACGCAGAGCATGACGGAAGACGATACGGCTCATCGGCATCCCTTTTGCACGCGCAGTACGGATATAGTCCGAATGCATAACTTCAATCATTGAGCTGCGCATAATTCGGGCAATACTGGAGATGTAAGCCAGTGACAGGGCCAGCATCGGCAGTAAGACGTATTGCCACTGCCCGCCATTCCAGCCTCCGCCGGGAAGCCATTTCAGGGTGATCGCAAATATTAAGACCAGTAAGGGAGCGACAACAAATGACGGGATCACCACACCGGTCATTGCCACCCCCATCACCGCATAGTCCCAGAAGGTGTTCTGCCGCAGGGCAGCAATGATACCGGCCGCGATACCGCACACCATTGCAAAGCAAAATGCCGCCAACCCCAGAGATGCAGAAACCGGGAAAGCTTGCCCTATCAGATAGTTAACACTGAAATCTTTATATTTAAAGGAAGGCCCGAAATCGCCGTGGGCCAGCTTGACCAGGTAGTCAACATACTGTTCGCCAATAGGCTCATTCAGGTGATAACTGGCTTCAATATTCGCCATGACTTCCGGAGGGAGATTACGCTCTCCGGTGAAGGGGCTGCCTGGCGCAAGCCGCATCATAAAAAAGGAGATAGTAATCAATATAAACAACGTCGGGATGGCCTCAGCGACCCTTCGTAAAATAAATTTCAACATGACATTACCTTAATTCCATTGCTACCGTCATTTTTGACCGGAAAACCGGCCTGTATTACAGAGACAGGCCGGATCCGTAAAATAAATTAATGTTTGATTATATATAAGTTTTTATCATAAACATGGTCAAGTGGATCTTTACCCGTATAGCCGCCAACATAGGTTTTCACCAGCCGGGTATTGGCATAATAAAATACAGGGACGATAGCCGAATCTTTGTCCAGGATCTGCTCCGCTTTCTGATAGTCCGACGCACGTTGTGCCGCATCGCTGGCATTGGCGGCATCTTTCAGGACCTGGTCGAACGCAGTATCTGAATAGAACGCGGTATTATTGCTGTCACCGGTTTGCATGGTGTTCAGGAATGCGCTCGGCTCGTTATAATCAGCACACCAGCCGGCACGCGCCATCTGATAGGTCCCCTGATGACGCGAGTCCAGATAAGTTTTCCATTCCTGATTTTCCAGTACCACATTCACACCCAGATTTTTCTTCCAGAGGGATGCCGCGGCAATCGCCAGCTTTTTATGCAGGTCTGAAGTGTTATAGAGCAGCGTGAAGGTCAGCGGATGCCCCGGGCCATAGCCGGCTTCCTGCAATAATTTTTTAGCCTCAGCGTTGCGTTGTGCCTGAGTTTCGGTAAACCAGGCCGGTTTTGTCACATCAATACCATTGGTCGCAGGATCGGTCAGGCTGTACGCGGCAGTCTGTCCCTGGGCCAGCACTTTATTCACGACGATATCGCGATCCAGTCCAAGCTTGATGGCGGTACGGACACGGACATCATTAAACGGTGCTGACTTATTATTCAGTTCATAGAAATAGGTGCAGAGATAAGGATCAACATGCAGATCTTTAGGATGGTCTTGCTTCAGCTTGCGGAATAACTCGATAGGCAGATTGTTATAAGTGACATCACTGCCATTTGCAGAGTAGAAGCGATTAACGTCGTTAACTTCAGAATCAATGGGCAGGAACGTGACTTTATTAATCACTGTGTGGGCGTTATCCCAGTATTTCGGATTACGGACAACCACGATCTTCTCATTCACAATATGGGATTGCAGAGTATATGCACCATTACCGACCCAATGCTGCGGTAATGTCCACTGATCGCCATATTTTTCAACCACCGGTGGATAGACCGGAGACAGTGCCGCATAAGTCAGTAGCTGATCAAAGAAAGGAACCGATGTGGTCAGTGTCACCTGAAGAGTATGATCATCCAGCGCCTTTACGCCAAGTTGGTCCGGCGATTTTTTACCGGCAATGATGTCATCAACATTTTCCACATGCCCGTATTGCAGATAACTGGCATACGGTGATGCGGTTTTCGGGTTCACCAGTCTGCGCCAGCTGTAAACAAAGTCCTGCGCCGTCACCGGGGCACCATTCGACCAGAGAGCATTTTTACGTAAATGGAAAGTCCAGACTTTACCGTCTTTATTTTCCCAGCTCTCTGCCACCCCCGGGATCACTTTACCCTCGGTGCCTACTACCGCCAGCCCTTCGAGTAGATCATAACTGACATTACTCTCCGGTGAGCCTTCAATTTTATGCGGGTCCAGCGACTGCACTTCCCCGCCATTACCTTTTATTAATTCCTGTTTCGCGGCCAGAGTTACCCCGGCTGGGACGTCTGCGGCCTGCACCTGCTGAATAGCCATCTGGCTCATTGCAAGGACTATCCCTGCGGCGAGTAACCTCTTACCAGGTAATTTACTCATTTTCCGGCTCCGTTGTTTGCATTTGTTATTGTCTGGCGGATAGGTCACCCCCGTATTTCCGGAGGTTTATACTTATTATTTCCTTACCGTCGTCACTGTGTCTGTCTTTTTACCCGGGAATCAATCCGATGTATGAATAGCAGGATAATTTCACCGCGAAGCGAATCATCCTCACATTGTGAAACATAATCACTATAAAGGGATAAACTTCACAATAAAAGACCAATCAATGCATAAACTATGCCAATAAATGTCATTAAAGATGAATATTTTCCATGTACAAGGGCGGGGGCTAACGCTTTGTGCTTTTTGAAAATCCGGGCGGACACTCTTTAATCAGAAAAGCAGCTAATAACCACAGCGGTGTTATAAGCGACAGGAATAGAGAAGGTTAATTATGGTGCACCTCACCAAAATGGTGCCCTGTTTTGGTGAGGCTGGAAATTGGCGCGAATTAAGTTAATGCATTACAGATAAGCCCGGGAAAAGCGCACGAATACCGGTCACAATAAATTCGATACCTAATGCCATCAGTAACAGGCCCATAATTCGGGTAATGACGTTAATCCCGGTCTGCCCCAGGACACGTGCCATCATCGGGGCGGCGCGGAACAGTAACCAGCAACTGGCGGCAAAAAGTGCAATCATCACAGAAAAGCAGAGAATATTTACCCACGAGTCATAGCGTGTTCCCCAGACAATGGTCGAACTAATGGCTCCCGGTCCTGCCATCAACGGCAGGGCTAACGGAACCACCCCCAGATTCTCGTGCGTTTCTGAGGTCTGCGCTTTCTCTTGTTTGTTTTGTTTGTCTTCACCAATTTTGCCGCTGATCATTGACATCGCAATGGTCACGACCAGAATGCCGCCAGCGATACGGAAGGAGTCAATAGAAATACCAAACAGGGCCAGAATACTGTTGCCCAGCAACAATGAAATCCACAGGATAATGGCCACCGATAAGTTGGCCGTCATATTCGTTTTATGACGTTCTGCGGTTCCCTGCGTACTGGTCAGGGTAATAAATACAGGAATGATACCGACCGGGTTCACCAGCGCAAATAACCCGATATAAAATTTGATATAGGTAGGCAGGTCGGAAAGAAAAGAAGACAAAGTGTACCTCAGACTGGGGGGCAAATATCAAAGCGTAAGTATAGACAGGTCCTTACTGCAGGAAAAGCACTATTACAGGGCCGGGACAGGCACTTTTATCATTTTATCTGAGTGCCAATGCCGGTGTTTACCCTGCTCTGCTCCCCGGGATTTGACCTCCTCCCCGGTACGGCTTCTCCCCGCCCCCTCGAATGTTCACGCTGAATGGTATCAGCTTCACTCCTGCTTGATCTGCATCATTATCGGCACCGGCAGTTTTCGATAATCTGGCTATGCTTTAAGAGCACTGAAGTGAAACCTTTTTAGTAAACATTCGTCGTGCCTCTGCAGAACACCTGAACTGCACGTCTGTTTACTAAAAAGCTTAATTTTCCTTCAGGAGATAATCATGACTGTCACAAACATTGCTGAGTTAAATGCGCTGGTCTCGCGGGTTAAGAATGCCCAACGGACCTTTGCCGGGTTCAGTCAGGAGCAGGTTGACAAGATCTTCCGTGCTGCAGCACTTGCCGCGGCCGATGCCAGGATCCCTTTAGCGAAGATGGCCGTTGCTGAATCGGGGATGGGGATTATTGAAGACAAAGTGATTAAAAATCATTTTGCTTCCGAATATATTTACAACGCGTACAAAGACGAAAAGACCTGCGGTATTCTGGAAACTGATGATACTTTCGGTACTATTACAATTGCTGAGCCTATCGGCATCATCTGCGGTATTGTTCCGACCACCAACCCCACCTCGACGGCAATTTTTAAAGCGCTGATCAGTCTGAAAACCCGTAACGGTATTATTTTCTCCCCTCACCCGCGGGCACGGACCGCAACCAACAAAGCGGCGGATATTGTATTGCAGGCGGCCATTGCCGCGGGCGCGCCACCGGATATCATCGGTTGGATTGATGAGCCTTCCGTCGAATTATCCAATCAGCTGATGCACCACCCTGATATTAACCTTATCCTTGCCACCGGTGGGCCGGGTATGGTGAAAGCGGCGTACAGTTCAGGCAAACCAGCCATTGGCGTTGGGGCCGGGAATACCCCCGTGGTCATCGATGAAACTGCGGATATAAAAAGAGCAGTTGCCTCCATTCTGATGTCAAAAACCTTTGATAACGGCGTTATCTGCGCTTCTGAGCAGTCCGTTATCGTCGATACGCAGATTTATGATGCGGTCCGCCAGCGGTTCGCGTCCCATGGCGGGTATCTGCTGCAGGGCGAAGAACTGCAGGCTGTCCGCGGGGTGATCCTGAAAAATGGTGCGCTGAATGCCGCTATCGTAGGACAACCGGCACCGAAGATCGCTGAAATGGCAGGTATTGTCGTCCCGGCCGACACCAAAATTCTGATCGGCGAAGTGACAGATATTGATGAAAGCGAACCCTTTGCCCACGAAAAACTGTCACCTACCCTCGCAATGTACCGGGCAAACGGTTTTGAGGATGCCCTGAGCAAAGCAGAAAAACTGGTAGAAATGGGCGGCATTGGCCACACCTCCTGCCTGTATACGGATCAGGACAATCAGACGGAGAGAGTCAATCAGTTCGGCGCGCAAATGAAGACAGCGCGAATTCTTATCAATACCCCTGCATCCCAGGGCGGGATCGGTGACCTTTATAACTTCAAACTGGCCCCCTCCCTGACGCTGGGTTGTGGTTCCTGGGGCGGAAATTCAATTTCTGAAAACGTCGGGCCTAAACACCTGATCAATAAAAAAACCGTCGCTAAACGGGCTGAAAATATGCTGTGGCACAAACTTCCTAAATCTATCTATTTCCGCCGTGGGTCATTACCGGTTGCGCTTGAAGAGATTGCCAGTGACGGTGCCCGGCGTGCTTTTATCGTGACGGACCGTTACCTGTTTAATCATGGCTACGCCGATCAGGTCACCCGGGTGTTAAAAGCACAGGGAGTGGAAACTGAGGTGTTCTTTGAGGTGGAAGCTGACCCGACACTCAGTATTGTGCGCCAGGGCGCTGCACAGATGCATAGCTTTAAACCCGATGTCATTATCGCTCTGGGCGGGGGGTCCCCCATGGATGCCGCTAAGATCATGTGGGTCATGTATGAACATCCTGAAACTCACTTTGAAGATCTGGCATTACGCTTTATGGATATCCGCAAACGTATCTATAAGTTCCCGAAAATGGGTGTAAAAGCCAGCCTGGTCGCGATCACGACCACTTCGGGGACCGGCTCTGAAGTCACGCCATTTGCCGTCGTCACCGACGACGCGACCGGGTTAAAATATCCGCTGGCAGATTATGCCCTGACCCCGGACATGGCGATTGTGGATGCCAATCTGGTGATGGATATGCCTAAATCACTGTGCGCCTTCGGGGGCCTGGACGCCGTCACTCATGCTCTCGAAGCGTATGTGTCTGTTCTGGCGAATGAGTATTCAGATGGTCAGGCCTTACAGGCCCTGAAACTGCTGAAAGAGAATCTGCCAGCCAGCTATCATGAGGGGGCGAAAAACCCTATCGCTCGTGAACGCGTACACAATGCCGCCACCATTGCGGGTATCGCCTTTGCGAATGCCTTCCTGGGCGTATGTCACTCTATGGCTCACAAACTGGGGTCTGAATTCCATATCCCGCACGGCCTCGCTAATGCCCTGCTCATCTCTAATGTGATCCGTTATAACGCCAATGATAACCCGACTAAGCAGACCGCATTCAGTCAGTATGATCGCCCGCAGGCACGTCGCCGTTATGCCGAAATTGCCGACCATCTGGGCTTAGGTCAGCCCGGTGAACGTACTGCCGGTAAAATAACCGCATTGCTGCAGTGGCTGGAAGAGATTAAGGCCGAGCTGGGTATTCCGAAATCCATCCGTGACGCCGGTGTTCAGGAAGCTGATTTCCTGGCTAAAGTGGATAAACTGGCAGAAGATGCCTTTGATGACCAGTGCACAGGTGCGAACCCGCGTTATCCGTTAATCAGTGAACTGAAACAGTTAATGCTGGACAGTTACTACGGACGTGAATTCAGTGAAATCCCCGAAGTGCCTCTGGAAATAAAAGACCCGACGCCGACTGCCGCAGGAAAAGGCCGTAAAAAAGCAAAATAGTCTTACACAGGCCGCCGGTATACCGGCAGCCTGATAAAACGATAGACGACTCACCCGGCCGGTGACTGCCCGTCACCATAAATCGCGGTAGTGCTGTTCTCATCAATCGCCTGCCAGTAATGTTTACGGCAGACCGAGATATACCGCTCATTCCCGCCAATCACCACCTGCTCCCCTTCTTTAAACGGCTTACCCTGACTGTCGAGACGCAGTACCATGCTGGCTTTGCGGCCACAGTGACATATGGTCTTCAGTTCTACTAGTTTGTCTGCCCAGGCCAGTAAGTATTGACTCCCTTCAAAGAGTTCTCCGCGAAAATCTGTGCGTAATCCGTAGCACAACACAGGAATATCCAGTAAATCCGTGACAGAAGTGAGCTGCCTGACCTGATCACGGGTCAGAAACTGGCTTTCGTCCACCAGCACACAGTGGATTTTATCGCGGCCATGTATTTCTGCGACCTGCTTCGCGATATCTGTGCCGGGACGATACAACAGCGCTTCGGCAGAGAGCCCGATGCGTGAGCTGACTTTTCCGTGCCCAAACCGGTTATCAATTTCTGCGGTATAAATAACCGTCTTCATTCCCCGCTCATGATAGTTATAAGAGGATTGCAGTAACGATGTCGATTTTCCGGCATTCATTGCGGAGTAATAGAAGTACAGCTGTGCCATCAGAATGATCTCAGTCAGGAAAGAATAATAACGTCTATATTAACATAATCGTCAACTGAAAATGTGATGACGCATTTACCGGTCATTGAAGGAGGAATGTGCAATGACTTCCCGTGGCGGGTATGAATTAATCACCCGTCCGGGGATCCGGTAAAACGCCCTTACGCTTTATTTAGAAACACCAGCATAGTATTCAGTTGCAGTAAATTTTACCGCAGACTATGATTATATACTTACGCATAATAACCAATTAAATTGTGAGATCCGGACAATGAGCGATGCCATTAAATCGTTGAATAATATTCGTACACTGCGTGCGCAAGCCAGAGAATACAGCATCGAAACGCTGGAAGATATGCTGGAAAAATTTGAAGTTATTGTCAACGAACGCCGTGAAGAAGAATCACATGCTGTCGCTCACAATGCCGAAAAATTACGTAAGCTTGAGCAATATCGTGAAATGTTAATTGCTGACGGTATTGACCCGAATGAATTGCTGCAGTCAATGGCAGAAACAAAACCAGCAGTTAAGACACGACGTGCTGCCCGCCCTGCAAGATACCAATACACTGATGAAAAAGGTGAAAACCGGACCTGGACGGGCCAGGGACGTACACCTGCAGTGATCAGAAAAGCGATGGAATCCGGAAAAACACTGGAAGATTTTGCCCTCTGAGTGAAGGCCTTTTTTTCGTCGGGTTTACTGTCTTAGCGATAATAAACCCGTTAACGGGAGGATAATTATCCTCCCGTTTTTTTATACCTGATAATAGCCTCTGTACCAGTCGACAAATTTCTTCACGCCTGTCACCACCGAAGTTTCCGGAATGAAATTGATCAGATCATAAAGCTCTTTAGTATCAGCACTGGTATCAAGTACATCACCTGGCTGCAATGGCAGCATATTTTTCTTCGCGGTCATTCCCAATGCCTGCTCCAGTGCGGAAATATAATCCATCAGGGGAACCGGCTGGCTGTTGCCGATATTATAAATACGGTATGGGGCTGAACTCATCGCCACTGACCCGGACTCTACGCTCCAGTCAGCATTCGGCATCGGAATTTTATCCTGTACCCGGAAAATAGCTTCCACAATATCATCAATATAGGTGAAATCGCGCTGCATCTTACCGTAGTTATAAACATCAATCGCTTCACCCGCCAGCATCGCCCGGGTGAACTTAAATAAGGCCATATCAGGGCGCCCCCAGGGACCATACACTGTAAAAAAGCGTAATCCGCTGACAGGTAACTGGTACAGATGCGCATAACTATGACTCATCAGTTCATTCGATTTTTTGGTCGCAGCGTACAGAGAAACCGGATGATCCACGCTGTCTTCTGTGGAAAAAGGCAATTTACGGTTCAGCCCGTAGACAGAACTTGAACTGGCGAATAACAGATGACCGACTTTTTGCTGACGGCAGCCTTCCAGAATATTCAGATGTCCGACAATATTGGCATCCACATACGCATGGGGATTCTCAATCGAGTAACGGACGCCGGCCTGTGCAGCAAGATGGATCACCCGGTCAAACCGGACGCGGCCAAATAATTGCTCCATTGCTGTACGGTCAGCAATATCGGTATGCTGAAAGGTGAAATCCGGATAAGCTTCCAGCAACCGGATGCGGTCTTTTTTTAACTGCACATCATAATAATCGTTCAGATTATCGACGCCAGTGACCCGGTAACCGGCCTTGAGTAGTCTCAGACTCACATGAAATCCAATAAATCCTGCTGCACCGGTCACCAAATAATTCATATCACCCTCAACTCTTACCACTAATAAAGGCACTTCTGTTCAGAAGCACCGTTAATTCCTGTTATTCAGACTGCGCAAATGATACAGGTTTCCGTCGCTAAAGATCACGGTTTGTTTTCATAACCGTCGCTGATAGCCGCGGAAAAATACATTTCAGGCTGTTCAGGTGAAAAAAAAGCCACACAACAATGTTGTATGGCCTGTCAAGCGTATCAGCGCAAGCTATCAGTCGACGGTCTTTTGCAGCCAGGCTTTAAAGTCTTCACCTAACACCGGATGGCGGACACCATACTCAACAAAAGCCTGCATATAGCCCAGCTTATTACCGCAGTCATGGCTCAGCCCTTTCAGGTGATAAGCTTCGACAGTTTCTTTATCCATCAACATTGCAATGGAATCTGTTAACTGGATTTCACCACCGGCACCCGGAGGCGTTTTCGCCAGCAAAGGCCAGATATCTGCAGACAGAACATAACGTCCGACAACTGCCAGGTTAGAAGGAGCCTCTGTGGCTTTAGGTTTTTCAACCACTCCCACCATAGGCGCGCTGTCACCCGGTTGCAGTTCTGCTCCCTTACAGTCCACCACACCGTATGCGGTCACATCTGCAACCGGTTCCACCATAATCTGGCTGCTTCCGGTTTCATCGAAACGACGTAGCATTTCTGCCAGGTTGTCCTGCTGAGGGTTAGATTCGTATTCATCAATAATAACGTCCGGCAGGATCACCGCAAAAGGTTCATCACCTACCAGCGGATGTGCACACATCACTGCGTGGCCCAGCCCTTTAGCAACCCCCTGACGCACCTGCATAATAGTGACGTGTGGCGGGCAGATACTTTGAATTTCATCAAGAAGCTGACGTTTTACGCGCTTTTCAAGCATCGCTTCCAGTTCAAAGCTAGTGTCAAAGTGGTTTTCAATGGAGTTTTTTGAAGAATGCGTCACCAGAATAATTTCGTTGATTCCGGCAGCAATACATTCATTCACGACATACTGAATGAGTGGTTTATCAACCAGTGGCAGCATCTCTTTCGGAATCGCCTTGGTTGCCGGTAGCATTCGGGTTCCCAATCCGGCGACCGGAATTACCGCCTTTTTTACTTTTGATTTATAAGCAGACATCAAATTACCTCATTCGCGGGTATGAAAACCCATAAGTCTTTAAATTTTAATGTTATCAGTATACCAGCTCAGCACAGGGAGTTTATCCTCAAAACATAAATCCGCTCAAATTAGGAATAATACTAACCGGGGATTTCTGTCTGAACATAAGCAACTTACAACATATTTATTATCAGGAAAACTAATCATTATCTGAAAACATAAGATTAATTCTACCGCCTGCGCCACTGATATTACATTCACAGGCGTTAAGATTAAAACTGTGCTGACTGGCATGTATTTTACGGAACGTACCGGGAGGAACCCCGGTTTCCAGAACCTGATGCTGCCCGTTATAGGTAAGCGTGCTATGCAAGCCTGCCGGGATCAATAATAAATTATGAAGATGGCGGTTGTAATAACCCACCAGCAGCGGGAACTGCCCTTCCATCCCGGCATCTTCGAGTAACTGATTAATATCATTGAGAATTGTGTTTATCTGAGGCAATTGCTGATGCTGTCCGGCAATTTTTTTCCTCAGCAATTCATTAAACAACACCCGCAACAGTAAGGCCGCCATCACTCCGTTATCACCCGCTCTGGTGACATCCAGTATGTAAAAGCCGATCTGATGATCAGAAAGCGCGGCGATATCAAACACCAGTCCGGGTTTCTCCGTCGGTGTCAGTTGGCGATAATTGACCCGCGTCTCTGCCAGCACTTGTCTGATAGGGGGTTGTAACTGCCGGAGAAGCTGGACTGCTTTTTCCGGATGACGAATAAGACTGTCCCAGCCATCGAATAATTGTTCATCTTCTTTTACTTTAGAGGCAAACATCGACGGATAAAGACACTCCAGAAGCACTTCACGCAACCGCGGAATATCATCCAGCGGTTTTAACACCACATCCTGTACGCCTAAACGCAACATTCCGGCAATTTCTGAAACATCCTCACTGGCTGTCATGATAATGACAGGCAATGTCCTCCCCTGCGAGCGTACCTGCTGCACGAATTTGTCCCCGCGCATGACCGGCATCTCAAGATCGCAGATGATCAGATCAACAGGATGCTGATCCAGCATTTGCAGGGCTGTCACCCCATTGATGGCTTGCAGAGTATTTGCGCCCATATTCGCTAACACACCACATAACAATGACGAAAATACAGGTTCATCATCAACCACCAGAATCAGCTTACCGGATAGTGTATTACTCATTACAAATACCTGTGATTAAGACCTGACTGGCACCCTCTCCGCTGGGCCGGAAGTCCTTCTGCCTGCCTGTATTACAGACGCCGGCAACGTTCCCTGGCCCCGTGAATAAGAATTTGACAGTTAACTATAGTATAGTTCATTCCGTATCGTTCACTTTGTTACCTCCCGCCAGGGTGTGACATGATAGTATAAACAGGTTGTGATAATACGGAGATGATGTGTCCACTGAATACTGCCCCTGTGGAAACACAGAAACCTATGATGCCTGCTGTGGCCGATATCTTAGCGGACAGCACCGCATCCCTGATGCTGAATCACTGATGCGTTCGCGATACACCGCATACCAGCGAGGAAATACCGACTGGCTGATTGCCACCTGGCATCCTTCGCAACGGAGCCCTGAACTGACCGCCAGCCTCTCTGCCGGCTTGTCAGAAACTGAGTGGCTCGGACTGAATGTTATCTCACATACTTGCGAAAAAGATAGTAATGAAGCGTTCGTCACTTTTTATGCAAGATATCGCGAAAAACAACAAACTTCTGCCATTTACGAACGTTCACGCTTTATCAGAGAAGAACAACACTGGTATTATATTGATGGCGTTCATCTGCAGGCTGGCAGAAATGACCCCTGCCCTTGCGGTTCGGGCAAAAAGTTTAAAAAATGTTGTGGCTTATGATAATTAAAATGCCCGACATGACTGAAATCTGATTCGACAGGATACATTGCACAATGCAAGCCCAGACACTACAAAAAAAAGTTTTAAGAACCATTTGCCCTGATGCGAAAGGCCTTATCGCTAAAATTACCAATATCTGCTACAAGCACGAACTGAACATTGTTCAGAATAACGAGTTTGTCGATCACCGGACCGGCCGCTTTTTCATGCGTACTGAGCTTGAAGGTATTTTTAATGACACCACTCTGTTGGCAGATTTAGACAGCGCCTTACCCGTCGGTTCAGTTCGCGAACTGCAACCCGCCGGTCGCCGCCGTGTGGTTATTATGGTGACAAAAGAAGCACACTGTCTGGGCGACTTACTGATGAAAAGTGCCTTTGGTGGTCTGGATATGGAAATTGCGGCCGTCATCGGAAACCATGAAACATTACGTTCGCTGGTTGAACGTTTTGATATTCCTTTTGTGCTGATCAGCCATGAAGGACATACCCGTGAAGAACACGATATGCTGATGGCTGATGAGATTGAACGCTATCAGCCGGATTATGTCGTGCTGGCGAAGTACATGCGGGTACTGACCCCGGAATTCGTTAAGCGCTTTCCGAATAAGATTATTAATATCCATCACTCCTTCCTGCCTGCCTTTATCGGGGCGCGGCCTTATCATCAGGCCTATGAGCGTGGCGTAAAAATTATCGGTGCTACTGCACACTATGTGAATGATAACCTCGATGAAGGCCCGATTATTATGCAGGACGTGATCCACGTCGATCATACGTTCAGCGCTGACGATATGATGCGTGCAGGCAGAGATGTCGAAAAAAATGCACTGAGCCGTGCGTTGGATAAAGTGCTGGCACAACGGGTCTTTGTTTACGGTAACCGGACTATCATCCTGTAATTTCCGGACAAATAATACGCAACCCATTAATTTTTAGTGTAAAAAACAGGCAAACAGTCATAAATGTCCGTTTTGCCTGTTTACACATAGATAAGTTTTGTTATTATGCACCCCGCTTCAGCACACAACGAAGCATCACAATCAGGTGGGATTCCCGAGCGGCCAAAGGGAGCAGACTGTAAATCTGCCGTCACAGACTTCGAAGGTTCGAATCCTTCTCCCACCACCATTCCTGATAAGCTTCAGCCTGTAATCCCCTGTTTTACACTTCCCTGTACCAGATGCCTTTTTTGATATTTTTCCTCACTCGTTATGCCATTATCTTCGGGTATGATCTTTCGACATCATCTGCATTATTCTCACTGCCCGGTATTCGTTAACTCCTTCTGGCTTGCCTGAAAACGCTTTATTCAGGGGCTTCACCGAAAATATCCATATAGAAATATTCTCATAACACCGGAGCTGTCACTTACTACAGAACATTGCCGGGGAAATCACTTGCCCCTCCATCCCCGGTCGCGAAAACGCTGTTGTGCTCCTCTACGGTGCGCTGCCTCTGCCATCCGGACCGGCACCGTAGTGACGGTGACAATCATCGAAAAAATCGCTACCATCGCGGGTAAATTCTCTGACTGTGGTTAAAACATGAAATTTGTTTCTTTCAATATCAACGGACTCCGGGCGCGTCCCCATCAGCTGGCCGCGCTGGTCGAAACTCACCAGCCGGATATTATCGGGCTGCAGGAGACCAAAGTTCATGATGATATGTTCCCGCTGGAAGAGGTGCAGAAACTCGGTTATCACGTCTTCTTCCATGGCCAGAAAGGCCACTACGGTGTCGCACTGATGACGAAAATGGAACCGGTCAGTGTGCAGCGTGGCTTTATTACCGATGAAGACGATGCCCAGCGGCGGATCATCATGGCTGAGATCCCTTCGGCTATCGGCAATATCACCGTGATCAATGGCTATTTTCCGCAGGGTGAAAGCCGTGACCATCCACTGAAGTTCCCGGCAAAGGAAAAATTCTACCGTGATCTGCAGGATCATCTGGAATCGCGCCTGGATCCTCAGCAACCTGTACTGATCATGGGTGATATGAATATCAGCTGTACCGACAATGATATCGGCATCGGTGATGACAACCGCAAACGCTGGTTACGTACCGGGAAATGCTCTTTCCTGCCGGAAGAACGCGAGTGGATGGATAAGCTGCTCGGTTGGGGGCTCACCGATACATGGCGTGCCGCCTGGCCTGAAACCAATGATCGCTTCTCCTGGTTTGATTACCGTTCTAAAGGGTTCAATGATAACCGCGGTCTGCGTATCGATTTACTGCTGGCAAGCCAGCCTCTGGCCTCTCGTTGCCTGGAGACCGGTATCGATTATGATATCCGCAGTATGGAGAAACCGTCAGATCACGCCCCGGTGTGGGCGACCTTTGACCTCTGAGTTTTAGTCACCGATGGATACGCTCCCGCGGGACTGACGGCTCGCGGGCCGCCGGGACGGCTGAGTGCCGTCGCTCCCGGACTCAGGGAGGGGCTTTCCATGCGACACGGTGCCACTGTCCCCTGCCGCTAATATCATCAGAAACCCCACTCCTGAAGACAACATCGGTTACTCGCGGGCAGCTTTATGTTTTCTCCCTTTGGTGCTCCCTTTGCTGCCGCGTTTGGCCTGACCACGGGGTAATTGCCTCAGGATCTGTACCGGGGGGGTGCGCCGGGCTTCGCCGATAAGGCTATGCAACGTTCCGACCAGAGGCTGCATAAAATCCTGATAGCGAAAGTTTTTCTCGCTGATGCTGGTCAGCATCGACTCCCACTGTGCCGTCATATCCGGGCTGGCAGCCGGTTGCGGTAACGCGTGGATCAGGGCTTTCCCCACCACGGTAGAGTGTATATACCGCCCCTTTTTTTCCAGAAACCCTCGTTTGAACAGCAATTCGATGATCCCTGCACGCGTCGCCTCGGTTCCTAATCCATCGGTCTCTCTGAGCACTTTCTTCAGGGCTTTATCCTGGACAAAACGTGCGATGCCGGTCATTGCAGAAAGTAAAGTCGCATCGGTAAAGTGGCGCGGGGGTTGTGTTTTCTTTTCCACCACTTCGCCTTTCTCGCACAACAGCTCATCCCCTTTTTTGACTTCCGGCAGTGGCGTGCCGTCATTTTCCTCGTCACGCTCTTTGTTCCCCAGTAATACCCGCCAGCCGGCTACCGCCAGAAAACGGGCTTTGGCGATAAACTTTCCACCCGCAATCTCCAGGTCGATAACGCATTTGCGGTAAACCGCCTCCGGGCAAAACTGCATCAGGTACTGGCGAGCCACCAGCCCGTAAATATTGAGTTCATTCTCCGTCAGTTTTGTCCGGCTGCGTCTGGCGGTAGGAATGATGGCATGGTGGGCATCGACCTTTTTGTTATCCCAGCAACGATTACGCGTTTCGGTATCCAGTTCCTGTGGCATGGTCTGATGAGGCAGATGGGTCCCGATAGCCTCCAGCACCGCATGACGTCCTGCGAAGTGCTCTTCGGGCAGATAACGACAGTCTGAGCGGGGGTAAGTGATCAGTTTGTGGGTTTCGTAAAGTCGCTGGCAGACATCCAGTACCGTCTGAGCGCTGAGCCCGAACCGGCGGGCCGCCTCAATCTGTAAACCTGATAACGAGAACGGCAGCGGTGCTATCTCAGACTCACGTTTATCCTGGTAATGGATGACCCTCGCCGGCTGGCCGTTGATCCGCTGACAGACATGTTCTGCCAGTGAACGGTTCAGTAGTCGTCCCTCTTCATCCTGCCAGGACTCACACGCATCACTGGGCATCCACAGTGCGGTGAAACGTTGTTCATCACCGGCCAGAATATGGGCTTTCACTTCAAAGAAATCGCGGGCAACAAAATTCTCGATCTCTTCGTCACGGCGTACCACCAGTCCGAGTACCGGGGTCTGTACCCGTCCGACAGAGAGCACACCGTCGTAGCCGGCATTGCGACCAAACAGGGTGTAAGCGCGGGTCATATTAATACCGTACAGCCAGTCGGCCCTGGCCCTGGCCAGCGCGGAAATACAGAGCGGTACAAAATCACGGTTATCCCGTAACCGTTCAATAGCACGGGCGACAGACTGCGGATTGAGATCATTGATCAGACAGCGTTGTACCGACTTTCTTTTCTCATCGCTGAGTTTCAGATAATCAAGCACTTCATCGACCAGTAACTGCCCTTCACGATCGGGGTCGCCGGCATGGACAATATGAGTTGCCTTTTGCAGTAATTCATCGATGACATTGAGCTGCTTTGCCACTTCGGGGCGGGGTTTCAGTTGCCATTTTTCAGGAATAATAGGCAGATCGGCCAGGGACCAGCGGGCAAAGCGCGGGTCATAATTTTCCGGCTGTGCCTGTTCCAGCAGGTGGCCGACACACCAGGTCACAATCTGGTTATCTCCGCAGGCAATAAACCCCTGTCCGCGGCGATGAGGCTCAGGCAAAACTTCAGCAATCGCCCGGGCAAGGCTGGGTTTTTCGGCAATAAACAAACGCATTAACCGCGATCTTCCTTTTTGTCCGGCCAGGAATGAGGTAGACATACCCGCACCGGGGGTGAATACTTTCAGTCGTCAGAATCGGCGACCTGCCGGCTGCTCTGCCGGTCTTCTGCATACTGCGGCTTAACGACAAATGCCCGGCACAAAAGTCCGGGGCGCTGTCGCGGGGTTAATCATGCCAGACTGACTGGCAAAGATCTGTCAGAAAGAGCTGACAAAAGGTGCGGGATCTACAGCGGTTAACGGTGCCGCTTTCAGCCGGGGGGTGCCCAGATAAAGGAAACCGACAATCTTATCCTGTGGCCGGCATCCCAGCCCCTGACGGACGACCTCATGTTCTGTCCAGGCACCACTGCGCCAGATCCCGTTAAAGCCCTGCGCCTGGGCGGCCATCTGCATAGCCATTACAGCACATCCAGCGGAAACCACCTGTTCCCATTCCGGAACTTTAGGATGCTCTTCACATCGGGCAATGACCGCGATAATCAGCGGTGCCCGGAAAGGGGCATTTTGCGCTTTTTCTATGGCTTTTTCATCAGCTCCGTCGCCGGTTGCCGCTGAAACCAGCAGCTGGCTGAAACGCTCACGCCCTTCTTCTGTGATCATAACAAAGTGCCAGGGTTGCAGAGCACCATGATCAGGCGCTCGTAAGCCCGCCTGCAGAATATTTTCCAGCGTTTCACCTTCAGGGGCAGGATCCGCCAGCCGTGACGCAGAGCGTCGCTGTAATAACAAGTCTAATGCGTCCATAACTTCCTCATATTCAGTCTGTCTCTGACAAGTCTGGCATAACAACGTGATTTGTAACAGTCTGCTGTGATTTCCTGCTGACTTTTAGAGCGGCGCTCTTTAGGATGTGGGCGGAATGATTCAGAACGCAGCGCTCAAAAGAGTCTGCTGACAATTACATGGAGAAATTATGCGCACATTGTGGCGAATTACCGGCAGGTTATTTTCTGCCGTCTGGCGGATAATCAATTTTATCAGGGAGTGTATCCTGAACCTGTTCCTGCTGTTGCTGATCGTCGTGGGGGTCGGGATTTGGTCACAGGTCAGTGGCGGGTCGGCGAATTCGGCAAAAACGCTGACCGGGGGGGCGCTGAAAATTAATCTTGCCGGTATGGTCGTTGACCAGCCTTCAGCACAAAACCGTCTGAGTAAAGTTGGCCGGGAGTTGCTGGGCAGCCGCAGTGAAACACTGCAGCAGAACTCTGTCTTCGATATCGTTAATGCCATCCGTCAGGCAAAAAGTGACAATAAAATCACCGGCATCGTGCTGGACCTGCGGAATTTCGGTGGCGGCGATCAGCCTTCTCTGCAGTATATCGGTAAAGCCTTACGCGAATTCCGTGATGCCGGAAAGCCTGTCTATGCCTATGGCGATAATTTTAGCCAGGCTCAATACTACCTGGCCAGTTTTGCTAATACGATTTATCTCTCTCCTCAGGGTGCCGTGGATATTCACGGTATGGCGACCAATGCCCTCTACTACAAAACCCTGCTGGATACGCTGAAAGTATCCTCCCATGTTTTCCGTGTCGGTACTTATAAATCTGCGGTAGAACCTTTCCTGCGCGATAACATGTCACCGGCAGCGAGAGATGCCGATAGCCGCTGGATTAACCAGTTATGGAACAACTATCTGACCACGGTCTCTGCCAACCGTCAGTTGACGCCGCAGCAGGTCTTCCCGGGCGCAGACAACCTGATTACCGCATTGAAAGCCGTGAACGGTAGTACCGCCACTTATGCGCTGAATACCCGGCTGGTAGATGGACTGGAATCCCGTGCGGCGGTGGATCAGATCCTTATCCATAAATTTGGCTGGGATAGTCAGACCAATGATTACCGCAATGTCAGTATTTATGATTATCCGTTAAAAGACTCTCAGACGGATGGCCCGGCGAATATCGCGGTTATTGTCGCGAACGGGGCGATTGTTGACGGCGACTCCGGTGCCGGTAACGTGGGCAGTGATACGCTGGTTTCACAAATCCGTGCTGCGCGTCTGGATAAAAACATTAAAGCCATTATTCTGCGGGTTAACAGTCCGGGAGGCAGCGTGACGGCCTCTGAAGCTATTCGTGAAGAGCTGATGGCCGCAAAACAGGCTGGTAAACCTGTGGTTGTCTCCATGGGCGGTGTTGCCGCCTCCGGCGGGTACTGGATCTCGACCCCGGCCAGCTACATTATTGCCAGCCCGTCCACCCTGACCGGCTCGATTGGTATTTTCGGTGTGATCAATACCATTGAGAACTCGCTAAGCACTTTGGGCGTGCACACTGACGGTGTCTCGACCTCTCCGCTGGCCGATGTTTCTATGACCAAAGCACTGCCGGATCAGGTGCAGCAGATGATGCAAATCAGCATCGAAAACGGGTACCATAACTTCCTGAGCCTGGTGGCTGACTCCCGTCATAAAACCACGGACCAGATAGACCAGATAGCCCAGGGACACGTCTGGACAGGCAGTGATGCAAAAGCAAACGGACTGGTCGATGAATTGGGTGACTTTGATGATGCGACCCGCAAAGCGGCAGAGCTGGCACATATCACTACGCCTCGTCTGGACTGGTATCAGGAACAGCCGACCTTCTTTGACCAGGTACTGGATCAAATGAGTTCTTCGGTCAGTGCGTCACTCCCTGCCAGTATTAAGGCTTTCCTGCCAGCGCCTTTGGCCGAAGTGATGACCGATTTACAAAATCAGCCCGGCCTGACAGGCCAGGCGGCCGATCCGCAAAACCGTTATGCTTATTGCCTTAACTGCGGTGTTATGAACTGACCGGCCGGCAGCCTGAACCGGGTTCAGGCTGCTTTTCCCGTGAATTGCTTTATACTGCCACCCTAATCCGGCTTTTTTACGACTTTTGAAAAGAATACGTCATGCAGAGAAAAAATATTTATGTCGCCTACACAGGCGGGACCATTGGTATGCAACGTTCTGCCCAGGGGTATGTGCCGGTGTCCGGCCATCTGCAACAGCAATTACTGGCGATGCCGGAGTTCCATCGTCCGGAAATGCCCTCTTTCTCTATTCATGAATATCAGCCACTGATGGACTCGTCAGACATGACCCCGCAGGACTGGCAGGTCATTGCTGATGATATTCATAAAAACTATGAACTGTATGATGGTTTTGTGATCCTGCACGGTACCGATACCATGGCGTTTACCGCATCTGCGCTCTCGTTTATGCTGGAAAACCTGGGGAAACCGGTCATTGTGACAGGGTCACAAATACCGCTGGCTGAGCTACGCTCTGACGGCCAGCAGAATCTGCTTAATTCGTTGTATGTTGCCGCCAATTACCCGGTGAATGAAGTCACGTTATTTTTTAATAATACGCTCTACCGGGGTAACCGGACCACAAAGGCTCATGCTGATGGTTTCGATGCTTTTGCATCCCCTAATCTGACTCCGCTTCTGGAAGCCGGTATCCATATCCGCCGGTTACATACGCCGGCCGCACCGCAGGCTCAGGGGCCGTTTACCGTCCATAACATCACACCACAACCGGTGGGTGTCGTTACGCTTTATCCCGGTATCCCGGCCGAGGTTGTGCGTAATTTCCTGCGCCAGCCGGTGAAAGCGCTGATCCTTCGTTCCTATGGCGTAGGCAATGCTCCGCAGAATGCTGAATTTCTGACTGAACTCAGACAAGCCTCTGAGCGTGGCATTGTGGTCGTCAATCTGACGCAATGTATTTCGGGGAAGGTCAATATGGGGGGCTATGCCACCGGGAATGCGCTGGAAAATGCCGGAGTGATCAGCGGATATGACCTGACCGTAGAAGCGGCCCTGACTAAGCTGCATTATCTGCTCTCTGCCGGCTATGATCCGCAACAGATCCGGGACCTTATGCAGCAAAATCTTCGTGGCGAACTGACCGCGGATTAACATTCAACACCGGCTTGTGCGCGTCCCTGACAAGCCGGTATGAGGGCCACCTACAGAGTCAGTTTCGTCACCGAACCGTCGATACCAAACTCTTCCTTCAGGGCCTGCTTACTCTTCACCACCATCTCTCCGCCTTTGCCAATCGTCATATGGCCCGGGTTGTCGTTATATCTCGCCTGCCATAGCATTACCAGCTGGAGAGTGTGCTCACGCTGTGCCGGAGTCAGCGCCACACCATCAGGCCATTTTCCGGTTTCACTGGCGAGAACCAGACGTTCATACAATTCAGGGGTCATGCCTGCCAGTAAATTTTCAAGATCCTTCATCTGTCACCCCGGAGTATTATTGCCATGCGGATCGGTAAAACTTAGCGAGGCAGAGTTCACACAGTAACGCTCACCCGTGGGTTGCGGACCGTCCGGGAATACATGCCCCAGGTGCGAATCACAATGTGCACAACGAATTTCTGTCCGGTGCATGCCATGCGAGAAATCTTCGATATAGTGGATAGCATCCGGGGAAACCGGTTGATAAAAACTCGGCCATCCGCAACCGGCATCAAACTTTGTCTCTGAATAGAACAATGGCACATGACACACCAGGCAGTGGTAAATGCCTTCGTCAGTATTGTGCAACAAAGCACCACTGAACGGAGGCTCCGTTCCGCGATCACGGGTGACATAACGTTGTATTTCTGTCAGGTCACGTTCAGGCATGTTTCTGTTTTTTTCCGATGTCATGTAGAAGCCATATGATTGATCCAATGAATATGCGTATTATAACAAACAGGCAACAATCACGACGGGTAATTTGTGCGTTGAACACAGGATAACCGGTGGGTTTGAAATTGTGATCTGCATCCCAATTTATGATGGAAAGGTCCTGCACACTCTCTGCCGGGCGAGTCCCCGTTATGGTTAAGGGTACTTATGCTTTAACGGGTAAAAAACTGCAGGTGAGGATTGATCTGCCACAATAATTGACACGATTAAGCTTGACGCCTGAAGCGGTTTTTGTAATTTTACAGCCAACCTTTTATTCAATAACCCATAGCTGGTGGAATATATGACTATCAAAGTAGGTATCAACGGTTTTGGCCGTATCGGTCGCATTGTTTTTCGTGCTGCGCAACAGCGTTCAGACATCGAGATCGTTGCAATTAACGACCTGCTCGACGCCGAATACATGGCTTACATGCTGAAGTATGACTCCACCCATGGACGTTTCGACGGGACCGTAGAAGTTAAAGACGGTGCACTGATCGTTAACGGTAAAAAAATCCGTGTGACCAGCGAAAGAGACCCGGCTAACCTGAAATGGGACGAAGTGGGTGTGGATGTTGTTGCAGAAGCGACCGGTATCTTCCTGACCGACGAAACTGCACGTAAACACATTACCGCAGGCGCGAAAAAAGTTGTTCTGACCGGTCCTTCTAAAGACGACACACCGATGTTCGTTCGCGGTGCGAACTTCGATAAATATCAGGGCCAGGATATCGTTTCTAACGCTTCCTGTACCACTAACTGCCTGGCCCCTCTGGCCAAAGTCATCAATGATAACTTCGGTATCGTTGAAGGCCTGATGACCACTGTTCACGCGACGACTGCAACGCAGAAAACTGTTGATGGCCCGTCTCATAAAGACTGGCGCGGCGGTCGTGGTGCTTCTCAGAACATCATCCCGTCTTCTACCGGTGCGGCTAAAGCCGTCGGTAAAGTTCTGCCGGAACTGAACGGTAAACTGACCGGTATGGCATTCCGTGTCCCTACCCCGAACGTTTCTGTCGTTGACCTGACCGTTCGTCTGGAAAAAGCAGCCACTTATGAGCAGATCAAATCTGCCATCAAAACTGCGTCTGAAGGCACTATGAAAGGTGTTCTGGGTTATACCGAGGACGACGTTGTTTCTACCGATTTCAACGGTGAAGTTTGCACATCATTCTTCGATGCGAAAGCAGGTATCGCGCTGAATGATAACTTCGTGAAACTGGTTTCCTGGTATGACAACGAAACCGGTTATTCACACAAAGTCCTTGACCTGATTGCACTGGTTGCGGCCAAATAAAATCAACGGACAGTCCGTAAATATCAGGGGCGACTTCGGTCGCCCCTTCTTTTTGTTGGTTGATCCCTCTGAGGAGAGCGAATGCAGGAATCACTCTATAAACTGCCGGTAAACCGTCAGATAACCCCCTATATTTCTCTGCGTCAGAAAGGTCAGTTACCGCTGATTGTGGTTAATCATCCGGCTGTACATGCGGTGGTTGCACTGCAGGGCGCTCATCTTATTTCATGGCAACCTTCCGGTGAAAAGCCGGTGATTTGGTTAAGCGATGAAACGGCATTCACTGAAGGTAAAGCCATTCGTGGCGGCGTACCGGTATGCTGGCCCTGGTTTGGCCCTGCCGGTCACCCGGCCCATGGTTTTGCTCGTAACCTCCCCTGGACACTACTGGCTCATGATGAAAATGAGCAGGGAGTGATCCTCACTTTTGAGCTTAAACACTCACCACAGACCCATAAATACTGGCCGCACGATTTTTCACTGATTGCCCGATTCCGTCTTGGAAAGCACTGTGAAATTGAACTGGAAGCCCACGGTGAATTTACGTCCACCGCCGCCTTGCACAGCTATTTCCGTGTGGCCGATATTGCCGGGGTCTCTGTCAGTGGCCTGGGGACGTCGTATATTGATAAAGTGACTGGCGGGACGACGGCAGAGCAACTCACGCCACAAACCTATTCTGATCAGGTAGACCGTATATTTACTGCCGCCGATGATTGTAATGTCATCGACGATCCTGCCGGTAAACGACGGCTGGAAATTTATCACCATCATAAAAGTGACGTTGTCACCTGGAATCCCGGTCCGGCACTCTCCTGCAGTATGGGAGATATGGCCAATGATGGTTATAAAACCATGGTCTGTGTGGAAACGGCACGGATCTCTCAGCCCCTGGTCAGCAAACATGATTCTCCGGCACGCCTGGGAGTGATGTTTAAAGTGGCCAGATCAGCATAATGTATCAGGGGTGCCCCCTGACGCAGCTATCTGCCTGATTGCGGGGCATTCACTGCCCCGCGCCGGCCCAAACGTCAGAAATCCCTATTCACAACCTGAGTTTCAGAACGTGTAACTGATCCCCGTCCAAACCATTGCCTGACCGGATTTCGCCACCATCGGACTGTCTTTCACTTCGCTGCCGAACCACTGATAACGTCCGCCGACCCCTAACTGCCAGCGTTTGGTCAGCGGATAACTGGCGCTGATTTCCACATACGGAAGCCAGCTGTCCCCGGCATGGTAGGAAGATATTCCGCTGCGACGTGATTCCGCCGATGACACCCCGTAGTAGTAATCCGTCTGATGGCTGCTGTTCCAGCTCAACCCGGCCCCGGGGTTAAGTGAAATTCCGTCCAGCATTAGCGGATAATGCCAGTTGGTATTCCAGACAATACCGTTACTCTGGTCCAATACATCACCCACCAGCGAGGTTTTCAGCACCCCCCAGTCAGCAATATGTTGCCATTGTCCGCCGGCCATCAGGGTCAGATGGCGTTTATCCAGTTGCTTCATGGCCGATGAGTCGGTTCGTTTCGGATCGTACTCCTGTCCCGAACTGGTAATGATCAGTGATAACTGGTTCTGCGGATTTTTCCACAGAAAGTACCCCCCCTGCAGTCCGGAAACGAAGAAATTCGCATCTTCGTAATTCACCAGAGGGAACGGATAATAGCGTTCTTTACCCCCCTGATAAGGCGATTGCACATACAATGCGCCTGCGCCGACCGTCAGCGGGGAGCCTGCCGCGAAGACTCCGGAGGAGAAACAGACAGCCGCCAGAGTGCTGAGAGACAAATATGATATTTTCAAACCAGAGGATCCTTAATTAAATGTTAGCTAACCGGTACCAGCGGTCATCTCCGCCGCGGGAAAGGAGAGAAGAATAAACGTAAATTCCTCTGAACGGTCAGCGATTCGTGCCCTCATCTCCCGCATACTACGGTTGATAAATGGCACGATAGTACAGTTTGTTATTGATATATCGCTAAATAGTGCAAAAAACCCTGTGTGAACTGAAAATTCCTGACTACAGTTAAATAATACGACTCTGTACAAAATTTGTAATGACAACCGGCCAGTCAATTATTTCTTAAACATCCCATTCTGGCATACGGGTTGCAGTATCAGCCAGTGAGTCGTCTTTCCCGGAGCAAATCCTGTCATCATTCTGCTCCTTTACCTGTGCTAAAAATAAAAGGACGGGCATCGCTATGAATATATTCGATCATTATCGCCAGCGTTATGAAGCGGCCAAAGACGAAGAGTTCACACTGCAGGAATTTTTATCCATTTGTAAAAAGGATCGCAGTGCTTACGCCAATGCCGCAGAACGACTGCTGACCGCCATCGGACAACCCGTCATGGTGGATACCGCTCAGGACCCCAGGCTTTCCCGTATTTTTTCGAACAGAGTGGTTCCCCGCTACCCTGCTTTTGAAGAGTTCTATGGGATGGAAGAGGCTATCGAGCAGATCGTCTCTTACCTGAAACATGCAGCTCAGGGGCTGGAAGAAAAGAAACAAATTCTTTACCTGCTCGGGCCGGTCGGCGGGGGAAAATCCTCACTAGCAGAGCGTCTGAAAGCGCTGGTTCAGCGGGTCCCCATCTATGTTCTGACCGCTGACGGTGAACGCAGCCCGGTTAACGATCACCCGCTATGCCTGTTTAACCCCGCCGAGGATGCCGGTATCCTGGCTCAGGAATACGGTGTTCCGCGCCGTTACCTGGGAACGATTATGTCTCCGTGGGCGGCAAAACGCCTGCATGAATTTGGCGGAGATATTTCCAGGTTCAGGGTCGTCAAGGTCTGGCCATCCATCCTTGAGCAACTGGCTATCGCGAAAACGGAACCGGGGGATGAAAACAACCAGGATATTTCAGCCCTGGTGGGGAAAGTGGATATTCGTAAACTGGAGCATTTCGCTCAGAATGATCCGGATGCCTATAGCTACTCCGGGGCATTGTGCCGCGCTAACCAGGGGGTGATGGAATTTGTTGAGATGTTCAAAGCACCGATCAAAGTCCTCCACCCGCTACTGACCGCGACCCAGGAAGGGAATTATAACGGTACCGAAGGTATTTCAGCCCTGCCTTTTAACGGCATTATTCTTGCCCACTCTAATGAATCTGAATGGGTACAGTTCCGAAATAATAAAAGCAACGAAGCGTTTCTCGACCGTGTTTACATCGTGAAAGTCCCTTACTGCCTGCGGGTCTCTGAAGAGATTAAGATCTACAAAAAACTGTTAGATAACAGTGAACTGACCGAAGCCTCTTGCGCGCCGGGTACCCTTGAAACTCTGGCCCGCTTTATCATCCTGTCCCGGCTGAAGTCACCGGAAAACTCAAGCATATTCTCAAAAATGCGGGTCTATGACGGAGAGAGCCTGAAAGATACCGATCCTAAGGCAAAATCCTGGCAGGAGTATCACGATTATGCCGGCGTCGATGAAGGAATGAACGGTCTTTCGACACGTTTTGCCTTCAAAATACTCTCCAGGGTCTTTAACTTCGATCATTCTGAGGTTGCCGCAAACCCGGTTCACCTGTTCTATGTTCTCGAACAGCAGATAGAGCGGGAGCAATTTCCACAGGAAGTGGCCGATAAATATCTGGAGTTCCTGAAGGGCTACCTGATCCCTAAATATGCGGAATTTATCGGCAAAGAAATACAGACGGCCTATCTTGAGTCCTATTCCGAGTATGGACAAAATATTTTTGACCGTTACGTGACTTATGCTGATTTCTGGATCCAGGATCAGGAATACCGTGACCCGGATACCGGTCAGTTGTTTGATCGCGGCTCCCTGAACGCTGAGCTGGAGAAAATTGAGAAGCCGGCGGGGATCAGTAACCCGAAAGACTTCCGTAATGAAATAGTGAATTTTGTGCTACGTGCCAGGGCTCAGAACAGTGGCCATAACCCGAACTGGACCAGCTATGAAAAATTGCGCACCGTCATTGAGAAGAAAATGTTCTCAAATACCGAAGAACTGTTGCCGGTGATTTCGTTCAATACCAAGACCTCCACCGATGAACAGAAAAAACATGATGACTTTGTGGATCGTATGATGGAGAAAGGCTACACCCGTAAACAGGTACGTCTGCTTTGCGAATGGTACCTCAGAGTGCGTAAGTCTTCCTGAACACATTTCCGGGCGGCAGACGTTTGCCGCCCTCCCGTTTCTCGTTGATGTCCGGGAGTCAGTTATGTCTTATTTTATCGATCGGCGACTCAACGGTAAAAATAAAAGCGCGGTGAACCGGCAGCGCTTTTTACGTCGTTATAAATCGCAAATAAAAAAATCTCTGGCTGATGCCATCAACAAACGCTCAGTCACCGATACCGGCAGCGGTGGATCCGTTTCCATCCCTATTGATGATATCCATGAGCCGTCCTTTCATCAGGGCGGCGGCGGTGAGCGTACCCGGGTCCATCCCGGCAATGATCAGTTTATTACCCATGACCGTATCGAACGTAACCCTGGCGGTGGCGGCTCAGGATCCGGTCAGGGTAAAGCCAGTCAGCAGGGAGAAGGTGAAGACAGTTTCAGCTTTTCAATTTCAAAAGATGAATATCTTGATCTCCTGTTTGACGACCTGGCCCTGCCTGATTTGCAGAAAAATAACCAGAACCGCTTAACCGAATATAAAGTTCACCGTGCGGGTTACAGTGCGAATGGGGTGCCTTCTAATATCAGTGTCGTGCGCTCATTACAAAACTCGCTGGCCCGGCGCACTGCGATGACGGCGGGTAAACGCCGGCGATTGGCTGAATGCGAGCAGGCACTGAGCGAACTTCGTCACCAGGAACCGGCACAACTCCGGGAAGAGGAACGGCTGGAGCATGAAATCGCTGAACTGAAAGCCAGCATCGCCCGTGTTCCGTTTATTGATACTTTCGATTTACGCTATAAGAACTTCGAAAAGCGGGCAGAACCTTCCAGCCAGGCAGTGATGTTCTGCCTGATGGATGTTTCCGGCTCGATGGATCAGCCGACGAAAGAGATGGCGAAACGGTTTTATATTCTGTTGTATTTATTTCTGAGCCGTAACTATGAAAACGTTGAGGTGGTTTATATTCGCCACCACACGCAGGCAAAAGAAGTGGATGAGCATGAATTTTTCTATTCCCAGGAAACCGGGGGGACCATTGTCTCCAGTGCGCTGAAACTGATGAATGAGGTCATCAGGGAACGCTACGACCCGCAACAGTGGAATATTTATGCCGCACAGGCCTCTGACGGTGATAACTGGGCTGACGATTCTCCTCTCTGTAAGGAATTGCTGGCCTCTGAGCTGCTGCCTGTGATGCGTTATTACAGTTATATCGAAATCACCCGCCGGGCCCCTCAGACATTGTGGCGTGAATATGAGCAGTTGCAAAAACGCTTTGAAAATTTCGCCATACAGCAAATCCGTGAACAGGAAGATATTTACCCGGTGTTCCGTGAATTATTCCGGCGCCAGACGGCCGGTAACTGAGTTCGTCTCCCGGATCGGCCCTTGCTGTCCGGGAAACACACCCGCCCGTTTTAGCGACTGCCACGAAACTCCTGTTCTTTTTTTCTGTTTACGGGTGTTATTTTTCTGCCGATAACCTTAGACGATGCATCCGGATAACGTATTCGTTTATAATACCACTGCAGCATCAGAGAACCGCTGATACTGCTTATAACGCCTGTAAAAATCCCCTGGTCTGCAGGCCAGCGGTTATCCGTTTCCGGGAGCGTTTCATGAAAATTGGCTATTTATTTCCGATCGCAATTATTATTGCCGGTGTGGGATTACTGACCTGGTTCGTTGCCAGCGGCGCATGGATGCCGGGGCAATAAACACAGAAAGAAATACCGTGGTTTACTGCGCTGTCGGGGGTGTGGTTTATCGTTGATAACCCGCGCGTTGGTAAGTCTGTTTGTCACTGAAGGTGCCGGACTTATCCGATAAGCCACCCCGTTTATGATTTCCGGCCCGATTCAGGGATCCTGCAGAGTTTCATCTCTGCCACATTATTTATCTTCAGGGAGCAGTTATATTGGATTCCGGCATGATTTACAGTCTCTTTGTTATTGGCTCAGTGCTGGTAGCGTCAAGTATTATACTCAGTGCCTTTTCATCGAAACTGGGTATTCCTATCCTGGTGATTTTCCTCGCGCTGGGCATGCTGGCCGGAGAAGATGGCATTGGTGGGATTGTATTTAATAACTACCCCGCCGCCTATCTGGTCTCTAACCTGGCACTGGCGGTTATCCTGCTGGACGGGGGAATGCGCACCCGTGTCGCATCGCTGAAAGTCGCGCTCCGGCCTTCCCTGTCCCTCGCCACTATTGGTGTGTTAATCACCGCCGGGCTGACCGGGCTGATGGCCGCCTGGTTATTTCATCTCGACCTGATGCAAGGGTTCCTGATAGGTGCCATTATCGGCTCCACCGATGCCGCGGCCGTGTTTTCACTGCTGGGAGGGAAAGGCCTGAACGAAAGGGTCAGTGCCACGCTGGAAATCGAGTCCGGCAGTAATGACCCGATGGCCGTGTTTTTAACCATAACTCTGATAGAGATGATCCAGAAAGGACAAACCGGTCTGAGCATGATGTTTCTGGTGCACCTGGTCCGGGAATTCGGGCTGGGTATTGTACTGGGGATCGGTGGCGGCTTTGCCCTTCAGCAGCTTATTAACCGCATTACCTTACCGCCGGGTCTCTATCCTTTACTGGCCGTCAGCGGCGGGATCCTCGTTTTTGCGCTGACCACATTGATGGAAGGCAGCGGTATTCTGGCGGTTTACCTGTGCGGTTGCTGGCTGGGAAATACACCGATCCGTAACCGTAACGGAATTCTGCAAACGTTTGACGGAATGGCCTGGCTAAGCCAAATCGGCATGTTTATTGTCCTCGGGCTGTTAGTGGTACCGACAGATTTATGGCAAATTGCGTTCCCCGCGATGATGCTCTCTCTGTGGCTTATTTTTGTCGCCCGGCCGCTGTCTGTGTTTGCCGGGCTGTTACCTTTTAAAAACTTCACCCTGAGAGAACGTTTTTTTATCAGCTGGGTAGGCTTACGGGGAGCCGTCCCGATTATCCTTGCGGTTTTCCCGATGATGGCCGGACTTGATAATGCTAAGCTTTACTTCGATATTGCCTTCTTTGTGGTACTGGTCTCTCTGATGCTGCAAGGAACCTCCCTGACCAAAGCAGCAAAGCTTGCCAGAGTTGTGGTACCACCGACCGCAGAGCCTATTCAGCGTATCGGGCTGGACATCCATCCGGATACGCAATGGGAAGAGTTTGTCTATCAGCTCAGCGCGGACAAATGGTGTATTGGTGCGGCACTGAGAGAACTTGAAATGCCGGCGGATACCCGTATTGCGGCACTGTTCCGCGGTAATGTGCTGATGCATCCGTCAGGGTCAACCCGCTTGCAGGAAGATGACATCCTCTGTGTGATCGGCCGGGAAAAAGATTTGCCGGCATTAGGTAAAATGTTCAGTCAAAGTCCGCCCTCTTCACTGGAGCAACGTTTTTTTGGCGATTTTATTCTGGATGCCAGCACAGACCTTTATGATATTGCTCAGGTGTACGGACTGGAACTCGACCCCGACGTCCGGGCACATCAGCCACTGTCCCGACTGATTGTTCAGCAATTAGGCGGAACGCCGGTCATCGGTGATCAGCTCGAATGGATGAATATCACCTGGACTATTGCTGAAAAAGAAGGCAACGATATCCTCAAAGTCGGCGTAAGAATGAGCGGGGAAGCTTCCTGACCCCGGCCGGAAGGAGCAGCTCCGTTGCCTTGCAGCGGAGTCTGCGTCTGCTGTTAATACTGTCCCTTCACGGTCAGACATAAAATTATTATTTATCACTATTCGTTACCGCGGAAACAGGGTAATCTTGTCCGCTTTTTTCAGGTCACCTGCTTATTTATGAATAAATACACTCTGTTACTGCTGAGCCTGGTCCTGCTAGCCCCGCTGGGCATAGACCTGTATCTGCCCACACTGCCACAGGTTGCCTCCGGGTTACATACCCCGGTGAGTAATATTCAGTCTACCATTCCCTTGTTCTTACTGGTGATGGGACTGGGTCAGTTAATCACCGGGCCGCTGGTAGATAACTTCGGCCGCAAACCCGTCGCCCTCGCCGGATTAGGCCTTTACGCCGCTGGCAGCCTGACCGCTGCACTCGCCGACCACTGGCCGGTATTTCTGGCCGCACGGATCATCCAGGGCTGTGCTGTCTGCTGTACGGCTGTGGTTGCGTTCAGTGGAGTCCGTGATCGTCTCAGCGGTGACGAAGCCGCGAAAACTTTCGGCTTTCTTAATGGCGCGCTGAATATCGTTCCTGCGCTTGCGCCTTTACTGGGGGGGACGCTGGCAGAATTCTGGGGATGGCGTGCACCGTTTAGCTTCCTTTGCCTGTATGCGGTCATGATTGGGGTGGTCATCCTGCTGTTCCTGCCGGAAACACGCCCAAAAGAGACGCTAAAAGTCCCCTTTTTTCCGTTAAAGCAGTATGCGTCTATTCTTTCTGACGTACGGTTTGTCTGCTTTGCTCTGGCAAATGCAGGGGCGCTGGGAATGGTTCTGACCTATGTGTCACTCGCACCGCTGGTTCTGATGGAGCAAGCGGGCCTGTCATCGTTTGCTTTTGCACTGGCCTTCGGAGCCAACGGTTTGTGGATCATGCTGGTCAGCAGTGTTGTCAGTTACGTCATCCGTAAAGCCGGTCGTCCCTTCTGCCTGTTCTTTGGCGGTATATGCATGCTGATTGCTGCCTGTCTTCTGAGCAGTGAAGCCGTACTGTTCAGCACAGCCCTTCAGCAACACTGGCTGAGTTATATGTTGCCGGTCGCACTCGCCGTTGCGGGTCTGGCGTTTATTATCGGCCCGGCCACCAGCTATGCGCTGGAACCTTACCAGCAACAGGCGGGTATGGCATCGGCGTTGCAGGGGTTCTTCCAGATGGCAGGCGGAGCCGGTGGCAGCCTGTGCATGCTGGCCCTGCCCCTGACACCTCAGCATGCGCTTTCCCTTATGATGTTAATCGGCGCGGTACTGGCCTTTATCGCCTGGCGCTGTAGCCACTCTGTAAAAGGTACCCTGACCGAGCTGTAATGGTCAGGGCCTTCTGTTAATCCCCGGGCGTTCAGCCGCAAGCCCGGGGATTAACAGAATACAGCCTCCCGCACACCGGGGAGGCTGTCAGAGAATTAAAGAGTGCGGAAGGGTACCCGGGGGGCGACGGCACACATAAGCTCATACCCTACGGTATCAGAGGCCGCGGCCACATCATCAATATGCACCTGCTCTCCCCACAGTTCGACCTTAGAGCCAATCTGTGCCTGAGGACAGGGAGTAAGATCCACCATAATCATATCCATCGAGACGCGGCCAACGGTACGGGTCAGAATACCGTCTACCGCCACCGGAGTACCGGTAGGTGCATGACGCGGGTAACCATCGGCATAACCACACGCCACCACGCCAATCCGCTGCGCACTTTCAGCCTGATAACGGTAACCGTACCCGACGCCTTGCCCCGGTTGTAACTGCTGGATACCGATGATCTCACTGTGCAACTGCATGACCGGCTGCAGTCCGGTATCGGCGATATCCTGCCACCGGCCCGAAGGTGATGCGCCGTAGAGGATAATGCCTGGCCGGACCCACTGATGGTGGGTCTGCGGGTGCCATAATGTCGCCGCCGAGTTCGCGAAACAGCGCGACACTTCCATCCCCTCAGCCGCGACATCCAGCAAAGCCACCGGCTCTGTCACGCCGTCCGGCTCTTCACCGCGGGCGAAGTGTGTCATCAGAGTCATTTCGCCCACATTTGGCAACGCAGCCAACCGGTGCCAGACATCCTTAAGTTGCTCCGGGCGAAAGCCCAGACGATTCATGCCGCTGTTAATTTTGACATAGATATTCAGCGGCGCGGATAACCGGGCGTTTGCCAGAGCTTCAATCTGCCACTCACTGTGTACGCTGGTCGTCAGACGATAGCGATCCAGCAAGGCCAGATCCTGTGCCTTAAAAAAACCTTCCAGCAACAAAATAGGTTTTTTCCAACCCTGTTCACGGAGAAGTATGGCTTCTTCATAGTTCAGCAGCGCAAAACCGTCTGCAGAACTCAGGGCCTCATAACACCGGGAAATACCGTGCCCGTAGGCATTTGCTTTAACTACTGTCCAGATTTTTGAATCCGGCACTTTTTTTCTGATAATCGCTAAATTCTGCTCTAACGCCTGCTGATTTACCGTGGCGAAAATCGGTCGGGACATCTCACTCTCCTGAAACGTTAACTGACAGCTTTAATACCGGATAATGATGACCGGCGATCAAAACCCGGTAAGTAGCGCATCACCGACAAATCATCAGCCGCAATATCCGGCGTATTACCGGAAATAATATCGGCAATCAGTTTTCCGGAACCACATGCCATCGTCCATCCCAGTGTGCCATGCCCGGTGTTCAGGTACAGATTCGTCAGCGGTGTACGGCCAACGATCGGGGTACCATCCGGGGTCATCGGGCGCAAACCGGTCCAGAATGTTGCCTGTTCAACAAACCCGCCTTCAGGATAGAGATCCCTGACGACCATCTCCAGTGTTTCTCTGCGAGCCGGTAACAGTTTGGTGTTAAAACCAACAATCTCTGCCATACCTCCGACCCGGATGCGGTTATCGAATCGTGTTACTGCAACTTTATAGGTTTCATCAAGGATGGTGGATTCAGGTGCACCGTCCGCGTTTTTTACCGGGATGGTCAGGGAATAGCCTTTCAGTGGATAAACCGGCACCGGAACGATATCTTTCAGCAGTGCGGTTGAATAAGAGCCACAGGCCACAATATAACGGTCAGCGGTCAGGGTTTCCGCACCGCATTTCACTCCGCTAATGCTGTTTCCGTCACGCAGTAACTGATCGACAGCCACATTATAACGGAAGGTGACTCCGGCTTCTTCGGCCATGGCGGCCAACCGCCGGGTGAATAACTGACAATCCCCGGTTTCATCGTTCGGTAACTGCAAACCGCCGGTCAGTTTATGCTGAGTGGCTGCCAGCGCCGGTTCGATGCTATGAAGCTCAGCGGATTTGAGTAAACGGTAAGGAACACCCGCTTCCTCCAGCACTTTAATATCCTTAGAGGCATTCTCATACTGCTGTTCGGTACGGAATAACTGCAGGGTTCCTCCCTGACGGCCCTCGTAAAGGATACCCGTCGTCGCCCGCAAATCTTTCAGGCAATCCCTGCTGTACTCCGCAATCCGCACCATACGGCTTTTGTTTTCCTGGTAATGTGGCAGGGTGCAGTTTTTCAGCATTTCCCACATCCATTGCAGCTGAAAAGTTGTCCCGTCCGGACGGATCGACAGGGGTGAATGTTTCTGGAACATCCATTTTACGGCCTTCAGGGGAATACCTGGCGCTGCCCAGGGCGAGGCGTAACCCGGGGAGATTTGACCGGCATTCCCGGCACTGGTCTCTTCTGCCGGCCCGCTACTGCGATCGATGACCGTGACTTCATGCCCTGCCTGCGCCAGATACCAGGCACTCGTTACTCCTACAACACCACTTCCCAGAATCAAAACCTTCATACCACCCCCCGTAGCATAATAAACCTGATAAAGACCTTCAGAGTAGTGTTATCAACTAACACAACCCATATGACCCGATTCAGGCTATTTCACCTTTTTTTTACTTTCCTGGTAACTAAAATCAGCACTAAAGTGAATATTCAGTAGTTAAATCGGTTTAATATTAAAAATTAGTAGTTAATTATGCGGATATGCGCTTTAAGAAAGGTTGTCAGAATTTTTAAATGTTGCCATAAAATTACCTTATATACAGGATATTATCCTGTTTTGTCGCTCAAAATTTATCTTTCAGGCACAAAAATAGCCCGTAACATAATTCAGCCTTTTTTTGTCGCCCTTTTCTGCCGCCAGGGTTACTGCCCCGCAAAAGTATCGACTATCCTTAAAAAGTACCTGACAGGTACGCAAACGTTTCTTTTATCAGGATGATGATGCCGGTTCGCCGGAAGATAATTCGCTGCAGAAAGACGAGGTGTGCTATGACAACCTTTTTTGACCGGCCTGTCCTGCGGCCTGAGCGCCTGAGTGATGGTCCGGACTGGACGTTTGATTTGCTGGAACAATACCTGTCTGAGATTGACAGAGTCGCTAAGCATTACCGGCTGGACACCTATCCCCATCAGATTGAAGTCATTACCTCAGAACAAATGATGGATGCCTACTCCAGCATCGGTATGCCTATCAATTATACCCATTGGTCTTTCGGTAAAAAATTTATAGAAACCGAGCAACTCTACAAACACGGCCAACAAGGACTCGCCTACGAAATCGTCATCAATTCTAATCCGTGTATTGCGTATCTCATGGAAGAAAATACCATGACGATGCAGGCTCTGGTGATGGCCCATGCCTGCTATGGTCATAACTCTTTTTTCAAAAATAACTACCTGTTCCGCAGTTGGACAGATGCCGGGTCTATCGTCGACTATCTGCTGTTTGCCAGAAATTACATTGCGGATTGCGAAGAAATATATGGCATTGAGAGCGTTGAACGTTTACTCGACTCCTGCCATGCCCTGATGAATTATGGTGTTGACCGCTATAAGCGCCCCCAAAAAATATCACTGCAGGAAGAGAAGGTGCGCCAGCAGAGCCGGGAAGCCTACCTGCAGAGCCAGATAAACACCCTGTGGCGCACTCTGCCACGTAAAGAAAAAGAGGCAGAAGAGACCTCTGCGCCCCGCTATCCGGCAGAGCCTCAGGAAAACCTGCTCTATTTCATGGAAAAAAATGCCCCGCTGCTTGAGCCCTGGCAGCGCGAGATCTTACGCATCGTCCGTAAAATCAGTCAGTATTTTTATCCTCAAAAACAGACCCAGGTCATGAACGAAGGCTGGGCAACCTTCTGGCACTATACCTTGCTGAACCATTTGTATGACGAAGGTAAAGTCAGTGACCGGTTTATGCTCGAATTTTTGCATAATCATACCAATGTCGTCGCGCAACCCCCCTATAACAGCCAGTGGTATAGCGGGATTAATCCTTATGCGCTGGGGTTTGCAATGTTTCAGGATATCCGGCGTATCTGTGAGCAGCCCACAGAAGAAGATAAGCGCTGGTTTCCTGACATTGCCGGTAAAGACTGGCTGGAAACGCTGCATTTCGCCATGCGGGAATTTAAAGATGAAAGTTTTATCAGCCAGTTTCTGTCGCCCAAACTGATGCGGGATTTCCGCTTATTTGCGGTGGCCGATGATGACCGAAAAAATTATCTGGAAATTTCCGCTATCCACGACGACGAAGGGTATCGGTCAATCCGCCAGCAACTGTCGGCACAATATAATCTGAGCCTGCTGGAGCCCAATATTCAGGTATGGAATGTCGATTTACGCGGCGACAGATCATTGACTCTGCGCTATATACCGCAGAAAAGAGTGTCTCTGGCAGACACCCGGACAGAAGTCATGAAGCACATTCACCGCTTATGGGGTTTTGATGTTCTGCTGGAGCAGGAGAATGAGGACGGAAGTGTGGAACTGCTTGAGCGCTGCCCTTCCCGTGCGCCCCGTCAATAATGCCTGCGCCGGACTGACCGGCGCTGCGCGTTTACGATGCCTCTGCGGCGTTCTGTCGCATGGAGACCTGCAAGGCCTGCCAGATCTCCCCACTGCGCCGACCGTAATCACGAATAGTGTCTGCCACCTCTGATTTACTTACCCCGGCCAGGCTCAGTTCATAAAGTTTATGATAAAAGCTGTATGCCAGCTGACGAGCCTCATCCAGTGAGAAGTATTGTCGCCCTGCCCGCGTAAACAAGCCTTTCAGGCCATTAATGATCAGACCATAGATAGGATTGCCGGAGGCGAAAGCAAGCCCCTGGAAAAGCCGGTAATCAATATCGGTATACTCTGCGCTGCCGGCTGCCGCATTTAGCGCTTCAGTAAGTACCTGTTGAGCCTGCAAAGGGTTATGTGTCAAAGCCCGGCTGATAAAAATACTCGCAATACTGGTACGAACCGCAAAAAGATTATCGATCATCTGCGGGACACTTTCATGGTCCAGATGCGCCAGCGTCTCAAGAAGATTCAGACCGGAGGTTTCCCAGAAGTTATTCACCTGCGTCGGTTTCCCATGGCGGATAGTCAGCCAGCCATCCCGGGATAAACGCTGCAGAACTTCGCGAAGCGTCGTCCTTGTCACACCGATAAGTTCGGATAATTCGCGTTCAGCAGGCAAATAGGTTCCCGGGGGAAAACGACTGTTCCAGATGCTTTCGATAATATACTCTTCAGCAAATCCTGCAGGAGTCTGTGCCTTGATGACCATAACGTTTCTTTCTCTTAACCTGACATGCCTTTGACGAAAAAAGTATCATAGCAAAAGCCTGTTCAGCGTTATAGCACCCGGATAACTAAAACGGGATCAGCATCAATCAATTAATTAACAACGTATTAAATTCTTCAGTAGCGGCCAGTCAGAAAAAGTGATCGTCCTCTGACATATTTTGTTGATAATATTCTCCGACAGAGATGGCATATAACGTGTTTTTGTTTACACTTCCTGACGTCGGGATTAAATAAGGAAAACAGTATGTTAGTAATGTTAAATCGCTGTTCCAGAGGCCGGGGCGCCTGGCTGCTTCTGGCTCTGACAGCGCTGGCACTTGAACTCACCGCACTCTGGTTCCAGCATGTCATGGGTCTGAGGCCCTGCGTGATGTGTATTTATGAGCGCTGTGCATTATTGGGCGTGCTACTGGCCGGAGTTGTGGGGGCTATCGCGCCGGCAACCCCGTTGCGCTTTGCCGGGATCATTATCTGGCTGGTCAGTGCCACGGAAGGACTCAGGTTATCCTGGGAACACACGATGCTACAGATCCATCCGCCGCTGTTCGCAACCTGTGACTTTAAAGCCCGTTTTCCTTCCTGGCTGCCGCTGGACCAGTGGGTCCCCGGAATGTTCGTCGCCAGTGGTAACTGTCTGGATCGCAGCTGGACGCTTTTCAACCTCAGCATGCCTGAGTGGCTGGTTGGCGTGTTCGCCGCCTATCTGCTGGTCGCTGTTGTGGTGTTAATTGCCCAGATAAGCCTGTTCAAAAGGAAGTAAGCCGGTCCGCATGTCCCGGCCAGGATGGGTTACCCTTAGCAGCCCCGGTCGGGACGTTCGATGATATGATCTTCCCAGTTCTGCACTTCACTTTCCCGCACGGCAATATATCTGACCGAGATACGGTTCGCATGCATCTCTTTCGCAGACCCGGTGCGCAGCGGATGCCAGGCAGGCAAGGGTTTGCCTTCAGCCAGTAAACGGTACCCGCACGTCCGGGGGAGCCAGGAGAATGTCGGCAGGTTTTCGCGCGTCAGCTTGATGCAATCGGGTTCATACTCGAAGCGGTTTTCATAGTGCCTGCAACGACAGCTTTTGATGTTCAGCAAATTACAGGCCACGTTGGTGAAGTAAATTTCATCCGTATCCGCGTCCTGTAATTTATTCAGACAACACTGTCCGCAGCCATCACAGACGGATTCCCACTCCTCATCGGTCATCTCTTCAAGGCGCCTGGTTTCCCAGAACGGGGCATTTGTCGTCATTAGCAATTTCTCTTTATCCGTTTCAGGCGCCCGTTATAAAGAGTCATCGCCCGATATGCAAGCCCTATGCGACCCGTGTGGTAATCGCATGGCCGGCAAAAGAGACGGTTAACGCATCTCCGGCATTCAACGGCCCGACCCCTTCAGGGGTGCCGGTGAGAATAATATCGCCGGGACGGAGGGTAAAGAAACGGGACATATAGGCTATCAGCGGCACTATCTTATGGATCATATCGCGGGTATTCCCTGACTGACGGATTTCCCCATTGACCTCCAGTTGCAGCGTGGTGTTTTGCGGGTCGCTGCTGAATTCTGCCGCCGGCACAAACCCCGAAACAGGACAGGAATTATCAAACCCTTTTGATTTTTCCCACGGCTGCCCTTTCTTTTTGAGTCCCGCCTGTACCGAACGCAAGGTCAAATCCAGCGCAACGCCGTAACCTGCAATTGCCGGTAAGACCTGTGCTTCGCTTGCCTGTTGTAAGGTACTGCCTATCAGTACTGCCAGCTCGGTTTCATGGTGGATTTCGCCAAAACCGGTAAGCAGATGCAGCGGCTGTCGTAAATCACAGAGTGCCGTTTCAGGTTTAATAAAGACGACCGGCTCTTCGGGGGTAATACTGCCCATTTCACTGATATGTTTCGCGTAATTACTGCCAACGCAAACCACTTTACCTGCGGGCAGCTCCAGTAATTCTCCCTGCCAGTTCCGATGCTGATACATGTCGAGCCCTCGTTACAAAAAGTGAACAATTAGCGAACCATAATTATCAGGAAACTGCAGAAAAGAAAATAGTTCCCCTCCGGCTGAGCACATCTTCTGCGGGGAAACAGGTAACAAATTCTTACCCCGGATTAACGTTAACGGAAACCGGCTGCCGGGTTAAAGATAAAATGAGAGGTGTGGCAATGAGGTTCTGACCAGAAAATGTGAAACGGGATGTATTGAACATCCCGGAAATAATACTGGTTATAATTACAGAGTAATCTTAATAATTAATTTTTTGCAGAAGCCAGATGTGTTTTAAGTAAGTTTTCGACCGGTGGTGGTACCTGTAAATAATAGCCTTTTTCCTGCAATTCCTGCTTCACTTTATTGATATCGGCACTGCCTAATTTTTCCCGCCCGGCCAGGGATAGCACCATAGCCAGCACTGGTTTGCCAAAACCTTTCAGAAGCTCTTCAGGGACACGGGAGAAATCATCTTTTTTTTCAATATACAGATAGGTCTGGTCCCGTAATGAACTTCTGTAGATGGCACATAACATATTTTTCTCCGAATTAATCTCTGTGGTGACTTGCCCTGATAATAGTGTAACTATAACATGACAAGAGTCATTCGAATATTGAACCTTCTGGGCCAATGGCGGATATTTAAACGCCTGTTCAGAAATGAAACTGTAAAAACAGGACTGGTCAGGACAGATGTCGCAAACGCCAATTGAACTTAAAGGAAGCAGTTTTACTTTATCTGTTGTACATCTTCACCACACACAGCCCGAAGTGATCCGTCAGGCGATTCTGGAAAAAATTGATCAGGCACCGGCGTTTCTTAAAAATGCCCCGGTTGTTCTGAATATTTCCTCGTTATCCGCGGACGTGAACTGGCCGAAAATCCAGTCAGCGATCACCTCGACCGGCTTGCGTATTATGGGTGTCAGCGGTTGTAAAGATGAACAGCTAAAGCAACTGATTCAGGCTGCAGGTCTGCCGGTACTGACCGAGGGAAAAGACTTACGTAAAACCCGTGACAGTGAACCGTTACCTGCCCCGGCAGAGCCACCGGTGACAGCACCGCCTGTGGTGACAGAGGGAGAGACGTTCGCCCGTACGCGGATCGTCAATACTCCGGTACGTTCGGGTCAGCAAATTTATGCTAAAAATGCGGACCTGATCGTCACCAGCAGTGTCAGTGCCGGTGCCGAACTTGTCGCGGATGGTAATATTCATATCTACGGAATGATGCGGGGCCGCGCCCTGGCAGGAGCCAGTGGTGAGCAGAGCGCCGAAATTTTTTGTACCCATTTAGCGGCAGAACTGGTGTCCATTGCCGGTGAATACTGGATTATGGATCAGATCCCGTCAGAATATTCCGGACAAGCGGCACGCTTGTCGTTAACTGACGGTGTACTGTCGATTAAGACACTCAATTAGACCCCTTTTCTATTGTTAAGGAAATCATCATATATGGCACGCATTATTGTAGTTACATCGGGCAAAGGGGGCGTTGGCAAGACCACGTCAAGCGCGGCCATCGCTACCGGTTTAGCGCAGAAAGGGAAAAAAACCGTCGTTATCGATTTCGATATCGGTCTGCGTAATCTGGACCTGATCATGGGATGCGAACGGCGGGTTGTCTATGACTTTGTCAATGTTATCCAGGGTGATGCCACGCTGAATCAGGCATTGATTAAAGACAAACGTACCGAAAACCTGTTTATCTTGCCTGCTTCGCAGACCCGCGATAAAGATGCGCTCACCTACGAAGGTGTGGAGAAAGTCCTGAACGAACTTTCCGACCTTGATTTCGACTTTGTGGTTTGTGACTCCCCTGCCGGTATCGAAACCGGGGCGCTGATGGCACTCTATTTCGCCGATGAAGCTATCATTACCACCAACCCTGAAGTCTCATCTGTCCGCGACTCTGACCGTATTCTCGGCATTATTGCCTCTAAGTCACGCCGTGCAGAAAAAGGTGAAACACCTATCAAAGAACACCTTCTGCTGACCCGTTACAACCCGGGCCGGGTCAGCCGTGGCGACATGTTAAGCATGGAAGATGTCCTGGAGATCCTGCGTATCCCTCTGGTGGGAGTGATCCCCGAAGACCAGTCAGTGCTGCGTGCTTCAAACCAGGGCGAACCTGTGATTCTGGATACTATTTCAGACGCAGGCAAAGCCTATGCTGATACCGTCGATCGCTTACTCGGTGAAGAACGTCCCTTCCGCTTTATTGAAGAAGAGAAGAAGGGTTTCCTAAAACGCCTGTTCGGGGGATAAGACATGGCATTACTTGATTTCTTTTTATCCCGGAAAAAACATACTGCAAACATTGCTAAAGAACGTCTGCAAATCATCGTCGCGGAACGACGTCGTGGAGACAGTGAACCCCATTATCTTCCGCAACTGAAACGCGATATTCTGGAAGTGATTTGTAAGTATGTGAAGATTGATCCGGAGATGGTTACCGTTCAGTTGGACCAGAAAGGGGAAGATATCTCGATTCTTGAGCTCAACGTGACGCTACCGGAAGCTGAAGAAGCCGCGAAATGAGGCCCTGCAACCGATAATGAATGCCGCGCTCAACGGCGGCATTCACCGGTTTCTTATTTACCGTCGATAATGGCGGTAATTTCCTGTTCCATCAGTTTACCCCGCCAGCCTTTCAGCAGCTCCGGCGTGCGACTCACAGGTTTAATTTTCCAGTGTTCACTCAGTACCTGATTGATCTGCCTACGGGAAGCCAGTAACTCCTGACTGAAGCCCGTGCGGTCACTGATCGATTTAATGCAGGCTTTCAGGTCCTTAAACAGGGCTTTATAGCCAGGGCACTCGATCAGGTTTTTCAACGGTAACGGATAACTCTCTTCCGGGGCCTCTTTGGCCTGAGCGACCAGACGAAGCAAGGTGTCGCCGTGGAAACGTATTTCCGGTCCGGCAAGCCCCATCTCGTGTAACTCCCCCAGAGACCCTGGCATATAGCGTGCGACTTTCCAGAGGTTTTCCTCTTTGACGACGAAGTTAACCGCCATATCTTTACGCCGTGCATAGTTCAGGCGCCATTCTGCGAGCTTCTGCAACGCTGCCAGTTGCAACGGGCGGAGCTGCCAGGCCTGACTGATATCAATCCATGCCTGATCCGCCGGCAGGATATCTCTGCGCCTTTCGCATAACATCGTACATTCACTGAGTGCATCTGCCAGCACCTGTTGCTCTTCAGCCTGCTGATGCAGTTTTTGTGCAATCGGCAACAAATACCAGACATCTGCCGCGGCATACTCACACTGACGTTCACTGAGAGGCCTGGCCAGCCAGTCAGTGCGTGATTCACTTTTATCCAGCGTCACACCCTCGAACTCTGAGACCATTGCTGCAAATCCCAGTGACATCGGGAAGCCCAGGAATGCCGCCAGGATTTGGGTATCGACCATGGGTTCAGGCAGAACACCGAAACGGTTAAGGAAGACTTCTAAATCTTCTCCGCCAGCATGCAGGTACTTAACCACCTGAACATCACTCAGCAGGGCCTTGAAGGGTTCCCAGTCGCTGATCCCGAGAGGATCAATCAGCGTCAGGAGTGAGCCGTCAAATAACTGGATCAACCCCAGTTGCGGATAATAGGTTCGGGTACGGACAAACTCGGTATCCAGGGCAACGGCTGTTTTCTGTCTGGCTTCAGCGCAAACCTCTGCCAGTTGCTGATTGGTATGAATTAATTGATAGTTCAAAGCAACATTCTCTCTTACTGTGGAAATGCATCACAGCGATAATGAAAAACGCCGGGCTCTCCGGCGTTGGTATAAAAAGATTCCGGCGCCACCGTGGGGTGGTATAACGGAGCTTGTTCCGGTGGACCTGAACAGTGCCGGCCAGCCACATTGTCCGGCTGCCGGGCATTAACTGTTTTCTGCATCTGCCTACCCTGTCAGATTATTACAGTCAGGGTCAAGCAACTCTTTACCTCTCCGCCCTGATTTACCCGCCAGACGGTGAAAATGCGAAAAGCCGGGCCCCTGGCGGAGCGGAGAAACGCACAAAAAAACCGCGGCCGGCAGGCCACGGTCTTTGTCACCGTATCACTTATTCCGTCAGGTAAGACTGAACCGTGGCCGGCCCCGGGTTATAGAATCCCCACCAGGGGTTAGCAACCCAGTAACCGTGACGGTAACGTCCGGGACCCGGGCCGTAGACGAACCACGGATCCATTGGTTGCGGTGGCGTCATTACCTGTCTGACCAGATGCCAGCGCTGATAACCGGTGACATCAATCACCAGGAATTTATAGGACGCGTTACCGACCTTACCTTCATCGGTACCACGGATATTGCCCAGCACCGTCAGATACTGGTTATTAAGGTTAACCGGGTCGACAAAAGCAGGTACGTCCGCGTAGATCCTGCCGATTGAGGCCGCACCCAGCACCGGCCGCGCGCTGTCATCCAGTGGCTGTACGGCCAGCTCAATGCGGGTCCGGCCATTGGTATTGCTCACGCTGACGACTTTACCCCCGAACCGTGATTCCTGACCGACATAAAGCTGCGGCGCATTCATCACCTGGACCAGATTCTGCTGAGGCAACGGGGAATGACCGCGGATACTCTGCGGCACCGTAACACATCCTGACAACAGTAATACCGGGACCAGCAGCATTGCCGGACAATGTTTGATCAGTTTCATCATGATTATCTCCTGAATGTTATCCGTTGCCTCACCTCATCCGAACCACATGCTGCCGGCATTATCTGCCAGGCAATTTTTTCCATGTCACTTCGTTACGCAGATACACCGGCTCAATGTCTGCCGCCTGCGACACTTCGCCCCGTTGCCAGAGCACTGTCGCCAGGGGCAGCATGTCTTCTGCGGCCGGTAATTCGGTAGCCCCCTCCGTCAGCTCCAGAGAATGCCCCTGCAGCAATTCCGGATACGCCTGCCATCCTGTTCCTGCCATTGCCCAGCGGCCGGAAAGTGACTGCATACGCAGAAGGGCCTGAGCCGGACTTAATACGGCTTCGGTGTCACTGCCCTGCCATTCTCCTGACGCATCACGCTGATATTCTGCCCAATAGACTTCCCCCATCCGGGCATCAATGGCCGTCAGTACCCTGTCCGCCTGACAGCGTCTGAAAGCCCCTTGCGCCAGCGTAGCCAGCGTGGAGACGCCAATCATTGGTAGCTCCGCGCCGAGCGCCAGCCCCTGAGCAATGCCGATGCCGATACGCACACCGGTAAAACTGCCCGGACCACGACAAAACACCAGGGCATGCAGAGAATTCAGGGTCAGTTCCTGTCCTGCCAGTAATTCTGCCACCAGCGGCAGGATCTTACGGGTGTGATCACGGGGCGCAATCTCAAAACGTGCATCCTGCTGCTGTTGATTCAGGATGGCTGCGGAACAGGCTTCTGTCGCAGTATCCAGGGCTAATAGTTTCAGTGTTGAGATATCTTGCATAATTTTTCGTTATTAATAAGTGTGAAGAACCGGTGAGGACTGATGCGGAGTTTCGCCCGTCCGCCCTCTTCCGGTAAGACTATTCTACACCGCAGCGGCGCAGGGATACATGAAAGACACATCAGGAAATGCAAATGATCCGCAACAAAATAAGACAGGCTCAGGTTTCATCGGTATCCTCCATCATCTGCGGACTTCCTGCAGTAATAAACGCTTCCGCCCGGGCAAGATCCCGGGTACGCGGTGTATCCGGAAGACTGTTAAGAAACAGCTCGCCGTAAGGCCTTGAGACCAGTCTGGCATCACAAATCACCAGCACACCGCGATCCGTCACATCACGGATCAGCCGCCCTGCCCCTTGTTTCAGCGTAATAACCGCATCCGGCAATTGCACTTCATTAAAAGGATCCAGTCCCCGGTGACGCGCGTCTTCCATTCGCGCTTTCAGTAAAGGGTCTTCCGGCGAGGTAAAGGGCAGCTTATCGATAATCACCAGTGATAACGCATCACCGCGGACATCCACGCCTTCCCAGAAACTGCTGGTTGCCACCAGCAAGGCATTACCTGCCTCAATAAACTGCTGCAGGATCTGACCTTTGCTGGTTTCTCCCTGTAACAGTACCGGCAACGTCAGTAACGCCCTGAATTCAGCCGCCAGATCACGCATCATCTGATACGAGGTACATAAAAAGAAGCAGCGTCCCCGGTTCGCTTCAATCAACGGCGCAAGCATGGCGGCCAATGATTTAGCCGCCCCGGGACGCTGGTTTTCCGGAAGATTTCGTGGCACACAAAGCAATGCCTGCTGACGATAATCAAAAGGACTGTTGAGGATCAGCTGCCGGGCGCCGCTCACCCCTAACCGGTCAGCGAAGTGATCCATTTTGCCGTTAACGGACAGGGTTGCAGAGGTGAAAACCCAGGCGGCTTTACGGGCATCCATCACTTCACGAAAACGTTCTGCGACCGAAAGTGGTGTCAGTGCCAGGGTAAAGTAGCGGGCGTTACATTCATACCAGTAACTGAACCCCGCCTCACTGGTCTGACTGATGCGTTTAAGCCGGGTCCGGTATTGCGCTGCCCGTTCGAAGGCGGCATCAAGTAAGGCCGAGCGCCCAAGACTGAGTTTAATCACGTCGTAGCAGAGTTCCAGCGCATCATCCAGCAATACCAGCATGCGTGAAACATCGGGACGCTGTAAGACTTCCCGCAGATTACCGCGATACCCCGGGTCTCCCAGTATCAGCCGGAAGTCCTGACTGGCCTGAGCCAGACGGTCGGCCGCTTTCTGTAACTGCTGTACATCCCGCACTTCGGTACGGTATGCGATAGTAATATCACGCGACAGATCCTGCAGCTGACGCCCGGAAATCTGCTGACCGAAATACTGGCTGGCAATGTCAGGAAGCTGATGCGCTTCATCAAAGATCATGACATCTGCCTCCGGGATCAGCTCGGCAAAACCACTTTCTTTGACCACCAGATCGGCAAGGAAAAGATGATGGTTCACCACCACGACATCTGCATCCATCGCTCGCTGGCGCGCTTTAACCACAAAGCAGTCACTGTAGCGGGGACAGTCACTGCCCAGACAGTTATCATTGGTACTGGTCACCAGCGGCCATAAGGTGCTGTCTTCTGCCACACTACCGCAACTGCTGATATCTCCGTCCACCGTCACCGCCGACCAGCCACGGACACTGACTAAATCACTCAATGCCTGTACAGGAAGGTCGCCACCGGAGAGGTTTTGCTGATCCATTCTTTCCAGACAAAGGTAATTCGACCGGCCCTTCAGGAGAGCCGTTTTTCCTTTGTAGGACAGTGCGTTAACAATGGTCGGGAGATCCCGGGTATAAAGCTGATCCTGTAATGCACGGGAACCGGTGGAGACAATCACTTTTTTACCGGAGCGCAGCGCCGGAACCAGATAGGCGAAGGTCTTTCCGGTGCCGGTGCCGGCTTCCGCAACCAGCTCATGCCCTTCTGATATTGCGGTTGTGACGGCCTGAGCCATTTCCCGCTGAGCGGCGCGAGGCCGGAAACCCGGAATGGCATCGGTCAGGATCCCTCCCGGGGAAAAATCTTCAGTCACATCGCCTCTCTCGTCATTCGGTTGCACCCTGCAATTATGTCAGTAATCCTGCCCGCTCACCACCAGGGATGACATATTCCTCCTGATATGGCAGGCTGACGGACATTGACACTAAGGAGTTGTGAATGACCATTACACGAATCGATCCTGAACACCGTATGTCCGAAGCCGTAATTCACGATCAGACGGTATACTACACCAGTGTGCCGGAAGATCTTGAAGGCGACGCCCTGGCACAGACCGCCGATGCCCTGGCCGTTATCGATAAGATCCTGGCCCGCGTCGGTAGCGATAAAAGTAAGATCCTGGACGCGACCATTTTTCTGACTGACAAAGCCGATTTTGACGCGATGAACCAGGCCTGGGATGCCTGGGTCTCTCCGGGAAATGCACCGGTGCGCTGCACCGTGCTGGCCGGTCTGATGCATCCGAAATACAAAGTAGAAATTAAGGTGATCGCCGCGTTATAAGCGCCGCTATTCCTGCTCGTCTTCTTCGTCATCTTCAAAGCGCGCCAGGCTGATCCCGCCCTGGTGCGTTTCACGAATTTCAGCCGCAACCTGTGCGATAGCCTCACCGCTGGACATGCCATCGGCAATCAGTTGATGAATGCGTTCGACAGCCTGTTGTTGCTGTTCAACCGAAAGTGCCGGTAATCCTTTAAACATAGAAACCTCTGTCAGACAACAGCTCTGTGCAGGATGCACGAGATAACGGATGTCAGTGATAAAAAAATATGTCAGGCTATAGTCAGTTTCGATGCTGACGACTTTCTGACACTTATGACCCTGAAAACAATTTCCCTGCCATACTCTCCGGACGCGCTTACCGGCTGGTTTTCGCGTGTTTCTGAACAACCGTGGGCCATGTTATTAAGCTCTTCCGGTGCAGATCATCACGATAACCGTTTTGATATTTTTAGCGCGGCTCCCCTCCGGACACTCACTACCCGTGGGACTGAAACCACCATTGAAGATGCCGATGGCTTCAGGCTTTCCGGGCGGGATCCGCTGGCTCTGGTGCAGGAAGCCCTGGAAATATTACCGGCTGTCGGCACTCCCGATGCGGATATTCCCTTTGCCGGCGGCGCGCTGGGTCTGTTCGGTTATGATCTGGGGCGACGATTTGAACACCTTCCCCAACGGGCAATAAACGATCTGCAGACCCCTGATATGGCAGTCGGTATTTACGACTGGGCCATGATAGCAGATCACCATCAAAAACGCCTTACCCTGGTCAGCCTGAGCGACGTCAGCCAGCGTCTTCACTGGCTGTCTGAACAACAGTTATCTCCGCAGCCCCCCTTTCGGTTACTGACCGACTGGGAAAGCAATTTATCGGCTCAGGGCTACGCCCGGTGTTTCGAGCGGGTCAAAGAGTATATCCGTGCCGGCGACTGTTACCAGATAAATCTGGCACAGCGGTTCAGCGCCGGTTATGAAGGAAGTGAGTGGCAAGCCTGGGAACATCTGAGTCACCAAAACCGGGCGCCTTTCAGCGCATTTATTCGTCTTAACGAAAGCTGTCTGCTGAGCCTCTCCCCGGAACGCTTTCTTAAAGTCTCCGGCAGTGAGATTGAAACCCGGCCGATTAAAGGGACCCGCCCGCGGATGACCGATCCGCAGGAAGATGCAAGGCAGGCCGCAGAACTCGCGGTCGCAGAAAAAGATCGGGCCGAGAACCTGATGATTGTCGACTTGCTGCGTAACGATATCGGCCGCATTGCGACACCGGGCAGTGTGACCGTCCCTGAACTGTTCACTGTGGAGCCTTTCCCGGCGGTGCATCATCTGGTCAGTACGGTTCGCGGAAGCCTGCCAGCCGATCTTCACCCGACTGACCTGTTACGATCCTGCTTCCCGGGGGGATCCATTACCGGGGCACCGAAGATCCGTGCCATGGAAATTATCGACGAACTGGAGCCTCATCGCCGGAATGCCTGGTGTGGCAGCATCGGTTATCTCAGCCGTTGCGGTACCATGGATACCAGTATCACTATCCGGACCCTGACCGCCGAAGGCGGAAAACTTTACTGTACCGCCGGCGGCGGGATTGTCGCCGACAGCGTCCTGGACGAGGAGTATCAGGAGACTTTCCATAAAGTGCAGAGGATCCTCCCGGCTCTGCAGCATTTATCCGCTTCGGCCTGCAATGAATAGCGAGGCATTCCGTCAGCGGTTCACTTTACTGTTACCCCCGGACAATGCACCGGTGTCGCCGGGTGGCCGTGAAGCGGCCGTATTAGTGCCGGTGATAACGTATCCGGAGCCACACCTGCTGCTGACAAAGCGTGCCGCGCATTTGCGGCATCATCCGGGACAGGTTGCCTTTCCCGGCGGGAAACGGGATCCGGCTGACCGTTCACTGATGCAGACCGCGCTACGGGAAACCTGTGAAGAATTGGGGGTGCCCCCCCGTCACATTGAGGTTATCGGTACCCTCCCCGTCGTCAGCAGTCAGACCGGCTTTCGCGTCACCCCGTTTGTGGCGTTGTTAACGCCAGGCACTCTGCTGACCCTGGCCCCGGAAGAAGTCGCGCTGAGCTTTGAAGTACCATTAGCCCCCTTGCTTTCCCCTGCGAACTTTTTCCGGCTGGACGTGCTGCGAAACGGACAGCCCCACACGGTCCGGGTGGTGGATTACCAAAAGCATTTTATCTGGGGCATGACTGCAGGTATTATTCGCAACCTTGGAAAACAGATAACCGGTGAATAGCCTTCTTTAGCGATAATCCCTGTCGTTATCTCACTTTTCCATCAATAATTATTCCGTGTATCTTACCCGGAACACATTTTACTGCGCTGATGCGCTGGCTTTCCTGCGGAACAACCAGCATCAGCCGGTTATAGCCAGATTGACCAAAGTACGGGAGTTTTTGTGATAAGTGTCTTCGACATGTTTAAAGTAGGTATCGGCCCTTCCAGTTCTCATACGGTTGGCCCGATGAAGGCGGGCAAAGAATTTGCTGATGCGCTGATTGCCGAAGATAAACTTACCCGGACGACCCGCATTTCAGTGGATGTCTATGGTTCACTTTCCCTTACCGGACACGGTCACCATACGGATATTGCCATCATTATGGGATTATCCGGGGCTGCTCCGGATACGGTCGATATTGATGCCATTCCGGCGTTTGTGGCCGATGTCAGCCAGCGACAACGCCTGCCGATGGCCGGGGGAACACATGAGGTGGATTTTCCGCGGGAAGGCGGCATGATCTTCCGCAGTGATAACCTGCCACTGCATGAAAACGGACTGACCCTGACCGCCTGGGAAGACGACATGTGCCTGCTTAAGAAGACGTATTATTCCGTAGGCGGCGGTTTTATCATCGAAGAAGCGCAGTTCGGACAACCGGTCCTCGATGAGGTTGAAGTGCCACACCCGTTCAATACTGCCCGGGAGTTGCTGGAAAGCTGCCATCGCACCGGACAGTCTATTTCCGGACTGGTCATGAAAAATGAGCTGGCGCTGCATAGCCGCAGTGAAATAGAACAGTATTTCGCTACGGTCTGGCAGACGATGCAAGCCTGTATCGACCGGGGGTTAAATACCGAAGGTGTTCTGCCGGGGCCGTTGCGTGTTCCTCGCAGGGCCTCTTCCCTGCGACGTCTGCTGATTTCCGGCAGTCAGCATTCCAGTGACCCGATGAACGTTATTGACTGGGTGAATATGTTTGCCCTGGCGGTCAATGAAGAAAATGCGGCCGGTGGCCGGGTGGTCACCGCACCCACGAATGGTGCCTGTGGGATTATTCCGGCAGTGCTTTCCTACTACCATCAGTTTGTCTCACCGGTCAGCCAGGAAGTCGCTTTACGCTATTTCCTGGCCTCCGGGGCTATCGGGATCCTCTATAAGATGAATGCTTCGATTTCCGGGGCGGAGGTCGGCTGTCAGGGCGAGGTGGGCGTCGCTTGTTCAATGGCTGCCGCCGGGCTTGCAGAGTTATCCGGGGCCAGTCCGGAGCAGGTCTGTATTGCGGCGGAGATAGGTATGGAACATAACCTCGGCCTGACCTGTGACCCGGTGGCCGGTCAGGTTCAGGTGCCCTGCATTGAACGTAATGCTATTGCATCTGTGAAAGCCATCAATGCGGCACGTATGGCACTGCGTCGTACCAGTGCCCCGCGGGTTTCGCTCGATAAAGTGATCGAAACCATGTATGAGACCGGGAAAGACATGAATGCAAAATACCGTGAAACTTCCCGTGGCGGGCTGGCGATCAAAGTGCAATGTGATTAACGCTGCAAATTAAGCGGCAGGCGATGAAAGGCCCCGGGGGTATTCCCGGGGCCTTTTTTCAGGCGGACTCCTCGTCAGGGTCGACCGGACGAGTGCGGGTGACACGGACCAGATCAATACGGTAATCCGTGGCCTCTGTAATGGTAAAACTGAGGTCGTCAAGGGTGATCACTTCCCCGACCTGCGGTATCTGCCCTTTCAGGCCGATAAGTCGTCCTGCCAGTGACGCATGGTCTTCACCCGGGACCACCAGACAGTGCACATCCAGTAACTGTTCCAGTGAATGCAGATCCGTCCCGCCTTTTACCAGCCATCCCTCACCTTCGGGAATAATATCGGGCGTTTCATCTTCATCCGGGAACTCACCCGCAATCGCTTCCAGAACATCCAGCGGCGTGATCAGCCCCTGAACCACACCAAATTCATTGCTGACAATCACACAGCTTCCGCGGGCCCTGCGTAGCACCCCGAGCAGGTTTATCGGGTCCAGTGTTTCCGGCACAATGATAGCTGGCGTCGCTGCGGCAAATTGAGCCACATCAACCCCATGATCCAGCGCTACCAACAGTTCCTTCGCCCGGACCACGCCGATGATTTCATCCAGCTCACCCCGGCTCACCGGGAACAGGCTGTGGGGGGTATCCAGTAACTGCTGACGGATCTCATCTATCGGGCTTTCCGCATTAACCCAGGAAATTTCTCCACGTGGCGTCATCAGGCTACGGATGGAACGCGAGGCCAGCGTCAGTACCCCGGTGATCATATAGCGCTCTTCATCCTTGAAAGCTTCAGTCCCCGGTTTTCTGATTTCGGGAGAGGTCCCTTCATCCGTCTGATGCTGGCCCCGCTGCCCGCCCATCAGGCGCAGGATCACCTCGGCCGTACGTTCACGCATCGGTCTGCGGGCCTGATGACGGATAAAATTACGCCGTGCTATCTGATTGAAAAACTCGATGATTATCGAGAATCCGATGGCCGCATAGAGGTAGCCTTTCGGGATATGGAAACCAAAACCTTCAGCCACCAGGCTCAGGCCAATCATCAGCAGGAAGCTGAGACACAGCACAACGACCGTCGGATGTGCATTGACGAACCGGGTCAGTGGCCGCGAAGCCAGCAGCATGATGCCCATGGCAATGACCACTGCCGTCATCATAATCCACAGATGGCTCACCATACCCACGGCGGTGATCACCGCATCCAGCGAGAATACGGCGTCCAGTACCACTATCTGAATCACAACGACCCAGAAACTGGCATAGCTCTTGTTACCGTCATGCGTCTCTGGCCGGTTTTCCAGTCTTTCATGTAATTCCGTCGTGGCTTTAAAGAGCAGGAAAATCCCGCCCGCCAGCATGATTAAATCACGTCCCGAGAACCCGAAGCCGCCGACATGGAATAAGGGTTTTGTCAGCGTGACCAGCCATGACATCAATGAAAGCAAAGCCAGTCGCATCACCAGCGCCAGGCTAAGGCCGATAATCCGGGCCTTATCACGCTGCTTCGGCGGAAGTTTATCGGCAAGAATGGCAATAAAAACCAGGTTATCGATACCGAGAACAATCTCCAGCACGATTAAGGTCAGCAGCCCTGCCCAGACGGAAGGATCAAGAAATATTTCCATTAGCAGCTCCTCAGGGACGTCAACGTCCTGACCTCAGCAAGGTGCCGGCAAAAAGCCGGTATTGATGGAAACTGAACGAAAATGGGTGAGAAAAGAAAACCAGAGGTGTTGCAGAGCAACCCTGAGAAGAACATTGAACGACGTCGGTGACGATCCATAACCCGGGCTAAGCCCATTACTCCTGAATAATAAACAGGGTGTTAATGTATCAGTTACAGCAACGCCGTCAAAAATATTTTTTACATTTACAAAGTTATTGACACTTGTACAGATTTATCCACGCTTCCGTTGCCATAACCGCAGACAAAAATCAGCTTCACAGGTAAAGCTCTCCGATGCCGCCAGGGTGTCACGGACCGCGTCCGTCGCCCGCCATGCAAAAGGAGTCATTTGCAACAGAGCCTGCGAAGCTTCCGGGGGCAGAGACATAGGGTAACTGAGCCGTTGCTCCCTGACGCATTCAAACGCTTCCAGCGGGTGCTCATTTTCCTCATGCAGTTTAACTTCCTGATAGATGAGGGCTTTAAGTTGCATCAGGTGACGTGGTGCCGGTGTGACCGTCAGCAGATAACCGCCAGGCATGATCGTTCGGGCGAGCTCTTCATCTTTGCAGGGGGCATAAATACGCAATACCGCAGAAAGACTGTTATCCGCAAACGGCAGACGATAACTGGAGGCGACACAGAAACGAATCGCTTTATAACGTTTAGCAGCAGATTTTATGGCAATTTTCGCCACATCCAGGCCATAAATTTCCGCACCGGGCCTCGATTCAAATGCCGCCGCAATGCCGGCAGTGTAATAACCTTCGCCGCAACCAATATCAAGGACCCTGACATCGGGGCCGGGCACATGTTCAGTCAGCAATGCCGTTACGGCATCACGCAGAGGCTGATAATAGCCGGCATCGAGAAAATTGCGCCGTGCCTGCATCATCTCCGGGCTGTCGCCGGGGACTTTCGAGCCTTTATGCTGCACAGGAAGAAGATTCACATACCCTTCACGGGCCTGGTCAAACTGATGATTACCGGCGCATCGCCATCCGCCCTGTTGCTTTTCAAGCAACTGCTGGCACAACGGACATATAAACACTGCTGTTACCCCACTCATAAAATCAGCGGGCAGTGTACCTGTTCATCGCCGGAGTCAAAAGAAAAAACCCCGCTCAAAGAGCAGGGTTTCGCAATTTATCCTGTCAGGAGGTTACCCCTGAAAGATTGTCGCTTATCAGATAGCAGTAACGTTTACTGCAGCAGGACCTTTCTGGCCGTCCTGGATTTCGAACTCAACGTTCTGGCCTTCAGCCAGAGTTTTGAAGCCGTTACCCTGGATTGCAGAGAAGTGTACGAACACATCTTTGCTGCCGTCAGCAGGAGTAATGAAACCAAAACCTTTAGACTCGTTGAACCACTTAACCTGACCTTTAATCTTTGCCATTTTGCAAATTCCTTAAAATGTTTATTTTGCCCGTAGGCGATATTACAGAAAAACGCGGGACTCACTGAATGAGGCACTAATATTAGGTTCGGCAAAGGAAGCAGTTCTAACGATAACGTCTTTACTCATAACTTCTTTACTGATAATGCCATACATATACAGAATCGTACCTCGATTAATCTATCAATTGTTATCACATATCCTTTAATTAATGGCAAGCCATTTTTAATCCTGAGAGGCAACAATGGCAATAATTATTGATATGAGACACATTTTAGTCTTCCGGACGTCCCCCCGGGGGCCCTGTAAACCGGTGACTCAGAGGCTTTCAGCGTCGGGGAGTCATCACTAATTAATACCAAAATGATACTATTTCAGTAGTTTTAACTGTTCAGGATTATAAATATATAACCTCATCGTATAACCCTGATGAAATGATAGTAATCACTGACATAAATTTTTCGTGAGCAAGTTGAAGTTTATTTACTCAGAAAATTAACAGAAATAATGCTGCCGGCAGACTGTCAGGGCAAATATATTATTTTTCTATGACACTATTATAAATAAAACGTAATCCCGTTGCCGCCTGAGTAATATTGTTTCATCCCTCTGCCGGCCCTTCCCTTAAGGCAACCGGATGCTGTGCAAACTCTCCGGAAAGCATGCACAGTGATCAATAATTCCCGATAATGAGGCCACATAAAGCCGGCAGAGAGGGTACGACAGGTAAATATCTCAGGGCAGTGCCCGGCCAGACAGTGGCTTTTCAGGCGAAATATTCCGGCCCCTGTGAGTCAGCCTATACCTCTCGTCAGCCACGCGATTCCGGTAGCGCATCATCCACCGGGTCGCGTACGGTTACGGATAACCGGAGCAACGTCCTGCGGAAAGAGACGGGTAAAGGTAACACAGGCCACCCCTCCCCCCTGCCCCTGTATCCCTTTGGCTGTATCAGCCAGGCGTATACCGTCTCTGTACTTTTCAGCGGATTAACGTTCCGGGACAAACTGCAGGTATTCACTACCTTCCGGTTCAGCCACTACCGGTTCATCGGCAACTTCAGGCACCACAGGCATGTGATACTCAACCAGACGTTTCAACAACGCATTCTGCTTTTTTTGTTCCCTGAGCAACGCCTCAAGGAGCTGTATCTTATCATTGGCTCGGACACTGGCACGGTTAACAAAGAACCAGATAATCAGCGCAAAAATCACCGCCAGGGCAATTAACGACGGCAGAACAAACGGCCCCGGTCCGGACGTAAAATCATTCATACATTGGCCTCAAAACACTCTGTGTTACTTCATGAGAAACTGAGCCAACATTCTACTCTGCATCAATAAAATGTTCATCTGCTGTTGTGCACAATGACCAGGGTGATTGAAACACTTTCAGTTATCTCTGATCCCTTTAAAACGGAGATTGTCCCATGCTACAGATGAGTCAGCCTGGAACGGGATCCTGTTCAATCTTTCGGAGATGAAATGAAATGGTTTTACGCAGCCTGATAATCCTGGCCATGCTGTGGCTGATTATGTTGTTCTCCGGTTACGGAGTGCTGACCGGTAGCCATAAAATTGCCTTCGGTTTGGGTCTTAGCTGCCAGTATCTGACGGCGAAGGGAATGACGGTATCGCGTTACTTACATTCCGAGGGGGGTGTGACAGGCAAAGCGGAGTGTCCGTTGTTCAGCAAAAATGAGGATACCTTCATTCCGGGAGACGGTTCGCTGAAAAACTGACCGCCGGGCACCCCGGCGGTCTGTGATTATTTCAGATAATCACCACGGCGCAGCGCTTCAATACGCTTATCCAGTGGCGGGTGAGACATAAATAACTCACTCAACGACTTTCCTTTACCGTTAATGCAGAAGGCCATCATATTGCCCGGTTCCTGAGGCTCATAGCTGGTTTTCAGGCGCTGGAGTGCGGCAATCATTTTTTCACGCCCCACCAGTTTTGCAGAACCGGCATCCGCATGAAACTCACGGTAACGCGAGAACCACATAGTGATCAGACTGGCAAGCATACCGAACACCAGTTCCAGTACCGTGGCGACCGCGAAATAGACCAGCGGATTACCGTTACCGTTCTCTTCAGGATCCCGGTCAGACGACATAAAACCGGAAGCCAGCTGAGCAATGATCCGGGAGATAAAGATCACAAAGGTATTCACGATCCCCTGAATCAGTGTCATGGTCACCATATCGCCATTAGCAATATGACTGATTTCATGGGCCAGTACAGCTTCGGCCTCATCGCGGTTCATATTTTGTAAAAGCCCGGTCGAAACCGCCACCAGCGACGCATCCCGGCGGGCGCCGGTAGCAAAGGCATTAATGTCAGGTGCATGATAAACCGCAACCTGCGGCATTGCGATGCCGGCCGCCCGCGCCTGCTGTGCTACCGTGTTCATTAGCCAGTTTTCGGTTTCATTGCGCGGTTGTTCGATCACTTCACCGCCGACGGATCGTAATGCCATCCATTTAGACATCAGCAGAGAAATAAATGAACCGCCAAAACCAAACAGCCCCGCCATGATCATTAATCCCTGAACACTGGCGGAACGGATCCCCGTCAGGCTCAGTATTAATCCGAACACCAGCATGACGGCCAGGTTGGTAAGCAAAAATAGAGCGATACGCATCATAAACGTTTATTGTCCTCATTATTTACGCAGGTTATCAGCCCCCTATCCTATGTGCATTACAGGGCTTTTCAAGCAACGATTGAGTGTAGATCCCTGAAAAGACATAACTTTACATTTTGACAGACATATGACGGCATTACTCTCGCTATTCCTGACATAACTCGCCCGGGAACGTCTGTACCGATACCTCAGATAAGTGTGTTTAGTGATGATGGCCAGCGACTCCCGGGCACCGGTATCATTGGTAATCCCCTGCCTTGCCGCGCAACGTACTCTCCGCTTCCCCCGCATAAGTAGCTTTACCCGCAATCCGCGATAGCCGTAGTGAAGCCCCCGGAGGCATTTCACTGTCGGACGCTTCACTCATTATTTTACGGATCATTGACAGGGCAAAGATTAAGGGCCGGGTCATTCCGCTGCCTGAATGAAGTTACGGTCACGGGGTCGGTATTTTGTGCAGGTATTAGTATGGGTGGATCACCGGCAAAAAAAAACACCGGATAACCGGTGTTTTTTACTGACGGAGAGCGCTTATTTACTCGCTTTAGTCGAAGAGGACGCATCTTCAAGCTGTGCGAGATCGTTGGCAATATCGACCGTCTCATCCATGTAAGGATCAGGCTCTTTATAGTCTTTTGGCAACTGATCAAGGCTCGCCAGCGGTTTCTTACCTTCGGCCTGCAGACGGGCATTAATGCGGTCCAGACGCATTGCATCATCTTCTTTGTTCTCTTTCTCACGCTCAGCATAATTCAGAGAAACAATATCAATTTTGTCTTTCATCGCATCAAAACGCTTAATATCCTGCAGGATATACTGGAATTCGCGATCTTTAGCGATCCGCGCATTGTGCTCGGCCAGTAGCGTTGGCAGATAAGGTTTCAGATCACCGTATTTCTGGTATTTTGCCGGCGGGATGCTATCCCACGGTAAGGCATTATCTTCATACTTCTCACCGGTTTTCACCGTCTCAACACCCGTTGGCATCAGCAGATCCGGGGTAACCCCTTTCAGCTGTGTACTGCCACCGTTAATACGGTAAAATTTCTGAATGGTGTACTGTACAGAGCCCAGCGCAGGCCATTCAGGGCGCAGCATCTGATCATAAATACGACTCAGTGAACGGTATTGCTGGACCGTTCCTTTACCGAAGGTCGGTTCACCGACAATCAGTGCTCTGCCGTAATCCTGCATCGCGGCCGCAAAAATTTCAGAGGCTGAAGCACTGAAACGGTCAACCAGCACCACTAACGGACCTTTATAGTAGACAATACCATCGGTATCACTGTCCTGACGGATTTTACCGGTATTGTCACGGACCTGAACGACAGGACCTGACGGGATAAATAAGCCGGAAAGTGAAACTGCTTCTGTCAGCGCCCCGCCCCCGTTGGTGCGTAAGTCGATAACAATACTGTCAACGTGCTGTTTTTCCAGTTTCTGCAGCTGAACCTTCACATCATCGGTCAGTCCGACATAGAACCCGGGAATATCCAGTACACCGACTTTATGCGTGCCCACGTTGTGCACAGACATCTGCACCGCGCGATCTTCCAGACGAATTTTTTCACGCGTCAGGGTAATGGTGCGGGTTTTGGTCCCTTTACCGGCGGGTAAAATCTCAAGACGAACCCGGCTTCCCTTAGGCCCTTTGATTTTCTCCACCACATCGTCCAGGCGCCAGCCGATAATATCTTCCAGTGGTTTGCCCGGTTCGCCAACGGCAACGATACGATCCCCGACCGACAGCAGCTTGCTCCGTGCGGCAGGACCGCCGGCCACCATCGAGTTGATCATGACGGAGCCATCATCGTCAGACTGGAGCACTGCACCGATACCTTCCAGGGAAAGGCTCATTTCGGTATTAAATTGTTCTGTGTTGCGTGGCGACAGATAATTAGTATGCGGATCTATCTGGTGCGCAAAGGAATTCATCGCCATCTGAAACACGTCTTCACTGTTGGTCTGTGCCAGACGACGGATAGCTAATGTATAACGCCGGGTCAGTGTATCCCGGATTTCGGCATCACTCTTGCCGGCAAGCTTGAGATTAAGCTCGTCAAATTTGACCCTGGCATCCCATAGGCTGTTCAGTTCAGCTTCTGAAACCGGCCACGGTGCCTTACTGCGGTCCAGATTAATGGTGTCATGCCCGGTAAAGTCCATCGGGCGTTTCAGGACTTCCAGCGCGTACTGATAACGTTCAAAACGGCGCTTTTGCGACAGATTGAACAGGTCGTAGAAAATATCCAGTTTGCCGGTTTTGAGTTCATCCCCGACCGTACCCGCTTTGTCAGAAAATTTCGCAATATCGGACGCCAGCAGCACATTGTGGTTATAGTCCAGCATGTTCAGATAGCGATCGAAGATTTTTTCTGAAAAAGCACTGTTCAGGTTGATCTGACGGTAATGGGATTGCGTGAACCGCGTAGTCACACGTTCACTGACAGTCACATGCTGAGGTTCCTCATGCAATACCGGGATCTGATCTTCGCGGGTGATGGTGTCTGACGCGAAGGTCTGGCCTGCAAAAAGCAGGCCAGCAATCATACTTAACTTAAAGGTGTTCATGCCCTGGTCATTCTCCGTTTCAGAACTGCAAGTGTTCTGCGCGTACTATCATTGCCATGCCGGATGCAAGCTGAACCCGAACACCCTCTTTTGATACTTCAAGGACAGTGGCATCCATTGCGTTTTGCCCGGCCTTGACTTTAATTGGCTGGCCTGCGTGCAATGCAGAAGTATCTGTTACCGGTTTCAGAGGCGCTGCAGCCGGTTTGGCTGAACGAGGGGTAGCAGATTTTTTTGCATTATCGCGGGGTTTCCGCGGCGCATCAGCGGAGGAAGTCGCGCGCGGAGCTGCTTTACGTGGCTTACGGGGTTCGCTGGTTGCTTCACCATTTTCTGCTTTACTGGCCCGCTGCTGTGCGCGGTGCGCCTGCACACGGGCTTTGGCTTCTTCCAGCTGTTTACGTGCGTGCTCGACATGTTGCTCATCAAGCTCTCCGCAGGCGTTTCCATCCAGGTCAACGCGTTTCGCACCCGCTTTGATACCGTGCAGGTAACGCCAGCTGGAGGTATATAAACGTAGTGCTGAACGCAGCCGGGTTTTACTTATCTGCGACTCTGCCGGGACACGTTCAACAATATCCTGAAAAATACCGATTTTCAGGGGCTTCGCTTCACCTTCAATGCAGAAACATTGAGGGAAACTCTCGGCCAGGAAGGCGATGACTTCTTTACTGCTATTCAACTTAGGTTGATTTTCCATGAAATTTCCTGATTACAACGGTTTTGCCGACCAACGCGGACATGAACAGGCGTCATTATAATGACAACGTTGCTAAATGCTATGCATCCTGTCAATTAGCTGTCGTTCTGTTGCAAAAATCTTTCAATTTCTGTCCCCGGCAGGGCCGCTGACAGGCTTTCAGCCAGCTGATGCAGCCCTTTTTCGTCGTCCGCATCGAAACGGTCATATTCCGTACTATCGATATCCAGTACCCCGATGACCCGGCCATTAACGGTCACAGGTAATACAATTTCAGAGTTACTGGCAGCATCGCAAGCTATGTGGCCGGCAAAAGCATGCACATCCGCCACCCGTTGAACCGCATTTTCGGCCACCGCTGTGCCGCAAACACCCCGGCCGACAGGAATACGCACACAGGCAATTTTCCCCTGGAACGGTCCAAGTACCAGTGTGTCAGGTTCACTCAGCAAATAAAATCCGGCCCAGTTAACCCCTGACAACCGCTCAAACAGTAAGGCACTGCAGTTTCCCAGCAGGGCCAGGAATGATGTTTCTCCGGAAGTCAACGCGTTGAAATCCCGGTTAAGCTCATCATAAAATGCTTGTTTGCTCATATACCAACCATATACATTAACAAATTATTACTTTCTTCCGTATGTTTCTGAATAGCACAAAAACATACACAGGCATAATGAATCAATAGCAGAGTTACTATACTCTTAGCAATCCGTTGTCCGGGAAATCTCTTCACTATCGTCCGCTGTAATATAGCAGACTGCCCCTGGGATAATTCAGGATTTTTAACAACTCCACCGGATAACTATAAATTTCGTTTATGAAAATTAACACAATCAGGCCGGTATTATCGCATAGCGCCGTCCACCGGTGCCCTCAATGTGATCTGGTTTTCAACCTGTCACCGCTAAATGCCCACGAAACCGCTTACTGCCCCCGCTGTATGGCAAAGATAGTCAGTGGCAATGCCTGGCCTCTCTCCCGACTGGTGATCCTGGCGATTGCCATGATGATCCTGATGCCGTGTGCTTTCAGTTGGCCACTGATCAGCATCCGTTTGCTGGGCATGAATATCAATGCCAGCGTGCTCGGGGGGATTTATCAAATGGTCTCTGCCGGCAATGTCCTCACTGCCGCCATGGTGACCTTCGGTGCTATCGGTGCACCGGTCACACTGGTGCTGGCCATCTTTTATCTGCTCATCGGTCACTGGCTTGGCATGAATCTTCGGCCGGTATTACTGATGCTGGAAAAGCTGAAAGAATGGGTGATGCTGGATATTTACCTGGTGGGGATCGCTGTCGCGGCGATTAAGGTACAGGACTACGCGGCACTGACTGCCGGCTACGGGTTAACCGCATTTATTACCCTCGCTGTACTGAGCCTGCTGACCTTGATCAATCTGAACCCGCAGTCACTGTGGCAAACATTTTATCCGCAGAAGGCCGTGGCTGCCGCCCCGGAGAAAATTATTGTCTGCCTGCATTGTCATTTCAGCGGATTACCGGATGACCGTGGCCGTTGTCCTCGCTGCCATACCCCCCTGGATAAACGCCGGCCTCACAGCCTCCAGAAAACCTGGGCTGCACTGATTGCCTCGATCATTCTGCTGTTTCCGGCCAACCTGTTACCGATATCGGTTATCTATCTGAATGGCTCTCAACAGGCAGATACCATTTTTTCCGGTATTTTATCCCTCGGGGCCGGAAACTTCCCGGTCGCCATGGTCGTGTTTATTGCCAGTATTCTGGTACCGTTCAGCAAAGTATTAATCATGATTTCCCTGCTGCTCAGTATTCACTTCCACTGTGTTCAGGGCCTGAAAACACGGATCCGCCTGCTCAGAGCAATCAAGTGGATTGGTCGCTGGTCAATGCTTGATCTGTTTGTCATTTCACTGACCATGTCACTGGTGAACCGTGACCAGCTTTTAGCTTTTACTATGGGGCCGGCTGCTTTCTATTTCGGCTCCGCCGTTATTCTTACCATACTGGCCGCCGAATGGCTTGACAGTCGATTACTCTGGGATGCACATGCAACAGGAAACGCCGAATATGCCGATTAATTCAGCGGTGACAAAGAAACGTAAGCTCTCCCCCTTTTGGTTATTACCGGTCGTTGCTCTGCTGATCACCGGCTGGTTACTGTGGCAAAACTACCTGCAGCGGGGAACCACCATCACCATCAACTTCCAGTCTGCGGACGGTATTGTTCCCGGACGCACCCCGATACGCTATCAGGGGGTGCAGATTGGTACGGTCGAGGGGATCGTCCTGAGCGATGACTATCGCACTATCCGTATTCGTGCCAGCATTAAGAACGATATGAAAGATGCACTACGTCAGAATACGAAATTCTGGCTGGTCACGCCGCAAGCCTCACTCGCCGGGGTTTCCGGGCTGGATGCTCTGGTCGGCGGGAACTATATCTCGATGATGCCGGGCAACGGTAACCGCCAGGACAACTTCACGGCTCTGGACTCCCAGCCCCGCTTCAGTACAAATACCTCCGGGTTATTACTGCATCTGAATGCGCCGGATCTCGGTTCACTCTCTATTGGTTCTATCGTCTATTACCGGAAAATCCCGGTCGGTAAGGTCTATAACTACAGTATTAACAACGGCAACCAGGGTGTGGTTATCGACCTGCTGATTGATCGCCGGTACAGTTCATTGGTGAAAAAAGACAGCCGTTTCTGGAATGTGTCCGGCGTGGATGCGAGCTTCAGCCTCAGTGGCGTTAACGTGAAAATGGACAGCCTGCCGGCACTGATTAACGGAGCCATCGCCTTTGATTCACCGTCCGACAGTCAGCCTGCAATTACCGACGATCGTTATCAGTTATATCCGAACCTCGCGCAAAGTCACCGGGGCGTGAAAATTCAGCTGGATCTGCCGGACGGGGACAACCTGACGGCCGGCTCCACCCCGTTAATCTATCAGGGGTTACAGGTCGGTACGTTGACCCGTCTGAACCTGGCAGACCCGCAACATGTCAGCGGAGAGCTGATTATCGACCCATCCGTGGCCGGACTAATGCGCAGTGAAACCCGTATCGAATTGCACAGCCCGAAAATCGGCCTGACAGACACGTCTCTCAGTAGTCTGTTGACCGGGGATACTCTCGAACTGGTCCCCGGGGGGGGCCAGCCACAGTCACGTTTCAGTGTCTATCCCGCTACACAAACTCTGATGCATACCCCGGGCAGCCTGAACCTCCGTCTGAAGGCCTCTGACAGTTATGGTATTGCTCCGGGCCAGCCGGTAGTACTGAATGGCGTCACTATCGGTACGGTATCCGAACGTCAATTGACCAATGACGGCGTCAGTTTTATCGTCTCAATCGCGCCGGATTATCGCCGTTTTGTCCACGGCAACAGTAAATTTGTTGCCGACAGTCAGATCCGTGTCAATGTGAGTCCGGACGGGATCCGGATGGTAGGCGCGACACCGGGTCAGTGGCTGCAGGGAGGCATCCGGCTGGAAGCGGGTGACCGTGGTGAACCCTTATCCGGGTATCCTTTGTATGCCGATGCCGGTAAAGCCGACGAGGGCATCACCGGAGACACCCCTTCGACGACCCTCACCCTGACCGCCAGCAGCCTGCCGGATATCCAGGCAGGATCGGTCGTACTTTATCGCCGTTACCAGGTCGGTGAAATTGTCGCTGTGACGCCACATGCGAATAACTTTGAAGTCGCAGTACATATTTCTCCGCCCTACCGCAACCTTATCACACGGGATACGGTGTTCTGGGCTGAAGGCGGTGCCCGGGTGCAGATCAATACCAGCGGCATTACTGTACAGGCCACCCCGCTTAACCGGGCGCTGAAAGGTGCTATCAGCTTTGATAATATGCCGGGGGTAGTGCATCAGCCCGGGCAGTCCCGCACCCTTTTCCCGTCAGAGACAGCCGCCCGCGCCATCGGGAGTCAGATCACTCTGAAAACCTATGATGCCAGTAAGCTTTCCAACGGAATGCCCATCCGTTATCTGGGGATCACTATCGGCCAGATAGAGTCACTGTCGCTGAGTGCCAATAACAATCAGGTGCTGGCAAAAGCCGTACTGTACCCCGAATATGTGAATGATTTTGCCAGAACCGGCAGCCGGTTTTCGGTGATCAGCCCGGAAATCTCCTCCACGGGGATCAGTCACCTGGATTCCCTGTTACAGCCTTACGTTAACGTGGAACCGGGCAAAGGCGCATCAGTGCGTACTTTTGAACTGCAGCAGTCAACGATCACCGATTCCCGCTACCTGAACGGTAAAACCTTCTTCGTCGATGCGCCGGAGGCCGGATCGCTGACCATCGGTACGCCTATCCTGTTCCGTGGGGTAGAAGTTGGTACCGTCACCGGTATCTCGCTGGGTGCCATGGCCGATCGCGTACAGATAGCAATGCGTATCAGCCAGCACTACCAGTATCTGGTACGCAATAACTCCATCTTCTGGCAGGCTTCCGGCTATTCACTGAATTTCGGTTTAACCGGCGGCGTGGTGAAGACCGGGACGTTCCAGCAGTTCATCCGCGGTGGCATTGAATTTGCTACTCCGCCCACGGTCCCCCTGGCACCGGAAGCCACCGCGAATAAGCATTTCCTGCTGCTGAATGAGGCACCGAAGAACTGGCAGCAATGGGGAACAGCTCTCCCCCGCTAAGCCGGTGTCATGATAACGGGAAGCGTGACTTCCCGTTATCATGCTACACTGCCTCATTATTTTCTGACGGAACTCCGCTGTGTCCGATTCATCCCTTTTTTTACCCGACGATTTCCTGAGCCAGATGCAACAACTGCTGGGTGACGGGGCATCTTTTGAAGACTTTAAAACCTATTGCCGGTTACCTCTGCGCCGCAGTCTCCGCGTCAATACGTTGAAAATTTCTGTCGACGCATTTCTTTCTAAAGTCGCCGGGTATGGCTGGCAGCTGACGCCGATCCCCTGGTGTGAAGAAGGTTTCTGGATCACCCGTGACGATGAATCCCTGCCGCTGGGCAGTGTGGCTGAACATCTGAGCGGACTGTTTTACATCCAGGAAGCCAGCTCGATGCTGCCGGTCTCCGCACTGTTTGCCCATTGCGAACACCCTCAGTCCGTTATCGATATGGCTGCCGCCCCAGGTTCCAAGACCACACAGATTGCTGCCCGGATGGGCGAAGAAGGCATGATCCTGGCGAATGAATATTCGGCCAGTCGGGTCAAAGTATTGCACGCCAATATCAGTCGCTGCGGCGTCACCCGTGCAGCCATTACACATTTTGATGCCGCCGTTTTCGGCCCGGCCCTGCCGGAGTATTTTGATGCTGTGCTGCTGGACGCTCCCTGCTCGGGCGAAGGCGTTATCCGTAAAGATCCGAAAGCCCTGAAAAACTGGAGTCCGCAGAGTTGTCAGCAAATTGCTGACACGCAGCAGGGTCTGCTGGAAAGTGCTTTCCAGGCCCTGAAACCGGGAGGAACCCTGGTTTATTCAACCTGTACCCTGAACCGGCTGGAAAACCAGCAGGTGATTGGGTCGCTGCTCGCCCGCTATCCGGAAGCGGTCGAGGTTATCCGGCTCGATACCCTCTTCCCTGGCGCTGAACAGGTCGCCACACCGGAAGGTTTCCTGCACGTTTTCCCGCAGGTATTTGACAGCGAAGGTTTCTTTGTTGCCTGCCTGCGAAAAACCGGCAGTGTTCCGAAACTGCCGGCTCCTGGCTATAAGGTCGGTAAATTCCCGTTTACGCCATTATCCCGTCAACAGGCCGAAGAAGTCCGTCAGCGGGCGGCCGGGTCCGGATTACACTGGCCGGCAGACCTGGAACTCTGGCAACGGGATAAAGAAATCTGGTTATTTCCGCAAGCTACCGTGCCCCTGTTTGGCCGGATCCGCTTTTCACGCATTGGTGTCCGGCTGGCAGAAACCTTTGCAAAAGGTTACCGATGGCAGCATGAGGCGGTTATTGCGCTGGGGAACCCTGACCATGCGCAGGTCTACGCTTTCACTGATGAAGAAGCCGAGGAATGGTATCGGGGACGGGATATTCATCCTGACGGTCCGTTACCAGGTAATGAAATGCTGGTGATGCATCACGGACAGCCACTGGGTCTGGTTAAAAAAGTCGGCAACCGGATTAAAAACAGCTATCCGCGGGATTTGGTCAGAGACGGACGTTTATTCCGTTAAGAGAGCGAAAAAAAAGACCGGACACAACTCCAGTGACCGGTCCAGGGAAATGGCTCAGAGAGCCGTGCGCTAAAAATGATGAGCGATAACCGATGGCAGTTGCATAGGTTAGTATCAGTAATACTAGTTCAGATCCTGATAATTTCCAGCGCCCCCCTTTTTCAGGCTCTCTGCCGCAGCAGATTAATGGCCGCAAAGCCCGCTGGCTTTATCAATCAGCGGTTGCAGGCTCATTTTTTGCCCGCTGTGTGCTTTATCATCCAGCACCAGCGGCGCAATAGATTCCCCGCTCGCCAGTCCCTGACTGACCTTCTGCTCCGCTTTTGCATTCAGGGGATAATTCATCAGTGTTGACGGGTTAATCGCAAACAGTGCCCCGTCTTTTTCACACGCCAGCATGATTTCTTCGCGGTTTAATGGCCAGTTCGCCTTTCCGGTCTCAAAACGACTCACGGTAATGACCTGAGTCGCCAACACAGGCGTGCTTAGTGCCAATAGCAGCCAGGGTAATTGTTTCTTCATTTCAGTCTCAGCCTTTAATAACACGTAATAAAACAGGATCAGTCTGGTGACAGTGTAGCAAACAGACTGACGACCGCGATGGCTCCCGTAGCCAGCAAAATTTCTGCCTGCGTCAGACGAATAAACATGCGGCGACTCTCTGTCGGGAATTGCCTGAACCTGGGAACCAGCCAGTAACGATTAAGTAATGCCAGTGTTACCATGCCCGCCACCAGCACACTTTTCAGGATCACCCCGGATAACCAGAACGAAAAATGTCGGGGAATACCGGCGATCAGTAAGGTGTTGCACAAGCCGGTCAGCAGCACCACCGCAACCGCCCAGTGACCCGAGCGGGAGAATTTCATCATAGTGAGAATAGCGGTGTTATCTTTAGGATCCCGCTGCCCCTGCTTCATCAGCACCCGGAGCGGATACAAGCCGCCACACCAGAAAGCGGCGGCAATCACATGAAGACTCTGGCTGGCTTCTCCTGCCACGCCTCGCCAGCCATCATGCATCGCCGCATGGCCTGTCATCGCCGTCAGGAATAGTTGCAGTAACTGACTTAGCAGCAGGGGATAACGGACAGTCTCCCCGCCGACCCGTAGCAGCATGAAAGACACCGCCGCGAAGGTCATTTCCGGCAACCAGGCATGGCCAAAGCGCGTGCCGGCAACCGCTACCCAGAGTTCAGGTTGTCTGATGGCCGCCGTGTCACCGCTCATCATGATGGTCTGTAACGCAAACAGGGCGATGGCAGAAAACAGAGCTGTGCCGGCGCTGACCCGCAAGGCTGACGATAAACGGTTCCACAGGCGGTTTCTGTAACCGGCCGGTGTCAGCAGCATCAGATACATCAGACAGCCAGTCAGCAGGAACAAACTGCTGAAATGGAAAAATCGTAGCGAAATGTATAAAAAATCAGTCACTATCACTCCGGATCCCTGGAGTAAGGATGTTATGATAATCTGACTGCATCAACGGATTGAATTCGTTATGACTGCCTGACACGTTGATCCCCTGAGGTAATTTGCAGCCGGTACGCCGGTTTTCGTCAAGAATACGCTGCAGACCGAAGGGTGTCGAGATTGCCGCAAGCCGGAAAGGGTTGATTGCCCCGCCAGAAAGCATTATTTTTGCGCCTGATAACATGGAGTCTATGATGAGCTTTAATTTAGCCCTGCTCAGTGCAGAAGAAAAAGATCAAATTAATACGGATTTAGCGGCGTCCGGTGTGGCGTTTAAAGAGCGTTATAATATGCCGGTAGTTGCAGAGATTGTTGAACGGGAACAGCCGGAGGCCCTTCGTGAGCGTTTCCGCCAGCGGCTGGGTGTTTATCGTCAGACATCGCTGACCCTTTCCCGTCTGCCTTATGAACCGAAACAGAAAAACTGATGTTCAGAGTCATCGATACTGAAACCTGTGGATTAGAAGGCGGCATTGTTGAGATTGCGTCGATAGATGTTATCGACGGAAAGATCACGAACCCGATGAGCGACCTGGTCTGTCCTGACCGGCCAATCAGTACCCGGGCCATGGCTATCCATCGTATCACCCCGGCAATGGTGGCCGGAAAGCCGTATATCGAAGATATCATCGGCCGCTATCAGGGAAGCCCCTGCTATGTGGCACATAATGCCAGTTTTGACCGCCGGGTGCTGCCCGAAATGGGTGGCGAATGGCTGTGTACGATGAAAATGGCACGGCAGCTCTGGCCGGGCCGAAAATACGGTAACCAGGCTCTGCGCCATAGCCTGCAACTGGAGGTGACGCCACCTGCGGAATTGCATGCCCACCGGGCACTGTATGACTGTTATGTCACCGCCGCACTTCTGCTGCGCATCATGGAAGAGTCAGGCCCGGAGATTACTGCCCTGCGTACGCTGTGCCAGCCAGCTTCCCGGGAAGCGAACCCCGATATTTTCCCGTTCGGGAAGTATCGGGGTCAGCCGGTCGCCGTGATCGCACGTAAAGACCCGGGGTATTTACGCTGGATGCTGGATAACCTGAACGACCTGCGCCCGGCGTTTCGCCAGACGCTGCAACGTTACCTGAAAGGACAGCCCTGAGCCCTCAGTGGCCCAGGGAGCCATCCGCCAGTCCCAGCAGGAATGCCATTTCCATCGCGATATCTTCATACGCTTTGTAACGCCCTGATTTCCCGCCGTGACCGGCCTCCATATCGGTCAGAAGTAATAACAGATGGTCATCCTGTTTAACCTCACGGAGTTTTGCTACCCATTTGGCCGGTTCCCAGTATTGCACCTGAGAATCATGCAGTCCGGTGGTCACCAGTAAATGCGGATAACTGGCGGGGACAATATTGTCATACGGGCTGTAAGCACGGATCGTCGCATAATCTTCCGCCCTGTTCGGATTACCCCATTCATCATATTCACCGGTGGTCAGCGGAATACTTTCATCCAGCATCGTCGTCAGCACATCGACAAACGGTACCTGTGCAACAACACCGTGATAGAGTGACGGAGCCTGATTGATCACCGCGCCCATCAGCAACCCTCCGGCACTGCCGCCCATGGCGTAACACCGGGTGGGATCACCGTAGCCCTGCGCCAGCAGTTGCCGGGTTGCGCCGGTAAAATCGCTGAAACTGTTTTGTTTATTGGCCAGCCGGCCGGCATCATACCAGGCCTGCCCCAACTCCCCGCCGCCACGGATATGCACCAGGGCATAGACAAAGCCCCGGTCCAGCAGACTCAGACGACTGCTGCTGAAATCTGCATCCATACTGCTGCCATAAGCCCCGTATCCGTAGACCAGTAACGGATTTTTCCCCGGGGAGAACAGGGATTTCCGATAGACCACAGAGACCGGAACACGGCAGCCATCTTCCATCGTCAGCCACAGATAATCGCTTTGATACTGTTCGCTGCTGAAGCCTTTAACCACCGTTTGTTTCAGAACCTGACGTTCCCCGCTGTCCAGATCCAGCTGATAGGTGGTGGCCGGCGTGGTCATTGACGAGTAACCGTAACGTAATTGTGAGGTTTCCGGTGACGGGTTATACCCAAGCCAGGCCACCCGGGTAGGGTCATCGAAGGTTACTTCCCGCGTTTCGTCACGAAAGCGGTGATACTGTGTCAGGCAGCTGAGGCCATTTTCACGTTCACCGGTGACCAGCCAGTCACGGAAGATCTGAAAATCTTCCAGCACCCGATGATCCCGTGCAGGCAGCAAGGTTTGCCAGTGCGACTCCTGCGGAGCCGTCTCTTCTGCCATAAAGAGCGCAAAGTTTTTCCCCGCTGAGTTTGAACGGATATAAAAATGGTTCTGATAGTGGTCGAGGTCATACTCGTGATCTTCCCTGCGTGGCAGGAAGCAACGGGCAGCACCGGACGGCTGTACGGCGTCCACCAGCCAGATCTCACTGGTCGTCGTACTATCAATCACAATTTCGATAAAGGCTTCGGAGGTGGTTTTCCCAAGACTGACATAGAAACTGTCGTCCGATTCCTCATAGACCAGCTGGTCATCGGTGACCGGGGTGCCGGTCTCATGACGCCAGACCTGCCAGGGCAACAGCGTCCCGGGATCCTGCCTGACATAGAACAAGGTTTTGCCGTCATTTGCCCATACCAGCGAAGGAGATACTCCGGTCAGCACCTCCGGCAGCCAGCAATTCTGCTGTAGATCATACAAACGGATCTCATACTGACGTCGTGACAGATAGTCTTCAGCCACTGCCATCAGGCGGTTATCAGGGGTAATATCCAGCGCACCGAGACTGTAAAACGGATGATTTTTTGCCCGCTGGTTACAGTCAATCAGACATTGCCAGTCCGGCTGTAACCCCTCTTCATCGGCAGCACGAAACCACAGGGGATATTCGCCCCCTTTCTCGTAACGCTGCTGGTAAAGATAACCGTTCTTGCGGTAAGGCACTGAGTGATCCTTCGGCGGGATCCTGGACACCATTTCTTCGTACAGCGTCTGCTCCAGTGGTTCCACCGGAGATAGCTGCTGCCGGCAATAATTGTTCTCCGCCTGCAGATAGGCGATAACGTCAGGATCAGCGCGCTCATCATCCCTGAGCCAGTAGTAATCGTCCACACGTGTTTCGCCATGAAGCGTCATGGTATGGGGGTGTTTCGCTGCTTTAGGTATTGTCATTTTCTTTTCCTGGTCATCACAATCTTATGGCCTATCCACCGGAGGCTGCTATTCAGGGCCATGTGTAGGATACCGCCCGACAGGACATTGATGGCGTTACGCTGAATCGTCTGCGGGTCAGTCAGGTGTCTCTGTCATACTACGTGATCATGTCACTACGCCACCTGACACACCTGCCCCTCTGCTGCTGAATGTAACATTATAAAAAAGAAATCGCCCGTTAATGCCAGCGCAATCGTTTTCGTTTATACTGCCCGCCGTGTTTATGATCAGATTTAATGGGTGGAACAATGGTAACTCTTGGCACGGCACTGCGTCCTTCAGCTACGCGCGTAATGTTATTAGGTTCAGGTGAACTGGGAAAAGAAGTGGCACTGGAATGCCAGCGACTGGGAGTCGAAGTGATTGCCGTGGATCGCTACCCGGATGCCCCGGCCATGCATGTGGCGCACCGCAGTTATGTCATCAATATGCTTGATGGCGTAGCTCTGGCAGAGATTATCGCCAAAGAGAAACCGGATTATGTGGTGCCGGAAATTGAGGCTATTGCTACCGATACTCTGCTGGAACTGGAACAACAGGGACAGCGTGTGGTGCCGTCGGCACGGGCTGCAAAACTGACAATGAACCGTGAAGGTATTCGTCGTCTGGCGGCAGAAGAGCTACAACTGCCCACCTCCGGTTACCGCTTCGCCGACAGTAAAGAGACCTTCTTTGCCGCAGCAGAGGACATCGGGTTTCCCTGTATTATTAAGCCGGTAATGAGTTCCTCCGGTAAAGGCCAGAGCTTTATTCGTGATGCTTCCGGGCTTGAAAAAGCCTGGGAATATGCACAGCAAGGTGGCCGCGCCGGCGCCGGACGGGTCATTATTGAAGCCGTTGTCGCCTTTGATTTTGAAATAACGTTACTGACCGTTCATGCGGCAGACGGTATCCATTTCTGTGACCCTATCGGTCACCGTCAGGAAGACGGCGATTACCGTGAGTCCTGGCAGCCTCAGGCGATGAGTTCTGCGGCCCTGCAACGTGCACAGACCATTGCAGCATCCGTGGTAGAAGCCCTCGGCGGCTATGGTCTGTTCGGTGTGGAACTGTTTGTCTGCGGTGATGAGGTTATCTTCAGTGAAGTCTCTCCGCGGCCACATGATACCGGTATGGTAACACTGATTTCTCAGGATCTATCAGAATTCGCCCTGCATGTTCGCGCGTTTCTCGGCCTGCCGGTAGGAGCTATCCGCCAGTACGGTCCGGCGGCCTCGGCCGTGATCCTGCCGGAACTGAACAGCCGGGATGTGCGTTTTTCCGGAGTCGATCAGGCCCTGTCTGCCGGCGTGCAATTACGATTATTCGGTAAACCGGAAATTGCCGGCCGGCGTCGTATGGGTGTGGCACTGGCCTGTGCAACTACAGTTGAAGAGGCCGTCAGCAGAGCCATTGCTGCCGCCGGTAAGGTGACAGTGAACGGCTGACCGGCTATACCTCAGTACACCCGGCCGGAGATCTCCGGCCGGAACCTCCCCTGCCCCTTTATGCTTTGTCACTCAGACGGTTTTTCAGGGGAAGAAAGTCACAGCGCTTGTCAGAAGGCGATCCCGGCCCCGAGATTAACGCTGCTAAACGTTTTCGTCTCTCCGGAGATCTTCGGACGGGCCACATCATAAGACAGGTCGAGGACAATAGGGCTGAGAGGATTAATTTGTGTGCCCAGGCTTATCATCGGGACTGTTGAACGGCTGGTTTTATGGAACATATAGTTCATCCCCCTGTTCACCGGGGCAATAAATACATTCGCCCAGTTGACAGTCGTTTTATTGAAAGTGGCACCGGCCTGGGCATAAATACTGAAAAATTCATTAAACCGCCAGGCGGGCCCTGCAAGTAAAGAATATTCCCGGATCCGGGTTTCTCTTGCATAGGACTGATTCAGGCTATTGTGTTCATAATACGTCGTAGATTTCAGGTAACTGGCTGAAGCAATGACGCTGAGGGGAGAGTTCCATTCATAGCGATATTTCAGGTTTACGCCCTTCAGATTATTTAAATCCGCTACCTGAGCGCCGGTATAACCCAGCGTAAAGCTATGGCGTCCAGCCGTTGCTGGCATGCTGATCAGGATGCCGGTCATCAGCATCAATAGCACAGAGTATTTTTTCATTCGTAATCATCCATAATCCTGAATTTTTCAGACCCGAACTTCGGGTTCCCTGCAATATCCGTGATTGCTGAGGGACTTATATTGGGAACAGTTGAACCGGGAGCTCACTGAAAATCCCCGTATTTAGCCCCGCATAACGCGCAATCTCTGCATTGCAGACAGTATATAAAGTTATCATTGGAAGTCATTAGCCTGACTGCTAATAAATTTTGAACTGGTTTGCAAAAAACCGGATTTTTCTCCGTTTATTCCGTCAGCGTATGGCCGTAAAACAGTGGCACCCGTTCAGTGTGCAGGCCAGGGGGTAAATGATAAGGTGCCCTGATACCTGTCGATACCCGGAGACTGACCTGCCATGCTTCAGATTAATACACCCGGGGCTGCGGCAAAAAACTGCGGAAAATACCCCCGTTCCGGGGATAAAAACGGCCTGCAGAGCAGGCCGTCAGGGATATCACACTTAGCAACGGGAGTTATTCAAACTCGTTCCACGAGCGTCCGTCACGGGTGATCATCGCGACTGAAGCGACCGGCCCCCAGGTCCCTGCCTGGTAAGGCTTCGCACTGTCGCCATCGGTTGCCCAGGCGTTGATGATAGAGTCAACCCAGGTCCATGCAGCTTCCACTTCATCACGGCGTACAAACAGCGCCTGAATACCCCGCATGCTCTCCAGCAGCAGGCGCTCATAAGCATCGGCCAGGTGAGATTCGTTGAACGTCTCTGAGAAGCTGAGATCCAGTTTCGTGGTCTGCAGTTTATGCTTGTGATCCAGACCCGGAACTTTGTTCAGGATCTCAATATCCACACCTTCGTCCGGCTGCAAACGGATCGTCAGTTTGTTCTGCGGAAGCTCTGAATAGGAATCTTTAAACAGATTCATTTCCGGGTTTTTAAAATACACCACGACTTCAGAACACTTAGCCGGCAGACGTTTACCGGTTCTCAGGTAGAAAGGTACACCCGCCCAGCGCCAGTTATCGATATCAACACGGATGGCAACAAAGGTCTCTGTGCTGCTGGTCTTATTCGCACCCTCTTCTTCCAGGTACCCTGGTACCTTTTTGCCCTGTACAAAGCCCGCCGTGTACTGACCACGGACCGTTTTCTCACGCACGTTGCTTTGATCTATCTGGCGTAACGAACGTAATACTTTGACTTTCTCGTCACGAATACTGTCCGCACTGAGATCAGATGGCGGAGACATGGCAATCATGGTCAGGATCTGCAGCAGATGGTTCTGGATCATATCGCGCATCTGGCCGGCTTTATCAAAATAGCCCCAGCGCCCTTCAATCCCTACCTCTTCAGCGACCGTGATCTGTACATGATCGATAGTCCGGTTATCCCAGTTGTTAACGAAGATGGAGTTAGCAAAGCGCAGCGCCAACAGATTCAGTACCGTTTCTTTGCCGAGGTAATGGTCAATACGGAAAACCTGGCTTTCATCGAAATACTCGCCCACGCTGTCGTTGATTTCACGTGAGGTCTCCAGTGAAGTCCCCAGCGGTTTTTCCATCACAACCCGTGCCGGTTTAGCATTCAGTTTTGCCTGGCCCAGCCCCTGACAGATGGCACCGAAAGTTCCCGGTGGCATCGCGAAGTAGTTGATGGTGACACGTTTTTTCTGGTCGAGCATTTTACCCAGACGGGAGAAATGTGCGGCATCATTCACATCCAGATTACAAAAGTCGAGACGACTGCTGAGTTTATCCCACAACTCTTCATCGATTTTTTCTTTCATAAACGTTTCCAGTGCTTCACGCACCACGGCGATATACGCCGCTTTATCCCAGTCAGCACGGCCTACGCCAATAATGCGGGAATCGTCATGGATCTGACCGGCTTTTTCCAGCTGATACAGGGAAGGCAACAGTTTGCGGCGTGCGAGATCGCCTTTGGCACCGAAAATGACCAGATCACATGCCTGGGCCTGATGGGTTACCGCCATTCTACTCTCCTCATTGCAGAGTTACCGTCACGGTCTGCTGATAGTGCCGGTCTCTTTTCACTTTTAATTTATTTGCGTGACACTGTACTTCTTTTTAGGCCATCAGGTAAATACACAGAAAGTTACCTGGTGTGAGTACGCCCGGCCAGCCAGACTATATTAACACACTGACTGTACAGAGAATTAGCTAACGTACAGTGTAGACGGTGATGACAACCTATTCTTATATCAGAGTTTACCACCCGGCGTGCCGGGTGACTGCAAATGAAACAGTGTTATTCCCTTTTTAAATAATAGACGATGACATTCAACCAGGAGAAAATCACCGATATTTCCCCTATGTTACCGCCTGTTTCGTCCATATCGTCCTCTATCTGCCGATATGTTGCAGCGCATCAAAGAAGTCACAGCGAAATGGCGTTGATATGGATATAAGAATACTGTGCGGGATTTTAACGAAATACCAACATTTAAGCATTAAACAGCACTTCCGGATCAGCCAGCATGTCATCCGGTGGTCTGGCGCAGTCCACTTATGCTGATTTATTCGCCAACGGAGTCGTTCATGTCAAGACGTCTGAGAAGAACCAAAATTGTTACTACCCTCGGCCCCGCCACAGACCGCGAGAATAATCTGGAGAAGATCATTGCTGCCGGCGCTGATGTTGTGCGTCTTAATTTTTCTCATGGCAGCGCCAGCGACCATCAGACCAGAGCGGATAACGTCAGAGCAATCGCCCGTAAACTCGGCCGCCATGTGGCCATTCTGGGGGATCTTCAGGGCCCTAAAATTCGTATATCGACCTTTAAAGAGGGCAAAATCTTCCTGAATATGGGTGATAATTTTGTGCTGGACGCCACGCTGGAGAAAGGCGAAGGCAATCATCAGCAGGTCGGAATCGATTATAAAGGCCTGCCACAGGATGTGGTGCCGGGAGATACTCTGCTGCTGGATGATGGTCGCGTACAACTCGAAGTGACACAGGTTAACGATGTTCAGGTTGTTACCCGCGTGACCGTCGGTGGCCCGTTATCAAATAATAAAGGGATCAATAAACCGGGAGGCGGGCTTTCCGCTGCGGCGCTGACGGAAAAAGACAAAGCCGATATTCATCTGGCGGCCCTGATCGGTGTCGACTATCTGGCGGTGTCGTTCCCCCGTACCGGCGAGGATTTACGCTACGCCCGCCAGCTTGCGGAAGCCGCGGGATGTGATGCGCGGATAGTGGCAAAGGTTGAGCGTGCTGAAGCGGTTGCAAGCCCTGAAGCGATGGACGACATTATTCTGGCGTGTGATGTCGTGATGGTAGCCCGCGGCGACCTGGGAGTAGAAATCGGGGACCCTGAACTGGTCGGCATTCAAAAAACACTGATCCGTCGGGCGCGTCAGCTTAACCGGACCGTCATTACGGCCACTCAGATGATGGAATCGATGATCACAAACCCGATGCCGACACGCGCAGAAGTTATGGATGTTGCTAATGCAGTGCTGGATGGCACCGATGCCGTGATGCTCTCTGCAGAAACCGCCGCGGGGCAGTATCCGGCGGAAACCGTCAGCGCGATGGCGAATGTCTGTCTGGGCGCGGAAAAGATCCCCAGTGTGAATGTCTCCAAACACCGGCTTGACGTACAGTTTGATAATATCGAAGAAGCCATTGCGATGTCAGCGATGTATGCGGCTAACCATCTGCGGGGAGTAACGGCCATCATTACCATGACCGAATCCGGCAGAACAGCCCTGATGACCTCCAGGATCACCTCCGGGCTGCCGATTTTTGCGATGTCCCGGCACGCTAAAACACTGAGCCGGACAGCGTTATATCGTGGAGTGACACCGGTAGCGTTTAAGAGCTATACCGATGGCCTGGCGGCGGTGCACGATGCCATCACTCTGCTGCGTGACCAGGGTTATCTGATGTCCGGTGATTTAGTGATTGTGACCCAGGGGGATGTGATGGGGGCGAGCGGAACGACAAATACCAGCCGGGTACTGCGGGTCGGGTGATCCCTGCTGTCGTGCTCCACGGAAAATGGTGTCCGGGAGCACGCCCCCCTGCCCGCAGGCTCAGGCAGGGTTATAAATCCTTGCGGACATAAGGTTCAATATCCCCTTCCTGCCGTGTTTTCAGCAGTTTCAGTATCCAGGTATATTGTTCCGGATTCGGACGGACAAAAATCTCAACTTCTTCGTTCATCCGGCGCGCCAGCGTTTTATCATCGGCATCCATCAGATCATCCATCGGCGGGCGTACATAAATATCCAGCTGATGGGTTTTTCCGTTGTAGACAGGGAATAACGGGACGACCCGGGCACGGCAAACTTTCATCAGTCTGCCTATCGCGGGAAGAGTGGCTTTATAAGTCGCAAAAAAATCCACAAATTCACTGTGTTCCGCACCGTGATCCTGGTCCGGAAGATAGTATCCCCAGTATCCCTGACGTACTGAACTGATAAACGGCTTTATTCCGTCATTACGGGCATGCATCCGTCCGCCGTACACCCTGCGCAGACGGTTCCAGAGATAATCCATCAACTCGTTTTTCTGATTATGAAACATCGCGGCCATTTTCTGGCCTTCAGAGGCCAGCAGCATGGCCGGAATATCCACGCCCCAGCCATGCGGTACCAGAAAAATGACATTATGTTGCTCATCTTTCATCTGACGGATGATTTCACGACCGTGCCACACGACCCTTTTGCGGATAGTTTCCGGGTTTTTGATTGCCAGTTCGGCCATCAACACCATCGCCTGAGGGGCTGTCGCAAACATCCGGTCGATGACCTGCTCACGCTCCTGCTCAGGAAGTTCCGGCAGGCAGTACTGCAGGTTAATACGCGCCCGGCGACGGGCGCTTTTCGCTACCCTGCCGACCCATTTCCCCAGCGTGCCGAGCACAGGGTCGCGCACTTTCACCGGCAATAATGCCATGAGGGCTAAAGCGGCAATCGCCAGCCAGTTTCCCCAATAGACAGGTTTCAGAAATGCCGGTCTGAAAACCGGGATAAATTCTTTCGCGTTTTTCTTATCATTCTTCATGCACTGACCTCTGTTTTGACGGGCTTATGATAGTGCTGAAGGGATTATTTGCAATATTCATCTGCATAAATGAAAAAAGCCGGGTAAAAATACACCGGCTTTTCAGAAACTCACTCCGTCAGTTCAGGGTAAGACGCGACTGCCAGTCTTTAACCTGTGCCAGATAGGCTTTGCGGGATTGGCCGCTCAGACCTTCCATTTCCGGCAAACGCGCGGTCAGCGGGTTCACCGCCTGATTATTGATCCAGACCTCAAAATGCAGATGCGGACCGGTCGACCGTCCGGTATTGCCCGACAACGCAATACGATCCCCGCGTTTCACTTTCTGACCAGGTTTCACCAGCAGACGGCTAAGATGCATATAGCGGGTCATATACTGTCTGCCATGACGTAAGGCAATATAATTGCCGGCAGCTCCGCCGTTCTTAGCCACTATCACTTCACCGTCACCGACAGCCAGTACCGGTGTCCCTACCGGCAGGGCAAAATCAACCCCCCGATGCGGCGCGATACGCCCGGTAACAGGATTCACCCTGCGTGGATTGAACCCGGACGAGACACGATATTGTTTTACCGTCGGAAACCGCATAAAACCGCGGGCAAGCCCCGAGCCGGTACGATCGTAATATTTGCCATCATCGGCACGGAATGCATAGTAATCTTTACCTGCCGAACGCAGACGAACACCGAGTAACTGGCTCTGCATCGATTTCCCGTCCAGGTTTTCACGGGATAACAGAATACTGAACTTATCCCCGGCACGCAGCTTACGGAAATCCAGCTGCCATTGCAGTGCCTTGACCACCGCACTGGCTTCGGCCGGGCTTAGCCCCGCACTCTGTACACTGACACCGAAACTGCCCCGGACAGCGCCCTGCACGACAGTATCCTGCCAGACACCTTGCTGGACGGAAGGCGTCATGGTAAAGCCCCCACGACCATCCCGTACATAATTACGGGTTTCCCGGCGGGAAATTTCCCAGTCCAGAGACTGTAACTGACCGTCAGCATTCAGCGACCAGCTCAGGTTTTGACCAATATTCAGCGTTCGCAGGCCCTTATCACTGGCGACCAGCGCATTGACATCCTGCAGGTCAATACCATATTGATTAAGTACACTGCTGAGTGTATCACCCGATGAAACGGTATATTCACGGGTCGTCGGGACATCATTGTCCTCCGGGGTCTCCGGCGGAACATCCTCCTCCGGGACCGGAGTATTATGATCTATCGGCTCACTGGCCTCCGGTAACATGGTACGTAACCGGCCAGCATCGTTTTCGATATTACTGACAATTGTTTCTGCAGCATCACCCTGATCCTGGTGATAAAACGGCGGCCGCCAGACGGCGATAGCCAATGTCACCACGGTCAGCGACCCCAGAATAATACGATGGGGACGCGACAAATTATTAAATGCCAGGGCGACAGAGCGGGCAATCGGTTGCACTTATCTGATTTCCTTCTATGCTCCTTTCAGGCAGCTCTCATACTGGCCGGACAATTGTGACAGGAACCTGACGTAACTGTCTTGTGTCAGCCCGATACCCATACCCAGGGGATCCAGCGTGCCTTTGCGGACTGAGGTTCCTCTGGCTACCGCATCAATGACGGCTGGCCTGAATTGTGGCTCAGCAAAAACGCATACCGCTTTTTGCTCAACCAACTGTGTTCTTATTTCATGTAATCGCCGGGCTCCGGGCTGAATTTCCGGATTCACGGTAAAGTGCCCCAGCGGTGACAGGCCAAAGGTGTGTTCAAAATAACTGTACGCATCATGAAACACAAAATAGCCTTCCTGCGAAACCGGTAACAGGCGCTGACGGATTTGTATATCGGTCTGCGCGAGTTGTTCCCTGAATAATTTCAGATTCGCATCCAGTTTGTCTCTGCGATCCGGCATAAGTTCCGATAATTTATCGTGAATAGCCACTGCAGATGCCTCAGCAATCTGCGGAGACAGCCAGATATGCATATTATATTCACCGTGATGGTGATGACTATCAGAGTTCTCCCGGCCAGCCTCCCCGTCGTCATGCTCATGATGGTCGTGGTCGTGTTCTTCGTCTTCATCCCCTTTGATCAGGCGACTCTGCACGGACGGTAACGCCGTCAGTTGCAGATTATTGACTGCCGGCAGGGATGCCGCCACCGGGGTAATGAAACTCTCCATTTCCGGCCCCACCCAGACCACTAAGTCTGCATTTTTTATACGTTTTACGTCAGAAGGTCGCAGTGCATATTCATGCTCAGATGCCCCGTCCGGTAACACCACGTCAACCGGGGTCACCCCGTCAGCGATGGCCGCCGCAATAAAGCCCAGCGGACGGATTGAAGTGACTACTGCACTGTTGGCGATCGCCGGTAGAAATGAGCCGATTCCGGCAGCCAGCAGTACCGGTAAATATCGCCGCTTAAAATGTAACATTTTAATTCAATCCTTCGTAAAAACGTAATAATGTGTGATATTATAACATAATGTTTCTGTTGCAAACTGTAAATTCTATGTCTGCCTTAGTCGCACTGGATAATATCTCTGTGTCTTTCGGACCTCGTAATGTGCTCAGCCACATTTCATTGTCCATCGCTCCCGGACGAATACTGACCCTGCTGGGCCCTAATGGTGCAGGTAAATCGACACTGGTTCGTATTGTGCTCGGCTTACTCACACCGGATGAAGGCAGGGTAACCCGGAGTCCGGGGTTACGTATCGGTTACGTGCCACAAAAACTGCATATCGACCCGACATTACCGCTGAATGTCACCCGTTTTATGGCGCTATCGCCGGGCGTCAGCAAATCTGAAATAATGCCCGCGCTGGAACGTGTTCAGGCAGGCCATCTGGCCCGTTATCCGTTACAGAAACTTTCGGGGGGAGAAATGCAGCGGGTATTGCTGGCCCGTGCCCTGCTGGGCAATCCGCAGTTACTGGTACTGGATGAGCCGACTCAGGGCGTGGATGTGAATGGTCAGGTCGCACTCTATGACCTGATCAATCAGTTACGGCAACAGATGAACTGCGGTGTACTGATGGTTTCTCACGATCTCCACCTGGTGATGGCCAGAACCGACGACGTCCTTTGCCTGAATCATCACATTTGCTGTTCCGGCAAACCGGAGGTCGTTTCACAGCATCCTGAGTTTATTGCGATGTTCGGACCGCGTGGTGCGCAGGAACTGGCCATTTACCGGCATGACCATAATCACCGCCATGACCTTCGTGGCAGGATCGTGCTGAAAAAAGGGAAGAATAACTGATGCTGGAATTACTGCTTCCGGGCTGGGCAGGAGGCATGCTGCTGGCATTGGCCGCCGGCCCGCTCGGCTCTTTCGTTGTCTGGCGCAGGATGTCCTATTTCGGGGACACGCTCGCCCACGCCTCATTGCTGGGCGTCGCGTTTGGTTTACTACTGAATATTAATCCGTACTACGCGATTATCGCGATCACCCTGCTGCTGGCGCTGTTGCTGGTACTGCTGGAATACCGGCAGCACCTGGCTATCGACACTCTGCTGGGTATTATGGCGCACAGCTCACTTTCGCTGGGTCTGGTAGTCGTGAGCCTGATGTCGAATATCCGCGTCGATCTGATGGCCTATCTGTTTGGTGATTTACTGTCGGTAACTCCGCAGGATCTCTGGCTTATCGGTAGCGGTGTGGCGGTCGTGGTGGCTATCCTGCTCTGGCAATGGCGCTCGCTGCTGTCAATGACCCTCAGCCCGGAACTGGCTCAGGTGGACGGCATTAATTTACAACGTTGTCGCTTGCTGCTGATGCTGGTCACCGCACTGACTATCGGGGTGGCAATGAAGTTTGTCGGGGCCTTGATTATCACCTCATTACTGATCATTCCGGCAGCGACTGCCCGCCGGTTCGCCCGTTCCCCGGAACAAATGGCAGGTTATGCCGTACTTTGCGGGATGCTGTCGGTTACCGGGGGGATGGCATTTTCAGCAAGTTATGATACGCCTGCCGGCCCTTCGGTGGTGCTCTGTGCCGCCGCCCTCTTTGTGCTGAGTATGATGAAAAAAACGGCCAGCTAAAGCTGGCCTGCCGGCGTTTCTTCGCCGGTTATCAGGTTTCATCCCGCACAATATTAAAATGGCGATAAGCATGTTGTGTCGCCATTCTTCCCCGCGGCGTACGCTGAATAAACCCCTGCTGGATCAGATAAGGCTCAATCACATCTTCGATGGTTTCACGCTCTTCACCAATCGCTGCGGCCAGGTTATCCAGCCCGACCGGGCCGCCGGTAAATTTATCGATAATCGCCAGCAGTAACTTCCGGTCCATAAAATCGAACCCTTCGCTGTCAACATCCAGCATATCCAGTGCGCTGCCGGTGACGGTACCGCTCATCTCACCGCCGGCTTTCACTTCAGCATAATCCCGCACCCGGCGTAATAACCGGTTAGCAATACGCGGTGTTCCCCGCGCGCGGCGGGCAATTTCCAGGGCCCCTTCACTGCTCAGCGGTAATCCGAGGCAGGCCGCGCTGCGACTGACAATATGCTGCAGATCACTGACCTGATAAAATTCCAGACGCTGCACGATCCCGAAACGGTCACGTAACGGCGAAGTCAGTGAACCTGCCCGCGTGGTTGCACCAATCAGGGTAAACGGTGGCAGGTCAATCTTGATCGAACGTGCTGCCGGACCTTCACCGATCATAATATCCAGCTGATAGTCTTCCATGGCCGGATACAGCACCTCTTCCACCACCGGGGAAAGCCGATGGATCTCATCGATAAACAGCACATCGTGAGGTTCCAGGTTGGTCAGCATCGCTGCCAGGTCACCGGCTTTTTCTAATACCGGCCCGGAGGTCGTCCGCAGATTGACACCCATCTCATTGGCGACAATGTTGGCAAGCGTGGTTTTCCCAAGCCCGGGAGGTCCGAAAATCAGCAGGTGATCCAGTGCATCATTACGCATTTTGGCGGCCTGGATAAAAATTTCCATCTGCTCGCGAACCTGCGGCTGCCCGACATATTCTCCGAGTAATTTAGGCCGGATAGCACGATCCAGACTCTCTTCTTCGCTCTGAGGTGTCGCAGAGATCAGACGGTCAGCATCAATCATAACGATCCTTATATCGCAGCACGTAATGCTTCACGGATTAATGTTTCACAGTCAGCGCCCGGCTGACCCACTTTACTGATCATACGGCTGGCTTCCTGAGGTTTGTAGCCCAGCGCTACCAGTGCCGCCACCGCTTCTGACTCCGCATCGTTGTTATCCGCAGGTGCCGACGACGGTGCCGATAATTCAAACGGTGTTTCACCGGAGAACAGGTCCCCGTGCAGGCCTTTAAAGCGGTCTTTCATCTCCACGACCAGACGTTCAGCCGTTTTCTTACCGACCCCCGGAAGCTTGACCAGGGCACCAATTTCCTGATGCTCAACCGCCTGAACAAACTGTTGTGCCGACATACCGGAAAGGATAGCCAGAGCCAGTTTCGGTCCGACGCCGTTCACCTTGATCAGTTCCCGGAACAGGGTCCTCTCCTGCTTGCTGTTAAAGCCGAACAGCAGCTGTGCATCTTCACGTACCACAAAGTGGGTAAAGATAGCGGCTTCCTGATGCAATTCCGGCAATTCATAAAAACAGGTCATTGGCATATGGACTTCATAGCCGACACCATTGGCTTCAATCAGCACCAGTGGTGGCTGTTTTTCCAGAATAAGACCCCGCAGACGACCAATCACTGTGTATATCCTTTTATTATCTTCACTGAACAGGGTTATAACATAAAAAAGGCTGGATGAATATCCAGCCTTAATCACTGATAAGCGGCGTGCTTAGCGTAACCTTCCCCTCGCCATCAGCAGAGGATTATCGCTGACCCGCAGGCTGTTCTGACTGATATGGCAATGGGTGATGGCTATCGCCAGTGCATCGGCGGCATCGGCTTGCGGATTCGCAGGCAGTTTCAGCAGGTTACGGACCATATGCTGAACCTGAGATTTTTCCGCTGCACCGGTGCCGGTGACGGTTTGCTTCACCTGCCTGGCTGCATATTCAAATACCGGCAGCGCCAGATTGACCGCCGCCACGATAGCGGCACCCCGGGCCTGCCCCAGTTTGAGGGCTGAATCTGCATTCTTCGCCATAAATACCTGCTCTATGGCGAAGTAATCCGGGGAGAACTGCGTAATAATCTCGCTGACTCCCGCATAGATAAGCCGCAGTCTTTCCGGCAACTCAGTCGTATTGGTTCGGATGCAGCCACTGCCAAGATAAGTGAGTTGTCTGCCGGTCTGGCGGATAACCCCGTACCCGGTGATCCTCGACCCCGGATCGATACCCAGAATTATCGCCATACACTCTCTCGTCCAGTCAAACTGTCTGACCGGTTACAGCGTCGCCGCAACCTCATCAGAAATTTCACCATTATGGTAAACTTCCTGTACATCATCACAATCTTCCAGCATATCGATCAAACGCAGCAGTTTAGGCGCAGTCTCGGCATCCATATCCGCTTTGGTTGATGGGATCATAGTGACTTCAGCACTGTCTGCGGTCAGACCGGTAGCGTCCAGTGCATCACGGACTTTCCCGAGTTCTTCCCAGGCCGTGAATACATCAATAGCTCCGTCATCGTAGCTGACAACGTCTTCCGCACCGGCTTCGAGCGCCGCTTCCATCACCGTATCTTCGTCCTGGCCCGGAGCATAAGAGATAACCCCTTTCCGGCTGAACAAATAAGCGACAGAGCCGTCAGTGCCCAGGTTTCCGCCGGTTTTGGTAAAGGCGTGACGGACTTCAGAGACCGTGCGGTTACGGTTATCACTCAGACATTCCACCATAATCGCACTGCCACCCGGACCATAACCTTCATAAATAATGGTTTCCATGTTGGCGTTATCTTCACCACCGGCACCCCTGGCGATAGCACGATCCATGGTGTCACGGGTCATGTTGTTGGATAATGCTTTATCCATCGCCGCACGCAGACGCGGGTTAGAGGAAGCATCAGCCCCCCCCAGTTTGGCTGCGGTTACCAGCTCGCGGATAATCTTCGTGAAAATTTTACCACGTTTAGCATCCTGAGCCGCTTTACGGTGTTTGGTGTTAGCCCATTTACTATGTCCAGCCATATTAATTCTCTCACTATCTCGTTATTAGATAATCGGGTACAGCACGCTCTGCACAGCTACGGATAACAGGATCCGGCATCACTGCGGGTTCATAAGGGATCTTTCGATAGCCTCACGATTACTCCAGGATTTTGTCAGCGCGGCCGCCTGTTCCGCAGGTAACCACTGACAGGATAAATGTTCGGTCAATGTCACCGGCAACTCTGCCGGCAACGATAACAAAAACCAGTGTTCCTGATTATGAGTGACGCCTGGGGCATACCGGTGCCGGTAATGAGGGAAGATCTCAAAAGTAATCTCATGCTGGCAATCCACCAGCGTTACCCCTTCGGCCTCAATATCAAGGCCTGTCTCTTCCTGCACTTCCCGACGGGCCGCCTGCGCAGGACTCTCCCCCGGCTCCAGGCTGCCGGTCACCGACTGCCAGAAGGCGGCGTCATCCCGGCGCTGTAACATCAGCACCCTGCCGGTATCCTGCGCATAAATGACGACCAATACCGAGACCGGGTGCTTATAATTCGTCATCAGTGACCGGCCGGATCCGCAGGTTTCTTCTCTTTTTTCACTACCTGCAATGCCAGCTCTTCCAGAGCATCCGGATTCGCTTCGCCCGGAGCATCGGTCAGCAGGCAGGCTGCGGCGGTAGTTTTCGGGAAGGCGATAACATCACGGATGTTATCCGTCCCGGTCAGTAGCATTGCCAGTCGATCCAGACCGAACGCCAGACCGGCATGCGGTGGTGCACCGTACTTCAGCGCATCCAGCAGGAAGCCAAATTTCTCCTGCTGCTGTGCTTCATCAATGCCCAGCAACGTAAACACGGCCTGCTGCATGCTGCCGTCGTGGATACGGACCGAGCCGCCCCCGACTTCATAACCGTTGATGACCATGTCATAAGCATTCGCGATCGCTTCAGCCGGTGCGGCCATCAGCGCCTGTGGTGACAGATCACGCGGTGCAGTGAACGGATGGTGCATCGCTGCCAGGTGCCCTTCACCATCATCTTCGAACATCGGGAAGTCAACCACCCACAGCGGTGCCCAACGGGAAGTTTCAGTGATCTCCAGGTCACGTCCGGTTTTCAGACGCAGCGCACCCATGGCATCAGCCACTACACCGGCATTGTCTGCGCCAAAGAAGATCAAATCGCCGTCGGTCGCACCGGTACGTTGAAGAATAGCTTCGATGATTTCTGCGCTCAGGAACTTCGCCACCGGGCTCTGAATACCTTCCGGCAGTGCATCACGCTGGTTCACCTTCATCCAGGCCAGGCCTTTCGCCCCGTAGTTACCGACAAATTTTGTGTATTCATCAATCTGTTTACGGGTCAGTTGGGCACCGCCGGGAACACGTAATGCCGCCACACGACCTTTGGCATCATTGGCCGGCCCTGCAAAGACAGCAAACTCAACGCCTTTCACCAGGTCAGCCACATCCACCAGTTCCATCGGGTTACGTAAGTCAGGTTTATCAGAACCGTAACGACGCATCGCTTCTGCGTAGGTCATCTGCGGGAAACTTCCCAGATCGACGTTGAGAATTTCCTGCCACAGTTCACGGATCATACGTTCCATGATTTCACGAACCTGAGGTGCCGTCATAAACGAGGTTTCCACGTCTATCTGAGTGAACTCAGGCTGACGATCGGCCCGGAGGTCTTCATCACGGAAGCACTTCACTATCTGATAATAACGATCAAAACCGGAGATCATCAGCAATTGTTTAAACAGCTGAGGGGACTGCGGTAGCGCGTAGAACTCGCCTTTATGAACGCGGCTCGGCACCAGGTAATCACGTGCGCCTTCCGGTGTCGCTTTGGTCAGCATCGGGGTTTCAATGTCGAGAAACGCATTATCGTCCATAAAGCGACGCACAAAACTGCTGATACGGGCACGGGTTTTGAAACGCTGAGCCATTTCAGGACGACGCAGATCCAGGTAGCGATATTTCAGGCGTGCTTCTTCGGAATTGACGTGGTTTGAGTCCAGTGGCAGAGGTTCAGAACGGTTGATAATCGTCAGGCCGGTAGCCAGAACTTCCACTTCACCGGTTGCCATGTCCGTATTTTTATTACGCTCATCACGTGCACGTACCACTCCTTCCAGGGAGATGCAGAACTCGTTACGCAGTTCTGAAGCCAGTGAAAAGGCTTGTGCATAGTCAGGGTCGAAGAATACCTGAACGATACCCTCACGATCGCGCATATCGATAAAAATCAGGCTCCCCAGGTCACGGCGACGGTTTACCCAGCCGCAAAGAGTGACTTTCTGTCCTACATGGGACAGGTTGAGCTGTCCGCAATATTCTGTACGCATTACGCTATCCTTTTTTGACCTTGCCGCAGCGGTCTGAAAATGTGTCCGGAGTGTTTGCCGGCAAAGCAGGCCGGCTACAAAATGGGGCGTATTATACTGGAAAATCTGCCCGAGGATAAGTACAGGCGCGTGAAAGCGGTTGTTTCCTCGCCATTCAGTCGCAGCACGTTTCGTTCCCGGCAGGATCCGGGCTATTCTTCCGCGACATTATCCCTGGTCAGTCACCTCAGAAGGACACCCCGTGAGTCTGCGCATCGGATTACCTCAGTGGCAACACCCGAACTGGAAACGGGCAGGCCTGCATACTCTGGAAGAGTATGCCCGGCATTTTAATTGTGTGGAAGGGAATACCACGCTTTATGCGCTACCAGAGTCAGAAACAGTTCTGCGCTGGAAAGCCATGACGGATGAGGCATTCCGTTTTTGCTTTAAGTTTCCGGCCTCCGTCAGTCACAACGCACAATTACGCCACTGTGACGATTTGCTCAGCGAATTTTTACGCCGTATGGACCCGCTTAGCGAGCGCATTGCTCAATACTGGTTACAATTACCGGCCCGCTTTTCTCCCGCACAGTTACCGGATTTGTGGCAGTTTCTGTCTGCCCTGCCCGACACGTTTAACTACGGGGTGGAAGTCCGTCACCCGGAATTTTTTGCGCGGGGGGAAGCAGAACGGGCCCTGAACCGGGGACTGGCTGATCGCGGTATTAATCGCGTGATCCTCGACAGCCGGGCGGTACATGCATCCCCTTCCCGAACGGCTGCCGCGCTGGATGCCAAAGCCAAAAAGCCCAAAGTGCCGGTACATGCCGTACGCACTGCCGACGCACCGATGATCCGCTTTATCGGCAGTGATGATGTTAATGATTCCTCAGCCCTGTTTTCTGACTGGTCCGCCCGGTTAGAGGAATGGCAGACAGCCCACTCACCGTTGCTGTTTATCCATACACCGGAGATGGGTGACGTGTTCCCGTTACTGCACCGTTTATGGCCGCAGATCCAGCCTTACAGTGACGGATTACCGTCCCTTCCCGAATGGCCGGATCAGGCGAGCCTGTTCTGAGAACAGCGCGGAGAGCGGAACAGATAAAGCGACTTTTTCATGTACTGCGGCCTGAATGGGGGCTGAGATGCGTGAAAAGTCACGCTGATGGGTGCAGGCTGCGCCAGTTTCTGCGAGAATAGGCGTTTTCTGGACCTTGCGGATAGTGTGATGTCTGACCGTGATACCCTTTTTTCAGCACCCATTGAACGATTAGGTGACTGGACTTTTGATGAACGGGTTGCCGAAGTCTTCCCGGATATGATCCAGCGCTCAGTGCCCGGATACTCAAATATTATTTCCATGATAGGGATGCTGGCCGAACGTTTTGTCCGGCCGGATAGCCGTGTCTATGACCTTGGCTGTTCGCTGGGGGCTGCTACCCTCTCCGTACGCCGCAATATCCGCCATCCCGGTTGTGAAATTATCGCCATTGATAATTCACCGGCAATGGTGGAACGTTGCCGTCGCCATATCGATGCCTTCAGGGCAGAGACACCGGTACAGGTGATTGAAGACGATATTCGTTCTGTCGATATCAGTAATGCATCGCTGGTCGTGCTGAATTTCACGCTGCAGTTTCTTGACCCGGCAGAGCGTCTGCAACTGCTGGAGAAAATCTATCAGGGGCTGAATCCCGGCGGTGCGCTGGTGTTATCAGAAAAATTCAGCTTTGATGATGAGAAGACCGGTGAACTGTTATTCGAAATGCACCATGATTTTAAACGTGCCAACGGTTACAGCGAGCTGGAAATCAGTCAGAAACGCAGCATGCTGGAAAATGTCATGCTGACAGACAGCGTCAGTACGCATAAATCACGACTGGCGCAGGCCGGATTCCGTCATGCGGAACTGTGGTTTCAGTGTTTTAATTTTGGTTCACTTGTGGCTTTAAAATGATTGATTTCGGACGTTTTTATCAGCAAATTGCGACGGGGCCTCTCGCCCCCTGGCTGGAAGTGTTGCCGGCTCAGTTGAGTCAGTGGCAGCGTGAGAGTTTACATGGCCATTTCCGTCACTGGAAGAAGACCATTGACCACTTACCGTTGCTGACACCGCAACGCCTTGACCTGGTCAACGGCGTCACCGCGGACAGCGATGATTTGACCCCGCGCCAGCGCCAGGGGATTGAGACATTACTGCGCCAGCTGATGCCCTGGCGCAAGGGTCCCTTTTCACTTTACGGCACCGATATTGATACAGAGTGGCGTTCAGACTGGAAATGGGATCGGGTATTACCGCATATTTCCCCGCTGGAAGGACGAACGATTCTGGATGTCGGTTGCGGCAGCGGCTATCACATGTGGCGAATGCTGGGTGCCGGGGCTTCCATGGTGGTCGGTATCGACCCGATGCAGCTGTTTTTATGCCAGTTTGAAGCGGTCCGTAAACTGCTGGGCGATGACCCGCGGGCGCATCTGTTACCGGTAGGTATCGAACAGTTACCGGAACTGAATGCGTTTGATACCGTTTTCTCGATGGGCGTCCTTTACCACCGCCGTTCCCCCCTGGAGCATCTGTGGCAACTGAAGAGTCAGTTGGTCAGCGGCGGCGAACTGGTACTGGAAACGCTGGTGATCGAAGGTGATGAAAACGCGGTACTGGTACCGGGAGAGCGTTATGCGCAGATGCGAAATGTCTATTTCCTGCCTTCCGCTGCAGCACTGAAAAACTGGCTGGAAAAATGTGGCTTTGCGGATGTCCGTATTGCCGACCATGCACTGACCTCAACCAGTGAACAGCGCCGGACCGGATGGATGACCAGCGATTCACTGGCAGAGTTCCTCGACCCGGAAAATCCGCAACTGACCGTTGAGGGTTATCCTGCACCGTTACGTGCTGTACTGATTGCACGTAAACCCTGATGCTGCTAACGGGGCCAGTCTGCTGGCTCCGTTCAGCTCAGCGTCCGGGCAGCCTCTTCCCGCGAAATACCTTGCAGTGAAGCGGACCGTGAGTCTGCTCTGCTGAAGACTCTCTGCGACAAACGTCTCCGGACGACCATGACCCGCTTGTGCGTTTTTTCTGCACGGTATCTCTGTGTGTCTCCGACCCATTATTCATCCTGCACCACCGAAAAAGTGACAGCGTCACTAATCAGCCCGCAAAAAGCTGCGCTACTGCAGCATACTCTTCATCGCCGCCACCATTTCTTCATCCACCACATAACGGGTAAATTCATCGGCAGACCCCAGGGCACTCATACGCACCCCCGCTTTGCGATAATGCATCGGTGAACTGACCGGTTTACCGGCCGAGCTGTGGACTTCAGTCAGTCCGGCAGCCACAAATCGCTGCAGGTTACTGAGCCTGACACCGGCTCCGGCCATAATTACCGGCCCGCCCCTGGTCTGACTCAGTTGGTTTAGTTCGGTTAACAGCACCAGTCCGTTTTCGGCACATTCCTGTTGTCCCGAAGTCAGAATGCGGTCTGCACCGAGGTCGGCCAACTCTTCCAGCGCACGGTAAGGGTTATGACAGAGATCAAAAGCCCGGTGAAAAGTGACCGATATGCCTTCGCAAAGATGCATAACTTCTTTCATACGTGGCAGGTCGATATGCGCTCCGGCATCGAGTATGCCAATCACGAGCCCCGGGAACCCCATTTCACGGACCCGTGCAATATCAGATTTCATCACCCGGAACTCTGACTCGCTGTAACAAAAATCGCCCCCTCGCGGACGGATGATAGGATGCACCGGAACGGTCACCTGCGAGATGACTTCCTTCAGAAGACCAAAGGAGGGGGTGAGACCGCCTTCCGACGGGGCAGCACATAACTCGATGCGATCAGCGCCCGCCTTCTCAGCATTAAGGGCACACTCCGCACCGTAGCAACAGATTTCCAGCATAGCCATGACATTCTCCTTATAAAAGTTCGGGCAGGTTGTTACAGTGTGATATTGGTGCGATAAACGACCGTGCGTCGTCCTGTAAACGGGAGGGGTAATAATGACATTCAATTTCAGAGAAAGGGTCGACCGGGTTCACAGTGATAGCGTTAAGTGGGCGAAATATGCCGGAAAAGATATTCTCCCCATGTGGATTGCTGACAGTGATTACCGCACGGCACCTTGTGTCATTGAGGCCTTACAGCAGCGCGTGGCTCACGGTATTTTCGGGTATCCGGTCGCACCGGAAAAACTGGCAGAGGCTTGCATGGCCTGGCTTGCCCGCCATCACCAGTGGCACGTGCCACGGGAATGGCTGGTGTTTCTGCCCGGGACACAATGCGCCATTGAAATTATTCTTCGCTACCTGAGCCGTCCCGATCAGGCCTCACTTACGACCTCCCTGCACTACCCGCCTTTCAGTCAGTTTGCACAGCGCCTTCAGCGGCGGCAATCGCTGATGCCGGTACGGAAAAGTGATCAGCACTGGCAAATGCCGCTGTCACTCACGGATGAAAAGCTGCAGGGGGACGAGAAATGGCTGTTTCTCTGTAATCCTCATAATCCCGCCGGCTATGTCTATCCGCGGGAAGAACTGCTTCAGCTCCAGCAGTTTGCCCGCCGTCACAACCTGCTGGTCTGCAGTGATGAAGTCCATGCGGATCTGGTGCTGACGGCGGGTAAACGGCACCAGCCATTTGCTGCACTGAATGAAGATGCCGCCCAACGATCCGTGACTCTGTTTTCCCCGGCCAAAGCCTTTAATACTGCCGGACTGGGGCTTTCGGTTGCCATCATTGCCGACCCGCACTTACGTGACCGCTTCGTACAGGCCACTGAAGGGCTGCTACCGCCTCCGTCAGTGACGGGGATTATCGCGTCCGAAGCCGCCTGGGAACACGGCGATAACTGGCTCCAGGCTCAGAAGGATTTTTTGCGTAATAATCGTGATCGACTGGCTGATGCTGTCGGGCAAATCCCCGGCCTGAGCATGATCACCCCGCAGGCCACCAGCCTGGCCTGGATTGATGCCAGCGGACTTGGGGTGGATAATCCCGCACTCTGGTTTGAACAGCACGGGCTTGGGTTCAGCGCGGGCGCCCCCTTTGGTGACCCGCACTCCGTGCGGATGAACTATGCCTGTGCCCCGCAAACGCTGGATCTGGCTATCGGGCGGCTTGCGCACGCTGCCAGAGAAGCGACCGCTTAAATTATTTCGCCTGTTCGCTGGCGACTACCGCTTCCAGGGTATGCGGATGAAATTTAATGGTCGTTTTACCGTCCGTCACCGCCAGTGTCGGATTAGGCAGTATATCCTGGTCCCCTGCCGGACGACTGGTTTTAAACGAAATTCCGGGTGCTGTCAGCCCGTGGTCGGCAATCAATGCCATAGCCCGTTGCCCGAGCGTGTCAGGATCCCCGGGCAATACCACCTCAATATGTTCCCAGCCTTCATGAGGATAACGCTTGCTGCCAGGCCAGGGTAATTCCACCACCCGTATCTGCCAGCCCAGTAAGCTTATCGGCTGATGCAGGCGGAACAGACAAATCGGCCGCTGATTAATTTCAGCCTGTGAGAACATCTCCCCCAGTTGTGACAGTCCTTCAGCCCAACGTTCTGCTGTCGTGTTCTGATGGCAACGCACAGAAATATGGTCAGGCTGTAACTCTGCGAGGGGTAATCCCAGACGCTCCGCAAGCGCGCTCAGGTCACCAGAGAAACGGGATAAATCTGCCGCCAGGTCGGGCAGGTAGCGGGAAAAAGTTGCGTTATCAGTCATAGTCATTTATCAGGATAAGGTCCGGGGCGCTATTTTTGCGGCTTGCCAGACGTAAGTAAAGTCACGTGATAAAAATAACATCTTCACGGCCATAGGCCGGCCGGCACTACCGGGAAGGTAGCACCGATCCGACTACTGACGTCACCCGCGGTTTCACGTATACTGCTGTGCTAAATTTCGATTAATACCCGTTTGCGCTTTTTTACATGCGTACGCCTGACAGCCTGTCGTTGTCAGGTCAGGGGTTTAACAGCTTATGAAGGTAATTCGGTGAATATTCAGGCTCTTCTTTCAGAAAAAGTCAGTCAGGCAATGATCGCAGCAGGTGCGCCTGCTGACTGTGAACCGCAGGTCCGCCAGTCTGCCAAACCACAGTTCGGTGATTATCAGGCCAACGGCATTATGGCTATTGCTAAAAAACTGGGTCAGGCTCCGCGACAATTCGCAGAGCAGGTTCTCACCCATCTGGATCTGAAAGGTATCGCCGGAAAAACTGAAATCGCCGGTCCGGGCTTTATTAATATCTTCCTGGAACCCGCGTTCCTGGCGGAACAGGCTGAGCTGGCGCTGAGCCACGATAAACTGAATATTTCTCCGGTGACGGCGCAACGTATCGTTATCGACTATTCCGCGCCGAATGTCGCCAAAGAGATGCATGTCGGCCATTTACGTTCAACCATTATCGGGGATGCTTCAGTTCGCACACTGGAGTTCCTGGGACATGACGTGATCCGTGCCAACCATATCGGTGACTGGGGAACCCAGTTCGGTATGCTGATTGCCTTCCTGGAAAAGAAACAGCAGGAACAGGACACCGAAATCGCGCTTGCCGACCTGGAAGCGTTTTATCGCGAAGCCAAGCAGCTTTACGATCAGGATGAAGCCTTTGCCGAACGTGCCCGGGGTTATGTCGTTAAACTGCAAGGTGGCGACGAATACTGTGCACAGATGTGGAAAAAGCTGGTGGATATCACCATGGCTCAGAACCAGCACAACTATGACCGCCTTAACGTCAGCCTGACCCGCGATAATGTGATGGGTGAAAGCCTGTACAACCCGATGCTACCGGGGATTGTTGCCGACCTGGAAGCGAAAGGTCTGGCCGTGGAAAGTGAAGGTGCTGTCGTCGTTTTCCTGGATGAATATAAAAATAAAGAAGGCGAACCTATGGGAGTGATCATCCGTAAAAAAGATGGTGGCTACCTGTACACCACTACGGATATCGCCTGTGCCAAATACCGTTATGAAACCCTGAAAGCCGATCGCGTGCTTTACTACATTGACTCCCGCCAGCACCAGCACCTGATGCAGGCATGGACCATTGTCCGTAAAGCCGGTTATGTGCCGGAAAGTATCCCGCTGGAACATCATATGTTCGGAATGATGCTGGGGAAAGACGGGCGTCCTTTCAAAACCCGTGCCGGTGGTACCATTAAACTGGCCGACCTGCTGGATGAAGCCCACGATCGCGCCCTGACGCTGGTCAGAAGCAAAAACCCTGAGATGGCCGAAGATGAACTGCAGAACCTGGCAGAAGTCATTGGTATCGGCGCAGTGAAATATGCCGACCTGTCAAAAAACCGTACCACTGATTACATTTTTGACTGGGACAATATGCTGGCCTTTGAAGGAAACACCGCTCCTTACCTGCTGTATGCCTACACACGTGTGCTGTCCGTGTTCCGTAAGGCCGGCGCTGATGTCCATGCCGCAGAGGGTGAGATCATTCTGACTGAAAGCCGTGAAGCGGCCCTGGCAACCCGTCTGTTACAGTTTGAAGAAACACTGCTGCAGGTGGCCCGTGAAGGTACTCCGCATGTGATGTGCTCTTACCTGTATGATCTGGCTGGCCTGTTTTCCGGGTTTTATGAACATTGCCCTATTCTGGCTGCTGCCGACGAGAAAACCCGTCAGAGCCGCCTGAAGCTGGCGAGCCTGACCGCGAAGACGCTGAAGTGTGGTCTGGATACCCTGGGTATCAGGACAGTTGACCGGATGTAACTGTCCCCGTCGCCCCGGCATCTGTCGGGGCCGACCCGTGACCGGCTGACACTCACTGACCTTCATTCTTACACTTAGCCCCTGTCCTGTGGTTCACCGGTCAGACGGCCCACTGAACGTAAGTCCTGCAGGAAAGTATCCCGCCAGCGATCTATTGTCTGATGCGTCAGTACCGCCATCATCTGCTGATAACGTTCAATGCGTTCGCTGAGGGGCATCGTGATCGCCTGGTCGATGGCTGCAGCAACTTCCCCGCGATCATACGGATTCACTATCAGTGCTGACGTCAGTTCGCAGGCGGCGCCGGCAAAACGTGACAAGATCAACACCCCGGGGTTTTCAGGATCCTGCGCGGCAACATACTCTTTAGCGACCAGGTTCATCCCATCCCTCAGTGGCGTGATCAGCGCAATATCCGTCAGGCGGAATATTTTCATCAGCAAGCGTCTGTCAAAGTGCTGATTAAGATAATAGAGCGGCGTCCAGCTGAGCGTACCGTATTTACCGTTAATCCGTCCGGCTTCGGTTTCCAGCTGATGGCGGATTTTCTGATAAGCCTGCACTTCTCCCCTGGAAGTCGGTGCTATCTGGGTATAACGGATATGTCCCCGGTGGCGCGGATGGTGCTCCAGCAAGGCTTCATACGCCAGAAATCGCTCCGGCAAGCCCTTGGAGTAATCCAGTCGCTCGCAGGCAATAATATTCTTTGCATCCCCCAACTCTTCGCGGATGGCCACCATTTTCGGCGGTAACGGCCCGGCAGCTATTTGCCGGATACTTTCAGGTTCAATGCCGATCGGGTAATGATCGACACTGAATGTACGCCCGAATGCCTGATAGCGGCCCTCTTCCGTCTTAGTAAGCCCGGTGGCCTGATCCAGGCTGCTGAGAAACGCCTGTTTATCATTTTTCGTCTGAAACCCTAGCAGATCATAGCTGCAGAGCATTTCAAGGAGCGTTTTGTGGTCCGGCAACGCATTAAAAACCTCCGGGGCCGGAAAAGGAATATGCAGGAAAAAACCGACAGGCGGATTTTTTCCTGCCTTACGTAATTCTGCGGCAAACGGCAGCAAATGATAATCGTGCGCCCAGACGATATCGCCTTCACTGAGTAAGGGGGCAAGTCTGGCAGCCAGTAACTGATTTACGCGGCAATACCCCTCCCAGGCTGTGCGCTGGTAGTCCACCAGATCTAACCGGTAATGGAACGCGGGCCAGATCACCGTATTAGAGTACTGGCTATAATACAGATCATAATCATTCTGATTAAGGCTGAATGAAGCATAGTTGATACCGTCATGAGACGTTTTTGATACCGGTTCTTCTTCTCCGGAAATTTCCGCTATTTCACCATTCCAGCCAAACCATAATCCCCCGTTCTTTTTTAATGCATCCAGAATGCCCACGGCCAGCCCGCCTGCACTGCTTTTTCCGTTCACCGGCAAAGCTATCCGGTTAGACACTACAACTAATTGACCCATCCTGAAGATTCCTTGTTAGTGAGGATTATCGGTACCGGGTAACACCGGCATGCTGAGCGTATGTCCAATGGCAGTCATTACGCTGATTTTCAACGGAGTATTGACCAGGATCCTGCCATTTTAACGACGTTATGCCGCAGGCGACCGGAGATAGTGGCCAACGCACCCGGAGGTATGCCGGTGAGGCAGGCAACGAGGGTCCCGGGCATATTATTCAGGTTTCGGGGCCCGGTCAGATCCCGGTGGCAGAGAGGCGGAGTGAGTCTTGCAGCACGCCTTTCAGTTTTACTGAGTTCAGATATTTTCACCCACGCTTAACTTTTGTTACTTTATTGTTAATAATAGACTGCTTTGGGTAATTTATCCTGCCACGGAGGTCGGTTCTTTCCACAGCGTGGCCGCATGACGAATATTTTCCGGCGGTCTCCTCCGGCGACAGGTATGACTCAATGTGCAGGTTTTCTGATGGAAAATCGTTCAGATCATCCCGGGAGCCTGCTCCGCCTTCGGCATTTAATGACAGGCCGGGTTGAAAAATGGGTTATTGAGCGCATCTGATATACTCATAAGCACAATGAAGCAGTACACAAGAGAGAACTTATTATGACTATTGAATATGCAGTAATTGCCGGGGGCTGCTTCTGGTGTACCGAAGCGGTATTTAAAAGCATTAAGGGTGTGGTATCGG
>ERZ794936.10-NODE-10-length-199788-cov-32.987889_pt1 | contig 199788 bp, 112 predicted proteins | sample MGYA00511083_ERZ794936 | MGnify/ENA primary metagenome ERZ794936 (study PRJEB30137, sample SAMN04331409) | food metagenome | isolation source: Y2 must sample point D1 replicate A | place: Australia: South Australia | collected 2014 ... | reverse complement strand
AAAAAATAAAAAAAAAAAAAAAAAAAAAAAAAAAAAAAAAAGAAAAAAAAGAAAGAAAAAAAGTGCAAAGCAAAAAGAAAAAAAGAAAAGACGCGAACAATAAGGTGGAAAAAAAAAAAAGAAAAACACAAAAACACCAAAGCTTTAAGAATCAATGACTCAGATGATTATTTCGATGTCTATTCTAAAGTGAAAAATTATTCAACTGGTTGGCATGTTTTTGTGTTTTTAAACAAAGGTATATATATATATATGTATGTATAAATCACGGTTTTAAAAAATTCTTACAGGATTCCTATCTTTGAATCTAATTTAAATAATTCTAGTAAGTTAGGTCTTTGTGTTAAGTTTTATACCGTCCTCTGTGAAAAAGAAAAAACCCCTCCCCAAAAGATTAAGCGCAAAAATGTTCAAAAACACCTTTGTCAAACTAGCCCAACAGGTGAGTGGGAGAGCAGGGAAGAGTATTCCTCCTGTCAAGCTTGCCTACAAAAACATGTTGAAAGACCCATCCACAAAATACAAACCGGCAGAAACAGTAAACTTGCCAAACAGACAATGGCCAAATAAAACCATCACCAAGGCCCCAAGATGGTTGACCACCGATCTTAGAGACGGGAACCAGTCTTTGCCAGATCCAATGACTGTGGAACAGAAAAAAGAGTACTTCCACAAGTTGGTGGAGATCGGGTTCAAAGAAATCGAAGTTGCCTTTCCATCTGCTTCGCAAACCGATTTCGATTTCACAAGATACGCTGTTGAACATGCTCCAGATGATGTCGGGATCCAAGCTTTGGTTCAATCCAGAGAACATTTGATCAAAAGAACTGTTGAATCTCTAACCGGTGCTAAAAAAGCCACTGTTCACACCTATTTGGCCACTTCAGACGTTTTTAGAGACGTTGTTTTTAACATGTCTCAAGAAGAAGCTATTGCCAAAGCCGTTGAAGCTACTAAATTGGTGAGAAAATTGACCAAAGACGATCCAAACCAACAAATGACCCAATGGTCTTACGAATTTTCTCCTGAATGTTTCAGTGACACTCCTGTTGAATTTGCCGTGGAAATCTGTGAAGCTGTTAAAAAAGCGTGGGAACCAACTGAAGAAAACCCAATCATTTTCAACTTGCCAGCCACTATTGAAGTTTCCACACCAAATGTTTATGCCGATAAAATCGAATACTTTTCCACTCATATCTCTGAAAGAAACAAAGTCTGTATTTCCACCCATTGTCACAACGACAGAGGCTGTGGTGTTGCTGCTACCGAACTAGGTATGATGGCCGGTGCTGACAGAGTTGAAGGATGTGTTTTCGGGAACGGTGAAAGAACTGGTAATGTTGATTTGATCACTCTTGCTTTGAACATGTACACCCAAGGTGTTTCTCCACAATTGGATATTTCTGATATCAATAGTATTATCCAAGTTTCTGAAAAATGTAACAAAGTTCCAATCCACCCAAGAGCTCCATACGGCGGGGACTTGGTTGTTTGTGCCTTTTCCGGATCTCACCAAGATGCCATCAAAAAGGGGTTCACCATTCAAGACCAAAGAAAGAAGGACAACCACCCATTGGGTTCTCAATGGAGAATTCCATACTTGCCATTGGATCCAAAAGATATCGGAAGAGATTACGAAGCCGTTATTAGAGTCAACTCCCAATCCGGTAAAGGTGGTGCTGCTTGGGTTGTTTTGAAATCTTTAGGTTTGGATCTACCAAGAAACATGCAAATTGAATTTTCTACCAAAGTTCAAAACAAAGCCGACTCTCTAGGCAGAGAATTGCACTCTAAAGAAATCACTGAATTGTTTAGACAAACCTACAACTTCACTGCCACCAGTGCTGCCATGGACCCAATCAGATTGTTAGATTACAGCATCAACAAGGAGTCTCAAGAAAAAAGAAACATCACCGCTCAAATCGAAGTCAATGGCAAAGTTATTGATATCAAAGGAACTGGTAACGGTCCATTGTCCTGTTTCATCAACGCTTTGTCCAAATACTTGAATGTTGAATTGGAAATCTCGACTTACAGCGAACATGCCATTGGTTCCGGTAAAAGCGCACAAGCCGCCTCCTATATCCATCTAGGTTTCAGAAGAGATTCTGACAACGAAAAAATCTATAGATGGGGGGTTGCCGTTGCTGAAGATGTCAGTGATGCCTCTTTGAACTCCATTTTGACCACTGTCAACAACTCTTTGCAAAAACAAGAACTGGTTCTACCTGTTTCCAACAAAGCTGCTGCTGCTGCTGCTGCTGCTGCAAACTGATCTTTTATAGATAAAACCGATTTGCCATTACTAATGTATTTATTTGAGATATTTGAATAGAAGCACTACAATGTGTTTTTAATAGTTTTTTTTTTTTATTTTTGATAAGCAATTTTTTACTAAGCTGCTTTGGTCACCTTATCTATTATCATTGATGATACTACTAACTTATATAGAGCTTACTAAATTTAATAACGTACGACTATTTGACCGTCTTGAACTGATACTCGTGTCTTGCAGGTTTTGTTTTTTAACCAAGACATACATCAAAAATTTTGAAATATCAAAGCATAAACAATAGTTCAGATCAAGGCACTTTGGTAGCTAGTTAACGGTGCCTTGAGTTTTTTTAAATCAAAAGTTCCCCTGGCCCAATTGATACAACTGTATTTTAGTGTTTTGTTTACTTTTGGTACTTAGATTTATACTACCATGTTGGTAAAGCCCATCCCCATGAAGCTCAAAATCACAAGTAAGCAATATAATCGTAAAAATAATAACAAAATGGCATGTGACCTATTATAAGCTAAGTCGATTGTTTCAACAGCTGAAAAAAAAAAAAAAAAAAAAAAAAAAAAAAAAAAAAAAAAAAAAAAAAGCACACACACGGAGATCAATCTTTAGTGGGGGCGGATGCGAAAGCAGTTTGCAAACAAAAAGTGTATACTCGAGTTTTTTTTTTTTTTTTTAGTTAAGTGGTGTACTTGTGGTTTGAGGCTAAAGTGAAATATAGGCTATAAGAGTTTAAGTATCTGATCTAGTTGCAATTGCTGGAAGATATTGTAGTTACACATTGTAACATCTTGACGTAGCTGCTAGATTAAAACTTCTAAAGGAGACTGAAACCACTGAAGAACTTAACTGTGTTACGCCTTTACAAGTATTCAACAAAAATAAGACAAGATGGAAATTTATGTGCAACAGCATCCGGATCACAGAAAGATTGCCTTGTGCTCCTCCACACACGCTTTGATCTTTCAGGCTCTAAATGCTGACGGTTCGAATGGACGTTCTCGGTCTGATGGCCCATCCTGTTCCATGGAATTGAAACCAAAAGACGCCGTCACATCAAACAGGATCCAAGAGCAAAATGGAACACCGAGCAGCAGCGCGACTGGCCAACAGAACGACTCTTCAAAGTTCTTCCAAAGATTGACTTTCAAAGATATACACGGGTTTATTGGTCTTATTGAAGTGGAAAAGCTGATTTTCATCGTGTGCATTACAGGGACAACTAAAGTTGCCAGTCCTGTTCCCGGTGAAACAGTGAATAAGATTTTTTCTGTGGAGTTCTTTTGTTTGAATGATTCAAGATGGGATTTTATTGAGATCGATAGTAGTGGGTATCCAATTCTTGATGAGCATGATCAATTGAATGAGAAGAATGGGAATTATGGTGATGCGGATTGGAACTCGCAGACCATGGGAAACATTAACGAAAACTACAGTTACAATCCATCTAGAAATGGCAATTCAAGATACGACTCTTCACGCTCAAGATCCTCACCACCAGAGCAAAACATGCATCCTCTAATGGGGAAGCATCCGGCCAATGACTTGAAAAAATTGTTGAGCAACGGTTCCTTTTATTACAGTAGTGATTTTGATCTGACTTCTTCACTACAAAAAAGAGGAGGTTTGAGCAACAAGCACTCGTTATCCTTGGACCAGTTTCAAGAAGAATACATGTGGAACTCGTTCTTGATGCAAGAAATGGTTAGTTATAGAGATAGATTGAACGATGAAGATAAGCAAATTTTAGACGAGCAAGGGTTTTTGACCACCGTCATCAGAGGTTTTGCGGAAACGTTTGTTTCATACATTAATGAGTTGAAGTGTAGTCTTACTGTCATTTCAAAACAAAGTTGGAAAAGGGCAGGAACAAGATACAATGCAAGAGGTATGGACGACGAGGGAAATGTGGCAAATTTTGTGGAAACAGAGTTTGTCATGTACTCGAAGGAATACTGTTATGCGTTTGTAGAAGTCAGAGGGTCCGTTCCGGTTTTTTGGGAACAAGACACTTCGCTTTTGAACCCAAGAGTCTCGGTCACAAGATCCGTAGAAGCTACACAAGCAACTTTCGATACCCATTTTGAAAGACTCTACTCAAAGTATGGACCGATCAACATTGTCAATCTTTTATCAAAGAAATCGTCTGAAATAGAATTGACAAGACGGTACAGAGCTCAGTACGAGCACTCCAAGGTGAAAAATGAGATAACCATGACGGAATTTGATTTCCACAAAGAAACCGCTAGTGAGGGGTTTGCCGCCTCGATCAAAATCAAACCTTTGATTGAAAATTTTCTTTTGAACAGCGGATATTACTCGTACGACGTGGTGGCTAAAAAAACAATGTGCGAACAGTATGGGGTGTTTAGAGTAAATTGTTTAGATTGTTTGGACAGAACAAATTTGATCCAACAATTTATTTCAAATTTGGCTTTCAAACTGTTTTTAAAAGATTTCAACTTGATGAAAGGGATGAGAGCATCCATGTTCAACGATGACACTGAAGTTTTCGTGAAACACAATTCTTTGTGGGCTGATAACGGGGATCAGATCTCTCAAATTTACACTGGGACAAATGCTTTAAAGTCTTCCTTTTCTAGAAAGGGGAAGATGTCTTTTGCAGGTGCACTATCTGATGCGACAAAATCTGTTTCGAGAATATACATCAACAATTTCATGGACAAAGATAAACAAAACAACATTGACAAGCTTTTGGGGAAACTTCCCGATCAAATCGCTGTGCAATTGTACGACCCAATGATGGATTACGTTTCTGCAAAAATGAAGCTCACATTAGAGCAGTATTCGAGTTCCGAGCTGATAAACATTTTTATTGGAACATACAACGTCAACGGCATCACTCGTAAGGCTGATTTAACAAAATGGTTGTTTCCAATTGGGGACAAATTTAAACCTGATATTGTTGTCCTTGGTTTGCAAGAGGTTATCGAGTTAACTGCGGGCTCAATTTTGAACGCGGACTACACAAAGTCATCGTTGTGGGAGAAAATGGTAAACGATTGTTTGAACCAATTTGGCGAAAATGATAAATACTTGATGCTTAGAACAGAACAAATGACTTCTTTGCTTGTATTGTTTTTTGTTAGAGCCGACAAAATTGATAATGTGAAACAAGTCGAAGGTGGATCAAAGAAAACCGGATTTGGTGGTATAACCGGTAACAAAGGTGCAGTTGCCATCAGATTCAATTACGGGGAAACTTCGTTTTGTTTCCTAAATTCTCATTTGGCTGCAGGTGCTACTGCATTAGAAGAGCGTAAGTTGGATTACGAAAACATTATCAAAGGCATAAAATTCAACAGAGGGAGAACGGTTTCTATACACGACAACATTTTTTGGTTAGGTGATTTGAATTACAGAATTGAATTGGACAACTTGGAAGTTAGAAAAATGCTGAGTGACCCAACCTCAAACAACATTCAAAGACTATTAGAAAACGATCAGTTGAACAAGGAAACAAGAATCGGGCGTGTTTTTGATGGTTTTAAAGAACCAAGTATCAAATTCTTACCTACATACAAATATGACTTGGGAACAAACATGTATGATACTTCTGAAAAGGCGAGAACTCCTTCTTGGACAGATAGAATTTTATACAAGGGAAACGACATCAGACCACTTTCGTACTCAGATGTACCATTGACGTTCAGTGATCACAAACCAGTTTATGCTGCTTATCGTGCAAAAGTTGAATTTGTTGATCCAGCAAAAAAAGAGCTATTCATCGTAAATTTTCAAAACGAATGGAAAAAATCACATCACTTGAAAGAAGTTTCAGTGGGAGAGCAAATATCGAGACCTCCATCTTTAGATCCTGCTCGCGAACCTCACAGACCTCAACTTCCACCCAAGCCCAGAAAAACCGTGCAATTGCACAACGACGTTAGCTTATTAGACTTGGATTTGCCAGCGGAGTCATCAAATGATAGTTCTTCGACACTGTCACTTGGAGATTCAGTTGCAAGCTCCAGAACCAGTAATGTCAAATCTGCCCCTCCTCTGATCCCAAACAAACCAAGCAATCTCTCATTGAACACTACACATTCTGCATTTACTTCAGAGAGAGACATTCCAGTTAAACCCCATTCATCAGTGCCACCCCCTTTGCCTGCACCAAGAAGAAAAATATCTAACTCTTCATCCACAACAATGCCTCCAGGCTTTGATCAAGGCCTGACTCTGAAGAGCAAAGATGGAACCCCAAAAGCTGAATCACCTTTGTCACCTGGCACACCGGCACTAGAGAAAAAAATTGCGCCTGTGAAACCTGTTAAAAAACCAGACCTATCTGTAAACTCCTGGAAGCCGCTTACTCCTAAATAGGGTAAAACATGAAAGTTGGAGTCCTAAATAGTGATTGTGGTTTTTCTATAAATTTGAGTTTCAAGTAAAAAAGAAAAAAAAAACAAAGATTGTATTTACACTTCTTGTAAAACTATTCTAATTGCTTGCGGAACGTGAAATTTCAAAGCGCAAAAACCTGGAAGCTATTTTTGTGTGCCTTGAACTATGGATGCCGTGGCGTCTATCTGCTGTTTTTGCAGCTGCATCAACCTTTCCTTGTATTGTGTGATTTTTGTGTCAATTTCTGCTATACTCTCGTCCATCCTGTGCAGCTCTTCAAGCTCTAGTTCAGTTGAAAATGGAGGGACTCCTTGCTTGGAATCTTTTTGTTTCGGTAAGATATTAGTATTTAACAAGCAATGCTGGAAAAAGTCAATGTATGGCTCGTTAAAGACTATTTCGTCAAAGAAAGAAGAACTCAGTTCATTTTTATCTTCATCAATATGGATTTTCTCTCCCTCTTTTTCTTCGATCTTGTGAGTTTTGAACTGTTGATCTGGAAACTCTTTCAACTGTTTTTGGTCTGTTATCGGTATCAAGTAATAAGAGTGTAATCTTAAGTGGTGGTAAAAACTGACAATTTTTTCGCTGCTTCCATCATGAAACACAATTTTGATGTTGATTTCAAACTCACCCCATCCAGATTCTGTGACTTGAAAGGGCGGGCTCTCTATAGTCCTGATTGGATTCTTGTAAGTATCATGTAATTTGAATATGACTTTTTTGATAAATTTGGTTAAATCGGCATCACCATTCACCGTTGGAGACTTTACAAAAACAGTCCATAAATGCGTATGTTCTTGTGGGATAGACACTGATTTGCTGTTTTCGTCTAGTTTTTGGGCAGAGTTACCGTAAACAATTGGTTTTGCCACGGAAAGATATTTGATTCTTCTGTTCGAACTTGCGCTCATGCTGTAGTCGTAAGGTAAGTAGGTGATGCTTTCTCGGTGCTTATGGTTTGTTTGCTGTTGGAACTGATATGATGGCAGCTGATCACCAATTTATCGTTTTTTTCTCCGCTTACATTTTCATGAGCACATCAATGATAGCAATGGCACGCACCTCAAGCGAGAAAAAAAAAAATAAAATAAAAAAATACTTTCAAACAAACTTTCAAACTTTCAAATTTTCAAATTTTCAAAGTATACAAAATCATGTCAGTTTTTATGTTGAGTATTGATAGACTTTAGTTAAAGAAATCATTCCTCGCTTCTGACTGTAGCTGTACAAGCCAATTTGATTTGCGTTCAACAAAAATGGTAACAGAGATACAAGAAAACTAATAGACTTTGACAACAAAGTATTTTATTTACTTAATGACAGTTAAAACAATCTACATTGCAAGACACGGGTACAGATCGAACTGGTTGCCAAACGGGCCATACCCACCTCCTCCAACGGGTGTTGACAGCGATGTGCCTTTGGCAGCCCATGGTGTGCAACAGGCGCAAGAACTAGCACATTATATCATGTCGATCCCGGATGCAGACAAACCTGAATTGCTTTTCAGCTCGCCTTTTTACAGATGCGTCCAAACCATTTACCCAACCAGTGAGCTGCTTGATGTCGACATCACTATTGAAAGAGGGCTTGGTGAGTGGTTCAAGCCGGACAGAGACGTTGTTCCAGTTCCAACTTCGGTGCAAGAAATGCAAAAGTTGTTTGTGAACAAAAAAACCAAGCTCGAGCCGGAAATGTGGAGCACTGTGATTCCAAACACTAATGGTGAAACCGAGGAGCTGATTAGAGTGAGATGTCATGAATTTTGGCCTTTGTTTATCCAAAAAATAGAAAAAGAGTATCCAGATTGTGAAAAGATTATGCTTTGTACACACGCAGCTACAAAAATTGCTTTAGGAATGAACTTGTTAGGTTTTAGTGATTTGAAAGAGAGCATCGATGACAAGGGGAGCACGATCAGAAGTGGTGCCTGCTCGATTGACAAGTACGAGCTATTGTTTGACGGAGATGCATCTGACAACTTTTATGAGAAAAACTGGGTCTTGACCATGAATGGTAACACACAGTTTTTATCAGCAGGAGAGGAAATGCATTGGGATTTCAGAAATGGATTTGAAGCTGGGTCTGATGCGGATATTGCTTACAGAAGAAAGTTGCAAGAGAGCAAAGAAGGGAAACAAGATCCAAACAACACGAAAATGGATGTCTTGGGGGATAAAAACGGTGATACTGCAAATGCAACAAAAGCTGACAAAAAGGACGAAGGTGATGATTCGGATGAGTATGAGACTGAAGAAGTTTACGTTTCGGTTAATTTGCCTCAAAACGAATTCAGAACTTACAACAAAATTGATACCAAAAACACAACTTTTCAGAGTTCCGGATTGGAAACAAAAGAGCCGCTAATGAAAATTGGGGACAAAGTTTACAAAGGTAAATGGAACAGACTTGTTGGCACTGAGGTGGTCATGGACAGCGGCAGCTCTTCTGTGAAGAAAGAACTTGATGGAAAGACTCCTGGGGCTAGTGACGAAGCGTCACCGGCTTTAGATGGGAACACTGAGCATAAATCCGATAAAAAAGATGCCACCGCTAATGGAACAGAAAAAAGTACACCCCAAAGCAATAGCGAAGAGGAGGGAACGGTTGTAAAAGTTGTTGAACACGAACTACAGTTGGAAGAAGTACATTTGAAATGATACTCGTTTGCTTTGCTTTGGAACTTTATATAAACCCTAAATATTTTATTACTAAACTCAACCGTCTATGATTTTAATTAGTTCCTGTACTGTTTTGTTTACCGGAAATCCCATGACGTTGAAGAAATCGCCTTCAATACTTTTGATAAACGTTGCTGCCGTTTCTTGTATTTTGAAACCCCCTGCCGCATCGCTTGCTTCTCCTGAGTTGACGTAATCTTGAAGGATAGATTTCGGAATGTTTTCATCAAAGATGATTGAAGTGATGGAGTTAAACTCATGGGTTTCATACTTTTTTGTGCTTGGACAATATAACATGATGCACACAGAACTCACACATTTTAGCTCGTGTAAAACGTAACAGAATTTTTGTAAATTTTGCAATTGGTCTTCTCGGTCTTTTGGCTTTTCGTAAATGATACCGTCAACAGGATCCACCAACGTTGTGTCACAACATATAACCAATATTTCATCATGTTGTTGTTGTTGTTGTTGTTGTTGTTGTAATGATGCTTTTGTTTCACAATACTCCTTTTCCAAATCAGGAATCAAACTCATTGCTTTATGTTTTACTGTGTCTTTCGCATATCGGTACAAATCTTCAAGATATAGTCCCTTGTTCAAATTTTCCTCAAAAGAGGGTTTCATGATTTTCACTTTATCATTTTGAAATCCAATATTTTTGGTGATGATTTCTCTTCTTCTTGGAGACGAAGACCCAAGTATGACATCGTACTTTGAGTGAATTTTCGTGATTAAGTGTGAATGAACCATTGGTTTCTGTAATGTGTTTGCTTCTGGTTTTGCGCTGGAAAGTCGTATTTGCTTATTTAAAAGTATTCAGATAACAAGGTGCTGATTATTATTCAAGTCTTATCTTGATTGAGGCACCTATCTAACCTAATCACAAGCTCCTTTTTCAGGAACATTGTCAAATATACCTTAGATATAAAACCCTAAATCTCTTTTTATACATCTCCCACGTGACTACATGTTTTTACAAATATTTTCACAAAAAATTTCTTTTCTTTTTCTTGTTTTTTTCGCACTGGTTTCGTTTTCTTGTTCAATCTGTGATTTGACTTTGAGTTTTGCATATTTACAATCCCGCGAATCTATGAGATGAGGGTCTGATATATGTAAACTCATGCATTAGATTTCAATAAAGAAACAAACATACAAACACACACACACCTTCACGACCAGAAAAAAAAAAGTAACCAGTACACCATGTCTACCGAAAACAAAGAACTAATCAAAGGTTTTGAAGACGAAAGCAAGAACGCTCAAGACCAAAAACATACCATCAAAAAATTAAATCACAAAAACAAATCGTCTTCTACTTCCAAAAAACAAGAGTCATCTGGAAAGAAAACCAAAAAAGCCAAACAAGACGATGATCTTTCCAGTATTATATATATTAGCAGGTTGCCAAAGGGGTTCCATGAAAAGGAATTGTCCAAGTATTTTTCCCAGTTTGGTGATTTGAAACAGGTCAAATTAGCCAGAAACAAGAAAACCGGTAATTCAAGACATTATGGATTTGTTGAGTTTGTGAGCAAATACGATGCTCAAGTTGCACAAGAAACAATGAATAACTACTTGCTTATGGGACATCTATTAAAAGTGGAAATTTTGAGAAATTCGGAAGACAACGAAGCTCAAATATCCAAATTGAAGAAATACAAAAGAATGATCTATAAAGAAGACCCAATCAAAAAAACAGCCAATGCTTTGAAAGAACAGTCAAACAAAAAACACAGCGAAAGATTGAGTTCTTTGAAAGAACAGGGAATTGATTTTGAGTTTTGAAAACGCGGAGGTTCTTTTTTTGTGCTTTCCAAAAAAAACTAATCTGATTGTCTATATTTAAAATTAACTTCCTCTGTACATTATAAAATCACTGCTAATTTTGGAATCTTGGCTTTTTTTTTTTTGTATGATATCAGCATGGTGGCCAGTAACAAGCTTTTTCTGTAGGTACTACATCCTAGCAGTAACACGTTACACCATTGAATCTGCCAATCCGTATACAACGAAAACCGAGCTTACATCCAGAGTAACATTATAACGGCCTACCTGGACCACCAATTGTCTCCAAACTTTCCATTAAACGTTTACCACTCTGTTTTACGAATTACTCTTGGATTTGACTGTATTGATATTCAAATCTTCGTCGTTTAACTTTGGCCTTTCGAAAGGTTTGTATTTCCACTTTCAAAAGTCACATGACGTTATTTTTTTAGATATATTTTTTTTTTGATCTGTGCATTGTTTTCTCACGTAATTACGCATTTATCGCGTTTATGACAAAACGACGGAATAAAAAAAAAGAAACACGTTCGATCATATTTCGTTCCCTGTGGTAATAACCACTTTGTGCGTCGGTTAACTTCGCTTCGTTTCTTGGTCACATTTTGTCTTCTTGCTCGCTTAGATGAAGAGTTTTTGTTGATGATTTTCACCAAATGCTGTTAAAAACGATATTTAGTACTTACAAATTGGATTGATATCTGACATTGTATGTACATATATAAATTGGATCATTTGAGGCCATTGAAATTTTAGACTTACAGAGATATGTTTGTATATACATATATGTATGGATAAATGTATCTGGATTGTATCTTGCTAGCTTCCTGATAATCACTGTTTGAAAAAAAAGAACAGAACATCCGTCTCATACTTTCCACGCATTTGCACATAAAGATTACCAAAAAACACCACAAATAAAAGTTACTACACTCGCCTAATGTCTGACGCTAAATTATACACCTACACAGAGATTGCTGAACACAACAAAGCCGACAAATTGTGGCTGATCATTGAAGACAAAGTCTATGACTGCACCAAATTCGCTGATGAACACCCAGGTGGTGACGAAGTTTTAATTGATCTGGCTGGCCAAGACGCCACCAGTGCGTTTGAAGACATTGGTCATTCCAGCGACGCGGTCAAATACTTGGAAAAATTGTATATCGGAGATGTCGATACCGCCAGTGAAAAACCTCAACCTTCGGCTGAAGAATTGGCTGCTCAAGAAGCTGCTAAAACTTCTTCTTCTGAAGGAAATGGGAGATTGGTTTTGGCTCTTTTCGTTGCTGCCTTTGCTGTTTTGGGTTACTTTTTACACAAGAGCTGAATTTGTTCAAAATGACAAGCAGATAGAACAGAACAAAAAACAAAAACAAAAACAAAACGAGAACAGATTGAATTATGAAATCAAGTTGTTGATTATTTATTGAATTTAAAAGGTGTTTACAGTACCTTATGTATATTTTAATGTTATTTTTTTTTTTTTTTTTTTTCATTTTTCTTGATATACAGATATGTTTTGTTTTATCATGATGTGATGAGGGATTCTGGCCTAAGAAAAAGTTGTAAAGGCAATTTTTAGTGAGAATTGTACAGAAAGAAGAGCTCTCGTTGTGGCTTGGAGAGTCGGGAATCTTTTACAAACTGCCATTCATCTTTTAGCATCTACCAAATAGTTGAAAGGTATTGCTAGCGTGACACCACTGTTGTTTCGTAGCAGTTTGAATACATTAAGTGTCTCATGTGCGGGTATCTTACCAAATAGTAGCCCCGATGTTTTCATGTAACCGCGTGACCTTCGATCAACTAAAGTGCATCCTCGATCATACTTGGCACTAAAAACAATTCAAATTAAACATCTATTTGCAAACCAAAAACTCAATTCAAAAAATTGTTTTCGTTTCCAAATAGAAGTGCAAAAAAGAAATCAACATTCATCATGAATTTTTTGAGAAACACGTTCAGCTCTTTTCCCTACTACAAAGACCCAGACCCAGTTTTCAGTACAGAATTTTGGACAGTCTACAACGGGACTTCAAAGAAAGATAGCAAAGTGACCTGCTGCATTTTCGAACCTAATCCGGTGTATTTGCAACAAAACAAGGGGTTTTACACCAATGCGCTGACAAACGCGAAAACTTTGAGATTTCCAGGTTTAGTCAAGGTTTTGGAAGCTTTGGAAGACTATGGACACTGCATTGTGACCGAGAGAGTAACGCCAATATCCACATTTGACTACACAAAACATGATAATGCGGTTGCTTTGGGATTGTTCCAATTGAGCGATCTGTTTCAATCATTGGCAAACAACAAAATTGAAATGCCTCCAGTTAAATTGGAAAATATTTATATCAATAACGTTGGTGAATGGTGCTTGTTTCAATTTCCAGATTCCAGCGCTCACCAAGAAAACAGAACGGCTGTGCAACAATTTGTTCAGTTTATAAAACAGGAAAACTACAATACACAGTTGGGCATCCCAAACAACACACTACTGAAACTTGCCAATTTGCAATCACACCTTCTTTCTCATTACACTATCGTGCAAGTTTACCAAATTTTGAAGAAAGAATACCCGTTTTTGACACACTTTAACGATTCTATTGATTGTTTAATGGAATTGAGCAAACTGCTACTTCCTTTGAACAGGGTGCAAAAAAACGCAGATGATTTACTCAAAGGAATTCCTATCGAGTTCACCAGCAATTTTTTGTTTCCGCCATTTTTCCATTACTTGACTATGGGAAATGGAACCGGGGCTCAAGGTCAAACCGTTTCTCCAGAGGCAAACCTGCTTTTTTTAATGACTGTGTTGTACAATTGCACACACTTGGACATAAAACTATTTGAAAACGTTATTTTGAGCCAATTTGATAAACGTGACAGACAAATCACTTTTTTGCTTTTGAAATTTCAAAAACAATACATCCCAACAACAACAGACGTGCCTTCAAACTATGCTGCTTTTTACAAAAATTTATACCCAAGACTAGTGGCTTGCTTAAAAGATCAAGATTCTCAAATTAGATTTGAAACATTGAAAGTGTTTTCAAACGGGTTCATTGATACAATGGATTTGAGATCCATCAATAACGATTTTCTAAGACACTTGGCAGAAGTTCAACAAAATGACAAAGACCCGCTTGTGAAAAACCTGGTTTTGAAAATCTTGTGCACGCAAATATCTGAAAAACTAATTGGATACCACGGAAAGTCCAAAGGACTAATCATTTTGAGTGCTGCCTTGTGCAAACATTTGAATCCAAAAGAGTCTGTTGCAGTGAAAAAAAACGTGTTGCATCTATTGGCTGAAAAAATTGAACAAACAGACTGGCCCATGGACGTGCTGGTCAGCAAGTTGCTTCCAGGCGTGGCTCCTTGCATGATGGACAAAAACACGTCAGTAAGAAAACACGCAAATCAAGTTTTTAACATGATCTGCAATGAAATCAAAAGGCAAGCATCTTTAAAAGAGTCTGCAGATGAGACCCAATCAAGCGAAGGTGACGATGAAGATTTTGACGAAGCAGCTTTAAACAAATACGACATGCAAATAGACTCTGTCACTCTTGTTTCCGAAATGTTCAAATCATTGGGACTATCCTCGAATGCAGATTTCTCGTCCTTCCACACGGACCAGTCAATACCCTTTAATGCCAATGCAGCTGTCAAACCGCCAAAAATCAATTCTCCTGACAACTCTCTTTATGAAAAACCAAATAAGTTGTCAACTCCTGATGCTTCTTTGTGGGAGGAATCTCAAGACGCTGGTTGGGATTCTTGGAACGATGACACACAAGCTACCGAACCACAACCGAAATCAAAGGCGTTTACGGAGAAAACGATTGCCAAAACAAAACCATCATGGTTGGGTGATATTGATGATAATGGCAAGGGTGACGAAGATACATGGTTTCCAGAATCGAAAAAATCTGCGACAAAACATGGAGTAGTCAAAAAGTCATCGTGGTTGGACGAGGAAGAGGTTGCGAGCAATAATATTGGTGGTACAAGCTCATCAACACTAAATAATAAAACTGGCGGCGGTAGGACTTTTAGATTGAAAACAAACGCTGCAACGAAAAAGCCAGCATTTGCTAACAAAAAACCAATTGCAAAAAATAAAACCGCTTTCAAAGATTTAGATATTCGCGGTGATGATGACGATGACTGGGGCAATGATGATTGGTGAAGGATTATGTAAAACATATAGTCAAACATTGCTCTTGTTGTTAATACTAATTTACCCAAAACTTCCTGATAGCTTTGAGATTGTTTTATTATACAAACGGGTTAAAAATATATACTATTATTTACCAATATAAGCAGATTTCAGCGCTGTGGCATATGGAGCTTAGAGCTTAATTGAAGAGCAGACAGGTTTGGAATGCACAAGATGTTCACCATCTGTTCCCTCCGTAACCACCGTTACCACCTCTGTATCCGCCTCTACCACCTCTACCACCTCTGCCACCTCTGCCACCTCTACCACCTCTACCACCTCTGAAACCACCACCACCGTTGTATCTTGGGTGGTAGTTACCAAAGGAGTTTCTTTCGTAACGTCTTAGTTCTTCTGGGATATCCTGTTTAGCTTCTCTCATAATCTTGATCAAATCGTTACCCAATTTAGAGTTGGCTTCCGTGAAGAAAGAAATAGCAGTACCTGTAGAACCGGCTCTCCCAGTTCTACCAATTCTATGAACGTAATCTTCAATGTTACCTGGCATATCCAAATTGAAGACATAGTTGATACCTTTGACATCTGTAATAAAAATTCTTTATGTTCCTAAATTTTATTGACCGAGGGAAACCCTTAAAAGATGTCTTTATCATTCAAGCACAGTGGTGCTATTAAAGGAAAAGAAACAACCAAAAAGTGTTGATCCAACAGGCCCTAAAAATAAAAAGAAATACAAAAAAAAAAAAATTGTTAGTAAAAATTGATCTTGTAAAAATTTCAGATAAGCACCTGTGTTTGTTGGTTTTCAAGCGTCTCTTGTCCACATATGTTTCCTTCAAAGGTAAGATGTTATTTAGCAGACAGTTTGATAGTTTATGTATCAAATTGTTTTTGCTAAAGACGGATTTGTTGGCTAGTTAATGAAAAGTTTTGTGAAATATTCAAACATTAACCTTTGTGTGAAGCTTGTGTTAAATCAAAACGTTTTGTTCGCAAGGAAAAACATAACTTCTAAACATAATTCACGCTCATTAAATCCATCAGTCTCTCATAGTTACCTTTCACAGTCCAAGACCAAAAAAAAAAAACAAAAATCCCAAACTCAACGTGTACAAATGAAGTGCACTGCAGTCATTTTATTTTCTTCAGTCCAGGAAGTTTTTGAAGGGTCAAATTTCAAAGTAAAAGAAAGTTCTTTGTCAACGTTTGCTACTTTGTTTCAATCAGTTTGCTATCAAAACTAGAATAAATTTCAGTTGCTTTTACAAAACAGTAAAACTTGAACCAGTTTTAAAGCTTATGAATCAAAACGCTGTTATTGCTCTCAATTTTTTTCTTTTTCATTTCAATTTTTGTAAAAGGTAATATATGATAAGATGGTAATGATTTGATGAAACAAAAATGTTAAACGTCAAGCCCAACAATCATTTCATTCATAAACACACACACACACACACACACACACAAAGGAAAATGCCAGTAAAACATTTTACAACACTTCCAAGGAGTACTCTCCTTGTAACAATAAGCCTTTAAAAACCAAAACGAAAAACCCAAATTTAGATTTTTGCAAAAAATAAGCGTTCTCCAACAGATGTTCAAAATTGCCTCAGGTAAACCATTAGTATCCTGTCATAAGCGCCCTCTCCCTCTGCTATAAAAATTCATAAGCATGCAAACTTTGCGCAACTAGTGCGAGCTAATGTCATTTATGAATGTTTCAACTCTTTCCATGTGTTGTTCAATGTAAAATGCACCAGCAAACTCTGATTTTCTTTGGCATTATTGATTTAAACCAATTGCTTGAAAACCAAAAATGCCAAAAATGCGAAAAAATTTATTCTTAACGAAAAGAAACATTTCCACATTGAAACCTCACGGAAAGATCAACATTACTCTAAATGATGAGCTTTGTCAATTCTAAGCCAAAGCTCTTCAAAAGCATGACCAAACGTAAAATAAAAACAATCCCTCTGATACCCATTGTGAAAAGCATACTGTGCTTGTGTAAAATACACAAACACTGCTTTAAAATCGCAACACCCTCAACGCGTCATACCATCAAACACACATGTTATTGTGTTTTTTTTCTCTTTTTCTCTTTTGTTGTTGTTGTTGTTGTTGTGGAACCAGTATCATGGTTCCCGCATATGATTAGCGTAAATATAACATACCGATACCTCTAGCAGCAACATCAGTTGCAACCATGATTGGGGCTCTTCCGGATCTGAATTCGTCCAAAACCCAATCTCTTTCTTGCTGTTGTTTGTCCCCGTGAATACACAAAGCTGGATAACCTTCTTGTCTCAAGTATTTTGTGATTTCATCACACATTCTTTTGGTGGAAGCAAAAATGATGATCTTAGAATCTTGATCTTCCAAAGCGGTGGCCATATGTTTAACCAATCTGTCTCTTTTTTCAAATTCAGAAACAACTTCAACCAATTGAGTGATGGTGTGAGAAGCAGCCAGTTCCAAAGAACCAACATTAACTTGAATTGGATTGTTCAAGTAGTCGCTTGCCAATCTTTTAACTTCTTTTGGCCATGTAGCGGACCACATTAGAGTTTGTCTATCTGGTCTGATTTGATCGACAATTTTTCTGATTTGAGGTTCGAAACCCATATCCAACATTCTGTCGGCTTCATCTAGAACCAAGTAGGTGACTCTTTTCAAATTAGTTTTCCCGATTTCCAACATATCAATCAATCTACCTGGAGTAGCAATAACGATTTCAACACCTCTGGCCAAATCTCTAATTTGTTGACCTTTTGGAACACCACCATAAACACATGTGTTTCTGATTCTGGAAGAAGCCCCAAATTTGGAACATTCTTTTTGAATTTGAACAGCCAATTCTCTTGTTGGAGCCAAAACCAAAACAACTGGACCATCACCAGGTTTCAACAATGGTTGAGCATTGATGTGAACAATTGCTGGCAAACAATAAGACAAAGTTTTACCGGAACCAGTAGCAGCAACACCAATCATGTCTCTACCACTCAAAGCCATTGGCCAACCTTGACATTGGATGGCTGTTGGTTTGTCAAAACCTTGTTGTTTGACTTCACTCAAAACGTAATCTGGGAATCCAGCTTCGTCAAAATCAGTGATTGGTTTTGGAATATCGGAACCGTGCAAAGTCATTTCGTGTTCTTTTCTATAATCAGCAATTTCTTTTTCAGATCTACTAGCAACTTTTGGATCTTCAGTATAAAAGTTTTTTTCAAAAGGTGGCAAAACTTCTTCGTCCCAGTTTGGTGGGTTGTTCAAATCAATTTTGGCATCGTTGTACCCACCTCTGCTGTATCCACCTCTGGAACCACCACCGTATTGACCACCATTGTAGTCACCACCTCTGTTGTAGTTGTTTCTGTCAGATCCGTGAGAACCTCTGTAATCACCACCTCTGTTACCGTAATTGTTTCTATTGAATTGAGAGTCTCTAGCACCAGACATTTTTCTTTATGTATTTGATTTATTTTTTTTCTTGTTGGGTTTTCTATTTCTCTTCTTTTTATTTGAAATAAAATGGGAGGTTTAAGATGGGAAATATAAATCAAAAATATATGATGAGACTATTGCAGTTAACTTATTGAGATTTTAAAATTAAAATAGTGCATCTTTATATATGTTTGTGTTTTACTCAAGCGATTAGCATAGAACACTTTAGCAGAAAAAGAAATAAAATGTAGATCTTTTGTATAAACGAGATGAGACGAAGAAGTTTGATACAGATTATTGCACAAAAAATACCCCCCCAAAAAAAAAAAAAAGAAATGTTGCTTTTTGTGAGATTTGAGAAATAAAACTTCCATTTGTATATGCGGACGGGTATCAAATTCAATGACTTTGTCGGGTATGTAGTTGAACTCACAGTTTATTCTCCTGTTTTTAATACATTTTAACCATCATTATGTCCAAATTGTGCCTGAAATAACAACAAGACAAGACCCTTGTACCATTTTAGCGAAAGAGCAGTGTTTATACCAATGCCTTTTCCCCTGTTAGTTTATCATTTATCATTGTTTTTGGAATTACCTCGTCAGATGAAGGTATGTTTCTATATATGATCAAATGGACACATTCTCTATTATACAAAAATTACAAAAAAATTATCTCACTTCGCAAAGACTTCGTAGAGACTTACTTGAATGTAAAACCAGAACAACCAATTCAATCTTTTCACAACACATCACAACAATCAGTTTTTAAATGATTTGATATTTTCTGTAAATTTTTCTTCAACTACATCACAAAGATCCATTAAATCTTGCAAACCTTTGTGCAAGGCGTCAACAGCTGTTATTTGACCGTATGTTTGGATTCTCAAATGCAAAAAATTTTCAGTAGGATGAGGTATGGAATAACCTACAAATTCCACTTCTGGGTTTTTCATAATCATATATCTCAACGAATTGCCCAAAGTATGGTCTTCGTCAGTAATTTGGAAAGAGGCACAGGTTCCGTCCTCACTAGTGGCTTCAGGGAGAAGCCTTATTTTGTTATGATCAGCCAAAGCCTGTGGTTCGTTGTTTTCAACAACAGAGTTGTTTTCTTCGATCATTTCAACGTCTTTTTGTTCGGTAGCCATTTTCTACAATTCTTTGATCTCAATATTGTTTTGGTTTGTGATTGCGTGTTGCTTGGATTTTATGTTTTCTTCTGTAAAATACAATTTCAAGATCTATTACACATGAATACAACGCTCAAACTATTAAGTACTCAGCACATCAATGCATTTCACTTGTGGCTCAAAACGATGTAACTACTAATGCCAGATGAGAGAAAAAGAAAAGTTTCACGTTTTTCTTGATGTATACATATAACCCTAATGCATTAATACATATCAAAAACACGTGAGCAGGTTGCAAAACAGTTAGTTACCCAGTCACGGGTTTGTATATGTTTTTTTTCCGAGAAGGCACGCACGTGCAGTGCATACGTTTTTTTTTGTCGTGACGTTAACTACGTCAGTTGCAATTTTTTTTTTTAATATGGGAAAGTCTTTGTTAACGTTTCTGTGGTGCACCTGTGGTGTATGGGTGGTGCTGATTGGATTACGAGCCACCCGAATTATTATCAAGTTATATTTGCAAATGGGAAACGACAATGTCAACGACAACGACAACGACAAACGACTAGCAAAGCACATTTTTTATTATTTATGTTCTCTCTATTTTATTTTTTTTTTTAATTTTTTAATTTTTTGATTTTTTGATTTTTTGATTTTTTATTTTTTTGTTTTTGTTTTTGTCGTTGTCGTTGTCGTTGTTGTCGTTGTAGTTGTTTATTAGCAAGATTGATTTTATATCCTCTAAAGGTTATCATAATAATCGGAATCGTCTGATTACATCGATAAACAACAGATTTTTTGTTGATATTTTAAGCATCTAATTAGTTAAAAAAAAAAAACAAAAACATATATTTTAAAATAAACAAGCAAGAGATACAACATCGAAAAACGACTGCAGGAAAAAAAAAACACTACATACCAGGTAATAACAACCTTTACAATAATATTTTCTAGATAGCATCAAAAAATATTTGCACAATTTTTTAAAACTTATTTTGACAATTAAGTGAATATTGTTATTGTTAATTTTGAGATATCACACAAAGACGAGTTTTTGGGTATAACCGCTGAAATTTCTAATCATAAAAACGCAAGATATCATATTTTTACATAATTTAGTCTCTTTTTTCAATAACCAAAAAAAAACAAAACAAAACAAAAAAATATACTCAAAGCAACACATAAAAACAATGAGCAAGAAAGACGCTAATTTTGCAACGGATTCCCAGGTTCCGTTTGAGAATGCAAGTGGCAAACAAAATGCAACTAAGAATAGCGGACAGAATAAGAATCTTGATGTCGAAAACATCCAAGGCGGCGATTCAAATAGTGCCATCATGTCTGGGAATGAGGACCACGACACCTTTGATGTAAGCAAACATTTTTCAGATGATCGCCGTGATAGTACAGACGTTTTTTTGAAACCAAGACAAGATTCTATGTCTTTATATACCAACTTTATGCCAAGATTATCCAATGCTACCGAGAGTAGTATTGCCAACTACTTAAATATGGACAGCAACAACAACAACAGAGGAACCACTCCTGATGTGCACCGGGGCTATTCCATTGTCAACAACAACATGTTTGCTCCGGGACCTTCTGGTAGTGCACGATCATCATCATCAAGAAGACAAAGTGTAGTTCAGGGAACCAGTGGTGCTGTGGGCAGCGCTTTAAACTCTAATATTGCTCAGCAAAATACATTTAATGGTGCGAGAAGACCAAGTGAACAACTGGAACCTTTTGTTCCGCCAATGAAATTCAAAACTCCTAATTTTGGAAGCTCTTCAACGGGAACAGGAAACTACACGACCAACAACACGGCATTGAAAAGATCAAACAGTGGGACTCGTGGTTCAAAAACAAAACATAAATCCGCTACACCGGTATCTTCTTTTGGAACTCAAGACTCGAACAGAAGAGGAGCAGCTGCAAACATATTAAGCAACAACAATAACAACAATTCCAGTAGTGATAATTTAGGCTCTACTGGCTTGACTGCTGATTCATCCGTTAATCAAAATGCTGCTTTGACTGGAGAAGATATTATATCGTCTAATGATAACAATAATAATAACAATAATAATAACAATAATAATAACAATAATAATAACAATAATAATGAGAACAATAATAATAAGAATAATAGTAATAATAATAATAATAATAATAATAATAATGGTGTTGATGATGAAAAACAAAGTAACCAAATCAGTAAGACGAATGTGCCGGCAACTCCAAACAACAACAACCAATCCAATAAAAATCACGAAAATAGAGCCACCACCAAGAATGAAAGCATGACACACAGCTCTAACACTTCTCCTAACTTGCATTCCCAGCTGCCAGAATTGCCAGCTTTGAGAAGCGACTCGATATCTTCGATTCTGGGGGCTGCTGCCATGATTAACCAGCCATTGCAACCTCCTTCGAAAAGAAACTCCATTTTTATGCCAACGGATCAATTAACTTCAAACACCACACAAAATAATGAGCACGGAACAATGAAACCGCCAAGCACAACGGCCCCAACCTATTACAACAAACAACAGCAACATCAGCAGCAACAGTTTCAACAACTTTTGAACTCAAACTCTTTAGGGAATTTGTATTCTGACGCTAATAATGGCGGTAACCATATAACCGATAACATTGATTTTGATATTTTCAGTAATTTGAATACTTCAAGGAAATCAAGTTTCAGGTTTGGTGATGATTTTGATTTATCTGCTTTTAGAAGAAGGGATTCTAGTGTTAGAGGAACTTTGGATTTGCCACCATTACCAGGGTCGAGTATTAGTAATAGGTTGAGAGCCGGATCAAGAACGTTTTCTCAAAATTTCAACCACCATCCTTTTTCAGCAACATCAGGCCCAAACAACACTAATGCTACTCCAAACACTATCACTGGGAATGGAAAAAAAGAAGAACAAGAACATTTCAAAAACTCACGGTACTCGAATTTTTTGAAAAATAATGAAAACGCAATTTCAGATTATGAGGATGACGATCTCATTGATTTACACGGTCTTACCAGAGCAACTTCTATTGGTGCGGGAAATGGCGCCCATGTTCATAGCAACAGCAACCAGTTGCACAACAATAATCAAGGTTTAATGGACTCGAGAATGATCATGAGGAGAAAATCAAATCTAAGAGACAACAGCATGACACCTATACCACTAACAACACCACCTTTGACCGGGTTTGGCCATGCTGCTTTGCCTAACATCAACAACTCCTCTGCGGTATCAGATCCATTGTTAGGTCTCGACTCAAGCTCTCACATGGATGTGCCTCCATCTTTGACTTTTGATGCTAATGGAAACATCGTACCAGAAGAAATTGCCCCAGCGCAAAAATCTTCTTCCAAAAAATCATCATCAAAAAAGTCTTCATCGAAAAAATCATCAACTAAAACCTCCTCATCAAAAAGTTCATCCTCAAAAAGCTCATCCACAAAAAAGGACAGCTCTCAAAAGTCAAGAAAAAGAAAATCATCTTCAAACACAGAAACCGGTACTGGTGCCGATGGCAAAGAAAGCAAACCAAAGAAAAGAAAGACAAGCAAGAAAACATCTTCCTCATCTTCAACATCTTCTGGTCACAAAAACGACCATCCAGAAACCTCTAGCAAATCCACGGATGAAAAATCTGGATCTAAAAAATCGTCTCGGTCAAAGAAAGATTCCAAAAGCAAAAGCTCTAAAAAGTCGAAAAAAGGCTCATCAACAACTTCTTCTTCTACTGCTTCTGATAAAAGTGACGCAACCAAACCGTCTACCAAAAAGAAAAGATCCTCAACATCTTCTTCTTCAAAGCCAACAAAAAAGGTCAAATCCCGTGGGTCTGCTTTGTCTAACAAAGTTCCAGAATCTTTGATTTCACATCCTATCATTGTGGAAAACCCAATGAAAAATACTAATGGCACAACAGACAAAAATGACAATCCTGTTTTAGGTGCCACAAGAGTTGATCAGTTGATGTTGATTTTACAAGCAAGACAAAAAGGATTTACCACCGCTTTAGAAACCACAAAAGACGGAAAGATCAACATTGACAATGCTCCAGAAATTATTCCTCCAGCAATCGAATTAGTGGGTGGGGTTGACAAGCCAAAGACCCATGATCTATTACTGAACCCAATGTCCCATTCTCCATCAATAACCACAGAAGCGCTCTTAAATTCTGTTGGAGGTGTTAAACCTGATCCAGATGGTGTTTTGATGACCCCATCTTCTACACTAGCTGTTCCAGCATTTGCCACTCAAAAATCACCATCTCAAGCTGCAAAAAGTCCAAATCAGACAGAAATTAGTCTTTCAAAGATGGCTTCGCCTCAAAATGGGAAGGGAACCTCTGCGATCGGTACACCATTAATGCAATCTGCTGCAACAATTGCGTCACCACTTGAAAAATCGGAACTTGATACGGCTCAAGCTGTCCCAGCAGTTTCCACACCATCAACGAATTCTGCGATTGGGGTTGCTGGTACACCAAATGGTGCAGGATCTCCAGTAAGTGCTACTGGAAGTGCCAGTGGAAGTGTTTCTGGGAAAAGAAAATTACACGTTTGTCAGTACTGTCATAAGCATTTCACGCAGTCTACACATTTGGAAGTCCATGTCAGATCGCACATTGGTCTGAAACCTTACGAGTGTTCGTATTGTGGAAAGACTTTTACGCAGGGAGGGAACTTGAGAACGCATATTCGTTTGCACACGGGAGAACAGCCTTTCCAATGTAACGTTTGCGGGAAGAAGTTTTCCAGAAAGGGTAACTTGCAAGCCCACAGTTTGACTCACGAAAACTTTAGACCTTTCCAATGTATTTTAGACGGCTGTGACAAGTCGTTCACCCAGTTGGGGAATTTGAAGTCTCACCAAAACAAGTTTCATTTGGACACTTTAAACGTACTAACAATGAAACTTGCTCTAAACAACTTTGATTTGGAAAACGAGGAAGAGAGAAGACTTTTGGAATACTTGTCTTCCTTGTACAAAAATTCGAACAAAGGGATCAAGGGTAGAGGCAAAAACAGCGCTTCAGCACAGAAAAGCAATCCAGGGACACCGTCTCAAAAACCAGGCTCTCCCTCTCTCACAGACTCACTTGGCACTACTGCGGTTCCTGTCTCGGCTCTGCCAGTTGCTCCAACTGAAGTTCAAAAGCAAAAGAACGAGCCAATGCTTGACGAAGCGGCAGTTGCTGCTTTAACAAATTCTTCAGATGTTTAAACAACTTGTGGGTTTCTATAACTAAATATTTCTATGTAAATGTTATCATTTCACATAATCTTGCTATTTATTTGAATTGAGACAATGGATGTTATGATTGAATTGATTGAAATACACAAAGACCACAAAAAAGCGTCTTTTGTTAGTTTGGTTGCACATGCTTTTTGCTTGCATGATTGTTTTTGTTTACACGTAACGAGGTGCTTTCGTGTTGCTGTATAAGCGCGCGAGTCTTCTCCACACATCGGTGAATGGAAAACGCGTTCAAAATCTTTATAAATCTGATCCAGTAATATACGGCTCTTTGATCATTACTTTTAGTATATGCCTGATGAGATCCAGAAGAAACCAAGAACGACTGTTCAAACTGAAAACTCAGACTTTTTTTCCAACAAGACATTGCACCAGACTTTAAAATATATTTGGATCAACTATCAAGAGATGAGAAACAGCAAAACACTATGGGCTGCAATAAAACAAACTTCTACACGCGATTCTAGTATACAACCTCCAGTGTTTATCAACAATACACTCGTAAATAAATCGCGGCTTTACACCTGTGTCAACCAAATCGCTTCAGGATCTGCGACTATCAATCCGGATTTCTGCACAGAATCAAGACTAAGGCAGCTGACAAAGCAAGAGAGTACGGTTTTTCAATGGTACTTTCACTCAAAAGGCATCCCCAAATTGCTGGAGGACAGAACATACAAGATTTACATGAAAAAAAAATGGTTCTCTTTAAGTGACAACATGAAAACTCTATACTATTATGACTACTTCACAAAGTGTTTGAGAATTGATTATCACATCTTGTCCACGTACAAGTTTGCGAGGTTACTTGAGTGGGAAATACCCCCGACGTCTCCATACATTATGTTCAGACAACATTTCAAAACATCGTATGCACAAAGAATGGATAGCCGCTCCGAGCTTGGAATAATGAAGTCACTCTCTACACCAAAAAAGTTTTGTGGTGTAGATAAAAACAAGATTACAACCAAACAGTATTTGAATAACCGCACACAAACTCGAAAATTTCCACTAGTGGAAACGGTTATGAAATACGACAACACCAAAAGGAATAAATATTCACGTTCTGACCTTTACAGGGCTTGTAAAAAAAGCTGGGAAGAGAAGATATCTGGTGACCACAAAAAAGCTTTAGAGAAGAGGCTTTTGGAAAAATATAACCTTTTGAGTCTCAAAGTTCAACAAGAAATTTCTAAGATGGATCGTCTTATTTGGAGAAGCGTTAGCTAAGAACATCGGTTCAATTTTCTTGTGTGCCTCTGTATTTTTGTAAAAATTTTATAAACGTTTTGTTTTTCAAGATACATATTCCAATTTTTCTTAAAGTACACATCGCTAGTGTTTGAGATTTATAGTAGTTTTTTTTTTTTTTTTTTATTAAAACAGGCATTCAATGGTTTATCGGAACAAAAACACTGAAAGAGACTGTACCAACTGGCATGTCTTTGGGAAATTCATAGGAACAAATGATTTCATCTTTATCTGCCACGCCGGAAATATTCAAAGTGCTCAACACACCCTTGATGAGGCCTGTGCAAATTTCCAAATAAGGCTGAATCAAAACGGTTGTATTATCCAGCTCGTTGGAGTAATATTTTGAAGAAGGCTCAACTGCAAAGTTTTTGAAATAGTCAAAGTTTTTGTCCAAGAGATAGAAAGTGCCCTTGTGATTTGTCTTCAAATTGTCGACTTGCTTGTTAAAAAGAAGCTTCCACACATCACGACAAATAAACTTCATTATGCTCAAAAGGTCTGTGTTGACTCTTTTGTTAGTAGTAAAGGTTCCCACATTTGAACTCGAGACTTGAGACACTCCGTTTGAGTTGTGTTCGAAACGAAAATTAGGGTCTTTTGTGAACACCAGCATATCCGTTAGTTTGCTTCCCAAATCAAAGCCTATAGATTTAACTCTTTTCAGTATGTTTTCTTGTTGCTGAGGTGATAGCTTTATATATCTGTAAAGCATGTGGTGACTCTTGTATTTTGTGTCGATGCAGAATGACGACGATTCATCGCTGTCATTTGTGATTTTTTGCTTCTCCAACTCTAAACTTATGCACATGGGAACTGTTTCAAGAATCATGTAGTTATATGTTAGGTAATTTACAGTGGGTAAGTTTTTCAAGTACAATTGGTACTGTCTGTGTTCCTCCTCAACGGGATTGAGCGAGTTTTGCGCTGTCTCCATCGCTTTCCGCTAAACGTTTGATTTTTATGGAGTATGATGGATGAAAAGCTTAGCTCAAAATTTTTCTGATATGCTGGTGGGTGATGTGGTGTTTTGTGAGAAACGGTGGAATGATGAACATTTTATACCTAGAGCTATACCTTCAGAAGTTTTAATCAGTTCTTGGTATCAAGCGAGCTTTTTACCGTCGCACCGGGAGCGACGCGCGGTATCTTGAAAAAAAAAAAAAAAAAAGGAGGAATTTGTTTACACTCTTTTACAATGCAAACCAAATTCAAACGTAACCCAATTTGTTCAAATTTGCTATCAGTAAATATTTAATCCCAAGGCGCTTGCCAAAGATCATAGTACAAAACAACAGAAAAAAAAAAAAAAACAAAAAAAAAAAACAGAGCCAAGTAAAGCAACTAGCAACAACATGTCTGTGTCCATTGGGAATGAATTGAAGGATGGCTACAGTGAAACCGCCAATTGGACTAACCACAACATTCAATGGCTACTAGAAGTTCAAAACTTTTTCAAAGCAAGAAGTCTTTTGGAAAGGGAATACAGTGAAAAGTTGTCTCAATTGACTACCGAGTATATGAAAAAGAAGGCAGATAACTCTGTTTACTTGTCTGTTGGGGAAAAACCCATTGTCACGCCGGGATCATTGGAAGCAGCAAGTGTTGTTGCTTGGAATGAACTCTTGAGTCAAACAGAGCTAATAAGCAAAGATCATTTAAAGTTCTCAAACGATTTGAGCAAACAGATTGTAGAACCTATTGAAGTGCTGAGTAAAAGATGCAACATCTTAGTTCAGAATGTGAGCGGGTTTGCCAACGAGTTGATCGACCGTAAAAATCATGCCTTTGATCAAGTCACCAAGCTAAAATCAAAATACGACGAGTCCACAAAAGATATGGAATCAGCAAGAACAAAGCTGCAATCAAGAACATCTAGTGAGAAAGCAAAAAGAAAATTGCAAGAAAAGGAGCATTTTATGAACAATTGTAAGAACGAGTACTTACTACAAATTAATTACGCCAACAGAATGAAAGACAAGTTTTACTTTCAAGATTTGCCAGAGGCATTAGATCTTTTGCAAAATGCTGTGCAATTCAAGACTATCTCTTTGAACAAGATTTGCAAGCACGCAGGTGTTCTTGAGAGACAATTTGGGGAAGCGGTCAAAACAAGATTGGATACTGTGGATGTAATTGTTGACAAAAATGACCCAATTTTGGATGTGCAAATGTTCATCAAGCACAACAAGAAACCATGGGCTGAGCCTAAGGATTTCCAATACGTGCCTTCTCCAATATGGCATGAAGAAGGTATATTGACCGTTAAGAACAATGAAGATTTGAACTATATGAAGTTGAAACTTGCAGGGTCGGAAAAGACAAACTCACAGTTATCACCCATCATTGAAAATGAAATCCAAGAACTGTCTTCTTTGAAAAGCAAAGTCTCCACAATATCAAATTCGGCCAATCCAGATGCTGTGTTGGTAGACATCAAAAATTACATAAAAGTTTTATCCAGTTTTACCAACCACGAAACATTGAAACTTGAAAGTTCCGTTATCATTGAAAGTATTCACAATAATTTATCTGATTACGACTTGAATACAGATAACATTGACACAAGTGTGAAAAAAACCGGTGGTTTGTTCAGCAAGTTGAAAATTGGTTTGGGCAAAAATGGGCATTCCAGTTCCGGTCACTCTGGTGGCGGGAACTTTTTTGCTGTGGCTAAACAAAAGAGCACGAATACTGGCTCTGCACAACCTGATATGGACGATGCAAACAGTTTCTACTCCAGCACAAGCAACGATACACATGAAACAAGAACAAATCGGACCAGATCGTCCACCGTCGCAAGCTCACGATCTTTTGCTCATTCGGCAACCAATACAGATTTTGGTTGTAAAGTGTTGTACTCTTATACCAAAGCTGATTCCGACGAAATCAGCATTCAGCCTGGTGATCCCGTTACTCTAATTGCTCCGGACAACAACGGGTGGACCAAAATTCAAAAGAGTAACGGTGAAGTTGGTTTAGTGCCAAGTACATATGTCCAAGTTGTTGAGAATTCTTCAGGATCAGGATCAGGGTCAGGATCAGGAGCTGCTCCACCTCCACCTTTGCCTCGAAGCAGAAACGCAGGATCTTCTAAAACAGCAACCTTAACTGCTGTATATGATTACCAAGCGCAGGGATCGGATGAAATTTCAATTTCTGTCGGTGATGTGCTAAAAGTGTTGCAAAAGGATTCCGGGAACGGCTGGACGCTAGGTGAAATTAATGGGCAAACTGGTTTGTTCCCTACTGCCTATTGCCAATGACGACCATGTAGCAAAAAACATTGCCGAGATGGGTAGCTTAGGTTGAAGTATTAATAAAACATCACTACATGCATTAAATTCTGGAGTGTTTTGATTGAGAGTAAACGGTAAGAAAATACGCACTTGGCATTTTACCTGATGCACTAATTGATGGTTTTGTTGGATAAAGGTTGAATTTAATGACCGTGTTTGAATTCTCCCTTTGCACACAAGAGCACTATATATATATATATATCTATATATCATGTCAAATTTATTGTGAATTCATATTCTTGCGAGTGGGTTCCATAACAAAAAAATTTATTGCCTGGGTTGAACGAGGTAGTATAAAAAGCATGTACACTAAAAAAAAAGCTACTTTATCGCTTATTTCAAAACTGTATAATCGACAGAGAGACCGCTTAATTCTCCCATATATTTTTGAGCTCCTCGAGTACAAGAAACTCTAGCAATAGCAGTTGTTCTAAAACGGGCTGTTTTTTGGTGATAAACGTCTGACTCTAAAGTACAGTTACATCATAAAACCATTTACATTCAAAAAGGTGCTTACTGTCAAAAAAGAACAAACAGCATTTTCAAAAAAAAATGGTTGTTACCCGTCTACTACCAACTAAAAAAATTAAAATTCCCCTTTCTTGTCCCCTTTTTGGAGCTAGCTCCCTTAAATTGTCACATATCTTTGATGCTCTTTGGGTGAGGTTTGATGAAACCGATAGTAAATTAAAATTCAAGGGTTAGGCCAGTTAAAAGTTTCCCGCCATTTAAGAATGGGTTTGATTATTTGAGACAATGAAGCATGGTTGTTATTTTGATGATTAATACAATGTCTTTAATCTCTTCACATACAAGTCTACCAATAGAACAGTAAACAAGCTTGTAACAAGAGACTCAAGAATCAGCAACGACAACAACAATAAAAAATGTCAACAGAGCATCAACCATTACTTGGGTCCGATACAGATCCAAGCTCAAATTTAGGAACAAGCTCGAGATATTTGGGGAATAATGAACAACAAGAACGATACGGAGAGATTCCCGGGCATTTTGATGCTGAAAATAATCCGAACATGAACGATAGTTATGAAGAGACCATGAAGTATACCAGATTCAACCATCAGTCTAAAATTTTACTAAACATTGTGCTATTCATCAACGCGCTATGGTTGGTCTTCACGTTTATTTCCGATTTTTTTTTTGATATGAATCTTTTGTTCAAACATGGCAACCGAGTGTCCAGTTTTATTGATTTGAATTTGATTACAGTAGCTATCATTGCCAATATTTTATCATTGATTTTCAATTACATGGAGTATTATTCGGTTATTGATGAAAAATTGAATTTCATCAACAGTTTAATCATTTTGTTGAATTTTTTTCTCTTTTTGTTTGTGGGCTATACAAGAGAAAGATTAGGGGCTGTTGGAAAATGGACTTTTATTTGGTGCTTCCTTTCATTTTTTATTAGTGGAATGATTGACTATCAACTGTCTCTTTACATCAAGCCTTTGATTGGATTTTTTGAACGCGGACAAGGCACTCAAGAAGGCATAAGTATTGCTGGACCGACTCCTAACAACCAGGGTGTTGTTGTTGATTCTCAAGTTGACAGCATAGATCCAGTGGAACATCCAAATGGTAGATATGCTCGGTCACCAACTCCACCATCTGTGCCTTCTGACCAAGACCATCGTGCAGAAGAATCACATCCTTTGAGCAAAAGACAGCAGAAAAAATCAAATAAAAGAAAGAGAAAAGAAACTGGAGTTCGTCACACGTTGACTGAGTGGTCTGTGATTTCGTTGAGAAATGGGTTGAAAATTTTACTAATGGTTTGGTTGGTGTTGTTTACTTTAAATAACATCATCTACCTTATTGACGTTCACAGAATCATGAGTCACATTGATGAAAAAACCAAGCCTGTTGACTCGAAATCTGTTGATGTGTTGACACCTCTAGTGCAAGCCAGCGGTGTGACCACAGATTCCATGTCTACTGACTATTCTACAACCATTGATGGGTTTTTTTGGAACGATTTGGACAGTCCTTCATACAAATTGCATGTAACTTGCTATGGGAATTTAAGTGATTACAATGAGCCTTTGGTCATTTATGAACACGGAAGCGCTGACACTGCGTACACTTCGGGAAGATGGATCAAAGACATGCACAATTTCAAGAAGTTAGACAAGTTTTGTACTTACGAAAGACCAGGCTACGGTATATCTGATTCTGCACCATCTCCTGTCTCTATTGGGTTAATCACTGAGGCTTTTAAAGACGTTTTGACAGACCAAATTTTGCCACAGTTTACCAAGAAAAAAACTGATATCACTGTTGTCGGTTATGATATTGGAGGTTTGTATGCGCAAGTTCTTTGCTCGAAATTGACCCAATGCAACAAATTGATGTTGATTGAATCTTGGCATGAAGACTTGTTGGCTTACAAAACCTGGTTACCAAAAGATAGCTTTGATCACCGTACATTGAATACGTTGGGTAAATGGAACAATTTTAAAATATGGTTTTACGGAGCCTTTGAATCTGCACTTGGGTTGCCCTTGATGAAGAGTTTATTTATCAACAAAAGTGGTTCATTAGACAGAATTTCCGGTGACTGGATGAAATATCAAGGTAAATACACCAGAACTAGATTCCAAGAAACTTTGACTGGCGGGCTATTGAGTTATAACGATGTTGTGGAAAGTAAAAAAAACATTTTTGAAAGAGTCGACTTGAGCGTTGTCAGTAGCAAGGCAATGATTGAAAAAAATACTCGTTGGGGTGATTGGCAAAGATCCTTGGCCAAATTGAGCAAGAATGTCAGAGAATGGGAAATTATTGATTCAAACCATTACCTGTATGATTCAACCAACGGAAAGAGAATTTTGCAAGATGTTCTACACAGGTTAGTTTTTGAATGAAACAAGCAATCTTCAAGCACTATAGTATGTTAAGTTTTTTGTTTCTTTCGTTTTCTGTTCTGCACGGGTTTTTCTTTCAAAGTGCATGAGCAAAAAAATTGTTTGGGGTTGAGTATGTTTTATTTCTTTTGGTCTAAGTTCCCTCTTTTGTGCAATATTCATTAAGCATTGACAATTAATTTATTTAAAAACTGTTAAGAGCAACATGGGACTACCAATTTTTTTTTCTTTTTCTTTTTGTAGCTATATATATAAAAGCATATATTATGCAACGCTTTGATACCGGAATCAGTACAATGACATTTTTTTGTAAAAGTGTTTTCAGGGGCTTTGAAGTCCACTTTAATGGTGACAAAATATGGTTGCTTAAAATCCAAAAAAGCCCATTTCTAAAGCATGGTTCAATAATGAAAAAAAATCTTCATAATTACAAGACTACTACCATGCATGGCACAAAATGTATAAAAAAGGCAAAAAAAAACTCAAAGTGAATGAGTGCTTTGAAAAGGAAACTTGAGATTTGTATATAATGAAATGTCAAAAAAAAAAAATTTAAAGTGATACCGGCACAATTAGTTTTCAAAATGGCGTGCGACCATACATATTGTTTTGATCTCTTGCATGACTTTCATCTTCGGTCCTGCTAAGACTTCTGCCAGCATTGCTCACGTTTGCATCGTCTGACGAAAGACCCACATGTTGCACATTATTTCCACCAGTAGTTGATGCGTCTATAGGTAGGGCTGAGCTTCCCAACAATGTTGAAATCACAGGCACATTGCTGTTAGAGTTATTCTGTTCATCAACCTGCATCATGTCGTTCAAATCGTTAGTGTTGGTGTTGTTGCTGTTATCGTCATCTTCATTTCCATTTCCATTTTTCACGTTATTCACGTTTGTCACTTGTTGGTTTAGTGTGTTTTTGGAGTTTATCATCTCGTTTGATATCAAATCGTTATCAGCGTTATCTGTTTCGTTTTCGTAATCATCAAGTTCGCCATCATCGTCTGAATCACTTTCCAAAGTTGCCTCCAAATCTGTTCTTTTTCTACAATTTGGACAATCGAATTGAGGATACGCAGTGCTTAATATTCTTCTTATGCATGAGTAGTGCCAAGTATGAGCACATGGAGATATAAATATAGGCTGACATGGTTTTAATTTGGTCAAACAGATGGAGCAATCTTCTTGCTGAGAAGATTCCAAGTTGAATATGTTTTTCATCTTGTCTAAAACTTCTTTGTTGAACTGTGTGGCCTTCAATTTCCACGAATTGTTCAACTCGACTCTGAATTTGATACATCTGTATAGTTCCTCTTGTCCGCCTCTAAAATCCATACCCAATTGAATAACATCTCCATCTTTTAAAAGGAAATCTTCACTCAATGTACTTGCTGGGGCAATTCTTTGATGGTTTAAAAAAGTCCCACTTGAAGATTTCAAATCTTGAACATACCAATTACCATAAATATCGACTTTAAAACACCCATGTGTTCTTGAAACAACTTTACTTTTGAATAAAGCAGGTTTATAAATTTCAGGCAACTCTTTCAAGTTTTCATTCAATCTTTCGGTATATCTTCCAATCAAAATTTCAGAACAAGGGCCAACATTTCTAACAATAGGATCAAAAAAAACACCTCTATGGTTAAAATCATTATGCACGTCAAAAATAGCCGTCAATCTCATTGAGAAAAACCCACGCTTGTCTCTTCTTTTACTAACGGTTTCAGGTGTAGCTTGTGGAACCGATAATGGTGTTTGCTCGTCACCACGAATTCTTCCCAATTTCAACCCCATTTGCTGGTAAGATTTTTCCACCTCAATAGTATTTGTCTTTGTTGGCGGATAAACATAGTGATGCAGCTTGCAAAAAGCTTCAGAGTTTGGAATGGTGGTGGCTGTAGCAAGCATGCCGTGGCCAGTGGTGCTGTTGTTGTTGGTGTTTTGGTTCTGGCCAGACTGCGCGTTTCCGCTTACAGGAGTAGAGCTTGGAGGCATCACCCCTGCGTTTCTTGATGAAAAATTCAAATTTCCTGGCATTTTTTAGCGGTAAGTCTCTCTTTTTTGTTTTTGTTTATTGGTGATGAGTGTATTTTATGTATGAATGATGGATTGTGATAAGCTAGAGTATCTAAAGCACAAACTATCAAACAATTTTCTATGAATAGTTTTAGATTAAAGAGTATTCGGTTTTCTTTTTGGCTTTGAGTTTTTGTCTGTGAAGTTTTGATGGTTTTTTTGGAATAACTTCTTGTGTGTGTGTGTGTGTGTGTGTGTTTCCTGAACGAATTTTTGGTTGTTTAGTAAACTTTTAATTTATATTTAAGTTACTGAACATCTCTCCAAGAGTGAATCTCTGTGTTACAAGGATGAAACTTTGGAAAAAAAAAACTCAAGACAATAACGATAAGAATAATAACAAGAGTAACAAGACTAACAATAAAAGTAATAAAAGTAATAATCAAAGAAGCGGTCATATACTGTTGAACTTGCTTTACTTCGATTTTTATCCTCTCCTTGATCATGTGTGTTGTGTGATTTTTTTTTTTTTTTCTTCTTAGGTTTCTCGTCTTTGGACTTATCTTTTTTTTCTCCGATACCACAAATTTTAAAGTTGTGTAACTTTTTTCTTGATTTTTTTTTTAAGCTTGATTTTTGCTGATTTAGTATTAGAAAACGGGGACTATCACTTGAAACGAATAAGTACTTTGTCTCAAAGAAGTTTTCACTATATGGTTGATGACAAAGAGAAGGTTATGTTTGATCAATTAAACTAAATAGTTGAGAGAGTTACAACTAAAAACAAAGATCGTATTTATTCTGTGAAAATAGGCTTATTGCTAAAACACACATATATATATATACATATATACATATATACTATTCCAAATCGTATTTTGTACTTTAAACAAGTATTATTTCAATAAGCTCAAGTCGAAAGGAGCTTCTGTTGGTGTAATGACCTCATCGTACAACATGGTGGTGATGAAATCAGAAAACTTGGTTCCTGTGATTTCAGGTTCAAAATATTTGGCCACCAGCTCAAACTTGTTTTCTCTGTGTTCGTTTTCTTTTATCAATCTTTGGGTTTCTTCTTTCAAGATTTGCAAAGTCAATTCTGAAGTCACATATTGACCTGGTTTATCAGAAAGTTCCACATTGTGTCTGACCCATTGGTACAACATTTTGGCAGAAACCTCGGCAGTAGCGGCGTCTTCCATCAAGTTGTGGATAGCAACACACCCATTACCTCTGACCCAGGCTTCCATGTATTGCAAACCGATATCCAAATTCAACCTGATACCATCGGTAGTGATTTTGAAGCCATCAATGCTGGTGTTCAACAAATCTTGGGAATTGATGTTTGCCGTGTCTGGGATATAATGGATTTGGTTTGGAGTCCCCAATTTGTCAAAAACACTTTTCACAACAGAGCACAAGACAGGTGTAGCTGACCATGACCCATCAAAACCTTTGGAAAGTTCACGTTGTTTATCATCAACAACTTTTTTCATGGCAATTTCGTTTTTCACTGGATCGTCTTTAATAGGTATAGTGGCAGCCATTCCTCCAATAGCACTGATTCCGTATTTGTGACAAACAGTTGGTAATTGAGAAGCATAGTTGCTCATAAATGGAACTCCCATAGTGACTAAATCTCTATTTGGTAAAATATGATTAGGTAAGTTTCTCAATTTTTTGATTGTAGAAAAAATATAATCCCATCTACCACAATTCAATCCAGCCATGTGAGTTTTCAATTGATAAACAATTTCGTCAAGTTGGAAAGCAGCTGGTAGAGTTTCAATCAAAACAGTGGCTCTTACCGTTCCCCTTGGAATGTTCAAATAATCTTGAGAAACATTGAAAATGTCGTTCCACAATTTGGCTTCCAAATGGTGTTCCATTTTTGGCAAATAAAAATATGGTCCTTTCCCCAATTCAATTAATTTTTGAGCATTATTATAGAAGTAAACACCAAAATCAAAAATTGATGCACTAATGTATTCATTGTCTATTTTCAAATGCTTTTCATCCATATGCCAACCTCTTGGTCTGACCATAACGGTATTCAATTTAACAAAATTATCGTTTAATTTGTAATCTTTCTTACCATTGTTAAAATCAATTTGGTTTCTGATAGCATCGTACAAATTGACTTGTCCATTGATCATGTTTTCCCAAGTTGGAGAAGAGGAATCTTCAAAATCAACCATGTATGCGTCTGCAGCTTCAGTATTCAATGCATTGACCAACATATTTCTAACTGGTGGACCTGTGATTTCCACATGTCTATTTTGCAAACCTGGTCCAAAAGCAACTGGTCCAGACCATAAATCGCTATTTTCTCTGATTTTTGGAATTTGATTTGAAGTGAAAATTTCAACCAATTTGGAAGGATCAGAATCAATTTTTTTTTGCAAAAGATCTCTGTTATTCAAAAGTTCCAATCTCTTGGCATTGAATGTTCTGTGTAACAAAACAATGAATTTCAAACACTCTTTGGTCAAAACAGTGTGCACATTGGAATGAGATGGGTATTTGGTTTCATCAAAATCAATTTTCCCGTATAGTTGTACGTTTTCTAAGTTGATAGGAGCCATTGGATGTGTGTTTCTTAATTGGTTGGTGCTTTTCTTTATTAGTTTTTTTTCTTTTTTTTTTTTTGGCTCAGGATGTGATCTAATTATCAAAAGATTGAATCTTGATATAAAAACATTCTTAGCTACAAACTCAAGTGTATATATATATATATATATATATATATATATATATTATAAATTCACCTTATCAAAATAAAGGAACATCACGCATCATTTTTTGTATACCCTTTTTGTTAGATTTGCATTGATGCCTTGTTAAAGTTGTCATAAATCACTAATGATCATGGAATAATAGATCAATGCAAGAAATTCGGTCAGCACCGAGATATACAAATTATTTCATTGCTCTGAACATTTAAGTCATTTTTTATCTAGTCATTAATCTCGGATCTAGCCGATATCTAATTGATACAAGAATTAGTTCATTGATATCTCGTTCCAAATTTAAGGTGCACAAAAAAAAAAAATTAATGAAATAATACCCGGTTCAAACCATGAGTAAAATATTGCATGCACGTGCCACCGGTAAGCGCAAAGTACACGTGATCATAATTGAATTTAAAAGAGAAAAAAAAAACCTAACTTACCCGCGCAAAACTTGTTTCTGTTTCTCTTTCTCCCTCCATCTCTCATCATTTTGAACTTTAGCACCATTCAAAGGTTGAGAAGAATTTTCGTACAATTTTTGTACAGTGTACTTTGTACCCTTTTGTTGTTGACGCTGTTTAGAAGCAAGTTATATTTTTCACGACACATCACATTAGCATTAGCGAAATTGTATATTCAACTCTTATCTAAGCCAGCTACCTTCAATCATACTTTCTTGACTCATTTTATATTTTTTTTTTACCAAGAAGAAAAAAGACGCCTTCAACAACAAGAAAATTACATTCACATATAAATATAAATATATTTTCAAGCAAAAGTGCATAGCCAAGAACAACTGCTAGAAGTACAAATCGCAATAACAATAATTCACACACTTATCAAAACAAACAAATGTCTTTACCCCTACGGTCCCCCTTTGAAGATATCAAGTCCCTCGATAGGGCGATGGAAGATCTTTTGGTTCGGTTTGTTATAAACTGTCCCGAAGAAGATTTATCAAGCGAAGAAAGGGTTATGTTTCAAATTGAAGAAGCTTCATGGTTTTATCTGGATTACGTCAGAATGGCCAATATAAATACCCAAGAGAGTTTACCAAAGTTGAAAATCAAAAAATTCGCAACGAAAATGATTGAGATATGTCCATTGATTTGGAAATGGGACGATGAAACGATTTCTCAAGCTTTGCAAAAATTTTCACTGTACAAAAAAACTATTCCTGTAAGAGGTGCAGCTATTTTCAATGAAACTCTAAACAAGATTTTGCTAGTTCAAGGAATTGAAAGTAAAAGTTGGTCATTTCCAAGAGGGAAAATTAGTAAAGATGAAAGCGATGTAGATTGCTGTATTAGAGAATGTCTCGAAGAAACTGGATTTGATTTGACAAATTACATTAACGAAAATGAATATTTGGAAAGAAACATTGGTGGGAAAAATTACAAAATTTATTTAGTCAAGGGTGTTCCAAAAGATACCGTTTTTGAACCAAGAGCCAAATTTGAAATAGAAGATATACGTTGGATAGATTTTAGGAAAATTGGAGGTTATGCAACAACTTCAAACGGGAATCAGTCCAGTTACGATTCTAGAAGAAACCAAAGATACTATTTGGTTAACTCAATGTGGAAAGCCATTTATGTTTGGGTAAAAAAACAAAAACAATTGATGAAATCTGGAGATAAATTGGAAATGAAACAAAATGCAGAAAGAGAATTGAAGATGATTCTAGGATTAATCAAACCTGAAGAAGCTAATGAACAAGAAGTTGTTCAAGAAAATGGCAATATCAATTCTCAATCTTTTGTACCAAACAAGGAAACAACAACTGCTGATCCAGGTAGAGACTTGTTGAATATTTTGCAATCTGCAGTGAAAAAATCTTCTGGGCCTGACTTAATAGGTTCCGAAAACAATACAAACAGCAATTTGTTGCCAACAATCAACGGACAACCATCTCAAATCCCACTGTTTCCTATAGACCACCCTGCAATGTTACATTTGAACCCTCCTCATTTGATGAGAAATGGACCAGTGCCACCAATGATGTCTCCATATGCCTACAATACGCCTTTTGCACCTATAAATGCTGTTTTGCCAGATCATGTTCAACAACAGTTGTCAAAAAACATGATAAACAACGGTGTTCCTGGTAATATGCCAATCATGACCCCAGACGGAATGGTCATGTCAAACGGTAATGCTCAAATGGCTGCTTCTCATTCAACAATGATTTCAAACAATCAACCGGTAACCATTCAACCTGAAACGGGTGCTAAACATTTGCTTTCTATTTTGAAAAAGCCTTCTAACAGCAACGCTAATGATCAACAAATTTTTAACAACAACAACAACAACAACAACAAAGCCATTGAAGAAAAAATGTTACTAAAGGCCATGAACAAGCCACAAATTGATGAAATTGATAAAGATTTGAAACGTGTGAATATTAATGGACAGCACATACAAAACGGTGACCCACAAACTAGTGACGCGCAAGATTTATTAAACCTTATCAAGAAACCTATTGTTAATGAAACAAAAGACGGGCATTCAATCTCGATGCAGGAAGAATCCAAGGATAATGATTTATTTTACAAAAAATATCATCAAAAACCGGACATTGCCGACAACAAAGAATTTTTCCAGTTGTTGAATAGAAACAAATCAAATGTTACGGCTCCATCAGCAGATGACTTAGGAATCTCTGCCTCCAATGGCTCTACACAACACAAGAAAATTGTACACAAGGAAGAAGACTTTGAAAGTTTTGATGAGTTCGAAAGCAGTGACGAAAATGGAAACGATGAATTTTTCGATGCAACAACTACAAGCACGGAACATTTGTCTTCTCCAAGCAACGTTATTAAAAGCCCACTAAATGCAAATTCCTCCATAAAGAGAAATGCAAATGATTTCTTCAAGAACAACAACCACGTTGAGGAAGAAAATTCTGAAGATGATTTGGATTCTCTTGTGGATGAAAATGAGGAGTTTGCAACGTCTACTTTTCCAAAAATTGATCTTTCTGAGGACCAAGTTTCCAAAAGGCGTATTTTGTATAATATGAATGAACAACAAGACATTAAAGGAAATGTTGAGAAAATAAGTGAAATACACGGTTCACCCCAACTACAGCAGCAGCAAGCACCTGTTGCAAAACCTAAATTCAAAATTTTGAAAAGAGGAGAAGAACTTCCTCAACCTGCGCCAAAAGCAGAGGAAAAAGTTGACATTAAAGAAAAAACAGTTACAAATGCTTCCAATACGTTTGAAAAAGTAAAGGAAAATCAAGAATCTGATGAAAAGAATTTAGCAATAAGTAAAAAAGACAATGTGGATTTGAATGAAAAATTTGGCAATGCCTTGATAGACTCAACTACAGGTAAAAACCACGAAATTATTGGAAATGCTAATAAAGCTGAAACACAACCTTTCGAGGAGGAAAAGGCGAAAGGTAAGGCAAATGAAATTATTGAAGAAGCAACTGAAAACTTGCAAGTTTTACAAATGGGGAAGGTACATCCACACACTGCTGCTTCTCCAATCAACAAGTCGAAAAACTCTGAAGAGGGTGATTTTAGTTGTCAAAATGATGCTTCAAACCAAAATACAGCACATGCCCAAGAATCTCTTGACCTATTGCATCTCTTGAATAACAATGTTCAAAAGTCGCAAATTAATAACGATCAAGGACATACTCATGCCGTCAAAAATAAAGTGCAGGCTAATGCTTTTGACTCTAATATTCCGGCACAGATGAAACCGCCATTCACTAATGATAACTTGCATGGCTTTTCTTCCCCAATGCACAATATGATGCCTCAAAACATGTACTCACCTGCTTCTCCCCACGTCCAGCCAAATCAAATGATGTCAAACAGTGCTAATCTTTTACAAATGTTAAAGGCTGGTCATAACAAACCACATGCTGACTCAAAAACTGCACCAACCGAGCCAGCCGGTACTATGTCTCTACCTCAGAATATGAATGGCGCATCTTTTGGACCTTATCAAAATCAACCTATTCAACCTTTTGGCATTCCTCCACATGCAGCATCACCATTAAATCCACCTTTTCCAATGGCAGGTCCTTTTGGTTTTAATGCTCCATCACCGGCACAGCATGCGTTTTATGGAAACAACAATTTTTCAGGTAGAGACCCAATGCAACCTCAACACCATCCATTCTCACAACAACCAGCAATGTTCCCACCGCAACAAACACCAAATGCTCACCAACCACCACCTTTTGCTCACTACCCGCCACATATCGACTCCCCGGGTCCAGTCAATAACAACGTTCCTTCATCAAATGTGCCGGATTCTACAATGTTGCTTAATATGTTGCAAAACAACAATGCCAATTCCAATGGAACACGCAACATAAATGGGAACATGAACATGGACGGTAAAGATGGCCACAAGAACAGTATATGGTAAATGCACATGGTTTATCACTTTGTTTTTCTCGAAATAACCGATTATCAGGCTGTATACAGAAAATGATATAAAGGCTGACGAACAACGGCCATTAAAAAATTGAAATAAAAAAAATAAATCTCTACGTAGAAAATGCGTAAAATGTAATATTTGCAAACTAAAGTTAATCTTCGTTATCAGATAGAATATAATCATTCAACACGGACTGCAACTCTGTTTCATCCGTATCTTTCTTCTGGACCCAGGCTATTGACTTTGATGAGGAAGTATGCAACGTTACAGAACAGCCGTAGCAAAGCGACACAGTCTTTGAGTCTAAATTTGACTTGTGTAAGTTTGCCGAACTCGTTTCTGTACTAGTTTGCCACTGGTGGTAATAGCCTTTTTCGACATCCGTTTCTACCGGATAACCTTCGTGAACGGTAATATTGTTGAGCCATGCTGTAGCCGACTTCTTTTCTGTATCCTTTATGTCCTGATAACATGGAGATTCACAAACCCTGCACAAAGTGACATTTGAGTCTTGATTCTGCTGATTATCTTCCAAATCAATTTTTTTTAAATCGCCTGGCGTGTCTAGCTTCAAAGCTGTTCTTACCACTGTGGAAATGACATTTGAGTAATCACCTTCAATGCTGTCAAAATATTCCCTAGCAAACTGATTGATAGTTTTCGCATTCTTAGCCAAAACCTCGTTGCAAGGAATATCGCAGTACTCGGTATCTTTATTCAAAAAAAGTGTTGGTTGCGGAACGTAATGGTATAGCAATTCTTCATAAGTATCTCTAAAATGCAGTAAAAAATAAGCATCAATTTCGCTCAAAAAAACGTCTGTTAGTGGGTACATCCCAAACTCTAGTTCTTTTGCGATAGAGGCCCCTCTTCCTTTGACAACGTTGGAAATCACTTGATCAGCAATTTTAGTCATTGAGCTGCCCCATAGCAATTGCTTGAATTTAGGATCAGAGTTGTAGTAAACTTTGATTATGTTTTGAGTAAATATGTCCAATAAATCTTGCTTGGAGGTCACCAATTTATTGGTAGGAAAGGCGTTTTGCAAAGACTCGGTTAAAGACATTGAATTTCTAGTCTCTGGCGAGACAGATTCTTGAGTAGCATAATCTTCTCCGATTGTCAATACTGCTGTATTGTTATTGTCTAGAAAGTATCTATTGACATCCAATAAAGTAAATTTCAGAAAATCAGATGATATTTGGAAATCATGCATTGATTTCAACTTTTCAATGATGGCCTTGTATTTGATCAGTTGTTCTTCATCGCAGTATAGCGTCAAAACCTCAAGTTTAAATCCATATTTTTTGTGTTGAGAGTGTTGTTCCTTTAGATAGTCTACTAAAATGTGTAACACTGTCAATGATGAAGACCCAAAAGAGCATGGAAGCAACACTTTGCAATTTGGCGGATTGAACTCCTTTTCTCTTTGTGGGTTTTTAGGGTCATAAATCACTTTGAAAACGGATTCTGTTTCCTTTGACATCAGCATTTTTCTCAGTTTCAGTGTGATAAATTTTGTGAAACATTCTTTACAAAAAATTTCCTTTCTTGATTTGACAACAGCTTCCGATACGTTGCATCTTTTACACAAAACGGCGGTCATTTTGGGAATTTCGTTTTTTAACGGCTTGTTTGGCTTGTTTGAGCTTGTTTGAGCTTGCGGAATTGCTGGCTTCATTTTAAGAGAACCTGTTTGACTTTTATTCCAGCATTGAAGAAAAAACTCATTATCTAGTGTTTATCAGATATTTTCGATGAGCATTCGCGACAAAAAGAAACGTAAATTCGTTTAATAATCACTGGAAAAGCACACAGGCCACGTGACATATATTACAGATTTGTCCCACACACGAGAAAATGAAAATTTGCAAATGGGGATTTACAAAATGCAAGGTAACAATATCCTTGGGTTGAATATACTGTATGATTGAAGACAAGAAAAAGAAAATCAAAACAACCGAACCGTAACAACAAGCGCTTATACAACTTTACAATTGTACAACATGCCTGAACCGACCAGCTCTATACCAAAAACAAGCGAACAGGTGTCTACCAACAATGAGAGCAATATAGACATTTCAATCAAAAACGTTTCTCAAAATGACGAAGCTCCCAAGATTGAGATTGTGGAAACGGAAAAATCCAAAGTTGATTTTGCGAAAAACAAAGATTACCAGTATTATCCAGACAAACCAGATAGCAGTTTGAATAAAATGAAGTTTGTGGTTAAAGGGGCTTCCCAATTTTATGATCCATGCGAGGAATCGTCGAAAATGAGTTTCAAATGCTTGGAAATGAACGATTACGATAGGGACATGTGCAGGCAATACTTTGATGCATACAGGGAATGCAAGAAGCAGTGGTTGTCTCACAGAAGAAGCAACGGGAACCAATGGAAATGACGAAACTCAATGTGTTTGGACACCATGCAACTTACCTAGGATACAACAAAAGCAGTGGTTTCAATACCGCTGCTGTTTTGCCCTGTAAATATATATCTGCATATATACTACAATATGCTTTGATTCGTATTAGTGTTTCACTTGACTGATCATGTGATTTTGTTTTCATGTATGGGATCTTTCCACTCTAGCTTAAACTATGAAAGTAATCGATAGCATGTATTTGTTTATTTGGCTCCAAATGTTGGCTCCAACTTTTAACTCCAACTTTTGGAGCATACATCAAGACATAATTCTGACTCAAAATTTAGAATAGTTTTTTTATTTTTTTATTTTTTTATTTGTTTTTCAATTCAAAGTCAAACAAATGACGTTTTTTATGCGTTTTGTAAAATATATTTTTTTTTATTTTTTTTCGTTTTTCTCTATGATATGTGATGAATTTTTATCAAGTTTTCCATAAAGAATTTTACGAAAAAATGTTTTAGAGTCTTGTTTTTAGTTTCAAGCTTTCACCGTTGTTCCCAACTTTTGAAATTTTTGCAGTCCGTCTTTTCAAACAATATGTAGACAATACTACTCAATCAAATCTAAACTGGAATTTGTAATAATTAAACATCTTTTGGTACAGTCTTTATAGTAAACTTTAAGAAAAAGAGTTAAAATAAAAAGCGACAACCCGCAAAGAAAAACTCTTACCCTTTTTTCAATCATGTCTGAAGACCACTCCTTGGGTACCTTTATTACAAGAAACAGAACTGCGATCATCACTACTGTTGCTGCCGCAACAACTGTGATTGGGGCAGGTTACTACTACTACAATAATGTTGCAGGGAAATCATTTGATGAAAGTGATGCAGACTCTTCCTCGAGTTTGAAGTCTTCTTCATCTTCTCCATCTTCTAGTACTCCTTCTACAGCTGGTAGCGCTTCCTCTGCAAACAAGAAAAAAAAGAAGAAGCAACAGTACAAACAAAAGAAAAAACTAGAAAAACAAGCTGAAAACGCTGCCATCAGTGGAACTTTGGATGAACAAGCTGTTGGTGTTGCCGGCACTGAGTCTTCTAAAGATAAGCAATCTGGTACTAAAAGTGAAATTGTTGATTTGTCAAATTTGGGGGTTCCATTAACATCAACAGGCGACATTGACATGACCCAATTAACTACAGAAGAAGAAAAGGACAAAATTACTATGAAATTGAAAGAACAAGGGAATGTTTACTTCAAAAATAAAGAGTACGAAAATGCAATCAAATTGTACACAACTGCTTTGAACATCAAAAAAGATCCGGTTTTCTTGTCTAACAGAAGTGCATGTTATGTCAGTTTGGGAGAATACGAAAAAGTTGTTGAAGACTGTTCTGCTGCTTTGGAACTAAAACGTGATTATTCCAAATGTTTGTTGAGAAGAGCTTCTGCTTACGAAATTTTGGGCAATTACTCCGAATCTATGTTTGACATTTCAGCACTATCTTTACTGGGAGATTTCAATGGTGAATCTATTGAAACAATGCTAGAAAGAGTTTTAAACAAACAGATCACAAAAGTCTTGGAAGAAAAAGTTAAAGATGCTACCACAAAAACAGAAGAGTTAAGCTCATTTTCTGATCTGGCTTCTTTCTTTTCTTCTCTATCTTCAAAGCACGATTTGAAACATTACAACCCTGAAGATGAAGACGATGTCTTATTAGCCAAAACTATTGATGATCTATATTCTCAAAGTGCCAAAGGTTTGTCAAATGCTAATGAAAATTTCCCAAAATGCGTTTCCAGATTTGAGAAAAAATTGGCTGAATCTCCAAAAGATGAAATTTTGAAAGAAAAATTGGCCATTGCATTGTCTTACCAAGGTATCTTATATTTCTTCAAAAATGATCCAACTTCCGCAAACGCTGTTTTTGAAAAATCTTTAGAATTGTTCCCAACTGTCAATACTTATGTTTTCTTTGCTTTATTGAAATCCGAAAAGGGAAGTTCTGATGAAGTATTTGGTAGTTTTGCAAAAGCAATTGAATTGGATCCAAAAGACCCAGCTCCATACTACCACAGAGCCCAATTGTATTTTGTCACCAATGACTTGAAAAAAGCTGGTGCAGATTTCGAAAAGGCAAAAGAAGTTGATCCAAACCATGTCTTTTCATACATCCAAATTGCATGTTTGACTTATAAAGAAGGCTCCTTGACAGATGCCGAAACTTTGTTTAGTCAAGCTTTGAGAAAGTTCCCAGACAATTCAGACATTTACGTTTCTTATGCTGAAGTTTTGGCTGACTCTAAAAAATATGAAAAATCTATTGAAAACCTGGATAAAGCTATTGAATTGGAAGAAAAAGCTGGTAACGAAAACGTTAGTGCCAATGCTTTGATTACCAAAGCAAACATTTTGGCTTCCAACCCAACAGTGGAAAACTTTGTGGAAGCTTCGCAGTTATTAGAAAAAGCCAATGAAAAATCTCCAAGAAATTTCAAAGCCAAAATTTCCTTAGGTCAATTTAAACTACAAGAAGGCGATTTGGATGAAGCTTTGAAATTGTTTGAAGAATCCATTGATTTGGCCATGAGCACTGAGGACAAATACATTGCTATCAAATTGCACGAAGGTGTCAAAACTCAACTAAGATTGAAACAAGATCCTTACATGAGCAAAAGAATTGATGAATTGTTAGCCCAATACGCAATGGGTCCATAGAGTGTGAGCTTTTGTTCAAAATCAAACATGGAAAAAAACGAAAAAAATATAGAACTAAAAAACAGAGCAGAAAAACTGCATACCACTTGTCTAGAAACATCAAGTTTTATTTATCATGTATTTTATTTAGTTTAGCATAAAGATAGCAAACCTTTGTACATACATAACATTCACTGCTAAACAACTTTGCAATAAGCTTGCCAGATGGATCGAGATCTTAAGGTATTTAGGTATTTACTGGCAATGTCTTGTTGGAGAGCAAAAAAAAAAAACTTTAGTTCGGGTAACCAATTGGAAATTATTCGCAATTGGTGTGGAAAAAAATTATACTTTTACTGATCGCCGTGGCCATCATATACAGAGATCGGCTATGTCTACTGTATTAGCAAACGGTTTGAAGCATCAAAGCAAAGAAAGCTGAACGAGCCTCTCATCAACACAAGTGTTATCATTGTATTTACCAAGGAAGATTAAAACAGGTGGGAAAAGAAAAAGAAAAAAAAATAAAAAACAAATAGCAACATTCTAACTTTCAATATCACCTATTATGTTTGGGCTTCTGAATCCTTTTCTTTCAATCACTGCTAAACCAGTCACTGCATCCACTCTGATATTTTCAAGAACTTTGATGAAAACACACAAAGGATGTGCTAAAAGATGGATAAAAACTGCCAACAGTTGGAAAAGAGGCCAAGTTGGTAGAAAGCATGGTAATGCCGGATGGACAAAGCAACAACTTAAACCTTTGGACGGGAAAGTGTACGCCAACAAAACAATGGAAAAACATTTGAAAGTTTTGATGCCTTACCATTAATTTTGGTCTTTGCTGAAGGTCCATCACCCAGTCTCGCAATAAAAAAAAATGAGCAAGAATGTTTTTGTTGCAGCCTCGGTCTCTGTTTCCAATTATTAAAAATCAAGATATTGCTAAATTCTAGCTATACCGTACATACTCACAATCCTGTTCATAGTTAATTTTGTTTTCCTGCAAAAAAAAAATATTTTGCGTTGCAAAAGTTTTACCTTTATACTTAAATAGTATTATAAACCGTTATTTCTAAGTTAAATTTATAACCCTTCTCTAACTTTTTTTACTGACCATTCGTTTGTTGTGTGATCCATGTGTAACTCAGAGGTTGGGAAATAATGATAGTTTGTTTTCAATGAAATGGCAAAAGGAACACTCTCAAACGTAACCAAGTTCATTTTGCAATAAGTCTTGTCTGGAATTTCTTTAATCACTTTAATGAAGGTATCAAGGTCCGGAGTTTCTTGCTCATTCACATGAGTAATAAAATTTGTAGAAGCAACACCGTACTGAGACGCTGGTGAAGCCGACAAACAATCACTGATGTAAACTTTGCTTGGCAAACTTGAAACACATTGAAGAACCGAATTATGCGGCTCCTGCACCAAACATCCGCTAAAGATCACCAATGAATCTGTTTCTTTGACCTCAAAAGGTTTCACTTGCAAATCAACAGGTTCTCCGTTTCTAACAACTTTTAATTCTAAAACATCGTTCGAAAGTTCATTCATGATATCTCTTGTGTTTTTGACCAGTGCACCGTTTTTGGACAAAATGATGTCCCCTGCTTGCAATTTTTTCAACGAGTCGCTTTCTTCTGTGTAAGAAACCCTGCTCACCGCCATGAACTGAGCTACTGAAGAAGACTCTTTTTCCATTCTACCAATCCATTCGTCGCTGACTCCACTGATTCTGGCTTTCAACAAAGTTATGCCTTTAACATCAGCGTTGATGGTGTACACACTTGGAACGCTGTAAGTGTTAGCACTTTTTATCCCTTTTTGGATTTCGGTTACAACCTCCTTAAAGTCCACCACATCCAATCCTCTGAAAAATAATTTGCTACTTCCATTGCCTTTTGGCCCCAAAAACAACAGCCATAGAGCTCTCACAATTCCGTCTTTGTCACATAAAATACCACTCGAGCACGTTTGGCTGACTGGGCAATTGATGCTGATACCTTCAATACTAGTACCTCTGTATCTTGGAACGACATTGCTACCGACACTAAACGGAGCAATGTTGGCAACGGACGCTGGTGCAGACAAAAGAGTGTCATTCACTGTGCACCCAAGAAAGTGAGTATCGCAGTTTCTTACAAGTGGAGTTTGTGCCAAGTTGGCCGATTGCAGGTCACAATCAATCTCTTGTGCGTTGTATTGGACAATAGCATAATTTTTTGTTGGATGCAAAAACAAAACTTTTGCTGGAACAATTATAGAGTTGGCAATTGTGATAAAAACTTCCAAACAATTGTGGGGCACAACGATTCTCGAAACAATCACCAAACCAAGCTCTGCATCAACCACTAACCCTGCAACTTTGGTGATATCAAAGTCAGGTGTGAAAGAATCAATGTGAACATAAATTTTGGAAGACACCATGACTATTGATTTTGCTAGTTCATTCAGTCCCGTTTCGTTAAAAGAAGTTTCAAACAACTTTGCTGTTTTTTTGGCCGATGGCAAAGATGGGATAGGGTCTGCCAAATTTGTGATATCCCAAACACCAGTTTCGTCGTTTCTAGTGTACATTTTAAATTTTTTAAACCAGTGACGGTCAACGTACACAGGGAAGAAATGGAATGTGTGAGGATCTATCAGATTGTGGTACTTGCAGATAACTCTTTTTTTGTCAGGTATCTTGCTCATAACATCGATAAAAACGTCCAAGTTTGGTGTCGGATTATTATCAACCTGGTCAATAATCCAACCTGCATCTTCATCATCGTTGAAATCAAAAGACCCCGTAGAGCTATTAAGAAAAACTCCAGAAACCGGAATCCCATGAAGTCTGGCCATTTGATAAGACAACTCGTGGAAAGATGCACCACAAACCTCAACATACCTGCTTGGAGTAATTGCGTGCAAGTCCCCAACTGTGCATTTAGCAAAAACATTTTTCCCACTTCTTTGCACTAATAGCTCAATTGTCTTCCCAACTGACTCATCCAGTATTCTGTCAACCTGAATAAAAGAGGTGATAAGCTCCTCATTTATTGAAATCAAAATGTCACCTGCAGCAATAAGCTCACTGGCAGGTCCCTCCTTCAATACTGTCTCCGCGACCAATAACCCACACTTGTCTGGAAAATTTTCCCTCATCAATGACTCTTTGTCAGCGGATAAGCCTAACCTTCTACATTCGTCATACGGTTTCAATAGCCATTGAGTCTGAATTGTTCCTCTTGTGATTGGTTTATTTTGCTGAAGGCATGTCAAAGTTCTGTGGACACGGTCAAGTGGCAAAAAAAAATCTGTGGAAGCTTGAGAAGAGCCACCAGCCTGTAAAGCTACGGCATAACCGTCTTTATTCACAACAGGGGATCCACTACTCCCACCGGATGCAGAGGCAGCGGCTTGAATGTATTCTGTGTTGAAATCATTGTAAGTCATTTCCCCATAATCCGGAGCATTTCTATCCAACCTACTGATGAACCCACTTAAAATACTCAATTTTTCACCGGCATCGTTACCGACAACTCTGATTTCAAGACCGACATTAGCTAAAGAAGGTTTTAACTCTAGTTGTTGCAATTCCATGTATTTCAATTTTTTCGGATCAAATTTGAAAACACCGTAATCGTGCACAGGATCTCTGTATATTGGAGTTAACTCACATTCTTCGTGATTGTTGAAAATTGCGTAGGCATTGACTAGGGGACCAGGAGAAACAACATGTCTGTTTGTCAAAATGTACCCTCTCTTGGCGTCAACAACAAATCCCGTTGCCTCGCTGCAGACCGATTCATCCGCATCAAAGGCTAGCTGGATGAAATTGATACTAACTACAGATTGAACGACTTTGGAAATGGTTTTGTGCCACCCACTGTTATCCTTGGCATTTATGTTGTTTGTTGACATAAGTTCCAAATCGTTCGTATCTTCTGGGTCCGAGTCCGAGTAAACAGATTGGTGTTCATGCTGTTGTTCTGCCTTTTGGCCATTTGATACACGCAAGTGCTTTGGTTTTGGACTTGAATTATTTTTTCCATCCAAGGAAAACTGATACTTTCTTTTCGACATAAAAATGAGTGAAGCTTGTGGTGCGTTACCGTTTGAATTCTTTTTTTGGATCTTATTGTTGTTGCTGGGGAACTTTGAGCATAGACAACAGAAAACCATGATTTTTAAAATGACTAACCTATGAAGTGTATATCTAAGAATAACTATGTGTGTACAAATCAAAAATTAGGAAACTTTGAAATGTGGCACGCGACTGAAACGAAAAATATGCTTCACAGATGAGTTTCGCGTGTAGCACTCTGCGTGCATTTGAAGGCAAAAAAAAGGGCAGGGCTGTGAAAAAAGAAACGTTGCTTTTCACCGCAAAATCTACTTGAAGGAATACAGGGTTACGAGGATAGAAAAGTGGTTTCATAACAAGATTAAGCTTAACATTACTTACTTCAATGGTACGTACAGATTTGGCCATTCTAATCATGTTCGCATGATTGTGTGCAGAAAAATAAAAATTGGACAACGCTAAGCACCGTGTTTGAAATGCAGGTCTATGATGGTTTTCTCTCTCCAAGACTCAAAGAAGTCGTCAGATACAGTGTTTCCAGAAGAACTCGATGTCCCAAAACTCTTGTTGATCTGTAGCATTGAGCCCCTTCTTTCTAACAAACCACTTAAAAAATCTTTCCTTGAAGTGTTGACGTATTTGTGTCTCAGATTTTTGTACCAAGAAGAGCTTTCCAGTAGTTCGTATGCAAGCTCCATAGAAATGTATATTTCTTCATCATCTGTGCATTCCATGACATGTTTCATCCGATTGATCAAAATATAATCAATAGACGGGTTTTTAGCTCTTTCATTGATAAAGACATATTTGCAACAATTCAAAATTAATCCGCATATAAGCCTCGAGGACGATGTCAAGGACTGGCTGTTTTCGTAATAAAAATCCATCAACTGAATAGCCACGTCTGAGGGCAGTTCAAACTTGTTACACAGTTCTATAATTCTTTCAGGTTCCAATCGTTTGTAACGTGAATAAAAAAGACCTGAGTGGATCTTCTCGACGCTGCCTGCACGAGTAGCTGAGCCTCGTTTATTGTTAGCGTTTTGCACTTTGCTTGAAGTGGCTTGCTCTTTCTTTGATTGAAAGCTGGATTTTGTTCTAGATGCTCTGCCTTTTGCTTTCCGCCCTGTGATTTTTTCAGTCTCATCCGGCTTACCCATTTCGTAGTTATCTTCTCCTGAATCTGGAGTATACCCATCTCCACCCACTTTTGTTTTTGACTGCGATTGGTCCTTACTTTCTATCTCTTCTTCACTGTTTTTTTTCGACAAACGTCTCTGTTTGCGAGGTTCTTGGACTATGCCTGTTTCACTATATATATTATTCAATGCTGTATCTGAATAGTCAACTTGACTTCTGTTTCTAAGTCTTCTTCTAGGAGAGCCAGCATTGGTTTCAGATTCATTATGATTGTTGTTTCCCTTTGACGGAGATGATGTCACCTCTTCTAACTCAAAGGCCAATTTTCTTCTAGGGCGTGGCTTAATAGGTGACGGGGTGGACCCATCTGATATTTTATCAGATGGGTCTAAAGATCCAAACTTGGATTTGGCACTTTTTGATAATGGCGATGATGATAAATTCGATAAAGGTTTTGTTGGTGAACTGCTGGGAAACAAATGTTTTGATAATTTTTGAGGCGACATTTTCATGATATTAGGACTAGAAGATTGGTCTCCTGAGTATATAGCCTGGTTTTTCGAAGGAGACAGCCACTTGATCCCATTGGTCTCAAACTGTTTTTTAACAGGAGAACTGTTAAGCAATATATCTTTAAACATGTTCTTTAGTTTCAGCACGTTTCTGGGATCTAACGGTACTTGACTTACATGATACTTTAAATTTGATTCAGGGTGCTTGGCTTCTAGTTTCTCCAAAGCAATCAGTCCTGCAATATGACATCTTGCAACATTTTCTTCAGGTCTCAATTTAGGTATCTTTGTTAGAGATATCGTGTACAAGGTTTGTGTAGCCTTTTTCAATTTCTCCAAGTCTTTGTTTTCTTTGAACTCAATGTCGTTGACGGATTTTTGTAGCAATTCGGCCAGGGTTCGTTCCACGATATCAGACATTAAAGATGGGAAGTTCGAGAGTAGCCTAAACTGGTTTAGTTTTCGTGCTTGTTTGGGAGCCTGGGTTGATCAGGTTCCAACGAGCAAAAAAAAATGCTACTTGTTACAAACTAGAAGATTAAAGTTGGCATAAAGACACAAGCTATTTGAAAGAATCTTCTTTTTCTTGAACTTCCTTAAATCATTTTATTTCTAATTGTTTACATTTTTGTCATGCGCAAGTCTTTACCTTGATAAAAAGAAAAAGATACAAATACCGGAAAACTCATTTTTGTTCAGTTCTGTTTTTTTTTTTGGGTTTTTTTTTTGGTTTTTTTTTTTTCTTGTTCTTTTCGTGTTTATCACTATCACAATTCATCTAAACCACAATCATTGCTAGGACATCTCCACACTCTTTCCTCTTTCTAAATCCAAGATCAAGCAAAACAACCACAAAGTAGAAGCCCTGAGTATATTGAAGACTCTGACATGTCACAGTCTGAGAGAAGTGCTGCAAACAACACTGGAAACGGAACACCAGTGCGAGCGATGCCATACTTCTCAAGAGCTCAAAGAACTCGGCCTGTGGAGACCGCTGACTGGGAGAGAAGCTCTTACAGTCCAAAAGAAGCAGAAACTGGGAACCTTAGAGCCCAAGATTTTACCTCTGGGCACAATGGAAGCCACTATTCTTCTGTAGCCCGTACATCAGAACCGATGGGCTCGTCATACACAGGAAGCTCATATTCCCCTTTGTCTGCAAAACCTGCAGCAAGAATCTCTTCATCTTATCAGCCTTCAAGAATGCTCAAGAGAGAACCAGATAGTCGTTTTACAGACAAGAGGTCATCTTATGAGTATAAATCACGCTACGCCGTTGAATCTAACAATAATGCAAGTTTTTACAAGGGCAATGGGAGTAGCAGGATCAGCAAATCGCGTTTTGACAAATCGTCACCTCATATAACTACAGTTCAGCAAAACACATATGTCGGTAAACCTTTTTGGGAAACGAGACCACAGGGAACCGTGAAATATGGGTCTTCAGACATCAACTCTCAATGGCATTATCTTGATATTCAAACAAACAAGCTTGTCAACTCGCAAACTTTTCAAACATTTCACGAGCACAATCCAAAAATACCAAAGGATGGGGTTGTTTATGATAAAAGCAGTAATCTGCTCATAAAAAGAACATCGAGTCACAAAGGACATGATCCGAGAGAAAGAAATAATCTTTTGGATAGCAAGAAATTGACACAAAAAAGGCTCAAGGTTTGTTTGGAAGTGGTATATGACAAATACTCTTTAGGCCCTCCTCCAATCTCAGAGATCGTGGTTCACCCTATACAAACAGAACTATCCAAAAACATGGGAACCATTATACCAGATTCTGTTATTGAAAATCATTTCAAAAATGAGTTCCACTTACCAATCTCTCAGTTTCAATCTTTTTCAGACCCAAATAGTTTAGTTCCTCTTAATGTTTTTGTGTTGAAATTTTCAAGTCCCAAGAACGAGGATTTGAACTTGCCAGGGAAAGTGGCTCAAAAGGCGGTAAAAAAATATGAAAATGAGCCATTTGTCACGAATGGAATGAGATTTAAAGTTTCTTTAAATAATAATGCCCTTTCTTCTAAAATTGTGAATGAAATAGTACAGCACAATTTAAAAGAAATGGAAAAACTTTTGAAACCCAAGGTTGCTCAAAATGAAGTGCGGAAAGAAAACAAAGATGAAAAGTCGAAGCATTTTGATTTCCAAGAACAGGAACTGGAAAAGAACCATATAGATGAGGTCCCTGTTGAATTAAGAAAAAACTTGAATAATAGACCGGTTTTGTTTGTTCCTCATTCTATTCTTCAGCGCTATAAACTACAAAGTTTTGATATCAAAGTTTCTTTGAGAAACTTGAAATTCAAGTTGTACACTCACGTTTTGGGTTGTTTTTTGAGTTTCGATTCTTTGCAAAATACAATGGACTACCAAAACAAGGGAATCGACATCTCGAGCAAAAGAGACAGAGCTCCAATCAGAATCAAGTTTCTCTATATCGCACCGAAAAGATATCAGGTACAAGACAATATTTTTGCTGGAGATAGCAACCTTGATGGAAAGCGATTTTCACTTTACTCAAAAAAGGCATACACGTCCAAAAATGACTTGTTGAATGACACTGTAGATTTGATTTTGTCCGATTTGTATTCTTCGATTAAAAAAGATATCAAGACTAAAATTGTTGGTCCAGCAATTTTGAATTCATTGGATAAAAACAAGTTTCCTGAATTACTTGAGCAGCATGAAAAAGAACTAGAGCTGAAGAAGGCTGCAGATCTTCAAAGAAAAAAACGTACAACCATTACCACCTCTTTTGATTTTTTGAGTTTGTATTCAACCAATAGGAAAAAGCCATTGAAAAGAACATCAGGTGAAGCAGTTGCACGAAATGGGGATTTAAATTCTGTTAAAAAAGTCAAACGCAGAAGATTGAAGCCATTGGCGCATTTGTTGGATGAGCAAGGCGAAAACAGTGATGAGGAATCTGAAACTGTGAAAGATGAAAAAGAACAGTCAATTGATTTCAAAGAGGAAACGGAATTTTCAGCAACTGAGGAATTGATGGAAGAAGAAATTGAGCGCGAGGTTGAGAAAGTTTCTAGTGAACGTTTGCAATCACCTATCAACGAAACATCTAAATCTGCCCAATTCGAAGACAAGTTTTTGCCTTCGGTTTCGGAATTTCCAGCACCAATTACGCCCAACCTTTCTATTAGCACCTTGCCTATCCTAGATCTTTACACAGCTACGGAAGATAGCGAAGATCTTACTTTTTTGAAAAAAGTGATGTTGGAGCGGAGTGGGTTGCACAAGAATTTGGCGCAAAAACCAATGACTGAGCCAGTAGCAAACTATTTATCTACTAAAAAACGTAGATATTTTGCCAATAGGGAAAAGCATCAAATATTACTGAAATTGAATTATGGACTCGAGATGGACTGCTCTGTTTTGAACAAAAATGCAAGCTTTAAAGCCAGTGGCTACAAAAAACTCACCTCCTACCACAAAGATACGTTTATTCCCCGCAGAAGAAAAGCAGGAGCTTCCAAAACCGTGCAGACCCACAATGAAGATATGTATGAAGATGACATGCTAGTTGTGGCGTCTTCGCACTTGCGTGCGACTTCACCAGACAATGAATTGCCAAAAGAGAATGAACAAAAAGCAGCCAGTATCGATAATCAAGAAAATGGTGAAATTGCAAACTTAAAGCAAGAGAAGGGTCATAGCTCCAGAGTTAACAGAGTTTTAAATAGAAGATTTCAAAATGAGATGGAGCATCACAAACAAATGTTGGGTAAGGAAACAGATTTACTTTCTCTTAACCAATTGTCAAAAAGAAGAAAGCCAGTGACATTCGCAAGGTCTTCGATTCACAATTGGGGCTTATATGCATTAGAGCCAATAGCAGCCAGAGAAATGGTTATTGAATATGTTGGTGAGATTATCAGGCAGCCAGTGGCAGAGATGAGAGAAAAAACTTACATCAAAAGTGGTATTGGCTCTAGTTACTTGTTCAGGATTGATGAAAACACGGTCATTGATGCGACGAAAAAAGGTGGCATAGCGCGGTTCATAAACCATTGCTGTGACCCGAGTTGCACTGCCAAGATTATCAAAGTCGGAGGAACCAAAAGAATTGTTCTTTACGCTTTGCGTGACATAGCGGCGAACGAAGAACTAACATATGACTATAAGTTTGAAAGGGAAACGGATGATAGCGAGAGAATTCCATGTCTATGTGGCGCAGCAAACTGTAAAGGGTTTTTGAATTAGTGTCGAGCACCGAGTTGTAATTTTGTATATATCAAATTTGTACGATGTTTTTTCTGTTTTTCTGTTGTTGATTTCTTTTTGTATGGGCATTCTCACTCGTGTTTGCTTTTTTTTCCCTGCGAAAATAACTGACACGGAAAACCTTGATGAAAAGAAATAAAACAATCTTGAGCGACTTTTGAAACATTTAGTAAACCTATGGCCTTAGCATATCAAAAAAAAAAAAAAAAAAAAAAAAAAAAAAAATATAGCACATATACAGAGGCTAAAAGCTCAAACAATCTTTCGGAATGCACCATTAATTGCGAGGTGTCTAACATATAGAAGAAAAACTCTCAACAAAATATCTGCACAGCTGCTGGAAAGATGGCATTTCAACTGATCGCAAAAGGCATACTGGGTAAACAATTGGAAAGAACTACTGTTTGCTTCTTCAACCAAGTGTTAAGATGTTGTAGTCGACCTGCCTCAACTTTATCACAAAAGCAATCGAATTCCCATGAAGAGATTATATCGCTGAACTTGAGTTTTGACCAAAGAACACCTCTTATTCTACAAAAGGATGATTTGAAACCTGAAACTATTAAAAATGTGTCAATGCCCACCGTACTTCAACAAGTACGAGATTTTATAGACAAGTACGAAAACCATGTAGTACTAACGCAGGTTGGCAGTTTCTATGAGTTATACTTTGAACAGGCTACTTTATACGCGGGGAAACTTAATTTGACGTTGACATCGAAAAAATACACATGTGGTGTCATTCCTTTTGCAGGTTTTCCTTCTAGCCAACTTTCAAAATATGTTAAAATACTGGTTAAAGACTATGGACACAGCGTGGTGATTGTGGATCAATACAAAAAGCCAAACGTTTTGGATCGCTTAAATGAAAGTGCTGTTCCTTCAAAAGATGACGAAATTTCCAGTTTGAAAGTAGTGAGAAGAGTGTCTAGGATTGTGACTCCAGGAACATTGCTTGACGAAGCGTTTGAAAATTTAGCTTCAAGCACTTTTTTACTGAATGTAGAGTTCCCATCCACTGCGTTTGAAAACCTTGCTAATCTTGACATGAAACTAGGTATCTCGTGGACGGATATTAGCACTGGAGAAATATATGTTCAGAGAGTTTATTTGAAGGAACTGGTTTCCGCAATTACGAGAATCAAACCTAGTGAAATTTTGTTAGACAGCAGGCTTGCAAAGTATCATATAGAAAATGGGGAATGGTTTCCTGAATTCGTTGAATTGAAAAAGTATTTTTTGTCGTATTATATGAAACCTTCACGCCATAGGACATTCGATACTTTCAAGCACCTTTTTTCTATAAATGATCATAAAAGATATCATCTCTTTACCAATTCAGTCGATACTTGGGAGGGAGCGGCGTTGAGAAACTTGCTAACTTACGTTGAAGAACACCTACCCGAGTGTTCAACAAATTTGCAAATACCTGAAAGGAAATGCTCAAGTGAAATCATGCAAATTGACTCTAGAACCAGTGCCGCATTGGAATTGCATAACACAGTTAGAACTAATAGTGTAAGAGGTAGTCTGTTATCAGTCATGAGAAGAACGGTGACGACTTCAGGTACAAGATTACTTTCACAATGGATTTCCGCTCCGTTACTAAATGTTGAAGAGATACGCCGGAGACACAACATTGTCGAGTTTTTTTCAAAAAACTATTCTGTAACTACAGCAGTTATTGAAAACTATTTGAAAAAAATTTACGACGTCACTAAGATTCTTCAGAAATTTTCCATGAACAAAGGCAGCTATATTGAGTTGTTGCAGCTATCCCACTCTCTCAAATCCACGAAAAGCTTAAAAGATTTTTTATTGTCAAAGGCTTTGACTGTGAACAAAGACCCTCAGCGATTTGAAGAAATCATACATGACATTCAAGTTGACGAGAGCCTTGTTAACGAAGTTTTAGAATCTATAGAAGAGGATAAAATTGTCACCTTTATGGAAAAATTGGAGCATTCCAATGCGGCATCTTCTTCATTTGGCAAAAGTGAAAGAGCTTTGTCTTCTTCTTTTAGTTATCAACCGAAATTGAATAACCGAGAGTTGTTCTCACAAGATTGGTATATCAAGCCTAATGCTTCTTCAAAATTGAAGCGTTTGCACAAACAGTTCAACAGTTTGGTAAAAGAGTACGATGATTTGTATGCATCACTGCAGTTGAAACTTGTTGAAAAACTTGGCTTTAAAAATTTCGAGTTTAAAATATCTTTGAGTAACGGATTTGTTTTGCAAGTCAACGGACCAGCAATTGTTTGGAAAAGATACTCTAATTTTGCAAAAATTGCGCCTGAGTTGGAATTTGTACAAGGCAAATCTACCAAAAAAACATTTCAGTTTGAGCCGTGGACCATTTTGGGACACAAACTTGAGCGCACAATTTTCCAGATTCGTGAAGAAGAGGAATGTATTATGGAAAATTTCAAGACAAGATTCATAGAGGACAGTTACGCTTTAAGGAAAACTGCTGCTGTTTTAGATTACCTTGATGTTTTGACCTCTTTTGCAAAACTTTCGGTGGAGAAAAACTTGATTTGCCCAGAAATTGATGATTCAAAAAACATTGAAATTCATCAAGGCAAGCATATTGTTGTTGAAGATGGTCTATTGAACAACATGGCAAAACGTTTTACAGCAAATGACTGCAATTTAACGGGTAATAAGGGTACCAAAACATGGATTGTCACCGGGCCAAACATGGGTGGTAAGTCAACTTTTTTGAGACAAAATGCCATTATTATTATTTTGGCGCAAATAGGATGTTTTGTTCCTTGCGAGCATTGTAAAATTGGAATTGTTGATAAAATTTTTAGTAGGGTTGGGTCTGCAGACGATTTGTACAACGAAATGAGCACCTTTATGGTTGAAATGATTGAAACAAACTACATTCTACAAGGAGCCACGGAAAGGTCATTGGCTATCCTCGACGAGGTTGGTAGGGGTACGAACGGTAGAGAAGGTGTGGCGATTGCCTATGGAACTTTGAAGCATTTGATTTCAAAAAACAAATGTAAAACCTTGTTTGCTACGCATTTTGGTAAAGAACTGCAGAAAATGATTGAACCCAACGACAGATCATTGGTGGGGTTCTACAAAACTGATTTGATTTCTACTGAAGATAGTGACGGCGAGCAGGAAAATTTCAGATCTTCAAAATACGATCATAGGTTAAAACCCGGTATTTGCACGAAATCTGATGCTTTGAAAGTTGCATATGAAGCGGGCTTTCCCGAATATGCCCTAAATTATGCGCAAGAAGCTTTGAAGAATATCGAGAAATAACCACTTTGGTCTGACTTTTTTGTTACATAGCTTTTATAAATTATTTAGATTGACAAAACTTCTTTAATAATCTGGCATGCTATTTTTGTCATTAATTTTGGGTTCGGTCTTATTTTTCCCCTCCTTGCTGCCGTGGTGATTGAAATATTGTTGCAAGTTTAAAACTTGCTGAATGTCTGATGGAATAGCCTGAGACGATTGTTGTTGTTGTTGTTGAGATGGTTGCTGTGGCGACATCTGTTGGTTTGTTTGTTGAGGTTGTTGCGGTGGATAGGAAATTGATGTAATTTGTTGGTTTTCATATCCTTGAGCATGACCATATCCCTGATTGTATGCGTTATATTGGTTATATGTTTGTTGAGGTTGGTACTGTGCAGAGTACTGCAACTGGCCATACTGCATGTTGGGTGTTTGTTGAAACATCATTTGCTGTTGAGGTGGTACCGCTGAATATTGCTGAGAAGGTTGCTGTTGCATTTGACCATACTGTTGGAAGTTCACTTGTGCCATGTTATTTTGCTGAGAGCTCTGGTACTGCGGATATTGTTGATAATTGTAATACTGGTTTGAGTATTGTTGACTTCCTGGTTGTTGTTGTTGTTGTTGTTGTTGCATGTAAGCGTTGTAAGGCACCATTGGCTGTTGGTAAGTTTGTTGAGGACCAGGTTGAGAAGGATTTTGATGATTTTTTTCTGAAAACCTCGAGTCTCTTGATTGATACACTCCGGTTTTTAACGCGCTTGGTACTCTAGCTTGCGGTAAATAGTTGTACGGAATTTTAGCATTTGCAATGCTTTTAGAATCCGGTTTATTTTGGTTTTTTAATCTGTCATACTGCTGTGGTTTTTTAACCTTGTTATTGGCATTGTTCTTTTTGATCTTTTGAGGTTTTTTCTTGTTACCGTTTTTCTTTTCTTTCAACTGTTTTTTGTAGGCAGCTTCCTTCTCATCATCTGAAAACTCTTGTTCCAATTCTTCCACCTCTTCATCACAAAAATTGGATGCGTCTGAGCCTTTTAGTTTTTTCAATTCAAAAGTATCTATCCAATGAGCAACCTGAGTTATCAAGAATACAGGTTTACCAATCTCATTTTTTTTCAAATTTATTAATAGTTCTGATTTATCCTTTGGTATCATAACTCTGTAAAATGGTTGTTGTAATTGACCAAAAACTTCGCATAATGGACCCAATATAGTTTTATCTTCCAAACATAAAATCGATCCATCTTTCAACACTCTTTGTTCTGCAGAAGTTGTAGCTTGGATAATAACATTATTTTCAAAACATGATTTGATATGTCCAATCAATTGCACTTTTGTAGTTGGACCAACTTGCAAATCTTCCGGAATTTCAGGAATTGGTTCTTCAACCAATTCATTTGTCGATCTGATTGGCCCGCTCAAAGGCTCATCTTCTTCTTCTTCTTCTTCTTCTTCTTCTTCTTCTTCTTCGACATTCGCGGTACGCGACTTATTGCTATTTGAGCTTTCGTCATCAGAATCCTCATCTGAACTGGAATCAGAATCGGAAGACGACTCCGTGTTGGATGATTCGTATTCTGAGGACGAATGAGAAGTAGAATTCGAAGAAGATTTGGTAAGGATGTGACCAGGTTTATCTGTCGCATCCTTTGCTTCTTCTTTTGCTTTTTTCCCGTCAGCGTTAATATCATCGTCTAAAGCCGCAATGTCTTCAAGTTTAATATTTACAGGAAGCTGTGATGTTTGCTGTGCGGTCCCAGGAACAGGGGCAAGAGCGCTGGAATCAGCAGCTTTAGCAACGCTTGCACTTTCACTTTCACTTTCTATGCTTGCGTTTTCCATTGTGTCTTCACCGTTACATTGCACTGTTTCTTGATCTCCATTTTCCACCTCTTGGTGGTTTTCGGTGGCTACAGGATGTTCATCTTCTTTCACAAGATCAACACTCCCCGATGTTGACAAAATTGATTCCGTTTTTTCCATACCAATGTGTTTGTTCAGTTGTTCTATAGAAAAGGGTTAGTTTGTATCTTACGTTTTCTTCAACTTTGTGTTGATGATCTTATTGCGCCACTACTTAACTGTAAATGACTTTTTGTTTGTCATATTACGTTCGACCTCATCTCAAACAACTTTTCTTTTTTGAGTTTAACAAATGGTGTCCTCAAATACAATAAAGAAGAAGAGGGGAGAAAAAAACATTTTTATTTCAACACGTGATCTTTACTAACAGCTACCCAGCTTCTGAAGACTTTCAAAGATTTGGTGATCAGTGCGGTATACCTTTTTCTTCCACCAAGTCGGTAACTCTTCTCGGGATTTATGAATTACTCCGATTTTTTTACCAAGTTGAGATTTAACTTTGTTTGATTTTTCTTTTAATTTCTTTGCGGCAAATCACGGTTAAAAATCCAACCTATCCGAACTTTTTCAACCTGAGATCATCTTATTTTGAATTAGTCATCAAACAACTGGTATCGTATTAATGTTCAAATTCATCTTATTCAAAAACCTTCAATGCTCTTCATATTACTCATATTTTTTGGTTCATTTTTACTTGTCATTTTAATGAGGCAGAATCTTTTCTTTTTGTCTTGTGTAGATCTTAGGCATCGGTCGTGAATGTTCGCTTTTTGACACATTAGAGTCAAGCACTGCACACTTGGAGAAGGCGAAGAGAAGAGTAACTAGATGCATGTTTGAATAACAAAATATTGGATAAATTTTAAGCATCCTTACTTTGGGTGAATTATTTCTTACATTCGAACAGTTGAAAGTGTATTTTATTGAGATAATTTGAAAAAAGGGAAACAAAAAAGAAAACAAAAAAAACGGCACCAATCCTTATATAAATTGATCGATCATCTTGACTTGTTGTGTATTAGCATTTCATAAGAAATAAGAACAACAAAAACTAAATCAAAAATCAAAAATCAAAAATCAAAAATCAAAAATCAAAAATTAAAAACTGGGACAAAGTCAAAGAAAATATAAAAATCCACTGCAAAACTTAAAAATGACAGGTTCTTTAAAGAGGGAAATATCTCAAGATTATAATGACAGTCACGACAATGAGTCTTGTTTGAGCTCAGAAGAAATACAATCGCTTGATTCCAATGTCATTATGGAATTACAAAATCACAGTGCTCATATACCTTTGATTAACCAAATTGACAAAAATCAACGTTTTGTTTCCAAGTATGACCACACAAATCGCGTTTCACGTGTTTCCTCCAAAAACGGTTTAAGCAAAACATCAACGAATAAATCCATGCACAGTGTCACATCAAACATTTCGAAAACCCTAAGTTATATCAAAAGTTGTGTGCAAGATGATAACTTACAGACTGAACAAGAAAAATGTGATGCAACAAATTTTGATAATGGGTATAGAGGCAATAGAGAAGATGAAGATGAAGATGATGATGATGATGATGATGATGATGATGATGATGATGATGATGACACACACAGAGAAGAAGAGCTATCAAAGATTTTGACCAAGAATTTCGAATTGGAAGATGCACTAAGGCTTACTGCAAGCCATCAATCAAGGTATAGATCTCCTTCAACAATTGAAAAAGAACACAAACAACAAGATTTGGAAAAGGGACAGTATGCGAATATTCAAACTTTTTTTGGCAATACGGAAATACAAGAAGAAAACAAAACAAAATTGTTTGACCAAGAAAGTAGTGACGACGATAAAAGCCAGAGCGGCAAGGAAACATTAGAAAAAGTTTTCACAAATTACAACACCAACACTTTGGATCTTCCTCCAGATGGCGGAAGAAACGCATATGTTTCCCTGGCATGTGTTTTGGTTTTGATGTTTTGTACTTGGGGTGCCAATGCGTCCAATGGGATCATTTTGGCTTTTTTCCTAAATGCCAATGTCTTTTCCGATGGAACTCCTTTCAAGTATGCTATAATCACTGGGCTCTCTCTATTTTTGGGCCAAGCTTTATCTCCATTTGTTACATTGGCTGTGAAAATATTTGGCTTCAAACCACCAATGTGTTTTGGAGTCGTTTGCACTTTTTTAGGTTTTATCTTGGCTGCATTTTCGACAAAACTTTGGCAACTTTTTTGTACGTTGGGTGTCCTTTGTGGGTTTGGAATATCTTTTACATTTGTTCCAGCAACAGCCGTGTTGCCAGGTTGGTTTCTTAAGAAAAGATCTATGGCTTTGGGAGTGTCTTTGGTTGGAACTGGACTTGGTGGGTTTATTTTTTCATTAAGTTGCAACGCATTGATTGAAAGGGATCAAAATCAAAAATGGGCATTGATCCAAATGGCCATCATAACCACGGGATTATCAGTTTTTGCAGTGTTTTTCATCAAGCAAAGAAATCCGCCTCCAAGAACTCATGTATCGGGATTTTATGGATTTATTAATTTATTGAAAACCATATTTGACATTAATATTATGAAAAAATATATTACAAACTTGATTTCAATTTGGTTTACTTTAGCTGTTTTGGGTTACATGTTGATGGTTGTTTCATTGAGTTCATATGCTAGAGCGCGTGGATTGTCTGCAAACCAAGCAAGTTATTTAACTGTTTATTTAAATGTGGCACAAGCAGTTGGAAGACCAATAATGGGTTTGTCCGGAGACAGATTTGGAAGATCCAATGTGACTTCAACATTGACCACAGTGATTATCATTTTGATTTTTGGATTTTGGATTCCTGCACACACAAATGGTCAATTGGTTGCGTTTTCTGTGTTGATTGGGCTTTGTATAGGTGTGGCCAATGTCATGAACACAGTTTTATTGGCGGATTCAGTGGCACCAAAGGATTTTTTGACCAGTTGGTCATATGTCAACATTGTTGGATCTCCATTGTTTTTATTTTCCGAATCAATTGTTCAGTCTTTAACAGATTCAAAAAACATAGCAAACCCATATTTCCATGCTCAAATTTTTGCAGGCTGCTGTTTTGTGGCTGCATTTTGCCTAAGTCTTTTGATTAGAGAATTCAAAGTCAGACACTTGATAAAGGAAAGGTTGCAGGCAACTTTAACCAACCTTCAAGATTATGACACTGAATCCATTACATCGGCTAATGGCTACGAAGAAGTTGAAAAAAAAAAAAAAAACATTTGCAATGGAAGAGACATAGGTGCACAAGACATTCAGCTTACTGCAGCATCTGTTTCAAACAACATTCCGTCGGAAGCTCTTCTTCTTGAACGGAAACAAAAGTATGAGTATCTTTTGAAAAACAACTACAAGTCTTTTTTTTTTAGAGCTTTTTATCCAATCAAAGTGTAACTGTATAAGTTTTATGTAATGCATAATCGAGATCTATCTAATGCTTATAATGATTTTTGCAAAGCATGCAGGATGAGTATTCTTTGGCACCGAAAACGGTGAAAAAAAAATTACTTGAATGAAACTTTTTAGCCTGTTTTTGCCTTAGCCTGGTTTGCTGACGTCATTACATAATAAGTACAATATTTCAAATTATTTTTTTTTTTTTCTTGGCCAAAACACAAAAAAAAAAAAAAAAGAAAAAAAGAAATCTTTTTGTTTTAATTGCCGAGGGGTATAAAATGAAAACCGTCAAACAGGCACTCCACGTGGTTTTCATAAAACTTCCCACTCCATTCCCTTTATTCTCATTGTTTTAATTTTCATATTTTATATTTTAAAATACCAAGAACTTATTTTTTTTTGTTTTTTTTTTTTTTAATTTGCAACCCCGGATTGTTAGTATGTTACGTTATTGAAAAAATGGAAAGACATACATGACATAGGGAACTCAGGTGCAACTAAAAGCAGATTGACAAATTTTTGATCAGAATTTTTGATCTCCAGCAAAAAAGGAACAGTTTAAGAAATCTTTTAGCTGTTTTTTTTTTTCCTCAAGTTATAACTTCCATCAGTTCCTGTTTCAAATACGTATGATCTTATTGTATTGCCAAAACTCAGTATAGTTATAACAGCAACAGCATTAGGAAAAACAAACTAAGAGACTGAAAAAGCTTAACGACGGATATAATAGAAACATTTTGTTGAATGAAATGAGATATTTTGTGACATAGTCGGTAATTCCAAAACACTCCACATAGAAGAAAATAAATAAAAAAAAAAACCAAATAAAAAAAACCAAATAAAAAAAACCAAATAAAAAACCCCCCCTTCAGATCTTCAAGCTATGTCTTCAAATAGCAAAAAGGATTCCAATCATGAAGTCTCTTCTGGAGCTCTTGGAAATGACCCAGAGATTTTGTCTTCTGATTTGGAAATACAATCCGTGTACTCCAACGCCTCTGTCGGGTTAGGAGATCCTGTTCCGGCATCTCAAACTAATCGTTTGCAGGAATCAAACTCCAATGAAAAATCAGTATCCAAGCGTTTGCAAAAACTAAACACATCAAAATCGTTTCAAAGCAAGAGCTCAAATGTCTCAAAGATGTTTTCACACAGAAAAGGATCCGTTAAACATGATGATAACCAAACAGAAAAACAATTACGTTCGGCAGTGAATCTGAAAAATGAGTCGAGCTCCAAGAGTGAAACAGACAGAGATCTTTCCAAACTTTTGAGCAGAAATTTTGAGTTTGAAGATGCATTGCGGTTGACAGCAAGCCATCGCACCAAGACATCTGCCAAATCTAAAATGGAAAATTTGCAAAAAAACCTGCAAAATTCGAATGAGTTGCCACCAGATCTTGAAGCAACAAAATCCAAAGAAACATTGTTCCCACATGGCAATGACAAACCCCTGCAGTCTAAATCATTGCAAAAAAACTTTCAAGATACCGGTAACGAAAATGAGGAGACGGATCAAGAGAATATTTCAAATGGGGAGGAAGATGTTCAAACGTTGGAAAAAGTATTCACAAACCATCAAACAAATACAATTGATCTTCCTCCAGACGGAGGAAAAGATGCTTATGGGTCTTTGGTAGCTGTTTTGCTAATCATGTTTTGTTCATGGGGAGCAAACGCCTCAAATGGAATTATTTTGGCTTTTTTCTTGAACACTAACAAGTTTGCTGGAGGCACCAAATTTAAATATGCTGTCATATCAGGACTTTCCTTATGTATAGGGCAATTTGGGTGTCCCTTTGTGAGTATTGTTGTTAAAGTGTTTGGAATCAAACCACCAATATGTTTTGGAATATTATGCACTTTTTTAGGTTATTTTATGGGGGCTTTTGCAACAAAACTATGGCACCTATTTTGTACTTTGGGTTTATTGTGTGGCGTGGGAATATCATTTACTTTTTTGCCAGCAACTGCAGTGTTGCCTGGTTGGTTTTTGAAAAAAAGATCCATGGCCTTGGGAACTTCTTTGGTTGGAACAGGCTTGGGAGGATTTGTTTTTTCCCTAAGCACAAACGCTTTGCTCGAAAGAGATCAAAATCAAAAATGGGCATTGATCGCTCAATCGATTGTGTGTGCAGGACTTTCAACCATTGCTGTTATCTTGGTTAAACAAAGAAACCCTCCACCAACAATACCACTTAAAGAGTGGAGAGTTGTCGCTGCACAATGGAGCACAATTTTCTCAATCAAAATCATGAAAAGATATATAACTAACTTGATTGCATTTTGGTTCACGTTAGCTATTTTTGGATACAACTTGATGATTTTGTCATTGAGTGCATATGCAAGAGCCCGAGGGTTAACTGCAAATCAGGCAAGTTATCTAACAGTATACATGAATGTGGCACAATCAGTAGGGAGACCAATGATAGGTTTGTCCGGAGATCGTTTTGGTCGTTCAAACATTACAGTTTTTTTGACCACAATCATTGTGACTTTGATTTTTGCTTTTTGGATCCCAGCCCACACAAACGGACAACTAGTGGCATTTTCAGTTTTAATTGGTCTTTGCATTGGGGTTGCAAACGTCATGAACACCGTTATGATTGCAGACTCTGTGGCACCAAAAGATTTTCTAGCCAGTTGGTCCTATATCAATATTTTTGGTTCTCCCCTTTTTTTATTTGCTGAGGCAATAGTGCAAGCTTTAACCGTTCCAGAAAACAAATCAAACCCATACTTACATGCACAAATATTTGCCGGATTTTGCTTCTTTGTTGCAATTTTTTTGAGCTTGTTGATAAGAGAGTATAAAGTGCGAAATTTGTTAAAAAATAAACTTTGCTCAACTTTGCGTGATTTGGACAACTATAATCAAGAAAAAAAATTTGACGCTAAAAGCTCTATAGAAAGTCAAAATGACAAAGACACACCGCCTATAGACTTTGATGACACTTTTCAAACAGAAAATACTCCTGATGAAGCTTTATTGGTAGAGAGAAAGGAAAATTATGAGTTACTTTTACAAAGAAATATCAGAGCAGTAATACATAGAGCCTTTTATCCAATCAAAATATAATAACCGGTTTATAAACTTTTTATTGAAGAGTATAATGAGAAATAAAAGCCAGCAATCACCCATGCAACATTTTACTCAATTCAACCGCTTCAAAACTGCCATCAATTTTCAATTCCCTGACAAAGGTGCTTTTTTTAGTGTCAAATTCGCCATAACATCTGACAACCTTGAGTAATACCTCGTTCAGCTTGCTCAAATTGTTTACGCTTCTTTCGCCTTGGATGTTGGAACTAAAATAGAGAAATGCTGTATAAAGAATCTCGTTCAGTTCAGAGTAAGCAGATAAAAATTCTAAAACTGCTGAAAATATTCTTATCAATGACGTAGAGAAAAACTCCATAGTGTATTTGCCGATTTTCTGTGGGTCTTTTGTGTTGATTAATATGCTTTTCATGGTTCTTTGCAGCATCTGTTCTTGCAATCCTCGAAGTTCATCTAGGGATTTGGGTTTTGTTGCTTTTCGATATTGCTGTTTAGGTAAAAGAATCCCATTGTTTGATACAAATAAATTTTCATCATTAATGTTTGTTTCGAACTCATGTATACACTCTTGAAAATTAGCATCAACCAGAAAAAACTTCAAGTAGCTTTCTATACTGCACAAAAATTGATGCATAATATTTTTGCAGCAATTTAATCTAGAAACTTTACCGACTATATCTCTGATCAAAGGACTTTTTTTGATTGCTAACTTTTTCAAACTTGCTAGAACAGCATTGTTTGAATTCCACTCTTTGGCAAACAGATATTGCACTCTTTTCAATCTCCAAAAAAAGTTGAACAGCTTTAAGTAAGTTCTTTGCGTCTGTTTCGAAAATATTGGCTCGAGTTCTTTTGGAATGATGTAATCCAAGGTAAACACGTTCCATCCAATAGAGCCATGCCCAACCTCTAGAATTCTTGCGTCAATTCTATTAAGAACCATATTTCTATCTTCCTTATTCAGCATGTTCCGAAATGAAGATTTGGCTATCGCAGACTTCAAGGACGTTGTCAATGTGGTACCTTGCATGAATTGCGCTTCATCCTCTAAAAGGCCCTCTGTTTCATGGACCAAAATATCTATAAATTTGCTGTTTCCCATGAGAAGAAGCTGTTGTATGACTTGAGCAACTTTGACCAAATAATATTTTTCCTTGAGCAAGGATTCGATGTAAATGCAAACCGTTTCGTTCTGCTCATTTAGCACAGCAATAAACTGGGCAGGATTAGTTAACAAATCGCAATCTTTGTACTTCTGGCTATAGGATGTCGTAAAATCATTCACCCAGCGGTATTCGTGACAATAATGAAGCAAAAAAAGTAGTGAGTTTCCAACAGAAAAAACGATTTCGCAATATTTGTTGCCAAGTATAGGCTGAAAAGAAAAAAGAAAGTGAGGAAGCTGAGTTTGTTCTAAGTAAAAATCGCTAAGACGTAGATTTGACAATGCAGAAGATTGTTGCTTTGAACGATTTTGGATAAAAAATTCCTCACTATCAAAGTCATTGGGCAATTCTCCCTTGGTCAACCATGTCAGCAAATAGCCGACGTAAATATCTTTTAAAGAGGAAACAAACTCTGAGGCCCAATTGAACTTTTCGCTGAAATTAAAACAGTCTTTTTGCATCTCTTCGAGAATAATTAAAATTTCATCCCCTCTTTTTTCAGCAAACAACGACAAAACATAGTTGTAAAATCTAAGCTCCAAAATTTTCCAGTAGAGTTTGTAATACAATTCTCTCAAAGATTGAACACTAGGAAACATAGCATTGATGAACTGCATGTAGTTCTGCAATTTCTCCGAAATTGCTTTGAGAAGGTATTTTTTCATGCGGGAGTGCTTCTTCAGGTTCTGCTGTTGTATGCAAGAATTGAGGTATTGAAATAATAAACTGGCTTCTAGAATATCGTGCAACAATTGCGTGTCACCATTGGTCATGTTCTCTGGTATTTCAATTGTCATATCATTATGGATCGGTAGTGTTTTGGAAGTGATACCCAGCAAAGTGTATGGCAAACTTTTTAGCAAACTGTCTTCAGAAACTAGGTATGGAAAATAAACTTCAACTATTTTACACATAGGCTCCCTATTAGAGCCGTGAAAGTAAGACGCTCTAGTTGAAGCGGAGAGTCTTGATCGTATGTCACTCATCTGATCATCCAGGTTTTCAAACGAGCTTTGGTTCATACCATTGCTCTGGGAAAAATTATTGCCATGGTTCAATGGTGGAGGCTGAAAAAAACTCCTCTGCACATCATGCTCTTGTAGGGTCTCTTTAGTCAGATAAGCTCTTGCTTGATTTTCCGAAGAAACGACGGCGCTTGTTGGATGAGCAACCTGGGGGTCCGCTGCTTCCATGAATAGTGTAATTTGATGTTGAAGCTCATGAAAATCGACGCATTTTGCCAATTTGGTCACAAGGAAAAGAATTTGGTCCCAATTTCCATCATCCACAAAGGAGCCTCTCTGTGGCTCCCTGTACTTCATTAATAAAGAATCCACCTTGTATGCAGAGTAACTGTGGGAAGAAAGCTGCAGTGCCAAGTCACTAATAAATGACTTGGATGTTTCGATTGTAAAGTAGGTCGGAAAATAGTTTGAGAATAGAAGAAATAACCGATGTTTTACATTTTGCAAGCTCTCTGCTTGGTGCTCATGGTTCATTTTTGACTATGGGAATAGAATTCACTCGAACAGCTGGCGGGTAGAGCGTTTCTTTGCTGCAATAAAAGACTGTCGATGATTGTGTCCTTGAACCCCTATGGTATACGCGATAGTATTGTTTGTTTCTGTTGTTTGTATCTCTAGATTTGGCACTTCTCAAATTAACAGCGCCAAATCTGGTTCCCATCATCTGATGCATTGAAGTAAACAAACTCGCATTTCATAAACAGCGAGAGAAAAAAAAAAAAAAAAATACAGCTCCAAAAAAAAAAAAGTCTTTGATGTACTTCGCGTCTGGATGTCTGATCAAACAAAAAATCTTTGATTAAAACAAACGCTTGAAGCAGCTAAGTTTGAGGTCTTTGGGTTTGATAAACGTTAAAAATTATTATCTATTCATGTTATAGAACTAAATTGAAAAAAAACAATTGAGATCCAATAAGCACTGGTGCTTTGAAACTTGTTAGCACATAAATTTCTATAATTTTGTTTATTTTTCTAGCCAAAAACTTATTGCTAAACCCAGAGGAGTCATTCATCTTGAGTACAAAACATTTGATGCAAAAAATAAACAAATTATACTTTTGAATATTACAAATTAAATGTTATAAACAATACCGAGCTTTGTTTGTTGAATATGATACATATTTATAGACCAATTGGTTTCTCACTGTAACCAAGATATTTCATAGTATCCGGATACTTTCTAAAATTGTAAAATTGTAACAACGTTCTTAAGGCGAATTCTTCGCTGTATGCGTCATTTATTTCAGCAGAAGTGTCCTTACCCGTTACCCAATTGTCTACAAGACTTAGATCCTGGTACAAGTAAACCCCAGATATCAAATCCATATGCTCGCTTTTCCATTTCTTGCTTTTGAAAGGCGTCAATTCTTTTGTAATGGACAATAAGGGATCATAAAGCTGTAAGTTAAAAATTTGGTAAAGCTTTTTAAAAGTTATTCCAATGTTTAAAGGAAGAAACTTTAGTCTTTGCGTTTTGCTACCCAGAACTTGCTGCAATAACGAGAAGGTGCAGTATTCTATATCCAAATAAACCAAGTTCACGTCTTCCTCATCATCATACTGGTGGCTATTTTCTGACCCAGAAGAGGAATGCGACATAGTTTTGCCTAGCTCAAACTCAAAATCTTCCTCGCTATAAGATCCAAAAAGATCTGCGTCACTTTTAGTTATGCCCTCTTCGTATAGTCTCTCACACTCGTGCCAAAAAGTGCAGTCAGTTTTTTTCTTAAATATTGAGTTGTATCTGTCCACTGTAAATGATATCTCCATAAGTTTTGTGCTCATCTCAATGAATTTAGCGTCATAGAGCAAACTAGCAAAATATTGGAACTTACAAACGTGACTAAGCTTAAACCACTTTGCCAACAAAAACAGAATGCTCATTCCTGCAGACAGCGTCACTTGTTTACTCATGAAACCTCTTTTCTGAAAATCACTTGAACAAGTTTCATATTTTTTATCATTCAAGTTCAACTCCATAAGTTGCATGATGACAGCTATCAAAGAGTTGAAATTAGGAAGCGTTTTTTGATACAACTTTTCAATTCGGGCCATTATGACATTATTGTTTGGAGTCGGTAAATTGTATTGATCAAAGTTTTTGATTTGAGTTGAACCCTCGATTTTTTGGGACTCTAAACAACCTCGCTCTTTTTGCATAAAAAGAAGTTTCTCATTGGCAAGTTGATGATCCTGCAAAGTGAAATGAATGTTTTTTTGCATTATATCCATTGCCTCCTGTACGTTGTAAGGCAAACCTGTTTCAGAAACATTTGAAATATTTTTCTCAGATTCTGAAAATGTAGGAAACATAAAGGGGTAGTTGAGATTAGTTTGATATGATTTTTTCCCATTTGGCTTTTTGAAGCTACCATCATTTCTTTGAAAACTTTCAGTGTTCGTTTTCGGAGACGACGATGGGGATGGAAATGGAGTGTCATTTCTTCCAGAAAGCTGAATGTCATGTTGAGGTTCCGGCAACCCAGTGTTTGATGTATATTTTTTTTTAGGTCTTGGAATATCTATAAATTGTGTCAATGATGTAGATTCACCATACTTGTAGTCCAAAACGGGTTTCATAACTGCTGTCGGGTACCTTGAAGTTAGATCTTCTCGGAAAGCTTCAAACTGCGAAGGCGTTGTTTTTAAGCTGTGTTTAGCATGGTCCGCCAAGTTATGGTTTCCCGAGGTTCCTGTGTGCGTCTTGGTAAGACGTTCACCTTGCTTTGAATGGGCTTTCTGGTCAATGATATCATGTGATTGACAAATTTCGTCATGTATTTTTTCATAAGTGGTTTCATTGCCAAACTGAAGCACAAGCAGCTTGTTTAGAATCAACAAAATTGATCTTATATGCATGCTCAATTTGCATGACCACCTCCATTGCTCAACGTACTCTAACAAAAACTCTAATAGCTCCAAATTGTCAATTTCATCACAAAAGCTATCAATTATTTGTTGCTGAGATTTGTTCTCTTTTTTCCTCTCATCAATTGCAACAACTATCATAAAGTACAAGGTGGTTGCGGAGTATTTCAAAAGTTTTGCATATTCTGCTAAATGGGTTTTTTCATCTCTGCAAAGGATTGCATGCTGCTTAAAAGATGCCAAAATTTCTTTAGACATATGCTTTAGCAACTTCCAATTGTTCAGTTTGACTGTCTTTTCGAGCGTTCCTAAATTCGTACAATGATGGAAAAATCCAATAGCAAAATAACAAATTTGAGACAGTTTAGCAATATCATTGAACTGATATTCTGGAAAAGGTTGAGCATAAACAACTTGACTCTCACAGTTTTTAAGTTCTTCCATGATGCTCAAATTACCAAAAGAATGAAACCATAATGATATTTCGTGCTCAAAATAGTAAAAGCCTTTGTGTTCCCAGTGCAATACAGGTTTTGTGATGGGTTGGTAAACACATTCGTAATTGCTACTTTTTTCTTTGTTATTTTTTGCGCTTTCAATGATTTCAAAAGCCCTTCTTTCTAGCTGCTTTTGCAAATCATGATCGACGGGCAAATTAAAATCTGTTTCTAACAATTTGACAGGACCTAAATCAACTTGATCTTTACTCTCTGCAAACTGTTTCAACGTAAAATCCTTTTTTTGGATGTGTTTATCAAAAAAGTGAGATTTTTCGTCCACAGGACTACTTGGAACAGAGTTTGATTTTTCTTTTTTCAAAAACAAGCTGGATATCTCGTCAGAGCTGTTAGATGGAGAAATTGGACCATCCATTTCATCCACATTTGCAAAAGTCTCATCGTCTTCCTCATCACTGCTTGAAGTTCCGTCTTCGTCTTTCATCAATGCACCATTAGTGTCATGTGAAGCAAGACTTGGTTGATCCATAAAGTTTAGTCTGTGCATTTGACTGCTGTTCTTGTGAAAACTACCCACATCAAAGTGCTCTTCATCGTTTAACGTAAATTCGCTTTGATCTAGCCCCTGTATCGGAGCTAAAGGAGGGCTGACAGTCTGTGAAGCCCAAAATCCACTTGATGTTTTAGGAGAGGAAAGTTTCGCGAGTCTTTGATTTAGAGTACCTGAACCACTGGAAGAACGTGAAGGAAGCTTTGGTCTCTGAGGACCGGCCCCCGTCTCACTTTGAGAATTATTAGATAAAGGTGTATTGGGCACTTTGCCCGATTTGGATGGAGTGCTCAAAAGTCCACCAGATTCTTGAACCAAATCTTTATCAATACTTTTTTTAGATAAAGGTCCGGAACTTTTTGAATAATCTTCTTTGGAATACTCCTGGAGTGGCATGGCTTATAGTTTTGCTCAAATGTTTTTGTAACTTGATTCTTATTGCTCAAAAATAAACAAACAAGCAATTGAGCTCAGCAAATTCTAAACTATTAATGCTTGATAGACGGTAATATTGGTGTTGAAGCTTCTCAGTTTTGGCTTTGCTTGTCTTTAAGTTGTTAGTGAAGCCTTTTCCTAGAAAGGAGATCTTCAAGTGGTTATTTATGATCTCAAGATTTCTAGGGAGGGAAAAGCGAGGAGGGTAAAACCAGGAAAAGTAAAACTGAGTTTTATTTGGCTGGATTATTTTACAAATCCTAATTTCTGTGTTCACGTGTTTAGAGTATTTTCACAAACATTGTCATACGGGACAAGTGCATCATTCTAAATCTCATAATGCTTTCAAAGCAGCTTTTCGTCACACAAAGATCCTCCAAAGACCCAAGCAGGTAGTCATTTTTGAACCATAAGTTACTTTCAAAAAGAGCCCACATACCAGAAATGAATTTGGATAATGTTATTGGTGTCAACGTTAAGGTTACTAATGTGATAAATGAGTCTTCTGTTGGCAGAATTTATTCGTGGAACACCGATTCAAATACGTTAACCTTACTGACAAATTCACCAAAAAGTAACGGAAAACAACAACAACAACAACAAGAGCCATTTTTTTCTTTCAAGTTGTTTAAAATATCTTTTATTCAAAAAATAGAAGTCATTCCTAATCAATCACAGCCATCTTCACAGGCTTATTTGAAAAAAGAACCTTTGAAACCACATCATGTTTATCCCGAAAGAATAGAAAACTTTATCAACGGAGAAATTAAAAAATACAGGGAACAAAATTCAATGGCTACTGCTTAGTTATTTTTTCACTGGTTTTCCCGATTATAGACATGAAAAGATGGGTTTCAAAACTTTTATGCTCAATTGTTTTGGCAATTGAACAGGAACTCTTTTGAAATCATACATAGATACAGAGCAACGAAACGAATTAATGAAATAAAGAATTAATAAGCGCGATGTGAAGAGCATCTACGCGCTAACCCATTTACCTTTGGTAGATAGCTGCGATACATATCATATAGATAGAGTATGTAAAGAAAAAAAAAAAAACAAAAAGTGTCAGGGTTTGCTAATCAAATTAGGCTCCAGTGTATATCTATTGAGTCAAAGAGCTTAATGCCTTTTGCCGTGGTTCCTTTATATCCATCCAAATTCGCCCAAGAAACTTGGAAATACCCCATTCCGACATTTTGGAAACATTGCTCTTGCTCACGTTTCAAAGTTTCAAATTGGCAAAAGCTTCTGCAATGGGTTTTGGTACTGCAGAGTAAAGTTTCGAGATACGAGTTGTACCAGAAGTGAACAGAAGAGTTCAAGAGTGGAAAATGGTTTAGCAAAGAGTTTTTTTTCAGTGACTTGAATGATAGATTCACTCTGATATCTGATACTCCACGCGGTAGGGGCTCTCTCAAGGTAATTGTTAAGTATTGACTTCCATTAGAAGAGGGGTTTTCCTGGAACTCAAATTCTCCTTGCTTGCGGGGTTTGTCCCGACTCGATGCGGTAGTTGTCAGTCTTTTGGTGTTTCCAAAATGCTTGGGATTAATTTCACACTGAAATAAAGTTACATAACCATTCAATTGATCGTTGTAAGTTTGAAATTCAATAAACATTGTCCAATCCATGATTTTTTGGGTATTTAGAAAGTCCACAAGAAGGTCAAAAGGATTTTCAATGCAAATTTTGGTAATTTCAAAAGCACACATCTTTTCATTTCCTGTTATCCCGTTTGTTAAAGATGAGTAAACTATGCCTTGTTCTATGGGATCAAGTTGCAAGTAAAAACCCTGGTAGTTTAACCATCTTAATTGAGATTTTATAATGACACCTTTGATAGCACCAGATTTAAAACGAGCTTTCTCAAACATATCCAACGCTTTTTCTTTAGTGACTGAGCTTTGGCTCATAAGGTATGCCGTAGTCACCAAACCCGACCTGCCTTTTCCCATTTTGCAATGGAGGAACACAGCGCTCGCATCGTTTGTTCCCAAAGCAACGCTTATATTTTTCAAAATTGTTTGTAAATGTCCAAATGGAGGAACCTCATGGTCCAACCACCCGCATCTGCTCAACAAGGCCAGGCTTGGAAAAGATGATTGATATATATGGTTTTTAGGCAGGGTTTTCTGTACAACTTCATTAAACTGAGGATCCGAGTAGTCCGATTCACAAATTTCCGCTTTCAAATTGAATATTTTCCAGTTGTTCGTTCCGTGATAATTGTTCAAAAATTGAACCAAGTCAATTAAACTCACTCTGTACAACTGCTTTGGATACTTTGTCACTGGATATGATCCAACAATTAGTTTTGGGGTTATGTAGGAGATATCCAAGTGTTTTGATTTGGGCCATTTTGATCCATCGCTTATTATGGTAGAAGGTGCATTCGGTATAGAATGGCTAAGGGCTGAAGAATTTAAACTTGCAACACTTGAAATTTTTGCTTTCATCTTAACCTTTATTTTTTTTACTACTTGCTTTTGATTTACATGTCTAGGGTCTGCAGTTGTTTTGTTGTTAAAGGGGAAAGTGTATATAGATTTTAGAATACTCTCCGTATGCGCTAGAATTGGTGGCACCATATTTTTTTGCCCAATTAGCTTTCGAAAATGTGTTGTTGGTATGTGGGAATTTCCTCGAATATTTATTCGATCCTCAAATGTGTTAAAGACACTTTGCATAATTCAATTAAAAAGTAATTGTTCAAACTTTTTAAGTTGAATGTGCACAAAAGACAAAAAAAACAACAACAAAAAAACACGAGTCCAAAGCGGATGGTACTTTTCTATTGCTTTTGTGCAAAGAAATAAGAGTTTTTGTTATTGAGTTTAATGTTGGATAGAGTGAAAAGCAGTAAATCGAGGTGAGATTGCTTTAAAGATAATGATTGCTGTTTATGGTGAAAAGTGCGTTTGCAAAGCATTGAAGATCCATTCCAAACCACGTTCGATTGGAGTTGCATCATCGTTATCAAACAAAGATATGCCAAACTCTGGTCTTACTCCGTTTTGTGACTCTACGTTGTCATCCATAAAAAGACGAGCATGGGATTGTTTGTACGAATTGTAAACAAATTCATCGAAATAGTATGGAGGATCAACCCAAAAAGATTCCAATGTTTGGTAACCTGGTCTTGCAGCTCTTCTTTTCTTCAATGTCGCATAAGGCGCCCGCACCAACAGCTTGACATCAAACTTTGATCTCAGCACATCGTCTTGATACATCATGAACCCATCAACAATAATGATTTTACACGATGCAGGAATCATATTCGCAAAACCTTGCTTGATCTTTTCAAGAAGTGTTTGGTCCAACTCAAATTTATCAATTGAATCAACATTGTTGTTGTGAATAAGCTCTTTCGAAATGGCTGCTGTCCCGTTCAATTTTATGAGTTTCAGTTCCTCATCAAAAGAAGCCAAATCCAGCGCTTCGGGACAATCCCAATTGGCGATACCATACTTTTCGTCTATAGGCACCTCGTCGTCATGTTTGAAAAAATCGTCTTCATGGATCAGTATAACATTTTCAGGAGGTAAAAGCTGCGTGATTAGTTTAGCAAGAGTTGTTTTACCGGAAGAAGAAGCTCCGGATAATCCCACTATAACGGTCTGAGATTTTGTCATGTAAAAAGTTCAAAGTCGAAAGGTTGGTCTTGCTTTATGGTAAATCCTCAAATTTTTTTTTTTTTTTCAAAAACCTTTATTTTTGGATTGATTCAAAAGTGCTGAATTAGATGAGTTTGTATCTGTTGTCTTATTACATATGTGGTTTGGCCTAAATAGCAAACTTATCCAACAAGTAAAATTGAAATCTGTTTCAAAATGCATGAATTTTTTGATAAGGCTTTTCCCGATTGTATTTTTCAGAGCCATTTTTTTTTTTTTTTTTTTTTTTTTTTTTTTTTTTTTTTTTTTTTTTTTTTCTCTCTCTTTTTGTTTGCTTTTTGGAAAATGCAGATCTAATGAAGATATGAAATACTCATCGGGTGTGATTTAGAGTCACCTTCTTGGAAGTTAGGGATTCTAAAAAACTGACGTTTCAAAAGAGAGAAAAAAAGTGCACACCGTTATTCAAACCATAACATAATCATGTCCGAATTTATCAACGAAAACCCTAACGTTTTAGATTCTAGCCAGCTACCAAAAAGAAAGGTTGAGGATGCTGAAGGGGAACTGCTACATTCCAGCGACATCACACCAAATTTTGCCTCGTGCAGCCAATGGAAACAACTGAAGAATATCATAACGGACGAAGAGTCAAATATCTTCAAAGTGTTCAACACAACAAGTGCATTATTGAGATTGCAAAACAACATAGCCAAAAAGACAATCGGTTCCGATGATATACTTGCTGACGGAATTGCCAAAGAATCAAGTCCAAGTCTTGGCGATTTAGCTAAATCTTTTAAAAATGAAGAGACTGATCCAAGAGTGGATTTGCTTGATTCTCAAGAGATTTATGATCTTATAGCACATATTTCTGATCCTGAGCACCCTTTGACACTAGGCCAGTTATCAGTGGTCAACTTGCAAGATATAGAGGTTATTGATCGTTCATCAGCACAAACCAAGATGGGCGAGGTTGTGGTGAAGATCACTCCAACCATCACCCATTGTTCTTTGGCCACCTTGATTGGTTTGGGTATACGGGTCAGACTAGAGCGGAGTTTGAGCCCAAGATTCAGAATAACTATACTATTAAAAAAGGGAACTCATCAGAGTGAAAATCAGGTCAACAAGCAATTGAACGACAAGGAAAGGGTGGCTGCAGCTTGCGAGAATGACCAGTTATTAGGTGTTATATCTAAAATGCTAAGCACCTGTAAATAAGACGGCCTCGTAAAACCGCTTCTCTGAAGCCGTCTTTATGATAGAAAATATCTAATGATGTTTTCGGCGATTCTTTGCTTCAAAGTTTTATAAAATGTTATCAATAACTCAATCATTTCGGAAGAGACTTTGTAAATCGTATTTCTTGTTTTTAGGTGCAAAAATGGGCACTGTAAAAGCTTAAAAAAATTAGATATAAAACCCACGTGATGTTGAAACGAGCTTTTGGCTTTTTGGAAAAAAGAAAAAAAAAAAAGTTGACGCGGTCTTGTTAGCATCCAAATCTATTGTGTTTAGTGAACCCTGAAATTCCAAAAGTTTTTTTTTACAGTAAAGTCTTGACAAATAGTTTCTTAAAATACTACTTTAATCAGATATCAATACAATAATAAAATAAAACTAAAGACAACGAATTACAAGTTGCGAGAAACCTGAGAAAACAACCAAAGCAATATGGGTTATTACGTGCCACACCAGTGTTTGCCTAATTTGAAAAAATACAAATATTCTAGCGAGGACCGCTCGTTGATTTCGAAAAACATACTGAAACCGTTTTGGGGTCAGTTTGTTAAAATTTTCCCATTATGGATGGCTCCTAATGTGATCACATTGTTAGGATTTGGTTTTATTGTTGTCAACTTTTTGACGTGCTTATACTTTGACCCAACCTTGACCAAAGAGCATCCACGTTGGGCGTACTTTTCGTATGCTTTTGGGCTTTTCATGTACCAAACATTTGATGCCTGTGATGGAGGCCACGCTAGAAGAACAGGCCAAAGTGGGCCATTGGGGGAATTGTTCGACCACTGTATTGATTCGTTAAACACCACTGTTTCAATGTTGATTTTCTGTGCTGTTTCTCAACTTGGGTTCACGTTTCCTGCAATTTTTGCACAATTTGCCTTATTGTGCAACTTTTACTTGAGTACCTGGGAAGAATTTCACACTCATACTTTATTTTTGAGTGAATTTAGTGGCCCAGTGGAAGGAATTCTTTTGATCATCACCTCTTTCATTTTAACTGGTATTCTAGGCCCACAATTTGTATGGCATTATCCTATTGCTAAAATTGCAGGTTTACAAATTGAATCTTTCCACGTTCTATTTGGTCTTTTTGGTTTAGCATTGTTGTTCAACATCTATTATGCGCAAAAAAATGTTGCAGACTACTATCAAAAAAACAAGCTTGAAGCTCACATGAATGATCCGGAACTAGCAATTGCCTCGGCTAGAGCTGGATTGATCCCTTTCTTTGCCTTCTTTGCAGTTGTTTTTGTTCTTTGTTTGATTGAGCCTCAGTTCATTTCTTTGCCTTTTGTTCTGAGTAACGGTCTTGCAATTGCGTTCACTGTCGGAAGAATTATTGTCGCTCATTTGACGATGCAAGACTACCCATGGAAAAACTCACCACTGTTTTTGCCTTTAGCCCAGCTGATTGCATACCAGTTCTTCACTTCTGTCGTTGGTTACAATGCAAGCACAGTCTGCACAAACTTGTGTTGGATGGGATTTGGTTTGGCTCTTGGCGTTCACGCAACGTTTTTGAATGATATTATTTTTGATTTCACTTCGTACTTGGACATATACGCATTGTCGATCAAGCATCCTAAAATACACTAAGCATGATAAAATAAAGACTGCTATACGATTTGTCAAAAACGTGCGCGTTCTTCGCAAGATGTTTTACAGCTGATAAAATGGTCTGTCGAAAAAACAGTTTTGATATTTATAATCTTTATATATACATGTTTACACTACTGAACAACCTTTATGTTTTTTTCTTTTTTTTTTTTTTTGTTTTTTTGTTTTTTTGAAGCTATCAATGAATGACTAGTGAAATACAATCCTACAAAAAATCAAACGGTGATGGCTGGTTTTTCTTCAGCAGGAGCAGCAGCTAGCAAGTCTCCGGCATCACCTTGAAGTTGGAATTGCTTTTCCATTTCAACCAACTGTTGTTCGGCCAAAATTGTCAATGACAATGGAACACCTAGCAATAGTGCAGAGGTGGTAATTGCCCAAGTGAAAGAAGATGTTTTGGAAAAGGCAATTTTAGAAAAGTTTCTAGTGATGTCAAAAAAGCTTGAAAATTGAGCTCTTGTTTGTGGTGGAACAATGTCTTTTAAAGCTCTGATTCTATCCAGCAAACTTTCGTCTTCATCAAAGTAGTCAAAATCTTCGTCTTCGTCATCAGTGGTGGCGTATGCTTCTTCTTCATCTTCATTTTCGTCCTCTTCGTCCTCGTCTTCTTCTTCTTCTTCTTCTTCTTCTTCTTCTTCTGCTACTGCTTCTGCCACTGCTTCTGCTACAGCTTCAGCTTCAGCTTCGGCAAGTTCTTCCACAGCTTCTTCAGCTGCAGCAGCTTGTTCAGCCACAAAATTGTCTTCAACTGGGGTTTCTTCGGCAACTGGTTGCTGTAGAACGTTTTCTTCAGAAATATCGGTGATTTGAACCATTATTAGAGATTAATGACTTACTGTGAGGAGTGCTGATGTTTTTGGTCTTCAGCGCCTTGATTCTTCAACGGGAAGTCCATGCCACACGAGAATTGGAAATCTATGTATTCCCTTCAAAATGACTATCGGCTTTCCACTGAAAATTTTTTTTTTTCGTTTTTTTTTTCTTCACTTACAAGCTCTGAAATTGCCTATTTTTTTTGCAAACGCATGAAGAAACATCACTCCAGACGGATAAGTAAGGGCAAAATCGATTTACAATTCAATAAACCACAGGTTCATGATAATAATCTAAAATGATAATATTTATAGTATACAGTCTATTACAAAAACACATGTTATGTAGTTCATCAACAAAAATCATTATTTCTTGGATTTCTTTGCCCTTTTGGCTTTCTGAAGAGCCCCTATTTCTTCGTCATAAACACTGTCAGCGGTGTCCTTACTTCTTTTCTTTTTCCCAGTCTTCAAACTGACAACACCACCTTTCTCCTTCTTGGCAGCTTTTTCCAAAGCCGCTTTTTGCTCAGACCATTCTTCGGTGTTATCGTCAATAGCATACTTGTCCAAATTCAAAGAGTTGATCAACTCTTTTTGTTTTTCTTTCATCGCTTTAACGGCCTCATTACCGGCTTCTTGTAGATCGTCATCCAGTTGATCAATGATTTTGGCTGCGTCAAAAGCAGGTGCCACTTCTTCCCCGTTCATTTCTTTGATTTCTACATCTTCCACTTCTGGCAATTCTTTGTTAATGCTTGCACTCAATACACTTTTGAAAAACACTGAGAATTTTCTCATAATTTTCGCAAACATGGCAATGACTTGGTTAGAAGGCAAGTTCAATTCTTTCACAATGTCATCAATCGATCTGTGTTGCAAACCAATGGCCAACAAAATGGCACTTTGAACACTGGACAAACTAACTTCAGGCCCCATTTTCCCACTGAAATAGACCAACGACAACATTGGCAACAAATCAACAATAACATGATAGTCTAGTAAATTGTTTGCATAGCTGTCCAATCTTTTCAAGTCAAAAGGAGTGAATGCAGCATCAAGTTCAACTTTGCTAAATTCAGGACCCTGATATTCTTTGTCATAGTAAGTTTCACCTTTCTTTGCACTTTCAATAACGTTCAAGGCTTCGACAGCAGTGAATTTTTGGAAGTCATACGAAAGTAAAGACAAAAATCTCTTGTGGAAATCCCTGGCATAAGCAGCTAGCCATTTGAACTCTCTTCCTTCTAAAACTTTAAGCATAACACATGTGTGTTCACCAGTCAAGTCATTTGCAGTTTGTCTCAAGTAAACTGGAACAAATTTGTTTCTTTTCCAGAATTTGTGTAATGGATTTGTTAAACCATAAGAAACACCCAAGTAGTGTAGGAATTCAGGAGGTTGTTCTGACAGTTTCAATAACAAGGGTGGCAAAGATCTGGCGTCTCTCAATTTCACCTCATCTTTCAACAAATTGCCCCTTTTGGCCAGCTCCGAGTCCGTTACTCTTCTAATACTATTGTTTTTTGGTTTTTCGTCTTCACTCAAATCAGCAAACTTCCCTTCAAAGTAGTCACCTAGTAGTTCCATGGCTCTAGACCCGTAACCCATGGATGCATATTCAGGATTTGTGGCAATTCTAACAACCCTAGCCCCACTCAAGCCTGCAAATTCGTTATCTTGGAACTGTTGCGAGACTAACCATGGAATCAAGTCACCACCTGCTCTTTGTCCTCTAGACAAAGAGCTTCTAACAGAGTCTTTTGAGATTTGACCTTCAAGAGCAATTTGAACCACACACAATGGCTCTGGAACTCTGGCACCATCTTTTGGATCGATAGGTGGCAACAAAACAAACAACTGGTGTGCAGGGGCATCGCTCATCAATTGCAAATCGTTTGGCGAGTTTTTGTAATGAGAAGAAACGTACAATGACATCATTTTCTGCAAAAACGCTTCGGAAACTGGGTGATAGGAAAACAAGGTGTCTCTATTAACAATGAACAGATCACACTGAGATGGATGAGGTGTACCTTTAGAGGCAAATCTAGCATTTTTAATAAGTTGGACGTCCAAGCACAACAATTTGTTCAACCATCTTTCAACTGGGTCCCCTGGAGCGTATCTGATTGGCTCGTCCAAAGAAACTTCTCTCAAGCTTCTGCCACCAACATGAGACTCAACGACTTTGTTGTCTCTAGACACGAGAGCTGTTTGAGTATTTTCTCTACCCGTTGTAGTGGATTGATCTCTTAATTGTTGGATCAATTTCAAAGACAAAGATCTACCAGTACCTTCGTAACCATTGATGGTGGAAGCCATAAAAACCAAGTATGGACCTAGTAATTTTTTAACAATCGGAAGAGGAATGGCTGCGGCTTCATCAATAACAACAAGTTCAGCTTGACCCAAGACTTGATGATCTTGTGGAATAATGTACTGAATAGTTTGTCTATGTCCTCTTTTAATGTCAACTCTGACAATGGCCTTGTTGAAATCTGGGTTTGTTGATTGAATGATGTCATAATCCAAATGTTCTTGATAACCTAGTGCGTCAAAACCTTTGAAAATGAATTCAAACAAAGTTTTCAAATTCTCTGGAGATGGCGATGTCACAAATATGTTGGAGTATCCGTGTGCAACAGCAGCTGAGATAGAAATACCCAATGCGGCGGATTTACCTCTACCTCTTCCTGCTGTTAGGGCAACTGTTGTGTTGAGAGTTTTTTCAGAAATAGAATCAATAAAAGTCAAGATGGCTTGAGCTTGATTGACAGTTTTTGATAGAGCAACCAAGGACCCGGCTGGCTGAACATCTTCCAACGACTCTTTCAACTCGTTCAATTCAATCTGTTTTGGGGACAAGTCGCTGTCGTCTTTTGGTGGTAATGCCTGAACATTTTTACCCCCGGAAATTGGAAGAACGTTTAATTCGTCATCCACCACTAAACAATTTTCGTTAGAGCCCAAGGACAAGATAAATCTTTCATTGAATCTTGCAACAACGTCGCTGTGAGCCTCGGTTCTGTATCTCGAGTGGATATCCATGGTCATTGTATATAGCTGTTTCAAAGATGACATTGATTTTAGCAAAATAACAACGATCCCACCACCTTCAACAGTTTCAATGGTTCTTGCCAACAAATTTGGGGTAAGGGCTTCAAAATCCTGTAGAATACACATACCATACGTGTTACCCAAAATGTTTTCAGTTTCCTTGTAGTAGACATATCTAATATTTTGGTTGGAGATAAAAGCTTCAAAAGGGTCTTGATCGTTGGCTTCTCTGATACCTCTTTTAATTTCTTTTTTGATTTTCGTTTCTCTTTTCTTTCTATGGGAAGTGAAACCTAGCAACTTTTTTTTGTATGCCCACAAAATAGATTTGTTTTGCTTCAAGTTAGAACTCATCATCAAATAGTGTAGATTGGGCAACTGGTTTCTTGCCCTGTCACCCACAATAATGAAGAAACTTCTCTGGTTGGTTTGAGTACCATTTCTAATTAGGGCCGGAATACGAGCATCAATTGCTTTTTTACCCATGGTGTCTGTCTTTAGAGTTGCTTTAACGTGTTTGGCGGTAGTTTCTAGTGGTTTTGTAACTGTTTTGATGCAGATAAAAGCAAAGAAAGAGATATATTTGATAGAATGAGCAATAGATGAGATAGCATGATGAGTATTTTCTTCCCAGGTAGAACAAACACATATACATCTTGATTTTCAGCTTGCGTCACTGACGGTGAAAAAAAAAAAAAAAAAAAAAAAAAAAAAAAAAAAAGAAACGAGTTGTTGTGCCGACTTATTTTCTTGTTTTTTTTTTTTTTGTTTTTGACGCATTCTGACGTTTTCGATATTTCATCTCGACGCGTCACAAGTTTTTCTGTGTTTCTGTTTGATTGTGGCTTCTGGCGGTTACAAACAATGATCTCAAAAAGCACATAATGTTCAGTTCTTCAATCTCCACAGTATTTACAAGAGCTTATTTTTTTATGAAATTAACAGGTTATTTTTACACGACTGGGTACAGAGAATTATGCTTTTGTGACTCTATTCCAGAGTTGAACAAATGGGTTAAAGATTAGCAACAGTTCCAGCATTATTATCCTTCCTGCACTATCTTTTCGAACCAGTTTGATACACATAAAAGGGACGCTCAAATAGAAAAGTTTACACTCACCAAACACCAAAAGTATGGCTAAAAAAAGTGGGAAAAAAGTTAATAATAATCAGAACCTTGCGAACAATGAAAAACTGGATAATACTGCCAAAAGACCCAATAGCCAAGGCAGAGTTCCTCCCAGATCATTTTTGCTCTATAAAGCTGGTCCAGTTTTTGCAAATGCCACCAAATACCACCAAATAGTTACCGCACAATCACATACAAAAGTAAATGTGGAAATCATGTCACGAATTGATAGGGGCTTTGATTTTGAAGAAGGTTCTTGGACTGGATACAAACGGAACTACTTTAGTCTTGTGGCTGGATTTGAAGTTTCTAACATTGAAAGTGGTACTTTTTTGGATGAAAACTATTGTGTAGAGATCAATGGCAGTTTTTTGCCTGTGGAATATTTTGCAACGAAAATTACAGCAGGAGCAATAGTGGAAAACGTCGAAATGCCATTAGTTCAGCACACAGCAAAAAGAACCAACGGAATTCAGTCAGCACCTCAAATCCAAGCCGTAATACCCTCAAGTTTGCCTTCACCCCAAATAATTAGAGAAACATCTAACATTCGATCATCTGCAAAAGTTGAAAAGTACGCTTCTGAATTATATCTTGACAAGTCCATTTCTGCTGAGCTTTTAGAAAAAAAAGAATCAATAATCAGCAATTATCCAAAGGGCAATATCCAAAAGTTTGCAAAGTACGAAAGGATCCAATTCCGAAGCTCTGATCAAATCAAGAAAAATGCACAGTTTAATAATTTTTTCACTTTATTTTCTATCTTAGGGGTTGTTATCAAGGGAAACGTTGTTTCCTTGGCTGAACAAGAAAATGGAGTTGTACAACCGGTTTACATGGAACACGACAACTGTACGTTTGTTCCGATAACTTCTAAAGCAACACCCCCTTTGATGGTTAGAGGAAGAACTCCGTCAAGTTATCATCCCAAAAAAATCAAGGCTTTGAAACAAAAAAAGAAGGAAGTTAATGAACTGTTGAAAACATTAAAAGCTAATCCAAGCGGGTTGCATGGAATGACAACAGAAAAGAAGAACCACGACTTTGATGCAATGGCTACCAGTCAGAAGGAGTTTGTGGCATCGAAAAAAGCCAAGAGTAAAACTGTAAAAGACCAACAAGAAAGTGACTCTACTTTGAAATCATCAAGAAAAACAAACACAATGCAAAAACGAAAACCTCTGGGCATGGTTCAAAAAAAACAACCTTCAAGACAAGTTGATGGCAAAATAATATCTTCTTTTGAACAAATGTTGCAACACACCAATACAGGTGAAACGAATGACCAAAGTGTGGGTGGTTTGTTAAAGAAAAACGAGGCACTAAACCAAAAGGAAGATCCAAGAAATGGTGGGAAACTTGAGCAAACAGAGTCTGAAGGTGATTTATCTTTGATGAAGGATGAAAGTTTTTTGGAAAGTAATATGCCATCTGATAGGCCTGAAGCAGGCTTATCAAGTGGTCGTAAAGTAAATCTTCCAGTGTGCGCAACTTTGAGCAATACGACTAAGAGAGTTTTTGTTAGAAGGACAAGACGTGCCGAAAGTGAATTTTACCAAAATGTTTTTGCCAATGATGGTTTTGAAAGAAAATTGAGAAGCGCTAGAGACGTGCCTAGTTTTACTGTTCAATCTGTACCAAGCACGGGATCCCGTAGTTTCAAACAAACTTTTGGAGATGAGTTTAATGGGAATGAGATCAGTGTAGGAGAGATCACACAAGATTCTTTTACTTCGCCTGTAAAGAAAATTAACAAAGTGCACAAGAGTGTTTTTGGAGCTGATGAGGTAAGTGTTGAAAGCGAGGGTTTTGAAAATAAGTCTTTGGAATGGAACGCGTTTGAAAAAGTAGAAGGATCTGTTTTTGAAAATCATAATGCGCCACTTATTTTGTTAAATGGAACAAAGCAAACCTGTACGCAGAATACTGAAGGAAGTGGCATGGGTCGCACTCAACATACAAACTTGTTTAAAGGTACCAAGTTTTTTGCAAACAATTTTGGGAAAAAATTGGAAAATAGGAAAAACCAAGAGGGAAATCATAGTTTTCAAACACAACCAGTTGAGTCAAATTGGAGGAGTTTGGAACCATACAAGGGGTCTTTTGATGGTATGCTGCCAGTAAGCAGTAGTTATTCTAGAGTTTCGTCCAGTATCAGCGGCTTCAGTTCCTCTAGACTTTACAATGACATAAAATTTCAAGACGTGGCTGAGAGTTTTCTTGCATGTAAATTTAACAAAGGGGCTCCTAGAAGCGAAACAAGCTACAAGAGCAGCAACATCACTACGAACAACGAAATGGAAAATAAAGAGGCAAGAAAGGAATCCGATGAGCATATATTGAATAATTAGGTCAAGATGGGCAGCGAATTATGCGATAAGAAAACACGGAAAGTAATTTGTGTGCAAAAAGTTTTTTTTTTTTGCGCACAAGTATTAAGATTATTGTGCATCACGTGATATGAATTTCTGGTGTTTTAGTTTATGTTTGTCATTTTCTTCTTTTACCAAGTTAGGGCTGATATTTGTAGAGATGACGTTGATAAGACAAAGATTGGGGGTAGAGAGGTGGAGATGTAGCATTCAACTCAAACGAAGCACGACCACACGATGAGCAACAGAAAGGATGGATTACACGATGAGCGTATGAAGACGAGGACTGGTTCTGATCAGAGCTCTTCTTCTGGACCTACTGGTTCTGTGATCACCACAAGTGGCAATTCAGAAACGGCTGAAAAGGACACGGACATTGGAACTAAGAACTCCACAGAGACTTCCACTGCAACTTTTATTAAGGAAGGAATATCAAACGTTGAGATCCAGAACAAACTTACCAAGATTGAAGATGATTACGCCACACGAACACGTATAGCCAACAAAAGGCGTGCAACGAAATCGTTACAGGTTCAACTCCGGAAAAACGCTATCAAAAAGCAACGTTTAAAAGAAAGGGAGATCAAAAAAAACAACAAGTTTAATCGGACGAGTAAAGCAGAGAAAGCTTATTTTGAGCAGATACATCAACAACAATGGCAAGGAGAGGCCCTGGAAGAGAGCGAGGTGCGAGAATTTGAGAAATTACAACAACATGCGGTGCGAGAATTTGAGCAATTACAACAACATGCGGTGCGAGAGACTAAGACATCTGAACAATTGCAACAAAGCGAGGTGAGAGAACCGCGACTTGATGAATCAACAAAGATAGGTTTCATTCAAACCACAACAACGGGCCAGGTGAAGAATAAGAACAAGAAGAAGAAAAAGATTATTAAAATCTAAGCTTGACACGAGAACCTTGTGGTATACAGATCAATATTAAACCTTTTTTTTATTTTATTTCGTAAAGATTATTATATATATATATATATATATATATATGTATTATATTATATTATATCTCTATTTGAAGTTATTGTTTTGTTTTTCTTGAACCTATAAGTATACTCTGTTGAAATGTTTTGTTATCCCGATAATGGTTATCATTTTATCATTTTATCATTTTATCATTTTATCATTTTTTTTTTTTTTTTTTCTCTTTTAGCTCTTTAATTTGGTATTATAACTTGTATATATTAAATTACAAAAAGAATATCACATCTTTCAGTAATTATATATACATAGTTTGTTGAAAAATCATTGAACTAATAAAATAATGAAAAAAATGAATAATTTAAGTTAATATTTTATTATTAATAATAATAAAAAAAAAAATCAACTGAAATCAACTTAAATCAACAAAGCAGCACCGGCAGCAACAATACCAGCCATGGCACCAGCACCGTATCTAACAGCACCGTTAGCAGATTCAGTAGCAACAGTGGTACCGTTGTTTGTTTCGGTGGAAGAAGTGGCGGAAACGGTGGCAATGGTGGTTTCAGATGGGGTTTCAGCAGAGGTGGTGGCTTGGATTTGACCATCACCGATTTGAGAAACAACAGCAACGGATTCAGCGGTGGCAATAGCGGCCAAAGAGAAGAAAGCGACAGTGGAGAATTGCATTTTTTTAAATTGAGTGGGTATTAGCGAGTGGATTGGTTTTTATACTTTAAAAGTGTGGTTTTTTTATTTATTTTCTTCTTTATCATAATTTATTATAGATTGAATAATTGAATAATTGGATATAATATCAATTGTTAAAAAGGAGTTATTTCTTCATCTTGTTTATATACAAAAATATTTTTTAAAGTTTTGCAAATTTATAATATATTGAATATAAATTTGCATTTTCATAATGTTTTATTCAAATGAGTCGTTACTCCAGTGTGTACTCCTTGTGATAGTACTGTGATACTTTTCATTTTTGTGTATCACTGTACTTTCTATAGTATAACTTCAAAACAATCATAAACAACAATGTTCCAGACCTTTTTTTCATCTCTTGTGTGTGTATAGTCTCATCATTAATTTTTCTTGCTCTGTACAATCTTGCGATCTTTCAATCTTTCACTCTTTCAATCTCTTTGTATGTATCATCATTCTTGATATTTCTCTGTATAGTTCGGTTTATCGATGATCTTGTTTTTCCAAGCTTTCTTTCTTTTTCTTTCTTTTTTTATCTGTCTCTGTTATTTTCTAAGCTTCTTTTTTTTATTTTTTTTTTTGTCTCTAATCATTTTTCTTGGCTTTTTGTGCAATTTTATCTAAGCATAATGATTAGCGTAAATTGTTTTAGCGAATTGTTTTAGCGTATTGTTTTAGCGTATTGTTTTAGCTTACTGCTCTATTGTTTTCATCTATTAATTTAACTAATCATTTCATTGTACTTTTGTCTGCGCATTTATCTCATGAGTATATTAAACTACCACTTTCTCTCTCTCTTTCTTACACACACTCTCTCTTTCTCTCTTTCTCTCTTTCTTACACTCTCATTTTTCAATTCTTAATTCCATTATTGATTAAAAGCGTATCATATTAAAGAGTCTTTTTTTTTTTTTTTTATAAAGTAATATTATTCAATTGTAAATTCTATCACTATGTAAATACACATAGAATAATAAGATTTTAAATAATTGGTTGTTTCATTTTTTTTTCTCTCGTTTATTTACTGAATGGTATGTAATTAGTACTATGTAGTAGTAGTATTTATCACACAGTAAATAACAATTGTATATAGTAAACAGTAAACAATATATAATGTTACATACATACATGCATACATACACAAGCACACACAACACAACACACACACAACACAACACTATTAATTTCCAATAACCTTCCTATTTCATATAATTGTTGATTTATTGGTAAAAAAAATATTGCTAATTTTATTGTTAAGGTATTGTTTATTTACAATTTATTGATTATTTATTTATTGTTAATATTTGTAATATTCATTGTTTACATTATTACTATTGTTTATTTTAATGACATGATCATCTACGATGCGCCAATCCAATAGTAGTGGTAGTAGTAGTGGTAGTAGTAGTGGTAGTAGTAGTGGTAGTAGTAGTAGTGGTAGTAGTAGTGGTAGTAGTAGTAGTAGTAGTAGTAGTAGTAGTAATTTTTATATCCACTTGCTTCACTTGTTGTAATGGTATATTTTTACTTCCTCAATGGGAAAATTATTTTTGTTTATGCATGTATATTATTGTACTGTACATTCTAGGAGATATAATACTTTTTTTCTTCAGTCACACTCTCTCTTTCTCTTTCTTGCTCTCACACACACACACACTCTCTCTCATGCTTTTCTGGAGTGCTTTATGTCTGATTTACCAGTAATGAATAGTATAAGAATCAATTTATGTTTATAAATTCAAATACTATAATATATTGTGAACATTGTGTGTGGGTTTATTAGAAAGTGGTCATATAACAACTACAAGTCCTAGTAATATTACTACAGTGTACATATCTCTACTCCATTATTGAATGTGGTGTGTGTGTGTGTGTGTGTGTGGGGACATTGATTTAACATGTATTACGCATTATGAGTATGATTGATATTTGGGGTACAATGCAAACGAAATATAAATATAAAGAATATGAGTGATGATTTGACTGTCATATCGAAAATTGTCTTGTATACTTGTTTAATGTAGTGTTGTATTAAGAAAAAAAAGTTAATATCATGACACCACAGGTTATATGTTTGAAATGTTTATATCCATGGAATACATAATACATCATGGAATACATAATACATTCATGACACAAATGATGGCCAGGTGTTTTGGATTTTAAAGGGGATAGGCAAAATAAATTGCTAAATATATGTCAAAACGTAAATGTTTAATTAATTGATTTATCTTGTAATCATTTATTATTATTTTGTATTATACTAAACTATACCATACAATAAAAACTATAAAACTATATCACAAATAATTACAATAAATATATAGGAGTAAACTAGAAAAACACAACTTAGAAATAATGCGTAATTTTTAATAATATAATATCTAAAACGAAATAATGAATGATTGCGAAAACGTGTTGCGAGTGTTAAAATTACAAAAAAAACAAAGGGAACCAAAAAAAAAGTATAGATCACTCTTTTTAAGAGATAATAGCAATTATCATCCCACTAATAAACCCAACAATACCAGTTCCAAAAACATTATTATGCATGTAATTGTTCACCTTATTGGCTGCACCAGTAAAAGTGACCAAAGTGGCAGAGGTGGATAGAGCTTCAATAGAAGAAGAAGAAGAAGAAGAAGAAGAAGAAGAAGAAGAAGAAGAAGAAGAAGAAGATAAAGAAGAAGAAGAAGCGACTGCAGGGGAGACTTGTGTAACAGCGGATAATACAGAAGGAATAGCAGTGGTTCTTTCCAATGATGTCACTGAAGTGGTCAAAATGCTTTGTAATGGGGCTGGAGTTGATGTGGCGGTGATTGTTGTTGTTTTTGTGCCGCTGATGCTCACTGTCACAGGAATGCACAATGGAAATGACTCAGTGACGGTGACTGGGCTGAATACCATTGTTTGAGAAGGTGCATTTGAAGTAAAAGTCAATGCAGAAACAATAGTGCTTGGTGGAATCACAGAAGTGGAAGTGGATCCGGAAACAACAAAAGTAATTGTGGAAGCTGGAATAATTGAAGTAAAGGAACTGATCAACGTGGTTGGGGCAGTGATAATTTCAGTTGTTGGTTTAGTAGTGATTTCAGTTGTTGGTTTAGTAGTGATTTCAGTTGTTGGACTAATAGTGCTTTCAGTTGTTGAACTAATAACAACAGAAGTAGTGTTTATGAAAATCGGTTGAACAGAAGTTGAAACTTCTCTCGTTGTTAAAAGTTCCGTGGTAGAATTGACAAAATTGGCCGTTGTTGGAATGTTAACACTAGAGTAAATTGTGGTTCCATTTCTGGTTTCCGTGGAAGTGGTCGTTGAAGTATTGGTTCTTGAAACAGTGGAGGTTGAAACAGTGGATGTATGCAAAGTAGAAGAGGAAGTGTTGTAATGAGACGATGAACAATCCCCACTCAAACACTCCGTTCTCGTAACCACTGTGGTCCCGGCAATGCTGGTGTAAGTGCTCGTGGTGGCTGATGGTGCAACAGGGTTGATGGTGATTTCAGTTTGTCTTTTGTTCTTGGAGTGCGCGCTCTTGTCCTTTTTTATACCATGCTGCTCACTGTTGATAGGATAGTCTGGAACAACGTCACCATCTTCACCAATGACCTTTATCGTGACTGGAATGGATCCAGGAACTTGCAATTCTTCCTTTTCCAAAGGATCAAACAAAATGCTGTAACCAAAAGTCTTTGGAACAGCAGTAAACCCTTCAGAACCAATGTACGACAAATATCCATTCTTGATGGCAAACCCGTGCGAGGCAATGTTGGAGTGCTTGCTGATGGAAATGGAACCGTCAGCATGCACTTTGGCATACATGGAACTGTTGTTGATAACCAATTTCAAAGATTTGTCAATGTGTGCGGAAAATTTGTGTGCCTCACTCGAAATCGCAAACTCGTGTTTGTAAGACCCGATCCTTGTATGTTGGATATCAGAACCGGTTCTGGAAACAATCAACTTGAATGGTTCACTTCCATCACTAATTTTTTCGTTGTCTTGACTAGTAGCTTGAACAAAGTTGCCCAAGATGGCAAAAATACTCAAAAATTGGAAGAATTTCATAAACATTTTTTTGTTTTTTTTTTTTTTTTTTTTGATGGTTGTGTGGTTGTGTGGTTGTGTGTTTGCTGTTTGTTTTTAAATTGCATAAAATTGCATAATATCAGCTATGGATTTTTTAATGGTTTCAAAATTACTTTCAAAGCATGCTTTTATATACTGCATTTTTGTAAACGAATGAATGGAAATTTCAAAGCCCTTTGAGTGCCATTGGTGCGATGCTATCTGTATTTCTGCATAGGAGGTATCATTTGGATTAAAAAAAATTGATAAATTATAAATACACTTGAGCGCTTATTTTGGTTAGTATCAGGAACGAGCTGACTCACATGCACAAACATGTGTCAACACTGATGACAGGCACTTCTCAACAACAGTTAGAAACAGCAAAATTTTTTTTGACATTTCTTGGAATATTATTTTTAGAGTCCTATTTGTTCCTTAATTCTTCTTCCAACTAGCATTTCCTAGAACCCGCTTGTAAAAGGTACTTTTTATCAATATGATCACTTTAAGCAATTACATATTGTCACTGGTCCAGCGTAAACTCAAGGATTTGCTCACCCGATCACAAACTAAAGGGCCCAATTATTATCGAAAAACGTTGGTTTTATTCAATTTTTTCTTGCGCCTTCCATCACCGGGTTTTTTTTTTCTGATTTTGCATTTAATTTAGGATAAGCAACGACAAGATGAAATGGACACTCGAAACACGACTTTTTCCCCCAATTATTGATAATTGTGGTGGCATTTCATTCACCCACAATCACTAATTACAATCCAATTGTTAACAAGAAAAGATTAACAAAATCCAAAAACCCAAACAAAAGAAAAAAAAAAATAATGTCTGAAACTATTGAAGGCGGTGTTAAAATTGAAAGATTGTCTCCAGGTGACGGTGCTACTTTCCCAAAAGTCGGTGACAGAGTCACTATCCACTACAACGGTACTTTGGAAAACGGTCAAAAATTTGATTCTTCCTACGACAGAAACGCTCCATTCCAATGTGTCATTGGTGTCGGCCAAGTCATCAAAGGGTGGGACTGCGGGATCCCAAAATTGTCTGTTGGTGAAAAAGCAAGATTGATCATCCCAGGTCCTTACGCTTACGGAGACAGAGGTTTCCCAGGTATCATTCCTCCAAATGCCACTTTGGTTTTTGATGTCCAATTGATCAAAATCAACTAAGAATTGTGAGTGATTATTCTTTCGTTCATATTATTGGTTTTCCTATTTTGAGAAAAAAAAAAAAAGCCTCCATTACACATTAACAACAGATTGTAGTGAGTATGCAAATGCCTACGCGTTTCACGTTGAGTGCAAAAAAAAAATATGTATGTATTTTTGATATATAACGCATTATAATGCTAAACGGGTATTGTTAAAAAAGTGGAAAACACATTTCTCACTTTCTGTTTCTTAGTCTTCGGCCAATAGGCTCATCATCATTGGTATCGGACTTGGACAAACTCTTGTTCGCATTGGATTTCTTGGCTTTTTTGTCAGCGTGCTGTGAAACTTCACTAGATTCTTTTGATCTGCCTCGCTTTGTTGCCATACTAGCTTTTCCATCATCTGTTTCACTCGTTACCTCTTTATCGTTTTCCAATGCACTATAGTCTACGTCACGATCTTTACTGAGCCTGTTGGATTTCCTTTTTCTTCCTCTTTTTGGTACAGGAGTTTCGGTTTCATCCGCTATTTCAATATCGTCTTCGTTTGGCGCATTTTTGGTGATTTTGTCCCCAGTGATAGACCCGTCTGATATAGAAAGAGAAGGACTAGTGTTTGATTCCGGACTCTTAGATATGCGCGTCTTGGAAGCAGAACTTTTCGTATGTCTTTTGTTCACATCTCCATAAACAATATTTTCAATGGCCTTGTCATCAATTTTTATTTTACTTCTTGTTCTGGTCTCAATTGTCGGTTCTTTGGATTCATCTTCGTCCGTGTGTTGACCGCCATCTTCGCTATTATTTGAGCCAGCACGACCATCTTTAGTTTGTTCGTCCAAGCTGTCTTCATCTTGTGGCTCAACATTCATGTCAGACCTCTCTAGATTCTGTCTTGCGTTTGGACGTCCTCTACCGGCACCCCTTCCTCGTCCTCGTCCTCTTCCTCTTCCACGACCTCTTCCTCTGGTTGTACCACGAGTATTTTGTTTTTCAGAACCACCCACCACGTCTTTCCGCAACTCAGTAAGTTCATCACCTTGTGTTTCGGTTTTCAGATGTGCATTAGTTTCACCATTATCCGGTTTTGGTTTGGCTGCCAAGGACTCAAGCCGAGCACTGTCATCCTTTGCTTGCTTACTTAATTTCGGAGCGTCATCTATGTTATCAGGTTTTTGAAGAGTTTCTTCGTTTTTGGAAAAGTCCACAGGAGGTTTGACAGCATCATGCTCAGACGAAATAATCTCTTCATTTTCGGTATGGTTGCTTTCAAAATGCTCTTTATCACTGATACTCTCCTTTCTGCTTGCAGATAACTTTATGTTTTCTGCTGCTGCTGCAGGTGTATTTTCAACAGATGCAGTCGTTTTTTCATCATCAGCGGCAATACCTGTGTCGCTTTGGGTTGATTTTTGATAATTTTCTTGAGAGCCATTTCTGCCTGTATTATCATCTTTGACTGCTGTTGAATTGGTATTGTACTCTTCTTCGTTCTTCGTTTTCTCTTTATCTACAAGATATTGATCCTGCGTTTGTGCCAAAATATTTTTCGATATTTTCGGACTTTCTCCTGGATCATTTAAACCTGAGGAGCTCTCAACATCTGAGCTGGTAGTCTTGGTTTCTTCATCACCGACTTCATTGGGCTGTTTGTTGTCAGCAGCGCTTCTATCACTCATCATATCCTCATCAGAGCTACCAATCTCAGCACTCTTGCTCGTGCTTTTTTTGTCAAAAAGTTGATCGCCAGAAGTGGCAAGACCTTGAGAGACATTTATGTCGCTTACCTTGTTGTCAGCCTTAATAGTATTTTCTTCACTCTCAACTGTATCATCGGATGCAGACGTTTTCTGTTCAGGTGTTTGTTCAATGGAAGAAGCGCTTCCACTTTTGTTAGATTTCAAGTAGTTTTCTTCCGCTTCTTGTCCGTGGCTATTATCTGTTTCGTCGGAATAGTCTTTCACTTTGTCGTGGGTGTGAGTTTCCATTACATTAGCATTGCTTTTTTTGCCAGATAGACTTTCAACTTCATTTGATTGCAAGCTTTCTGAATTCTTTGAATCATTACTTTTAATCACGTTGTTTTTTTGGCCCAAAAAATTCGTTTGTTTTTCGATGTTTGAAGAGTCTATTGTTGTTGCTTGGGAAATGTCTTCTTGCTCCTTGTCTTTGTTTTCCTCGAATTTATCTGCCTCTAAAGTTTTTTGCAGTGCAGCTTTTTCCACATCATTGGCATCCTCATTGGCATCCTCATTGGCATCCTCATTGGCATCCTCATTGGCATCCTCACTGAGATCCTCATTGGCAGCCTCACTGAGATCCTCATTTGGTAAAGAATGGCTGATGTTTTCATCCTTTGTCTCAGTGATTGAAGGCAAACGTGGCTCTGAGGAGCTAGAGCTTTGCAATATCTCCGAGTCATCTTGTTGCGAGCTTGAACGAGACAAACGAATGCTGGAATTTGTTTCACTTTCAACTCTCGATATTTCAGATAAATCGTCTTCCGAATCAGATGACTGCTCATTATTGGAGGAAAGTGCGCTTGTTTCATCTTGCTTAGCTTTGGCAATGTCCTTTGGTCTAGACCCAGTATTTTCGGAAACTTCAGCGGCGGTCTTTTGAGTCATGTCTATCATTTCAATATCACCATCTTTGTCATCCGTGTCGGAATTTGCATGTCCTCTCTCCTCCTCTCTTGGCTCTACTTTCTTGAAAGACGATTCGTTGAAATCTGTGTCTTCAGTTACGCCTTCTTTACCAGCTTTCTTCAAATTGTTACCTTCGATATCTTTAGACACAGTTTGAATATTTTCCGTTGCTATAGTCTGAACAGCACCTTGACTTCCACTTGATACATTCACAGCAGTAGAGGAGTGATCCCTAGAATTTTGAATCTCTGAAACATTTGAACATTTATCATCCAGTTGCAAACGCCTTACTTTAGGTTGGATCGTATCTTCTTTTTTTTCTACATTTATGTCCATGGTATCTGTTCTTTCATTGTCAATTGGCAAAACATCTTTTGTCTTTTTGCTCTCAAAATCCTCAATGGAGAACTTGCCATTTTTCTCAAGCTCTCGGTGCAAGGATCCGTAGTTGTTCAAATATTGGAGTAAGTCTTCCTTCGAATATACATAGCCCTGTGAGAAATTGATCTTTTCTTCATTGTCCAGAAAAAACACCCTGTCTTTTAACTGACTGTTGTTGTCAGCTCTGTTGTTTAAAGAATTTAATATATCACCCAATTGGGATTTCAAGTTGCCTTCATTTTGCGACCTGCAATGCAATATCAGTTTGCAAAGCCTTATTCTGTCCACGATATTCCATTTCTCATTCAAATCAAATTGCTGCTCCTCAAACAATGACAAAAGAGGGTGGACACTGTTGTCGAGTTGTCCTTCCATAATGAGCAAGTATATTTGTGGTCAAGCTGGTTGGTTTGGTGGGTAGTCTTCAAGTGTGGAAAGCCATCACGGCTCATCAAATACCTTCTTCATTGTAGAGTCCCCAAATATGATCACCGTGACCTAATGTATCTTTGCTTTGTGGACAGCTAAAATATAGCGGTCAGCTGACTCTAGCTCGTGCATAGTGACTTGCTTTTTTGGCTTTTTTTTTTTTTTTTCTTGTATTTTTTTTTTTCCTCTTACTCCAAAGCTTGAATTTGGAAACTGAACAAAAACAAAATTTTTTCCAAACTAAATGTCTCGACCTACAATGAGATGATGAAGTAGATCTTGGCGGTGTAAGTTTTATAGTTTGCAAAAGAACAATCGGTAGTAACTATACAAAACGAAAGTGCTGAACAATGCCCAAGAAAGCAACTAACCTGCACTCCTTAGCCAGGGGTCGTATTCGGGCTTCCTACAGCAAATTTAACTTGTTCAATCTATACAAGAAGTCCAGATTCAATTTTTTGTATAAGAACTTGTACCAACAAAAATGGACTGCAAAACAAGAAACCAGAGCTTACCATGGGGAGTTTATGACTGAAGGAAGATGGATGACGACTTTCGAATCAAAACCAGAAACTGTTGCGAATTTAGTGAAAACCGATGTTGGATCTGTCAAAAGTCACGCACAAGAAAAAGCCACACCATACTCTATTCAAACATTTGCAGCATTAGAGAGAAGACTAGATTTTGCTCTTTTCAGAAGTATGTTTGCTTCGTCAGTTAGACAAGCCAGACAGTTTATTATTCACGGGAATTGCTTTGTTAATGGCTTGAAAATCACATCGCCTGGCTACCCACTAAAGGCAGGGGATGTTTTCCATGTCAAATCCGAAAAAGTTTTACAAGCATTAGGTTCTAAAAAACCAAGTTTAGAAGAGAGTTTGAAAATTGATAAAACTCAAATATTTTTGTGGAATAAACAGGTGAAGAAATTACAAGCAAACCCAAGAGAAAGTTTGCAAGCTTTTACACAGGAAATGAAAAAATTGGAGGATGGTGATTCCAGAAAAGAGCAGTACTTAATCTTGATTAACAAATACAACTCTGAACTAGAAAGTAGAATTGTAGATGAAAGAAAAAACTGTAGTGAAACCAATTTGTTGAGAAAAATCTATGACTGTATTGACCAAAACAAAAAATCTAAAAAAGACTTGACTGCTAAAGATTTCCAGCCTTATTATTTGAATAATGAATTTTTGGCTTCTTCTATTGAAAAAATATACAAAGACACCATCAAACAGCTTGATATTACTCCATTTCAAGAAAAAGCGGATGGTGCCGAAGAAAAAACAACCAATGCAGAATTGGCTTCTAGAATTCTAGAGTCCTCAAAGGACAATGAATTAGCAAGAGCTTTGAGAAACGATTTGACCGCATTGAAAAGTCCGTACTCCAAAGCTATTGAAGTTTTTTTCAAAACCAACAAGGCTTCTGTACAAGAAGGATTGCCATATGACCCAGAATGGATTTTCCAGTTGAAAAAACACGAACCTTTGGAGGCTACTGTTGAAGAAGTCAAAGAAAACGAAGCAAAATACTCAAAAATGGTCAATTTGCCATGGCAAAAAGGGTTTTACGGTAGAAACGACCCAAAGAAACCTTATTTTACTCCTTGGAAACCAAAACCATTTTTGGCTCCGTTTGCCATTTTACCGCATCACATAGAGGTTTCTTTCAAAACATGCCATGCCGTCTATTTGAGAGACCCAGTTGCTCGTCCTGGACACTCAGAGGTTATCTCTCCATTTGGTTTGGATATCCACGACAGAGCATACATGTACTATAACAGAGAAGGTTTGTGATCATCAGAACACAGGCTTCCCAGGCACATTTATTGCTGTTGTGTCTTCGTGTATATATGCTAGTCAGATGCCTAAACTAGTATCTGGTTGTATAATGTCTTATGCAATTGACTTTTCTGAACGGAATGCATCGTCGCAGACATAGATTAAAACCTCTCTTGAAATTTGTGATTGTGCTCTTGTATTCGTTATTCCTATCGTTAAGCTTCAAAAAAAGCTTTATTATGCAGTACTCTAGCGAATTCTTACCCAACCAATTTGCCAAATCCATATTTTTGGAAGTTCGAGTTTCTAGAAACGGCAAAAAAAAAACAAAAAAACACGCAAATAAAAAGTTGCATAAGGGACAAAAGTTATACCAAAAACAATAAACTTCAATTACAGCCTCACGGTAAACTTCTAATCAATCGAATTTTGGATATGTCTTGGTGACCGATTTTGTTTAAACTAATTCAACTTGCCTTTTTTACTCTCTCACAGCAAACAAAATAGGAACAAATACGCACAAACTCAAACTAATAATATGGCCGACAAAAGTAAAGACTATAGCATACAAGGGTACAACTTGGCCAAGTTGCTGAAAAGGTTGGAAGAAGCTACTGCTAGACTAGAAGATGTCACTCTGTTCCAAGAAGGGTATCTTTTGGAAAAATATGGCCCAAAACCCGCCGAATCCACATCTACTTCGAGTTTGAACTTGCCTAGTAAGGCTGATGGCTATACCTTTTCTGATGCTGACGGATCCAAATCATTTGAAGACCCATTAGTTCAAAGTACTACTCCAGCTTCTCCTGCGCTTAAGACAGAGGCCAACGAAGACCCTAAATCCATTGTGGAATTCAAAACATTCATTGCCAACAACGTCAAACCTTTAGTCACAATTTCTTCTAAAATTGATCCTGTTGTGGAAGAAGCTGCAAAGTTGTACGAAACTGCATACTTGGAAACTTTAAAGTTTTTAACTGCTGCTGTCAAATCCAGCAAACCAAATGTTTTGTCAGCCGAGTTTGCTGAAGCTTTGAAACCTATTACCGCGAAAATGATGGCCATTTCTGACTTGAAGGACAAAAATAGATCCAGCAAGTTTTATTCTTACCTGAACAGCATTGCTGAGGGGGCTTCTGTTTTTAGTTGGATTACCGTGACAACTCCTATGTCTATTATCTCTGACTTTAAAGAAGCTGCTCAATTTTGGACAAACAAAGTGTTGAAAGAATTCAAAGACACCGATCCAAGCAGTGCGGAATGGGTCAAAACGTATTTGAAGGGGTTTGATGCCTTGAAACAGTACGTGAAAGAGTACCATACTACAGGCCCATCATGGAAAGTCGCAGGTGGTATTCCATTGTCACAAGCGTTGAAAGAGGTAACAGGGGAAGGTAGTACCGAATCTGCTACTTCTGGCAATGCTTCTGGCAATGCTTCTGGTCCTCCTCCTCCTCCTCCACCACCACCACCAGCATCTGTTTTTGAAGTGGAAAAAGAAACTTCAAAAGCCCCTGAATCTCAAGGAATGAATGCAGTTTTTGCATCTCTAAATCAAGGTGAAAACATCACCGCAGGTTTGAAAAAGGTCGACAAGTCCAAACCTTTACCTGACACCACCAAAAAAACAGCACCAATTCCATCATCCAAAACCCCTACCGGTCCAATAAAACCAAAGAAACCTGAAAACCTGAAAACGAAAAAACCTCCAAAGAAGGAAATGAGCGGAAGCAAATGGTTTATTGAAAATTTTGAAAACACATTGAACGAACCTATTGTCATTGAAGGTAACATCGATGAATCTGTGTTCATTGGTAAATGCAAAAGTGTTTTGATCCAAGTCACTGGAAAAGTCAATGCTATTACTGTCAATGACTGTGCCGATGTGAATTTGGTGTTGGACAACTCTGTTTCCGGTGTTGAATTCATCAAATGTAACAAGTTTGCTGTTCAAGTCAACGGGTCATGCCCACAAATAACAATTGATAAATGTGACAACGGTACTATTTACTTGAGCAAAGACTCAATTGAGGCTTCTATTTGCACATCCAGTTCCACCTCGTTGAACGTGAACCTACCTGTTGGTGAGGATGAAGATTTTGTGGAGTTCCCAGTACCAGAACAAATGGTGCACAAGTATGACTCTAAAAAATTGAAATCAACTGTGTATGAACATGCTGGCTGAGGGAATACAGGTTGCTCATTATACTAAACAGTTTTCTCTTTTTTATATATATATGTATTAGCGCGTCTGTCGTTAGATGGTATATATCAAGTCCATCTCCTTGCAAGAGTTTTTTATTGAACCGATAAGTTAGTTTCAAAAGTGTTTCCGACTGCCCCTTTGATGATATGGCACGTGCCACGGGAACCGTAGGTTTTCACTTAACCTTCAGAAATTTTTCTAGCGCTAACCCCCCCAAGGTATTTTGGGCAACAATGGCTCAAAACACAATCTTTGAATGCATTGCAGCCCATGTAAATTTTGGGTGCATGCCTTTCTTGATCCAATTTTTTTGAACAGATTGAAAGAAAAACCAACAAACTAGTTGGAACAGCGGTAAAATGGCTACAGGCAAATCAGGAAGAACTCGGATCAATCCCAAACTCACATCTAGAGTAAACAGAACAAACCCTTTGTATCAACATCTTATGGAAGGACAGGAAACTGCTAAAAAAGAAGTGCTTCAAAAATTTTTGACACAGAAACTCAAAGTCAAAGAAAATGGGGTTAAAGGAAATCAAGACCCTGGTGATTTGGGTTTCCAGTTGAGACAAATTGACGAAAAATTAAAACTTAAAAAAAAATTGACCGTCATGGAAAGAAAAGTGAACAAAGTACAGGCCTCTAAAGTTAACAAGCACGACTTTGCTTTGGCTCTTATGAACAATATTAGAAAAAAGAAGGCAGAGAATAGCAAATGGAGAAAAATTGTAATTAATACAAAACCTATCAAAGACAAAAGGGCAAAATGCAAATTGGTTGTCATGAATATTTCTCTTGGAACAGATGCCGAAATATTTCAAAACTTTATTGAAGACCACTCCGGCCTAACCATCAAAAACATGAATATGCAAGATCAAGCAACCGGCTCAACCACAGCCAAAATTGAATTTGCTCCACCGGCAACTCCAAAACATGTCATTTCTGCAAGAAAAACACTACACGGCGCTATCATCGATCAAAGAAAGATAGTGACGAGAACTGTTTATGAATGATCACAAGCAATACAGGGATTTTAACAATCTCTCGTATTGAGTAATGTCATTTGATTTTTTTTGCGTCTTTGGTTTGGTTGATCTGTTTTGTTTCGGTAATGCTGTGTGTCCATTTTCGTATTTCCTACTCAAAATGACCAAGCCATAAGTGAGAAGTACTCTTAGTTGCAGATCTTTTTTTTTTATTTTTTTGACACATCTGTGTACTCTTCAAACTTACGTTTATCTGGATTATTGAATTGCGGAGCTTTCATTTTTTCGAGCAATTTCAATCTTGTTTCAAACTTGCTTTGAGAACCACTCGCAACCGAAGTGTACTCTAAAAGCGCGGAGGAATGCATCATCAAATTGTAAGTATCTCTATGTACGTTGCTCAACCATTCCTCGGATGTTGTGTTGTCGTCACCCAAAGCAACATATTTATCTTTCATTGTTGAAAGCGCCTCACCATATCTTGCTCTATCAGTCATTTTTTGCCTGGTGGCTCTTCTTGGTGGCTTTATTTATTGCTCAATAGTCACTTTTCATCTGTTGTGTGTGCTTACAAGTCACCTTTGTTTTTGTGAGATCCTTGAGCTTTTATCGTAGTAATTGTCGGGTAACGCTTTAAAATAACAGTTTTTTTTTTTCTCATCGCTAGATGCAAAGGAATAAACACGGCCAAAGTGAAAAAGATTTAAATACACCACCTCTGATGTTGAAATCTTTCAATGGAAAGCAATTTTTGAAAAAAAACTGAAAAGACCCAAAAAAGACCAAACACCTGTTGAATTAATATTTGGGGTGGCTAGCATTTTGAAGTATTTCTGGTTTTTTTTTTTCTTCTTGTTTACTACTGCTTTTATCAACTCCAATGATTCCAGAAATCAACGCGCTACTGAAAGACCCAACAATTGATTGGAGCGACGAAAACTCAACTCTGAGTAATGAAACAACAATCCCAATTTTCAACGCAGATGACGTGCTACAAAATGCCCAGTTATTCAGTGCCAATAATTCTGAATATATCCAAAAAAAGTTGATTGAACCACTAACCCAGATGTTGAAAACAGATACAGATGATAACAATGAATTAATTGAAAGTTTATGTTATTTATTTCAATTTATGTTTGCAAAATTGCAAGATGCATCAATGTCAGAAAACAAAAATGACGACCCTACTTTAGACATACACCCTGTGAAAAGCGGCATCTACAAATTGTTTCAAGAACTAAGCTCTGCTCAATCAAATTTTGGACGCTTTTCGAAAAGCGTTCTTGTGAGTTATTGCACTAGCGTCTCTGTCAACGAGGCAGTTTTAGCAGACTTGTGGAGTATTTTACCAATCACCATTGAAGACCGTATGTTTCATATCAAAAGGTTAATGTCAAAAGATAACACAGTGATCTCTAAGTACAGGAAAATTCACAAAACTTTATGTACTGAAGACACAAGATACGATACACTTTTAGAATCTACCGGGTGGTCTGAACTTTTAAATGTGATATTGGCCGGAGCATTTGACGATCAAGTTATGTTTTCTGATAATTCTGGAGAAAAATTACAGAAAATTTATTTTTCAAGTGTTGAAAACATTATCGATCGGTTTCAATTAAAGATATCCAGTGTCATTAATATAATAGCAGATCTGATGATCATATCACTTGAAGTCGCTGACACAGAGTATTCAAGTACCACTTTGTTCAGTGAAAACAGTTGGAAATTTTGCATATTAATGCTCCAACATCTCCAAGCGGTTTGTGGCATTAAACCTGCTGATATCAACCATTTAGACCAAGAGGGAGGCTGTATGGAACTCGCAATCTTTTTAGTCGAAAAAATTAATATTCTTTCCAACAGCGCTCATGATTCCTCGAGTGAAAAAGCCGTTTCTTGTTGTTTACAAGCTGTGTGTTTTTTACTGAAAGCAGGCTTAGTTTCATTCCAGTCAATCTACTCGGGTCTTTCACCAGATGATGCCACCATGCACCAATATTTTGAGTTTTACTTAAAAGAGCTAAAGCAAATGGAAATTGACTCGGAAAAGACTTCAAGTGCTTTAGCCACCGCTGCTGCACTTTCTAATGAGGATGACACCGGTAGCCAATTGATTTCAAAAGATGCTGCTTCGTTTGGATTGAAAAGTGGTGATGTGGCTCCAGCTTCAAATACAAAATCGCCTGATGAAATTGATGCGAAATTGGCTGAGCTTGAAAAAAAACGAGCAAAAAACGACATTATTGGAAAAACAAACAATTGCTTAAAACTATTGTTTTTGAAAAAACTACTTGAAAATGGTTGCTACACTCCAAGTATTTATTTGCTGAAGAAATACAAGTTTGCTCATTTTCAAGATCCCTCATTGCAGACTTTGTGTTTTAGAATGTTTGCAAGTATGATGAGTCCTATTTCTGTCCACCCAGATATCAAGCAGTTTTCTCTTGAAGAGCGCTCATTGCCAAGAGTTGACTATGCGGAAATTGTAATGCTTCACTCTGCTCAACAAACGTTGCTCAAAAAATCTTCAGATCCGTTGGACATTTCCAAAACACCGTATAAAGTGGTGGATTTGTTTTCTGAATGGAGCGATCAGTTGCCAAAAATCCGTGACACTGAAGAATTGATAAAGTATTCCCATGAATTTTTGTTTTTGTTGTCTCCGAGACTTGATTATGACGGTGGAGAAGCAATCATTCAAACAATTGTAAACTATGCCCTGAAAAGACTGTCCGAGACACCAACTGCCAGCGAAGAATGGTTTAAGTTTTTTAGAAAGTTTTTATTCCCATCAATGATCTTTAATAACGTGTCTGTGAACAATTTACTTTACAAAGTCATGTCATTTTTCCCAATTTCCGAAAGATACCTTTTGTACAGCGAGTTGACCGAAAAACTAATTGATGTCAACATCCATATGAAGATTTGTTACTCTATGTCTGAAAAAGACATGAAAAACTTTTTGAAGATGGTCAGCTACGATAAAGAAAGCAGTCAATGCAGAAGATTTGCAAATTATGCCAACACAAACCCGGTAGCAGTCTTTGACTTTGTGCTTACAACAATCGAAAATTTTGACAAAGTTTCAAGTATTTTGGTTTCTGCTGCGAAATTTTTCAGCCCATATGCGCTTGATGTTTTGCAATTTTCTCTTTTGAAAAGGTTGTCAAAATCAAGAGAAACTGTTTCGCCAGACGGCATCAACATGGCTCCATGGTTTCAAAACTTGACAAATTTTATTGCTGAAATTATCAAGACACAGCCACGGTTCCACTGTTACTTACTCCTTGAATACATCATCAATAACATGGACAAAGGTGAATACTCTGCAACTTTTATGCTTAAAACCATTGTTGAAAAAGTAAGTGGTATTCAAGTTTTGGAAGAAGTACAAGAACAAATATTGATTTTGCTAAACTCCGATGAATGCTTGCAAAAAATGGCCAGAGCAAATATCATGGATACAAGAGAAAACAATAAAGCTATTGCAAACTCTTTATTGCAGAATTTTCTACAATGCTCTTCAAATGCTTTTTCAGTGATTATGGTGTACTTACAACAATATTTGAGATCTGTTTTTGATGACCGCGTTGACGAAAAAATTACTTCGAATAGATACGACGACGCTCACAGTATTTTGTGGACTTTTACAGAGTTTTGCAAGTATTTCATGTCTGCAGACGAATTTGCAAGCACCATTTTTTCTTTTTCAAGTATGATTGATAAACATGACATGGCGATTCCATGGGCGTTCCATATTTGGAGAGCTGTTTTAACCAGAAGCAATAGCTTTGAAGACTCGATGGCGATTGCAAAACAGTCTTCTTATCTTGCTAAAAGTTTTGGAAACGATTTTGATTTTTTTTCATCATTTTGGTTAGGCGGTTTAAAAACAATGCTGTTTGATCAGTCAGTTTACCAGTTTTCCGAAAAATACAAAAACAAAGTCACCAATGAACACTTGGAGAGCGCCAAGAGCAACCACATGCAAGTTCGTCTTGAATTTGTAACATTTACGAAAAATTTGAAGCAACAATGGACCACAGAACTAACTTCGCGTGAGGCATACACTTTGCTTACCAAATGTATTCTTCCAAGAGCCCAATTCGGGTTGGAAGATGCATTTTTTGCAAATGAATTTTTATTCTGCTTTTTTGACAACAACGAAATCTGCGTAATCATGGATGTGCTTTTTGAATCTTTATTTGCTTCTGAATTGGTTAGTTTAACCTCTGCGTCTGTGGCTTACTTTGGGTTCTTCATGAAAAAATGTTTTGAAAAGTTGTTGGATATTAAAGAAACTCTGCCGAAAGAAAACATTTTGTGCCAAAAACTACTTTTGTGGAGTTGCAGTTTGACCAGCAACGTAGCACACATGCTCACTTCTGATGTTTATATGTTTACCAGAAACTGCATTCAATTTATGAGCAAAGTGGTCTTTACTTTCCCAGTTTTACAAGTGCACGTGTCGCTTTTGATTGAAGCCGTTGAAGAACGGTTGCAAACAGAGCAAAGAAACGACATCATCACGCCTTGCAAAACTTTGCTTGGGTTTTTGAAAACACAATACGGAAAGTCGGTATCAGCTTTTGATTTTTGCACAATATCCGAAAATGAATCCAAAGAGTACCGTTTTTTTGAAACTGCGTCACAAGCACTACGGGCCTCTCAGCTCTATAAACAGGAGCTTGCCGGTTTCCGGAAAGAAGATGAAATGGAACTGATTAGAAGAAAGAAAGAGGAGGAAAACGCTTTGGCGTTGAAGAAAAGGCTTGAAGAGGAAGCTGTAGCAAAGAAGAAGAAAGAAACAGAACTTGCAGCCAAAAAGGCTGAAGAGGAGCTTATTGCTAAAAAGAAATCTGAAGACGAGGAACTTGAGAAAAATAAAGCAAAGGAGGAAGAAGCCACCAGGGTAGCACTGCGTCGGGAAGCTCAGTTAAAGGAGATTCAAGAGAGAAAAGAGCATCTTGAAAAATCAAGAAAAAGGCAGCTGAATGAAGATCTGCCAGTGGCTTCCAAAAAGCTTAAAACAGAAATTAGCCCGCAAGACGTTGCGAAATATAGAAACTTAGCTAGTGATGTTATTGGTATTTTAAGAAGAGACGCGCTACAAGGAGAAGGGGTTTCCAAAGTCATTGCATCTTTGGAAAGCTATGACATGTATGTCAAAATTAGATCCATCGTTGAAAATCCACCCCGGAATTATGTCGAGCAGTTCATTAATGCATTAAGCTTTGCATTAAAAAGTTACTTTATAAACAAGATTCCTGACACTTTTAGAGAGTTTTCAAACAAGCTAAAGTTTGTTTTAGAGTCAAATTCTAAAAATTTGGACAGTGCGAGTGCTGTTAGACTTTTATCCTCACTCAAACAAATTGAGCATTACATGAGTAAGTTCAAAAACAGCAACGTTTCAGCTTCTTCGAATCCTTCCACAGGAAGAGTCAAAGTTTCTGAAACAACTGCCCGTGCTCCTGTGGGAAGCAGGTTCAATGCCACCAAACCTGAAAGTACAGCAACTACGAACTCTGTTAATTCTCGGAATCCCGTTCCAACAAACACCCGTTCTAGTGACTTGCAATCGCGTCCTTCCCAAAATCATGCTGCCACTCAAAGACAGCCTGTTTCCACTACATCGAAAAGCTCGCGTGATAGAAACAGAAGCTCAGACCCCCACAGGTCGTCTCGCAGAGATTTTCCAAAACCCTCTCGTGAAGGCGATCGAACGAAACTGTCCGACAGCCGTGAAGGAAGAGAAAGAAGAAGGGAAAACGAATCAAGAGCAGGAAGACAAAGCTCTTCATATGATAGTGGTAAGGAAAGCAGATTTTCAAACTCTTATCGTGGCAGTCGCCAATAACAGCAATTATATAGTTAGCTTTTTTGAGCAATGTGTAATTAGAAAATTTTATTTGAATACTTTTGGTTTACCAAGGTTCAACTGCTGGTGCCGTTTATCTGTTATACATTTCTCTTCAATGTTTGAAGGAAGCAGACGCGGGAAAGCGATGTCTTAACAGGAAGGCGCTTGCCGACATATGTGTTGTGTTTTTTTTTTTTTTTTTTTTTAAACTTGCCCGATGTTTTCTTGTTTACATATCTAAAGTATGCCTTTGACCAACCTTGAACCAAATCTTTGGTGATCTCAAATGGTGGAAAAAAATAGCATACCAGGAAAACAAAAACTAAATCTTATCAAACAAACCGAGAATATGTCCCAGTATGAAAACAATTTCACTGGAGTGTACGGAACTTTGATTGTTTTTGTGCACAGGGCAAAAGATCTAATCAATGTGAGAAAGATGGATAAACAGAATCCGTTCGTTATTTTGAGAATACAGCATATGACAGCTCGGTCGAAAATATGTTTTAGAGGAGGTCAAACTCCAAGCTGGAGTTTTCTTGCAAAATTTGAAATCACTCCTGATATCAAGCCGACTTTGGTTCTTGAAGTGTTTCATGAAACAGAAAAGGCACCAAAGTTTATCGGGAAAGGGACTGTTGATTTCACGACTGCCATTTTTTCGGATGAAAATGATGGGGACGACAGATGGATAGAGCTGACCAATGGGGTTGAGTATGCTGGAAAAGTGTATGTTGAGATGTCATTCAAAATCAAAAGCGCAAGTGAGATCAATCCCAAAGGGAAAACTGTTTTAGATGACATTGATCAGTTTGACCAGTCCGTCGCCTCTCGGCAATTGCCCTTACTACCTCATGAAATAGATCCTGACAATGAATTTGATGACACATCAAGTGTTGGTGGTGAGAATACCCAATTTGGGTACATGCACGGTGTTCCAGGAGGGTTTAGACAGCCCGTTGGCAAAACTGGGGCTCAAATGTCTTCTGGACGGATTCAACTCAATCGGAACAATAGTGCAAATCAAAACGATTTAGAAGAAAACGCTTATAAAAGTCAAAGCAGTATGCCAACTATCAACTCATACAACACGGGGGCACCTAATTTTTCAAACTCCTATGACAGCAAGCATTCCAAAGTTCCCGACTCGGAGCCATTGTTTGCAAAACTAAAAGAATTAAAGGGTAAAATGTTTAGTTTTAAAAATCAGCCAATCACTGACAGTGAATCAGACATGAGCAGGTCCAGTAATAGTAACAATCACAATAAAGTTGATTTTCAAGCACTTGAAAAAGCTGTTGGAGTCACAGGTGGTGCCGACGATACTTACTTTGATGAGCCAAGCATGAGCGACGAAGTTGATGACGGCCATGAACCAAGATTTAAAATGTTTAATATGGCAAACAGCAGAAGAGTCACTTCCAGAGTAACAGCCAATATGGGTGGTCGTTACAATCAAGATGCGCAGCATCGACCTGGCATGATGAATGACGGCCAACGTGTCGAGAGTGCCTATCACACTTCTTTCAGGCAGCCTAGTCATTTACAGTCACCGACAAGAAACTTTACACTTTACAGCAATGAAAGTTCTCCAGAAAGACACTCACAGAAGTCCCCTTCTAGACGTCCACCTCCACCAAGCTTTTAGTTCTGGACTGGAAAGAATTATATGTACTTGTTTTTCTTAAAAAAAAAAAAAAAAACGAAAACAAAATGTGTAATTCAAAAAAAAAAAATTGTAATATTTAGTTAACTGCTTTTTCTTTCTTTACGTGCTGAAATCCGTACTGTTCTTCTTGCACTCTAAGCAAATTTTGTTTCGTTTATTTATTATACACTTTTTTCATATGCTTATATCTATCAAAAGGCGGGCTCATCACCGTTTTCTTCATCGCCATAATCGTCGTCTTCCCCGTTGTCGAAATATTTTTCACCATTGTAGTCATCATCCATATCTTCGTCATCTTCTTCGTCAAACTCGTCGTCAATTTCGGCTTCCTCCGCCTCCTCAGCGGCTTCACCCTCTTTTCCTTCATCCAAATTTTCTGCAATATTTTGGAAAGCCTCTTCCAAGTCTATTTCTTTACCATTTTTACCATCTTTGCCCGAAAGCCCCAATTTAGTTCCCATGAAAATATCATCTTTCGACTTTAGTTTCGACAATTGCATAATTTTTTTTTTGGAAACTTTCAACATCGGGTATAGTTCTTGAGGAAACAATTCCAGTTGATAGGGATGCTCATCTATGGAAGCTACTATTTTGTCATCTTTCATCAGTTTTTTTTTTTTACTGAATCTATCACTATATCTTTCGATCCCATCGTCTTTTGCCAACTTCTCTATTTCAGATTCAGGTTGAATATCACCGGTATAAAAAGGCCCGTTTTTGACCAAGTTGATGACGTTTAAATAATGGACACCGGTTTCTTTATCTTGAGTGCTCATAAGACCGTTTACCGGGAACGGGATTTGCGGAAGTTCAGTGTCCTCATTGTTGATCACTCCGATCTCACTGTAATTTAGTCCAAATGGCAAAGTGCTACCAAAGCCCCCACTTGCACCGCCTCTTCCTCTTCTAAAACTCATATTCAGGTATCCAATGTGTTATTTAAGTCACTGGTGTGCATCTCTATTGTTTTCAAAATGAACAGGTCAAACGATGGTTAGATAAAAATGTTGCTTTAACAAGTTTGATTTTACTGTCCTAAAGAGCATCTCAAAAACTTGATGCATTACTCCAAAAAGAAAAAATGGTTCGGCCTCAATATGTGTATCTGAGTATTTCTACACCAAAAGCAGTTTGTCCGAGTTCGAGCAAAAAAAAAAAAGAAATAGATGTGTGCTCTCACGTGCTCTCCGTTGGTTTGCTAAGAAATGGCGGTCTTTCACTTACAAAAACACTCAGCAGTGGATAGAATGGCGAAGCAGTGAGTGATAACTCTTTATGACTGGTTGTATTGTACATATACTTACACAGATCAAAGCATTCAAAAATACACAATTAAGCGCTAGCAAATCTCAAGCAAAACTCAGTCTTCCAAAAGATCGGCAATGTCAGCCGTATCGTCTTGGTAGGATGGCAAGTTCATTTTGGCCAATTCTTCTTGTTCTTTTTTCAAAGATTCGTACTTGTCTTTGATAACTTTTTCTTGTTTCTTCACCTTCTTTCTGGTTTTGTTCCCGAAACCAAATGGCACAGGTCTGGCCTCTTCCTTTCTGGCTTCCTCTTCCTCTTGTTGTCTTTGTGCTTCTTCAGGATCTTCTGGATAGAATGAAGATGCTCCATCTTTCATTTTCTTTTGTTTGTCCATATCCAATTTGTATTGCAAGTGTTTTTTTTTCAAGTGGCCTTGGTAGAAACTTCTGAAAATGGCATAGATACCAACAATGATTGCTAGTCTAACGGCTCTTTTCGGATCTAAATCGGAAAACGTGTTGTAAACATTGTTGTAAATTCTGTCAAGCATTATAGTAGCAGCGACAATGGTCCGTATCTGGTTGCGATGTACTTCTTTACAGGAAGAGCAAACGCAAGAAAAAATTTTATCGAGTACAAAGTTGATATATTGAAAATTACAAATAATTGCACCATGTTTTGTTCAATGATCTGGCCAGAGCGGGTTCTTTTGTCACACAAACAGCGAAAGCCCAAGAAAAGCGAAAACTATCTTTGTTCTTCCGAGTTCCAAGACTTTTAGTGTCAATGAAAGCACGTGAAAGCTTATCTATATACTGCAAATAATTACTGGTCCTGCCGGGTTACAGATCGACAAATCCAGCATCAAGGTATATACGTATATATATATATATGTATATATTGCACAGTGAGGAATGAAAAGAAATGTAAACTCATAGTTCCTCAATTCCACCGTCGTCCTGAACTTGTTCCTGCTCACTAGCATCCGGCAACACTCTGATGCCCGCAAGAGGCACAAACACACCGTGGTTATGGGCAACAGGGCCAAAATATCTCGTTTCAAGATTGTTTTGGAAACATCCGTTGTTTTTCCCTATCGGTTGTGTAAACTCCACACCACAAAAATACTGTTTTGGTTTCTCGAGCTCCTTTATGCAACCAACGTAGCGCAGCATTCCAACTCTGCCGTCTTTGGTAATTTGCACTTTCTTCCCAATGCAGTGGTCTCTGTAGTACTGTACGGTTTTTTCAATTGAAAGCTGAATTTCATTTTGTAAGTTTTGCTTCCACTTGTACACCGAGTCGTCCAACTGTTGGTACTTTTCTTTGGTCAAAACCTGATCTTGGTCTTGGTCAAAATTGTCTTCCCTGGATAACTGGTTTGCCACAGAATTTTTGTTCGTGTCTATAACAACTATTTTAGAAATTGTGTGAAAGTTAATTGTGCTTTTTTCTGCATTGTTGCGTGACTTTCCACCAGGTGTAAGCTCGAGCACAGCAGGTTCTGAAGTTGCACAGTATAACTTCACAATCATACTGTCTATGTCCACTCCCGTTTTGATATGTAACTCTTTAAAAAGACTTTCCATGTTGTTTTGGCCAATTTTTTTCAAAAAATCTGTGGTAAACTCCATAGTGTTGGTGAAGGGTCCCAGTAGTTGAATTGATGACATTTATGAGAGAGTTTTTTTTTTGTTATGAACTTTGGGTTTCGCTAGTGAGGAATATTTTGAAAGTTGTCTTTCAGGTTCTACGCATCTGTGTTCTCTTTATTAGGCCTCTAGCACATACGTTACAAATCCTTTGGTTTAATGAGCTGATTCATATACCGGGACAACAGTTATCATGAACAAGTCGAGTATTACATATCAAGGCCGTTTTAGCATGGGGGCATCTGAATATCAAAACCGGCCACTTACCTACTGCGAGAAAAAAGACAAACACAAAACAAAAAATGGAAAAAAAAGGCCAAAAAAAAAAAAAGTAGGAAAAATAGAGAGCGTCAAGTGTCTTTTTTCCACAAGCGAGCAATAAGAACAACAACATCACCAATACCGCAATTTACTTGTTGAGAAATTTGCATTGCAAGATAGATTGAAAGATACAGAAAAGAAAATTTTCAACGGCGTAAACCTTTATCTCGAGAGAGCCTTTTTTATTACAATTGCGATCATCCCTATTGAAACGGAAATAAAGAACCATAGCTGCAACAACGCCCAATAACTTATAGAAAAAGCCAAAACATGAGTATTCAACATTTGCAAGACCAGCAGGAGGAAGAGATTGCTGCAGCCAGAGAAACCCAAGTCTTACCACCACTAACTCAACAACAACAACAAAAAAGCGCCGAGCCAAAGCACAAGGAAAAAAATAAGTCGAAAAAGTTGCAAGGCCCAAAAAGAGATCAAATCTTGGACTTGGAGAAATATAAGGACCAAAGCGTTCGTGTGCAACTAGCAGGAAACATTACTGTTACCGGTGTGCTAAAGAGTTACGATGCTGCAATGAACATGATCTTGGACGACGCAGTTGAGTATGTGGCCGACGAGTTAGATTTGAGCAAACTGCTACGCAAGAGAACCCTTGGTGTATGTGTTGTTAGAGGCACCCTGCTAGTCTTGGTCAGTCCGAACTATGCTGCTTTGGCCTCTTCCAATTAGACGAAAAAATTACAAAAAAAAAAAAAAAAAAAAAAAAAAATTGTGTAAAAAATTTATGTGAACATCTTGACTGTGCGTATAATCAATTTTAACTTATCTGTTGTTTGAAGATATCTTATATTATGATAATGAATGAGCAAATACAGCTTTATGTTTGATTTGGAAAAACGGTTGGAGTCAAAATTAAATGGAAAAAAAATCACAAGAAAGTATTTGAGCCGAAAAGTAAACACTAAATTTTAAGCAAATTCGATTAGTGCCAAAAATTTAATATGTTGCAAAACTTTAGGTTGAATTATATGGTGTGATGGCCATGGGGTAACGTGCGGTATCCGTAGTTGTTGCTATTGGATCGTTGCTCCATTTGAGTAAATAGTTTGATTCTAATTTATATTCCGTAATGAAGTCGATAATTTTCTAGTTGTGTTTAACTGGATTCAATGTTTTAGAAATTAATTGGTTCAATGTCTTAGAGATGACTAGAGAGGGAAAGCTGAGAAAAGCTAAATTATATAAGGTACGTGATTAGGGCAAAAGATTATTGTTGTTTTTTGCTAGGAATTACTCATATTCCAAAAAAACAAAAAAGGAAGAACTGATTAAAATCAACAACCTTCAGAAGCTAGTTGTAGGCCTTCAATCTTGATTGTATTTGACATGTGATTAAGTGGAGTAGTGTTGTTTTCTTATCACTGGAACTTGTCATTAGGAAGTATTTATAAAATCATTTAAACGTTTATCAGAGACGCAAACTTACTGGAAACCCATTTACCGGTCATCTTCAGCGTTATCTCTTTGCATTTAATTAAACATTAAGGGTTTGTCACTTCTTTATCCTTCGTACCACGAAGTACGTCGGAGTTGAAATGTTCCTGCGCACACTGACGTCCAAAGTAAAACGTCTGACGTGTGACTTTTGGTGTTTCAAAATATCACCACAATAAAGCGCAAAAATGTCGTAATAAAGGTGAAAACCGAAACAAAAAAAAAAGAAAAGAGACAATCAGGTTTTTCGTCGAGAAAAAAAAAAGGAAGACCGTCGGATAAAAACGAAGAGCGATGATGATGATGATGATGATGATGATGATGATGATAGTCTCGAACTATATTTTATTTCATGATTGTGATTACTTGAGTACAGGCAGTAACTTTATATAAAAATCGATCATCTGTTGGTAATTTTCCCGATTGGTTGTGAATTGGATTATTCCATAAAACTTTTACTTCTATACAACAGGAACAAGACCGAACACAAACACAAACACAAACACAAACACAAACACAAGAAAAAAAAAATGCTAACTGGACCAACTGAACCATTCAAAAACGTTATCTTATTACCACAAACCAATCAATTGCTTGCCCTATACACTATCATCAGAGATCAAAACACAAAAAGAACTGATTTTTGTTTTTACAGTGATAGAATTATCAGATTGTTGGTCGAAGAAGGTTTGAACCATATGCCTGTTGAAGCGAAAACAATCACCACTCCAACAGGACAAACTTACGATGGGGTTTCATTTCTGGGTAAAATTTGTGGGGTGTCCATTGTTAGAGCTGGGGAAAGTATGGAGCAACCATTAAGAGATGTTTGCAGAAGTGTAAGAATTGGTAAAATTTTGATTCAAAGAAATGAAGAAACTGCTGAAGCAGAATTGTTTTACGAAAAATTGCCTGAAGACATTCACGAAAGAAATGTTTTTCTTTTGGACCCAATGGTTGCAACAGGTGGATCAGCCATCGTGGCTACAAAAGTTTTGCTTGAAAAAGGTGTTAAACAAGAAAACATTTTCTTTTTGAATTTGGTGTGTTGTAAAGAAGGGATCGATCTATATCATAAAGAATTCCCAAACATCAAGATTGTTACAGGTGCAATTGATAGTGGGTTGGACACCAAAAAATACTTGAATCCAGGTCTAGGTGATTTTGGTGACAGATACTTTTGTATTTGAAAAGACTTGTTTTCATTACTTTTTTTATAAATTTACACTATAAGTATATTTTGCGTGTTTTGCCAGAATTTTTATTTTCTTTTTTTATTTTTTTTTATTTTCACAAATGGTAAATATCAGCCTCTTCAAAACCCTTCTCCGTTGAAACTTGTGAACCCAGTCATCAAGAAAATGTTATAGTAATTTTTTTTGGAAATTTGATTTGTATGGTTCCATGCACTGGTTAGCCTACCATCAATACAACTACCACTCATGTAAAAGTTATCTGCACCAGAACCATCAAATGCATGAGTGAAAAACTCGGACAAGATGATAAGCTTCAAATCGTCCACGGAACCGTATATGTCGTTGATATAGGTTAGCATCATCTGGTCGTTTGCCACCAAATCGTTAATTTTCATCAAAACTTGATCAAATGGAATCAAGATGCTTGGAACTTGGGTGTACTTGTCCAAAAAAAACAACGCATTAGGCACAGCATCGTCTCCCAAATGCACGACACTAGATCCAACCCAGGTATCGCATTTGTTTCTGCATTCGTGCAAAACTGTATGCATTGTTTTGTATAGCTGTGGACACGGTTTCACTCTGTTTAAACCTTGCCCCGTAGAAGTTAGTCTATATGAAGACCCATTGAAAAGATCTTGGTCTGCAATATACCACAATTTGATCATGTCTCTTTGAATGACACTCCACAAAGTTAATGATTGCTGAACATAATGCCATTGTCTATCGTGATTATGAGTCAAACGAGCGCCGCCTTTCCCATATTGGATGCCCAACGAGTATCTTGCCTCAATTTCCGGCTCTTTAAACAGCTGCAATCTTTCTAGCATTCTCAATATAGGTTTCCGATTGATGTTCGTGTAAGCATTGAAATCCCCAATAGAGTATAGAAGTTGTCTGATGTCGTCTTTAGACAACTTGTTGTTTGAAGAGTATTTGGAAGCAATCATTTCTATGGCTTTTTCCTTTTGCCTGATCAGTTTGTCAATGGTTGATCTGCTCTTCCCAACAGGTGAGATTTGCATTGTAGCATACAAAATCATTTTATCTTCAAACATTTTCAACGCATTAGAGTCCTTCGATTCAACGTATTCATGTACATTTTTGATTGGCTTGAATAAATGGAAACCCATATATTCTTCAATTTCAGATAATCTCGAATCCATCACCATATAACAAAGTTTCCCATAAGTACTCTTCATTTTGTCTGGATTCATGATTTTGTAACGTCTTCCAATTTCAAAAACGTCTTGAAACCAAGCGGCATTGTCTTCAAAATTTTTCATTTCCAACAATTTTTTCCCAATTTTCAAATCACTAGCAATGGTCAAACCACACAAGATAGAACATATTTCTTTCAATTGAGCTACAATTCTTTTGGTTTTTGACTTGTACGACAAAATATCCACTCTGTCTGTGTATTCACTGACTTCCAATGCTGCTTCCAAAAGTCTTAGCAAATGACGTTCTTCATGCGTTAGCCTGATTGGAATATACTGAATGTTTTTCTGTAGAAACTTTAGCGCACTGTCTTCAATAGAGGTTTTGCTTGACAATGTTTCATTATTCTGTGCAGTGGCATTGTCACTGACGTTTGCTGTCTCTGTTCTAGCAGCGGAAGTTGGTTCCATCATTGCAGAAGAAACACCTTGAGGGGAAACGGCTTGCCCGTTTGATGATTGATTATTTTCTAGTTGATTCACTTTTAAATATTCATGCTCTTTTCTTTTCCCACCTCTATGGATCATATCAAAACACACGACACAAAACTGCTCCTCGCAGTCTTTACAAAGAATCTCCGTTTGCATGTCTTTGCACTCAATGCACAAATTCGGATCCACAACGTCCTGTGCAGCAGCAGCAGCAGCGGCATCATCATCATCATCTTCGTCTACTTCGCCATGTTTCTCATCGACCATGTCCTCATCGGCGTCTTCCACATATTCGGAGTCTAATATTTCTTTCAATGTTCTCTTCGAACTCATGTTTTGGAGTGGTTGCGTTTAAAAACAAAAAGAGTGATGTTTTGTTGATTATTTTTTTTTCCCTTTGACACGTTGTGAGAGTTAGGTAACTTGACGTTGTAAGAATCAGAAATTTTATTTTCAGAGTTCGGTTATTTCAATGTTTATACCAAGATTGCGTGGATCATCTTTTTTCACGTGGCTCAATTTGTTCACATTAGGCACGGGTAACTGGCTCTAAGTTATTTTCGAAAATCAAATTAAATGAAGAACAACTGGATAAAGGATTTAGGGTTATGGTACGGTCTTTGAAAACATGTAAAAGCATAAGAAGCAAACAAGTTTGAAGGATCGAATTCAAAATACTACTATTCAGTTTAAAAAAAAAAAAACAACCTATGAGTGCAAAAAATAACAAACCAGAGCACATCGATTATGCCAATGGACAGTCGCTTGCTAATCAAGTAGCACCAAGCCAAGAACGAAATTTCTTACAAAACCTTCTGCAGTATAGAGTTTGGCAGCAAATCTTGGGGCTTGTTCTGCTTACTCTACTGATCAAAATAGTTTATCAGCGAAACATTCACAAGTCAATCAATCTGCACCATCTCAACACCTTATTGTCCAATGTAGTAGCCCACCGCAACAGGGACTTATCGTCTGCTGTGCAGTCAAACCAAAATCATACACCAATCTTTGGAGAGTTGGAGTTTGATCCAGAGGATGCAAATCCGTTTAACAAGGGTGCAATGATACTTTTCGGACTGTTTTGCGCGCTAATTTTCCCCTTTGTATTGGCTTTTTAGTATTGCTCTTTTTCCGATGATGCGTATTATATATTTTTGTATGAAATTTTGTACACTGATTGTATATTAAAACCCTTCATATAATGGAGAAAACGAAAGTAGCTCAGAAAAGGAATCAAATTTCAATAAAGCCAGCTGGCCCAATCACAGACTGTCTCACATAATGGTTTTTGCATTTTCGCAATATCACTCTTTGGCGAGGTTGTTTTGCCTCGTTTTGCGAAGAACTGGTTTTGAAAAACGACGTTTTTTTCTCCAAAACATTTTCCGCTTCCACCAGAATGCCTGATATTGCAGGATTGTTTGTTGGAAACTGTGGTTCTGCCGACGGTGTGCATACAACTTTCCCGTACCAAGGCTGTGTTTGCAGCAATGGTTTAATACACCCAATTGCCTCGCGAATATATTTTTTCTTTGTCATGATCTTCCGTGGTGGATTCCACTTGATGTCTTGGCTCCCATAAGGTATGCTTCCTAAGTTTGACGCCACTGAATATGCTCTTCTGCGGAAGTCGTTGTTTGTAGAGCTATCTCTTCTAACAGGACCTGTTTGGTAGTAGATGAAGCCTTCTTCATCGTGATGAATTCCTTCTTCTTCGTACACGGCCAATGCCGGATTGCCTCCAGAGCTTGTGTCCGCTTCGTCGTCATTTTCCATGTCTTCCATAAGCTCTCTTTCTGCTTCATCGGCTTCTTCTTCTGGGTAACTTTCCATGGTAGAAACGGTTTGAATATTATCCAAATGTTGTCCGGTACTATCTGTGCGACATGCAGAAAGAATTTCCGTGATGGCACGAGGCTGCTTAAATCTGCGAGCCATGCTATTGCTATTTTGGTGACCAATGGTCTCAAAATCGTTACAACTGTCAACGGTGGACAAGGCAGAAAGAGTTTCGCTCAGCTGTCGATCCATTTCATCATCTGAGAGCTGACTATTTGGATCTGAAACATTATCATTGACTAGCACTTCTTCTTCTTCTTCTTCTTCTTCTTCTTCTTCTTCTTCAATAACTGCACTTTCATTAGCCAGTTCCCCGGAATTATTGTTATATGAATGCGCAAATATTCCAGGTTTATTTACAGTTGTAATTTCCGCGTTACTTGATTGGCCCTTAGAACTCAACGCATGATTAGTGTTCCCCGTTTGGGCGTCTTGTGTGCTTGCTTTACCCTCTCTTGCAAATGATGGAAACTCTTCTAATGGGTCTTCGTTGTCCAGAAGATTTAGTTTTTCTCCATCATTCGACTGGTTTTCCAAAGCTGAGTTTTCAACAGAGGATAACGGTGTTGTTGTTGTTAAAACAGTGTTATTCAAATTTGATGAAAAAGTTGAGCAGCTCAGAGAGTTCATTGCTGAGTTGGCAACCGAGTTTGGTGAGGCATTCAAACTGTTTCTTCTTGCAGTGAAAGACGGTCTTCTGATAGAAGGCGAAGCGTTAACGACATCATCTATTGTAATTGACTTTGCATTGTCATTATGTAATGTCAGTGTATTTCCCAAAGCAGGCAGAGGAGCAGGTTGCCCTAAAGCACTTTTGGTCAGTAATTGTGTAGAGTTTGAGCTGACCGTTGCACTCGTAAAGTGTATATTTTTGGACACAGGTAGATCTTGTGAGAAAGAGGAGCTTGATATTGGAGTTAATTTTGACGGTTTTGTTTTGTTGTTGTTTTGCATTGTGTCGTTTGTGCTGAATTTTTTACTCCATAGCTTTGCCACCGGATTAGAAAAAGTTTTGCTTCTAGGTTTCATTTGTTCCAGTTTCACTTGGGATGGACCCTTAGAGGAAGTTGAAGATGACGACACTCTTCTTGCCCGAAGCGTGTCCATGTTTTTTTTGGACGCCACCATGGACGAGGAAGTGGTGTGTATTAGCCGTAATGGGTGCTGTTGGTAGTTGCTATTTGTGTTTGAAGTTGTTCTTGTAGCTGCACTACTCACAGTGTTGCCACTATTATTTGTGTTCATTCTGCTGATGTTTGGGTAGTCAGCTGTACAAACGGATGAAGAACGTGACCTTGTATCCACATAGGTTAAGTTGTTTTTGAAATCGGAGTTGGTATCATCATTGTCGCTTTCGTCTTGGTCGTTTACGAAACGTTTCAAAGTTGCTGAAGTGTACTCTTCCATGATTCTTCTGGTTTCTCTTTCTTCAGCCCTTTGATGGTCTTCTTGGTGCGTAACTTCTCTACTTATCTCATGGCCCAAGTCATTAGTTTCATCGAGTTCATCAAAATCGTTTGATCTTCCATTGCTGCTTTTGTTTGAAATTGTTGTATTGTTGATAAATACAACGTTTCTAGGGATAATCTTTGTGTTTGGTCTTGACAAAACAGACAGTTTCGTAGATTTCCCAGGATTGTCATTTGTGTGTGATTGTTTATTTTCATCCCCCGGTTGTAATGGTGGTGATTGTGTTGCTGCAGCTAGCTGATTTTGTACTTCAAGTTCCGCCTGTTGTTGTTGTTGTTCTTCTTCTTCTTCCAATCTTTTTCTTCTGTTTCTTCTTCTCAATCTTCTTCTTAATCTTCTCCTTCTTGATCTTCCAGTACCTACAGGAACAACCTTGTAATCAGGCAATTCTCTTTCATCAATGTCCAAAGAAATTCCAATTGCTGTACTTAAATAAACAGACCAATTGATCATATCCATCACGCTGGAAAAAGATATCAACAATTGTTCCATTTCACATCTTATTCTTATACAAAATGGTTTTTCCACGACATCCGCTGCAATGCCAAATTCTCCGTGTTGTAATGTGTAAGATTTACACAATTTTTCATTGGTCATATATTTCCAAGGTTCATTTAAAATCTGCTGGGTTATTAGTTTGGTATCTTGTTTGGTCAACTGCAGAGTTTTTTTTGATTGGAATCCTTGTAGTAGCCCGTTTAACGCATTGTCTTGAGGTGCATCGGACAACGCATTTTTACTATTACTTCTGCTTCTATTCTTATCTTTGGTATTGGAAATGTTGGTCCTTGCGTTGTTTTTATTTTTGTTGCTCCCAATAAAAGATGCGAAACTTTGGAACCTTGATTCCTTACTACCACTGCTACTACCATTATTACTCAAATTATTCTTGTTAGTTTTACTACTACTACTACTGCTATTAGATGATGTGAATTTCTTATTACTATCAATAGTTTTTAGTCTTTCACGTTGTTCCCTTAATTCACAAATATCATCTTTCCCGTTGGTATAATATGGTATGTTTTTGGTTAATTCATGATCTAAATGATAAAAATTCAACTGTGTAGAATTTAATTCCATAATATAATGTTTCCAGCTTTTGAGAGTTGTTTTATCAAATGGAGACAAATATTCTGTTTCCAATAAAACAACGGTAACAGACTCGATGGCAGGCTCATAAAACGGTGGCATATCATTATTTACACGTGGATCATGAGGAAGTTCGTATATTGGAAACGCTACATTGCTATAATTTTGCGGATTACATTTCGAGTAGCTCGGTGGATATGCAGGCAAAGGGTCCAACCACTGGTATAATTCCAAATGTCTTTCACTGGGCAACAAAGTCGGGCTCTGCACAAGAGCACTGTCGTTACATATATCATTCGCATTATTATGGTTTCTAGCATTCAAACTTCTCCGACTCAGACTTCTATGGCTGAGACTTCTGTTGCTGTCACTTCTGTTGCTCATGCTTCTTGAACCTGTGTGTTCCCTTGCAACTTTGCTTGTACCATTTGCACCACCACGATCATTATTCACGCTTGTAATATCCGCTCCCCTTGATTGTTGTGATTTCAAACTCTCTTGGTCGTTCAAAGAGGGCGAGGAAACCAACGATTTTTTCTTAAGTCCTAGCATCCTTACTAATTATTATGTTCTGATATATTTATTTGGAAAGCTTGTGTTTTTAAATTTCACTTTTCTTCTTTTTACTCCAGTTTTGAGTTTGTGGGGGATGTTTTTCCTTGCGTTTTTTTGTTTTTTTTTTTTTTCTTTCAAACGCTGTTAGCACTTTTACAGCTATTTTCTGGATTCTTTCAGAGTTCCCAGTGTATTGTATTCTTTTGACTATACGTTGACAAAATCAGGTTTCTTGTTTCTTGTTGCCAACTATGAGAAAGGTATAAGTTCATTCATAATAAGATAATCATGAGTAAATTATTTTTCAAAATAATTAGGTACAGAAGATAGATATATATATCTATTGAACTGATAGATACGGAGATTAGAGTAACCAGACACAATCATTTTTTTTTTTTAGATAGGACAAGACGTATGAAACGTCTGAAACCATAAATTTCCCTCTTTTTTTTTTGTTTTGTCTTTTGTTTTGTCTTTTTCCCTTGTTTTACTACACAATTTGTATAAAAAAGATTTGTTTTAATTACCTGGACTTAACCCACACACCATTCAATACCGTTACCCTCTTTTTTGTTTTCTTTCTTCCCTTTAATTTTCCGTTTTTCCTTCCATTTAAAGCGATTTATTTACATCTTCCAAATTAAATATATGTAACCAATTATTGGGTAAAACCTAGATGCTGTGACAAAACGAAATCCGATTTGACGAGCTGAAGCGGGGGGTGTCAAAGGGTGTCACGGGGTGTCAAAGGGTGTCACGGGGTGTTGGTCATGATAATTATAAGTTCTCATCTTTATACCATGCAATAAAAATCCATTTTAATCGATAAAAGGTTCCAGAACTTTGATTTAGTTTCGAATTTTGAGCAATAAATTATACGTGTACTATTTCTTTTTAAATTTAAAGAATATCATATTTTCTTATTTTTGTCTTTTCTGTTATTGTTTAGCCCACATTTGCAAGACAAAACCTTTGTCATCTCTCTATCCATTTGTTAAGTTGAGAGTCTAGGGACTTTTGATGTAAACAAAAACACATGAAACACGTGGATTATTATAACTGACAAAATTGTGTAATAAAAAAACTTGAATATACTGTAAGAGTAATGATATAAGGTTGTAACAAAACTAAATAAAACGTCTTACAAACCACCACGGCCGTACTGCCTTTGGTACTTCTTGAAAACATTGCCTTTATTTGGGTGTTTCAATTCAGCAATATCTTTCACGTTCATTGTTTCAATACTGGCCAATCTTTCTTCATTAAACAATTTGTCGTTGATAGGTCCCTTTTTCACCATATTTGTAATCAATTCATATGCAACTTGGGCACCGGCCAATTGAGTGATTTCTAAAGGATCGTAAGGTGGGGAAACTTCCACAACATCAGCACCAACAATGTTCAAATCTTCCAATTTTCTTAGCAAGTAAATCAATTCTCTGGACAAAAACCCTCCACATTCCATGGTTCCAGTGCCTGGCGCGCTGGATGGATCCAAGACATCAATGTCAACAGAAATGTACACCGGTTTATCAGCATCGACAATTTCCAAAATATGGTTGGCAATTCCCTGCACACCACCTCTGGTCAAAATATCGTCTGCATGGATTCTTTCAAACCCAACTTCATCGTCTTCGTCGTAATCGTCCCAGTCCGTTCCAGCAATTCTTGTTCTCAACCCCACGTGCAAGTTACCACTTGGAGCAATTAAACCTTCTTGTTTGGCCAGCCAGATCATGGAACCGTGATTGAAATCAGAAGTGTTGGAGCTCCAAAAACTAGGGAACTTGCTTGGTGACCAAGTGTCCAAATGGGAATCAAAATGAATGACTTGAATCTCTCCATACACTTTGTGCAATGTTCTTAAAATTGGCAACAAGATAGAATGATCACCACCAAGGGAAACAAATCTCGGTGGTTTGGCCAATGACTGTTCATCAGTCAAAGTGTGATTCGTGCTGTTGGTGCTTGGTCTGTTGATGATCAAGTTCTCGTATGCGGCAGTCATCTGTTTCAAAGCCAGCCCATTGTCCATTGGTGTCACGGGAATGTCTCCGCAATCAACAACTTTGGCCCAATTTTCGTATGGATTGATACCAGCTCTGAAATTAAATCCACGCATTGACGATTGTCTTTGCGAAGACCTACGGATCCCACTTGGCCCGAATCTTGCACCGGGTCTGTATGTTGTGGCAGTATCAAAGGGAACACCAATCACACCAATGTCAAAATCTAAAGATCTGTTCAAAAGACACTGTGAATGAGGCAAATGCGCAAAGGACTCAATCCCTTGAAATGGCCAAGCTTGACCCCAGACGTCTTGAAGACTCTCTTTTTGAGACTGAAATTGCGCTTGCACTTGTTGCTCGTGTTGGTTGTATATTGGGTTGGATGCCACAGATTGTAACACGGTGGTCATTGCCAACAATGGAACTACTATCGAAACCATGTTTGTATGTCTATATTTAGTATTTGTTTTTTGTTGGTTGCTTTTTTCTCTTTAAGGTCGAGAACGAATATGCCAGAAAAATGAACAAACCTTCGTAAATACTTACATATATATATATATAAGCAGTGATGTGAAATTAACAACTGGAAACTTTCAATCAAAAGTGGTAAAATTTTCCGAGGATCTTTTCCCATCCCATCTCGTACCGCCTTGGGGAAGGTCTATTGCCAGAAATCTTCTCATTACGGCGGTTCAATCTTAGGGAGATACAAAGAAAACTGAGTTGCCCTCTGAGCACATTTATCCGAAAACTGATAGGGGTAGCATCGCAAAAAAAAAAAACAGAAAAAAAAAAAAAAAAAAAAAAAACAAGAAAATTGTTATTTCGGCCCAAATAGGAAGTTAATAACAAAAACTCAGATAAGGATATTGCAAATCCGAGGCAAACAACCGACGCCGAAAACCCGAAGGCAAACAAAACAATAAAAAAAAAATACCCGCGCATCGTACAAAAAAATCATAAAGATGATAAACTGCTAGCTGCGAAGGGAAGGTGACGCATCTCGGTAAACGACACCCATCAACAAGTTCAAGGTCATCCAGGAGCCAAGTTCTCCAAAACGCGAGTTTTCAAATATTAAAAAAAAGAAACAAAATTAAAAATTAGAGTTCCTAAAAAATTGAATTTACCATGTTCATCATGAAAGTACATAGTTATACAAAAAACTTACAAAAATGGCATTCTCATATTGGCAATTCTGCTTTCATCGTTGATCAACTTGTCAATAATGTCCACCTCGTCAGTGGCCACAGTGGCCGGATCAGCAAGCAAAGAGGTGTCCAATGGACCCTTTTTCACCATTGAGGTAATAAGCTCGTATGCAACTTGCGATCCAGCCAGCTGTGTAATGTCCAACGGATCGTAGGCTGGAGCAACTTCAACAATGTCTGCACCAACAATGTTTAAAGTTTCCATCTGCCTCAACATGTAAATTAACTCTCTTGTCATGAACCCACCGACTTCCATCGTGCCCGTTCCAGGAGCGGCACTTGGGTCAATGACGTCTATGTCAACAGAAACGTAAATAGGCTTGTCGTGAGGCAAATAGTCCAAAATTTTACGAGCCATACCTGTGGCTTGCAAATCGATGATTTCGTCTGCAAAAATTCTTTTGAACCCAACTTCGTCGTCTTCGTCAAAATCATCCCAGCTATCACCACTAATTCTGGTTCTCAGTCCAACGTGCAAGTTCCCATTTTTGGCAATCAACCCTTCTTGTTGAGCAAGCCACAACATAGACCCATGTGTAAAATCACTGGCTTCAGACTTCCAGTAGCTAGGGTACTTATCTGGAGCCCAAGTGTCCAAATGCGAATCAAAGTGCACAACATATACTTCGCCATAGGCTTTTTTCAATGTTCTCAAAATTGGCAATAAAATGGAGTGATCACCACCAAGGGAAACAAATCTTGGTGGTACTCTTGTAGGGCTGGTTTTTTGAGAACCACTTTGAGAGTAATCAAAGGTGGAATTTCTTTTCAACACCAATTCGTCATAAGCAGCAGACATCTGTTTCAGCGCCAAAGCATTGTCCATTGGTGTTACAGGGATATCCCCACAGTCAATGATTTTGGCCCAATCGTCAAAGGGGTTCAATCCTGCTCTGAAATTGAAGCCTCTCCACATATCTTGTCTCTGGGAAGCCTTTCTGATTCCACTAGGCCCGAATCTCGCACCAGGTCTGTAAGAAGTGGCCGTGTCAAATGGAACACCAATAATACCAATATCAAACGTTTCTTGATCATCAATCAAACATTCAGTGTGTGGTAAATGTGCAAATGTTTCTACACCTTGGTAGGGCCAAAAGCCACCCCATATGTCTTCCAATGAGGCTTCCTCATCAGCAAAGTCTACTGGGTTGAAAGAGGACTCATCGCTGTGATGGTTGCCGTGTGCTTTGCATAAGTGAGCAAAGGCTAATAATATCGAAGATGTTGCTAATAGTTGCATGCGATTGTGTTTCGTTATTGATACTGAGGGTTGAGTTTCGTTATCGATACTTTTCAAAATACTTGGTTCATTCTTAAAAACTTAACTTCTGAGTACCTCCTGTTTATATATTTTTGGTATTCTTATCCTATACGAATACCCCAAACGCTATGCCAATAGCCATTCAAAGTTATATTTCCAAAAAAAATCCAGTTTCCTATTTCAGATGGTTTGAAATTTCTGCTTTCCGGTTTCCCTTATCAGCCAATAAAGACTTTGGGCAAAAACAAAAAAAAAAATAAAAAAATGCGAGTAACTTCGTGTGGATTTTTTAGCGAGCAAGATACAATCCGTTTTTCGTTGTTGTTTGTTTGTTTTTTCCGCGGATAATATATATACGTTTACATATCACATGACTAGAGCTAATCGCCGTTTTCTTCCGTTCCAAGTCAAACTCCACCAAACAACAATTTCGCAACCATGCGAACAACATGCATGTACCTTCTGATCAAACTGATGCCCAAGCAGATACAAAAAAAGGTTAACGCAAACCACAAGTAGAGCGTCGTCCAAACAGCATACACCAGAAACGTGATGGATGTCGCTGTTTTCACGTATGTTGGGTAACAATAAAGCACTGCGTTTATCAATTTGGTAAGCAGGTACTCCTTAAACTCCGAAAATGATGAAAGAGAACTGAAAAGGGAAGTTGGAGCTGTAATCAGTGATGACGGAGAAAAAATTTTAAAATGGAAGGGCGTCCATAAAAACAACCCGGTGATATAGTTTTGGGTGTAGTAGACTATGATGTTGTGGAATTTCGATAGCAATCCAAGAGACTCGTTTGAGATGTACACGAGACTGACTTCATTTGTGAGCGCATCTCTTTTCAAAACTTTCACACTTGCCCAGTACGACCGCAACTCAGGGACCAATCCAAATCTCGTGTGGGTTACTTCAGACATCAAAACGGAGGTCAAGTTGTACAAGGTGATGGGTAAAAGTACAGCAATAAGCACTCTGTCTAGCAAAAACAACCACCGCAACAGGCTTCTTATCGAGCGATTCTGGTTATTGGACATGAAGGGAATGTCCCGGTGTACGCTGTTTCGTATGTCGTTGATATTGACTTCGTTGAGCCCTGGCGTATTGTCGAGTAGGTGTTGATTTGATGTGATGTGTCTATTGTTATTTTCCACCATTTTTCGATCTGGTTGACAATGCAGTGTAAGCTATTTTTGATGTGCTCCTTTCTTTTGCGCTTCAAAGAGCGGATTTTTGTGCTAAGTGTTGAATTAGTAGTCTTTGGCTTCGTTTTTTTTTTTTTGGTCTGTTTTAACTATTTATTGAAACGCCATTTTTATCGATGTCACTAAACTAATTTCATAATTATCAACTTTATATAGAGTAATGCTTGCACGCGTTATCGGTCTGGAAAAGTCCACCTTTTTTTTTTTTTCGTTGAGCTTTTCGGCTTTTAGTGTTTGGTCTTTTTGGTCTTTGGGCTTATTCGTGCCCATGTCGGGTAGGAAGGATTTTGACACAAGGTAGATTTATATGAGTGTCCTTTTCCCTGTTGAGCAGCTCAAAAATGACTTGAAAACACCAAAAATCAGCACAAATCAAAGACAAACCTGGAAAATAAGAACCGAAAAAGCTGCACAAATTATGAAGCTCTCTCTTATGCTTGCTTTTCTGTGTATGCACTTTTTCCAAATTGCCAGAGCCAACACAGAAACTATAATCATTGAGGTGCCATCTTATATTCGCGAAGACCTAATTCACCGGGAAACTCGCAACAACAATGCAAATTCCAAACAAGATCAAATTTCTTTGGCCCATTCCAATCACAAAACACAGAGGTTTGAGGTTGTTCCCAATGCCAGGACCTTGGTCGAAGTACTGGACTACCAGAAGAGTAGCAAATACATGGCGAAGATCTGTTGGAGCGCCATACATCCTGTGTCGATAGAGGCAATTGAGTATGAGTTTGATGAAGACATGTCGCTGCTTCTATCCTTTGATGTGGTCCAGAGTGGACCCATTTTAAATCAAAAAATTATACCAATCAATGTTTCTGTTGATCAGCTGGTGTTGGGGATCCCTGTAACGCTATTTTCAGTGATCATAAATATTGTAGTTGTTCTGATGATGTCGTGTGGGATTATATATAAGTACTTGTGGAAAGAAGTCGACAAGAGTGACACAAAAAAGAACGATTAAATTTATAGAGTTATTTTTGAATAAGACATATATGGGAACATTTGAAAATACTTTAAAGATAATTGAGCTTGTTATTTTATTTATTTTTTTTCGATGGCAAGATCCACAATGAACGTACCAGTTTCGACACCTATTTGTTTCAAGTTTCAATCATCAGTTACTATTACCCTCTTTATCTGTTTACAGCCCTTGACACGTATCAAAGCTCTGGATTTAAAATAAACTCACAAAAGTATTTTATAGCAGCATAACTCTCTTTTCCTACGGGTCTGATAAACTTGGAAGGCAACAAAAACCCGTGTGTCCCCGTGTCTCTCAATTTTAACTGGAAGGCCCAGTGTGCTCTGTGGTGGTACATGTAGTCCAAAGCGGATCCTGCACCAAGCCCCGGGGTCAAATCCGAGCCTCTATCCTGACACGACGACAACACATCGTATTTCTTCCCCGTTTTGTTTCTAATAGCCTTTGCTAACCCGTATGATAGTTCCAGCAAGTTTTCCAAATCTCTTGGTTTTGCATCGCACGAATAACCGTATGGATATAGAACCTCTTGTGAGTAAGAGTGGAAATCCAAGTATCCGTGCAATTTAAAATTGCTTCCTGTCTTTTCAGTCAAGTAATTGTTCCATGCTTCTGCTTCCAATGCCTCAAATGGTGACTCTCCACTGTAGTCTTCGCTACACGGATAATCAGTGGTTCCTGTCCATTTGAAATCAAACGAATGATCAATATCTATTCCAAAGCATTTAGGAAAATATGTTTGTTGTCTGTTTTTCCGCCATAGTCTGTCGTGAGTCCATGTATAGCTGTATCCATCAGGGTTGAAAACAGGGATGATAAAGAAATCCAAGTTGTCCAAATATCTTGTTTCTCTTTTGAAAAACCCATATCTGTTCAACAATTGCGATGCAACAAACAACACACTGCTGACACTGATCCATTCTCTTGCATGCACACCTCCTGTGATGACAATGGTTTTTTTCTTGGTGTGGTCTTCGTTGTCGTCGTGGTTTTTTTTGACGCCCAAATGCAATGCCTTCATTTCTCTTCCCTCATAGGTTTGTCCCACATCTTCCAAAGTAACCAAAGTAGGATACTTGTCGCTGATCACTTGCATCCAGTTGTATACGTTTTCCAAGTCTTGAAACGTGTCAAAGAACGGGTCCCTAAATTCTGCTTCAAACGGGGTGTCCTGTCCTTTTTCTTCTTCTTCTTCTTCTTCTTCTTCTTCTTCTTCTGTCACATCTACTTCCTCTTCTGCTGTATTATTTATCAATTCTTGGACATTCTCAATCATAACAGAACAATACTTTGGATCGTATTCATTGAAACTTTTTGAAACTCGTATATCAATAAATTTACTATTTTTAGCCCAAACATCAATATCCTGGTCTTTCAAACACTGCCTATTGAGTGATTCAACGTCATGTAACCCATATTTCGTGTCCGTGTTCGACTCTACATATGCAAGTGAGTGCTGGTGATCCACATGGTACAACAACTTCTCAGTTTGATAAAGTTTTTCGTCCAAATTTTGCTCACCCAACTTAGTTGACTGACTTTTATATTCTATATCATTCAATACATTTACTCGATCACATCTGATAACTTTATACTCTGAATAATCCTTTTGTAAGGCATTATCAACGTTGTCACCATGACTAGAATCTTGAATATCTTGTTGTTGTTGTTTTTGTTGTTGTTGTTGTGTTTCTTTGAAAACATCTTGGTGAGCTGAACCCAAGACGGGTGATACCAGCACCATGCACATAACTGCTGCGTTCAGCAACGTCATTGGTAAGTACATTGTTTTTGTTGTTTATAATGTCTTGATGGCTTTGCTTTGTCTTATTATTTCCCAGTAATTTCTAGTAATTGTATATATCCAGTGCTGAAACAATGTTTAAATACAACTAGTAAATATATATAATATATTTTATTCACCAAGGGTACCTTTCTTTCTACATAACTACAAACCTTTTACTCAACAAAGTCCAATTTTTTTTTTTTTTTTAAAGCGAGCAGTAACAATTATTCAAACGTCACAAGCCTCAAATGTTAAAGATTTTAAGATTAACCTGGAAAATGGGAAAAATACCAGTTTGTTGCATTCCTATTTTCTTAAATTTTTGTCTTTAAAATCCGTTTGATTATTGAGATAGTTAAAACAGCCGGGTTGCACAGAAACTATTTCCCTGGACAAACATATAAAGCAGTTATCGGGTAATGAAGCCGATGATTAGGCAAAATTCAACCTAAAAGGTTCAATATACCAAGATACTTTTGCTTTGGTGACACCAGGATGAATAGTGATCAAACTGCTATGAAAACGCATCAACATAAGCAGAAACTTTTTTTTTCCTACATTCGACTTTACTGAATTAATAAGACAAGCTGGCATCCTTATATGTAGAATTTCTTGTAGTTCTACTATAAGTAACGGCATGCTCCAGGTTATACAGAGTCATGTGGTTGTGTAATAATACACGGCCTGTAGAGTATAGATTATTATGATTATTATTATTATTATTATTATTTTACTCAGTTCACTAGTATTCACTTCGCTAGTGTTAAATCGTAATGGCTAGCACTGGCTCCATTGTTGTAGTCACATGCACAGATGCTTTAAGCGGGGTAATGCCCAAAAGTACGAGAAAGTATAAATCTAACAGAGTATGTATATGTATATGTGTTTATATATATGTCTGGGTGCATGTTTTTTTTTTACCAGTATTTCTATTACCTCCACATTTTAGAGATAAAAAAACCATTTTGAAACTGTGTAAATGATGTAAAGTGACGATAGGCTTTTGGTATTGTACCATTGTATTATAGTATTACGCACATAACTACACATTATCAGAAATAATAATGATAACATTAGTAAACACAAAGGTATATATCATAAGCCGGGGGAAATGATAAGAGCAGTAAAAAGAGATATAAGAAGAAAGAGAGAGAGAGAGAGAGAGAGAGAGAGAAAGAAAGAAAGATAGAGAGGATATGCATTGAAAGGATCACCTTAAAAGTCGAGACTACTTTATCTTCTATGGTACATGATTCTTATTTTAAGGTACAAGAGGTTGTGTTTGTTGTATTGCGGGGGTGAGTGTGGGATGTTGGTTTTTTTTTTAATACTTACAACTCCATAGATCATTGAGTTTTAGGGTTCTATTATTAGACATTTAATGATATAATAATGTATATTATAAATAAGAGATCGGGATGAGATCAAAGTAGTTTTTAGATGTAAATATATTTATATATATATATATATATATATGCATAATGAAATGATTTGAATCTCTAACGATGATTATCAAAACATCTGGTTAATCATGTTGGTGATAGTACTGATCACATGTAAATTCATGATGTCATTACTATCCTAAGGATCAATTTGAATTAAGCTTTTTCTTATAATAACTTGAAAGTCCGGTTTATGGCTGATCACGCAGAGAGTGAAAAAGAGAAAAACACACACACACACACAAACTAATTCCTGTATACTGTAACAACACGCAGGTAGTAAATCCCAGATAGTCACCGGAATCACCAAAGTCACCGAAATCAACAATAAAATAAAACAAGAAATTCGTAAAAAAGACAAGAAATTCATAAAAAAGACAAGAAATTCATCAAAAAGACAAGAAATTCATCAAAAAGACAAGAAATTCATAAAAAGACAAGAAATAGTCACAAAAAGTCACAAAATTCATAAAAAAGACAAGAAATAGTCACAAAATTCATAAAAAAGACAAAAAAAAAACAAAAAATAGTCACACAAAAAAAGACAAAAATTATAATTAAAAATTAAAATTTGTTTATGATTTCACATTTGCATTAATAAGATTTGTTAATAAATACGAAAAGAGTAAAATAACAAGAAACAAAAGAAAATACTAAATAATAAAAAGCGAGAAAGAAATAATTCAAAGTGTCAAATCGTTAAAAAAAAAAAAAAATACTCATACAATAATTGAATAGATTTGAATAGATAGATAGATCTATATATAAGCGGAGGTAATTAAGAAGAAAAAAGACACAGCCAGATATTATAAAAAGACAAAATAAATATTGGAATAAAAAACAACAACAACAATAATCATAATAAATATAATAATAATTATAATTAAAATAACTTTAATACAAGAAGGGAAAAGAAGATCATAATTCATACAATTTCAAATTTTTATCACAGTTATTAACTAATAAATCGATTTAACTTTTTAGAGTAATAAGATTAGAGAATAGAGTAATAAGATTAGAGAATAGAATATTACGATTAAAAAATAGAATACTGAATTAAAAAAGCAAAAAATCAGGTAACCAGTCAAGAAAACAAAATATGAGTCACAACGAAACAAAAATTCCAGAAAGAGAATTGAGTCCCAAGAGTGTTGTGGATCCTAAAAACCCAAATAATACTATGAAAGCCGATATTTATAATGGTACTAGTAGTATTGATGAAAATGTTTTGAAAACTTTGAATCCACAAGAAGCCAAACTTTATAAGATGTATGGGAAATTACCAAATAAAAAAGATCTTATTCATCGGAAATTACAAGAAAGAAAATATTTTGATAGTGGAGATTATGCATTGAGTAAAGCTAATGGTGGAGATGGTGTTAAATATCAACATTTCAATAATTTGCCGTTAACCAATCCAAGTGGGTTAAGAGAAAGTATTATCAAAAGGAGAATGAGTAATGGTTCACCAAACGAAGATGGTGGAAGTGTTAGTAATAATGAAGGTCATGGAAGACCTAGTATTCCATTGAGTCCGCCTTCTGGTGATTCTCCAGTATTGGTAAGTCAAAACAGTACTTCGTCAGTGAAATCTTCAGTCAGTTCAAATTTGAATCCACATCCAAGTAGTATTTCTGGATCAAATGTTTTAGGTGGAAACAGTATCACAAAGGCACCTGCGATCCCAGTGGTGCCTGCTGCTCCCGTTGTTCCAACAATTCCATCGGGAAGCAGCCGTTCCTCCTCTTTGAGATCAAGTGTCAGTGGCTCTTCATTAAAAATGCAGCATTCCAAATCTAATTCAATAACTTCAAATCGTTCATTGTCTGGATATTCAACGGATACACCAAGAAGTTCACCAGGGAATTCTCCTTTGGCATTGAGTCAATTGCGGTCTCCACCATTAAACAGCAACGACAGTTTGAACAGTTTGAGTAGTTTAAACAGTTTGGATAGTAATACAAATGACTCAAATGATTCAAATGATTTTGACAATAGCACATATATTGAAAAATCAAATCCAAATAGTAGTCATCAAAGTATCGATACAGGAAGTGACAATGTGCATAACATAAAAAAGACTAACTCCACTTCGGCAAACACTCCATTGTCACAATCGATTTCTGTGTCTCATGATAAAGATTCTCATACAACAACAACAACGGAAAGAGATTATAATTCTCCAACTGGTCTGATGAGCGAATCGAGTAAAACAAAAACGACTACAGACTATTTTGCTCCAAAAGATCATCATGAGTAAGTACCATCTAAACACTACTTTAGCGAGTGCCAACAAGTGTCAGCAAGTGTCAGCAAGTGTCAGCAAGTGTCAACAATTGTCAACAAGTGAGCCAATAATTATATCACCACATATAAGACAAATGCCATGAAACTCTCAAAATCCGAGTTTTTGATAAACAGGATTGCTTTGAATTATATACAAATATGTAAACTAATCGTATAGAAAACAAAACATAACACATGGTTGCACAACAACATCCTGTCTACTAAAATACAAATGTAGTATACAAACACCAATGTGCGTAATGGTTGGCTTAAAACATTTACTCAAATTATAAAGAACAAAATAAATACAACTTAATTTAGTATACATGGACAGGCTTTTATTTTTATTTTATTTTTGCGAAAGCGAAAAGGCAACCTGCTTTGCTCGTAACTCACATCATTGCCTCAAGTATCTTGCCAATTTCCCAAAAAACATAATAGTACTAAAAACAAAGTTCACATTGAACAAAAATAAAGACGTTGAAGACAACTCGCCAATGATAGAGTCCCCACCAATGCTCTCCAAGCTGCTGTTCATCACCCCAAGCACACCACCCATAGCAATCCCAATGACCAACAAGGATTTGGTAAAATCAAACATCAACCAAATCATAAGGTTTAAACAAAACCACATCAAAGAAGCTTCTTTCCCACTTTTCCATTCAATTTTTCTCAACCCTAAAAACATCCCAATCAAAGAGTAGCCCAACTTGATCAGTGTGCTCACGCTTTCAACACGATCTTTATCAGTGGTAAACACCGCTTGCAAAAGAATTTTGTCAAAAACGTACAACACACCTCCAAGTACAACTCCCAAACCTGCCGCTTTGCCCAAACTGGCATTCAAAAATGGTTCCAAAACATAAACAACCGCCGGATGGATCAACAAGTGGTGATCGTAAAACATATTGATGATTTTGCTGTATACAACCCCAACAACAGCAAACACAATAGTCGATTTGACAATTTTGTACAAACAAAACTGTCCGTTTTTGCTGGCTTTCACTGAAGCACCAGTTTTCGCATTGTGGGTTTTCAAAAAACTCTCCATTTCGTCTACAGAAGGAAGCTTCTTCTCGGCTGAAACACTTTTCCCGCTGTTTTTCGTATTCATGTCCTTGATGTACGTTGTTGGATCATGTCCTTTGGCACTCAAAAAACTGTCCACCAATGCCATGTACCTGTCAGCTTCTTCCTCAACAATCGTGTCGTTGGCATTCGCATAGAGTCCGTATAGCTGCGGGGTGATCAAATTGCTGTATGATTTCGATGTGATTGGGTCCTTTTCCGCTTGTGTCATGATTATATTACGCTCTGTTTCTGTTCTTGCGCTCCTTTTCTTGGCTTTCAGTCTTGTTTCGTCAAGCTCAAGCTGAATTTATTCGATAAAGAGTGTGTATATGTCAAACCCTCTTGTAAAGAAAACCACAATCCCATTTCCACCGTTTAGGCTTCCCTCGTAAGACATTTGAAATTTTTAGAGTTTCCCATGTGGGTGCGTAGTGCAGAAAAACCAACAGGCTCTCATGACCCGGAGGCCGATACAAGTTTTATTGCGTAAAAGAAGAAAAAAAAAAAATATTTTGAAAAGTCACATGAGCTGTTTGTGCCGAATAAGCTTACCTGATATTATTGACAATTGACAAGACGATTTGAATTGTTTAAAAATTAGCAAAAACCACCATTACAAGATGCTCTGATTATATCATACCATGGGAATAAACCCCGTTACTTAAAAACTCCTACATAAAAAAACCTATTTAAACATAATCAAAAACAAAAAAAAAAAAAAAATAAAGCATTTACAAGTCAATCCTTTCACAAACATATTTGGATAGTTTGGCAAATACGAAAAACAAACCAAAATGGAAATTCAGCTTATTGCACCAGGTCTCCCAATATTCGAAGCTTGCATTGATAAGTGAGGTTGACTCGAAATGCTTATTTGTACTAATAAATACCCAAGAGTAATATAAAATTGCCTCGGACAAATAATTGCCACCACCAAACACAACAGATAAAGCAATATTGAAAACGGGCCATACAAGTGTGCTGTTTGGGCTGTTGATCAAATCCACGCTTGCAAAATATGAAAACATTGTGAAAACACTAAATGCACATAGCAAAAACCCCTTTAGTGTTTGGGAATCCCTTGAATCTTTAGTCAAGGCTGTTGCTGTTGTTGTTGTTGTTGTTGTTGTTGCACAATTGCAACATTTCAAAGCTGTACTAATTGTCTTTTGTAGTACAATATTGGAAATAGCAAAAATAGCACCAAGTTTGCCTACAGACTCATCGCTAAAGTTTGACATATAACTAAAAACGTTTTTAACATCTGGAAAAGAATCTTTTTGACTTTGGCAGAGAATGTTGATGCATTTGTTGCAAAGGATTGATGAGCTTGTCATGACACCTGTGTAAAAGCTTATTTTCAATAAAAAACTTGCAATGTTGAGTAAGAATTTGAAAACGTAGACTGCGGCAGATGGTACTCTTGACGACAACCGCCTTTTACTGCAAATATTTTCTTTGTTACTTGAAAGATCTTTTGTGTTGCCGCTTCTTGAAGAAAGGTCTACTTTCTTTGATTCTTTGACTCCTCCATAACTCAACTGAGAGATATGAAAATCGTTTGCAAAATTGTTTTGATCAAAAACGTTTTGTGCTTCCCGCTCCTGCAACTTAAAATCGTCATTTTCAGACTTTGAACTTTCAACTAATGTTTCAAACTCATAGTCGTGATCACTTTCCACCCTTCTGTCAATTACAATTTCCAAATCAAAACACTCTAGAGAAGATTGTTCGGCACTTCCAATGGCACTTTCAGTAGCGCTTCCGTTCAAACATATACTCCCGTTACTTGCGCTGTCTCTTGCAAACACTTCTGTGAAAAAATCTAGTGAAGAAGAAGAATTGTTTAAAACCCTATCGCTATCTGTAGGTGTTTCGGAAAGATCACTGAAATAAGTTATCTCATCAACAAATAAAACGGACGCCTCACTTTGAGACTCATTTCCATCAGAGGTTTCCACGGACTCATAGGTAAAAGAAAGAGACTCGTCTTCAGAATAACAGCAGTCGCTAGTTGATGATTCCAAGCAGTCAACATACTCTCCGCCAGTATGGCGTGCCGTATCTAGCTCATCTTCTGAGCTGATGAACTCAAAATCGGATCTGTAATAATCATTCGTCGTCATTAATTCAATAGTTGTCTTTTTTGTGCTTTTGGTTCCGGTATTTGGTGCCTTCAACAAATTCAGAAAATATATAGCGCAAAACACAAATTTGCAGGCTGAAATCAGAAACACATGCTTTTGAAAAGCTTTTTCCCAACAAATGTCATCGAATCAATCTCGAACTTTTGCCGAGAAGCACTCGACTTGCCCCTGGGGTAGCTTATCGCAAAATTGTACTTTGCCCTTATCTTTCTACACAAAAAAAAAAACCGGTCACAGGATCTCTCGAATTTATTATTTCTCCTAAATTTTAAATGCATTGCTCACGTGTCGCTCACTGTTGAAACGTACAATTTCCAGATCACCAAAACGCGTTTGTTGAGGCTTTATCTGAGTGATTACTAATATGATATACTGTAGCTGAAGAACCATAACAAAAAACACAATAACAGTCCAAGCATATGCCAAGGGCCGGGACATTAGGTAGCTCTTCTGCTAAAAGGAACAAGGGACGACAGACTGCAAGTGAAAAGAGTGCTGAACACGCTGCAAGACTGGGTTTGACGAATAAGAATCCGTTAATCTCTTCTATAGCCGTTTTGGCTAAAAATCCGCTTAAAGATGAGGCCCTGAAAATGATCTATGATATTGCACATAAAATCTCGTATTTAATGAAGGAGGAAAAGTTTAAAGTTTATCAACTGGTAGAGTTTTACCCCAAAGATAAGAGATTGTTGGGAATGAACGTGAATAAAGGGCAGAAAATTCTTCTTCGATTGAGATATCCAGATGACGAGTTCAGGTTTCTTCCCATGGAGTCGGCATTGGGAACAATGTTGCATGAACTAACACACAATGTTTTTGGCCCGCACTGCAACAAATTCTACTCAAAATTAGACGATCTAACTTCGAAGCAATGGATTTACGAACAACAAGGATTGGTGAACCATTTTTTGGGGTCTGGAAAAAAATTGGGTGGATGGACTGGGAACAATGGAACTCGGGTCGGAACGTTGGGCACTTTAACAAGCACCAGTTCAAGCACAAAAACACTTCCAGGGAAAGTAGTCAAACCGAACAGAGGGCTTAAATTAGGAGGAACAAAACCAAAGGATTTTGCCGCAAAAACACCCATGGAAATGGCAGCAATTGCTGCGCAGCGAAGATTTGAGGATAACGAATGGTGTCGGCACAGTCACGAACCTTCAATTGAACCAGATGACTGTGAACTAGAGATCATAGAGTTGGATAATGGTGCTTCATTGCCGAACAGCGGCGTCGATGATACACAAATGGATGAAAGAGATTCTTATCATGGAAAGAGTCAAAAGCCCCACGCAGAGAAAGACATTGTTGAAATTCTTTCTGATGACGAGGGAGAAAATAAAAACGTGAGCGCTCATCATGAAACGCAGACTTCCAACTCACATCCTGATGTTATTATCTTGGACTAGCTGGGGCGAACTATGTTCTGGGATTGTATACTTTTGTATCATGCAGGTAACTAGCGATATTACTGAAAATAAGCAGAAACTTTTATCTGCATTTGCGTTTCAGATACCTTGATTACTAATGGTTCTTGTATTGGGACTCTAGCTCTGATCAAGTATATAATTTTATTCATCGGTGAAAAAAATTGTGGAGACTCCTTTTACTCTTGTACGTTTTATCAGTGTTGACTTTTTTTTTTTTTTTTTTTTTCCCTCCATCGCAAGCTCAGTTCCCGCGTACCTTGAATCCTTCTAGAAGCAAAAGGAACCAAGGACCAAACACACACACACACACACACATACACAATTGAATAATAATTAATTGATAACCAAGTTGTTCAACCTTGGATTAGTAAGCGTCAAGCGTATGTATAAAAAGACAGCCGCAAACACCATTCAAACCTAGCACAAAAAACTTAAAATCACAAGATTACGAACTCAAATCAAACTAAAATCTATCTTATTAAGTTTCGATTTCCAACAAGAAAAAATCAATTATCAAAAACCAACTACATTCAAAACAAAACAAAACAAAGATGACAACGCCCAAAAGCACAGGTATTTTAGAAGTCGGGAAACATTGCGATTTCTGCAGACAAATCGATTTCTTGCCGTTTTACTGTTCTTTTTGCAAAGGATGTTTTTGCGGGGAGCATCGTACCAAAGAGCTCCATCATTGCAAATATTTACTGGAACAAATAGAAAATCAAGAAAAGCAGCAGCAGAGAACTGTGGATAACAACGGGAAATTTTTCAAAAGTCTATTACCTGAACCAGGGTACATCAGAGTAAACCAGCCAGCGGATGGCCATAAAGCCAATGGATTATCTGATAAGAATAGTTTGACTATACGTGGGAAACTTGAAAAGCAAGGACAAAAGACTGCATTGGGCAAGTTGAAAAGTTTTTTTGAAAAATATTCATCAAAGTCGAGCTCTGGTTTCAAACTTGCTAAAAAGCAAACTCCTAGTAGCAAATTGATTGCGATTAGCAAAATGAAACAAACTGCTAAAGGCGATGCAAAAATACCTCAGCAAAATAGAGTATACTGCAATGTGTATTTGATTTTGGGAGAAAAAGACACGGGAAAACCAATCAAACACGAATTCTTCATCAACAAAGTGTGGCCTGTCGGGCGTGTTGTTGATTATTTGGCTTCTCAGCTAGACATCAAAAACGTGAACATAAGTGATACCGCTACAAAGGACGAAAAATTGTTTTTGTACTTGGGCGAGGACATCAATTCCAAACTCTTGCATAGTAGCGACAGAGTTTTGAACTCGATAAAAGATGGCGACACTTTATACTTGGTTCGCGGCCTACCAGAATGACCTCTTTCTATATATTTTAACAACTTTTCAGTTTGAGAAAAAGGATATAGTATAATATATAATCAACATTTTTTGCCTTTGTATCCACATCATTCTAGTTTTTTTTTTTGTTCATTAGGCTTGACTTCTACCAGTGTATTCTATTTTAAGCAACTCATATCAGCATCGGGCGTTACAGAAAAATTTCTTATTTCACAAACTTGGAAAAAAAAAAACCGAAAAAAGCAAGATTGAGAATAATATATGCTCTTCATTATCAAGTAGTAGGTGGCAACGTAAACTCCCTTTTCATCAACTAGCAATATACAGCATCCGAGTAGAGGGAAACAACCAGAAAAATTAACTTCAATGCCTGTTAATATCATAGGAAGTCTGATCATCGACGGTCCCGATGCCATCCCTTACTACGAGCAAATCACGAAGGTACTTCCATACGCAACAGGAATAGGAGTTGTCAAGTACCTTTTCAAAGGAAGAAAAAATACGTGGGAAAGAAACTTGCACGGGAAAGTATACATTGTCACTGGTGCCACTTCAAATGGCATGGGTACAAGCGTTGTACTGGACCTTGCCAAGCGAGGGGCTCAACTTATCATGTTGACAAGACGAGTCGACGAATGGACCACCCAGTTTGTGGAAGATTTGAGAGAGAGTACTCAAAATGAGCTAATCTATCTAGAGCAATGTGACATGAGTGACTTGTACTCTGTGAGGAAATTTGCTACAACATGGTTGGACAACACTCCTCCAAGAAGACTTGATGGTGTGGTGTTGATGCACGGTGACGCTGAGCCATGGTTCCAAAATGACAAAAGAAAATCAAGCCAGGACGGTGTAGAACTTCAACTTGCTACCAATTTTGCAGGACCGTTCCATCTATTGAATTTATTGCTGCCAAGTTTCAGATCCCAGCCTCCGGACAGAGACGTGCGGATCATTTACACCACCTGCATCTCACAGGCTTTTGGGTCCGTCAACCTTGACGATCCTTTACTTGAAAAAAAACAGCTTAATGCTCGTCAGTTTTTTGGCACAGCTAAACTTCAAATGAGTCTCTGCTGTTTAGAGTTACAAAGAAAAATCACTAGTGAAAAGAAAGACGATGCCGGGAGTGTGACGGTAAGTTTGGTCCAACCAGGTTTGATGAGATCCTCGTCTTTGAGAACCATATTGAGCAACGGGTCTCCAATTCTTTTGCTTCTGTTATACTGTATTATCTTATATCCACTATTGTGGCTTTTTGTGAAAAACGGGCATCAAGGGGCACAAAACATTTTGTATACGTTGATGACTCCAGAGTTGGAAAAAGTAAACTTGCTAGATTATTCTGTGAAATATGTGGTAAATTGCACCATTATGAAAAATTTTGCCAGAAAAGAGTTTGCTGATCAAGAATTGCAAAAAAAACTTTACGAAAAAATGGAGTCTGAAATTTTAGGCATTGAAAAAAAGTCTGCTTTTAGAAGAAACAAAGCAAAGGCTAGTGGTTCAACCAAAGAAGCCGCATCAACCTCTGGAACAAAATCTGCCAACAACACTAGCTCGTCGAAACCAGCAAAAAGGAAGTCGAAAAAAGCATAGGTCGATGCTGCTGTATATTTCTTGTTCCAGGCATTACATATGTACATAAACCATTTAATTTTTGATTATAAGAGCATGTTTGTGTCAACAAAACCTGCCTAATTCATAAAATGTTCGATATTCTCAAGACATCCATCTCTCGTTTGACACCCGGCACTAAATCTATCAAACACGCTTAAAACGATTTCACGAAACTGAACCAAAAAAATGAAAAAAAAAAAAACGCGGTCCATTATGATGGATTCCTCACACTGTGAAAAAAAAAAAAAAAAAAAAAAAAAAAAAAACATTCTACCACAAAGTCTTTCTTTCTCTCCTTAATTAATTTCATCAATCTAAGATTCCACACTTTGTGAAAATTCAACCAGATTCTTTTTAATTGTACGTGCTTGCTCATTATTTCAAGTAACACTTACTGAATACAAAAAAAAGGCAAAAAAAGACCCCACACAATGCCAATCAGATCTTTGGAATCCTTTTTGTTTGAGAGAAATCTTGTTGACACATGTCCAATTGATAGTATAAGCGGTTGCAGATTAGGTATAGATGTTGACCATTATTTTTCAAAGCTACTACTGAATAAAAAAGAGCTGTTTACAGATGCAATTGGTGGCTGTCCGACTGGTTTGATCGTGCACATTGAGAATGACCTCAAATTTTTCAAGGAAAATGAAATCACACCTGTTTTTGTGTTCAACGGGTTCGAAACTGTGAACCAAGTGGAATACAGCTCAAAACTTTTTACAAATCCCAAATTTGTTCCACAAAGCACGTCCACGAGCAGTCCTGAAAGCACCGCTCAAGAAAAATCGATTTTTGTGAGTTCCCCTTTGCTTTCAGTGAGCGGAGACTCTGTTGTTGCAAGCTCTGCTGAACGGATGGTGGCGTCTGATCGTGGAACTTTTAAGCAAATTGTTGACTATCAAAGAATCCAAGGCTGGAGTGCGTGGAAAAAATTACTTGAAGAAACGAAGGGATCTTATGTCGATCAACCACCAACCCCAACGCAACCATTCAAATTTGAGACAAAATTTCTTGAAATCAATCGTTTCAAAAACGAGCTGATTCAAATTTTGATCAACAAAGAAATTGAATACTTGGTGGCCCCATTTGTTTCTTGGATTCAGCTAGCCTATCTTTTTGAAAACCAATTGATCGATGCCATTTACGGTTCAACAGACCTTTTGCTTTTGGAAAAACTTGACAAATTTATTCTTTCAATAAGCTTCTTAGGCAAAGAAGTAAGATACGTGGAAAAGGCAAGTTTTCTAAAGGAAACAAAAATATCATTCAATGATTTTGTGGATATTTCCATGTGTTGTGGTAACTCATTGCAACCAGAGACATTGCTTTCATTGAGTGCTAGTGTTCCTGACCAGCAGATTTTTGCTTACGCATTGGATCTTGTTAGCACGCAGGGGTTTGATCTTTACGTTAATTTGAAAAACAGTAATGAGCAAAAGGAAACTGACTACTTTGAAAGAGGGCTAGCCACCCTAAGTTGCTCCCCAATAATGAGCATGAATGGGAAAGTTATCTTGTACAGCACTCAATTGCCAGCTGATACCAACACAACCAGCACAACAGATTCAGGAACAGAACAGAGAATTCCAAAAAACAAAGTTCCAAAAAATGTTCATGATTACATTTCCAAAAGGCTTCCTGATGAATACCATTTTTACTTTATGATTGGATTGTTTAGCAACACCAAAGTTTTAGATGCTATCATTTCAAACCAATATGTTGAAAATTTACCTCTTGCTGCAAAAAATATTGCCGAGTACCAGGAACTGGTTAGAAAATCCAGCAGTGTTTTCAAAAACAATCAATTCAACATATTGGCTAGCTCTTTGAACAGGTATTACCAAAGCAGACCGATCAAACACATCAAATGGTTTGAGCCTCAAAATTCTGAAGAGTTACCAAGCAGATTGGACTCTAATCTTTTCGACGAGATTAGCAAAATATATGTCAAAACAGACAATGAAAAACCATTTACTTTGGCCAACTTTGTTGCGCTTTTTCAAAACCAAACGGAGTGGAAAACTAAATTTTTTAACCAGAAAGTTATATTTCCCGGGAATGTCCCAATAACTGATAAATTGAATACCTCTTTTGACTTGCTATCCACTAGTTTGTTAAGATTTTTATTTTTGATTGGGTTTTTCGAATTGAAGCTAGATGCAACAAAAACAAAGGCAACTAGACTAAAAGCTACAAAATGGGGTGACGTATTCTTGAAATTAAAGGACATTACAGGTGTTGATCAAGATATGGAATCGTTGCTATTGTTTTTAATTTTAATGAAATTTCAAGTCATCAAACTGAACGCAACCTTTGATGACAATAAGTATCCAAGCTCCTTGTCGGAAAGCACCAAAACTCAGCATCCAATGGAGTCAAAAAACATTTCACTTTTGTGTAGAGTTCTTTTGCTTTGCAAATCGAAGAATAATCCAGAATGTTATCAAGGGCCCGTGGACTACTCTTTGTTGTGTTTTAGAGATTTTTACGAAAACGTTTCTCAAAATTCAAGAGAACTTTTGGAAAGTTGCACCGCCAGCACTTTGGTTTATGGGGAGTTCAATAGAGTCTCTTTGAAATCCAACAACGAATGGAGTCAAAAGATAGTGAAACAAATGCTTTTCAAAGAACAAACTCCAAACACTTTGTTTACAATGATATGGGAATTCTACTTACAAAAAATGTTGCATAGTGGCAACTCACACAAAGAAGCTGTTCAACTAATTAGCAAAACATTCAACACCGCACAATTTTCCACTGAGGGTGAAATTGAGAAAAGCGTTTTAAGAAAAGGATTGATTTTTTTGCAATCAATTCAATCTTTGTTCAATGAATTGACCCAGAAAAAGCTTGTTGACGAAACTGAAGCAGAGGCTTTAAACAAAGCTGTGACTTGGGTAGAAGAAATTGTTGGGAATTATGCTTGAAATGAACGAATACTGATATACTAATCAAAAAAAAAAAAAAAAAAAAAAAAAAAAAAAAAAAAAAAACTATAGAATTTGTACATTTGTAACAAGTGTGTGGAAACACAAAAATTAATAACACTTTTTAATTTCTCTATTCAATTATGAATTATTTATATTTTATTTACCTAAGTTACATATTTCAAAGAGTTTGAATTTCTTCCCCTTTGATTTTGGTGGCGTCTCCCACTTGAATATCACTGCTCATGTCGTTCATTTTCACCAAGTTACTTTTCCTCTTTGCAGGAGGATCCGGTCTTGTAACATTTTCGGTCTGTTCTGGTACGTCTTCGAATAAGGAGCTTTGTTTTAGTGTACCAGAGCTGTCGATTGTATTGGTGTTGTGGTCCGGCAACGTATTTGTTCCCGGTGGAAATGATGATGGAGTGATGGTGGAAACGTTTGAAGTTTTCCCTGTGGCTTCAGCTGGTGGCATGGTTTTCGGTTCGAAAGCGGAATCTCTAACATTCAATAGCGTCGATTTAGATGGGTCTTTGTTTTTGATGTTGGAGTCCGGATGTAGTTCTGTATTCATAAACTCGTTGGTGCCAATACTGTTCAACGTGTGATAGCTCGATCTTTGGTCTTTTGCAGAAGCGCTGCTGTTGTTTGTGTACATGCTATTTCTTTCTTTGCCCAAGCTGTCCGAGACATATCTCCATGACTCTTTGTTGGACGGCTGGGCGTTGTAGTACGCAGTCGTAGCGTTTCTTGGTTTTTCAGTAACGTTGCCACTGTCACTAGAGGCATAAGAGTTTCTGATTGGTGAATACATATCAGAAGTGTCTAGACTGTTTGAATGTGGTAGAAAGACAACGTTGGCGTCGTGCATATTTTCATTATGCAAATCGTCAAAATCGGAATGGTTTCTGGGATCGGTGTTTGCCGAGCTAGAGTCTGTATGATCCAAAAACTGTCTCACTGTGTTATCCAAGGCAGATTCGGCGGAAATGGCAGCTGGTATATTGTTCAAAGCGTCTGCATTTTTGTCGTTTAAAGTTCTGTCTTGCTTCTCGTTATCAAAACCTTCATCATCGGATGAGTAGTCAGAGGAGTCTTGGCGAGCTCCGGCAATAGCGGCTGCTCCTCCCATGGCTGCTCCACCAGCTGCAGCTGCTGAAGCACCAGTCCCTGTCCCACCCGCACCTCCTGGAGGAGTGAATGGGCTAGCGTTTTTGTTGGCTTTTTCCATGTCTTGTTGTTGCTGCTGCTGTTGATTGTTTTTTCTTTTTCTGTAAAAAATGAACAGCAACAACAAACAAAGAAGAATGAAAAACACAGGAATGATGACCCCGCAAGCAATAGCTGTAACATGTTTGTTTTTCTTGTGGGAAGTAGAATTGTTTTTCAGTGGAGCAGCTGCAGATGAAGAAGCGCTGTTTGATGCTGTTGCAGACAGTGAAGGACTTAGTGTCTTTGTAGAAAAAGTGTGAGCCATAGAGGTGGCGTTTTGCGAGCTTGTGTAGGATGTGCTGCTACTGCTGCTGCTTCTGCTTGTTTTCGTAGCACTGAAACTGCTACTTGTTGAGTTAAGAGAACTGCTGCTTCTGCTACTACTCGACTGCGTGCTGCTAGCTGAGGATGAACTTGATGAAGAAGATGTAGTTGAAGACATTCTGGATGAGCTTGAAGATGACGATCTCGAGTTTTGCAATTCAAAGTTGATGTATACGGCATCACCATAGAGGTCATACACCTGCACATAGAAGTCGGTAGTCTTTGTGGTGTAGCTGCTAGGAACGGTTCCTGAAACTTCGTACGAATTGTCTCCATTATTGTTCAAAGAAATAAAAGATGGCGCACTGTCTGACAAGTCAACTGAACCAATAACAGATGAGTTTACAGGGGATCCGTCCAAATATATTTTATTCATTGGAATATCGTACGAAACCGCATAGGAGTCAGACGAATTTGCACTCAAAGTGATTGTTTGTTGTAAGGAAGTAGTAAATTGATGCGCACCAATATTCATGACGAAATTGATTTGCTGAGATGTGTAGCCAGCAACCGCAGTCGCAATCAAGGAAATCTCAAACATCATTTCAGGTGCTATATCACTATTGATGGATGGGGCTGTTCCGTAGAAGTGCAAATTGGATGAATCGAAAAAAAGCCAGTTTGGTAAAGGAGTATGGCCATTTGTTTGTCTTGCATAGTACGTAAGCGAATCGCTAGAAGAATCAAAATCTGAGGTATCAAAGGTTAAGGAAAATTCCTTGTGTGGTGTTAACACCAGGGAACTGTCTCCGTTGGTTTCGCCGGCTTCTTGTAAAGTGTCCAATAAGCTAAAGTCAGGATCTATAGTCACTGAGTTGCCATCTTTGCTGGACATAAGTATCAGTGTAAAAGAGCTGTTTGTTGAGCCTGAGGAATCTGTTGCTTGCAATGTCACATCAAACTGGTCATATGAAGAAGACCCAGAATAATCCGATGACGATGGTGTCCCTGAAAAAGTTTGTGAGCCTGAATCGAAACTTATCCATTCTGGCAAGTCATAAGCTTCGTAAGTCATCGAATCTGATGATTTGAAAGTATCTGCCGCTATTTGATATGAAAATTGTTTATCCACCACACAGATTGGAAGCAATTGATTGCTCAAAGAAAAGAATTCCGTTGGCGTTGCTATCACTAATGCGGGAAGAAGCAAAAGTATTATAATATATGATTGATCAATGGGTAGCATATTGTGGTTTTTTTAATTGTTGTTTTTGAGAAAAAGGAGTGAATAGGGTGAGATTATTGTTAATGTGTTGTTTTTGTTGCAAGCTTTCAATGGTTAGTAGCTAGTTATGGTTGGTCAAGTGGCAATGTATTTTGTGTTAGATTTTTATTTGACGGCAATAATGGTATGCGACGAGTTTTCGCTTTGGTATCAACCCGGTAATCAAAAGACACTTTTTGAACAGTCAGTTTGATTGAAAAGTCCTTAATGGCCCAAACTTGAAATAAGTGGTAAACTCTTCAATGCTTCGAGAAGCTTGTTTCGTGATGTGATTCAGTACGTTCCTGAACGATAAAAACTCACTGGGTGCCAGAGCAAAGGGAAGAAGGGTTTAGTAATGACTAGAGCTTTCCCAACGTTGAGTGTTTGTTTATCTTTGTTTGATCTTAAGAGAAATGAATAATCATGTATATATATACATACAGCTGCATATTACGCTAATGCATGAAAGTTACTATACCGTGAAATCTACAATCAAATTTTAATTACTGATCTAGGATAATCCAATCTTAAACTCTACTTTGAAATCACTCAAAATGACATAGACCAAGCACAAGGAAATCCTATTCTTGACGGAATTGTACCTGTTGGCTTATATAAACTTTGTGTATAAAGTTATCAGGTTGTTTTCTAATAAAATCGTTTTATTCAGTCCGAATTTTGTTCACTTCATACCCATTGCTGCTGTTGCAGAGAGGCACAATTTCGGTTGCTCCTGTAACCTTGTTGTAGACCCAAATGAGCCTGCCTTTACACTCTGCCAGTTTTCATCTGCGTAAATAACCAGTCCCAATATATATATTTCTATTTTAAGTAATGAAACCTGTTTAAAAAGCCAATCAAGCTCTTGAGAATATACTGCAGACATACGGTCTGGCAAAAAAAAGCGAAAATCATTTAAATCTACCGATTTGAAACAATACCAAACAAAATTATTTGTTTTTATAGGTTTCCCAAATAGGAAATCTAATTACTTTAATTGGAAAGTTAATTACTCGTCAGTGCTGGTAAATATTTCATTGCGAATTCTTGGAAACCCAGCAATCAATTTCGAAAGCGTTAATTTTGTAAAATCTTTTCCAAGTGCGCTCCAAATGCGTGTGTGTGTGTGTGTGTGTGTGTGTGTGGCTACGATCATGCTTACTTCGATAATTTTTGCAGTTGTATAATGCAGATTCTTCTACTTGCTCGATTGCCGCAGTACCCGAAGCAATATGCGGTTTTTGGAACATCAGGCTGTAAAGACTTGAAAAGAAATAAGTAATCTCTGATCACTCCGCTAAAAAAAAAAACTTGAAAAGACGCACTGATGTATTAAGCAAACGCATCACAACTTGCTTCTTGAACAGAGTAACACAGCTTGTAAGTTGTGCAAACAAAAAAAAAATATGGTTCCTAGCAGGATCGAACTGCTGATCCCCGCGTTATTAGCACGATGCCTTAACCAACTGGGCCAAGGAACCAAATTTTATGTATAAACAATATTATGGATTTTAGACACTCGCTGTTTTCATTGCCCGACTGCTCTTTTGAGAGAGCTTTCTTGGATGTTTTCTCTCCATTGTTTAACAGCGTAAGCCTATATTCGTTTGAGAAATTAAAAATAGATTTGGATAATGTATTTGTTCACCACCTTAACTAAAAAGTTTTTTTGAGCTCTGATCTCAACAATCCTTCTTGTCCTAAAAGCCACTCCAAACATCAAGCTTTGTTTATTTGGATTAGCTAGTGAAAGACAGAAACCCCCCCCCCCCCCCCCCCCCCCCAATATCGATTATACATCGCAATGCCCAAGTTAGAGCAGTTTGAAATCAAAAAATACTGGCAAATTTTTTCCGGATTGAAACCAAAAGATAACAAGTTCTTATCGTATGACCAAGTGAAACCTATCTTGTTTAATTCCAAGTTGGATTCTTCAGTCATATCACAAATATGGAACATATCCGATATTGATGATGATGACTGCTTGGATTTCGAAGAATTTGTTATTTGCATGAGACTTATCTTTGATTTAGTCAACAAAACAATCAGCGAAGTTCCAAAGAGACTACCTGAATGGTTAATTCCTGGCAGCAAGGTTGGATTATTGAAGGAAAAGGAAAAGGAATATACTAATGAGCAACCGCAATCCGAGCCAGCATCTGCCCCAGAAAGAACAAGTCCCTCTCAAGTGACTACAAGTGCTGAATCAGTGCAAGAGGCTTCCCAGTCATCTAGGCCAGCACAGCAACTTCAAGAGAGTAAGAAAGAAGAAGAGCCAGAAGAAGAGAGACCAGACGTTGACTGGTACATATCTCCTCAAGATAAGGGGCTTTACGAAACCCTTTACAACACGAGTACTCTGAATATGGATGGGACCATCAGTTTCCCCTCTTTGGTAAATAAACTGAAATACACAATTTTGATCAGCAACATAAACAATATTCAGGAAATGGACATGATTAAAGTATGGAATTTGTGCAATCCTTCCAAGCACGAATCTATCGACAAAGATCCAACATTATATTTTATGCATATTATCAAGCAGATGAATGACAAAAACTGCAAAATCCCAGTGGAGGTGCCTGAAAGTTTGAAAAAATCTTTTTCCAAGGACCAAGTAGAAACAAACATCAACTCAAAACAATCCATTGTCAAAAAAACACCAATCTATTCAACGTCAGTAAGTGGAAATTCATCAACTGTGTCGTCTTCATCGAAGAAGCTGAGAGATGGTACAGACTTTTCCACCACTGAAAACACCGACTGGGAAATTGTTAGATTGAAAAGAGAATTGAACGTTTTGGATGCAGAATACGATTCAGTAATGCAAACCTCCATGTCTTTGACTCAAGGTGATCAAAATTTGAAAACTTTGAAAGAGCAGTTCAAAGGTCTTTTACACCATGAACAAAAGAAAATAATCAATCAGTCGGAAAGCAAGGGCACAAGTCAACAAAACGCCAAGCTAATTGATGACGAGCTGGACAACATCGAGGAACAATTACACGTTCTGGAAGATTATTTGGGATCTAGAAAAGATGTTTTGAACACCATCAACCAAGAACTGGCTACTTTTTAGGCTTGGCTTCCAGCAAAAACTGAAATACCTGGAAACGTTTATGCGGCACAGTGTTGTAATCAAATTATTTTACATAAATTTTTCTCTAACCAAGTATATCAGATGAATGAAAAATGGTATATATATATATATATATAATATATGTGATGAAAAGAATACATGGGTGAATTAAACCATTTAAAAAAGGTTAGTCCCAGATTTAATAGTTGTTTCTGTCTGCAGTTCTTGGTTTTGCTCTGATAATATTGTCCACTCTTAGCAACACTTCAGCTGCTTCACTTGCACTGCTCACAACAGCTTTTTTCAATTTGTAACTTTCAACAATTCCCAACTCTTTCATATCACCAACACTCCCATTATTCAAATCCAACCCACTTGTAAACATCCCGTTATAAATGGCAGATCTTAACTTGGTGACCAATTCACTTGAATCAAACCCTGCATTGTCAGCCAAAATGGTTGGCAACTGTCTCAAGGCTTTGGCAAAACTTTCAATTGCCAATTGCTTTTTACCTTCGCAGTTGGTAGCAACAGTATCAACAGCCTTAGACATGATCATTTCACTGCAACCACCACCGTACACCGTTTTGGAGTCGTTGACGGTTTGGGATAACACGGCCAATGCATCGTGCAAAGATCTTTCGGCTTCATCCAAAACTTGTTCTGTTGCCCCTCTCAAGACAATTGTGCATGCTTCGTTTTGATGACATCCAGAAAATCTAAGCAACTGTTTTTCACCAATCATAATTTCTTCAATCTTGTCACAGTAACCTTTTTTGCAAAGTTCTGGGTTGTCAAAAGTGGACACAACTTCACCACCCAAAACCAAAGCTAGTCTTTCAATACCTTCGAAATCCGCATGTTCAATGGTGTTGATTTTCAAATCTGTAAATAGTTGTTCTGGGTAATCGTAGATAAGTTGTCTGTTGATAAAACAGTTGATATCAAATTTGCTAATTTTTTCAATCTTTGCTTTCATTTTACTTTTTTCTGCTTTTTCTAGTTCGGCCAATTTGCTCGTTGAGTCAACTTTAAATTTTGTACCAAAAATTTTAATCTTATCTGTGTCCAAAGTGGTGTTTGCAATCAAAACTTTACAATTTTCCAATACTTTAGGCTGGTTGTTCCCCCATGATTTGTTCAAAATGAAACCTTCATCAAGAAAAGAGTCAGACAATTTCCCACCAATAATTTTCAAAACTTGGATATTGTCTAGATTAACGTTATGTTGTTCTTGTGAATTTTTGTTTGCTGTCCCGTTTTTCAATCTCAAGATTGCATTGACGGCAATTTCTGAAAATTGCTGTTTGTCCTGAGACAAAATCTTGGACGATAATGTTGTGTTTGAGATCTTCAGTAGCTCTTTTTTGAAAATTTGGAATTGATGTTGATCGCTTTCAAAATCTTCATACGAGATAGCAATTTTCTGCAAAGACTCCAAAGCAGCTTTACAAGCCATTCTGTAACCTTCAATAATAGTTTGTGGATGAATCTTGTTTTGATCAATCAATTTTTCTGCTTCTCTTAGCAATTCAGATCCTAAAACAGTGACAGAGGTAGTACCGTCCCCAATTTCGTCGTCTTGCACTTTACTAATGTTGACCAACACTTTGGCTGCTGGGTTGTCCAATGGAATAGATTTCAAAATGGTGGCACCATCGTTGGTAACCAAAGAAGCCCCTGTGGACGCAGAGGTTAGCAACTTGTCCATCCCCTTTGGACCCAAAGTGGTTTTCACCAAGTCACCAACAGCAATAGCACCAACAAAGGAAGATAATCTTGCAGTTTCACCTTTTTCTTCCACGACCTGGTCTTTGAAAACGTTGATAGACATTCTGAATTTGTAATGAGATATTTCGTGGAGCTTTGCTTTGTGGACTGAAAAGCTCTGTGGTTGATTTTTCTTTGTTGTAGAAATGGTGTGTGAATCAATCTCTGCGATTATGCGACTATTCGATGCACTTATTTGAAAAAAAAAACACTTCCGCCATCGAGTTTTTTGATCTTTTGGCAGTGTCTGTGAAGCTTAAATAGTATTTTCAAACAGGCCGGGTAATTTATTTTGATGAGCACTGAGTTCATGTAGTTTTTTTAATAAAACATTTAGAGATGGTGAAGCACAGAACTTTGGTGCTAGAAACTCAAGCTATATGGTTTGAGCAAATGAGCTTTTGCCTTTTTTATTGCCAAAAAGCAAGCATTATAAAACCAGTCCAATTTTTGTTTACGAAAAAAAAAGAAAATTGAGCATATCTTTTTACAATTGTTTATTTTTTGTTGTGGCAGGACTTTTTGAATTGAGGTAAACAACTTTTGCTATAAAAATAAACAAATAAAATCAATTACAATGTTACTTTTTGTTTATAAAAAATCCAGACTACTATACACCCAGCAAGAAGTCACATGAACTTTTTTCCTTTCACAACCCAGTAATAACAACTAAAGTTTAGTGTTCAGCATCGAGTCTGGTTTTCGCCAAGATGTTTCATCTCTTTCCATTAGTTAAGGAATGTATTTCAAGCGGTATATAGGGTACGTATGTAAGTGTCATGGTTGATGTATAAGAGGAGCCTATGTGATAAGCAGATTTAACCACCTGTTTCAAGGATGCGCAAAAAACTGGGTGTTACTTTTCAGTGTATGTCTATATTGTGCTTGTTTGACATTACTTTTCATACTGGTAGTTTCGTGCGACATAGTTTGACATGGACTTTATGCCAATTTTTTTTTCAAAGTTTGGCCAGTCTTTTTGCATTTTCCCCATAATTGGCCGAATCAGCAGTTCTTCTTCTAGCTTCAATGTATTCGATGTAATCGGAGTAACTTTCTGGCAAAACAGTAAAATCTTCAGCGTCTTTATCTTGTTTTGGCACAAAGAACGAATAAATAAACGATCCAGAGCTGTATTTTTTGTCACTTTGCAATTCTTGCACTGTGGTGTCGACTTTAACTTGGATCACTGTTCCGTCAGAGGTAAAATTTTTTGGATCGTTTTGAGCCAATGGCAAGAATTTTTCAATAGCAGAGTTGGAGTTTGGATTCCCGGATTTCGAAATATGTTCAGAGTAAACAACTTTAGAATCCAAATGCAAAATGGACCCAATTGGAACTGGAGCTTTGAAAGTTGTTGCGTCTAGAGACAAAAATCTTGGTAAACCGTGAGAAACAGAGGTTGTGGTGCAGTATGCCAACTCAAATGTCCATTTCATCAAGGCCCCACCAAAACATTGGAAAGAGTGTCTATTTCTGAATTGGGGCTGCACAAACATTGTTGATTTGAAACAACAGTCTTTCATCATTTTCACAAATGGAGTGGACAAGCCCTGAATGGATTCGTTGGCTTTGTACAAGTTGTGAATGATTTGAGATTCTTCTGCTGTTGGACTTGCGTTTTGTTTCAAGTTTTCGTTTTTGGCTCTCAATTTTTTGGCCACGTTATGAGATTCTGCTCTTTTATAATCTGACCATTCTTTTTCATTGATTGGTAACAATTTGTTGATTGCCAAAGATTTATGGGTTTCTGGATTTCTTGCTACAAAAGTGAAACTCGACATCAAAACCGTTTGAAATTCCGGATTGTTCAAAAACTCTTCAGTGATGTGTGGTTCTTCTGTTGAAGTTCCATCAGCATTTGTTGTTGTTTCCTTTGGAACAGAAACATTTTTTGGAACTGCTGTTGCCTTGACCGTAATTTCCATTGAAGATCTCCCAGTCCAAACAACACTTCCACTCAAAACCAAGTTTGCATCTGTGATCGAATCCATATGTTGCAACATGAAAATCCGGTCCACACTTGCAGTAACGATGATCGGTTCACTTGGTGAACAATGTCTGTATGCGATTCTTGCAGCCAATGCGTCTAGATCTTGGAAAACCAAACCCATTCTAATTCTTCCACCAGCATTAACATAAAAATCCGCAATCAATGGATCTTCTTTGAACGGTAAATACAAATAACTAAAAGAGTCCTTTCTTGTTTTGTCTTTGATCTCTGTGGATTTGACATTATTGTATAAATACGAATCAATGATTTTCCCATGACTCAATTGTTTTTGTCTTTCTTTGATAGCATTCAACCATGTTGCTTTGAATTTCAAATCTTTTGGTGCTTCTTCAGGAGATGTAGCCTTGTTGACATTGGCACAGTTGCTTTGATCAAACAATCTTTGACGATCGTATTGTTCGGTCATTACAGTGGTTAAAGCATCCGGTTGGGTTGCTGCGTTGTCTGTTCCCGGAGTGTTGTCCGTTACATGAGGATCGTCATGCAATGGTCTTTTGTTCATTATAACCATGGATTTCTGATAATTTTGAATTTTTGTTGTAGAGAATAGTTTTTTCGATTGGTTGATTGATTTGTTTAAAGTTTGGAATCTTGGCACGTTAAATGTTCTCAACATCTTTGATAACCTTGTGTGTTTGTGTGTGTTTACGTGTGTTTACGTGTGTTTGCTTGTTGTGACTTTCTAATCAAGGTCATAGTAAAAGCACTTACCTTGACACAAGCTACTCAAAGAGAAAAATGACCTTTACATATATATATATATATATATATATTCAAGAGTGAGATTTAAATGTCATTGTGCTCACATAACACATCGAACCAATCTCTTATCTCATTGGTCAACCTGATATTCAAATACCATCATCATCAATTCCGATTAATTTTCTGAAACCTCATCGATCAACAATTTTTATTGACTACCACTAAATTACAACAAAGTCAACAAAGCCAGGATTGACTAAGGTGGGGCAAAAGGTATTCGGAAGATGCAGCTTAATACTTAAGCAATATTAAAACAACAGATTGAAACCCACATTGAGTTTGAATAGATGAGGTTGCATAGAGTATGGTATTTAGTAGTAGCAGTAATAGTGGTAGTAGTAGAAGTAGTAGTAGAAGTAGTAGTAGTAGTAATAGGTAAAGTGGGGAAATAAGAATAAAAAAAGTTATTAGATTCAGACGTAGATAGTGATAATAATAATAATAATAATAATAATAATAATAATGATAATAATGATAATGATAATAATGATAATAATAGTAATGATAATATTACCATTCAGTACAAAACCTGTTTGTATATGAGTGACGTTATCGAATCAATAAGACAATGAAGGTTAGTGCATTGAATTCTTGTACTCCAATGCAAGTGGGGGATGAGAGAGAGAGAGAGAGAGAGAGAGAGAGAGAAAGCGTGTGTGTGGAAATGAACGTGGAAGAAAAAGAGTCAAGACACCTAAGACAGATGTAGGTCTAAGAGTATATGTATACTTACGTCATTATCTGTAGAGTGATATAAGTGGTCACATGACAAATGCGTATTGTTAAAATATGGTTTGGGTCTTGAAAATGAAAAGCGTTTTTGTCTCTTGTTTGTAGGGAATACTCGGGTTCTCTAAAGCGAGTGCGTAGAGTTTTACGACCGCTACACGAGCAAAGGTCACGAGCAAGTATACTCATATCACTGCACTCAGAAACATTCACCATTTTATGTAGGAGCAGGACGACATAGCCTTTATACTAATACTCTATCTTTTTTTATATATATACTCACATATGTAGTATCTATTTATTAGTCAGGAAATAATGACTATCGATCCAGTTTACCCGCCACAAAGCATTAGAATTTGTCTCTCTCATTTTTTGGTTTCTTTTTTTTTTTTTTTTTTTTTTTTTTAACCTTCAAAGACCCTAAAGTGAGGGTCACGTATTACAAAGAGGGTAACTCTAAATAGAATCGATTGTTATTGGTTACGAAAAAAAAAAAAAAAAACAAACCGTCGTAACTGAGCAGTAAGAATAAATATTGGAAACGATACGGATGATGATGATGATGATGATGATGTTTACAATAAGGGCGATTCATATTGTGTCACACTAAATCACTGGCTGGTAGGAACATTTTCCACTGTCATTACACCATTCAAGTATCTATATTCGTTATACGACTTTATCTTGAACTCTATGGAAAAAAAACCAGAATAGTAAGCAGATATCAGCGACAAAGGTTACATTAGGTTCATCACACTAACGCGTGAAGATTAAAAATAAATAAAAGCATTTACAAATAACGACGAGATCGTGAAATAACAAGGAACGCATTTGTATATTAGAATCATTTGACTCTTATTGTTCTCACTTTAACATAGTTTTTTTTTAGTTACATTATTTTTCCATATTATTTCTATCAAAGGTTCAGTTGTTCATGGAAAAAAAGTGAAAATTTTAGAGACACAAGAATATATACATATAGTTAGGTAAAACAGACAGGAAAGTTGATTATTATAAAAGAATAATGGGTGATGGAGATAAGCAGGATGATTTGATAACTACCAATGGAAATACTGATAAAAAAAGCAGTATGGAAAATAATGCAGAACATTCAAAGAACAATACCAAACTGCAAAATATTGAAATTAAAAATAAATATCCCCAAAATAATGAAAGCAGGAGTGAAATTCAAGAACAGATAGAAGAGATCAATCAGTTGTTCAACATACTAGATTATCAAAACAAAGGTGAGATCTCTTTCAAAGATTTCAAACATGCTATAAGGAACAGCGATTTGATTGAAAAAAATTACCATCCAAGAGGTGATGTGAATAAACACGTTACTGCAAATCTACACAATTTACTATCAAATTATTCAAATAAAACGATATATGAATTGTTTCAAAAAATAGATATTGATCAAGATGAATTCATTGATAAACAAGATTTCATTCAATATTATGAAAAAACAGAAGCTCAAATTAAATTGGGATTTCAAAAAATAGATCTAGATAAAGATGGACTTATCAAAAGTAACGATATTTTGAAATACTTGGATGGATTGATGAATAGTGTCAATACCAAAGAAACAAATACAACCAATAAAAGTGATGGAGATATAAACAACAGTTTAAACGAAACAAACTACGCACGGATCAGAAAAGAATTTGTTAAATGGGCATTCTTGGGGAACACCAGGTTCAACGACCCCAACTTTAACACAAAAGATGTTTCCAATGCCAACACCAACACTCAAGGAATCACCTATGACGACTTCAAGCTGTTTCTTTTGTTCATACCAAGAAACGATGGGTCTCGGTTGAAAACGGCATTCAATCACTACTATTACGAGTATTTCTTAAACAAAAGCGATTTGGATCTATCCAGCGACAGTGACATCATATACATCAACAACTCACTGAAATTTTTCATTGCCGGTGGAACGTCTGGTGTGATCAGTAGGTCCTGCACCGCACCCTTGGACAGAATCAAAGTTTTCCTAATTGCTAACGAAAAAAATTTGCACGTTTGGGAAGTTGTTAAACAGATTTACAGAAAAGGTGGTGGTTGGAAAAGTTTTTATGTTGGGAATGGATTAAACTCGTTGAAAGTGTTTCCTGAAAGCGCTATAAAATTTGGAACTTTTGAATTAGTGAAAAAATTGTGTTTTGGTAAGCAATCTGATGATAATCCAATTGTTCCATACATATGTGGTGGTTTGGCAGGGGTGATGGCACAGTTGTCTGTTTATCCTATAGACACCATCAAATACAGAATGCAATGTGAAAACATCAAAATGAGCCCGTCTCATCCAATAAACAACCTTTTGCACCCACAAGCATCAACGGCATCTAGTCTTTCTTCAACAAAAAAGATGAACAATATAAACATAATGAAAATTATTAAAGACGTTTACAAGATTAACGGGATCCGATCTTTCTATAGAGGTTTGAACGCAGGGTTGATGGGAATGTTTCCTTACGCAGCCATTGATTTGGGGACTTTTAATTTGATGAAAAACTTTTTCATCAACAAACAGTGTGCAGAACAAGGTGTGCGGAGAGAAGACGTTGTTTTACCAAACATTTTGCTTCTGCCAATGGGGGCGTTTTCAGGCAGTATAGGGGCCTCTATTGTGTACCCGATCAATTTGCTAAGAACAAGACTACAAGCACAGGGGACATTTGCACATCCTCACACGTATTTGGGATTTTTTGACTGCGCAAAAAAAACGGTGATGAGAGAAGGTTATAGGGGGCTATTCAAAGGTTTGGCTCCGAATCTAGCAAAAGTTTGTCCTGCTGTTGGGATCAGTTATTTCTGTTACGAAAATTTGAAAAAAGCGCTGAATATTGATTCTACGTTTTAAGAAGAAGACTCCATTTTTTGAATTTTCGGCAAAGAAATTATATTATCAATATTGTATATATCTGCATTTATAAATACTGTAATTGTACACTACTGCATATCCACAATATCGTTTAACCGAGTAACTGCCCTAAATCTACAAGGCGGCATTAAAAGTGCACTGCTTTTTTTTGGGTACACTGATAGTACTCATACAATATAAGCTCCTCTCCCAAATCTATACCTAGTAAACCACTTTTTTGTACCTGAAATTGGCGCGAAGTCTTTTCCAACGTGTTTTCACCGCGAAGTCTTTTATTCTTCTTCTGATTAATTTTCAACCAATTTTCACTGTTTCCCACACTCTCGTCCATAACGGCAGCATGCTCTATAAACACTTTAAAGACATATTTTGCATCTTCCAATTTGGGGAGTTTGCAACAAAATTGGTACAATCCGAACAAACTCTCCCTGCACTCGTCAAATATCTCTGAGCTCTCCAAATGTTCCAATTCAGTAAACTTGGAAAAATCAAACTCATCAAAATCAATGACAAATTTCTCAAATGGAACGTGCGCTGACACAATCGACGTTTGCGGAGTGTCGTCAATCTCAACTATTGCAAGCGTGAACACGCATCCGTGTGGGCTCTGTGACGGTTCGTTGATGGCTGGTTCGTTCAAAATATCCAAGGAATTCTGATCATGCTCCTGTTGTGAATGCTTCAAAATCTCCAAAAAATCTTGGATCAAATTTTCGATGTAGTCAATCAATATTGGGTTGCGATTGATTGGGAAGTTGATCGGAAGATTGAACACGTTGAATGTTTCCAATGCAAAAGAAGTTGCGGGATATATGTTCCGGTAATATAGTATCAAATTGATCCAGCATTTCAAATATATCTTCAAAGTGTCCATCTGATGCACTGTTTCAGTGTTTGAGTTTTTTTGTTTTGGTATGGCTCATCTTACAACTTTTATCAAAATATTAAAAACCCCACGCACTTTTGGCCATTGCAGATCATTTTCAAATTTTGTTTTTTTTTTTTTTTTTCAATATTTGACGCCAACGCGTCAGCAAACCTTTTATGTGCGCCAAAAAAAGGAAACAGTATATAAAAACAGAAAAAAGGCAGGCGTAACCCTTTTCATACAAGGAACGCTCATTAAGTTAACTCTCAGTCTTGAAGAAAGTTCATAATGATGAAAGCACAAACACATAACCAAATCAGACAACACCCAAGTACGAAATGTCAATCAAAGCGATAACTTCCAATGACATACACGCGATCACCTCGGGACAAGTCATCACTGATCTGCAATCTTGTATCAAAGAATTACTGGAAAACAGCATCGATGCTCATGCGAAACAAATCGATATTACTGTCAGAAACTATGGCTGTGATTCCATTGAGATTCAGGACGATGGCGATGGTATCGACCGCAAAGATTTTGAGTCACTATGTTTGAAGAATTATACATCGAAGATCAGTGCCTTTGAAGATATAGCAAGCGAGCAATTCAGTACATTGGGATTCAGGGGCGAAGCGTTATCTTCAATATGTTGTATTTCGAAGTTGAGAATAGTATCAGCCACAGCGGATACAACTCCTATTGCGTACAAACTAGAGTACGATGCCAGTGGAAAGTTGCTGACAAATAAAAAAACTTCAAGAAATAGAGGAACAACAACCACAGTGGAAGATTTTTTTTATAACTTGCCGGTAAGACGGAAGAACCTACTTAAAAATAACAAAAGAAGCTTTCAAAAATGTGTTCAAATGATTCAAGACTATTGCATCATCAATAGCCATATAAATATCAAATGTTGGCATATAACTGCTTCTAATAGAAAAAACTTGGTGTTGGCTAACTCTAGCAGACCAACAACATTAATGAAAAACTTGGTCGTTTTGTTTGGAGCCCAGTCTTTGAAAGGTGTTGAGGATATCAACTGCACAATTCTTGTTGATGCAAAGAAATCATTCATTGAGGAATACAATTTTGATGGTGGTGAAGTGCTGCTTTCAGGATGCATCAGTAAGCACACTTTTGGTTGCGGGAGAACCTCAAAGGATAAGCAGTTTATTTTCATTAATAAAAGACCCGTTGACTATCCAAAAATTGTCAATGTGGTCAACGAAGCTTACAAGACTTTCAACAATGTGCAGTTTCCCTTTTTTGTTTTGAATTTTGAAATTAATGCAAACTTGCTAGATTTGAATGTCACCCCAGATAAAAAGACCGTTCTTATTCACAACGAGCCAAGTTTTTTAAGCAATTTAAGAGATTGTTTGATTGAGTACTATAACAAACAAGAGATGACCTTTTTCCCAAACTCGCAAGTGATGAAACAATCTCAAGTTCACGACTCAGCTGGGGCAACACAAATCGAAAGAAAAAGAAAACTTGAATTTGATGACGAAAAAGAGGACGTAGAGGACGAAGCAGATCCTGAAGAGAGTTCACAGCAAACTCCTTTGAGCACACCTTCTGTTTCTTCAACCAATGTAAGTCAATACCAAATCGAAGTTTCAAACCCAACAACTGTGCCAGCACCTGCTTTGAACTTTTCGGAAGAGATTTCGGATAGCACATTGAAAAATGTCAAAGCTATGCAATATGATAACAACTTGTCATTTCAAGAAAGCCAAAAAAAGAGTTTGAGCAATGAGCCGCATCATCAAACATCTGACCTGGAAAAAGATTTAGAGGCTATTCAAAAAGACGATATTCGAGAAGAAGGCTATTACCGGAAGACAATTACATCTACCAACTCGCGAGATTTCAGAAAAGGATTTCAAACGAGAATTGATGCTTTTGCACACAGAGTTGAGCCTGCGCATTCACACGAGCACTGTCATCACGGGGGTCTTTTCGCAAGTGATGATGAGGAAGAACTGGCGAATGAGCAGGAAGAAGAGATTGTTATTGATGTTGCGGGAACACAAACCGTTGAAAAAATTAAATCACCTTACGCCTCCCCTTTCAGCAAGTCTCGTTCAAAATCTGTGGATACAAATGTTTTGAAAAGAGAAGCTGGAACGAAAATAGGGTTAACTCTGGGGAAAGAACAAGAAGCAGAAGCAAAAGAAGAAGAAGAAGGAGAAGAAGATTATGATAATGATGATGAAGTAAAGGAGGAAAATGATGACGAGGCTTTCAGTGAAGACTCTGAGGAGGCTTTACCTCAAGTTCTAAATGAAAGGGTCCCACAACCGTTGGGCGGGTTAAGCACTTTTTCTAGGCCTTCCTCTTCGCAACAAGAAGAGTCGAATTTGCACTCTTACGAAGCAAAAATTGGTGCAAATTTGCAGTCTATTTCAAATAGTTGTAAAAATAGCGCCACATTTTGGCAGCAAAAGCATATGTCATTATTCAATAAGAACGAAAATATTGCAAACAAGCAACAGGGTGAAGAGTACTTGACTTTGACAGTATCAAAGTCTGACTTTACGCAAATGAAAATTGTTGGTCAGTTTAACCTTGGGTTTATTATATGTACTAGACAAAAAACAAAAGACGGTAAATATGATTTATTTATCATTGACCAACACGCAAGCGATGAAAAGTTTAATTTTGAAAACTTACAAAAAACCACAAAGTTCAAATCCCAAGCATTGATTCAGCCAAAAATTATGGAACTAAGCGTGATTGATGAGCTTATTGTTTTGGATAATTTGAAAACCTTTGAACTGAATGGATTTAGATTGAAAACTCAAGATGCGAATGATGACGTTTTTGTTGGAGACACTGCAGAAAATAAAGGGAAAATTGCCATTGTTAGTTTACCATTTTCCAAAAAAACGCAATTTTCTTTTGAAGACTTTTATGAATTAGTTCATTTGGTGAAAAACTCTTCCAATCATTCCAACGAAACCATCAGATGTTCGAAGATCAGAGCAATGTTTGCTATGAGATCCTGTAGGATGAGCATCATGGTTGGGAAACCGTTGACCATGAAAACGATGGAAAAAGTTGTTAATAATTTGAGTTTGCTTGACAAACCTTGGAACTGCCCTCACGGCAGACCGACCATGAGGCATTTGATGGAGTTGAAAGACTGGGACTCTTTTAACGCGGACTATGAATTATAATGTACATATACAAAAAGCTATGTAAAATTTGACAAACATTTTTGTGTAGAAAAAAAAAGAGCAGACATTTCATTTGGACTATTTACAATGAAGAAAAGCACCTAGCTTTGCCCTTCCTCCAAAAAACATAACGGAGGAATTCTTCAAAAATTTTTTTTAAAAAAACAAACAAACAAACAAACAAACAAACGTATATTTTGAAGGTCTAGCACATCACTCAGTTGAATTTTCTGTCTATTCTGTTCAATTTTTTAGCAGTTGAAGCGTTGTTTCTTGTTCTTTGGCCTCTAACCGGTAAGTTTAGAGAATGTCTGATACCAGCGTAGGAACCGATCTTTCTTTTCAATGAAATGTTATTAAGGATTTGTGTTTTCAGCGAGTTTTCAATCGTCAGTTCAGAAAGCTCCTTTGTTATGCTCATGACTTGTGGTTCGTTCAACTGATGCATTCTCATTGATGGATAAAAGCCCAGCTTGGCGCATACCTGTTCGGCAGTTTTCATACCAACCCCAAAGAATTTCGAAGCTAGACCATATGTGATCAATGTTTTGCCCTTGAAGGGTTTCCCTAGAATGTAAACAACCATGCTCGTGTGTTTGTGTTGTTGTGGGTTTCTGAGATGGAGTAAGTTTTTTTTTTGGGTCACGAATCTAATGACAACTTTCATTCTTTGAGTTGAAATTTTTGGAACAAGAGTGATGAGGGAAAAAAATTGTTCACTTGTTAAGAAGAGCGAAAAAAAAAATTTTGTTATGACCGGACGTCGTGCGACGAGATTAAGAAAGCGAACAGAGTTTATATCGTTAAAAGAGTTTAAATCGTTAAAAGAGTTTCCTTGATTCAAACAAAGCACTTGTTTTATATAAATTTTTTTACGTAAATCCAGCAAAAAAAAGGTCAGTGGTTACACATTGGTATTTATTTCTACCCATATTTGTTCCAACTGCTCAACGTCCATTCTCTGTATCACCAGATTTCTTAGTAAAATAACCATGGTAATGAAACTAGCAATCCCCACGGGCACCACAGCAAAAACGATGATGTTGTAAAGATCCAAGTGTTTTTTCAAAGTATATTTCCAGAACTGCAAGGTGCTTGTACTATTGTTATTTTTTTTCTTGTTGTTTGCTGCTTGATTTCTTCTTTGTTGTTGTAAAAACGAGGTCCAGAAACTCTGCCATATATAGACTCCGGTTAGGATACAACTAATGAAAATCCATGTATGCAGAATATATTCGTTTCCCTGCACGACGTTTGCTGTGCTCGTTGCAGTGGTGTTGCTGTTTGACAGCGTTGATATGATGAACAATTCAATGATGATCAGTAGCAAACTGATTGAAAACATTCTTAGTATAGCAGCACCAATGCTGTATTTAGTGATCCATCTGACCATCAGTGCATCCAATGTCACGTATGTCAAATACATCGAGACCACACACCACAAAGCGCACAAAAGGTACTCGCTGGATCTCGCACGAATGATGCTGGACAGGTAAGATTGTCTGATCAAAGGCGGTGTTGTTGTTGTTGTTGTTGTTGTTGAAGTAGAAGTGGTGGCATTGGAAGAAGAGTTTGTCAAGTTGTTAAAGGGAAAAGTCATATTTGAGACGATCCACTTTGTGATGGCCTCAAAAGTGGAGCTGGCTGGCGTGTGGTAGAGAGATGTAGAATTCGTAATGTTTGCTAAAGCGTTGGTATTGTAATTCATACTCAAAAGTGTGTTTTTGGTAACATTATTACTATTATTATTATTATTATTATTATTATTATTATTGTTATTGTTGTTATTGTTGTTGTTACCACCACTGTAGAGAAGTTTGATCGGGTAGGCCAACATGTTTGATGTATTATTTTGATACTGTTCATATTGATAATTCCAAAAATTGTGCAAGATTGCCATCAATGATTTTGTGTCTTGGTGTTGGATCAAAAACAAAACTTTGTATAGATCAATATATCCATCGCTACCAGCAGTAATATTCCCATTACCATTGAAATTTGAAACATTGTATGCGGGATGAGAAGAATTGGATGAAGAAGACAACACCCCGTCGGTTTGCAAAGTGTTTACATTTATATTCCATGCTTTATTAACCGATTGTATGAAGCCTAATATGGGCACCACAAAGGAAATGTCCCTGCATATGGCCAATGCAAAATGCTGCACTGCGTTCAAATTTTGCAAACTGAGTTTCCTTAACGAAAGATATGTTAGATCTGGATTTGAGAAATCGGTGGACGTAGTAGCATGAGTGGTGTTGGGAGTGTTTGATGGCGATGACTGAGTAGAAGATTGATTTGAGTGGGAGTTGAATGTAGATTTTTGTGCTTTGTGCAGCTGAGCACTGCTGCCTCCGTTTTGGTGATGGTAATAATGGTGATGGTGATGGTGATGGTGTATCACTGCATCGTTTTTTTTCGGTTGTCCTGGGGAGTTGCTGTTGTTATTATCTGTGTTTGAGACTTGATCCAAGACTCTTTCATCGTTGGAAGCGTCCTGTTCAATTTTCCTTAATTGTGTAGAACTCAATTCCGTGTTTCTTTGCGAAGCCATTATTTTTGGGCTTTACCGCTTGGTACCTTGTATATTCAAGCCACTTTGTATATTTAAGTCAGTTCGATGGTGTAGTGTTTTTTTTTTTGCAGATAAAAAGTTTGCTAAAAAAATAATTTAGCAAGTATCAATGTAATAACCTTATCAATATATAACACTTTTTGTCTGCTAAAACTTCTCTTCAATCATATCATCTTTTCCTCATCCTTTACCAAGACCGTTGTAATAGCCGAAAAGAACAAGTGTACGAGAATAAATTGTAAAGAGCAAAAAAAAAAAAAACACAAAAAAAAACACAAAAAAAAACACAGAAAACAACAACAAAAAAACACACAAAGATCAAAAATCTCGTGATCAATGCAATTTAAAACAATAGAAAGTGATTGAAGAAGCTGGGGCGAGACTTGAAGTAGAATTTAAAGTGAAACATTGATCTCGAGCAAAGGGTCTGAATGGTGCATCCTCTATCTTACACAGACTTTCCGTTTGGTTTGTAAAGATTCATACATTTGCGATACATTCTGCTTAATATGTCTAGTTAATGATGCAATATATATATATATATATATATGTATATATATATATGTGTACATTTTAAAAAAAAAAAGTAGCAAAGAAACTCTCATTTGAACCAAAAGATGTACAGAAAACTAAACAAAAAGAGGGAGAGTATCAGAGCATGCGATATAGATATGGAAATGTAGTGTGTAAACAATAGTATTGTTCCACTTGCAATAATTCCACCAAGAATCAATTTTTTTTTTAAAAAGTTTGTATTCAAAGTAGGATCGAGAAGTGCATTATTACTATCATTACTGCTATTGGTATCGTCAGATACACCACATTCACTCAATATATCTTGCTCTTTTGATATACCGTTTTCAACAGTTTTAAAAATCATTCAAAGATTGTAACATTTCGTCCAATTCTTTTTTAGTATTTTCATAAGTTTGTTTCAATTCTTCATGTTTGGTTTCCCAATCTCTATTTTCTTCTTCCAATGAAGTTACTTTTCTTTCAAAAGTTTCTGCTTTCAAATCCAATTGTTTCAATTCATCAGTAACTTGTTTCAATTTAGTTTCTGTTTCTTCCAATTCTTGTTCCAATTGAGCATTTTTACTTGAAGTTGAATCATGAATAGATTTCAAATTAGTTGATTCATGTTCCAATTTTTTAGAACTTTCCAATTCTGTTTCCAATTTTTCCACTTCACTTTCCAAAGTACTGTTTTTAATAGTTAAAGATTTAACTTCATTTTCTTGTTCCAAATTGGTTTGTTCCAATTCTTTCATTTTTTCTTTTAAATCTTCATATTTTTCTTGCCACGATTCAGCTTCCAATTTCAAACTGCTCAATTTTTCTTTAATTTTTTCCATTTTGGTATGATATTATATTATTTGGGTATGTGTGTAGGTGTGTGTTGGTGGGTTGAAATGGTTTAATGTTTAATACCAAGTGAGTAAGAGAGAGAATTTTAATTAGAAACAAGTAATTACATACTCTAGATCCAATACTACATATATACAATAATCATTAAACACACACACATCCAATATAATATACTTTCAAAAACATCATAAAAACGATTCAAGAATTATTTAAAGATCAAGAATTATTTAAAATTCATTATTGAAACCTACACTAAATTGCTATTAATACATCAAAAAAACAAGACCTTTAACCAATTTAATTATTTAATGATCTCTTGAATCAACCAAGTTTGATATTATTGCTTAAACAAAAAATTGTTCAAGAAAAATTATCATTCATCAAAATTTTTAAAAGTTGAATCAAAAAAACCGAACTTCAATATACAGAGAGAAACTTAAACTCACACTCACTCACTCACTCACTCACTCACTTTGATACTCACTCTGATACTCACTCTGATACTCCCCAAGAAAAGAACACCATAATCATACAAATAATATAATATATCCTTTTTTTTGCTTTTTTGTTCTTATTATTATAAGTAATCAGCTGCTCTGCAGTATATTCTACTGGACTTCCTGATTCGGACATAAATATAAATAATAGTTTCAATCTTTTTTTTTACCACCGTGTAACAAACTCGTATACAGTGCGAGACAAAGCATAGGTTAACGATGTATATATACGTGTATGAAATTGTCTACTTGATTGTTTACTTTATTGTTCTAAATAGATGTATTTATATGATTGCAACACGTGATATTAATATATGATTGCAACACGTGATAGTATACACCCCCATGAAGCAGCAATGTTACACGTTCGAGTTGTTTTCTTGGTCCCGCCCCTCCCCACCCCCCCAAGGAGGAATTGTACCTGACCGGCAGTCAATTTATTATGAAATTTTTTATTGATTGTTTGGTGTCTATTGTTTGATTTTTGTATTGTTTCGACAGGTGGTCTTACAAACCGTAGGAGAGCTGAACTTCAATTAAAACTAATGATCTGCAAAATCTCAGCTAATAATTAATAGTAGAAACAGGCAAAAAAAAAAAAAAAGTGCTGCGTTTTGAACAGGTTTCATTGGATACGGTTTTTCTTTAAACAACAAAAATAACAATGACGCATTTTTGAAAGTATTGAAAAGAACTTTTTCAAATAAAAGATCATTTGCATTGATGCATGAATGCTGGGTTTTGGGCCAAAAAAAAAAATAAAATAAAATATATGTTTAATAGGATGAGTTTATGATATGATTGTGGATAAGCGGTATTGAAGGAAGTTATTGCTTTGTAAAAAAAGGAAACTTAAGATATATTAAGGAAAGAATGTTTGTATTTTTTAACCATTTTGGACAACTCCAAGTATAAGTACTTGATGCATGTGAATGAGTATTCAGATTGGGTAGACACTGGAAAGTTAATTCATTGATTCAAGTCTAGAAAGTTCAACAAACAATAAAATACATAAATGTGAAGACTTCTTTACACATTGTGATCTTAAAAAAATAAAAATAAAACACAAAACACCCAAAAGTACCAATATAAACACATCATGGCCACAGTGTCATCTCGACAATCGCCATTTTCTTCAAGCACCAATTTTTTTAATGATTTGTTGGATTCTAATAATAACACTTTTATTCATCAAAAAAAGGAAACAAATGATCAAGAAGAGTTTTGTGCAACAAGATCACTTGACCCATCAATACGGAAAAGACCAGGGACACCAAAACATACTACTTTTGAATCAGCTTTGAAAAAACAACCTTTTGTATTATCACCAGAAGAAAAGAAAAGATACTCCCAATTGTATAATATTGATGATGAAAACATCTTACAAGAGATTATTATTAAAAGAAATAAACACAATTCTTCATTAATAGGTTTGGATCAAAATAGTGTTAATTCAAAAATATATGGACATTCGAATCAAAACAGTTATAATAATCATATTCAAAATAGTAATAACAGTTTTATTCAAAACAATGGTGGTAGCATTCAAAACGAACAATTTTGTATCAACACTCCACAACACTCTTCTTATCATAACCATTCCAAACCAACCCAAGGAAGCTCACTAATGTCTACACCAGCTTTGCAATTGAAAACTCCAACAAGCAATATTCAAACTGTAACGGTATTGTCGCCAACAAAACAAAACAATAATAATGATAATAATAATAATGATAATAATAATGATAATAATGATAGTAATGATAATAATCATAATAAACCAAAAGAAGTTGATCCAACAGAAAAAATGAATCAGTATTTCCAAGATTTTAGTAAATTTCACCAAGAACAAGAAATTAACCATAAAAAAAGAATGTCTGGGAAGATCGATATACATGGAAATCAAAAACAAAATCAAAAACAAAATCAAATATTAAGTTCAAACAATACGAAAAAATCAAAATTCCACTTGCATTCTTTTATTAACAAACTGAGATCAGTTAGTGGTACGTCATCTAAAAATGATAACGGAAAACAGAAAAACAAATCCAAAATGAAAAAACAGTTTTACTCAAATAGCATTAATAGACAAAAATCCAAATCATTCAGAGGTAAAAACAACACCATTCTTTCGAAAAACTCTTCTCCTTCTCCAAAACAACCATATTGGAATAGTTCTCCAAATTTCCAAGACCCACAGTCATTGTCTGCAATTATTGATTTTTGCCAGATTCCATTGAGCAGAATTTCAAGTAACAACTCGATGACAGAAAAAATTTATCAAACAGTGAACAATATCAGAGCGGCACAACGTCACCATATCAAACCAAGATATTCATTGAGATACAACAAGCATTACAAATTGAAAAATTACAGCAGTATCTCAGATCTTCACATTGATTTGTCTGATTTTGCAAACTCAACAAAAAATGCACCATTCACTTATCACCCAAAGAGAAAGAAAACACAAAAAAAAAATAAAACAGGAACACATACACAAACTAAAAAAGATAAATTACAAAACTTATGGAACGAGTATTTAACCCAAGTGGTTTTCCAAAGGGTCCAATTGAGACTTCAAATGGAAAAGGAATACAATACCAGTTCCTCTATGGAAACGACAAGTGGCAGTGGTGAAGAAGTAAAACAGCATTCTCAGGACTTGACCCATTTGGACATGAACAACATGCCATTGTTTGATATGAAAAGACTCAGAAAATACACGAGCACTGTGAATTCTACAACCCACAATGAATCATCAGAGAGTGAAGAAGCGGTCCACAACAACCATAACAAATCGTCTTCATGCATCACAAACGAGGACCTCTACTCCATTCAAAACATCATCAACGAGTACATTGAACAAAAAAGGAAAAGTATATCAGCAACAACAAGTCACAAATCAAATCAATCACACTCGGATCATTTTTCAAAACACTCAAAACAAGCAAGTAATGATGAATCCATAAGGAAAAACACATCAACAAGCGGTATATATAACACGACATCGTACAACACAACAAACCACACAATAAGTAACATGTACAGTGGCATGCTTGACACAACACATCAAACAACATTTATTAGGAAACACGACAGAAAGGACGCTCAGTGAATGTGATTTTATTTTTTATTTTTTATTTTTTATTTTTTATTTTTTTTTTTCTTTCTTTTGCACTTACGGTCTTAGTTCGATATCAGCAAGAACAAAAAGTGATTGATATAACAGGCTTAGTTCAAATATACCAACGGCGTGATTAAATACTTTTATCATATAACTTTTATTTACAGGCATAAACGCCGAAAAAAAAACACAGAAATTGTAACATTAAATACCATATCAAAAGACTACTGCAAACGGTGCTAGTATTAAAATAGCTTTCCATGTTGCAACAAAGCTACAAAATAAGGAATGGTTTTTTTTTTTTCTGTTTTTTACAAATCATATTTTACTTGTAGCAACAATTGGTACAACATGATGTAATGCATTTCCCTTTCTTTCACCAAAGCCCAAATCTTGTCCAATTGAAGGTCTTGATTAAACTTTGAGTGTTTCAAAATGATGAATTGGTCGATCTTTGAAGAATCTTCAATCAAAAACATCGAGAAAACTAGCAAAGAAATGTTTTGCAACGTTTTCAACATTTCAGCCGCGTCTTTTGAACCTTTTCTCAAGGATCTCTGCGCGATGTTGTCGAAATTGGTTTGATACCATTCCCAAACAAGTTTTTTCAAATCTGGTTGTTTTTGATTGAAAACTACTCCAAAAAGCAACAATTCAATGGAAGTGCTTTCAATATTAGTATAAATAAAATTCAACAGTTTGGAAACAATTGATGGTGAAATAACAAATCCAATATTTTGGGTAATCGCGTTTTGCATGTAAAAAGAAGCTTCTTTCACTGATTGAAAATCCATGGAATTGTAATCTATATGATGCATGTACGGCTCACAGTTTTTGACCATATTGAATATTTTTTTCCAGTCTTTCACATTGTCAACTCCGTACGAATACGAAGCCATGCAGCTTCCAACAATCTCCATTGGAATTTTCGACTTGATCGGTCTCCCACTTAAAATGGACTTGATCACAGCCCCGCTAAACTCATACACTTGCTCATCTGTTTTCAAAAGGAAAATCAAGTGAGACAAAATGGACCATTCTTGTTCACTCACATCTTCCAACAAAAACTCCATCATTTCAGTGTCAAACAATTGCGGCTTCACAATTTCAAACAATGGTTTCAACACATTGTTGTATATGTCAACTCCCAAAATAGGTTCCGTCGCATTTCCAGAGCCGTATTTGACAACAGATAACTGAATTTTTTCCAATATTTCCAAAATCATGCAAATTGCTCTAGTATAGTTTTTATTATTATCATGATTTTTCAAAGTAACAAAAATTTCTTGACTGCTCACCATTCTCGTCAAAATTTCAATAGGAAGAGAGATGTCGTACTTATTGATGTTTGTGCCAGTGTTGATGAAATGTTGCAAATCTTGCAAGATAGCATAAAAATCAAACTCTGCAATTTTTGGCAAATTGTTCAATAAATTTTGAATAGCACCGTGTCCTTCATATTTGACACGGTATAGACCATGTCCTTGTTCATTAAACAAAAAGGTTTTGCCTAAAACCGCACGGTTGCTCTCCAACATCAAATCTTTGGCTTTCAAAGTGACTCCTCCATTTAAAAAAACTGGGAAGGCATCATTTTCACTGATACCTTTGATTTTGTAGACTGGTGAATTTTCAACATTTGTTGATGATTCTTTTGAAACGGAAATCACTGGACATTCCTTCCATTGGGATACAAACCAATCATACGAGTCTGCAATGCCATTTTTCTCAAAAATCTCTTTTGGATCAATTACCTCTTCGTAGTTTGTGAAAAATTGACTCAAAGACTGAATAAACTTATCAAACCCACACATTTCCACCAAAGCTCTGATTACTGGGATACCCTTGACGTAATTTTGAGGGTTAAACAGTTGGTCTGTGGTGCTGTTGAATGTGATGTGTGTTGGAATGCCATTGGCAATGGTTTTTTGATTTGTGTTTTGTGTAGTGAAATTCAAGCAAGTGGCATGGTAGTTGGTTAAGTAATCGTCTGATTGGAAACTGTTTGGAATGATGTGATTGGCCATGTACGTAGCAAAGGCTTCGTTAAACCACAAGTGTTCCCAGTGGAACGAAATATAGTTACCCATCCACAAATGAACCAATTCATGACACAGCAACTGTTCCATTTGTTGGTATTCGGCCGAGTTTTTCACCAATTTGGGTAAAACAAGGTGATTCATTTGAATGGACACCATCCCATGGTTTTCCATTGCATAATCGCTCAAAAACGGCAATGCAACAAAATCTAGCTTGTCCAACGGGTATGGATTTTTTTTGAAAACCTCGTTGTTTAGTTTGGCAAAATACTTGGCTATAATGTCCAAGGCAAAAGAGCAATCTTGGATTGAGATAGGCGAGTACACTGTGATTGGAATTTTTTTGGATTCACCAGAAGAGGTTGTTGCTGTCACAGTGGTTTGGATGTGATCCAAATCACCCAAAGTAAAACCAAACACAGCGTGCTGAATATAAGGAGTTTCCTTGAACGTGACCATTCTTTCATCTGATGACTCCAATAGTTGGGATTGCAGCACCCCAGTGTTGGAAACAACTTTGAATTTCGATAAAGTTTTGATCGTCAATTGGATTTTGGATTTCGAGTTCAACAAGCATGGAAAAATTTTGGACGCAAAATTTGGCTGACAGTGGGTGGAGATGACAATGTTGTTTGCATTCCCGGACTCGTTCATGATGTTTGTTTTGAAGATACCATATGTTTTGTCTTTGAAGGTAGAGATGGTGGAGATTTTTCCAATGTAGTTGATTGTAATTTTGCTAATTTCGCAATGGTCGTGGAGTGGGAGGGTTGTGGTGTGGTTTGTTATGTCGAGTTCGCTGTCGTTGTACGAATCCGAGTTGTTGATCTTGTAGTCAATTAGAATCAAATCGTCCACGTATAGTTTGATGGATCCAAGTTCTTGTCCATTTAGTGGAGTTTTGAAAAAAATCGTTGCTGACCCGTTAAAATTGGTTTTTACGGGATTGATGTCCAAAAACAGTTGATACTTGTCAATCTTCACGTTTTGCGTATCAATTAAAGACATGATGGTTTTGAAATTGCGTTTACCGTTTTTGTGGGGTTTGGTATCAAGAACGTTTTTTTTACTCTTGCAGAATAGAAACCGTTGTTGATGAGCATTGAGTGATAAGATTAAGTCTTGTAATTTATTAATATTTTGGGTTTTCTCTTTTTTCTCTTTTTTCGTTATTTTTTTTTTTTTTCGTTATTTTTTTTTTCCACTAAGCTTGGTATGTTGAGCTCGGTAATTTAAGGTCTAGTCCGAACATTGCTTCTGCACCAGGTACAAATCTGTCTCGGCCTTAGCGGAATAGTGTTTATTTTTTATCCGAGCCGTTAAACTGCTAGTATGTTGTCTTAATACTGCTTAGTCCATTGCGCGGTCTCTATTTATATAATAATGATTATCCATTTTCTAGAAATTTCTATCTTCTCGGGTTGGAAAATAGGAATCAAAATTTCGTGCTTTAAAACGGTAAACTGATTAAAGGATGATAAGTTAAGCTTGTTCCAAGTGTTTGCTACTCTTTTTCAAGTGTTTTACAAAATGTTTCCTAAAAAAAAAAGAAAAAAAAAAAAAAAGAAGCAGTTACAAAAAGAAAACACACATTCTCCTAAACAATAAGCAGGTGTAAAATGTCTAGTGATGATCCTGTATCACAAGTCAACCCATATGAGATTCTTGGTGTGGCGCGCGATGCTGATTTTGAAACAATCCGCAAGGCATACAAGGGCATGGCCCTTAAACACCATCCTGACAAAAACAACCATAGTGAAACGAGCAACAGGAAATTTCAAGAAATATGCACGAGTTTTAATATTTTAAAAGATCAAACAAAAAGATACTATTTTGACAAGTATGGCACGATTGACGAACATCGTATTAGCGAGATGCAGCAAAAGGAGCAGTTGCAGAGACAAAGAAACAAGAGACAAAAGCGAACGAATGCCACTGGAGGATATGCCAACACGGGGATGAGTGCTGCAGCGACCTTTTCTGAGTTTTTCAATTTTGCCAACAGTTTTGGTCATTTTTCTTCGTCTCCGTTTGGTTCATCAACAACAAACTCATCTGTTAAGTTTCCTTCTGCATTCGGCTCTTCAACAACGGGGTTTCCCTCTGCCGACAGTTTTTTCAATTCCAGTTTCTTTGACACTTTCAACATGGGCACTTCTACTAATAGGAATAGAAGTAGTACTAATACATCTGCTAATAGTAATGTCAATGCAAGTAATAATAATAATAATAATAATAATAATAATAATAATAATAATGACAATTATAATGCTAAAAACCAGAGGACAACAAGGAAACCTGCATTTGGCACTTCAGAAAACCAAGCTTATAAAAGGGGTCCTAATATTTCACACAATTTAAAGATTTCTCTTGTAGATTTGTACGAGGGGAAAACATTGAAATTGAAAATGTCAAGAAGCAAGATTTGTGAAACGTGTTGTGGAACCGAAGCCACTGGATACATGACGTTTTGTAACAAATGTGAAGGCACAGGAACCATCACAAAGATGGATTTTGATTCAGCATGGCAAATGTTGCAACAAGCCTACTGCACGAAATGTGATGGTGAGGGGAAATATTTCCACACGGTAAGCGAATGCAAAACATGTTTTGGACAAGGATATGTGAATGAACGCAAGATCTTTAATGTGGAAGTTACAAAGGGGATGAAATATTTTGAACAGATTGTATTACAAAGCCAAGCAGACGAGGTGATTGCATTAGGAAATGGTGATTACCAAGGGTGCATACCGGGGAACGTTGTAATTACACTTGTGCCGAGTGACGAAAGTGTGGTTTTATCCAAGAATAAAAATATTATCACAAAAGAGGAAAATAAAAGTACAAAATGTTTTGTAATCAGTGGTGGGAAAGATTTGTTAATAGACAATTTATCTGCCTCACTAGTGGACATTCTTTGTGGAGGAGTGATTACTATTCCATCAAATATACATCCGAAACGTCACGGTATTTTGAAATTACAACTCAAACCAAACAGTTTACCAAACCCCTATGGAATTGTTGTTTTCAAAAACCTGGGAATGCCATTAGACCCGACAGGAGACCTATATGGGGATTTATATGTACGGTTCAAAATATTGTTCCCACAAAACTTGAATATGCAACAACAAGCTCAACTGAAAAGTGTTTTGACAAGCAATTCAAATGAAACAACAGATAAGAAGAAGAAGAAGAATAATAATGATAATAATAATAATATTTATAACAATGATGATAATGATGGCAAGGACAAGACACAGATGGAACATGGAACCGATCAGCATCATCATCAAGAAGAAGAAGAAGAAGAAGAAGATGATGATGATGATGATGATGATGTGATAGAAGAGTACGAATTGTATGGAATGAGTAACGTGATCAATTTGGATGAATTTATTGAGATGATAAAAGTTACAGAGTGATATGTATTTTATGTTATGGATTTTTTGTCTGGGTATTTAAAAAAAAAATTAAAAACAAAGCTAAGATCTGTCTATGAATTAGGGACAAACTTTTTATGGATTTGCTCTTAGTTTTTTTTTTTTTTTTTATTCTCCATGCTTTTAACAGAGTATACTATTTTGACCTAGTAGGTCTGGGTGTCAGTTTTTTTTTTAAAAAAAATTTCAACTTTCTTTGTACACTGTTTTCTATTATTACATCACATGACTAGGAATAAACTTTTTCAACTTTCATGTCAATTGTTCCGCATGAAAGTTTATGTATCTGGAGTGAGTCTATTATGAATTACTATAGTCTATTTCAAATTATAATAGACTATAATTACATTGTATGATAATATATAATTTAGTATTTTCTTAGTAAAGGAATATTATAACAGTCTAATAATATCCGTATTATTCATATAACCCCTCATTTATTTGTACAATTTGTATGATTTTAGTGTTAAGTATAATAGACACATTTTAAGGGGAGATAATTGTACTACTACTACTACTACTACTGCTACAAGTTTGTAGATTTTATTCAACCAAACACAATGCCTAGTAAATATTATCCAACTAACCAATGATAATAATTCATATAATTCATGTAATTCATGTAATTCATATCATTCATATACAATGTCCAATAACAATTCAATAATAAACCAAAATTATTATTGGTTTAAACAAATAATAATATCCATTAATGGTGATGTTCTAAGGATTAAAGGGTATTAATAATTTCCTTTTTGTTGTAATTTGTACTAGTAGTACTAGTAGTAGTTGTAGTAGTAGTTCTTGTACTAGTGCCAAAATTATTGTGTTCTCTCCCCTTATTTTCCCGTATTTCAACTTTTCTTGGGTATTTATTGTGCCTGAGAGAAACTTTTAGTTTATTGTGTGTATTATGTAAATTCAGTGTCAAATATATATATATATATATATATGTATCCATAACATTTAATTGATACGATAAAATATATATTTTGTATTTAAACGAGGCAGTTGATAACTTTTGTGATAATCTTAAATCTTTACACGTTTTACTAATTATTTAACAACACAATTAAGAAATACCCCCAAAACAAAACAACAAAACAACAAAACAACAAAAACCATACAATAAAATAAAATATGTCTAGTAAATTCTTTTTAGGAACAGTTGCTCTAGCTGCAGGTGCAGTCATTTATGAGAAAAACAGAAAACAACACCAAGTGCCAAGTGATTTGGTTATCAACAGAACCGAAGCCAACGGATTCCCAACCTCGGGTGCTTCCAAGATCCCAGCGTATTCCAACTCCACAGAAGTTTTTGGTGGGACAGCTGGTGCTAACGTGCATCAAGGTTCAAATCTGACCAAAGAGTTGAACAAAGATCTGCATCAAGCAGGTGATCATGCTTCCAAAATTTTGCAACAAACTGGTGAGCATGTTGACAACAGATTGGATGAAGTGAGTGGGAAAGTCAAACAAGATTATAGAAACGTTAAAGGTGATTTTGAAAGAAGATCTTCTGATGCATCATCTTCTTTCAATCAAAATGTTGGAAACATTAAAGATGGGATTGTGGAAGATGTGCAATCTTTGAAAAACGCTATATTCCATACTTCGCAAAAAACCAAAGAAGAAGTTCAAGATGAATTGGAACGTGCCAAGACTAGTGTTCATGATGGAAACAAAACTTCTTTTGGTAGTCCAAAGACTTTGGGTAACAACAATGCATCTATTTTCAACTGGGGTGAAAACAAAGTGGAAGAAGCAAGAGCCAAATTGGTTAATCAATATGATGAAGCAAACAAGAGATTCCATGAATTGTCTGATGAATTTAAAGATCATGCAGATAGATATGCAGGTGACAAAAAATCTTTTATGGAACAGCAGATTGATGATGCCAAACAAAGAGTTTCTGATCTGAAATCCCAATTGGATAACACTGCACAGGATTTCAACAGTAAAGTCAAACAAGATGCAAACAAATTGAGTGACAAATTGTATGAAAGTGAACTGGCCACTAAAGTTAGACAAAAAATGAATGAAGAAGGTGGATTGTTGAATCCGAACAGATCGAAAGAAGAAGAATTGGCTAAAAGAACTGCACAAAGTTTGCATGGATGGGGAGACACGGCTAGTGAATTTTCAGAAGAACAATACAAAAACGTTAGACAACCTAAAGAAGACGCCAAAAAGGAAGCCAAAAAATGGTGGAACTGGGGAAGATCCAAGACTGCTGAAGGAATTGATATTGCTCAAGAAAAGGGGAACCAAGGAGTGGACTATGTGAAGGATAAGATTAATACCAAAACAAACTGAAACGCGCCAGAGCAAATTGAGCAACGGCGAATTGAGCAATAATTCTTGAACTCTAAAGTATAATATCAATCAATGTTGTTTTTTTTAACGAATACATCAAAATATATATAAATATATATGAACATCAAACCCAATTTATATTCCAAATAATGAAAATCTACTTAAAGACTTTGCATTACAGAGAGATCTTTAATAGCATCATATATATATGGCAAGTATTTAACGAAATATTACGAAAACAATATGGGGGAGCCTCTCACTCTTGCTATTAAAAAAGAGAAAAAAAAAAAGGTGTCAAAAACAATAATGTACCTCTTTAATGTGTCGGGTAATATTGATGCAAATATATGTGCAACTAAATAGCAGCCCTTTCCTTTCTACGACACAAAACAGACAAAATCATTCGAGTCATTCAATTTTTTTTTTTTTTTGTTGTTGTCTCTCCATTAAATCGATGTGATTAAGTGATTGACTATTATCATTATTATTATATTTATTTATTTATTTTTTTTATTGGTGCTTGATGATGCGGTATGGTATTATGCTTTAGTATGGATAATTGTAGATTCCATATAAACATGGGAAGTGGGAATCAAGTACCAAAAAAGATAAGTGGAAACTAGGTTTTCAAATATATCAGGAAACATATAGTTGAATAATTCTTTTAAATTCGTTTTGAAGTTAAGTTGAAGTTGAAGCTCTTGTATTTTTTCTTCCAAAACTCTGGTTCCAAAACTCTGCTTCCAAAACTCTACCTTCAAGTTCTTTCCAAACACACTCAGTTCACCACTTTACCATCGATCGAGAAAATAAATAACAAACGCCAAGATATATACTGTGAATTGTATATCTCATACAATCAAAATAATAGAGTTTAAAAAAAGAAATATTATTTAAAAACACAAAGTTCAAAACATATAGCTCAAAAATGGATGAAAATTTACGAAAACACAACGCAAACCACGAGCAAAAGCAGAAACCCAAGTATGGTGTGAATTTGGAAAAATTCGAACAGTTGGTGAATAAACAAAACGAGCTGAATAACAACGATCACTGTTTTTTCAAAATATCACCGAGACTTTTCACTCCAAACAATTTGCAGAATTTTAGAAATGAAGAATTGTATCAGAGTATAATGGGTGTATCAAAACATTTGGAGCATGGACAGCGGCTGAGAAACATTTCATGGAGAATATTAAACAAGACTGCAAGCAAAGTAAACGAGCCGAGAACAGAAAGTTTATTGATGAATGACAACCCATACAGTGTGACCAAAAACAACAAAAACCAAATGCATAACTTGGACCAGTTGACCATACGGAAAAGAGATGGAGTGAAAAGCATATACAAAGTCATCACACCTAGAATCAAAACAGCCACTTCTACTACTGCGTCTGCTAGTCACCATAGTGAAACAAGTCATGCTAACAAGGCTACCAGTGAGCAGAGTGGTAATAGTGGTACGTCCTTGTTTAAAAAACCGTCATCCACTCTCTTCAACAAAACCACTTTTCCAACTCATCTTACACACCCTGTAGACCACAATAGTACGAAAAATACACTACACAACAACAATGTTAGTAATATAGCGAAATCGTCTCCTTTGTTTGCACAGAAATCAAAATCGTTATTTAATACACCTCACACAAGCGAAATGAACATCAACAACAACAACAACAACAATAATAATAATAATAATAATAATAATAATAATGATAGTAGCCAATTTGCTCAAAAAAACGGAGCTGTAAAAACAACTAATGCATACGATCAACAGAAAGTCTATTACTCGTCGGATGAAGATATATACTCCACTGATGAAGACACGAGTTCCAGCGATATATACAGTGATGAGGACAACGATTACGAAGACGAATACTACAGTCACAACGATAATGAAAGTGGTATGATGAATTTGCGCCAACCAACCACTGCGCACAGCGATTTGAGCAAGACAAGCACAAACCACTCAACCCATGCACACGCCAACCAAGACATGAATTATCAGAAAAAATGGGGGTCGCTGATGCTGAGAAAATACAACAACAAGAGATCTTCATCAGACAAACACGAAAGCAACGTGGCAAGTGGTCCACATCAATACGGATATGGCAACAACGCAAACTATCCAAGAGATCCTGTTACCGAGAAAAAATTGAAAAACCTCGACTCAATCACTCAAGAAATGCTGCTAGACAACCAATCTTCTGTCACACACTCGTCCAACGACAGCGGTATCAAGGCGAAAGTGGTGGTGCCTACAATACCCACTGGTCCTAATCACAGTTCAAATGCACCTGCTCAAAACAATCAAGTGCTGTTCAGAAGAGGAAGCTTTGGGTCAATGGTCAGCGAAGCCACAAGAAAGAGGTATGTGCATGCTTCCAATGCGCCTCCAACAGCACAGACGTTGCTACCTATAGCATTTCAAACACATATGTTTGTTCCAAACGATATTTCTTTGCAAAGACAAGAGATGGAACAGAAAAAAATACTGTTGTTCAATGATGAAGATGCAAATGACATGGCAATCGATCCGGATATGAGCAAATTTAGCAATCCATTGGGTAAAGCAAACGTAACTGTGCATCATGCAGCAAATGTGGAAGTGGCTGGTGAATCGGATGAAGAGATTGAAGAAGAGAGTCTTTTTTACAGTGAGGTTGATAGGAATTTATTAAATTCAAAAGATCAACCAAAACAACAACAGCAACCTGGGAAGAAATATTCAACTGCAAAGCACAACGAGCATAGACCATGCAGTCCACACCACTCGTTATTCACCGGCGGTCGAACAAGAGGTTGACTTTTATAGATATTTTTTATAGTTAATAATATAGGCATTATCACGTGTGTTGAATTGCTTTTAATATATATTAACAAAAACTTTTTTTTTTGCGGTCGGGTTTTCATTTCTACATTTCTTTTCTTTTTTCACAGGCTATGCACCAAGGAGAATGATAACTTTTTTGCGATGTTGTTAATTGATGAGCCTTGCTGTAGTAGTTTCATGAAATGTTATACAACAAAAAAAAAAAAAAAAAAAAAAAAAACCACCAAAAACATTTTTTTAACCAGTTAGTATCCACTATGCTACGTCGTCAGGCCCGTGAAAGAAGAGAATATCTATACAGAAAAGCACAAGAGTTGCAAGAGTCACAGCTGCAAGAAAAAAGGCTTATCTTGAAACAAGCTTTGGCGTCAGGGAAACCACTTCCTAAAGAAATTGCTGAAGATGACAATTTGCAAAAAGACTTTAGATTTGATGAGAGTTTGGCTACGCAGAAACCAACTGCCGAGGAAGAGTCCGTGGACGACGAGTACGCCAAGCAGAGCGGGATTATGGATCCTAAGATCATCGTGACCACCTCGAGATCCCCATCGTCGAGATTGCAGCAGTTCACCAAGGAGATCAAGATGTTGTTTCCCAACAGCATCAGGTTGAATCGTGGTAACTACATCGTGAAGGATTTGGTCTCTGCGTGTGTGAAGTCCAACACCTCTGACCTTGTGGTGATCCACGAACACAGAGGTGTGCCAACGTCTTTGACCATTTCGCATTTCCCCTATGGGCCTACTGCCGTTTTTTCCTTGCATAACGTTGTTTTGAGACATGATATTTTGAACAGCGGGAACCAGAGTTTGGTGGCACCACACTTGATTTTTGATAATTTCCACACGGATTTGGGGAAAAGAGTCGTTACCATATTAAAACACTTGTTTCCATGCGGTGTGAAAAAGGATAACACAAGAGTGATAACATTCAGCAACAAAAATGACTACATCTCTGTGAGACAGCATGTCTACGTGAAGGCAAACACAGGGGAGATTGAGTTGGCCGAGTGCGGGCCAAGATTCGAAATGAAGCTGTTTGAATTGAGATTGGGAACGCTAGACAACAAGGACGCCGATGTGGAATGGCAATTAAGAAGATTTGTTAGAACCAGCAGCAGAAAGGACTACTTGTGAGTGTATAGCCTGTTTGTTGTTTGTTTGGTTTTTTGTTTTTTTTTTCGTACGTTTGTGTGTATATTAGGTATAAATAGATGAGTTCATGTAGCAAAAGTGCGTAAAAAAGCATCCTTATGTAGTGAAAGACCCCTTTTTTTGGCAAGACATATAGATATAACTCACAGCAGATGTGGTTTCAAACATTACTTGCTCTGCTTTGACAAGCAGCCAACCTACTGGTTTTACTTATGAAACTTTTGACTCATATTTTCAAACTGTTGATGTTTTGAATATGTACAAATATTGCATTGTTTATTTTTTTTTATTTAATAATAATTGTTTTTTTTTTTAATGATTTTTTAACCGACTGAAGAACAAACCGACATATAAATTAAAGTAATAGTGTGAAACGAGTGAATGATTGAATAAATTTAATCAATCAAAGGAAAAACGAAGAGAAAGAGAAAAAGAAAGAAAAAAGATAACCTATGTATGAACGCACCGTCCTCATGAATCATTGAGTTAGTTCTTGATGTAATGCAGTGGAGACTTCCCACCTTGATCAACCCCATATTGACGTTGTTTATACTCTTCAGGCTTCAATTTTTCAAAAACACCCGATCCGCTGCTCTGAGACGTTCTTCTGGAAGGGGTTCCATCGTTTGGTAAACCACCAGTCTTGTTCACCGCATGGTGTGTCATAATGGCTCTTTTCGACAATGGAGAAGCGTCTTTTCCCACACTGGATCCGTGTCTGACACTATTACCGGTAGTGTTGTTGTTGTTGTTGTTGTTGATTTTTATGGAGTCACTGTTGATGACGTTGGAAGCCAAAGGATGAGAACCATTGTTAGATCCGGTGGAGATAGGTTTCGAAAACGATGGGGACACAAGAGACGAGTTGTTTGAGTTGTTTGAGTTGTATGAGTTGCCTGAGTTTTGTTCAAAAGAGCTGGAAAGTGGAGATCCTATGGAAAAACTGGCTCCCTGCCCAATGGCACTGTTTGAAGTGTTTAGAGAAGCAGGAGTGTTGGAAGTAGTAGCGGGAACATTGTTGTTGTTGTTGCTGTTGCTGCTGTTAAAAGAGTTTGTGTTCAGTAAAATCGAGGAAGAGGACGATTGGGACAAAGAAGGTCTTCTGAACTGTTTTTCGTCATTCAACACATCAGCATAAGAGTACATTCTCAAGATTTTTGGTCTCCCGTTGTTGCTGGAGGCAGAGGTCGAAGAAGAAGAAACGTAACTCGAAGAAACCAAGTTAGGAGAGCTTGGTGACATCAGTGGGGATATAGGGGAGGTGCTGGACATACTTTCGTCCTGTGTGTTCCCTGCGCTTCTTTGTTCAGAAGTTGTTGGAATTGGAGTTGCCGCACCACTCGTAGTGTACAATCCCAATGTGCTTGGTCTTCTGTTTGGATGGTTGTTATACATCCCATTTGCTTGAAGATGTTGTATTTGAATTTGGTCCAAATTAGTGGATTTATCCCCAACCAAATGTGCAGAAGCATCTAGACTTGGAGCAATGTAATTTTCCAATGTTCTATGAATGGACATAGACGATCTGCGCCCATTGATGTCTGCTGGTGAAGACCCTGCTCTCATGTCTGCCCACGAGTTTGTTCTTGACAAGTTGTTTGGATTAATGTTGTTGTTGTTGTTGTTGTTGTTAATTGGGTTGATTGGATTGTTGTTGTAGGTACTACTAATACTACTACTGAATAGATTCCCAACATTAGCATTACTGTTGGTTCTGGACAAATTGTGCAAAGACACAATAGAGTTTGTTCTTCCGTTTCCCAAAGATACGATGGAATTTGTTCTGGTCAAGTTGTTGTGTGGGTTGATTGGAACAAAAGGATCTTCAACGGTTCTTTCAAAAATCATGGATGCTGCATTCGATGGAACTTTGCTTGCAGGAGCCATTCCAAAAGGATGGTCAAAATCTTCATTGTTGTTGTTGTTGTTGTTGTTGTTGTGATCGTTTTCACCATGTTCGTTGTCAGACAAATCCGATTCGTCGATCAAAACACTTTCTCCGTTGGATGCAACAGAGTGTTGAAACGAGTGGTTTGTAGTGGATCTTGATAATCCGGCTGTTTTTTCAAACGTGCTCGTGTTGCTTCCACGAGGGTTTGTGCTATAACTGTTAATTGCGCTCATGAATACTTTGGTTGTTGCTGCTGTTGCTGTGTTTATTACTAGTACTTCTAGTTTTCCTTCTTTTTTTTTTTTATTTTATTTTTATTTTGTATGATTTCAAGTGTTGAATATTTGTCGTCGTTTTATTTCCCTTTCTTTTACACTTGTTTCTTGTCCTTTCAAAGTATTATTTCTTTTAATCTCTACAATTTCTCTTATTATTCTCACTATTTTTTTGTCGTTTTTTGTGTGGGTTTTTTTTTTTTAAAATATTTTTTTTGTTTTTTTTTTTTCACAAGTTTTTTTTATTTTCAACCTCACTTTTTTTTGCCTCGGTTTTTGTTTGCAACTACTTCCGCTACTGGTACTACTACTACTACTACTACTACTACTACTACTATTAATTATACTAAAACTAATACTAAAACTAATACTAATACTAAAACTAATACTATCACAAATGTGAAAATTTTCTCTCTCTTCAAATCAATAAAATTACAAAGTCTTCCTTAATTTCATGTTTTTAATAACACACAAGATAACAAATTATATTATATCATCTTACTAATTTGACTCTACGAATTGATATAATTATATATTATTACATATTAGTATCTCTTTTCAAATTACATACACAATAACCTAAAAATTTTATAAAATTACAGTACATCTACGGTTCACGGTAACAATGACTTTATTGAAATTTATATGGTTGAAATAAATATCCATGTACATAGTTTCAAGATCCCGAGACATTAATTACTGTTTTTGTAGTTGTTGTTGGATATATTGATATTGTACAACTAAATATGTGATATTGTACAACTAAATATGTGATATTGTACAACTAAATATCGTACATAGTAAACCAATGATTTCCAAAGATATCTTGGTACTAAGATCAAGTACTAAGATTAGAGCCTATGATTATGTATTAAGATCAAGTACTAAGATTAGGTACTATAATCAAGTACTAAGATTAGGTACTATAATCAAGTACTAAGATTAGGTACTAAGATTAGCGTTATATCAAGACTTAACTCACGGCTTAACTCAATACTTCTAACAATATAAGCCTTGGTATTAGAAACACTATAAACAACCAATTTTAAACGGCATTGACCAATCAATCAATGTTCAAGTACTATTAGTAATAGTAACAATAGCAATAACAATAGCAATTACAATAACAAAAGAAACAGTTGTTTTTTTTTTGATTAACTAAATGAAATATTGTTTTTTAAATGTGCATTTCAATACAGTGACACTATCATAGATCTAAAATAATTAATAAAACAACAATAGCCAAGAAGTTCTATTGCTTTTGCTCGTTCTTAGTGAAAGTGTATTGTGCCCTGATTGACAATTTTCAATGATTGAAAAACCTAGCATATAAATAATTGAAAAAAGTAGCATATAAATAAATAGAAACAATGTAATTTGTGGCTTAAAAATTAAAAAAAAGGAAAAAACCAATATTTCTTTGTAATTTTACTCAAGTACTAGGTCTATTGTGTTAGTTCAGTGCTATTGTATACTTAACAAGACATTATCAATATAAACGTTGTGCATGATAATCTAATAAATCTATTGTCTACATACATGCAGAGTACACCCAAAAGATTTACATATAAAGTAATTTTTTTTTTTTAAATTGACATACCTTAGCATGGTTGACACAAAATTGAGGTATTTGATAAGATATTTAATTGAAGAAACCAACATTAATAGGGAAAAAAATTGCATGGTTTATTGGCAGCCTCATGTATAATGCATCATACAGGAAAATATATTTATTATGAGTTACACAGCAAAAGGTCATGTGATGTATATGGTACTATTTACACACTTACAAATCACGTGAATATCACTTACTGTGTCACCGAAAGAGAAGCAAAAAAAATGCCCTTTAAAAAGTGAAGGCAAAATGACGCAACGCTAAGAATTCATGGAAAAAGTGTGCAGAATATACATATATATATATATATGTATGAGATATCATAGGCAAATGTATTTTTTGTTCAAGGTTGTTCAAGGTTGCAAGATCAAATGATTAGGTGATTGATCCAGCGTTTGAACTTAATAATAAAAAATGGGCAAACCTCTCAAGGTAGTCATTCCTGCCTAAAGAGAGTGCAGACAACCAGGATGAGACCTTTCCAAGAAAAAAGGAAAAAAAAAAAAAACCATGATCTCAAGTTAATAAATCTAATGATAAGGATATCGTTATTTTGATTTATACTATACTTTTCAGAGTACCATGCCATTGAACAATTTCTATAAAAATAGAAGAAGGGAAAAAAAAAAAAAAAGAAAAAGAAAACCACAGCTTTTGCTCCTCTTATATGATGAGACTTAAATATGCGTTATCGTCTTGAGATGTAATTTAAGTATTATGTTATCTGAAAAGAAATTTAAAACAGATTATTAAATACCTCTGATATTTGAGAAAATGAAAAAAGCTGGGGCTCCTTTTTTTTTTTTTTTTTTTTTTTTTTTTTTTTGAATAAATGGAAGTGGAGTTGGTAATTGGAATGGTGCCTTGTTGAAAGCAATGTTGTAAGTTCTTGTATTGCATTGATAGACTTGCCTAAAAAATAATATCAAAAAAGCATGGGATAAGTCATCTTGAAAGAAGTTGAAAAAAAAAAATTTTGTTTGGATTATACCAGACGTCACGTGTAAATAGTTTTGTCTTGATATTTTTTTGTGATTCTGGATACACGAGAAATAACTATGGTGATGTTTTTGAGAGCAATAAAGGTGATAATGCAAACAAGAGGAAGTAAAGACAATAGTGCAAACAAGAGGAAGTAAAGACAATAGTGCAAACAAGAGGAAGTAAAGGTGATAGTGCAAACCAAAGGAGCAGATTTTTTGAATACAATGTTGCGGCGAATTGGAACTAAAAAAAGCGTGACGGTAATTGGGAAACAAGTGCTTCATGATTGTCAATACTTGAATGATTTCCACTCATTGCAATTTCCCAATTATTCGTACTCCACTCATACGCTTTCAAATGAATCTAAAAATCATTTGAAAATAGACTCTTCTGTGCTAGAATACACACAAAGAAACAACCAAATTATTGAAACCCCAAAGATATACTACCCTTCACTATCAGATGTTTATGGAAACTTATTTGCAAATGATCAATTGAACAAATCTGACATAATCACACCAGCAACATTCAACACACTCTACACAAACACGACTTTAAATGACAACAAGAAAGATGTTACTCATTGTATCATGGGCAAAATCAAGCATATACGGTATGCAGGAAAAAAAATGTGTTTTATCAACATTGAACAAGAAAACACCTCGTGTCAAATGATCGTCAATTACAAAAACGTCACCTTGAATGCAACACCTCAAACACAATCTGTCAGTCCCAATGCGTTTGAAGAGTTTATGAAAAACCAGTTGAGACCCGGAGACCATATTTTATGTGTGGGGTATCCCGGAGTGTCTCTTCGTGAAAAGACTCCATCTTTGAAATTGATTCAAATGCCCACATTATTGAGTTGTAGACAGTCTCCAGTGCCACCAAAGTTGCAAGATCCAACAAAAATCAAGAATAACAGGGTTGTGGATTATTTGGTCAATTCTCGTACTTCAAAAGAGATCATTTATGCTAGACACAAATTGAATCAATGTATTAGACGATATTTGGATGATAATGGGTTTATTGAAGTAGAAACACCAATATTGAGTAAGAATAGTAATGGTGCAAATGCTAGACCCTTTGTGACTACTTTAAACCATGGACCAACAAGTCACACTGCGGAAACTCAAATAAGTGGCCAACAACAACCATCTGCAACTGGAAGATCAGCATCCAGTTTTGATCTCGAACTGAGAATAGCGCCCGAATTGTGGTTGAAAAAATTGATTATTGGTGGGTTTGACAAAGTTTATGAAATTGGCAAAGTTTTCAGAAACGAAGGTGTAGACGCAACACATAATCCGGAGTTCTCAACTTTGGAACTTTACCAAACATACATCACCATGGAAGATCTGATCCATATCAGTGAAAATTTGTTCCACAGTATTGTGATCCAGTTCAAAGACAAAATAGACCAAGAATTATACACGGAAATGGCTAGCAACGATTGGAAGTTCCAAAGAGTAGAATTCTTGCCCACATTGGCTAAAGAACTGGGGGTGCTCCAGGAAGAATTGGAAAACTGCTTTGTCAACACTAATGGAAAGGATTCGGAAACTGCTAACGCAATTTTCAACAAAATATACAGTTACATCCCGCAAAAATACGCAAACATGCATCTTTCACCCCAACAACTGCTGAACAAACTTTGTGGAGACTACATTGAAGACAAGTATTGCATGGGGAAAAGACCAACTCTGATCTATCACCACCCAACGCTAATGTCTCCATTATCGAAATCTGCATCGCATATCTCCAAAAGATTCGAAGTGTTTATTCAGGGCAAAGAATATATGAACGCTTACGAAGAAGAAAACATGCCTCAAGTACAACACGACAAATTTGTCCACCAACAACAACAAAAGCAAGATTTCAACGATGAAGAGTGCTTGAGTGTGGACCAAGAATACATCAGAACAATGAAATACGGAATGGCGCCAACAGGAGGGCTCGGAATGGGCATCGACAGAATGCTCATGTTGGTTTGCAACAAACAGAGAATAGAGGAAGTGCTGTCTTTTGGAACTGTCGATGATGTCATGAGGCAGTAACCGCTGCAAAAACTTTAATGTAAATATGGCCAATTTTTATTTTTTTTTTTGTATATAGTAACATGAACCCTTGTGATATGTTTTTTGCACGTGATATAGAATTGTGTGGATTTTAATTTCGCTTCATCAAAACAACGCGTAAAATCGTGTTTTTCACCTGATCATTGTATATCATTACCAAACAGATGTCTTAGTGAGGCCTCAAAAAAGTTAAAATAAAAAGCAGGATATTAACCAACTAATAGTCAACATCACTGAAACTGAATTATGCTACCTCCATCCGTGCAAAGTGCTCTGCAGAGCACCCATACCACAACTTTTGTGTCTGACCTACCGCAAGAAATTCAAAATCATAAAGACCAGCCAGTGATCATCGGTGTTGATGAAGCAGGACGTGGACCGTGTTTAGGTGCTTTGGTTTACGGGATCTCGTACTGTCTCAAATCTTTTGAACAAGATTTGAAAAAAAACTACGTTTTCGATGATTCAAAAAAATTAACAGACGCTGTGAGAAAATCTCTGTTTTCCCAAATCTGGGACATTTCAAACTCAGAAGTTTCTAAATTAAGCCTGGAACTTTCTCAAAACGTCGGATACGCAACAACGGCTATTCAGGCCACAGACATATCCTCGGGTATGCTGAAATTTCCCCCAACAGAAAACTACAATTTAAACGAGCAGAGTCACGACGCAACCATCAATTTGATTCACGCCCTTGTGAACAAAGGTTTGAACATTGACCACATCTACATTGACACTGTTGGACCACCACACACATATCAAAAAAAACTCGAAACGATTTTCCCAAGAATCAAGTTCACCGTTGCCAAAAAAGCAGACTCACTGTTTGTTATTGTGAGTGTTGCTTCGGTGGTGGCCAAAGTCACAAGAGATCTTGTTTTGGAACAAATGATCTCAAAGATCTACCATCCACAGTCTATGGCTGAGACACAGGACACGGATCACAAAACCGAGCCTGTCAATTGCGGGTCCGGCTACCCGAGTGACCCGAACACTGTTAGATGGTTGAAAAGCAACCAGACGCCCTTATTTGGATGGCCTAAAGAAATCACGAGATTTAGTTGGTCCACTTGCCAAACTCTCTTCAAAAACCCTCAAACGGCAATCATCATAGACTGGGAAGAAGACTTTATTGTGAACGGAACCAACAACAACAAGAAAGCAGCACAGTTGTTCATGCTCAACAACAAGCAGGAGAAACTGGTGACTCTGGATAACTGGTACTTTTGAGCGGTGTACTCAATGATCCTCATGTATAGAGCAACTCGTCGATCCCTCAACTCATGCACATTATCTATTATAACATCTTTATTGGACCCTTTGTAAATCAATAATCATGTTCTTTGTTACCCGATCATTACATGTGGCTTATATTATTATCACTAAAAACGTAGTGCTATTGCCTATTTAGTCCATATAATTTTGGTTAAATCTTCCACCGACGGGTCAACAACTAATCAATCTGCGCGAAAAAAAACGCGGTGTTACCCTTTTCTTGTCAGTTTTTCTCAACAGGAAAAATCAGCGAGCGCCTGGAATTTCCCTTTCCCGGTGTAGCCTTTCATTCATTATCTGCAACACAAATTTTGAATTGCTATTTGTTTTCGAAAACTTCAAAGACGTAATTTCCAAAATATGTTTTTTTTTTTTGAAACTTGTTCGTACTTTAATATACGATGGCTGCTTACGATGAATTTTACATGCACTTAGAAAATTCTAATGTTTTCTTACATTTTAACCGTACTTCCATATCTTTTACGATAAACACAAAACAACAACACTCCAACCACAAAAGAGATAATCCATACAAACCCCAAACATGTTGTCCAGAGTTTTTGCCAGATCTAGACCAGCTTTTAACGTTGCCAGATTGCAACTAAGAACCTATGCTTCGTACCCAGAGCACACCATCATCGGTATGCCAGCCTTATCGCCAACCATGACCCAAGGTGGTTTGGCCGTTTGGTCTAAAAAAGTTGGTGACAGATTGGAACCAGGTTGTGTTATTGCTGAAGTTGAAACTGACAAAGCTCAAATGGATTTTGAATTCCAAGAAGAAGGTTACTTGGCCAAAACTTTGGTTCCAGAAGGCACCAAAGACTTGCCAATCAACACTCCAATTGCTGTTTACGTTGAAAACGAAGGTGATGTTGCAGCCTTTGCTGACTTTAAAGTCGAGGCTCCAGCCAAAAAAGCTCCAGCTCCAAAAGAAGAAGCTCCAAAAGAAGAATCTTCTGCTCCAGCTCCAAAGAAAGAAGAATCTTCCGCTCCAGCTAAAAAAACCGCTTCCACTCCAAAAAAAGCTGCTCCAGGTGAAAGAATCATTGCATCTCCATTGGCCAAAACCATCGCTTTGGAACACGGTATTTCTTTGAGAGAAGTTGCTGGTACTGGTCCAAACGGCAGAATTGTCCAAGAAGATGTTGAAAAATACATTGAATCTGGTGCTGGTAAAAAAACCGGTGCTGTTGCATCAGCTCCATCTGCCACTGCTTCTTTTGTTGATGTTCCAATCACCAACATGAGACAAATCATTGGGGACAGATTGTTGCACTCCACTTCTAGCATCCCATCATACCTTGTTTCTTCCGACATCTCTGTTTCCAAACTATTGAAATTGAGACAATCTTTGAACACTGGTGCTTCCGATTACAAACTATCCATCAACGATATCTTGGTCAAAGCCATCACTGTTGCTGCTAGAAGAGTTCCAGACGCTAACGCCTACTGGTTGCAAGAAGAAGGTGTTATTAGACAATTTAAAAACGTTGATGTTTCTGTTGCCGTTGCCACTCCAACTGGTTTGTTGACTCCAATTGTGAAAAACGCTGAATCTAAAGGTTTGACTGCTATCTCTGCAGAAATCAAAGAATTGGTCTCTAGAGCTAAAATCAACAAGTTGGCTCCAGAAGAATTCCAAGGTGGTACCATCTGTATTTCTAACTTAGGTATGAACAACGCCGTCAACATGTTCACTTCTATCATCAACCCACCACAATCCACCATTTTGGCCATTGGTACCGTTTCCAAAGTCGCTGTTGAAGATGTTGCTGCTGAACACGGATTTTCTTTTGACACCAAAATCAACATCACCGGTACTTTTGACCACAGAACCATTGATGGTGCCAAAGCTGCTGCTTTCATGAAAGAATTGAAAACCATTATTGAAAACCCTCTACAACTTTTGTTGTAAGTCCAATGCGCAAATCTAGAACAAAACTCGATTCCCAACTTTTTTATTGTAAATAAAACCAAAAATATTCAAGTGACTTAAAAGGTAGACCCTTTATCATTTGTATTCACATGTTTGTTCCATGTTTGATCATAATGTTATTTTTCAATGATGAATATACTGATAATAATAATAATATCACACAAGTTTAGGACTGAACAGCAAAAAGTGACACAGGAAATTGAACTTTCTTGGTGCTCATTACACATTTTCAGACAAAAAAAAAAAAACAAAAAATTTCAAAAACTTCTTTTTCAGATGAAAACCTTCACAACACCAACATAATGAAAGAATATTGTACACTTAGTTAAGTTTCCATATTTTTAAATTCTTTCAAATATATGTTACTTATTTATTCTTTAGTTAGTTACTATTATCGTCATAATATGCATGCTTCATAATAGGTGTATAGTAGGGACCATATCTCTTTCAATTTTTAATATATTCTTATTTTCTTTGTCGTGCAAAGCAATTGCCATCTTATGATTAAACATTTAAAAAGCCTTATTTGAAAGGAAGTAGGGTCTTGCTTGTTTGAAAAACAATTGTGTTTTGCTTGTTTGAAAATCAATTGTGTTTTGCTTGTTTGAGTATTGATAGAGTACGTTTGGCGTCCGATCCTAGGTTGGAAACGAGACACCGATTACGTCGCAAGCAAACAAATTCTACACTGCGGGAAAAAAAAAAAAAAAAAAAAAAAAAAAAAAAATGAAAAATTAGTAACGAAAAAGTTTTATGCAGAAAACATCTTGATGTTGAAGAAAGTTAGGTTGCAAACTTCCGAAACATCTGACAGAAAAAAAAAGCCAAACCACCACCGAAAACCACAACATTCACAAACAACATACAGCAATAACAATGCCTTTTGGATTTGGTTTGCCTTCATACATTTTGAGTGATGAATCTAAAGAAAGACTTTCCAAAGTTTTGAACATGGGTCAATCAATTGCCCACTACGGATGGATCCCATTCATCTTGTACTTGGGCTGGAGCAACACCTCTAGCAGACCAAACTTGTTTAACTTGTTGTCCCCGCTACCAAGTGCCTGAAGCTTGTTGGGTAAGGTGTCGACCTTGACAGCAAACTTCCATATTTTTTACAGTACATAGAGTTTTTGAACAACACGTTCCAATAGCAAATAAAGGTTGAAGACGCAAATGGGGTTTCTATTTTCTGTATATAGTACTTATTTAACAAATATAGCTATTTTTAATATACGTGTTTATATTTATAAACGTATCATTCTAGCATGCTTCTTGATTGAAAATTAGCCTTGAAAATGGTGGGCCAGCACCCTAAAGAAAGTTCCAACAAGCAGACTTGCATTTTTTTGGCCGAACAAAATCCGTTTTTCGAAGAGTCAGCTATATAAACAATGTTATATGTTTCTGATATGCATTTGATACAAGGAACAGAAAATGAAACCATGTGTCCATGAGCAGATAAGAAAGAAGGAAGGACTAATTGAATTAGATACGTTGTTTGAAAATTGGCCAAAATGACACTACACAAACCAACCAATGGTAACATTGTACTCACGCCAGTACAGAAAGAAATAGTTTGTGGGCTCTCCGGAGGGACCATGACCATTCTGATAACTCACCCACTAGACTTGATCAAAGTCCGTTTACAGCTTTCAAGGTCATCAAACACGTCCTCCTACAAAGGGATCATTAAGAATACAATACTCCACACTCAACAAAACGGATCGCAGCTCAAAAATGTGGTGAAGGAAGCCTATCGCGGTCTGGGCATCAATTTGATTGGAAATGCAGTGAGCTGGGGTATGTATTTTGGCTTGTACAGATTTTACAAAGACATTATCCACGACACTTTTGTTCCAAAAAATACTTTTGATTTGGCCCAAACCAATTTTACTAAAGACCAAAAAATGAATTCATTCATGTATCTGGGCGCGGCGTGGGGAGCAGGAATCACCACTTCTGTGCTAACAAATCCTATATGGGTAATCAAAACACGGATAATGGGATCGACAAAGTACGATCCGGCAAACTATCAGAACTACCACAAAATCAAATCCACGTTCAAAGATATGATTCACAAAGAGGGCTGGAAGTCGCTTTGCAAAGGTTTAGTGCCCTCCATATTGGGTGTTTCCCAAGGAGCAATTTACTTTAGCTGCTACGACACATTGAAAATCAGATGGTTTCATTCCGAAGGGGATCAAGTGGAAAAAAAATTGAATGCCCTTGATTATATCACAATCACCACGCTGAGCAAAATGGTTTCCGTCACGAGTGTTTACCCGTTGCAATTGATAAAGTCCAATTTGCAATACAACAAGGACACTTCATTGAGTTTGGCACAGCTGTTGCGAAATATTTATGAAAACCAGCCTTCAATCGGCAGTTCTAAAATGTCCAAAAAGAGTTGGCGCCATTTCTATAAAGGTTTGAACGCCAATTTGATAAGAGCAGTTCCGTCAACGTGCATCACATTCTACGTTTACGAAACTCTCAAACATTGTATATAGTTTTAGTGTCATTACAAGTCTTGTCAATGCGAATATCGTCAATGATGAAAACGTTCAAGAGCCTTTTAGACAGAAAAAAAGACTTGAGCTCAAAAAATTCTGGTTTTTCTTCATTGAACTTAAATGTGGAGATTTGATTATAAAAACTGAGGAAAAGATAGCATACATTTTATATAGTGTATATTATTTATAATTTTTTTCAGTATAAAACAATATGTGTTTATATGCTACAATCCAAGTGAGCTAGATTAACTTAAAATAAATTTGTTTATTGTAAATAACTTAAATTAATTTAGTAACCCAAAGAGGCCAATTTTTGAGCAACTTCAGATTCAGCGACAGAAGCGTTAGCAACAATAGCTTTTTTGTTGTAAGCTCTTCTTTTGGCGTAGTATTCAGCAGCTCTGACCTTTCTTTTTTCTTCTAGTTTAGCAACAACATCTTCGTATTTCCAACCGACAGAAGAAGACAATTTAGCCAAAGTAGTGTATTTTCTACCTTGTTTCAATCTCAAGATTCTCAAAGCTTGAGGGACGACAACTCTTTTCTTTTTGTCATATGGAGGTGGAACACCTTCGAAAACCTTTAATCTTTCCAAAGCAGCTTTACCTTGAGCGGTTTTGTGAGAAATCATACCTCTAACAGCTTTGTAGAAAATTCTAGATGGAGCTCTGAAATGGAATGGACCTCTGGTTTTGTTGAAACGGGTGGCTTTTCTCAAGTAGTCGTGGTATTTCAATTTGTTTCTGAACAATTCACCAGAAACGTTCAAAGCTTCAGCTCTAACAACAACGATTTTTTGACCGTTCAATAGTTGTTTAGCAACAGTGGAAGCCAAACGACCTAACAAGTGACCCTTACCTGTTTGAAATTCGTGTTTGTTCTTGTTCTTTCAATTAATGAGTTTTAAGATAAAACTCGTTATAATGTGAACAGTAAAAAAACAAAAAATTATTGTTAGTAAAAAAAAAATGGGTTCTATATTTCATGATTGGAGGAAACAATAATAATAATAATGAAGCACTCAAACTGAAAATGGTAAAGCATGTTGAAAGAAATGATAGACGCATCGGCAAATTTTTTAGACCGTTGTATAATTCGTGATTGGGCTAACTTGTCTCAAAGTAAACTGACCTCGTTTCATATGCTCTTTGATATTTTTCAAATAAGATATATTTTTCAGAAAAAACTCCAAATTTTGCGTATGCGCAGTACTTGTTAGGTTCCATTTGTGAATTGAAATAAGCCTTTAGATTAGCAAAACTGTAAGGTTCGTTTCTGAAGTAACTGTGGACTGTAAAATGGAGTTTTGAAAAAATCCAAAATTCCTTTCACCATAATGATAAGATAAAAAACACACTTATCTAATCATTTTTTGATTCACTACTAGTATCATAATTCTGTTCTGAATGACATTCTTGTAACCATTTCTCGTGTTCTTCTGAAATTATCCAATGGTTTAACGTTTTAAATGACAACCTGTGTATATATTGGCCTTGTGTCTTTATAGTTTTTATCAAATAATGCTTCATTGAAGAAACATGCTCGCACTTGAAGCAGCGCTTGTTCTTGTCACTTGTTCTTTCCCGTACTACTCTCCATTTTCATTATCAAGTACATCCACGACATTTTCCTGTTTCTTATTCCATTACAGCGTTGCTTTTGTATTTATGCTCTCTAGCAGACCTGAAGCTCAGATCGTTGAGAACGCATAAATAAATCACCGCTGGTAACTGGGGGAATTCTCTTAATATTCAAACATACCGTCAATAACAACAACTGGTTCGAAAGTGGACATTTTCTAGTTCTTTGAGTGTGTGGTTTTCTAGTCTTTCACTTCTCTCTTTTCAACTCTTAAAAAACACTTACACATCCAAGTAAATACATGAAATGAAGAGTAGAACTGGGCAATAATCTAAACAAGGTTGCAAGCAAAGGTTTCAAAGAACGTCAGCGCAAGCAATGAAACGACATACTATAGCTCATTAACATCACGCTCCCCAGTAATCTTAACAAGTACCTCCAAAACTAATGGAAAGATTTGAAGATGATAAAACGTGAACAGATTCTTGCAACTCGAGATTGAAAATTGAACTTACTCCGCTGCTAAAACAGAAGGTCTGATATACAGTAAGCCTAAAATCCCAAAACCTGAACAAGAAAAAAAAAGAAAAAAAAGAAACTACAGTGTTAAGGTTAGAGTGCACAATAATGAAGAAAAAACTAGAAAAAAAAGTAGCAATGTCACGTGGCTTTAGCATGTAGTCTGTTGAAATAATCAACTTGAATATCCTTTACCACGACCATTGATTGCCCCATTTGGATACACGCAACCAATGTTGGTATCACGACTGAACAAAATGAGCCGTTTCCAGGTGTTTGATGTCGTACAAGAGCTTTAGAAAGAAAAGCAAGACTCATGGGAGTCACCGAGACGCTCATGTGTAACAAGTATTTTAACTTTGATCAGTCTACCATAAGTTGTAAATCTTTTCCTGTTTAGACCCAGCAAGGTTAAAGAGACTAGTGTTTTGGGCTTAAAATAGTAAAAGCCTTACCAGCCTAGCTGCTACCTTCTGGCCTAGGCTAAGCCAACCGTTACAACCTCAAAAAAATGTAACAAAATAGCAATTTTTTTGGCTATCACATGACTATAATTACTTTTTGTTAAAATGTGTAGACAAAAACAAACTAACTTTAAAAAAATTATAGAATCTTTTCACGTGACTTTTAAAGCTAATTTTTTTTTTTAGTTTCACAAAATTAATATTAGAGAGTGTAATTTTTAGAATAATTTTTTTTTCTATAAAAAATAAACACTTGAAATTACAACCGCACAAAAAAAACATAATGTAGCAAAATGTAAGGGTGTAAACTCATTGTACCGAAACACATTTTTGTCACAAATATTTAAAAACAAAACTAAGAAAAAAAAAAAAAAAAAAAAAAAAAAAAAAAAAAAAAAACCCCCCCTTTTTTTTTTTTTTTT